>Ga0233425_10000295_pt1 | contig 130691 bp, 100 predicted proteins | sample Watercolumn_Towu_2_FD_181712 | JGI IMG/M metagenome (GOLD analysis project Ga0233425, IMG submission 181712) | Freshwater microbial communities from Lake Towuti, South Sulawesi, Indonesia - Watercolumn_Towuti2014_140_MG | ecosystem: Environmental > Aquatic > Freshwater > Lake | place...
ACAACCCCTACAAGTATCACAGTGGCAACCCTATACTCAAGAAACAAATCTGCATGCCACCCAAGCTTTGCAGAATATTCTGAACTACATGGAACATCACCAACTCACCACCCTCCATGCCGAGACTCAAATAATGATACGACCTGGTTATAAATTTCGCATAGTTAAGGGTATTATCACCAATTTTCACCAACCACGTAGCACTTTACTACTGCTCGTTTCAGCATTTGTGAAGGGCAGATGGCGAGAACTTTACGATTATGCGCTAGAACACCACTTTAGGTTCCTTAGTTATGGCGACTCGTCTTTGTTAATGAATAATTGAAAGTCTTAATTATAACAGTAAAAAATAAGAAAGAAAAATATGCAACTGCATGCATATTATCAGATTACACCCTAGAGTTCTCTTGTGCGGCCTCTATCTGTTTTGACAAATCGCGTGCGACTCTATGTATTTTCAGAAATCGCATTCGTTCTATTTATAGTAAATTCTATTGCAACTATGTGCTTAAAATCTTTATTTTCAAATTAAACTAATTGGTATAGGCTTTAAGATCACCCTGTTTATATTGTTGATAATAAGCATGCTGTTTTGTGTGTATTGTTTAAATGTATGCATAGAATACATTTTGTCATCTGAAACCAAACCCTGAAAGGGTTTAATGTGAACCCCCCCCAGTAAGCCAAGTACATCTGGGGGTTAATGATACCCCATGATACACAACCCCGAAGTGGGTTGAATGTTACATATTGATCATAGGTGAACACACTAAGGGAATATTAGATGTGAGTTGCAAAGAAGTAAAACTAACACATTATAATTACGTGCACTTTCGAAATTGTAAATTCCATCGTTCAACTGTATAAGATATTAAATGTAATCTAAGCAGATCCTACTTACATTAAATTTCTTTATTGGACTTCCTCTTTTATTTCGTTATAAAGTCAATTTTATACTTTGCCGACTTATATTTTTTTGTTTATTTTGTAAAATAAAAAGTTTGCTATGAGAGTTTTTAAATATGCTGTTATTCTGATTTTTACGTGTTTTATTGTAACTGCTTGCACCAAATATTATGGATACGGTATCAATGGGGTGAGCCCAGTGCATTTTGATAAATCCATTGGCATGGATTCCATCAGTATGCCTATCACAGTGAGTGGGTCGTATTCAAATACTTTTATGAAAATGTTCCACCAAAATGAATTTAGTCATCATGGGGCTTTGGCAGTTTCGGGGCGGAAGCAAATGGATATGTTGAATTTCTTTTATGGTGGACATGGATATTTTGGTAATTACCATACGTTTAATAATCAAGAGGTGATAGTGGGAAAAGATAATGATGTCCCACCTGTAAAAACCAATTTTGACTATAATCATCAATTTTATGGCGGAGGGTTATCGGCAGAGATGGATGTTAATTTCAAGTATATGAATAGTAACTATTATTATGGCATACAGCCCAATGTGTACATAGAAGCGGGTAGCTTCAGTAGATTTAGAGATTCAATTTCTGCCATAAAAGATACGCTTGGATGGATCAGGCATCAGTATATAAATCTTGGAAATTCGCCTCTTGGGGCATCGTTGGTATTTGTGTCAGGAGCTATGGGGCATGCTGATGGAATGACTTATGGCGGCGAATCGTCTATTGGTACGTGTACAGCCATTCCTCTTTACAGTAAAATATCCAATCCTACCTTTGACATGATATTTGGCGTGAAAATCTTTTTAAAGAAAAATAGTTTGAGCTACTTTGGTCAATTTTCTGGCTCTTATTATTCTGGTGGAGCGCTGACGGTAGGCATTGCCTATTCCTTCTGGTAGTCTTTCTTGCGTTTTGTCTTTGTTCGAATGTATGGCCAAACAACGAATAACAGGCCGGTTAAACTGAAGAATGAGATAAACCTCATAAGACCTTTTTAACACATAGGCCACATTAAGAAACTGACACATTATAAAATAAGGACACATAGTTTGCCTTTCGGCAAAATGGGTTGAGATGAATCAATAAATATAACCACATAGATACATAGTTGGGGATAGAAATATCACTTATTGCGTCTGATATTATTTTTGAACAAAAAGTCACAAAGACACGAAGTCACAATTGCCATAGGAAATAACGCCAAAGGCAACTATCACGAAGCAAAATCGCTATAGGCAAAAATCTATTGTTTCATTTTTTACACTTCCCGAAGATTATAGTACCTATATTTTTCGTAATTTTGTACTCGGAAATCATCCCCAACAAGAATTATGGAAAAAATAATTATTCTCGATTTTGGTTCTCAAACCACTCAGTTGATAGGTCGCCGTCTGCGCGAACTGAATGAATACTGCGAAATAGTACCTTACAATAAATTTCCCGAAAATGATCCTCATATCAAGGGTGTTATCCTGTCAGGAAGTCCTTACTCTGTTTATGACCCCACAGCTTTCAAGGCTGATTTAAGTTGTATTCGTGGAAAATATCCTGTGCTGGGCATTTGCTATGGAGCACAGTTTATGGCTTATACTTCGGGTGGAAATGTAGAGTCGGCAGGCACTCGTGAATACGGCAGGGCCAATCTTACATATATTGATGCTGCAGATTTATTGATGAAAGACATTACGCCAGGTTCGCAGATATGGATGTCACATGGAGATAGTATCACCATGATACCATCTGATTTCAAGAAAATAGCCAGTACCGAAGATGTGGAATTGGCTGCTTACAAAGTAGAGGGGGAAAATACATGGGGTGTACAGTTTCACCCAGAAGTGTTTCATACCTTGGATGGTACACTATTGCTCGAAAACTTCCTCAATATCTGTGGATGTAACCGTGACTGGTCGCCAGCATCTTTTGTGGAATCTACTGTGGCAGAGCTCAAAGCCCAATTGGGGAATGATAAAGTGGTACTCGGACTTTCGGGTGGCGTGGACTCGTCCGTGGCTGCGGTATTGCTCAACAAAGCCATTGGCAAAAACCTGACATGTATTTTTGTTGATCATGGGTTGTTACGTAAAAATGAGTTCGAAAACGTGATGAAAGACTACGAACACTTGGGCTTGAATGTGATAGGGGTAAATGTAAAAGAACGTTTCTACAAAGAACTAGCTGGAATAACTGACCCAGAGCAAAAACGTAAAATAATTGGTAAAGGCTTTATCGATGTGTTTGACGAAGAAGCACACAAAATAAAAGATGTAAAATGGTTGGCTCAAGGGACCATTTATCCTGATATTATTGAGTCACTTTCCATAACCGGAACGGTCATTAAATCGCACCACAATGTGGGTGGACTACCCGAAAAGATGAATCTCAAATTGTGCGAACCGCTTCGTCTGCTTTTCAAAGACGAAGTTCGTCGAGTGGGTACAGAAATGGGCATGATGCACCATCTTATCAAACGCCAACCCTTCCCTGGTCCAGGACTAGCGGTGCGTATTCTCGGTGATATCACTGCCGAGAAGGTACGTATATTGCAAGATGCCGATGATATTTTTATTAGTGGACTTCGTGAATGGAATCTCTACGACCATGTATGGCAAGCGGGAGTGATTTTATTGCCAGTACAGTCAGTAGGTGTGATGGGCGATGAACGTACCTACGAAAATGCTGTGGCACTGCGTGCTGTTACTTCTACCGATGCCATGACAGCAGACTGGGCACAATTGCCATATGATTTTCTTGCCAAAATCTCCAACGAAATCATCAACAAAGTAAAAGGCGTGAACCGAGTGGTGTACGACATCAGCTCCAAACCACCTGCGACTATAGAGTGGGAGTAAAGCCCCTAATCCCCCGAAGGGGGACTAGAAAAATAAATGGTCGTTAAAAAAATACTTTATCATAAAATATAGAATCTCAAAAAGTCCCCCGTTGGGGGATTATGGGGCTGGCATGATTGACACACATTCACATATTTACTCAGAGGAATTTGACAGTGATAGCGCGGAGGTAATACTTCGCGCTAAAGCTATAGGGGTGACACACATCATCCTGCCCAATGTGGACAGCGAATCTCTCCCACGTATGTTGGCTTTGGAAAAGGCGTATCCCGATTATTGCTACGCCGCCATTGGAGTGCATCCTACGAGCATCAAAGCCGATTTTCAAACAGAGCTAGACCTCGTGAAATCTGAATTGGATCGCCGTCCTTTTATTGCCATCGGCGAAATAGGTGTGGACCTATACTGGGACAAAACTTTTCTGACCGAGCAGGTCCATGCTTTCCAAACCCAACTTCAATGGGCAATAGACTATCAGTTGCCTGTAATCATTCATGTTCGAGATTCGTTCGCAGAAACCATGCAAGCCCTTGCTCCATTCAAAGACAAAGGGCTGAAAGGCGTGTTTCATAGTTTTACTGGGACACTGGAAGAAGCAGAGGAAATAATCTTTTTTGGAGGTTTTAAACTAGGCATCAACGGCATCGTCACGTTTAAAAACTCAGGTCTTGCCGCTGTTCTATCACACTTGGATATTCGACATCTCTTACTGGAGACTGATGCTCCTTACCTCACACCTGCTCCCCACCGTGGCAAACGCAACGAAAGTACCTATACCGCAATCGTAGCCGCCAAACTAGCTGAAATCTATTCCATGTCAGTGGAAGAGGTGGATAGGATTACTACTGAAAATGCGAGGGAAATATTTCAAGGGTTAAAATAATAAGTTTTTTTTTCTTATCTTTGCAATCCGTTTCCAAGGAGAGGTGCTCGAGTGGTTGAAGAGGCACGCCTGGAAAGCGTGTATACCCCAAAAGGGTATCGAGAGTTCGAATCTCTTCCTCTCCGCTTAAGAGTATAGAAATATTGCAAAAGCTAGTAAAATCATTGGTTTTACGAGCTTTTGTGTTTTCTATCCATAAATATGCTAAGTGATGAGATTTGGCTGCTTCTTATTCCACACCAAGTAATCTGCCAGTTTGTTCATCTATAATTACTTTGGCTTGAGCCTTCTCATACAGTCGCTCTGAAATAGGTACCGTTTTTCCAAATTGTGGTACTAAGTAATGCCCAGTAAAACAGGTTTTTACGCCATCCGTGATGTTGATTTGACATGGCAAAGGGATGATGTAAAACAGTCCATCATTATCAGTTTTTGCATTTTTTTTGTCAACAGGTGTGTTAGGAATTGTACCTGCAACAAAGCTGATGTAAAATGGATTTCCGCTTAAGTCGTCGTTTGGAACTATACCCATAATGGATGATAGTCTGAATAATATTTGATTATTTACGGGTGCTGCTGGCGAAAGAACAATAGTGTGTGTGCTTGTTTCAATGCTAGTTTTACCTGTAAATAATTCAGTGAGCTCAGATTCCATTTTGTCCATTCCCTGAATCATTGAAACAAGTGATGATCCATCGGTAGGCAAGTGATCAACATCACCAGTTAATAGATTGAGTCTTCGTTCACGTATGCGATATATTTGTTTGGCAGCACCTTCTGCGAGTTTGGACTCCGAACCAGCAAGCATAAACTCCTCACTCAATGGTAGTAATGTCGCTGATTTTGTATCATTGTTTGGAAAAGATACCGTCTGAAAAGCTCCCGACTCTCTCGAACTGGTAGGTGAGTTAATACCAGTAAGTATTCCTGCTTGATTAACATTCAATTTGATAGTATTGTTACCCTTGTTTACAACAAAGTTGTAGGTTCGTTTAAGGTCAGGAGCGGTACGTGTTTTGATTGAGATACTTTTGAGTCGAAAACTGGTTTTTTCCTTTGTTAGTACATCGGAATATGCCAGATATCGTTCGGAATATTTATAAAAAACTCCAGGCTTTTGAGTTACTTTTTCAGTTTGTACTTCAATGATGAACTCAGTTTTGGGTAAAGAATATACCAAAGTGGTTTTATCTTGTGCATTCAATGGCTCTATTGATAATCCCAAACTCAACAAGAAAATAAATGCTATAAGTGTTTGAAGTCGTTTCATAATAAATAGACTGATGAATTTAGTTTATTTTTTCTTAGTTTTTTTTGTTGTAGTATTTGTGTTTTTAGTACTACGGCCAAATTTTTTAGCGTTCCCAGCATTGGGTTGAGAAGCAATTAGCTCTAAGCATTTTTCAAGAGTTAAAGTTGAAGCGTCTATTCCTTTCGGAATTTTATAATTGATTTTATCTCTTGTGAAATATGCTCCGTATCTTCCATTTAAAACTTGAATCTCACCATTCTCACCTATTGTTTGTATTAGTTTGTTTTTCTCTTCGTCACGTTTTTTCTCTATAATTTCAATAGCACGTTGTGAAGTAACTTCCAATGGGTCATCAGATTTTGGTAAAGAATAAAACGCTCCATTGTGTTTTATATAAGGCCCAAATCGTCCAATTGCAACGGTTAATTCTTTCTCTTCATATTCGCCTATTTTACGTGGTAATTTAAATAGATCAAGAGCTTCTTCAAATGTAATACTTTCAATAGATTGTTCTTTTCTAAGGGATGCGAACACGGGTTTTTCTTCCTCTTCAATAGTGCCGATTTGTGCTAGAGGCCCAAATTTACCAAGTTTCACAGAAAGTTGTCTTCCTGATACAGGATCAGTACCTAGTATACGTTCACCAACTTGTCGCTCTGAGTTCTTCATGGTAAGCTCTACAATAGGATGAAATTTTTTATAGAACTTATCAATCGATTCAGTCCATTTTATTTCACCTTCAGCAATATTATCAAACTCTTTTTCAACATCAGCAGTGAAATTATAATTCAGTATTTCGGGGAAATGTTCGGTTAAAAAATCATTAACAACCAAACCGATATCGGTGGGGAATAATTTTGATTTTTCAGCACCTGTGTTTTCAAACTTCTGGAAATCATTTAGCTTACCGTCTTTCAAACTTAGCAAATTATACTCTCGTTTATCGGGTTCACGATCTCCTTTTTCGACATACATTCTGTTTTGGATAGTTGAAATAGTGGGCGCATATGTTGAAGGTCGGCCAATACCTAGTTCTTCTAATTTCCGAACTAAACTGGCTTCACTATATCGAGCTGGTTTTTGTGTAAAACGTTCTTGTGCAAGTATCTCAATTGGGGACAAAGATTCATTGATCTTCATAGTTGGCAATAGATCGTCGTTCTCAGCATCGATATCATCATCAGTAGATTCGAGATAGACTTTCAAGAATCCATCAAACGTAATTACCTCACCTGTGGCTACAAATAGATTATTGTCATTAGATATATTGATGAAAATCGATGTTTTTTCAAGTTCGGCATCGGCCATTTGAGAGGCTATGGTTCGTTTCCAAATTAACTCATATATTTTTTTTTCCTGTGCAGTACCTTCTACACTGTGTGCATTCATGTAGGTAGGTCGGATGGCTTCGTGAGCTTCTTGTGCACCTTTCGATTTGGTATTAAATTTTCTGGTGTGTACGTATTTTTTACCAGCAATGTTGATGATCTCATCTTTACTTGTTCCTAATGCCAAATCAGACAGGTTAACAGAGTCGGTACGCATGTATGTTATTTTACCTGATTCATACAATCGTTGAGCTATTTGCATGGTTTGTGCTACAGAATAACCTAGTTTTCTAGCTGCTTCCTGTTGTAATGTAGATGTGGTAAAAGGTGGAGCTGGTGATTTTTTTGTAGGTTTGGTTACAATATTCTCTATGCTGAAGCTCGCATTTTGACATTTGTCAAGAAATGTCAATGCATCTGTTTTATTGCTGAATCGTTGTTGCAATTCTGCTTTTAGTTCAATTTCCTTGCCATTTACATCCTTAGATTTGAAAAATGCTGAAACTTTATAACTGGTTTCGGCTTGAAATTGATTGATTTCTCGTTCTCGTTCTACGATCAATCGTACTGCGACTGACTGTACTCGCCCAGCCGAGAGTGATGGTCTGATTTTACGCCACAAGATAGGTGAGAGCTCAAATCCTACAATTCGATCAAGTACCCTACGAGCCTGTTGAGCATCTACCAATTTAAGATCTATACCTCTAGGATTTTCAATTGCATGAAGTATCGCTTCTTTGGTAATTTCGTGAAATACAATGCGACGGGTATTTTCTTTTTTTAATTTGAGTTCTTCGTACAGATGCCATGCTATTGCTTCTCCTTCGCGGTCTTCATCGGAAGCCAGCCATACCATTTCGGCTTCTTTTGAAGCTTTTTTTATTTCTGATACGAGTTTTTTCTTGTCTGATGAAACGATGTACTCGGGCTTGTAGTTGTTCTCAAAATCGATTCCAATTCCTTTGTCAGCTAAATCACGAATGTGCCCAAAACTTGACATCACATGGAAATTTTCACCTAAAAATTTCTCTATCGTTTTTGCTTTCGCTGGGGACTCTACAATGACAAGGTTTTTGGACATGAGTTATATAGATGCAAAGAATATTATTTGAATGGAAAATGCTATTTCTTAATTTGATGGTAATTACCTCTCTTTTCAATGATTTGTATTATTCATTTGGAATCAATACTTGCCCAGGTAACATCAAAATTGTGTGCAAAATAACAAAAACAAGTTGGTATAAGCCAAATTTTCAATGTATTATTTTTGATTTTTATTGTTTTTTGGATAAAGATTGTATTTGGAATGACATAATAATTGTAAAAAGTTGAGCGCTATCATAAAGGTTAATGATGATAGCGCTCTTTTTTGAAGCGTGATTTTTATCAGTATTAGATTAGCTTCAATTTCGAATTTTCTTACAGATAAATGCGAAAAAAATCACCTTTGGAATGCAAGAACTTATGTTGTGATGTGTTGTGTTTTAGGTCTGCTTTGAACTTGTTCAAGATAATTCTATTTTACTTTATTTGATTGTAGTTATTTATATGATAATTGAGGGTAATGGAGTATTGACTCATATTATCTAATAATCTAAATCTTTTGGACTAGTAAATGAACTATTGAATTTTTCTGAAGATAGAAAGAAGTGCATGTGGCATAAAAGTTGCCGAAAATTAAATTTACCATTATACGTGTATTAGATTTTGAAAGTTTATTGATATTTTATTTGTCTCATAGCATGTTTCTCCTTTAAAGAAAAACTCGCACATAAACATTTCCCTTGTGTTAGAGCTTATTTGTCGTGCTCGTTTAAGATTGAAATGTCAAATAAATAATTCAAACTGTTGAAGCATTACTTCAAACTATATTATGATTTTTTTTAAGGTCTGTAAAGATGTAATAAAAAATGTAAATAGCATTGATTGAATCTCTTGTTTTAATTTATTTTAATGAAATTTAGGATTTTTGTTTTTTGCTTAACAAGCAGTATGGATGTAAACCAGAGTTTCTGAATGAAAATCTTAATTTGGTTCTTTCAATTAAATGAAGTTAAAGGTGGGATATAATAATAAGATGATACTAACCGTGTTAAATAATAACACAATGGGATTATTTATCTATTAATTCAATCATTTTCTCAATATCACTATTGATGATAAATAGTTGATCTTTACATATCTTTATCAATTCACTCGCTCTTTTCACTTTGTCACTAATTACATCCAAATTTAATTCTTGATTATTCTCCAGATGTTTGAGTATTTCTTCAAGTTCGTTAAATGCCTCTGAGTAATTTAATTTTTGTTTAGCCATTTGTAGTTGTATAATTAATTTTTGAAATCACATTAGCTATTTCCAGCCTTATTATTCGTCCGAAAATTTCACCAAAACATGACGGTACGAGCTATAAATTTTCGATTTAGATACAAAACCTTGAAAATTTCTTTCCGAATCAATTATAGGTAACATCCATGAATTGGTGGACTCAAACAGATTCATTACAACTTCCATTTGCATATTGTTGTTTAAGATTGCAGGTGGTGTATTCATTATTTTACCTACCGTAAACCGATTGTAATGTTCTTGTCTGAACATGATGTTTTTTATATCATCTAGCACAATAATACCTATCAATTTTTTATTATTGGGATTCAGAACCGGATAAATATTATGGTTTGATTGAGCAATAATCTTAACTAACTCTCCTAAGGTCATTTTTGGTTCAAGAGCTATAAAATCCTTGTCAATAAAATTCTCAATTTTAAGCATGGTAAGTACAGCTTTGTCCTTATGATGAGTCATTAATTCTCCCTTTTGAGAAAGTCGCATTGCGTATAAACTATGCGGTTCGAAAATGATAATTGTAAGGTACGAAATGGTTGAGACGATCATCAAAGTCAGAAAAAGACTGTATCCGCCTGTTAGTTCTGCAATCAGAAATATAGCTGTAAGTGGAGCGTGCATCACGCCTGACATTAGACCTGCCATTCCTGCTAAAGCAAAGTTTTCTTCTGGTACGTTACACCCAAAGTGTGAAAAAATACGTGCCGTTACAAAACCAGTTATACATCCTACAAAGAGAGAAGGGGCGAATATTCCTCCTACGCCACCCCCGCTGGTAGTGGAGGCAACTGCAAAAATTTTGAAAAGAATGATTAAACTGAAAAAAGCGATAATAACCCAAGGATTTTCACTCAAGTTTTGGAATGGACTTTTATTCAATATTGTAATCGAATTTTGATTTAATAATTGATTTATAGTTGAATAACCCTCGCCGTATAATGGGGGAAATAGATATATCAGAATGCATAATACACTTCCTCCAATGAACAATTTCGTTAAAGGAGATTTAAAACGGCCATAAAAACCTTCCAGTAGATTCATCCCTTTTGAAAAGTACAATGAAACTAAACCACACACTATTCCTAAGAGTATAAGATGAGGAATTTTCGAAATCGAAAATACCTCAAAGGATGAGAAGTGAAACATCAAATCTCCCCCAGTATAGGCATATGTTAGTGAGGTGGCAGTTACTGAGGATATTAATAAAGGAATGATGGATGTGAGTGTCATGTCTAACATCAAAACTTCCAGTGTAAAAACTAAACCTGCAATGGGTGCTTTGAAAATTCCTCCAATTGATCCTGCTGCTCCACAACCAATTAAAAGCATGAGTGTTTTTTGATCCATTTTGAAAAATCGACCTAGATTTGAAGCCATAGCAGCACCCGTTAGTACAATAGGTGCTTCGGCTCCTACCGAACCTCCAAAGCCGATTGTCAAACTACTTCCCACTAACGAAGTCCAAATATTATGTAGTTTGATGATGCTTTTGCGTTGAGAAATGGCATGTAGAATACGGGTTACACCATGATTGATATTGTCCTTAACTACATACCTTACAAATATATAACAAATCGATATGCCAATTACAGGATAAAGTAAATACCAATAATCGATATTTTTGGATTGAAAAAGTATTCCTTGTATTTTGTGAATGCAGGTTTTAAGTAGAAAGGCTGCAGTAGAAGTGAGTATTCCAACAAAAAAACTAAGAATGAGGATAAATTGTCGCATTCCAATATTATTCTCACGCCAATCTATCATTTTTATATACCAATTTTTGCTTTCCATGTTTTTTTCAGAATTGAAACGTAAAGATATTTTTTTTAATTGATTTAATTATTATATATCTTCAACTTGAATATTTACATTCCTTTTCCATTTAATAATGTCTCAATAGTGTATACTAATATTTTAATATCAGTAAGAATGCTCATGTTCTCTAGATATATGATATCGTAATTGAGTCTGTTAATCATTTTGTCTAAAGTGTCAGTATAGCCTACTTTGATTGGACCCCACGAAGTGAGACCCGGTCTGATATTATACAATAAACAATAATAAGGTGCTACTGTTGTAATTTGATCAATAAAATACTGTCTCTCGGGTCGTGGACCCACTATACTCATCTCGCCCTTAAGTATATTCCAAAATTGAGGTATTTCATCCAATCTATATTTTCTCAGTATGCTTCCAGTTGGAGTTATTCTGTTGTCGTTTGGGCTACTTAACATGGGTTGACCGTTTTCAGAACCAACATACATTGTGCGGAACTTGTAAATCATAAAAGGCTTTCCATATCTTCCTATACGTTCTTGTGAGTAAAAAGCTGAGCCTTTGGATTCTAATTTGATTCGTATTATGAAATAGGCAAGGATGGGTGAAAGCAATATTAAGCTACCAGTAGAGATTCCAATGTCCATAAACCGTTTTATACTTGTTTCCCAATTGCTCATTGTTGTGTTGGTGATGCATACTAAAGGCAGTAATCCTTTCTGATTGATTTTGGCACTTCCAGTAATAATTTCATACAATCGTGGGGTGAATAGGATGTTGATGTTGTATTTAAATAGTGGATTAATGATTTCAAATAATGCTTTGTCATACATAGTGTCCTCACTGGCAATGATGATTTCTTTTATTTCATGTGATATAATTAAATCTTCAATTTTTGAGATATCTCCCAATATTAATTCGCGAGCAACTTTTATCTTGTCGTTAGGAATGCTTATAAAGCCAATAAGAGTATTTTTGTCTGAATTGGTCGAAAGTTCATATTCTGTTTTTAATGCATTTTGACCTGTCCCGATAATGAGTGTATTGATTGTCCATTTTTTAGTTCTGAAATTCGTACGAACGTTTGATGATACGATTGAACGAAAAATTATTGTGATAATAAAACTCTGCGCAACAAGAATGATCCATGAGATATAAAAATAGTTGAGTGATACAGTGACATCTGTGATTTTATGAATCAGAAAAACAGCAATGGATATAATTATTGATGAAATGAAGGTGTTAATAATGGTAGCTGTTCGGGTGAGTTGATAAGGTGTCTGGTAATAACCTGTTAGATAGTGAGTAAGGGTACAAAATAATATGAAAAATAGTAAACTAATTACATAATACAATGGTTGGTGTGGGAATGCAAGTGAGTTGATAATGCTGAATTCATTTATAGTTTTACGGTATATAACAAACGAAACCCATACCAATAATGATGAGAGAATGTCAAATGCGATGTATTTTATAATTAGTTGTCGCTTATTCATCGTTACTGTTTGATGATTTTAAATGTATTATCAACCCCTAATTTAATTATTATACTATTGTCATTTGATTTGAAATCATCTCTTTTGTAGTTGACACAATAGTCAATTTTGGTTTCTAAGTCAGAAGGTATTGATACAAACTTATTCGACATGTTTGTGTCTTTACTGAAAGCTGGTATAGTAAAGATGGGATTTCGAAATTGAAAGCAAAGTTTTTGGGAGAATGATTCTTTTGTAACTCTTATCCCGATATTTGATTTCGAGGTTAAAAAATAGTTTGCCAGATTTTTGAGCTTGTCATATACGATGGTTATTGGTTTGTCGCTTAACTCAATCATGTCGTATGCAATTTCTGGCACTTCATCTATGTAAGACTGTAACTTTCCTACCTGATCAATTAATAGAATGTGAGTGTCGTATGTAATACTATGATTAAATTCTAATAATTTATTTACCGCCTCATCGTTGGTAGCATCGCAACCAATGCTCCATATTGTATCTGTAGGGAATAGGATACATCCTCCATTTCTCAATACTTTTACAGCGTTTTTAATTTCTTCATTCATATTATTTAGAATCCTCTAATCAAATTCATACAAAAATAAGATTTTTTTTAAATATCAATTTATGTTTTTTCAACATTAATATACGTTTAACGGAATTACTAAGTTTATATTACAATGTATACTACAATCATCAATAATACTACAATATATTATTGATTTTGATATATTCTGTGAAAATGACACGAAAAGGAATTTATTTGCATTTTTATACTATAATTCCGGTAGTTAGAAATCTATTATATTGATATCTTTTGCTTGTGATATTCCCTGTTTTTATATATTTTTACACCTTCGGTAGAGCGAAATATCCAAAATATGGATGTGATTTAATGCAAAAATTTTATGCTGAATTGATCATAGAGGTTTTGAAAAAATGATCCAATGACACAATAAGGGTAAAGCCCGCTCTACATTAGTAAAAGGGTTTTGAAAAAAAACTTGTGAATTGTTAAGCGATTGTGCATTTTCTAATGCGTAATTTGGCTTGAAGGAAAATGAAAAAATAAGCATATAAAAACTGAGGCTGTTAAAATTAAATACAATGATAAACAAGTGGTTTTATAAAACCCTTTCCGAACAACAAAAAGCTACTCAATTGACTTTGTCTGAACAATTAAGTATCAGTCCAATTTTGTCACAATTGTTAATTGAACGTGATATTCAAACTTATGAAGATGCAAAGAATTTTTTTCGTCCAGATTTAGCACAATTGCACGATCCTTTTTTGATGAAGGATATGGATGTGGCTGTAAGACGCTTGTCCAAAGCCATTAGGAATAATGAAAAAATAATGGTATATGGTGATTACGATGTAGATGGTACCACCTCTGTGGCATTGGTGTTTAAATTTTTAAAGAAATACTACTCAAATCTTGGTTTTTATATACCCGATAGATATACCGAGGGTTATGGCATCTCAGTTCAAGGTATCGATTTTGCTGCAGAAAACAAGTTCAAACTTATTATTGCTCTTGATTGTGGTATTAAAGCTGTAGAAAAAGTTAAATATGCCTCTCAAAAAGGAGTTGATTTTATCATTTGTGATCATCACATGCCCGATGAAATTCTTCCACCTGCTATTGCAATACTCAATCCAAAGCAGATAGATTGTAATTATCCATTTAAGCATTTGTCGGGCTGCGGTGTGGGCTTTAAATTGATGCAGGCATTGGCTATGACCAATAATATTGATTTCACTGAACTTACACCTCTACTTGATTTAGTGGCATTAAGTATTGCATCAGATATTGTACCGATAATCGGAGAAAATAGAATTCTTGCCTTTTATGGTTTGAAGCAAATCAATTCTAATCCAAGTGCTGGTTTAAAAGGAATAATAGAAGTGTGTGGTCTAGGCGATAAAGAAATTACTATCAGTGATATAGTTTTCAAAATAGGTCCTCGAATCAATGCATCTGGTAGAATGAAACTTGCATCTGAGGCTGTAGATCTGCTAGTTTCAAATGATTTGGAATTTGTAAAGCAGAAAAGTGAAACCATCAACGAATATAATAAAGATCGAAAAGATCTTGATAAATCTATTACTGAAGAGGCTATTTCTTTGATTGCTAAAGATCCGTCGTATTCCAAAAGAAGATCTATTGTAGTATATAAGCCCGATTGGCACAAAGGTGTGATTGGTATAGTAGCTTCAAGGCTTACCGAAGAGTATTATAAGCCAACTGTTGTTTTGAGTAATTCCAATGGATTTGCATCTGGATCAGCAAGGTCGGTGCCTGGTTTTGATGTCTATAAAGCTATAGATTCGTGCAGAGATTTGCTCGAAACATTTGGGGGACACATGTATGCTGCAGGCCTTTCTATGCGAGAAGAAAATGTAGCTGAATTTACTCGGAGGCTTGAGAAATATGTCGCTGACAATATATTGGAAAGTCAAACCCACCCTCAAATTGATATTGATGCTGTACTTGAATTTAAGGATATTACTCCAAAATTCTTCAGAGTACTTAAACAGTTTGCTCCTTTTGGACCTGGAAATATGAAGCCCTATTTTGTTTCAAAGAATGTTTGGGATTATGGCACCAGTCGTTTAGTGGGTAAGGAGAATGAGCATTTAAAATTAGAACTTGTTGATTCTAGTTCTGAAAATGTCATCAATGGTATTGCTTTTCGAATGCATGAATATAATGATCACCTCAAAGCTCTTAATCGTTTGGATGTGTGTTATACGCTTGAAGAGAATAATTTCAACGGGAATGTAAGTATACAATTGTTGATACGTGATATCAAAAAGGTAGAATAAAAGCGGTTCATTTCATTCTCCCATGCTTTTAAAAACTTCTTTGTAATCGTCCGATTCGGGCGTCTCGTTGACGAATCGATTGTAATCCTTGTTGTTTGTTGCAAAAGACTTGTTTTCGTTGAGTAAACCATAGCATTTTTCACGCCAATTTTTGAAAGCACCTTCTTTTTTCTTAATCATCACTTGGTTGTTGAAAGCTGCTACTAAGTTAGTAAGTTCTAAATTCATTTCGTTAACTATGCCTGGTAGGGAGTCAAAAACCAAGCCTTTGGCATGCTTTATTTGTGATAAATCTGCTATGCGTTTTCTGGTTTTACGAGCGCACCATTCTGCCAAGTCAAGTTGTAGTTTTGCATATTCAAGTGTTTTAGGTTGCTTGGCAATATTACACGAAAGTTGTTTGCAAAAAACAGGAGCAATATAAACCTTCTCTTGTTTAAATGAAAATCTTCTGTTTTGTTTAGGGATGTCCATTACTACTAGAATTTTCACTTTACAGGACGAACTTATCCAAAGATTTTTGAATTGCTTTACTATCGAAGTGTCGGCTTGAAGTTCAAAATCATCATATTCAATATTCAAATCAGGTTGCCAAATGATGTAATTTTTCAATATCTCATTGTTCTCCTGACCTTTGCCTAGAAAGATAGCGAACGAAAGAAACAAGAACAATAGATGTAATCTACTCATTTTTATTAGTTTTGCTTGAATCTTGATGGGTGATACTTGCTTTGCTTTCCTTGAGGACATATCGTTTGTAGTAGGAGCTAAGTAGTGTTGTCATTGGTAATGCTATAATAAGACCACTTACACCCAATAACGATCCCCATATTGATAGGGAAAGGAGAATTACTGCCGGATTCATACCTGTTACTTTGCCCATAATTCGTGGTACAAGTATGAAATCTTCAATGATTTGAACAATGGCAAAAACAGCCAACACAGGAAGCAGAAAGGTGCTGAAAGCTTGATGGGTTTCTACTGTATGAAGCATGGCTAAGACTACTGCTGGAATAATACCAACTATTTTGAGATACGGGATAAGATCCAAAATTCCAATGAGGAGACCCATTGCAATGGCTAATGGCAAACTGATAATGCTAAAGCCTATCATAAACAGAATTCCAACAATACTTGCTACTAAAGCTTGACCCCTAAAATAACGGTTCATCCCTGACTCTAAATCAGAAATAATATCTTCAGCAAGTGGTCTGTATTTTGAAGGTATGAGATTGAACCAACCTTCGGTTATTTTTTCGAAGTCTAACAGGATGAAAATAAGGTAAATTAACATTACAAAAATACCCGCTACTCCCATCAGTAAGCTGATGGAGTTGTTCAGTATGTTCCATATTTGGGGTGCAACAGTCTTTATCATTTGCATCATGTTATCATAGTGTAGAAGCTCTTGAATGTTGAGTTGTGACAAATAATTGTTGATATACGATTGCCAGCTAATTGGAATGAATGTATTTGGGTCAATTTGTTGAGCTTGTTTCAATGTAAGAATAGTAAGTTTATTCATCTCATCGTAAATAAGCGGAATTATCAACCATAAAGTGCCTATGAGTATCCCTAAAAAAAGAAACAAAGTAGCAATAACCGATAGTGCCCTATTTTTGAATTTTAAAGTGTGTTGAAAAAAATGTACAATGGGTTGAAGTAAGTATGCAATCAGCCAGGATATTAGAAAAGGCAATAGGACATTGCTCAGTCTGTTAATTAATAGAATGATGCCGATTATGATGATTAAGCCGATGGCAATTCTAACAACTCGGTCAAAAGTAAATTGTTTTGTTAACACGTGCTACTAGGTTTTTGGTTAATTGAATCGTTGTTACAAGTTCTACATAGCGGTTCGTAAAGATTTTTCTCTCCCAGTCTTATTTGTGAATGGTCGTCAATCAGACGATGAGAAATATAAGCTAAGCTTCCACATCTTACGCATATGGCTCTTGTTTTGAAAACATCTTCGGCAATGGCACACAGATAGGGCATAGGACCAAAAGGAATTCCTTTAAAATCAATATCCAAGCCAGCGATTATTACCCTTGTTCCACTATTTGCAAGTTGACTACATACAGTGATTATTTCATTGTCAAAAAACTGAGCTTCGTCAATACCCACAACATTGGTTCCATTAGCATGTTTTAATATTTCTGATGCTTTTTCGACAGGGATAGAGCAGATAGTATTTTGATCATGTGAAACGATGTCTATCACAGAGTAGCGAGTGTCAATAGCAGGTTTGAATATTTTAATACTAAGATTTGCAAATTGTGCTCGTCGCAATCTTCTTATAAGTTCTTCAGTTTTTCCCGAAAACATAGAACCACAAATTACTTCGATACTCCCTTTGCGTTCATTTTCATTCCTCTTATTTTCCAAATAATTCATATTTTATGTTGAAAATTTGTGGCGGAAATTATTTATTTTGTCTATTATATTTTACTATCTTTACGCTCGTTTTGTAGGCTATTTCTAACAATGTCAGACTTAAGATTGACAAAGTTAGAAAAAATACCAACCCGTAATATTGTTTTACATTAAAAAGATATGAACAGACGAGTATTAGTTACCATGCTCTGGAAAGATATACGCCAATTGGATTTAATGACAGAGGGATTTCTTATTATAAATGAATATCCCGAGGAAATTATTCAAATGGTTTATCAAAAAACGATTGATATCCAAAATCATCTTCAACATTTAAGTCAGTATAAAGAGGATTTACAAGATATAAAAATGCCAGGGGAGCCAGATGAAATTGAAGTTTCTGATGAACCTGTACAAGATATTCAAGAAGAGGGTCAACATGAGTATTTTATAGATAGCGTTGCTGCTCCGATAGATGAAATTGAAGTAAATCAAGATCTTGAAGAGGTTCATTCTCAAAGTGTAGAGGAAATAATAGATCTGACAGAGGAATTGAATTCAAATAATAATGATGTAGTACTTTTTGATTCACAGTCCAGCCCCGAAGTATTTGAAGTAGAGAACGAATCAGTATTCCAAGAAACTTCTGATGATGATAATAATCAAGAAGCAGTTAATGATGGACATGTTGATGAAAACGAGCCCATTATTCATGCTGTTGATGTCTTAAAAGATGAAAACGAGGTAGAAATGCAATCAGAATCAGATGCTCAATTTAAGGAGCTTGAATCCGAAATGGCATTGGAATCTGTTGATGGTGATCTTACTATTCCTATTGAAATTGAAGAATCATTACCCCGTATAGAACAATATGGTAATTTGGTCATTCCAGGGTTTGAAATGGAGGAGGTAGCAATTGATCAACCTTCAATGATGGAAGACGAAACTGCTGCAATGCCTACTTTTCAACCTAGTTTATTTAGTTCTAATCCAACCGAACAGCCCCAAATATTTGGAGTGGAAAATAGAAGGATTACAGATGTGAAAAAAGCTATCAGTATAGGTGAAAGGTTTCGTTTTCAGAGAGAGCTATTTAATGGCAATGGTGAAGATATGAATAAGACTCTTACATTTATTAATCATGCTGTAACTCTTGCAGAGGCCATGGATTATTTAGAAAAAAAATACAAGTGGGAGCGAAATAATGAGTCGGCAAATGATTTTTTTAGAATCATCAAACGTAGATTTATTTAATTGCTGTGCATCAGTGTTGAACTGATTTTCTATTATTTTTTTTATTTTTTTTGATGCGGAACTTATTCACTCCTCAGCTAAGAGTCTATTTGATTGAATTCTAGATACTAGAGCTGTAGAATGAGAATATATAATTTTAAAAATTATTGAACTTGAAATTAATTGTTGTTCCTACTCCAATAGGAAATTTGGAAGATATGACTTTCAGGGCAATCCGCATATTAAAGGAGGCAGATTTAATCCTAGCTGAAGATACTCGAACCAGCGGTGTGTTGATGAAATATTTTGATATCAAAAAACCAATGCAATCGTATCATAAGTTCAATGAGCATAAAGTAGTAAATGGTGTCGTTGATAGAATACTGGCTGGTCAGCAAGTGGTTTTAATATCTGATGCAGGAACTCCTTCAATTTCTGATCCTGGTTTTTTGGTGGTAAGAGCATGTGTTGAACAGGGGATAGATGTAGAATGCTTACCAGGTGCTACTGCGTTTGTGCCAGCATTGGTATCATCAGGATTGCCCAGTGATCGATTTGTATTTGAAGGATTTTTGCCTCAAAAGAAAGGAAGGCAAAGTAAAATCAATTTACTCGCGAACGAAAGTCGTACCATGATATTTTATGAGTCTCCACATCGATTGTCAAAGACTCTTACTCAGTTTGCGTTAGCATTTGGAAATGAAAGAAAGGCTTCTGTTTCCAGAGAAATTTCAAAGGTTTTTGAAGAGACAAAAAGAGGTTCACTCATAGAATTGGTTCAATATTTTGATGAAAAGCTACCAAAAGGAGAGATAGTAATAGTTGTGGCAGGGTGTGAAGTTTGATTCAAAATTGAGTATGTTCAATTGTGTTAAGCCCGAATTAATAATCATAAGTTTTGAAAAAAAACCGAATGATTCCTAAAGGGTAAATCCCGCTCAAAACTCTAATTTAGTCCCAATGGCTTAAAAAACTTGGAAACAAATTAGATAGCAATTTTGAGTATTCTAATACTTTATTTGGGTTAAAGAATGGTCTTGTATTGGGTTATAATAAATAATTTAGTAAAATGAAATTGAAAACATCGTTTTTTGGAGCAATACTTATTGTGATATCGAGTCTTTTGATGATTTCGTGTGGAAAACGTAATTCGGATTATGAACATTTAAAAGCACAGAACGATTCGTTGAGATTGTCTAAGGAAAAATTGCAAGAAGAAGTTGATGATTACTTTTCGGCAATGAATGAAATTGAACAAAATATCGAAAAAATTAAGTCTACTGAAAATACAATTACAATTCAACCTGCAGGGCAAGAACTTGATGATGACTCAAGAGCTAAGATTAACGAAGATCTTTCCTATATTAATCAAATGCTACAAACCAACAAGGAAGAATTGGAACGATTAAAAGAGAAACTTAAAAAAAGTGCTTTCAAATCGGCAGAACTCGAGTCAACTATTGAAAGACTTTCTAAAATGCTGGAAGAAGAAGCTTTTAAGGTACAGTTCTTAACAGAAAAACTGGTAGAGAAGGATTCATTAATTGCTCAACTTGGTACAACCGTTGATAAATTGGGTAAAGATGTTGATGAATTGACTTCTGACAATAAATTAAAACAAGAAAAATTAAAAGAACAAGATGCAACTATACATACAGCCTGGTATGTATTTGGTACTCGTAAAGAACTTAAAGAACAACGCATCATAAGCTCTGATGGTTTTTTTAGTCCTCAAAGGGTGTTGCAACAAGATTTTAATAAAAACTACTTTGTCAGAATAGATGCTCGTAATACCAAGTCAATACCACTTTATTCAACGAGAGCTAAGATATTAACCAATCACCCCAAATCATCTTATGCTTTAGAAAAGGATAACGGAAATTTTGTATTGCTAATTGTCGATGCAAACGAATTCTGGAGTGTGAGCAGGTATTTGGTTATTGAAGTTGACTAATTTCATTGTTTTACACAATGCCAGTGGAACTTTAGAGCTTTTTCGCAAATCTATTTTTTACCCATCAAGATTTTCAACTCGTTGTATATATGTATCGTTGTGTTTTTATTGATTTAGATGATACACTTTGGGATTTTAAATCCAATTCAAAAGATGTGTTGAATGAGATCTATCACCAAATGTCATTAGGTCAATATTTTGATACATTTGAGAACTATTACTCCTTATATGCTGTTCGAAACAAGGAATTGTGGGACCTTTATTCCAAGGGTGTTGTTACTAAAGAATATCTGAATCACGAGCGTTTCAACCATCCTTTTGCTCAGATTGGGGTTCATAATGAGGTGTTGGCTCAATCAATTAACCAACAGTATTTTAAAATGTTGCCTTTTCGAACAACACTCATGCCTCATACTATTGAAGTATTAGAGTATCTGTATCGTAAATACACTTTGACAATTGTGTCCAATGGGTTTGAGGAGTTGCAATATAACAAAATTAAAAGTGCATCCATCGAGAAGTATTTTTCTCACATTGTTCTATCTCAAACAGCAAATGCTTTAAAGCCAAATCCTTTAATCTTCGAATATGCCTTGTCGTTAAACAATGCATCTGTTCATGAAACAGTAATGATAGGAGATAATTACTTAGCTGACATTTGTGGAGCCCGAAATGCAGGGATGGATCAAATTTATTACAATCCCCAAGCAGCTTTACCTTTAGATCAAATAGCTCCTACTTTCAGTATCAATAGCTTGTTGGAATTGAAGGATATTCTATAAATCTTCATTTATATCCCATTTCAATATTATTGCCGTTTTGTAACAGAGATTAAATTTTTACAGTTCAATTGGTTTCACAGCTGTTGCCGAGAGTAAGTTTGAAATATTTTCACTACCTTTGCGCCCTCATGAAAAAAAATATAAAATGCAGAAAATTAGAAATATCGCAATCATAGCTCACGTTGACCACGGAAAAACTACCCTTGTAGATAAGATGTTGTTAGCAGGTCATTTGTTTAGAGATAATGAAAAGACAGGTGAGTTGATAATGGATAACAATGACTTGGAACGCGAACGAGGAATTACCATTTTAGCAAAAAATGTATCAATTGATTATAATGGTTATAAAATCAATATTATTGACACACCAGGGCACTCTGATTTTGGAGGTGAAGTAGAGCGTGTCTTAAATATGGCTGATGGTGTGTTGCTATTGGTAGATGCATTTGAAGGACCGATGCCACAAACTCGATTTGTACTTCAAAAAGCTTTGCAAATAGGACTTAAGCCGATTGTTGTAGTAAATAAGGTAGATAAGCCCAATTGTCGCCCGGATGAAGTACATGAAGCAGTGTTTGATCTTATGTACAATCTTAATGCTACTGAAGAACAACTTGATTTTCATACCATTTATGGTTCGGCTAAACAAAATTGGATGTCCAGTGATTGGAATAAACCAACAGATAATATTGTGCCTCTTTTAGATGCAATTATCGAGCACATACCTGCACCACCATTTATTGAGGGTACTCCACAGATGCTAATTACATCTTTAGATTTTTCATCATATGTGGGTCGTATTGCGGTAGGAAGATTGCACAGAGGAATATTGCGTGAAGGAATGGATGTAAGTTTGGTGAAGCGCGATGGTACTATTGTTAAATCTCGAATCAAAGAATTACATATGTTCACTGGTTTGGGAAGGACACGTACAGCAGAAGTTCGATCAGGGGATATTTGTGCATTGGTTGGAATTGAAGGTTTTGAAATTGGCGATTCGATTGCTGATTTGCAAAATCCAGAACCCTTAAAACCTATTGCAATTGATGAACCTACAATGAGTATGGTTTTTACAATTAATAATTCGCCATTTTTTGGGAAAGAGGGCAAGTTTGTAACTTCTCGTCATATTCACGATCGTTTGATTAAAGAATTAGACAAAAATCTTGCATTACGTGTCGAAAAAAATATGGATTCTGATATCTGGAACGTATACGGTCGTGGCGTTCTGCATTTATCGGTATTGATAGAAACCATGCGTAGAGAGGGTTATGAGTTGCAAGTGGGCCAACCACAAGTGATATTCAAAGAAATAGATGGTGTGCGTTGTGAACCTATTGAGCAACTAACCATCAATTTGCCAGAAGACTGTTCAGGTAAAATCATCGAAATGGTAGCCATGCGAAAAGGAGAAATGCTTAGTATGGAGGTGGTAAATGATCGTATTCAGTTAGAGTTTTTAATCCCTTCACGTGGTATTATAGGGTTGAGAAACAATGTGCTTACTGCATCGGCTGGTGAAGCCATAATGTCGCACCGATTCTTCGAATATCAACCATACAAAGGGCATATTGAAAAACGATCTAATGGTTCGATAATTGCAATGGAGAGTGGAACTGCTTTTGCTTATGCAATTGATAAACTACAGGATAGAGGCCGATTCTTTATTTTTCCACAAGACGAAATATATGCTGGTCAGGTAGTAGGAGAGAGTGCCAAAGAAGGTGATATGGTGGTTAATGTTACTAAATCTAAGAAACTTACCAATATGAGAGCATCAGGTGCTGATGATAAAACCAAACTGATACCACCCATCGTATTCAGTTTGGAAGAAGCTCTTGAGTACATCAAAGAAGATGAATATGTGGAACTTACACCGTCATCAATAAGATTAAGAAAGATTTATTTGGATGAGAATGAGCGCAAACGGATGGCTAAGAAATAATTAATATATTCAATTCTATAAATCGTATTGATTTCATAATTTTTCTAATCACGATATTTGAAAAAGGTTTAACTGAAAATCAATTTGACTATGATAAATTGATAATTGAAGAGCTGTAAAATCAACTGAATTACCATTTAATGGTAATTCAGTTTTTTTTTAATCTGAATTTGGAGTTAGCGTTTTTTTGTTGATTTTCAAAACCAAATTATCTGGATATCGCACCCCATAAATTACAAATAGGTTGAAAAAATACAAACCCTAATTAATCATTAAAGTTTTGAAAAAGCCTTGAGAACTAATTATACCAACTGAACATATAAAATGACCCAAAGTCATTTTTATGTCTACAGTTGTTAATGCCGTTGCTTCAAACAAATAGAATCAATGAGACGTATTCGAAATTGGACTATTTTTTTGTGCAAACGGTATTAGATAGCGATTAGGCATTTTTTATCCGTAATTTGGGCTAATACGTAATGTGAGATGAACTGCTTTGCCTGGGTCGATGAATCAACTTTATATTTTATCTAATGTAATATATTAAGCAATACTAAATATTTATGTAAAAACACGAATAAAAATATTGTGTTTTTTTTTGTTTTATGATATATAACATGTTTTTTTATTTTTATTTTTTTTATATGGTGTTATATTTGTATTAATTACAAATATATAAACTCTATTAGTATGATAATAATAGAGTTGTAATCATAAATTGATTGTTGTATATACAGTAATTACCTAAATCTATTATTTTGTATTTGTTTTTTTTGAATGATAATTGAAAAAATAACATCTGATTTTGCGTGGATAGATCTTCCATTAGAATGGAAGATACTTGTATTAGAAAATTTAAATTATCTAATAAAAACGCTTGATAATCGTTTCTTAAATAATTGGAGCGATGATTTTGATGCTATTTATATGCGTACGAAAAGCGCTACAGTAATACAGATGGATGATGAATTGATTCAAAGAAAATGTATAGAATTGAGAAATTTGGTCTTTGATGAATTTAAGGCTACTAGGTCTGTTCGTATAGCAATATAAAATTCGAGAGAGATTGAACCTAATTTATTTGAGTTATGAAAATCGAATTTAAAATTCTATACGGGTTAAATACGCTTATAAGATTTTTATTGTTTTATAGAAATAATCAATGTAGCCAATAGAGCGAAAGTATGTGTTTTGTAATGCATTTTTGTGGGCTTAAAAAATAAACCTGAATTAATCATTATAAGTTTTGAGAAAACGCACGTATGATTTCATAAGGGTAAACCTCGCTCTAGATTAGTCCAATGGTTATGAAAAAAGCCTTGTGAATTAATTATACCAACTGCAGAGATAAATAGTATCAATGAGACGTATTCGAAATTGGACTTTATTGTTAGTGCAAACGGTATTAGATAACGATTACGTATTTCTAAAGTGTAATTTGGGTAAATGTTTGTTTGTTTTAAAATCAAAAAAAACATCGCAAGTAAAATTTATACCTGCGATGTTTTTTCTTTTTTGATTTTACTGGATTTCAGTATTACATCATGTCCACACTTCGCTTCACGAAATTGGCTAATGCCTCACCTTTCAGCATATTGTTGGCCAATAGAGCTAAGTCTACTAACTGACGCACCTGTTTATTGTCAGCAGCATAAGTTTTTAATATAGCTTTTTTCTTATCGGTCAATTCTTTGATTTGACTCTCAAGAGCTTCTACTTGCGCTTTCTCTTCGGCAGAAATTTCCTCGTCCTTTTTACCCTTTTGATTGTCTTTTAAGACTGATTTTTTCCCCTCGGCAATACCTATTTCATTCACTAAAGGTGAAAGGTCGTTTCCACAAGCAGCCTCTTCGTCGGATAGTAATTTTTCTACAACAGGATGTGCTGTGTTTACCACCAAATTATAGCTGTCTGGCATTTCTCCGTAGAAACTCATCATGCCACCTTGCATGGCCGACATGTCTTTCATTCGGCGCATAAACTCGTTTTGAGTAACAAAAAGTGGAGATGATGTTGGAGCAAGTTGCTCAAATGTTACTATAAAATTAGCTTTTTCCATTTTTGGTAGTTGAGACTCAAATACAGTAACCAATGCATCACGCTGTGCATCTGTAAGTGTTACTTGTGCCACTTCGTCTTTTTGGATAATTTTTTCTATGACATCACTATCTACACGTACCAAACGAGTTTTCTCAAATTTCTGTTCCATTTGACTTACCACATGAACATCCAGCTGACCATCCATAAGCAGTACATCATAGCCTTTGTCTTTTGCACTTTGGATGTAACTGTATTGTTCGTCGGCATTGGTGGTGTATAAATAGATTACATCTCCGTTTTTATCCTTTTGATTTTCGCCAGTAAGGGCTTTGTATTCTTCGAAAGTATAATATTTGCCATCTACGTTTTTTAGCAAAGTAAATTTCTCTGCACGTTCGTAGAATTTTTCATCGCTTAACATTCCGTATTGAATGAAAAGTTTTAAGTTATCCCATTTTTGTTCAAACTCTGAACGGTCAGCTTTGAAAATATCAAACAGTTGATCAGCCACTTTTTTGGTGATATGGTTAGATATTTTCTTTACATTTCCATCACTTTGGAGGTAACTACGAGATACATTGAGTGGAATGTCAGGTGAGTCAATTACGCCATGTAACAAAGTAAGGTATTCAGGTACAATGTTTTCAACGTGGTCGGTCACGAACACTTGATTGCAATACAACTGTATTTTATTGCGTTGCATATCGATATTGTTCTTGATTTTTGGGAAATAGAGGATACCTGTTAAGTTGAACGGATAGTCAACATTCAAATGGATATGAAACAAGGGTTCTTCGCCCATTGGTTGAATCTCACGATAGAAATTGGCATAGTCTTCTGTATTAAGATCAGCAGGTTTACGTGTCCAAGCTGGACTTGGATTGTTGATGATGTTATCCTCAGCTGTTTCCTCTTGTTTTCCATCTTTCCATTCTTTTTTCTTGCCAAAAGCGATTTCTACAGGAAGAAACTTACAGTATTTGGTAAGTAATTCCTGAATTTTTGATTCCTCAAGAAAATCTTTGTTTTCGTCATCGATATGAAGCACAATGTCAGTACCTCTATCCGCTTTGATAGTGTCCTCAAGAATGTATTCGGGGCTACCATCGCACGACCAGTGTTGGGCTGTTGCATCTTCTTTATGTGACTGAGTGAAAATTTCTACTTGCTTAGATACCATGAAAGAAGAGTAAAATCCTAGTCCGAAATGCCCAATAATGGCTTGAGCATCGTTTTTGTATTTTTCTAAAAACTCTTCAGCACCTGAGAAAGCTATTTGGTTGATGTATTTGTCTATCTCAGCAGCAGTCATACCTATACCAGAGTCTGAAATGGTAAGAGTTCCTCTTTTTTTGTCGATACTTACCCTCACTTTTAAATCGCCCAACTCACCTTTGTACTCACCTACTGCTGCCAAAGTTTTCAACTTTTGAGTTGCGTCCACTGCATTTGACACTAATTCACGAAGGAAAATTTCGTGATCGCTGTACAAAAATTTCTTGATGACGGGGAAAATATTATCACTCGTAACCCCGATGTTTCCTTTTGCCATAGTTTAACTAATTAATAATTATGAATTTACATTTTATGTATTTGTGATTTAATCTCCCTGCAATAATTACAAGTAATGCCCAATAGTCAAAAAAAGTGCCAGTAGGAAAATGATGACAGAATGTCAGATTTCAAGATGTACTGTAAGAATCGTATTTGGGAACACACTTACCCCTACTTTGATACATCTAATTACAACTTACACCCCTACTTTGATGCAAAATATTGTGATTTATACCCCTACTTTGATACAAAATATTGTGATTTATACCCCTACTTTGATACAAATATATTATATTTGCAAATTAAAACACTGTTAAACTTAAACTTATGTTTACTAGAAATGCTATAACCAATCTAAATCATTGGGCAGAAAAAGAACATCGTAAACCACTGATATTACGTGGTGCCCGACAAGTGGGAAAAACCACCCTTGTACATGAATTCGGAAAAAAATTTGACAACTACTTATACTTGAATTTAGAGAATAATGATGCTGCAAATATTTTTAAAACTTTCACAAATGTAGATAATATATTGACGGCTATTCATTTATTTTGCAACCAAACAAAAAAAACAGGCAGGACACTACTTTTTATTGACGAAATTCAAAACTCACCGCAAGCAATAGCCATTTTGAGATATTTCTACGAAGACAAACCTGAATTATTTATCATTGCAGCAGGATCACTATTGGAAAGTCTAATTGACATATCCATTTCTTTTCCTGTGGGAAGAGTAGAATATATGGCAATTCACCCATGTTCTTTCTCCGAATTTCTAGGTGCGATAAAAGAAATAGAGCTACAAAGAGCATTAATGATTGGTGCAATTCCAGAGCCAATTCATTCAAAAATAATGACGTTGTTTAACACCTATACACTGATAGGGGGCATGCCAGAGGTCATAAAACATTATGCGAAGAACAAAGATTTGATTGCTATCAATGATATTTATGAAAGCTTGCTTACAGGATACAAGGATGATGTAGAAAAATACTCTCACAATAGAATGATGACGCAAGTAATCAGATATATTCTTAGTGAAGGATGGACATTTGCAGCCCAAGCAATAACACTCGGTGGTTTTGCAGGTTCAAGTTACAAATCACGCGAAGTGGGTGAAGCATTCCGCACACTGGAAAAAACGATGTTGTTAGAATTGGTTTATCCAACACTGAATTATCAAATTCCCATTAACACAGACCTAAAACGAGCACCCAAATTACTTTGGCTAGACACTGGGCTCGTAAACTACTCTGCAAAACTACAAAAGGAAGTGTTTGGTTCAAATGACATACAAGATGCATGGAGAGGAAAGATAGCCGAGCAAATAGTAGCGCAAGAACTTATTGCAGGGGATTACAGGGTCTCCAGTAAGCGAACATTCTGGATGAGAGACAAAAAGGGATCTCAAGCAGAGGTGGATTATGTCATTCAGCTTGACAACAAACTGATTCCTATAGAAGTAAAATCAGGTCACAACTCGAAATTAAAATCATTACACATGTTTATGGATAATACCACCCACACCACAGCCATACGTGTATGGTCAAAACCATATTCGATTGACAGAGTGACAACTCCGACAGGAAAAGAATTCCACCTCCACAATATCCCGTTTTACTATGTAGGAATCCTGGATAAAATCCTCGAATAATACCGTTTAAACAAACAATATAGTCCAATTTCTACTTCGTCTCATTGATACTATTTGTATTAAGTAACGGCATTTTCAACAGTAGACATAAAAATTACTTTGGGTCATTTTTATGTCTACTGTTGGTATAACTGAACTTGGTCGTTTGAAGATTTGTTGCTATTTTTGGATTACTACATTAAATATGCACATATGACACCCAACAACCAATCAGTCAATGACTATATCGCTACTTTTCCTATAGAAATACAGCTTATTTTAGAAAAAATCCGCAGCATCATCCATGATGTTGCACCCCAAGCTGTAGAATCCATCAGCTATGGTATGCCGGGGTATAAGGTGAATGGTAAGCCGTTCGTATATTTTGCAGGATATAAAAAGCACATCGGATTGTATGCCACTCCCGGTACACATATCGCGTTTTCAAACGAATTATCTCAATACAAACAAGGAAAAGGATCGGTTCAGTTTCCACTGGACAAGCCCATGCCTTACGAATTGATAAAACAAATGGTGATTTTTAAGTTAAAAGATTGTAATTCTTGAGGTCATTACACTTTTACCACACCACTTCAAAGTGGATTTAATCTATTTTAGCACCATCATAATAAATAAAATAGTACCTTTGTGGGCGAAATTTTAGAGTTAAGAAAATTAAAATGTAATTTTTATGAATGTAGTTACAAAAACCATTGCATTGGGTGATGGACGTACCATTTCGATTGAAACCGGTAAATTGGCCAAACAGGCAGATGGATCTGTGATGGTTCGCATGGGTGACACCATGTTATTGGCAACAGTTTGTTCGGCTAAAGATGCTGTTCCAGGAACAGATTTTATGCCCTTATCAGTAGATTATAAAGAAAAATTCGCAGCATTTGGTCGCTTTCCTGGTGGTTTCCTTCGTCGCGAAGGACGTGCTTCGGATTATGAGATTTTGGTTTCTCGTTTAGTGGACCGCGCATTGCGTCCTCTTTTTCCGGATGATTTTCATGCAGAAACTTTTGTAAATGTAATGCTTGTTTCGTCAGACGGACAAGATATGCCTGATGCATTGGCTGGATTGGCAGCTTCTGCAGCGTTGGCTGTATCTGATATACCGTTTAATGGACCTATTTCTGAGGTGCGTGTAGCGCGTATCAACGGAAATTTTGTAGTTAATCCTACTTTTGATCAGCTTGAAACAGCTGATATGGATATCATCGTTGCTGCTACCATTGACAATATCATGATGGTAGAAGGTGAGATGAAAGAAGTAAGTGAAGATGATTTGCTCGAGGCGATGAAAGTTGCACACGAAGCCATTAAAGTTCATTGCCAAGTGCAACTCGAGCTAATGGAAGCTGTGGGAAAAACAACGAAACGCGAATATTGTCATGAAGTAAACGACGAAGATCTTAAAAAAGACGTTTGGGCAAAAACTTATGATAAAGTGTACGAAGTAGCTAGAGCTTGTAATGCCGACAAACACTCACGTAGTGATAATTTCTCAGCTGTTAAAGCAGAATACATTGAAAGTCTTGACCCTGAATATGCAGCAGCAAACAAGGCACTGATTAGCAAGTACTATCACGATGTTGAAAAAGAAGCGATGCGTCGTTCCATCCTTGATGAAGGAAAACGATTGGACGGTCGTAAAACTACTGAAATTCGCCCTATCTGGTCGGAAGTTGATTGTCTACCTGGTGCGCATGGCTCATCCATCTTCACTCGTGGTGAAACTCAGTCATTGACTACGGTTACTTTAGGAACAAAGATGGACGAGAAATTGGTAGATGAAGCTTTGATTCGTGGCAAAGAGCGATTTTTACTTCATTACAATTTTCCACCATTTTCAACCGGAGAAGCCCGTGCTTCACGCGGTGTAGGACGTAGAGAAGTTGGACATGGTAATTTGGCACTTCGTGCTTTGAAACCAATGATTCCTGCTGATTATCCATATGTGGTACGTGTAGTTTCTGATATTTTAGAGTCAAATGGTTCGTCTTCAATGGCAACTGTTTGTGCTGGTACATTGGCATTGATGGACGCAGGTGTTCAAATCAAAAAACCTGTTTCGGGTATTGCCATGGGATTGATATCAGAAAATAAAGGTAAAAATTTTGCTGTATTGTCTGATATTTTAGGGGATGAGGATCATTTGGGTGATATGGACTTTAAAGTAACAGGAACGGTTGATGGTATTACCGCCACCCAAATGGATATTAAAGTAGATGGACTTTCGTTCGAAATTCTTGAAACAGCATTGAACCAAGCAAAAGCTGGACGTTTACATATTTTAGGAAAGATCAAAGAAACACTTGAGGCTCCACGTGAGGATTTAAAACCTCATGCTCCTCGTATTGTAACCATGATGATACCTAAAGAAATGATTGGTGCAGTGATAGGACCGGGTGGAAAAATCATTCAAAACATGCAAGCTGAAACAGGTGCTACTATCACAATAGAAGAACAAGGTGATCAAGGACGTATCGAAATTGCAGCTAACAACAAAACAGCCATTGATGCAGCAATTGCTAAAATCAAAGGTATAGTGGCTATTCCAGAAATAGGCGAAACATACCCATCGAAAGTTAAATCGGTAATGCCTTATGGAGCTTTCGTTGAGTTCATGCCTGGTAAAGAAGGATTGCTACATATTTCAGAAATAGACTGGAAACGCATCGAGACCATGGATCAAGCTGGTATCAAAGAAGGCGACATGATAGATGTGAAACTTTTGGATATTGACCAAAAAACTGGCAAGTTCAAGCTTTCTCGCAAAGCATTATTGCCACGCCCTCCAAAAGAAGAAAAACCTGTTGAACAAGCTTAAACAGATTATTTATAAATGAAAGCCACTTCGAGAATTCGGAGTGGCTTTCTTGGTTTTATGACGAATTAGGAGCGTGAAACAACAAAACTTTACAACACATTGGTCACATTTAAAATTGATATTTGAATGGAAATTAAAAATTCCAACAACACACATAGTATGTTTTTTGTCAAAAAAGATGAATGACAAAGAAAATAAGAAACCACATCAGTACATAGATGGGGATAGAAATTTTGCATGCTGCATTCAATAAAACATTTTTTGAACACGAAGACACAAATATCACGAAGTAGCTATCGCCGCAGGCATTAATATTGCTTTCACCCTACAATCTTACAAAGCTATTTCTCACTGCTTCGAATGCCACCCGTTGCATTTCTACCATTTCCATACATCAATTACAGTTTTTATCTCTATTTTTGCAATTGCAAAAAGAAACACTGATCTTGAAAATAATTATTGACACATATATCCCTTATATTAAGGGAGTTCTAGAGGATGTTGCTGAGGTAGAATACATGTCGTATAAGCAGATGACACCAGCATCTGTTGCTGATGCAGATGCGCTAATCGTCCGTACCCGTACTCAATGTAATAAAGAGTTGCTATCGGGTTCTAAAGTACAGTTTATTGCTTCTGCCACCATCGGATATGACCATATCGATGCTAATTTCTGTAGTAATAATGGCATCAGATGGACCAATGCACCAGGATGTAATGCTCTATCTGTAGCTCAATACATGGCATCTGCTCTCAGTTTTTTGGCTCAGAAAAACAAGTTTGACTTAAGTACAAAAACCTTGGGTGTAATTGGGGTAGGGGCTGTAGGAAGTAAAATTGCTGAACTTGCCAAGTCATTCGGGATGAGGGTACTACTCAACGACCCTCCACGAGCCAGAAAAGAAGGTGGTGAGCATTTTGTTACGCTAGCGGATATTTGCAAGCATGCAGATATTATCAGCTTCCATACTTTACTCAATGTAAATGGAGAAGATAAAACTATGCATTTGGCAAGCGATTCATTTTTTGAGGCTCTGGAACGAAAGCCCATTATCATCAATGCTTCAAGAGGTGAGATTGTAAATACATCGGCTTTACTCAAGGCTATCGATAATCGGCAAGTTGGCGACGTAGTGCTAGACTGTTGGGAAAATGAGCCAGATATCAATCAAGATCTATTGTTTAAAACAGCATTGGCAACACCACATATTGCGGGATATTCTGCAGAAGGGAAAGCTAATGCAGCTACTCATAGCGTGCGAGCTTTAAGTCGGTATTTTGGATTAGGACTTGATGATTGGGAAGTTAGAGACATTCCCGATGCTTTTGATATTGACTTTTCGAATACTACAGATATGTTACAATTTTTTCTGGAAACCTATGATATTGAAGCTGACAGTATGCGAATGAAATTTTCACCAGAAACTTTTGAGAAACAAAGGTCACACTATCCTTTTCGTAGAGAACCAAGAGCATATTTAAAACAAATGAATGATGAATTAAGACGAAAGCTCACGGGTCAGTTTCCACTATTTTTGGGTTGATTTTAGGGTCGTAGGGTTTGTTGGGTTCATTGGTTTATAGAGTTTATAAAGTTCATAGGTTTATAGACTCTGAATTTTATTTTACAATCTTCAAACTTCAATCTTGTTATTAAGCATGAGACAAATTCAATTTATCATTGTTTTTTTTATTTGCTCACTTTGGGTAAATGCATCGACACCTATTGATAATTTGCTCGATAATTCAGTATTGGAGCATGCAAATATTAGCTTGTTGGTTCAGGACTTAAAAACGGGCGAAACACTTGCATCCATCCGCCCTTCACACAGTGCCATGCCAGCATCCACCATGAAACTAATTACCACAGCGACGGCATTGGAGCTGTTGGGGAAAGATTTTAGATTCAAAACAAGTATATTGAAACAAGGTAAAGTTAGTTCGGACAGTATACTTGATGGCAATTTGATAATTAGTGGTGGAGGTGATCCTACTTTGGGTTCGTCACGAATGGGTGATAGTGAATTTCTAAGCAAATGGGTTCAAGCAGTTCAAAAAGCAGGGATTAAAAAAGTAAATGGAAATATTGTTGCAGACGAAGCTTTGTTTGACCGTGAAGGAGTGAATGCATCCTGGCAATGGGACGATATGGGAAATTACTACGCAGCTGGTGCTTACGGATTGGCATATTTGGACAATCAATTTCAACTGGTATTGAAATCAGATGTAATAGGAACAAAACCAGTTGTAGTGAAAACCATACCTGAAATTCCAGAATTAGAAATTGATAACCAGCTCACAAGCGCTGCTATCAGCTTTGATAGTGCATTTTTTCACGCTGCCCCTAAATCCAATGTGAGAAGCATTTACGGAAAAATCCCTGCCAATAAAGCCGAATTTATTGTTAAAGGTGACATCCCCAATCCAAGTTTATTGCTATCCTATCATTTTAAAAACTTACTTAAGGTTAATGGTATTGATGTGATTGGCAGTTGCAAAGTCAATTCTGATACAATCATCAAGGGAGATACCTTAGTTTCGACTTATTCGCCCATTTTAAAAGATATTATTACCGAAACCAATGTAAAGAGTAATAATCTATATGCCGAACATTTGTTTAGATACTTGGGTTATACCCGTTCGCGTCAAGGCAATGCAGCTTCAGCCATCAAAGTAATAAAGGATTATTGGATGCAAAAAGGACTTAGTACCTCGCAACTGTTCTTAAATGACGGTAGTGGTCTTTCGCCATCTGATGGTATTTCGGCACATTTCTTTGTTGAATTGCTTACTTATATGCATCTCAAAAGTAAAAATGATTCAATATTTCTTCATTCTTTGCCTGTTTCAGGTGAGTCAGGAACTTTAAAGAACTTTCTAAAGAATACAGCATTACATGGAAAAGTATATGCCAAAAGTGGTACAATCGCTCGTGTTAAGTGCTATGCTGGATACATCTTTACGGAGAAAAGAGATTTGGTATTTGCAGTGTTGATAAATAATTCAAAAGGAAGTCATAAGATTGTAACTCAAAAGATAGAGGATTTTCTTATCGAAATGAGTCAGTCAACGGCTACAATACCCACTAAAAAAATAAATTTCACCCACAAAAGGCACAAAAGACAATGTTTGAAAAATGAAAATTGATGTTAGAACACATTGATAGTAGAGATGTCGCAAACGGCTTACGATTGATATTTTTCAAACACAAAGACATGAAGATCTATAATCGCAACCCTTGCATAGCGTTGCTTATCATAGCGCAGTCGGTTCGGCATTCTAAGACATAATCAAGCAAAAGGCACGAGGATTTCGTGTCTTTTGTTGTTAGAAAAAAGAAGTATATTTGTGCAAAATATACAAGCTCCGTCTGGCTTTAAACTCTGATGCTGGCATGAGCAAGGTGCCTATACAGTTCAAGCAATAGTGATATCACACTACAGGTGACGAGGTGTTTTACTTGAAATCCGAACTGGCACTCACTATTCAAGATATGAAAGGAAAAAATATATGAACAGAATATCCTTACCTGAGACTCATTCTACCAACGACCTTCTGCGTGAGAAAATACGCTATGAAAAGTTGCCAGAAGGCACGGTGTTAAGCACAGACTTTCAAACTAAGGGGAAAGGGCAAGTGGGAAATACATGGGAATCTGAAGCAGGAAAAAATCTACTTTTCAGCCTGGTGTTATATCCTGAATACATTGAAACAGAAAAGCAATTTATCATTTCGCAAATCGTAAGTCTTGCTATCAAAAATACATTGGAGCTTTACACATCCGATATTTGTATTAAATGGCCCAATGACATCTATTGGAAAGACAAAAAAATAGCAGGAATATTAATAGAAAATTCTCTTCAAAAAGGCAAGATACAATTTTGTATCATCGGTATCGGACTAAATGTGAACCAGATCGAATTCAAAAGTGATGCCCCGAATCCTATCTCATTGGCTCAAATTACAGGACACGAGTACCACAGAGAAAATATTCTTTTACAGATTACTTCTGAAATAAAAAAACTGTATGCGGAACTGAATGTGGATAAAATCCATACTGCCTACCTAATGAGTCTTTACCGAAAGCACGGTTGGCACTCATTTCGAACCGAAAACGAGACTTTCGAAGCCCAAATTGCAGCTATAAAACCTGACGGCATGTTAGAATTAAAGCTAAAGGATAAGACAGTTAGAGGATTCTATTTCAAGGAGGTGGAGTTTGTTATTACCACCAAACACATAAAAGAAGACTAATCGAAGCATTTAGAACGCAATTACGCAAACAGCACAAATAAACCCTAGTTTCAACCTGTAAGCATGCTTTTCTCATTGAAATTCCACATTTTATGCTCAGGGAATTATACTTTTGTGCCTTTTGTGGTTATAATCCCCACTCAGTCTACTTCTTCGTACTCCACATATTCACCTTCTTTAGTGTCAAAAATTTTGGGTCTTGGAGCTTTAAAACCAGAGTAGTTATCTGTTGACTCAGAATGGTTGGGTGGTGTAAACTGCTTTTTACCAAAACCGAAAATTGACTTTACAAAATTTAGAACAGTTGAGATTATCATCAATACGATAACAAGTACAAAAAGAAGTATAAAGAGTAAAAATCCGAGCATTTTCCCAAAATATTAATACACAATTTTAGCTACACGTTTTACGCTTTGAGTAGCCATCATACTATAAAAGTGAATACTAGGCACACCATGGGTTATTAAATCCTTTGCCTGTTTAGTACACCATTCAACCCCAATTTCTACGGCTTGCTCATCTGTGTCACATTTTCGCAATTCCCTTGCAAATTCTTCGGGTATTTCAGACTGAAATATCTTTGGCAGTACAGTTAATTGGTTTCTAAGGGTGATGGGTTTTATACCTGGAATGATGGGTACATTGATGCCAGCAGCTTTGCACTTATCTACAAAATCATAATATTTTTTATTGTCAAAAAACATCTGAGTGACCAAATATTCAGCTCCAGCATCTACTTTTTGTTTAGCATAATACAAGTCCGAATCCATGTTTGGAGCTTCTTCGTGTTTTTCAGGGTAGCAGGCCATTCCGTAAGAGAATGGTACAACCAGCGATTTCATTTTACTTCCATCGAGGAATAATCCCTGATTGAAATTATTCACCTGCACCTGCAATTCGGTGGCGTTTTTGTGTCCAGTTGGTGAAAATTCACGTTCGTGTTTGGCTTTATCACCTCTCAAAAGCAAAAGGTCTGTTATACCCAAAAATTGCAAATCAATCAAAGCATATTCGGTTTCTTCTTTTGAAAAACCACTACAAATGATATGTGGTACAACAGGAATTTTATATTTGTTTTGGATAGCAGCCGCAATTGCAACGGTTCCCGGTCTATGACGTTCTGATATTTGTTCAAACAATCCTTGAGGATTCTGTTTGTAAACCAACTCACTCCGATGGGTTGTAATGTTGATGTATTTAGGGTCAAACTCACGGAGTGCATCAATAGTTTTATAAACTGTTTCGATGCCATTTCCCTTTAAGGGTGGCAATAATTCAAACGAAAAAGCTGTAGATTGTGCACCTTTTATTCTTTCAACAACACTCATTTTTTACTGTAAAATAATTTAAAAACAATATTTTTAATTCTCAGTGGTATTTGAGGGAAATACATACCAAAGCCAACTGCAAAAGTACATTTTTTTTTTTAGAAATGGCTTATGATTAGCTTAGTTGTTGTTTGTACTTTTTAAATAAGAAGTATAAAGATAAAAACAGAATCAGTATTCCAACTTCATTATCAAGTGGAAGCGGTTCGGAGGTTGGGTCAGCACCTGGGTCCATTCCACCTTCGTTTGCAGCGTAAGGTGCTTTGTTTTTTGGTTCAAACGAAAAAGGATTTGATTTTTTGGAAGGTAAATCATAGGAGAATGCCATCAAATTAGGATCTTGCTTGTTTTGCTTTTTCATGCTTGATAAAGAAAAAAAGACTCCATCAGACCCCATTCCTCCTGAGTTTTTGCTGATGGGTTCTTCAATTGAGTTACTCAAATTGACGGTATAATTTGATGTTTGCTTATCGTTTGTTGAAATTACAGCGTAATTTGGTGTTGTATTGTTAATTGGTGAAGGCTTGATTTGAATCCCCTCGAACGGATTTGTATAATCAATATTAGTCCATGTATGTCGAGGTGAGTTGGTGATATGACCATCAAATTGTACTGATTTATGTATAGATGCTGTCTCAAAATTATACAATTGAGGGCTTCCAATTGGTGAGTACAATAGAGCTAATATTGCTACCCCTAATGAAATAACAACAAGCAAGACTATATCTTTTGCTGAATTCATTATTTATTTACAACAATTTTCTGACTGATAGATTCATTACTAAGTTTAGCACAAATAAGATAGATTCCTGTGTTAAATGATTTTTGAAGTGTAATTATAGAATTTGATGGTAATGATTTGATTTCTAATAGCTTGCCATCTGGTGTGTAGATTGAGTATTGCCCGTTTTCTGTCGATTGATTATCAATTAATATAGTTTCCTGGCTGTCTATAATTTTAAGATTGCTAGCTGCCATATCGTTTTTGTTTATGTTAGTACTGCTTATTTTAAAGCGATTTTCACTTGATTTATTGTTTGCTTTAAATTGATAGTCAGTGTGACCAAGACTTATATTTAGGGTTTTGTTTTCTTTTAAATCAGTAAAATAAACATTGGAATACAATAAAGAAAGATTTTGATGATTGAAACGAATAGTATAGACGCTATCTTCACCAGCTCTAAATCCAATTAGCGTGTTGTCAATATTGTTTACTGCATCTACTTGATAGGTATCAGTATTTTCCAAGGCAAATAATTGGGGTATATCCAACGAACCAAGTAGTTTTCGACCATCAAAACCATTGTCGTAAGCTTTAGAGCAACTATCGCAACTGACCAACCAGATTCTGTCCTTAAAACGTTTTCCTGATACTTCGATTCTTAAATATGGGTAGATCGGCTGGTTCATATTTGACACTCTGTTGATAGCTGCAATTCGTTGTTGGGTTGTGTTTTTAACTGCTGCTGTATTATAAGTAATACTAACTGTTGCATTGGAACTATTACTCATTGCTTTGACAAGAAATCCTTGCATGGATGGAATTTGAGAGGGTATATCTCCCAAGGCTCCTAGTCTAAATGGAGATACGTTGTACTGTCCAGGTCCATCACCTACAATTGTTTCGCCCGAATTACCCAGCCATTCGTTATAGGTGCCAGTATTGTAGAGGTACACTGCAGCTTCCATTTGAGAACCAAAATTTATAGTAGAAATATCTATTGCTGCTGTATAAGGATTGGCAAGTACATGCTGACCTGGATAAAGTGCACCTGCAGAGTATGCCAGTTGACCTGAAGAAAAATTACTATTAATCAGTGCTCCTTGTAAAACGTATTTTTTAGCAGCAGCATGGCATATTTCATAACCATAGAAAGGAGTGATGATTGATGAATTACTCAGACTCACCCAGTGATTGTAAATGCTAGTGCCCGTTTCAACATAAGCACGAACATAAGCACCATCAAAAGTTGGGCTAGCAGTTAGTGACTGAATAGGAACTCCAAAGTATTGCCATTTGTATTTGCTATTTATAGCATTGCTAAGGTTCCACGAGGCTTTGCAGTACATTTCTACAGTAGCATATACGGGTGAACCGCTTGGATTGTGAAAAGTCAAAGAACCATTAGGTGATGAGCTACTACTGGCAATATATATTCTGTTTGGATTTCCATCTGTGGTGATGGTATTGTTAACTATAAGTGAAGTGCTAACAGGAATAATCACCTTGTATGTAGTAGCATTGATAAGGCTACCTATAGTTCTATCTGCATCAAGTAATAGATCATTTACGGCTGCTGAACCATAGTTTGCTACTGTGGCAAATACCACATCTTCACCAGAGGCTGGAACCGAACCTGTAGTCCAATTGCCACCTTTTGCCCAATCTGTATCAATAGTCCCTTTCCAAAAATTAGTAGGTGCGTTGACAGTCATTGCTATAGCATTTGAAGTAGCAGGATTGTTGGTAGCGCAAGTTTCATTGGAAGTTACTACGCAGGTAATTGATTCACCGTTGGATGGTGTGTAGTTAAAAGTTGAACTATTTGTACCTGCGTTAACTCCATTAACTTTCCATTGATAAGAAGGTGATGAGCCACCATTGGTAGGTGTAGCCGTATAAAGGACACTAGAACCACTAGTTACTGGATTAGCCGAAGCGGCAATGGATACACTTACAGGCATGCTTGGATTGACTGTTATGTCCACAGTTTTTGTGTCGCGAAGTACTACATTAAATGAAATATCATCTAATGAAAAATCATTTCCTGAAGCAATAGTGTTTTGATTGACTAGTTGCAAAGTTAAGGTTGTACTTGCCCCTGCTGAAGCATTATATTGAAATTTTTGCCAAGTACATGTAGTACTGGTTACTGTATAGGGCGACCCAGCCAAAACTCCATTGACAGATAATTGAAGGATAGAAGGGTTGGTTGAATTAACAGATTGTACCCAATAGGTGAAAATATAGTCCTGACCAGGTTGAACAGCTACTGTTTGTGACCAAACAGCTACACCAGCAACCGTAGCACCATTGATCACCATTTGTTGACCTGTTCCAGTGGTATGATCACCACAATTAGCGAATGCTGAGTGAGGAGTTTGTGGACTATTTGCAATTGCATATTTCCCTTCCGACATATTGGGAGGTTTAGGTCCAACAAAGTAAGTGTAACTACTTGTAAATCCAGTATTCCCAGCTTCAAAATTACCATTTGTAATAAGGTTGGTTGAGCTTAGGGTTGTGCCAGTTACTGTGTATGTTCCACTCATAGCAGGTGTTACACCTGTGAGTGTGGGATTCTGACTGGTGGATGTATATCCATTTGGACCTGTCCACGAATAGTCGGTAACGCCGACACCAGTACTTGTGAGTGACACATTGTTGGTTTGACAAAACGTACCACCACCACCAGCAGTAATGATGGATGGATTGACTTGTCCATAACAAACTACATTTACAGTAGTGGCTCCTGTGGAAGCACACACGATATTTTCATTGTTGTATGTATCAACTGATAGTCCAGCTTTGAGACGAATGTAAATGTTAGTAAGCCCTACAACTCCACCAGCATGTGCTAAAGTGATGGCTGTGGACTGAAAACTGGCACCCGATGTAGTGGAAATTTCATAATTGGTGGGTGGAGTAACTGTGATGTCGTTGGTCAAAGAAGAACCGCTTACCGTTATTGATTGTTGCGTAGAGGGACCATTACCCACATTATAACTAAAACCAGATATACTAGTCACAGAAGTTGTAATGGTTGGAACTGCTTCTGCTAACAGGCTAATAAATAATGAAATTAGTGTTAGTTTTAGATTCAATGTAATTATGTCAAATTTTCTCATAGTTATTGAAATTGACAGTAGTAATAATCTGATTCTGTATATATAAACTAACAAATATAAATTATTTCATAGAATATAAATAAAATTTAGTGTTAAATTTTAGAACTTTCATTTTCTACTGGAATTGAAGTTTTGTAGTTATTTCGGAGTAAGTCCAAAGTGAAGTAGCATCGTTTGTATTATATGATTTTGCACCTGATTTTACTTTTACTGGATATCCTTTCATCTCTCTAAATCCATCAGGTCCATAAAAATCAGCGCCTTGTGCCAATGGGTCTAAAGCAGCTCTTATCTCGGGCAATGCACCCATATCGGCTGGTTGTATAAACAATGAAGTCAAAGGCTTAAGTAGCCTCATCATCCACTTCGGAGCTATGTGATCAAACAAATGCGTGTCTGATACTCCTGGATGAGCTGCTAAAGCAATACAATCAATATTGTTTGCCTTTAAATACCGATCTAGTTCATAGGTAAATAATAAGTTAGACAATTTCGAACGACAGTAAGATTTGAATGGAGAGTATCCACCGTTTTCGTATTGTAAATTCGAAAAATCAATAGAGCCCATTTTGTGCGCCATGCTACTTACATTGACAATTCTTGCCTTAGGTGTAGATTTGATAACATCCATCAATAGTGCTGTTAGTGCAAAATGACCCAAATGATTGGTGCCTAGTTGCATTTCAAAACCATCTTTTGTTTTACTGTTTGGCACCATCATGATTCCAGCATTATTTAGTAAAATATTTAACTGGTTGTATTCCTTTTTGAATTTTACCGAGAAATTTTTAACAGATTCTAAGTCAGTTAAATCGAGTTGTAATATGTCAATTTTTGCATGTGGAATTTGATGGTGAATTTCTTGTCTTGCCTCTTCAGCTTTTTTGATGTTTCGAGATGCCATAATTACCTGAGCATTTTTATTTGCAAATGCTTTTACTGCATGAAAACCAAGTCCGCTATTTCCACCAGTTACGATGATAACTTTACCCGATAGATCAGGAACATTATTAAGATCCCATTTGATAGATGTTTTCATATTGAAGAGTAGGATTTATATAACGAATGAATTGAAATATTGAATTGTTTCTAGATTTGTTATTAGTGATTTTGGATTTTAATTTTGAACTATCATTAAACTAGTCGGCATCTCAGTGGTTCTGTGCCTTTGAAATAAAATGGAGAACAAAAAAAGGCTTTCCCTAGTTTTTAGGACAACCAATTTTTGTTTCAAATTTATTCGTATGATATACTATTGTTATATGTGGCTTTTATAAAGGTACTTGATTAGGTTTATTTTTTAATTAGTTTTCCTACTGCGTTTACTGATAACCCTCTAACAGCAACAATATACACACCTTGTGGCAATGAGAATCCGTCAAACCGACAAAGGTTAAAATTTGTAGATTTTTGCAAAAGTGGTTTTCCTGCTAAATCATATATTGTTACAAATACTTGTTTTTTGATTTATTTATATATTTTATGGTATCAAAATAGATAACAAATTTGAAGTGTGAAGGTCAATCACAAGAGATTAATAGTTTTGAAAAAGCCTTGAACCTAATTATAGCAACAGTTGTTTATGCCGTTGTTTGTGCAAACGGTATTAGATAGCGATTACGTATTTTAATGTGTAATTTGGGCTAACGCGTAATTTGGGTTAAAAGTGCACAATGCATAAAAAGCAAAATTAGAATGGGTATTCAATTTATGTGTCCTATTGTGTTTTCATAGAATACCCACCCCAAAACGGTATAAAGCCTATTTTTTAGAAAGAATTGAATTCTATGAGAGTAGGTTATGAACTATGAATTCCTATTTGTTTGCTTCTACCTTAAATAGGGTATAAAGTCACCACATAATCGTGGTATTGATTTACACCTCGAAAGGTATTGTTCTCATCTGGCAAATGCAGTTCCTTTGTAAAGTAAATTATTATCAAACTCAAATAGGAAATATATGAATACCGTATTGTGTAGTTTGTCAAGAAAATGTATTCAATTAATTATCATAATTTCATTGATAGTACAACCAGTTTGGAGTCAAAAGTCCATCACCAATCAAGATTTGATTTGGTATGGGATGTCTACAACTCTAAAATTGAATAATAAATGGTATTTTCAAAACGAAATTAGCGAAAGACATTTTATAAATCCTATACGACAACATCAGCTTGTATTGAGAGGACATGTTCATCGTATATTAGGTAATAGTGGATGGGAAGGTTCGGCAGGGATGTGTTTGTTTCTTCAAAATCCGAATGATCCAAATTCAACTATTCAACTAACGATTCCCGAATTGCGTCCTCATGTTGAAATGGCAATGAAGCAAAAGCTATCAGGATTTTCTATTGATCATCGTTACCGTGTTGAAGCTCGTTTTTTCCATAATACTAATAGTAATAGCACTGAATTGGAAGATGATTATAGGTTTGGGAATTATAGATTTAGATATCGAGTCCAAGTAGCTATTCCAATTTTTAAGATTAGAGAAAAACAATTTTTTAAGGTCAAATTCGGTGAAGAAATATTTATCAATGCCGGCTCAAATATTATTTATAATCCTTTTGATCAGAACAGATTGAATGCTGGTATTAGTGTCGATTGTTTTCCAAATGTGACATTTGATGTAGATTATTTGAATTGGTTCCAACAGCGATCATCAGGTGATGATTATTTTAATAGAGACATTCTTAGATTTACATTATTTCATACAATTAGTTTGGAAAGTAAAAAAAATGAATAACTTTTTGTTAATTTTAAATTCAGATAATTAATTTAAATAAGCCATAATATGAAAAACCGAATAGTTTACATACTGCTTTCTGCTATAACCCTTACGCTACCTTCAAATACCAATGCACAAACCAAAAGCAAAGAGCTTGAAGGTGAGATTTCACTATCAGGCGCATTCGCACTTTATCCATTAGCAGTTAAATGGGCGGATGAATTTAAAAAACTTCATCCCAAAGTGAAAATTGATATTTCGGCGGGTGGTGCCGGAAAGGGTATTACTGATGCACTTTCTAAAGTGGTAGATTTGGGAATGGTATCACGTGAGATTCATCCAGAAGAAATTAAAAAGGGAGCATTTGCAATAGCAGTAGCCAAAGATGCGGTAGTGCCAACTATCAATTCTAAAAATCCAAAACTGAAAGAATTGTTGGAAAAGGGATTGAATAAAGAAGTGGCTAAAAAAATATTTGTATCTGCAGAATATACAACATGGAACAAAATCTTGGGAGTAGCTGGTAATATTCCGCTACATGTTTATAATCGGTCTGATGCTTGTGGAGCTGGTGAAACTTGGGGCGCATTTCTAGGCAAAAAGCAAGAGGACCTAAAAGGTACTGGTGTTTTTGGTGACCCAGGAGTGGCATCAGCTATCCAGAAAGATCCATTAGCGATTGGTTATAACAATATCTCTTATGTGTACGATCTTAAAACCAAACAGCCTAATCCAGGTATTGTACCTCTTCCAATAGATGTCAATAACAATGGTAAAATAGACGAAGATGAACGTTTTTATGATAATTTAAGTCTGTTGATTCGAGCAATAGCTGGTGGTAAATACCCATCTCCTCCAGCAAGATATTTGTATTTTGTGTCTAATGGGAAACCAAGCAAAGCTGTTGTGATAGAATTTATCAAATTCGTTTTAAGTAAGGGACAAAGTTATAATAATCAGCTTGGGTATATTGGACTTAATAAACAGAAGTTGAACGTGAATCTTGAAAAATTAAAGTAAACAGCTTGACAGCTTGACGAGTAAACTTGTAGAATAGGTAGAATAAGTAAAATAGAGTAGTAGCATGCACGTAAGATAAGATGTTTTTTTGAACATAAAGACAGAAAAACACGAAGTTGCTATCGCCTAAGGCTCATACAGCCAAAGGCTAATATGACAAAGTAAATATCGCGCAGCTTTTTAAGCAAAATCATAGTAATGAATAATAGATTTTCCATACGAATTTTCAAAGATAAACTTGCCAATAGTGTGATGTTGAGTTTAACCTTTATCTCACTGTTGTTAGTGGTGTGCATCGGTATCGGATTGTATTTAAAATCTCAGCCTATTTTGGAACAAAAAAGTTTATGGACACTTCTTACAAGCTCTGAGTGGAAACCTTCAAATGGTGATTTTGGCTTTTTCCCGTTTATTATGGGAACAATATGGATTACAGGTTTAGCTATTGTAATGGCATTGCCTATTGCTTTACTAACAGCTATTTATCTCAATGAATACTCAAAATCATCTGTCAAACGTTTTGTTTTTCCAGCATTGGATATATTATCCGGATTGCCATCGGTTGTTTACGGTGTGTGGGGCTCTTTGTTTATAGTTCCTTGGATATCAGAGAGCTTAGCACCTCATTTTGTAGAGTATGCTACTGGATATAGTACATTGGCAGGAGGCATAGTCTTAGGTGTAATGATACTCCCTTTGTTGATAAGCTTGTTTGTTGAGATATTATCCGTAGTGCCTGATGATTTGCGAAATGCTACTTTGTCGTTAGGAGCTACACCATGGCAAACCATTAAATTAGTTGTACTTCGTAAAAGCTTTTCAGGTTTGCTGGCTGCAATTGTTCTTGCTATTTCGCGTGCCTTTGGTGAAACCATAGCAGTGTTGATGGTCTGTGGAAATATTCCAATTGTTCCTGGTTCGGTTTTTGATTCCTGCTTTCCTATACCGGCATTGATAGCCAATAATTATGGTGAAATGTTATCAGTGCCATTATACGATGCTGCATTAATGTTGGCTGCTTTCTTTCTTTTTATAGTGGTGATAGTGTTTAATGCTGGATCAAGAATTATTTTACATCGAATAGAGAAATAGTAGACGAGTAAACAGGAAGACGAGCATGCACATAAAAGCCTGAATGGCAATATTTTCATAACCTTAGATTTACAATCGACGGACATACAAAAATAATTTTCTTCCTGTAAGGCAGGACAATTGATTAGTGGTTGACATATCACATAGACAATAAATTTACAACATCATGAGATTTATAGAAGAGAAAATAGTGAAATTGTTAATGATAGGTGCTACTGCACTTGTATTTGCCTTTGTGGCAAGTATATTATATACCATTTTTCTACGCGGATTGCCAGCACTCAATTGGGATATGGTATCTAAATTACCCAGTGGAGGTTTTTATATTGGAAATGAAGGTGGAGTACTTAATGCTATTGTAGGTTCTTTGTACATAGTAGGAGCATCTACTTTGTTGGGATTGATTATTAGCATTCCGGTCGTGTTTTACATCAATGTGTATCTTTCAAAAAACTCAAAATTGGCATATTTTACGCGACTTTCATTTGATATTTTGTTCGGTATACCATCTATTGTTTACGGAGCCTTTGCATTTACAATCATGATATATTTGGGATTACGGACTTCATTAGGAGGTGGTATCTTAGTAATTACTTTACTGATTATTCCAATATTTATTCGTTCGATGGATGAAGTGGCAAGGCAATTACCACGCGAATTACTAGATGCTACTTACTCACTAGGTGCTACTCGTCTAGAAACTATGGGAGTAGTAATAAGACAGATCGCTCCTGGTATTGTAACAGCAAGTTTGTTGTCAATAGGTAGGGCTATAGGTGATGCAGCGGGAGTGATGTTTACCGCTGGTTTTTCTGATAGCATACCTACATCCTTAAGTCAACCTGCTGCTACCTTACCTCTATCTGTGTTCTTTCAACTGAGCAGTCCATCAGCCGATGTTCAAGATAGAGCCTATGCTTCAGCACTAATACTAACTTTTATTGTGTTATTATTGAGTATTGTTGGACGTGTTATTACTAAAAAAATCTCAAAAAATATTATCTAATGGAAACAATTTCGGCATTGAATAATACAGTTAATGCTTCTACTAAAGAGGCTCATCTTAGTGTAAGGAATCTCAATGTTCATATTTCAAATAATCATATTCTAAAAAATATTGATATTGAAATACCTGATAAGAGTATTACGTGCATCATTGGTCCTTCAGGATGTGGGAAATCAACCTTGTTGAAAACATTCAATCGACTACTAGATAAAACAGAGAATGTAACCATTACAGGTAAAGTTCTTGTTGATAATGAAAGTTTGTATGAAAAGGGGGCTGAAGTTACTCACATACGCAAGAAGATGGGTCTGCTTTCTCAGCGGCCTTGTCCACTACCCATGTCCATTTACGATAACATCGCTTTCGGTTGTAAAATTCATGGAGAGAGAAATAAGAAAAAACTTGATGAAATAGTTGAATATCAATTGCGTGCGGTTGGACTTTGGAAAGAAGTTAAAGATAGACTGCATGTGCCAGCTGGAAAACTCTCTATCGGTCAGCAACAACGACTATGTCTAGCACGTGGATTAGCTGTAGAGCCAGCATTTATTCTTGCCGATGAAGCTACATCTGCACTAGATCCAATATCAAGCAAGCATATCGAAGAATTGTTTCTTGAACTTAAAAAAGACTATGCTATTGTGATGGTAACGCATACATTACGCCAAGCATTACGCATAGCTGATTACGTGGTGTTCATGTATCTTGGCGAAGTGATAGAAGCAGGGCCTGCCGAACAAGTTTTTAAAAATCCTCGAAGAGAATTGACTAAAAAATACTTGGATGGTGCTTTTAGCTAGTTGGCTACAATCTTATTTTTAATGTTTTTCCGCATTAAGACCTGTTGGCAGACTAGCATCTTCTATCCGACTGACTTTATACAGTAGTACGAAAAACAAGTATTGAAATTATTGGACGGGAAAATGGAAATCATCTTGGAATGTGGACTGTATTTGGTCTGTTTTGCATCAAAACCATAATTTACAAAAATGCCAAAACTCTGAGTTCTCAATCTCAATCATGGTCAGAGATTCATTCTAATCAAATGTTGGATAAACACTCAGTCGCTCGTTGTGACTTAGCGCTGAGTTTTCAGCATTCCTAAATATAAGCAAGTAAAAGGCACGAGATTTTCGTGTCTTTTTGTTTTTAGAAAAGAAGTGTGTTTTTGCAGGAAATTTAAGGCAAAGTCTTGTTCTTAACCGCGATCTAGGCTGAAGCCTTATGTCGAACTTTTAGATGTTATACGCTACTGTGAACTGGGTATATTTGGTATGCAACCAATGTTCAATAAATGTAGATACTCATAAATTAATTGATTTTTTTGGATTTATATTTTTAATCTCATTTGGTATTCACTTCTCTGAAATGTTGTATCTTTGCTCCAAAAAAAGCATGCCTAATCTTTATATTATAGCTGGATGTAATGGTGCATGAAAGACAACTGCCTCTTATTCAGTCCTTCCTGAAATGTTAGCATGTAAAGAATTTGTGAATGCTGATGAAATAACATGAGGTCTATCACCATTTCACCCAAATGGTGTAGCTATTGAAGCTGGAAGAATAATGCTTCATCGGATAGATGAACTGATGAATAAAAGAGCTGATTTTGCGATTGAAACCACTTTAGCTACTAAATCATACGTTAAGTTGATAGACGAAGCACATTCTAAATCGTACTTTGTAACTCTGATTTACTTTTGGCTAAATACACCTGATTTGGCGGTAGAACGTGTGAAAGAACGTGTAAAACAAGGAGGGCATCATATTTCTGAGGAAGTAATAAGGCGCAGATACATTGCTGGATCTCGAAATTTGAAATCACTGTTTATTCCGGTGTGTGATTATTGGATCTTAATTGATAATTCAGTTCCACCATTTAAATTTATTGCAGAGGGTAATAGACTCAATAATATTGAAATAAAAAATGAAAATATTTATACTCAAATTCTAGATTTATGACAACCCAAGAAGTGCATTCGATGAGAGACAAGATTCTAGAAGGAATAGCATTGTCATACAGCCGACTAGTAGAGTCCACTATTAAAAATGATGGTGAACTAGTAATATCTGTCAATGGTAGAGTTACTCATGTAAAGGCAAAGACATTGAAGAAGTAAACCCAGCTTATAAGACATAAAAGAATTGCTCTGCAATTTACATGGCTGTATGTGCGAAGTCTATTACAGTGCGGTTTGCTAGGCATTCTTAAATATAAGCAAGTAAAAGGCACGAGATTTTCGTGTCTTTTTGTTAACTTCACCTCCGCCAGTAGGCGGGACTAGCTCTAAAGGGGAAAAGAAAAAACTCAAAAATAAGAATAATGATTTTGAGTGTTCCTGAAAAGGAGAATGTTATGGTTAGCAACTTTGCCACGAAGTGGTAATATTCACTAGCCAAATGGCATCGCTTTGAGGTTAATGGAGCTTGAAAAAAGGTTTAAGGTCATTTGTTTTCCGTAGATAATGAAAGTTCATAGAAATATGTGGCATGAAGGGTAGATTCTCTGTAGGAGATAAATCTTTGAATTAATTGATATCAATCCCCGCTGAGGAATGAACCGTTTGTTGTTGACTTCTATGATTATTATCCTCTATGAGGAATGCGAAAATGTCACCCTTTCGGGGGTTTATGATCTACCACCTATCTATCTGCTAAGATAATTTCAGCCAATCTGATTTAGCATATGAATATCACTGATATGTGTACTATTATAATGATATTCAAGATCTAACTCAAAGTGGTTGAAATTATAACATTGACTAAGTTACTATTTTCAATCCACCTTACTTCTTGAAGCCAGAATATTGTTGATTAGAAATTGCCTATCTTTGGTACTGGTATAGTGAGTATGTATGTGTTTATTATTCAGTTGTTTAATATTAATGATTGAATTGTTATTGAAAAAAATACAAAAACCATTTTTTTGAATCAAAATATTACATTATCTTTGCACCACTTTTGGAGAAAGGGATAACCGAAATAAAATTCGGGCGTTTAGCTCAGCTGGTTCAGAGCATCTGCCTTACAAGCAGAGGGTCGGCGGTTCGAATCCGTCAACGCCCACATTTTTCATTTTTTCATATAATTACTCGTGTTTTTCGGGCGTTTAGCTCAGCTGGTTCAGAGCATCTGCCTTACAAGCAGAGGGTCGGCGGTTCGAATCCGTCAACGCCCACATCCTTAGGAGGTCAAACAATTTGTTTTGTTTGACCTTTTTCTTTGTTACTTTCTTTGATTACGATTTAATACTGTACCTTTGTACGAATTAAAATATTTGTACCCACTATCTTGTTTTGTGAAAATCAAGATTGGAGATAAAAATGAATGTAAGTGTCTAAATTATTAGATATTAGTAAATTATGGGAAATATTGTTGCTATTGTTGGTCGTCCTAATGTGGGTAAATCAACTCTTTTTAACCGACTTACAAACAGTCGAAGAGCTATTGTAAATGATGAAGCTGGTACAACACGCGATCGTCAGTATGGAAAATGTGAATGGGAAGGACGTGAGTTCTCTGTTATAGATACTGGTGGTTGGGTGGTTAATTCATCGGATGTGTTTGAAGATGAAATAAAACGTCAAGTAGTGCTGGCTATCGAAGAGGCTGATGTGATTCTTTTTTTAGTTGACATTCAAAATGGAATCACGGATTTGGATGTTGAAGTAGCTCAGATATTACGAAGAGCCACTAAACCTGTGATGCTAGTGTCGAATAAAGCTGATACACATGAGTGGCAGTATCAGGCTCCTGAGTTTTATAAATTAGGATTGGGTGAACCTCAAATTATTTCAGCCATCAATGGTTTGGGTTCAGGAGATTTATTAGATAATATCCTCATTCACCTAAAACCGGATGTTTTAGAAGAGATTGAAGATGAATTACCACGTTTTGCCGTTGTAGGACGACCCAATGCGGGGAAATCGTCCATTGTAAATGCCTTTGTTGGCGATGAGCGTACTATTGTAACAGATATTGCTGGCACCACACGTGACTCAATATATACTCGTTTCAATAAATTTGGACACGATTTTTATTTGGTTGATACTGCAGGAATTAGAAAAAAAGCCAAAGTAAATGAAGATCTTGAATACTATTCTGTGGTTAGATCAATACGAGCAATTGAAAATTCGGATGTTTGTATTCTGATGATTGATGCTACACGTGGTATCGAGAGTCAAGATTTAAATATCTTTTCTTTGATTCAAAAGAATAGAAAAGGATTGGTGGTATGTGTCAATAAGTGGGACTTGATAGAGAATAAAGAATCCAACGATGTTGTTAAATACGAAAAAGCAATTCGTGAGCGCTTAGCACCATTTGTTGATTTTCCTATAATTTTCACATCTGCTACTACTAAGCAACGTATACTTAAAGTGCTGGAAACTGCAGTGGCTGTATTTGAGAATAAGCAACGTAAAATTCCGACTGCCAAATTAAACGAATATTTATTGCCAGCTATTGAAAACTATCCTCCTCCTGCTTTGAAAGGTAAGTATATAAAAATTAAATATGTGACACAATTGCCAAATACACAGATACCTACTTTCCTGTTTTTTGCCAATCTGCCTCAGTATGTAAAGGACCCTTATAGGAGATTTCTCGAAAATAAAATCAGAGCCAAATATGAGTTCAGTGGTACTCCTATCCAAATATTCATTCGGCAGAAATAAAGTGTTTCTGATATAGATTAAAAAAATGTTTGTTCTCTTATTTTTGAAAATTTTTAAAACGATTAGATAAGTTATGTATGTATTTGAACTAGATATTAAGGTTCGTGATTATGAATGTGATATTCAAGGTATTCTAAATAATTCTGTATATCAGAATTATTTGGAGCATACTCGGCATGAATTCCTTGAGAGCCGTAATATAAGCTTTGCCGAATTGCATGATCAAGGAGTTGATCCAGTGGTGGCTCGAATCGAAATAGCTTACAAAATACCTCTCAAACCAGGTGACACAGCTGTTTGTAAATTGTATGTAAAAAAAGAAGGTATCAAGTATGTGTTTCATCAAGATATTTTTCGCAAAAGTGATAATAAGGTAAGTGTAAAAGCCAAAGTTGAAGCTTGTGTTATAATGAATGGTAAAATTTCTGCCTCTCACCCTGCATTGGATGCTCTGGTAGTGGAATAATTAGGATATGTTCCTGAGTCAATACATGATTTGTGTGTTGTGTGGCAACTATTAACCGCTGGTTTTGTTATCTAGTCAAATAGTCAAACTACATTTTTAAACTAAAGTGATATGAATGAATTTTTACAACGAGAAGAAAATATAGTCAAGATGCTTAAAACCGTCTATGATCCTGAAATACCTGTAAATATCTACGATTTGGGTTTAATATATAAGATTGAGATATCAGAAGATAATATCGCTCAAATTCAAATGACTTTGACAGCTCCTAACTGTCCTGCGGTAGATTTTATAGTTGAGGACGTAAAGATGAAGGTGTCAAGTGTTGATGGTATAAGTGACGTTGAAGTGGATATTGTGTTCGAGCCAGCTTGGGACAAGAGTATGATGAGTGAAGAAGCCCAATTAGAATTAGGTTTTTTATAAATAATCATACGACAGTGAAAGTATACTTTGTATCGGATGCACATTTAGGATCGTTGTTGATAGCTGACAAGAGAGCTCACGAAAGAAAACTAGTGGCTTGGTTGGATCATATCAAAAAAGATGCTACTGCAATCTATATGTTAGGTGATATGTTTGATTTCTGGTATGAATATCGAACGGTTGTTCCGAAAGGATATGTCCGATTTTTGGGTAAATTAGCTGAAATTGTGGAAAGTGGCATAGAGGTGCATTTCTTTACTGGAAATCATGACATTTGGACATTTGGGTATTTGGAGCAAGAAATAGGTCTGATTGTTCACCGTCAACCATTAAATATACAATTGGGTTCAAAAAAGTTTTACTTGGCTCACGGTGATGGCTTGTTTGTTGATGAAAAGAGTTTTTCTATCATTAGAAAAATCTTTCATAATCCTAGATGCCAAAGGCTGTTCAGATATGTGCCTGCTCAATGGGGGCAGTCATTTGGCTTTTGGTGGTCCATGAAAAACAGACAGAAGATTTTGCATGTTGAAAATAAGTTTCAAGGCGAAGAAAATGAAAAGCTAGTTGTATTTGCAAAGCAATATTTTGAAACAAGCGATGTGGATTATTGTGTTTTTGGACACAGACATATTGCTTTGGATTTAAAACTTAAGGCAAATAAACGTGTCGTAATTCTAGGAGATTTTGTTACGATATTTTCATACGGTATATTTGATGGATCCGAATTTCAATTAGAATTTTTCGAATAGTCTAATAGGGTTGTAATTATGTTAAAACTAATAAATAACAGAGTCGCTTGTCGAATTCTGTTATTTTTTTTTCTATATGTTAGATTAACATGTTATTTTAAAAATAAAATCGTATTTTTAAACTCTAACATTTTAATCTAAATATCTATTTATTAATTTAAATTCCCACTCTTGAATTTATATACAAAAACATCCTTTGATGTTTCAAAATTGATAATCCGGAACTATAGCACTTCGTTTTATTGGTCGTCATTGTTTTTTAAGAAAGATGTTAGACAGGCAATATTTGCTATATATGGTTTTGTTAGAATTGCTGACGAAATAGTTGATACGTTTCATAGTTTCGACAAAAGTAACTTGTTCGATAAATTTGAATGTGACTTGCATGAGGCATTGCAATCAGGCATCAGTTTGAACCCTGTACTCAATGCATTTGTTCAGATAGTAAGATTATATAATATAAATATTATTCATATTCAGGCTTTTATGGATAGTATGCGTGCTGATTTGACAAAGTCAATCTATTCTACACACCAGGAAATGAATAACTATATATACGGTTCTGCAGAAGTGGTAGGGCTGATGTGTCTTAAGGTCTTTTGTAGGGATAATGAGCAGGATTATAAGCAATTAGAAAAAAACGCTGTTAAGTTAGGGTCTGCATTTCAAAAAGTTAATTTCTTAAGAGATATCAAAGTGGATATGCAAGAATTGAATCGTTCTTATTTTCCTGCTATTACAGCCAATTCTTTTACTGAAGAAAGTAAAGCAATTATTATTTCAGATATTGAGTATGATTTTGAACAGGCAAAACTTGGTATTAAAGCTTTACCTAGAGATGCTAAGCTTGCTGTCTTAATTGCATATTATTACTATATAACTTTGCTAAAAAAAATTAAAAGCTTGTCAGTAGACGAAATTAGAAATCAAAGAATTAGAATATCTGGTCTTCAAAAGTTATTATTAATACTGAAAGCTTATGTTGTAAATGTGTTTCAGTTATGGAGTTAAACAAGGAAGAACTAGTGATTTTGGTCAATCAGGATGATAGTCCTGTAGGTGTAATGGAAAAAATGGAAGTACATCGGAGGGGTTTGCTACACAGAGCCGTGTCAGTATTTATTTTTAACTCGCGAGGAGAATGGCTGCTTCAACGAAGAGCAAAAACTAAATATCATTCCAATAGCTTATGGACAAATACCTGTTGCTCACATCCATATCCAGATGAAACGAACTCCAATGCAGCAACCAGAAGATTGATGCAAGAAATGGGAATGAATGCACAATTGGTAGAAATATTTGATTTTGTGTATCATGAAATGCTGGATAATGAGTTAATTGAACATGAGCTGGACCATGTTTTTGTGGGTGTAACTGATCATCAGCCTGTCATTAATACTGATGAGGTGATGGAATTCAAATATGTTACTTATGATGATTTATTGTGTCAAATTGCCAATTCTCCCGAACAATTTACCTGTTGGTTTAAAAAGATTGTAAATGAAGTGTTTGTGCATTTTACTAAATCTAATATAGAATATGAAACTGACAACAACTGATTTTATCAAAGTTCGTAATTCAATAATCATTTTCTATTTGGTTGGTAGTATTGGTTTCGTTGTTCCTGTTTTTTTTGAATACTTCAAATCATTAACTTCCCTAGCTTTAATTGTTAATTTTATTTTATTGTCTTTTTTTCATGAAGATAAAACGCCTATCGTACAATGGTTCGTTTTTGCAACGATCTATTTTCTAGGATTATTAATAGAGGTGTTGGGGGTACAGTCGGGTTTAATATTTGGTAATTACTACTATGGCGAAGCTCTAGGATTTAAAGTATTTGGTACGCCTTTGTTGATAGGTTTGAATTGGCTTTTTTTGGTTTATGTGTCATCATCCTTATTTGTCAAAACGAATATCAACTCATATCTAAAGGTGTTTTTAGCTTCAACTATTATGTTACTTTATGATATTTTGTTGGAACAAATTGCACCTATGATGGAACTTTGGTTTTGGAAGAATGATGTAGTTCCAATTCAAAATTATTTAGTTTGGTTTATAATGGCTCTGATATTTAATATAATTGTAGTGTTCTGTAATGTTAACACTCATAATCGATTGGCAATGACGCTTCTGTTGTGTCAAACCTTGTTTTTCTTTATTGTTTTCTTGCGATTCATCATTTTTTAAGTTGCTATTCAATTTGATTCAAGCTGAATTAATTAATTGAAATTTTGAAAAATCGAAAGAATGATTCCATGATGGTAAACCTCGCTCTATTTATTCTAAGGGTATTGAAAAAAGCCTTGGGAACAAATTAGATAGCGAATAGCATTTTCTAATACGTAATTTGGGTTCAATGAAAAGAAAACAACTTATATTGATGTACAGTGAGATGTTAAAGTACGAGCAAGCGTTCCAACAACTGTAAAAACAATTATAAACAGATGAAAAATAAATATTTGTTGATTATACTGCTTTTTGTAACACTTATTATCAAAGCTGAATCCAATTATAAATCCATTGTCTATAAATCTTATGTAACTAACTCAATGGGTGATTGGAAAAAAGTTTTAGATAAATTAGGTAGTGCTAAATCATTGGATAATGTCTTAAAATTGGAATTGCTTAATTATCAATATGGCTATATTGGTTGGTGTGTGATTAACAATAAAGATAATGAGGCGCAGCATTATTTAGATTTGGCTGTAAAAAATGCCTTGGAGTTAGAGAAGGAAGGGTATGAACTATGTCAAATTAAGGCTTATAAAGCGGCACTTTGGGGATTTCAAATAGGATTGGCTTATTATAAAGCTCCATTTTTGGGTTTTGAATGTGTCGAATTTGCCAAAGAGTCAGTCAAAATGAATAAAAACCATTATTTAGGGCATTTGCAATTGGGCTATATAGATTATTTTTTACCACCAATATTCGGAGGGTCAAAATCTCGTGCTATATCAAATTATGTAATTGCCGAAAGATTGCTCGAAAAACAACTAAATGGTTCATTGAAAGATTGGAATTATTTGAATGTACTGGTTACAATAGTGCAAGCTTGTCAAGGTCTCGGTCAAAATGCAAAAGCAAAAATCTACTATGATAAGGTGATGAGGATAGAACCAAATTATAAATGGGGTAAAAATGATTTAATAGAAAATCTTCAGAATAGAACAAAGAAAGATTGATATGAATAAAAGTATATTGATAGTTGGGGCTGGAATGGGTGGTTTATGTAGTGCTTTGCGATTGGCTTCAAAAGGCTTTAAGGTGAAAATATTGGAGAAAAATTCACAGGCAGGTGGACGAATGAACCAATTGAAAAAGGATGGTTTTACATTTGATATAGGTCCTAGTTTTTTTAGTATGTCCTATGAGTTTGAAGAACTAGCAAAAGATTGCAAGATCTCTTTGCCTTTTGAATATCATTCGCTTGATCCTTTGTATTCGGTACATCTTAAGGAGGAGAATAAGGTATACAGATTATATAAAAATATCGAAAAACTTGCAACTCAATTTGAACAATTCGAACCTGAATTTGAGAAAAAAATGAGTTGCTATTTACAAGAATGTAAACGTCTGTTTGATGATACCACAGAAATAGTAATTAAACAAAACTTTAGTTCCATTGGTCACTATATTTTCTCTCTGTTGCGTGTTCACCCAAGGCATTTGCCAAAATTAACCCGTACATTTTGGGAACAATTGGATCGTTACTTTGAATCATCTGAAGTAAAGCAAATTTTATCTTTGGTGTCATTTTTCTTAGGAAAAACTCCATTAGATACTCCTGCTGTATTTACTTTGCTTTCACATACTGAATTTGTTCATGATGGCTATTTTAATGTTAGAGGTGGAATGTATAAGATCGTTGAAGGTTTGTTATTAGAATTAGAAAAATTGGGGGTAATAATCGAGTATAATAAAGAGATTGTTGATTACACTAGTAACTTAGGTGTCTTAAGTGGACTTGTGGATGATAATGGGAATGTATATAAGTCAGATATATATTTGATTAACGCAGATGCAGCCGTATTTAGAGGAAAAGTGCTGAAACGCGAATCGTTTTCGGAGAAAAAAATGTCTAAAATGAATTGGACCATGGGATATCTAACTTTTTATTTGGGGGTAGATATTAAATTGCCACATGTTGATCATCATAATTTTTATTTAGGTGCAGCTTTTAAGGAATATGCCAATAGGATGATGAATCAATCCGAAAAGTTTGATAATCCTTACTATTATGTCAATGTTCTATCCAAGCATAATGAAGAATGTGCTCCATTGGGTTGCGAAAGCTTGTTTTTCGTTTGTCCTGTGCCGTCGCTTCAATTTAAACCCGACTGGAGTGATCGTGAGGAAATAGTAAATAGTATTATTTCTGATTTCTCTAATCGTATTGGTATCAATGTGTCAGAACATATTGTATCAAAAACAATATATACTCCTGTAGAATGGGCAGATATGTTTAATTTACAGTATGGGAGTGGTCTTGGACTATCGCATGATTTGTCACAGATTGGAGGCTTTCGGCCCAAAAATCAAGATGAAGACTATCATAATCTATTTTATGTAGGTGCATCTACTACACCAGGAGCAGGTATACCTATGGCAGTGATCAGCTCCAAACTGACATCTGAGCGCATCATTAAGTACTCTGGGGTACTATGATATTTAAGCTTTAGCTTTGTAGGCTAAGGCAAACATTTTCATTTGCTTTACCATAGCCAACAGACCGTTAGAGCGGGTAGGAGATAGGTGTTCACGGAGTCCAATCTGTTCGATGAAAAAAAGATCGGTATTGATTATTTCATCGGGTGTATGATTTGATAATACTTTGATAAGTAAAGAAACGATTCCTTTTACAAGTACTGCATCGCTTTCACCATAATACACCACATTGCCATCGATCAATTCAGCATGTAACCATACCCTACTTTGACAACCTTCTATTATGTTTTGTGGAGCTTTGTATTGAGTGTCCAGAGGCTCAAGAGTATTGCCCAGGTCTATCAATAATGCATATTTGTCCATCCAGTCATCAAACATGCTGAATTCTTCAATTATTTCGTCTTGTAAATCGTTTATAGTCATGGATTGTTATTTTTTAATTCAGCGGTAATATTAATATTTGTATCATTCGGTATGCTCTGTTTGTTTTTAACTCAACATTGTTACCACTTTCTTTAAAGCAGCAATAAAAATGTCAATCTCTGCTTTGGTATTATACATCCCAAACGATGCTCTAACCGTACCAGAGATACAGAGTGAGTCAATCAATGGCTGTGCACAGTGATGACCTGTCCTTACTGCAATTCCAAGTTTGTCCAATAGCATTCCTATATCATACGGATGTATTTGTCCAATTAAAAATGAAACTACAGCACTTTTTTCCTTAGCATTCCCAATGATGCGAACATCTTCAATTTCACTCAGTCTCTCAGTGCAATATGCAAGTAGTTCGTGTTCGTAATTAGCAATATTTTCAATTCCTAATTTGTCAATATATTTCAAAGCTTCCGCTAATGCTGTAGACCCTATATAATCTGGTGTGCCAGCTTCGAATTTATATGGAAGTTCATTGTATGTGGTGTTTTCAAATGATACTGTAGCAATCATTTCGCCTCCACCCTGATAGGGAGGTAATTGATTAAGCCATTTCTCTTTTCCATAAAGTGCTCCAATGCCTGTGGGACCATAAATTTTGTGACCAGAAAAAACATAAAAATCTGCATCCATAGTCTGGACATCAACTTTGATATGCGCTACTGCTTGTGCACCATCTACCAATACAGGTATGTTTTGCTTGTGAGATATACTTATAATATCGGATATGGGGTTGATAGTTCCAAGTACATTGGATACATGTGCTATCGCAACTAACTTAGTGTTCTCATTGAGCAATGATTTGAAAACTTCAAGATCTAATTCGCCATTGTCGTTGATAGGAATAACTTTTAGTTTCAATTTTTTTCGCTCACAAAGCATTTGCCATGGTACAATATTAGAATGATGCTCCATTACAGACACTACAATTTCATCACCTTCATTGCAAAATGCTTCACCAAACGAGAATGCTATCAAGTTGATGGCCTCGGTGGTGCCTCTAGTAAATATTATTTCTTCACGTTTGGCGGCTCCCAAGAAATTGGCAACGTAAGTTCGGGCATCTTCATGTGCCTCTGTTGCCATTTGGCTTAAATAATGAACACCTCGATGTATATTGGCATTCATGTGTTCATAACCCCAAGAAATACGATCAATGACACATTGTGGTTTTTGAGTAGTAGCACCGTTGTCAAAATAAATCAAATCTTTTTTATAAACTGTTTCCTTTAATATGGGAAATTCGGTGCGAATATTTTGTAATTGTAAATCGGTCATAAATATCAAACTCTTATATGCATTTCTTTGTTTGCAAAAATACTTATTTTTTTTGTGCTTTACTCTGCATGATAAGTTTAATTTAAAGTTGTTTCAAAGTGTTATGATTTTTTTTGAAATAATGCGGTCGTATTTTCCAAAAAATATTGTATTTTTGTCCCACTTTTCCCAAAAACTGCTTTAGTTTCAAAGACACATCCATCATGAATAAAACATTCTTTGCTAGATTTACTCCACATCTTTCAGCAATTTTATTGTTTATTGTCATTTCATTTTTTATGTTTACACCAGTTTTAGAGGGTAAACAGTTGATAGGTCATGATACTGAAAGTTGGATGTGTATGGCCAAAGAGACTTTGGATTTTAATAAAACACATGACCAACCTACACTATGGTCTGATTCGATGTTTGGAGGTATGCCTACTTATCAGATATCTATGATTCAGCCCAATAACGTGATGCAGTATCTTGAGCGGTTGTTGCTAATCTTCCCTAGTCCAGTATGTAATGTTTTTCTTTATTTAATAGGCTTTTATATCCTTTTACTTGCATTTCGATTCAATCCTTGGTTAGCTATAGTGGGTGCACTAGCATTTACTTTTGCTTCTTATAATTTTATCATCATTGCAGCTGGACATAATTCTAAAGCTATAACCATTGCTTATATGGCACCATTGATAGGTAGTGTTTTTGTCGCTTATCGTTCAAAAAAGCTACTTGGTGGGTTGTTGACAACGCTTTTTTTAAGTTTGGCAATACGTGCCAATCACGTTCAGATTTTGTACTATACACTATTCGTTTTGTTAGTTTTTGCAATCGTAGAATTTGCATATAGTCTTAAAAATAAAGAATTGATAGCGTTTTTCAAATCTACAAGTGTCCTAATTGTAGGGGCTATAATAGCTGTAGGTATGAATGCCACAACTTTGCTCACTACATATGAATATGGCAAGCATACCATGCGTGGTGAATCAAATGGTCTTACTAATGATATTCAAAATTCCCAACAAGGGTTAAACAAAGATTATATCACTCAATGGAGCTATGGTATTGATGAAACCATGACTTTGTTAATCCCAAATTTTAAAGGAGGAGCAAGTGCAGGAAAATTGACTGCTGATAGCGAAACTGGGAATAAATTGTCATCATTAGGTGTACCCAATGTTGACTCTATGCTCAAGGAAATGCAATTACCATTGTATTGGGGTTCACAACCCATGACTTCGGGACCTGTTTATATTGGAGCTATTGTTTGCTTTCTGTTTGTGTTAGGTCTTTTTGTAGTTGATAATCGAATAAAATGGTGGTTGCTGCCTGTCATTATTATTTCTTTGATGCTTTCGTGGGGTAGAAACTTTATGTGGTTGACTGATCTTTGTATTCACTACGTTCCATTGTATAACAAATTCAGAACAGTGTCAATGACACTTGTAGCAACAGGATTTTCTATTACTCTACTTGCGCTTTTGGCTGTAAAGGAATTAATAGATTCTACTTTGGATAGAAAGAAAATGATTCGCCATGTTGCAATTAGTGCGGCTATAACGGGTGGGCTGACTTTATTATTTGCATTGATTCCATCTTTGTCAGGTGATTTTGTTTCTACAGCTGATGCTCAATTACAGGGAGACTATAGTTTTTTAAAACAAACACTTCCTTTAGATAGGGCGGCATTATTGCGTTCGGATGCATTTCGCTCTTTGTTGTTTATACTGATGGCTGTTGCTCTTATTTGGCTGTATCTTAAAGATATGCTTAAAAAACCAGTATTCTATGTATTATTAGGTGCATTAATTATTTTTGATTTAGCACCTGTGACTAAAAGATATCTAAATGCAGATAATTTTCAAAGAAAGCGAAAAATTGATACATTAATTCAGCCTTCAATAGCTGATAATTTTATATTACAAGATAAAACGCATTTTCGTGTGTTAGATGCAACTGTCAATCTTTTTAATGATGCGTCTCCTTCATATTTCCACAAGAATATTGGAGGATATCACGCTGCTAAGTTACGTCGTTATCAAGAATTGATTAATATGCATATTGAAAAAGAAATTGGAAGACTATTCAATACTTTTAATCATGCTACTACAATGGATGTAATAGGTAATACGCTTGATTCTTTGAATGTTCTCAATATGTTGAATATGAAGTATTTGATTTATAATAAAGAATCTGCCCCTTTGGTCAATCCATATGCCAACGGTAGCGTTTGGCTTATTAATAAGGTACGTTTAGCTAATGATGCAAATGAAGAAATGATGCTGTTAGGCCATATTAATACTAAAAAGGAAATGGTAGTTGATAAACGTTATGCTTCTCAATTACCTCAGAAAATGTTTAATGATACAACTTCAAGAATAGTACTTTCAAAATACGAACCCAATCGAATTGTATATAATTTTAGCTCAATAACTGATCAAATAGCTGTGTTTTCAGAGATATTTTATGAAAATGGATGGAACGCATATATAAAGGGTCAGCAGGTTCCTTATATCAGGGCAAATTACCTATTGCGTTCTATGCCTTTGAAGGCAGGTGTATATGATATTGAATTTAAATTTGAACCAAATTCATATAAAATTGGAAATTTAATAGCAATGATTTCTTCTGCTTTATTTATTCTATGTTTAGTAGGTTTTGCTTACTGGCAAATAATGCAACTAAAAAGACAAAAAATGAGTGAAAATTGATTGCTTGTTTCATGAAAGCTTTTGTTTCTAATTTATATCCAAGTATTCAATCATAATGAATATCACGAATTAAAATCATATTCTCGTCTCACTATCACAAAGATTAACAAATATTCTTTATCCAATCAAGAAAACAATGGAACAGAAAAAAAATGTACAAAAGGGAACCATACGTAATGTGAATGTTACATCTACTATCAGTATGTCATTGGTACTTTTTCTAGTAGGTCTGATATGTATGTTGCTTTTAGTGACTAAAGACATGGGTGATTATGTTAGAGAAAATGTTAATTTATCCATCGTTTTAGATGATAATGTTGGTCATCAGTACGAACGTCGTATAGAAAAGTATCTAAATGCCTCTCCATATTGTAAATCATTAGAATATGTTTCGAAGGAAGATGCTTTAAAAGAACATGTAGCTACAATGGGAGATGACCCGCAGGCTTTTCTCGGATTTAATCCATTGTCGGCATCCATAGAAGTGAAGTTGAACTCTGATTATGCTAATAATGACAGTGTTTCTGTTATTGAAAAGAAATTGAAAAAGTTTGACCATATCAAGCAAATTGTTTATCAAAAAGATATGGTAAATATAATCAATGATAATGTTAGTAAAATGACCATCATCATGTTGGGATTAGCTCTTATATTGTTTTTTGTTTCAGTTGCATTGATAAATAATACCATACGTCTATCTCTTTATTCAAATAGATTTTCAATCAATACAATGAAGCTTGTTGGAGCTACTCATTGGTTCATTCGTAAACCTTATATTGTAAGTGGTACGATGAATGGATTGATAGCATCATTTATTTCGTTTTTTTATTTGGCTGGAACTATCTATTTTGTTCAGTACGAATTTGGTTTGTCAGGTTTGATTTTGAAGTTGACTACTATTTTGCAGGTAGGTGGAGTAGTTATAGTTTGCGGAGTAGTTTTGACAGCTTTGTCGTCATTTTATGCTGTGAATAAATATCTGAGAATGAACTCAAATGATATGTATTTAATATAATCTTTTTTTAACATGGAAACAAACAATGGATTTGGATTGCAACGCATAAACTTATTGCTTATTGCTATTGGATTTGCTATCATAGTGCTTGGTTTAGCTTTAATGACAGGTTCTACTACAGGAAAGGAATTTAATCCAGATATCTTTAGTGTGCGTCGTATTACTATTGGACCTATGATTTCATTGGCTGGTTTTTTATTTATTGTTTTTGCTATTTTATTTCAACCTAAAAGTAAAGCTAAATGACTTTATTTCAAACCATAATCATTGCTATTGTAGAGGGCATCACTGAATTTCTTCCTATTTCATCTACTGGACATATGATTATTGTTCAGAAGTTGCTTGGAGTGCCATCTGATGAATTTGTAAAATCGTTTACAGTAATTATACAATTTGGCGCTATACTTTCTGTAATGGTACTGTATTGGAAACGCTTTTTTCAATCATTGGATTTCTATTGGAAGTTGCTTGTTGCTTTTTTACCTGCTGCAATTTGTGGCTTCCTTTTGAACGATTTGGTTGATAGTTTATTAGAAAACGTAACAGTTGTGGCTCTATCCTTACTAATAGGAGGTGTGTTGATGATCTTTGTTGATAAATGGTTCAGTACTGATAGCGAACAGTCACAAGATATGACTTGGGCACGATCCTTAAAGATAGGTTTGTTTCAATGTATTGCAATGATTCCTGGAGTATCTAGATCAATGATTACTATTGTTGGTGGTATGTCTACTAAATTAACTAGGAAAAATGCAGCTGAGTTTTCTTTTTTTCTAGCTGTACCTACAATGGCAGCTGCTACAGGATACAAAGTGCTCAAATTGCTCAAAGAGCCTGCTGGTTTGGAATTGGTTAAATCTAATATTACTACACTATTGGTTGGAAATGTCGTAGCATTCGTTGTTGCTATGATCAGTATCAAGTTCTTTATTACTTTTTTAACTAAATATGGTTTTAGAGCCTTTGGTTTGTATCGTATTGTGGTTGGGGTATTGATATTAGTATTATTGTTTCTAGGTTTTGATTTAAAATTACTATAATGGATTTTGTCGAAGGTGAAGTACTACATGTATTGAAACCCTTGCATTGGACTTCCTTCAATTTGGTAAGTAAGCTTAGATGGAAGCTTCAAAAAAGTCTAAAGTTAAAAAAACTCAAAGTAGGTCATGCTGGTACTTTAGACCCTTTGGCCACAGGAGTGATGATAATATGCACAGGAAAGGCTACCAAACAGATTGAAACTTTTCAGTATCAAACCAAAGAGTATATAGCTACACTCAGATTAGGTGCAACAACACCATCATATGATTTAGAACTACCCATTGATAATATCTACGAGTTTCAACATATTACTCGAACTTTGATAGATGAGGTTATTCCGAAGTTTCTTGGTGAGATATGGCAAGTTCCCCCTGTATATTCTGCTGTTAAAGTAGATGGTAAAAGAGCGTATGATTATGCAAGAGAAGGTAAAGAAATTGAATTGAGTCCTAAGCTATTAGTGATTGATGAGATTGAAATTCTCGATTTTCAGTTGCCTGTATTAAAGTTGAGGGTGGTTTGTAGTAAAGGTACTTACATAAGAGCTTTAGCGCGTGATATTGGCTTGGCTTTGGGTAGTGGGGCTCATCTTATAGGTTTGGAACGGACTCGGATTGGTGAAGTGGATTTGACTGATTGCTGGCAATTGGAACAACTACTAGAATATATCGATTCCATTTCACAAACAGATAGTTAATGTTACGATACAATATTTAATATTGACTTTCGTTTTTCAATATGTATTTTTTTTCTAATATACATCCATCCGTGAATGGATGATAAAATTGTGAAATTTTAATTTTTTAATATGAAGTTATCTAAGTTTAAATTTAAGTTGCCTGATGAACTAATCGCACAATATCCTGCTTTGCACCGTGATGAATCACGTTTAATGGTTTTAAATCGAAAAACAGGAGATGTTGAACATCGTACTTTTAAAGAGATTATTGAGTACTTTGATGAGCATGACTTGTTCGTGTTTAATGACACTAAAGTATTTCCTGCCAGACTGTATGGTAATAAAGAGAAAACTGGTGCTCAGATAGAAGTTTTTCTTCTACGTGAGCTTAATCATGAAATGAGACTATGGGATGTATTGGTTGAGCCAGCTCGCAAGATTCGTATTGGTAACAAATTGTATTTTGGAGATGATGACTCTATTGTAGCAGAGGTGATTGATAATACAACCTCCAGAGGACGTACATTACGCTTCTTATTCGATGGTTCACATGAAGAGTTTAGAAAAGGTTTATATACATTGGGTGAAACACCACTTCCTCGAAATATCACTCGGGAGGTCGAACCTGATGATGAACATCGTTTTCAAACCATTTTTGCAAAAAATGAGGGGGCAGTATCCGCTCCAGCAGCTGGAATGCATTTTAGTCGTGAACTATTGAAAAGAATGGAGATAAAAGGGATACATGCTACAACCATTACTTCACACATGAGCTTGGGTAATTTTAGAGAAATAGATGTAGAAGATCTTACAAAGCATAAAATGGACTCTGAACAAATGCTTGTCCCAGTAGAAGCTGCACAAATGGTTAACAAAGCTCAAGATGAAGGGCGTAATGTATGTGCTGTTGGTGTTACTGTGATGCGAGCTTTGGAGACTGTAGTGGGAACTGAAGGAAAAATTAAATCGTATGATGGATGGACAAATAAGTTTATTTTTCCTCCATATGATTTTACAGTTGCTAGTTCAATGATTACAAATTTTCATTTGCCTTATTCTACATTGTTGATGCTAACTACTGCCTTTGGTGACTACGATATGGTAATGAATGCCTATGATATTGCAATTCAAGAAAAATACCGTTTTGGTGTTTATGGTGATGCCATGTTAATAGTCTAATTGAAATTAAACCAAATTATACACAATAGATATTGAATTATCACATTCAAATTTGTTTGAGGGATATTAATTACAATTATTTTTTCAAAGACGACAATGTCTTGATGGATAATTTCGTTCGTTTTTTATAAGATTATTACGGCTATAATAATAGTTGAGTATTAAACTGATACATTTTATAATGTGTCAGTTTTTTTTTATGGTTATTTTTGAAATATATATTAAATAAATGTTGTGTTTTTGTTTTTTGTATTAATTGATTTTGGAATGTTATGTATTGCTTATGTTTGTATTCAAGTAGTAGGACGAATATTAATATATTTTTACTATAAATTGTTGTAAAATATTAAATATAACCAGGGTAGCTGAAAACTGCATAGAGTAGGCAGAATAATTTTAATCCTTAATTATGGCTTCAACAAATGAAATTAATAAAAATGAGGTAATGATTAGATTTGATGAGTGGATTGAGAATATCGTAAAGGATCCAGCTCAACACGAGCCTTTAAAAGTGCTAGTTGGGTATATGATTTTAATCTTGATGTTGGTTCTATCCTAAATAGATGGTTTGAACATTACCAGAAATTGAAAATAAATTTCAAAGGATATAACGTATGGAATACAATGAGTGATTGTTCTGCGCCTTTGACTGGATTTGCTCATGGTATGAGTGGTATTGCAGCTGCATTGTTGGAATTTTATCATATAACTCAAAATGAAGATAGTCTAAATTTAGCCCTAAGTGCAATGAATTATGAAAATAGCTGTTTTAATACAGATGTTAATAATTGGCCAGATTTCAGACAGTTTGATACATCACGAAAACAAAAGAATAATTGTTCAATGGCTTGGTGTCATGGTGCGCCTGGAATTGGGTTACAACGTTTGCGAGCATGGGAAATTACTGGTGATGAAAAATGGTTAAATGATGCAACTAAAGCAGCATATTCTACATTGAAATCATCTATGGAATTTTTTCAAACACAAAGAGGTAATTTTTCTTTGAATCATGGAATTTTCGGAAACAACGAATTGTTACTAGAATACGACATTAAAACAAACTCCAACTTGTTTAAGCAATATGTGTATCAAATGGCAAAAAATGCTATAGAAAACATTGAGATGAAAGGCAGAACATGGCCTTGTGGATTACACAATAGTGATGAATCAACTGGTTTTATGCTTGGAATAGCAGGTGTTGCATACCATTTTATGAGGTTGTATAAGTATGATCAGGTCGAAAATATTTTAATTTAAAATATTCATCCTCTCAATAATTATGATGCAATAATAGTTTAGAATTTCCTTCAAATAAAAATGTCTCTATTGTATCCAAATTGATATAGGCACACAATTTCTATGGAAGTTGAATCCAACTTATAATACAAATTGTTCACTAATTGATTTGTGGTCTTGAACTCTTGATATCGTTTCGGCAAAGATGCCTGCAATGGAAAGAATTTTAGCCTTAGGACATTTTTCGAGATTGAATGGGATAGAATCGGTAAATGCAATTTCTGTTAAAGATGATTCCATCACTCGTTTGCTCGCTTCACCAGACATTACCCCGTGTGTTACAATAGCTCTTACACTATTTGCTCCATTCGACATCATTAAATCACCAGCTTTGCATAATGTGCCAGCTGTATCAGCCATATCATCAATGATAATTACATCTTTTCCTTTTACTTCACCTATGATTTTCATTTCACTAATAACATTCGCTTTTTCTCTTGTCTTGTAACATATAACCATAGGTACATCTAGGTTTTTGGAATAAGCACCAGCACGTTTAGAACCACCAACATCAGGTGATGCTATGATTAAATTTTCAAGTTGCAAGGATTGAATATAAGGTATAAATATGCTTGAGCCATAAAGATGGTCAACAGGAACGTTGAAAAAACCCTGAATTTGATCAGCGTGTAAGTCCATCGTCATCACTCTGTCTACTCCAGCTACACTCAGCATGTCAGCTATCAGTTTAGCTCCTATCGAAACGCGTGGTTTGTCTTTTCTATCTTGACGTGCCCATCCAAAATAGGGAATAACAGCAATTACTTTATATGCAGATGCTCGTTTAGCTGCATCTATCATCATCAGTAACTCCATCAAATTATCTGAATTAGGAAAAGTGGATTGAACAAGATAAATATACTTGCCTCTTATGGATTCTTCGTAAGATACTGAAAACTCTCCATCAGAGAAATTTTGAATTATCATGTTCCCTAGGGGGCAATTGAGGTGCTTACAAATTTTTTCAGCTAGGTATCGGCTTTTTGTGCCCGAAAAAACTTTAAAGTCGGAGTTGGATGGCAGCATGTCAGTCAAAATTTATAGTGTTTGCCTTTAACACTGCAAAAGTACTTATTTAAATTAAAATTACATTCAATTGTTGAAAAAAATACATTCAATATATTTACTGTTTTTTTAATGAGTTTTTTGAATTGCTATCATTGATTTTTTTTTCGTTTTTGATAGTTTGTTGTTTTAATTTTTGTTGTTTTATACTTTTTTTGTTCCTTTGCTATCAAATATTAGAAGTAGTATGGATAAAAAGTTAAGACGTTCCAATGATCAGTTTGTAGGTGGTGTCTGTTCGGGCATAGCTATATTTTTTGGTATAGATACTACAATTATTCGAGTCTTATATGCTATAATCACTTTATTTACTGGAGGTATGGGTGTGGTGTTGTACATCGTTTTGTGGGCAATTATTCCAGAAGAACCCAAACTTCCTTAAGCAAAATATATTGTGCAATTCAATCTTCAATCTCCATTTCAACCTACAGGAGATCAGCCAGATGCTATACGTCAATTAGTTGACGGTATAAATTCTTCTGTTCCTTTTCAGACTTTGCTTGGGGTTACAGGTTCGGGAAAAACTTTTTCCATAGCCAATGTGATTTTACAAGTGCAGCGTCCTACTTTGATTCTTAGCCATAATAAAACTCTTGCAGCTCAGCTTTATGGTGAGTTTAAACAGTTTTTCCCTAATAATGCTGTTGAGTATTTTGTAAGTTATTATGACTATTATCAGCCTGAAGCCTATTTGCCTATAACTGATACTTATATTGAAAAGGATTTATCCATCAATCAAGAAATTGAAAAACTTCGGTTGGCAACTACATCGTCATTACTTTCGGGTAGAAGGGATGTAATAGTGGTATCATCTGTTTCATGTTTATATGGTATTGGTAATCCAGATGATTTTACAAGTAATGTTATCGAAATTTATCGTGGACAGAATTTGGTTCGAAATGTTTTCCTTAGATCCTTGGTAGATAGTCTTTATTCTAGAAATGAAGTAGAGTTGAATCGAGGAAACTTTAGGGTGAAAGGTGATACGGTTGATATTTTTCTTGCATATTCAGATTATGTGTTGCGTATAGTTTTTTGGGGTGATGAAATTGAAGAGATTCAAACTGTAGATCCAGTTAACTTTCAATTGATTGAAAGCTTTGAAACATATAAGATTTATCCTGCAAGCATCTTTGTTACAACTAAAGAACGAATATCCAACGCAATTCATCAAATTGAAGCTGATCTGCAATTGCAAGTTGAGTATTTTCATTCTATAGAAAAACACTATGAAGCCAAACGTATATACGAGCGAGTGCAATATGATTTGGAGATGATAAAGGAACTGGGTTATTGTTCTGGTATTGAGAATTATTCTCGCTATTTTGATGGTAGACCTTCGGGTAGTCGACCTTTTTGTTTGTTAGATTATTTCCCTAAAGATTTTCTTTTGGTTATCGATGAAAGCCATGTTACTGTTCCGCAAATACGTGCGATGTATGGTGGTGATGCTGCTCGTAAACAAAATCTTGTGGAATATGGTTTTCGCTTGCCTTCGGCTAAGGATAATAGACCTTTGAAATTTGAGGAGTTCGAATCTATTACTCCTCAAACTATATATGTGAGTGCTACTCCTGCTGAATATGAATTGATCAAGAGTGAAGGTATAGTGGTAGATCAACTGATACGCCCTACAGGTTTATTGGATCCTATTATTGATGTTCGGCCTAGTTTGAACCAGATTGATGATTTGTTAGAAGAAATTACGGTCCGTTCAGAGAAGGATGAGCGAACTCTAGTCACCACACTTACCAAACGAATGGCTGAGGAACTAACTGATTATCTTACAAAAATGGGTGTGAGGTGTAATTACATTCATTCAGATGTTGATACGCTTGATAGAGTTCAGATAATGGAGGATCTTAGACGTGGACTCTATGATGTTTTGGTAGGTGTGAATTTGTTGCGTGAGGGATTGGACTTGCCCGAAGTATCTCTAGTGGCAATTCTTGATGCCGACAAGGAGGGTTTTTTAAGGTCGCATCGTTCACTTACTCAAACTGCTGGTCGTGCCGCTCGTAATCTTAATGGCAGGGTAATCATGTATGCCGATAAGATGACTGATAGCATGAAAAAAACCATTGATGAAACCAATCGTCGACGTGAAAAACAGCTTGCTTACAACGAAGCCCATGGAATTACTCCTGCTGCAATCAACAAAGGTGAACGTAATTCTTTTGCTAAAGGTGAACCGAATCATTATGTTGAACCTGAAAATTCGATTAGTGTTGCAGCTGATCCAGTAGTGCAATATATGACTAAACCAGCCCTCGAAAAAGCTATTGCTAAAACCAAAAAAGCCATGCAAGAAGCTGCTAAGAAATTAGAATTCCTCGAAGCTGCTCAGTTACGAGATGAATTGATAAAATTGGAGGAAATATTGAAAGGAAAATAATATACAAATTACCTTATGATCCCAATGAACTAATAAATCAATAACCAATCAACATATATGTCAGTAATAATGGAATTTGCTATTTTCCCTACAGATAAAGGAGGTAGAGTGAGTGTTTATGTAAAACAAGTTGTAGAGATGATTGATGCTTTGCCATATACCAGTCAACTCACCGCAATGGGAACATTGGTAGAATGTGATACAATGGAGCAATGTTTGGAGATTATTGCGAAAGCCAATGCTATATTGGAAGCCAAAGCCGAGCGTGTGTATTGTACTGCAAAGTTTGATAATAAACCAGGGAAAACAAACCAACTACAATACAAGATTGCTGCTATTAGAGGAGAATAAATTTTTTGAAAATAACCTCTTCAAAGGAATTAAGTTTTAATTATATGTGAATACTTGATTCGTTTTTAGAGTTAATTCAGTAATTATTAAAACTTATCCTCTGATAATCACTCATGTGAGAGATAGTAAAGCAATTGCTGTACGGTCGAAGTTAAATGGTGCTTACTATTCTTGTATATATATAACCTTATTGAATCATTAAAAATGTTGAAAAAACGAACAAATGATTCCATAAGGGTAAACCCCGATCTACCTAGTCCAAGGGCATTGAAAAAAGCTATGGGCACTAATTTTATAGCGATTACACATTTGAAAATATGTAATTTGGAATCCATAATAATCGTATATGATTGACGTATGAAGGGGTAAGTGAATCACTAGCGCCTTTTTTGTGAAAATGCTTAGGCTTATTTGAATTATGAAATATTCTAAAATCTTTGACTAAGATTAATAAAGACTCGAGATAGTTTATTTTCTGGTTCGAAAGTTAATTCATAGCTTGCTGATAGTAATAATTTACGAGTTAGGTTCCAAGTGATGCTTAACTCACCGATATCTTGTATTAATGGATCGACACCGTTGCTGAAAGTGTAATTTACTCTTTGGTATTCTATTTCGGCAAATAATTTTCCGTCAATTATATCTCTTGAATACGAACCTCCCATCAAGGTACCATTCAGTAGTGGTGTTCTAAGTGCAGTACCATTTAAAGAAATTGCTCCGTCGATAAGTGGTAGATTGTAGTATGTCAGATGTGAGAATGCGTTGGTGGATTCTCCAAAGCTGATATTAGGAAGTCGATAGCCAATATTTGCTCCCCAATAAAGAGTTTTCCAAGGGTTGTATGTGAATTGAAACCTCAATCCTTGTCGTGTAGCTACATCAAGTAGTGTTTCGGCCATGTTTTTATATGTTTGGAAATAGTACACATTTTTGCGTGCATCATAAGATAGTGATAGATTTAATCGATTCCAAGGTCTGTATTTTAATGATAAGAAAGTACTGGTGATGTTAAATGCATGGCTAGGTTTATTGTTTTTTAATTCAAAAAAATCTATCTCCATTGATCCCATAAAATAAAGGTTGCTGATGATTGAATTATTATGTTGTATATAGGCATATCTACGATCAGTAAATCCATTATTTGATTGATTAAACAATGCAATCGATGAATTTACAATCAAAGATTCTTTGATATATTTATGAGCTATATATCCACCACAATCCAGTAAGGAATCATTAATCCAATAATTCGTTGGGTTTGGCCTGTACCCAATCATAGCACCGTAAGAAAAAAGGCCACTCGTGTTTTCAATCTGTATTCCATCAATTGCTCCTATATTGGCCATTGATGGATTGATACGCCGTCCAATTGATATATTAGCAGATTTTCCAAAATCGATTTTTGCATTCAGTGTATAAATCTTCAACATATCATATATTGATGATGATATGTTGTCTTGAATACCATTTAATGATAATTTATGGGTATATGAAATATAGGATTCGAATGAGAATCTAGTATTGCCAATGTTTTGAGCGTTAAGGTTCAAATTGTATCGGAGTCGTTGGGTGTCGTTAGTATGAAAACTACTTGTATTTGTGTAGGATGTAACTGAAAACCTTCCTTCTGAATGTGTATTATATTTGGTAGATGTTGATGAGTCACTTTTAAGTTTTCCAATGACCTGGTCTGTTGTATTGAGCCCTTGTTTTGATTTTTCAACATCCATTTCAATATTGGGTACAAGTATTTTATGCAATGCATAGACATTGTCTCTGATGTTTAATGGTGTGTTGTCTATGCGCTTACAAACAGTGGAAATTGACGACAAACTTTTAACAGTAAGGATAGGCCGTGATGACTCTCCGGCTTTACTGATATAGAGTGTGTCTCCTATTTCAATACCATCGGTGCTCGAAAACCGAACATAGACATGTTCAATACTGAAAAAGGAAACACTACCATATATGGGCTCAATATTAGTTTGTCCCTGAATAGGAAATGTGGAAAGAAAAAAGATGATTATCGAAATAAAAAGTGATTTCTTTACCATTGATTTAAAGTTAAATTAATTGGCTATCTACTCTTCAAATGAACAGAATGCTGATTATTTATTATTTAGAATCAAAATCGTGACATTTTCTGCAATTTGCCTTGTATGTTCCGTCGTTATTGTGGCAGTCAATACAGCGTTGCCATTGTCCCTTATGTTTTCCACTATATATCTGGAACCAAGAATCATGTTGTTTGAATTTCATTGTTGACCAACCCTGTATACTATGACAATTCGAACAATTATAAATATTGAACTTGGTTCTATGGGCAGGTATGACTGTGTTTTTTGGAGTATGACAGACCGAACACTCTGAACTGATTTTATATTCAAAGCTATTAGAGTGACAACTACTGCACGTAACATTGCTGTGGCCTCCTTTAAGTGGGAAAAAACCGTGCGTATTACCTTTTCCTGCTGTTGTCCAGTCTTTACCTGTTTGTGTATGACATCGGTTGCAGTCTGTGTCATATCCAGCAATTAGGTGATTCGGATTTTTGGTAGCATGATAATTCTTAGCATGACATGCGTAGCAGTCTTTGCGTATATTTTCGAATCGTAATAAGGATGCAGATTGATGGCATCGGTAGCAATCTGCTACTGCATGAGCTCCTATTAAGGCAAACCCAACTTGTTGATGCATTCTACGCGGATTGGGAATTAACCATGATTTTGTACTATGGCATCTTTTACAGTCAAACCCTACTGTACCTTGATGCATGTCTTTGTGACACTGATAGCAGTCTGATACAACCTTGTTTTGCTTAAAAATGAGTGTTGGGTGACAAAGTTTACATTGAAGCATTTTGTGTTGTCCGTCAAGAGCAAATCTAGTTTTATTGTGATTAAAGCCTTTCAAAACGATGTTATGCCAATTTTCAACTGTATGGCATGCTTCACATTCAAACTTAATATCATCACCATGAGGTGATTTGATGGCAAAGGTGGATGTGAAAAAACACACGAACAATATTATTAACTGTTGTTTCATTTTAAGAATCTATTTCAAGTTCAATTCCTTTCAGTAAATTCGAAGAATACATCATCAACCATGGCATTTTGCACATGTAATATCATCAAATTTGAATTGCCTGTATTTACCTTTTTCATTGATAATGACCTGGTGACATTTCGAACACTCTACATTTTGGTGCTTGCCTTCGAGTTTAAAGCGTGATGAATTGTGATCGAAAATTCTTTTTGAAAATTTTTCCATCCCATGACATCTCGAACAGTCTGTTTTCCCATCAATTTCAAACTGCCCACCATGAGGTTCCTTATGACAGGAAGAACATTCTTTTGGGTTTCCCTTAAATCTTTGGGTTCGGACACCCATATCATTTTTTGCAAAATGGCATTCGCCACAAGCTGTTTTTGTATGGGTGCCTTCAAGTTTGAAATTGGTTTGGTTATGATCAAAATTTATTATTTTCCAGCTTCTTTGATTATGGCATGTTTTACAATTTTGATTTGGTATGTACTTTTCTTGCATGAAATCTTTGTGGATGTTTTCATGGCAAGAGACACAAGTTTTCCCCATTTTTCTGAACGACCAATTCCCGTCTTTACTATGACATTCTTTACAACTGGTAGCAAGGTGTGCTTCTTCGAGTTTAAATTTAATAGCATGTCTTTCAATAGTGAAAGTTGTCTGAGGAAAACCCAAATTTGTGTGGCAATTATTACAATCAGGCTTAACTCCATTCTCTAGAAATTCATTATTGTGGAAATCTTTATGACAGCCATCACATCTTTCGTGTTTTATGGGGTCAGTCATTTTACCGGTTTTATGACACATTTTACAATCAACTGACTTGTGTCGTCCTATCAATTTGAAGTTTGTTTTATCATGGTCAAATTGTCTCATGTTTTTGTTAAAATGAAAAGACTCTTCGGTATGGCATTTTTTACAATCCTTTCCAAGTTTATTGTCGTGAACATCTTTGTGACAGCCAGTGCAGTTATTAAATTCTAAGTCTTTAAAGCTTTGAACGTAGTTACCTTTAATAATCTCTGTTTTGTGGCATTTGGCACAGGCTAATGTTCTGTGCTTGCCAAGTAATGGGAATTTTGTTTTGCCATGATCAAATCCGGTTGCATTTTTAAATGATTCAAAACCATGACAATCTGTGCATTTATTGGACAGCCTGCCTTGATGGAAATCAGAGTGACAACTCAAGCAATTTGATGATAAGCCTAGATAAGTACCTGCTTTGTTTTTTAGTTTTGGGTCAGTAATGAATTTCGCTTGATGACAGGTATTGCAGTCATTGATTTGATGTTTGCCTTTTAACTCAAATCCAGTCTTTGAGTGGTTGAATTTTTTTTTATTTAGATTGAGTAGATCGAAATTTCTACCATGATGTTCGTTGTGACATACAGCACATTCTTTTTCTTGTACGTCATTGGATGCATGAAAGCCTTTTTTGTTCTGAATATTTTCTCTGATTTCTTTGTGACACTCAAGGCATTTGGATTTTGTAAATCGCTGGCTTCCTTCGTGGCATTGAGCACAATTATTGGGTCCGTCTAAAAAGGCATGCGACTTGCTAAGCTCACCAGGAGCTTTTAACGCATACGCTAAATTACCTATTAGCATAAAAATCAAATTGATAAGAAGGATGAGCTTTTTACTCATAAGTTAATCTATTTGAATAAAATGTTAATTCTTTTTGTTTTTTTGATGCTTTTCGGCTTTGTATGCCAAAAGTATCACAACGAATAACCCTACTAATAAAAGGTATACATAAATAGGTATAGTAGAAGGAGTACCTTGACCGTATGAATGCATTCCGCTAAGATAATAATTTACTCCAAGATATGTCATTAATATTGCTAAAATTGCCAATACTGCCATTGCACTTTTAATAAATTGAGTATTTAAGGAAGGAATCAATCTCAAATGTAATACAACTGAGTATACCAAGATGCCTACAAGTGCCCATGTCTCTTTTGAATCCCAGCTCCACTAGCGACCCCATGATTCATTTGCCCAAACACCTCCAAGAAAGCACCCTATGGTCAACATAAATAGTCCAATCGTTAATGTCATTTCAATTATGTAACCAGTCTCTAATATGCTGTCATCTAGTTTGTTGATTGATAATTTTTTGCGCACTATCATCATCATCAAATTCAATAAACCGAGAATGGCTCCCATGCCCAAAAATCCATAGCTGGAAGTAATTATAGCAACATGGATTATCAACCAATAGGATTTTAGAACAGGTACAAGATTCGTAATTTCAGGGTTCATCCAGCTCATTGCTGCAGTAAATAAGGTGATGGATGTAAGTAAACCAGTGGTGGCCAATGTTAGCATAGAATTACGTGCAAATATGATTCCAGCAAGACTAGTTGCCCAACCTACCAGTAACATACTCTCATATCCATTGCTCCAAGGGGCATGACCCGCAATGTACCAACGAATTCCCATGGTAATGCAATATGTTAGGAAAAGAAAATAATATGGATAGTTAGCATAGTCAAGTAATTTTGAAATTTTATTTGTGGGATTAAAAACAGTTAAAAAATAAATACTCAATATCAATAGACCCAAAAGGCAATAGAATAGGGGTAGGATTCCAAATATGTTCAACTTGTTGTAAGTTGTTTCTAACGATATTCTGCTAGTCGAAGGTAAGGAATTACCTCCGTTTTTAAGTTGATAACTCTTAATTTTATTGAGCTCTTGTTCTGCTTTATTCCAGTTGCCAGAGTTGTATGCTTTATTTATAGCCTCAAGATAAACCATCAATAATTCATTTGAATTGTCAATGTTTTGTGTTTGGGGTCTACTACAAGTTAATTCCTCCTTATCCGTACCATACATGTTGACATTGGTTTCTGATCCAGCATATGGACAGCCATCTGTATTAGTCGTGTCGTTCATTAATTTATCATTGGGACATGCATTGGATTGCTGAGTGTTGTAGGTGTTGGTGTTACTAGCAGAATTAGTGTTGTCATATGTACATCCCGAACTGTTAGAAGCAGTGGCATTCATTAATTCGCTAATATTAATACTTTTCCAATTAGATTTGTCGATTCCTAAAGGTGGGAAGATTTTTAATAACTGACCTGTAAACAGCATATAACAAATATTCACTCTTTCATCTAGATTGATTATCTCAGTTTCATATTTAGATCGCTGGCTTTGGTCTTTTTGGTAGGCTTGATTTACTTTAGATTCTAACAAATACTGATTGCTTCCATCATTTGTTAGTAATTGCGAAAAGGATACGCGTTCGTTTACAGCACCTAGTTCTTTTGCTAGTTGAGGGTTAGAAACTTTGATAATAGGTTCATTCATCCAATCAGAAGGATTTGCTATCATGCTTATTATTACCTCTTCTGGTGATTGATTGTTATATCGGGTCTTTTTATGTATTTTACGTAATAAATCAGAAGCAAAAGTACTAAATGGCTCTATTCTACCTTGTACTGAGTTCTGTATCAATAAGTTGCTAAGAGATTTGATGTGTTCTTCTTTGCTTGTTTCAGTAGCATAGATAGTATTTGATAATGAGAGCAGCACTAATAATGCAACGATTGTATTGTTTCTTTTGAGTCTGAGTTCCTTACATAATCTTACAACAGTGCTAAATCGACTGTTTTTACTAAATAGAGTCATTGTCATCCCTATTGCAAGTAAAAGATACCCAAGGTAACTGACTAATGTGCCCCAATAATCATGGTTTACGGATAGAATAGTGCCTTGTTCATCTGTATCGTAAGACGCTTGGAAAAAACGATAAGATCTATAATTTAATATGTGGTTCATGTATATTCTGAAAGGGAAATTAGTGTTTTTTTCTTTATCGATAACTGTAATTTCACTTGCATAAGATGACGGACTGTTACTGCCAGGATATCTTTCAAGTTTAAACTGTCGAAGATGTATTGAGAATGGAAAGGTATATTCCTTTTTACCATAACTGACAGAGACCTCAGTATTCCCAATTTTACAATGTGCTTTTGATGTGCCGGATGATTCACTGTAAAGTAAATTCAAAAATTTTGTAGTTGAAGCATCAGATATTTTTAGTGTTAAAGCATTTTTTCCTTTTAGACCTACTTTCATCATCCCATGTTGAGTTGAAGCATCTACAAGTTTTTTGTTGGCTTTGGCTTTGAAATCTTTTAATACAAACATCAGTTTGTCAGTTTTGTAAATATTTTTGATTAATGCATTGTGACTGGTGTTTGAGTTCAGCGTTACAGGTGTTGGCTCCATCATACTGCTACGGTATATGGGTTGGCTTGATTTTAAAAATAATTCATTCTCTTTGGTGAAGAATACAATGTCAGCTTTGGCTGTGCTGTCGCCAAAAACGAAGGAAGATCCATTTTGCTCATATTTATCATTCCCTTGTAAGATAAAATCAACAGGTCGTCCATCGTTATTCATTATAAATACAGCTATAGCAGGTTCACCATTTGTGTCATCTTCTAATATCTCTGCTACATTTGATAAAGTTTTGTCAGATTCAATTTTGATGGTTTGATTTTCAGTTTTTATCGACTTTGTGAATTTGATATCTTGAGTGTTGGATGGAGTAATTTCAATGCTGTCTACTGATTTAGAATCAACAGAAGCATTGATTTTGATTACAGATTTTTCGGAAATAAATTTATTGCTTACTTCACCATTACGAATGTGCATTGTGCCTTCATAGCCAGCATAACGAGTAATGGCAGCCCCTAGTATGATAAGTAAAAAACCTTTATGGAATAGATTAATCCATATTTTTCTTTTGTCTGTAAGCTTATGTATAAACATGCTGCCAATAAAATTTACGACTAAAAATAGGAGTAAAAACTCAAACCATCGAGCGTCGTAAATTAACTCATGTGCGTATGCAGTTCCTTTCTTGTTTTCTAAAAATGTAGCGTATCCTATGCTTAAGGCCATGATGCTCATAAGAGATACACTGGTAATCATTGAGAATAATATTTTTTTAAGTAGTTTCATGGTTGGATTTTTTTATACTTTAACAAAGTTATTGATTTTTTTGAAACATGATAATAATATAGAATGAATTTAAATATGAATTCATTGTAAATTGGAATAATTGTATTAGTGTTTTTGAATTAAGGTATATTATATTCAATTCTTTATTTCATGTATTCGTATTTGATTTCTAATATTCAGCTTGCATAAACTACTCTTTGGGTGTCAAAGCTAATTTGATATGTTCGTCTCATGTAATATTGTAATACGTCAATTTTTATTTATGAGTTTGAAAAAAAATATACTGGAATTGAACAAATGATTGTAATTCATTGTAACAGTTTTTATCTTGTATTTTAAGCTTGAATTATACATTATATTGTATATTTAACTCGTTTATAAAAATACAAAGTGAATATTGCTTTTTAAACCGAAATAATTATTAGAAGTTTTGAATAAATGAACGAATGTGTCCATAAGGGAAACACCTCTTCTCCCTATTCAAATGGTTTTGATAAATCATTTTTATTTAGTTAGATATCTTTTTTGTTTTAGTAAATGCGTAATTTGGAATTAAATATTTTGTAGTGTTTTAATAGTATATGCAGTCAATATGAAAGGGAATTTTGATTCAATTATTACCGATGATCGCCCAGTGATTGTCGATTTTCACGCACTGTGGTGCGGGCCTTGTCAGACTCAAGCACCTATACTTAAGCAGGTGGCTGATGAGCTTGGCGAAAAAGTTAGAATTATCAAGATTGATGTGGATCAAAACCAGGCATTGGCATCAAAGTTTCAGATACAGAGTGTACCTACATTGATGATCTTTAAAAATGGACACATTGTTCACAAGCAAACAGGATTACATACCAAATCGCAAATCTTAAGTTTGTTGAAGAGTGTATAGCACGGTTAGAATTAATATATGCTCAATCAAGATAGAACCATTAATTATAAAGATTGAAAATCTGATAGATGCATTGATGATTAAGAGGTTAAAATTTTATCTTATTACGTGTAATAATTTTGTCGTTAGACATTAATAGGCTCATATTTAGATTGTCTTCTATTGCCCATTTGTCGTTTTTCCAGCTATGCCAGGCGCTAAAATAAGCTATTTTGGGATATTTTAATAGTTCAAGATAGTTTAGATTGTTGAAATTTCCATTACTCGATTGTGGACCTATTTCACAGATTACAAGTGGTTTGTTGATATTACTAAGTGTTGTGTAGCTGTTGTTTTGATTTAAGTTGTTAAAATCATCATTGTAATAGTCCAATCCTACTAAATCTACCATTTCATCTCCAGGGTAAAAATAATCAACTGCTTTTAGGTCGGAAGAGTATTGATAATTGGCGCAGTATACAAATAGTAAATTATCAAGTTTTCGTTCTTCTACCAAATATTGATGCGAATAATTCCATAAGTTTTTGAATTCATCTTGGCTAGGCCAATTTTTATTGTTTCCCCACCAAAACCAACCCCCATTCATCTCAGGATACATTCTAACTATGACTATGATATCTTTATTTTTTAAAGCTTGTAAGAAATTGCCTATGTTGTTTAATATTGTTTTAAGATTTTTATTGGTGCTGTTCCCTTGCGTATAAAGAAGGGAGTATTTGAATTTGGAATTGTTTCTGACATCTCTTCTGTTGTATGGATTGGGCATGTGGAAACTTACTGTTACTATTCCATTGTTTTGATAATGATTTTGGATGAAAGAGATCAAGTCTGAATAATTTCTATTGTAGTCGTCATAACCTAAATCAACCGATAATACTGCTGGTGGGGTAGTCAAATGTAAGTAATGTCCATAGTTCAAACTTCCATCGGCATGTCCAATGTTTTGACCAACTAGAACACTGTCGGAGGTACTCATCCAGTTCAAATAGGATAGTATTTGAGTTTTTTTTAATAGATGTTGGCTGTCAGTACTTGTAATAGGTGCTGTGGATGTTAATTCGATATCGATTCTATCACAGCCAGTAATTAAGCAAGTAAATATCAAGATGCCAATTGTTTTGAATACAATATTGTTTGTGAATACGGATTTTAAAAGTGACATGTATTTAAGTTTAATTATCTGTCTAATAAGATATTATTCAAGTTGATGACAATATATTTGTCATGCATAAAACAATAGAGTTTTTTGCCAATTATCTGAGTTATATGTGGAACGTCTAAACAGATGACTTTTCTTAGGTATTTGTCCAATATGAATGTTTGTGTTCCCTCCTTGATGATGAAATAACTTCCCATCTTGAAGTAGATGTATTGAGTTGAAGATTCTTCCAATTTTTTTACAATTTCAAAATTTTTGTTGATGCCATAAATTATTCCATTTTTTGTTTTAATAAACTTCAATTCAGGCTCTGTGTCAATTAGATGTGCAAAAGTGGAGTCAGTGTTATGAATCAATACGCCTTTTGTGATAAATTGCAAGAACTCATCTTCCTTAGGACTTATCAGTTTTTTATTTAATATCAAATCCCCAGTTTTAAGAGAATACTTTGTTAGATGGTTGAAATTTAGAAATGTAATGGTGTCGTTGCTGATAGCATAATCTTTAATAGGAAGTTCCTCTTTATAAGTATGAATCTTGTGAAGTTTGCCTGTGTTTTTTTTAATACAGGCTGTAAAAGGCTTGCCAAAAATTATGTCTTTTCCATTCATTTCAGCCATTCCTGTATTAATCATATAAATAGTGGTGTCGTTTTGTAAAATAATTGATTTACTCGCTTTGTCTTTTGGTAAGGTAACTGACCACTCCTCATTTCCGTTTTGTTTAATACAGGCTATTTTTTCTCGTGAAGCAAATATAATGTAATTGTCATCACATAGAATATTTGAATGTAAATTCCCTATTGTTTGAGGTTTGTTGTAATACAATGCTTTGAATGCGACTCCTGAGTTTTCATCAGTATTGCGCGAAGTTATGTATGCAGTATAATCAATTTCTGAAGTTTTTGTGGTGTAATCAAATCCCAATCCATTTCGAATATTTACAGTATGGATTCCATTCGAAAAGATTATTAGAACAGAATCGTTAAGTTTTTCAACTTTAATCGAACCGTAAACTCTATTTATTTCTCTTTTCCAAATAGGTTTTCCATTGGTAATATTGACACCAAATAGTTTGTTCGAATTTTCTGGAAATTTTTCAAATCCTACAACGATTTTCTTTTTTGGTGCTGAAAGAAAGAGATTGTAATTGTTCCGCCATAGTTCTTCTCCAGTTCTGAAATTTAGCGCATAACATTCTCTATTCATCGTTTGAGTTATAATGCCACTCAAATGTTGTATTCTTGATATTTGATAATTAATGGGCTTTCTCCAGGTGATTTCATCTGTATTCAGATCAATGTAGGCTAGTTCGCCACCAGAACTGAAATTTTTTTTATCGTCGCTGGTTCTTCGGAGTTGTAATGAGATGGACCTAGATAAGGAATCAATATGATACCCATAGATGGGCATTGGGAATGAGTATTCGTTCGCTATTATAGGAGAGTTGTTGATCAAATCTTTGCCATAAATTACTGCTTTGTTAAGTAATTTGAAATTTACATTTTGACAAAAGATATTATAAATTGTTATCAAGGAAAACAAAACAAGAAATGGCTTTTTCATGCGTTCGTTGATGTGATTGAGATTAATATTAAATTCTGGTTTTAGAGCACAATTTCTAAAACCAGAATATATAGATCCCAAATATAGTGAAATTCCTATAACATATCTCTGTTTCGTAGAATTTCTGCCATTTCTTCTTGAACTTTTTTAGCTTCTGCTCTTGCTGCTGTGGCAAAGTGTTCATCACTAGAAGCATAGATGATTTGACGAGATGAGTTGACAAGTAAACCACAACTGTCATTCAATCCATATTTTGCAACTTCTTGTAGACTTCCTCCTTGAGCTCCTACACCAGGAACGAGTAAGAAATGCGATGGTACAATTGCACGAATGTCAGTGAGCATTTCTGCTTTTGTGGCTCCTACCACATACATTAGGTTTTCATCTGTTCCCCATTCTAATGATTTTTTTAAAACTTTTTCGAACAGTCGTTCTCCTGTTTCTGCGTCTTTCGTAAACTGAAAATCAAAAGCTCCATTGTTAGAAGTTAGTGCTAATATGGTAACCCATTTTTCGGGGTAAGAGAGGAAAGGTGTAACAGAGTCATTGCCCATATAAGGTGCCACTGTAACTGAATCCACATCCATATTCCCAAAGAAAGTACGTGCATACAAGGCAGATGTATTCCCAATATCACCTCTTTTTGCATCAGCTATGATGAATTGATCTGGGTATGTTGAGCGGATATATTCTACAGTGCGTTCAAGTATTTCCCAACCTTCAATACCTATACTTTCATAAAATGCTAAGTTAGGTTTATAGGCAACGCATAAATCGGCGGTAGCATCTATGATGGCTTTGTTAAACTCAAAAATTGCATCTTCAGTTTCGTTAAAAAGGTGTTCTGGGATTTTGGTTACATCAGTATCCAGACCCACGCAGAGAAATGATTGTTTACGTCTAATGTTTTCAAAAAGTTCAGATCTTGTCATGATTGTGAAAATAGATAGTTGGATTTATTTTTTTTTTTTGTATTGGATTGTAAAATGGATTTATATTTCACTTTCTTTCAGGCGTTCAGCATTTTCAGCAACAATTAGTTGGTCAATCACTACCTGGATATCTCCATTCATAAATGCTGATAAATTATAGATGGTGAAGTTGATACGGTGATCCGTAATTCTACCTTGTGGGTAGTTATAGGTTCGTATTTTGGCTGATCGGTCACCTGTTGATACCATAGTTTTACGTTTGGAGCCTATCTCGTCCAAATATTTTTGATGTTCAATAGCGTAGAGTCTTGAACGAAGTTCGTTCATTGCTTTGGCTTTATTTTTATGCTGTGATTTTTCGTCCTGACATTGCACGGTTGTTCCTGTAGGGATATGTACCAATCGTATGGCGGAGTAAGTGGTGTTTACTGATTGTCCTCCTGCACCCGATGAACAAAATGTGTCAACACGTACATCGGATTCTTTAAGTTCATAGTCAAAGACATCAGCTTCTGGAAGTACAGCTACCGTTGCTGCAGATGTGTGAACACGTCCTTGAGTTTCGGTTTGAGGTACTCGTTGAACTCGGTGAACGCCTGATTCATATTTCATGGTTCCATATACATTTTCTCCACTAACAGTAAAGATAGCTTCTTTGTATCCGCCTGATGTTCCTTCACTTACATTGGTTATTTCCAATCTCCAGCCTTTGGTTTCGCAGTATTTGGTGTACATTTTGAACAAATCACCTGCAAAAATTGCAGCTTCATCTCCGCCTGTTCCACCTCTGATTTCAACTATTGCATTTTTATTGTCCTCTGGATCGGCAGGGATGAGTAATAGTTTGATGTTTTCTTCCATCTCCGGAATTTTAGGCTCTATCTCATCTATTTCAGCCTTAGCCATTTCACGCATTTCAGCATCATTTTCTGTATCAAGAATTTCTTTCGCTTCTGCTAAGTGAGCTAATGCTAGTTCATAATCGTTTTTAGCATTGAGTATCAGTTCAAGATCATGATATTCTTTGTTGAGTTTTACAAATCTTTTCTGATCTGCAATGACAGATGGGTCGGTGATTAAAGTAGATATCTCGTCGAATTTGTGTTGAAGACCTTCAAGTTTCTCTAGTAATGTTTTTTCAGCCATTTTATTTGTGTGGTTTGACAGAATTTGTCAGCAAAAGTTATTTTTTATTTTTAGTTTTTTTGTCATATTTTATACATGCCTCACACATGTTGTCGTTAAACTTTTTAACTCTCCATTCGATGATACTTTTATATCTCTTCTGGGTGATAAAGATGTTGAAAAACCAACCGAATCGTGTTTTGACAATAGATGTAAGTACCAATTCATTGCCTTTGTGTGGAACAACGAAAATTTGTCCATAGGCTTTTTTCAATAGAAAATCCGAGTATAAAACATCAGCTGTAGCTTTTGTGATGCCGGTTGAGCTTGTTTTGTATTCTAACTTTGCGTCAATATTGATGTTCTTAAAAGTTTTAATTCCAGGAACTATTACGTCAACATAACCATGTGTAATTCCAGTTTTTTTGTCAAAAGTCGATGATCTTAGTGCTATGATTAGTTCATTGTCCTTTTCGCCTTGAAATCCCATATCCTTCAATGCCCATTCGAACAGCTTAAGTGGGGTAGTTTCAAATTGCTCAATTAGATCCTGAATGGTATTAATAGCTGCTGTATTACTTGCCTTTATGTGCTTCGAACTTATCGAAGTATATTCTCCATTTTCATAAACAGTATAGGTAGTGTCGGATGTATTTGCCCAAATAGTGCATGACATCAATGTTGTGAATGTGAAAATTAGAAGCCTAAAGTACATTTCTTGTTCTTGATAAATTTCTTGATTATTTACTTAAACCAAATTACGTTTTAGAAAATGCGTATTGCCATTTTTTTTATTTCTAATATTTAATTTGGGTTTAATGATTTTCATGACTTTTTGATCTGGTGGTTTTCATCTAGCAATGTTCAATAAAATAGAATGAACTTCATTTAAAAATCTGCTAAATTTATGTTAGTCACATTCATCCTTGAATTTTTTATGTGAATTTACAGCCTGTAAAATTACCATTTATTTAGCTTACAAAAAAATTATCAATTCAAAATTATGATGCATGGAGTGATATTCTTTCATGTTGAATCTTTAAAGTGTATATTGTATAATACGATAATTACAATAAAACGTATAATATAAAAAACAAAATGTCTTAAAAACGTATTATAAAAAGAACAAAAAACATATTAAATAAGTGTTCAAAAATACAAAAATATAAATAAAATGTTGTTTGTATAGTAAAATAAATATATAAAAATGTTGTATGTAATATACAATATTGTATCTTTGTAAATCAGATTATGAAACTATGGAAACACTTATTCGTTTAAATAAAAGGCTGTTAGATTCTCTGAATTTAAAGTATACACGTTACTTGTATGATGATATTGATTGGACTGATCGATTGATAGCCATCAGTGGAGCACGTGGTACTGGCAAGACCACCATCATGCTTCAGTATATAAAACTGCAAATGCCCGATAAGTCCAAAGCATTGTATGCCAGTTTGGATAATATATGGTTCAGTACTCATACGCTTTCCGAACTTGTGGAGCAGTTTTATGTCATGGGAGGTGAAGCGCTGTTTCTCGATGAAGTACATCGCTACCCCAACTGGGCGATAGAGGTCAAAAATGCCTATGATAGTTATCCTAACTTGAAAATTGTGTTTACAGGTTCGTCCATGCTTGAAATCTATCAATCGGGTGCAGATTTGAGCCGTAGGGCAGTTCATTACTCGCTTTATGGGTTGTCGTTTCGTGAGTATCTAGTCCTTCAAACGGGGCTTAGCTTTAAAAAGCTGTCATTGGAAGATATTCTCACCAATCATTTTGCGTTAGCATCAGAGATTACTTCTGGTCTGAAGATTCTTCCATTATTTGCAGCCTACTTGGAGTGTGGATATTACCCGATTTACAAAGAAAACTTGAAGTCCTACCCTCAGCGCTTGGAAGGTATTGTCAATGCAGTTATTGATTCCGACTTACCATCATGCTCCAATATAGAGCATAGTTCGGGTGTCAAGATTAAAAAGTTACTGGGTATCATTTCATCCTTGGTGCCTTATACACCCAATGTAAGTAAGCTGAGCGCTGAACTTGGGATATCTCGCAATTCGCTTCTAAGCTATATTCATTTATTGCATCAGTCCAGGTTGCTTTTTGCATTGGGCAAGGAGGCAAGAGGCATGAGTATCCTCACCAAGCCCGATAAGATTTATCTTGATAATCCGAATCTGCTGTATGCATTGAGCACTTCGGTGGCCAATGAAGGTAATGTGCGGGAAACGTTTTTTGCCAACCAACTCAAGGTGAACCATGCTGTCACCAGCTCAAAAACTGCCGATTTTGTAATCGATTCTAAGTATAATTTTGAAATAGGTGGTAGGAATAAAGGATTCACTCAATTGAAAGACCTTCCTGATAGTTACCTTGCTGTGGATGGTGTGGAAAGTGGATTTGCTAATAAAATTCCACTCTGGATGTTTGGGATGATGTATTGATGTTTATGGTTCTATAACGAAATAGATGGGTGAGACCAAAGAATGAAATTATAACCACAAAAGGTCACAAAAAATCTGAACACATTGAACACATTGATAATTTCAGTCATTAAAAAGTTAGGACACATAGTTTGCCTTTCGGCAAATAATTTAACTACATTGGCATAATAGTTAGGAGTAGAGACGTTGCGTGCGGCGTCTGAAAAAGCATTTTTTGAACACGAAGACACGAAGTTATAATCGCCTTAGGAAAATATCACGAAGTAAATAACACGAAGCTTCAATCGCCGCAGTTATTAATATCTTATACCCACCCAAAACGTTATAGAGCCAATTATTCTCTAGCGTAACACTATCAAGTGTTTGAAGTTTGAATAGTATCCAATTTCCATAGTACTTCTTTTCAACTTCCCCATATGAAATAATACAAATTGACGAAAGTACAATCAAAAATAAATTTCTCATTTTAGTTCAATGTAATCAATAAACAATGGTAGTTTAAGTTGTCGTTTGCTAACTCAACTTCCCTTCCGAATTACTTGTTCTTTTCCACCCACAAACGTGCATTGACAAATGCTTCTACCCACGGAGTGATTTGGTCGCTGTTTTTTCTGTCTGCTGGATAATGTGCCCACTGCCATGGGAAAATAGCACGCTCTAAATGAGGCATCATTGCCAAGTGGCGTCCGTCGTTGGAACAGATACCTGCCACTGCATAGTCCGAACCGTTCGGATTGGCAGGGTAAGCGTCGTAGCTGTATTTTGCAATGATGTTGTATTCGTTTTCTGCTTTGGGTAAGTGGAATTTTCCTTCTCCGTGTGCCACCCATACGCCTAGTTTGCTGCCGCTCAATGACCCAAACATTACCGACTCATTTTGTGGAATGCTAAGTCCTACGAATGATGACTCGAATTTGTGAGAGTTGTTATGATGCATTTTAGGCTTGATATCATGGTCTGGATTTACCAATCCAAGTTCTACCATCAATTGACAACCGTTACAAATACCCAAACTTAAGGTGTCCTTACGTTTGTAGAAATTATCCAATGCTTGTTTGGCTTTTTCATTATACAAGAATCCTCCTGCCCATCCTTTGGCTGAACCAAGCACATCCGAATTGGAAAATCCACCGCAGAAGACTATCATGTTTACATCTTCCAGTGTTTCACGCCCCGAAGCTAAGTCAGTCATGTGAACGTCTTTCACGTCAAAACCAGCTAGATAGAGTGAGTAAGCCATTTCGCGCTCACCATTGGTTCCTTTCTCACGGATAATGGCTGCTTTGATGCCACTAGGTTGGCGGTTTTGCGATAGATTGAATTGTGAGAATTTGCCTTTGAATGTTTCGTTGAATTGAAATTCTAGCGGTTGGTTTTTGTAGTTTGAATAACGCTCCAATGCCCATTTTTCGCCACTTTGCTTACGGTCAAGTAGGTAAGATGATCGATACCAAGTATCACGAAGATCATTGATTGAGAATGAGTAGGAGGTTGATTTCTTGTGGATCTCCAATCTACGTTCTTTGATAGGTGTAGCTATCAAAGCGCATCCTACTCCATTATTTTCTAGTATTTTTTCTACTGTTTTTTTGTCTTTTACTTGAATCAAAACTCCTGGATTTTCAGCAAAGAGGATATTGACCAATGAACTTTCGGCTATGCCATCCAGTTTGACATTCAGACCACCAGTGGCATTGGCAAAACACATCTCAAGCAAAGCTGTAATCATGCCGCCTTCTGAAATGTCATGACCAGCCATAATCAAGTTTTTGCCTATCATCTCTTGGATAGAATCAAATGCCGACTTAAAATATTCTGCATCTTTTACGGTAGGCACCGCGTCACCCAGCTTGTTCATTGTCTGAGCTAATACTGAACCACCTAGTTTGTGAGCGTCGAATGAGAAATCAATGTAGTAAATATATGATTCGGTTTCATTAACGATAACAGGACTAATGGTTTTTTGCACATCCGACACTTCAGCACCTGCAGAAATAATGACTGTGCCTGGTGAAAATACTTTTTCGTCACCATACTTTTGAGTCATGGACAAACTGTCTTTTCCAGTAGGTATGTTGATACCTAAGGAGCATGCAAAATCACTACAAGCTTCTACGGCTTTGTAAAGACGAGCATCTTCTCCTGGGTTTTTACATGGCCACATCCAGTTGGCACTGAGTGATACACTGTCCATCCCTTCTGCCAATGGTGTCCATACGATATTGGTCAATGCCTCAGCTATAGCTAATACTGAACCGGCTTCTGGGTCAACAATAGCAGCCAATGGTGCATGACCTATTGAAGTAGCGATACCTGCTTTCCCTTTGTAGTCAAGTGCTACCACGCCAAGGTCGTTAAGTGGCAACTGTATTTCACCTGCACATTGTTGGCGGGCTATTTTTCCTGTAATGGAGCGGTCTACTTTGTTAGTCAGCCAGTCTTTACAAGCTACTGACTCCATTTGGAGTACATTGTTCAAGTAGCTAAGCAATTGGTCTTCGCTGATTTCTATAGGTGAGAATTTTTCATCAATATTGTTGTCATTTATGATAGTACGTGGCGGTTTACCAATCATGTAATCTAGTCTAAGATCTATTGGTTTTTCGCCATTTGCTTGTTCAAATACGAATTGCATGTCGCCAGTTGTTTCACCTACTACATACATCGGAGCACGTTCCCGGTCGGCAATACGTTTTACTCGATCTACATCTTCCTGTTTCATAATCATACCCATACGCTCTTGGCTTTCATTCCCAATGATTTCTTTGCCACTCAGCGTAGGGTCACCCACTGGTAATTTGGAAACATCTATATGTCCTCCTGTACTTTCTACTAGTTCCGAAAGGCAATTGAGGTGACCACCAGCTCCGTGATCATGCATGGATACGATAGGATTGTTGGTTGATTCAGCCAAAGTACGAATAACGTTAGCCACCCGCTTTTGCATTTCAGGATTGGCACGTTGCACAGCGTTGAGTTCTATCGAATTGTCATACACGCCTGTTTCTACAGATGATACAGCACCACCACCCATACCTATACGGTAATTGTCACCACCCATTACCACTACTTTTTCGCCAGTTGCAGGTTCGCCTTTGAGTGCATCTCGTTGTGTGCCGAAGCCCACACCGCCAGCAAGCATGATTACTTTGTCAAAACCATATTTTTTATTATTTTCTTCGTGTTCAAAAGTAAGCAAAGAGCCGCAAATTAATGGTTGTCCGAATTTATTACCAAAGTCAGAAGCTCCATTGGAAGCTTTGATGAGGATTTGTTCTGGGGTTTGGTACAACCATTTGCGTGGATTGATAGCATCTTCCCATGATCGAACTAAGTTGGTTTTTGGAGCAGAGCTAGTGTTGGGACGAGGATAGCTGGTCATGTAAACCGCTGTTCCTGCCATGGGTAAACTGGCTTTTCCACCAGCCAAACGGTCACGGATTTCACCTCCTGTGCCTGTAGCAGCACCGTTGAAAGGCTCTACGGTGGTGGGGAAATTGTGTGTTTCAGCTTTTAGAGATATCACAGATTCTATTTCGGTAGTAGCAAAGTAGTCCGGTTTATCTCCACTCACTGGTGCAAATTGTTCGATTACTGGACCAGCATTGAAAGCCACATTGTCTTTGTAAGCCGAAACAAGTCTGTTGGGGTTTTCTTCGGAGGTTTTGCGAATCATTTTGAACAAAGAAAGCTCTTTTTCTTCGCCATCGATAATAAACTGACCGTTAAAAATTTTATGACGACAGTGTTCTGAGTTTACCTGCGAAAATCCAAACACTTCACCGTCAGTAAGTTTGCGACCAATTTTTTCACTGATTCCATTCAAATATTCAATCTCATCATCGCTCAGAGCCAAACCTTCTTTGGCATTATATGCAGCTATGTCGTCAATGTGAAGAATGGGTTCAGGTAGTTTGTTGATGTCGAAAATATCTTGTCCAAGCCCGTCGTAAACGCGTTGCAACATAGGGTCAAAGTCCACATGAGCAGTCGGAGATACCTCCATAAATTCTTCAATGCGAATTATGCCTGATATGCCCATGTTTTGGGTTATTTCCACGGCATTTGTGCTCCATGGGGTAATCATTTCGCGACGAGGACCCACGAATTTTCCATCTACTGAGGATTGATTAATGAGAAAAGCTTCGCTGAAAAGCCACTCTAGTTTTTTAATATCTTCAGGTTGAATACTTTGAGTAGATTGTACTGCGTAAAGTTGAGATGCGGTGGTTTGGAAAAATTGAATCATAATGTATAGTTTAGTGACTACATTTTTACTCCCGGTCTGCTATCAGCATTGGGGCTATCAGACCGCAAAGATAGCTAATTTTGATGGTATAGAAAATATCAAAATTACATGACTTTTAAACAAATGATTCAAAAAAGAAAAGGCTAACCAGTGAAAGGTTAGCCTTCAATAGATGTGTGTGATGATATTATTTTATTTCTTCATCAATAATTCGCAAAACCTCTTTGATAATCAATTTGCTTTCATCTTGATTTTTAATCATTCGTATGAATTTTACTCGTTTGTCCTTACCAATGATGATTACATATCCACTGTTGTCAGTGTTGTTCAAGGTCCAAGCATTGCTTATAGTGTGGTTGTCATCAATCAGTATGATGGAGTTTGGATATTTTTTTTGTTTTTCTTTGGCAACATAATATATTATAGAATTTGGAATCCATGAGTCTTTCGAATTTGAAATTCCTACACCTTGATATTTCTCTAAAGGGTATTTTCTATTTTTGAGAGCTGTTGATAATGGTTCGTTTACATCTTTGGCATCAGGGTCGGTATAGAAGATGACTAAAATCTTTTCTCCCCAATAGGGTATTGAACATGATTTGTTATTTACGTCCTTAATTGAAATGTTTTGAAGTGTTTTCCCAATTGTATTTTGAGAATTGGCTGTTATCGATAACAAGCAGACTAAAAGAAGTAAAAACTGTTTCATTGATTTGCTTTCTAAAATTATTAGTTACACATAATTAACGATATTGAAATTGAAAAAGTTCTACCATTTCTTACAGAAATGGCAGAACTGAATAATATTAGTTCTGCCATTTTTTTATAGAATGATTCGAATAATCAAACTTATTTATCGTTTGATTTCAATTTTTCGAGTGATAATAGCATTTTCTGTATTGATGTGTAATATGTACCATCCAGGGCTTAGGGTGGATACATTGAAAGCAATGTTATCAGAATCAGCGACAATGTTTTTAACTACTTCACCATTTATACTTATCAAATCAACTTCCTTGATAATATCGTCTGATTGAATATTGATTATATCACTGGTTGGGTTGGGGAAAATTGTGGTTGATGTTTCTATTGTGTTAATTTCTGTCGGAATGTCAAATGTAATGTTTAGAAATGGCATTAAGTGCGTCATCATGAAAGTGGAGGCGATTTTCCAAAAATCAGATTTGTATTCTAGCTGATAGGGTGCTTTTGTAGGATCGAGACTTGCTGTGATGTGGTAAATAGCAGCATTTGTTCCTTGAGTTAAATTTGTAACAGTCACCGGGTTGTAGTCTTTGTCTCTCAGAACGAGATCTTGAATACTTAGCGAATTGACTGTTTTAAATAGATTCAGTGTAAATCCATCTTTGTTTACGTTTGATGCATATGATTTATTAGCGATATAATTTCCTTGTTCGGTTATAATTGAGCAAAATCCACCAGCATTTATCCCGTCAGCGGTAGCTTTGATCATCAATTTGTATCCAGCATCGGCAGCTGTTGTAATGTATGTTAATCTGTCTGCCCCTGGTATAATAGATTCTTCGTAAGTTAAAGGGTTGATTCGATACCATTGATAGGTCAAGCAATTATTTACTATCGTAGCATCACTAAGTTTTTTAACAGTAAAATTAGCTTTGATTCCTCTTCCTGCCCAAGGTGACATAATGCCTGATATATACATGCTTTCGTCCATCGAATATCCTCCAAAATAGGTGTCAATGGATGATAGTGGTGTATAAACCTCGTTGGATGTATATCCGTTTTTTGGTCCTCCGTTGGCCAAAACTCTCAAATAGTAATTTTCTTCAAGGGTGATACTGAAATTATCTCCTGTTGTGGTTAAATCTGTATAGCCAGATTGATAATTGGACCAACTGGATCCGTTTGTGGAATATTGCAATGTGTAGCTTGAAGCACCTATAGTAGCAGGTTCAGGAAACCCCATGTCAACAGTCGTTCTGGGACCTCCTCCAAAATAGTAGTCTATTCTAGAAATATAATCTACTCTAAACCCTCCAAATTTATTAGGTAGATTGGTAAAAGTGCTAAATGTGGGTAATGCACCACCTTCACCTGGAGTAAATTCTGCTGCTTTTAAAAATGAGAAGCACATTAATGCTATAAATAGCAAGTTTTTTCGAATTGTAAATGTTGTTTGTTTGTTCATGACTATTGTTTAAATAGTAAGTGTATAATTGATTTTGCCTTTTCTGATAATTTGTATCAAAAAAGGCAAAGTTATTCGATGCTGTTCAAAAAGTCGAATAATAATAAATACTTTACGAACAAAATTTCAACAGTTTTTCAACAGTTTTTCAACAGTTAGTTGATTGGTTAAAGTATTTGATCAGCATGAGTCTTGGTTTTGATATCTTTTGGATATAGTATTTTGATTATTGTACCTGATTCATCTATAATGAATGTAGTTCTGAACATTCCCATATAATTTCTTCCGTACATGGATTTTTCGCCCCAAGTTCCGAAAGCATTGGACAGAGAGAGGTCTGTGTCTGCAATCAAGTTGAAAGGTAGGTTTTGTTTTGAAATAAATTTCTTATGAGATGAAGCACTGTCTGCACTCACTCCAATTACTTCATAACCTGACTTTTGTAACTCTTCATAATTATCCCTTAGGCTACATGCTTGTGCTGTACAGCCCGGAGTACTGTCTTTTGGATAGAAGTATAGTATTAACTTTTTACCTGCGAAATCACTCAGTTTGATTTCCTTGCCGTCTTGATTTACTCCTAATACTGCTGGAGCTTTGTCGCCAATTTTCATGTGTTTATAATTTAACTTTAGATGTCATGCTCGTTTTATAAGTCTTTATTTTTAAGTGCCCTTCACGGGATCTAGGTTTTTATTATAGGGGGTTGAATTTTTTTCCTTGCCACGTATCTCTTTCTTCCAATCTTTTTTCAATTTTATCCAAAAACTCAAAGTTCTTAAGACCCCAATGTGGCTCAATCAGATATTCTTTGGGCGATTGGGATACAAATCGTTCAATGGCAATTTTAGGATTTAAAAGTTCCAAAAAGTCAATTGCAAGATCAATATATTCATCTATTGAGTAGAATTGAAACCATTCAGGATGTTCGGTTAATTGTGCAGCCATTTCGGTTCCTCGTACTATTTGTAATTGATGGATTTTCAGTGTGTCAATTGGCAGCTTTGATAGCTTAGTTGCATGACTCATTATAGTCTCTTTACTTTCGCGTGGCAACCCAAGTATGATATGAGCACCCGTTTTTATTCCCTTCCTGGCTGTTGCTTCTATCGCTTCAACAGCACATGAATAGTCATGACCACGGTTGATAAATTCTAAGGTCTCATCGCTGGTAGACTCCACGCCATATTCTATCATAACATAGTAGCGTTTAGATAGTTCGGCGAAATATTCCAACAACTCATCATTCACACAGTCGGGCCGTGTTCCCACTACCAGTCCTACCACATTGGGATAAGCCAATGCTTCCTCGTATATTCTTTTAAGTTTGTCGATGGTGTCATATGTGTTGGTATAGGATTGAAAATAAGCTAAGTATTGTTGACCTTGGTATTTGTGGCTAAAAAAAGCCATACCAGTTTTAACTTGCTGACTTACAGTGCGAGTAGGTCGGCAGTATTCGGGGCTGAAAGTGAGATTGTTACAGTATGTACAGCCTCCTTTACCCTTACTGCCGTCCCGGTTGGGGCAGGTAAACCCTGCATTGATAGATATTTTTTGAACTCTTTCTGAGAACTCAGATTTAATTACTTGATTGTAGTTTAGATAGCGGTTTGTCATCTTGGGAGTTTTGTTCAACATAAAGATACTTCTTATTCATTCACAAACAATAATGCCTCAGAATGATTTGTCTTCAAAAACATGATTGTTTTATTGTAGACTCTCTACATGTTTCTTGAAATTGTCAAGAATCATTTTCCAACCCTGCTCTTGCATTTCTAAAGGGTTTATGTTTTCTGCTTCAAATTCTTCTGTGATAGTAGTTGTATCTTTGCCATCAGTCATAGTAGCATCAAATTTGATATGTACTTTTCTTCCATCATTTAATGTATATCTGATGCTTTTATAAATAATCACTTCATCATAAATTCCTTGAAAGTTAAAACTATTCGAACCGTCTTTGGCTGACATGGTATAGGTGAAACTACCTCCTTCTTCCAGATTATTTTCGGCTAAAGGACAGTGCCAATCATCACTGGCATTATTCCATTGCGTTATAGATGAGGGAGATGTCCAATGATGCCATACTTGGTCAATCGGTGCGTTTATTACAGTGTCAATGTTTAAAGTAATTCTCATTATTTACTCTTTAGAGGTACAGTTAAACATCCAATTGATACCAAATTTATCAATACAGCTACCATAAAAAGCACCCCAAAATGTATCTTGAAGATCCATAGTCACCACTCCTTCTTCTGAAAGAGCTTGAAATAAACGTTTTGTTTCAGATCGTGTGTCAGGAACGATGTTGATGTGAACATTGTTTCCTTCTACTACATTAAATCCCATCGACTGAGGTGCGTCAGTGCCCATCAAGTAATGACATCCTAGTATGGGTAATTCAATATGTAGTATTAAATTTTTATCCTCTTCTGATATCGGTGGCATCCCATCTTGAGGCGGAAAATCACCAAAACGGGCAATTCTACCACCTGAAAATTCTCCTCCGAAAACTGATTTGTAAAAATTAAATGCAGCTTCTGTTTCTCGTCTAAAATTGAGATATGTACTTACTTTAGTCATATTTGTAAATGATTTAAACTAAAACAAATTGATGTGAATTTTGGTTCAAAAATATAATTCACTCATGCTTTTTTTTCAAAAAATAAAGAGGTCTTATCAGCACATAGTGTGATAAGACCTCCATTGCTTCATCATTTTCCTTATGAAATTCTAATTTCTTTGATTGGTTTTCGTTTGGCTTCTTCTTTTTTAGGAATAGTGAGCGTTAATACTCCGTTGTCAAAGTGAGCGTCAATCTTTTCTGAGTCCACTATGTCTGGCAAGTTAAACGAACGTTTGAATGAACCATAAGAGAATTCGCGTCTGGTGTAGCGTGAGTTCTCATCTTTTTTCTCATCTTTTCGTTCCCCACTTACCGATAAGACATAGTTGTCAATTTCTACTTTGAAATCGTTCTTTCCTAGTCCTGGTGCAGCAACATCAATTTTGAACGAATTGTCAGTTTCAGAGATGTTTACAGCTGGAACCCAGCTTACCAATTCTCCTCCTAATAGTTCGTTGCCAAAGAACCCATCAACAAAATCAGAAAATACAGATGGAAACAATCTTCCTGTTGGTAATGCATGATCATTTGCATTTTTCCACTTTACGAGTGACATAAATACCTCCTTTTTTTAATTGGTTAAACATAGATTTTACACCCCTGCAATTCCAATTTGTATGCCAGCGCTTTTTTATGTCATTTTTTCGTTTTTTATTGATGATTGTGGAAATTTTGTCATATAATTTCTTTTGTGATTGAGATTTAATTGACAGATTTACAGCTGTTTGTTCAGATTGTGTTTCCTATGAATCCACCTAACTCCATAAGGTAAGCTATTCCACAATGAACGATAATTCCACCTATGATTGATTCGGTTTCATAGGCAATGATGCCAAGTATCATTCCCCCGAAAAACGAACTGATAGTTTCCCCCAGTGGTTTACCAAAATGTATGAAAACATACATGCTTGCCATAGGTAGAATTGCACCTTTACCTAAGAATTTGCCTAGCGCTACTAACATGAAACCTCTGAAGAATAATTCAGTGGCTATATAATCCGATCCATAAAGAATTTCGTAGATGCTTATTTTTCCAAATAATTGGATATGTCCTATATCACTGTCAATAAGTGATTGAAAAGTAGGGTAGGAGAGTAAGAAGTCACTTTGGGTTGATGCTATGCAGATTAGTGGCACCATACCTCCCAACATGTATATATAGGGCTTGATGTCTACTCCCTTTATTTTAAAACCATAGAAAGTTTTATTTCTTCCCTTGTCAGCCACTATCCAGTAAACAAAAACTAATGAGAAAATCATGATAGCTTGAGTTGTTTCATTGGCGCATTTGATAAGGAAGCGGTCATAGATACCGTTGTTAAGTGAAGTAACTAGCTCTCTGTGCTGATAAAAGTAGGAGCGAAATGAATAAGTTACTATTACAAACAGTAATGTCAACCAGAATGGTACATTGGTCAAAACATCTTTTCGTTTAAAGAAATAGATGTAGCTGAACAACGTAAATAATACGGGAATAGAATAAAATAGGATGTAGAGAAAAAAATAGTTGAGTGTCTGAATGTGAGGGTACATCCAAAGCTGTTTCAAGTGAAAATAGTACTCTCCAAAAATGCAAATACTCAAAAATGCCATCACACTAACAAGATGTTGCCATTTAATCTCTTCCTGCCAATAGTCCTTGATATAAAGAATAAGCTTTTGCATCTAACTTTAGTTTAATATAGCTACCACTCTGGCAGGTCCCGCAGATCCACCTTTAATTTTTAAAGGGAAACAGGCTACAGTAAAGCCTGTATATGGCAAAGCATCCAAGTTGGTAAGTTGTTCTAGATGACAGTATTCTTTGTCAATGCCAACAATATGTCCTTCCCAGAATAGATTTGGATTATTAGTGCGATTTGCTTCTTTGATTTGATGCTTCAAAGGTAAATCCCATCCCCATTGGTCGATCCCCATTACTTTAATTCCCTTGTCAATGAGCCATTCGGTGGCTGCGGCTGACATACCAGTACCTAGTTCGAAGAAATCTTTCGTTCCCATGTATTTGTCCCTACCAGTTTTGATAAGTACTATCATATTGGGGTGGATAGTTATTTGGTTTTTATTCAGAAAAGTAGTGATGTCTTCTACTGTTATGGGGTCAAAATCTGCTTTGTGTTTCATGTCTATCACCACTCCGTCACCATAGCACCATTCCAGCGGAATTTCATCTATCGTTTTTGAAGGTTTTCCTTCACTTGTTGGACCATAATGCCAAGGTGCATCTAAGTGGGTAGTGGCATGCACTCCCATTTTGCAAATGCTATCATCAGCCCATCCGATAAACTTGGAAGAAAATAGTCGAAAAGGTAAACCAAACAACCTTATTAAGAGTCTTGATTTTGAGTGACTTTTGTGTTTAATCCTGACTTTCATAAACGAAGGGTCACCAACATTGTATTGTATAGTTTTAGTAAGATCTATAAATCTCATGATAAATTGCCTAGGTGTTATTGGAATGCTAATTGTTGCTCATCAGCATCTTTAACGGATTCAATAAATGATTTGTAACTATCAATTTCCGACAATGGAATGTTATTTGCAAAGGGAACAAATGATCTGGATATTTTCAATTCGTTTCCTTCCTGTTTGAAGGTTAAATCATATCTTGCAAACTTGCAGCTGTAATGTGCTGGCTTTGGTAATCCAACTAATTTCCTTTCTGTAGGTATCACTATGGTTATGTCCTCACTTACAAAATCTGTTCCGTCGAATTTCCAAACTTCTATTGGGTAATTTCGATTTTGAATTGATAGAAATTCCATGTCGTCCAATTGATCTGCAATTCGAAGTTTGAAGATATTCAAATCGTTCACCTTTGTAATAGCTTTTGGCATTGAATAAGAGTAAACATATTTAAGTGTGTCAGAATTAGAATTCAATGTTGAATCAAATGTCAAACTTATTAACTTAATGGGTTTGTCGTTCGCCGATATTGCTTGAGTCATACTTTTTTCTCTTTCTTCTTGCCCTTGATTGCGATACGTACTTCTTGTAAGAGCTGCCATAAACCCAGTTCTATATGTTGTTGTAGTTTGAGAGATTCCATCACCGATGAACGATATTTTACTCTTTCTAATTATTGAATTTGATAAGTGTTTGTTAGTTGGAAGATTTTTAATCTGAATACTATCGCTTGAATTGGTCACGTCTAAAATCATACATTTTGTTTGGCCTTTCCATATTGTAGAGAATGGGAAATCGCTTGCAGTAAGCTCGATATAGTATTCATCTTTATCCAAATTAATTTTTGCCATGCAATGATCAAAGTTGAAACCAGGTAAATTGAAATAGGTATTGCCAATTTCTTTACTTCCCACTAGTACTAAAGATGCATCTATATTTGCTACTTTACACATAGAACAAAACAAAACAGATAAGTCTTTACAATCACCAATTTTTGTTGTTATTACATCTGATGCAAATTGGGGTATAAGACCATTTTGCCTAAATGGAACTGAACTATATCGTATGTTCTGGACTATATATTCATAGAATAATCGGGCTTTTTGAATCTGGCTAATATTGGGCTTGTTTTTGAGTAATTGATTGACAGTCTCAATTACAATTTTGGTTGGTTTAATTTTGCTCGCAGTCAAATCATAATACCAATTCGAAATTTGATTCCAGCTTTTGTATGTAGTAAGAGTTACTTGAGCAGCTATGTCAGTGACATGAGGCATGTTAGGTTCAGGAGATATGGATTTTTGATTCGTAGCTTTCCATTGATATAAATTGAAGTCTTCTATTTTATGAATACTTGCCTGAATATCAGTGTTTAGGTTTTGAATTTTTAGAACTTTATCTTGAGGAGACAGTACACTGTATTCCGAATTTAGGACTGGGTATGTATTGTTGAAAAAATATTTTTCATAAATATTCTTTTCAAATTCACCTCTTACATAGTCTTTTTGTTTGTATATCAGTAAAACACCATCCCCAACTTCTAATGAAGTATATACTATTTTAGTGTCCTTTATTTCAGCTTTTAGTCTATTGCCATTTTTTTTCAAAACTTCAGCTTTTTCTATTACAAAGTTTTTGTCCTTAGCTGCATAAATTTCTCTCTCTTTTAATTGGTCAATTCCTTTAGCAGTTAATACCTTGTACAGTGAAATATTGCGTTTTTCACTGCCGCCTTCATTGTACATCACCATTTGTTTTTCTTCTGTTATAGCCAAGAAATTGTCTGATGGGTAGTCCTTGCTTGTTGGGGTGTTTTCAAAGGCTTTATAGTAGTCCTTTTTTTCAAATAAATCAAAGATATCAGGTTTAGACTGTATTTTTCGTAATCGTTCTTTTGTGTCGTAATCCTCAGGGTCGTATATGGTTCCAATCAGATATTCATTGTTAGCATTCACTTTATCACCCGATTCTTCCAATACTTTAGCATAATTAGCATGTACTGTTCCATTATAAGGTGCTAATTTCAAACTTTCCTCCAAGTATGATTTGCCTACTTTATAGTTTCCTTCTTTAGAATAGAACATCCCAAGTGCATGATATAGATCATATGCATAGGGTTTGAATTCAATTATTTTTTTGTAAGTATTTAAACCTTCCTCTGTTTTACCTGACTCTAATTGCTCTGTTGATAAATCATAATAAAGATCCTCATTATAATACATTTTATAGAAATCTTTGAGCACTTTATTGGCTGCTTTTTCATTTCTACGTTGATTCTTCTCGAAATCGTATTTAGCATTCACAATTTCTTGGTTCTGAGGATATCTCTCGTATAGTTTATTGATGATATTGTTAGCATCATTTATTTTTTCTTTAGCTATTGCTAGATAGTATTTACAAAGCAATATATCTTTTCGCTCTCCGTATTTTTTTTCGAAGGTTGATATTAGTTCATTGGCTTCGTTTATGTTTTCCGATTCAATTTTTTGGGTAATCTGATATTCTAATGATGCAATAAAATCAGGGCATGTTTGAATCAAACGTTCTTTGGTTAGGCTAGCTAAAGTTTTGTTTTCTTCAATGGTATATACCTCAACCAGTTGGTTGAGTAAATAACCGCAGTTGGGTGCTAACTTTAAACCTTGTTCAATAGCCTCAATAGCCTCAGTGTTTTTCCCGTTGAGTTGATACGATAAGGCAAGGAAAATGTGGTATAATATTTTATCTGGATGTGTTTCAACTAGATTTTGAAAATGTTTTTCAAAAAATAAAGTTTCAACTGAAGGTAGTTCTTGAATTGTTTTTGAATACGGTTGATATGTGGAAGAAAATGATACATTAGAAATTTTATTCCCATCATTATCAAGAAGGCGAAATAGAAAGTTATTGGCGCTTATTTTGCTTGATCCAGTTTGTAATAAAATTCTGTTCACCCCTTTTGCAATTTTTACAGGAAATGTGTAAGTGTCGGCACCATTGTTTCTCTCTGTTTCTTCTGAAAATAATAGTTGGTCGTTTACCCATACTTTTAGTGAACCTGATGTTCCTATGCAAAAATTAACAGTCTGATCTATAGAACTTTCGCAAAATGTTTGTGAATATATTATTGAATTTGCTATTGGAAAATTATATTCGAAATCAATCCATAGTCCGTCGACTTTGTTATGTAAATCAAACCATTTGACATCAGCTCCCATTTTGTTTTTAAAAATTGCTGATGGTTCTGGATGATTAATTGGGTCATAGTTCTTATTAAATCCGCTACCTGATGTATTGTTAAATGTTCCTACAATTGACCAATTCATTATTGCATCAGATTTTTTGAAAATCTCTCTGGATTTTTTTAAATCATTCATTTTTTCATAATACCTCCCTAGAGTTTCAAAAATCCATCCTTTGGACGTATGACTTAATTTGTCTTTTTCTAATAATTCATTGAGCCATATATACATGTTTTTGTATTTTAATGGTTGATTGTAAATCAATCCATTATGGCCAAAAATTAATGATAAATAGGGCTCTGGATTTTCTGAAACTTTGTAAAATTCTTGGAAATAATTAAAAGGAGTTTCTTCTTCTTGATTTGTTATTGCTAATAAGCAAAGCATGAGTTGAGCCTCAGCTTTGTTTGCTTCAATACTACTAGCATTTTCAAAATGAATTTTTGCTTCTGTATATTTATTTGTTATGAAGCATTGATATCCCTCTGTCAATTCATCAGCAAAAAGGAAAGTTGACGATATAACAGTTGCAATAAGCGTGAAGATTAATTTTTTTTTCATAAATTCTTTTAGTTTATGCCCAAGATGTATTTTAATTGTAATTAAACCCGAATTAATTATTAGACGTTTTGAAAAAATGAACGTATGATTCCATTAAGCTAAACTGCGCACTATTTAGTCCAAGGGTTCTATAAGAAGCCTTGGGAAATAATTTGATAGCGATAACGCATTTTCTAATGCGTATTTTGGTTAAATGAATGTTTTAAAAGTTTACTTATTTATAAAATAAATATGGGATATGATTTACAAAAAGAAGTCATATCCCAATAGTTCATTTTAGTATTTGAATTAATTAAACACCAAGCGACTTTCTAACTGCATCAATTTTGATGTTTGCTGAAGCATCAGCAGCATCGTATTGTTCTCTCGATTTCATTTCGCCACGTACTTCGATATAAAATTTTATTTTAGGCTCAGTACCAGAAGGTCTTACAGATATTTTTGTGCCATCTTCTGTGAAGAATTGTAGCGCATTGCTTGTACATGGCATTTCCAGAGTACTTACATTCCCGTTCAAAAGATCAGTCATTTTTAAAGTGTTATAGTCTTTGACCAAACAAACTTTAGATCCTGCAATTTCTTTTGGGGGATTTTCGCTAAAATCTTTCATCATTTGAGCTATTTCGTCGGCACCCGATTTTCCTTTGCGAACTACCGATATTCCTTTTTCTTTTCCATAGCCATATTCGAGATAGATATCTTGTAATAATTCATACAATGTTTTTCCATTGTCTTTGGCCCATGCAGCAATTTCTGCCATCATCGTACATGAAGATACTGCATCTTTGTCACGTACAAAATCTTCTGGAAGGAAACCGTAGCTTTCTTCGCCACCAGCAATGTATTGCTTTTTGCCTTCGTTCTCCCGAATGATGGCAGCTATCCATTTAAATCCTGTGTACACATCATAGCATTCTATTTGGTTGAGGTCTGCTATTTGTTTGATTATCTCAGTTGTAACTATAGTCTTAACTATGAATTCGTTGCCTTTTATCTTTCCTAACTCTTTCCAGCGGCGAATGATGTAATAAGTTAGCATCAATGCAGTTTGATTCCCATTTACCAAGATCCATTCACCTTTGTCATTTTTAACTGCTATACCCAGTCTGTCAGCATCAGGATCAGAAGCCATAACTATATCTGCGTCTGTTTCAATTGCCTTTTTTACAGCCATATCTAAGGCAGCTGGTTCTTCAGGATTTGGCGATATCACTGTGGGGAAATTGCCACTCACCTCGTCCTGTTCTGGTACGTTGATGATGTTTGTAAATCCATATTCTTTTAATGCCCATGGTATTAATTTAACTCCAGTTCCATGAATTGGTGTGTAGACGATTTTGAGGTCGCTGTTCCTTTTAATTGACTCTGGTGAGAGTGAAAGTGTTTTGATGTTTTCTATGTAAACCTTATCTATCTCTTCTCCAATGATTTCTATCAGATTAGAGTTGCCCTTGAACTTAATTTCATCTACATTTTTGATTTTCATCACTTCTGTAATCACATTTTCATCATGAGGTGCTACCATTTGCGCTCCATCATTCCAATATGCTTTGTATCCATTGTATTCTTTTGGGTTGTGTGACGCTGTGAGGATAATACCACTTTGACATCGTAAATGTCTAATGGCAAAGGATACTTCAGGTGTAGGTCTTAAATCTTCGAAAAGATATACTTTTATTCCATTGGCCGAAAAAATGTCAGCTGATATTTCAGCAAACAATCGGCTATTGTTTCTACAATCATGACCAATTACAACACTTAATTGTTTCTCATTTGGGAATTGTGAAAGTAAATAATTACTTAGTCCTTGTGTGGCAGCACCCACAGTATAGATGTTCATTCTATTCGTACCTGCACCCATAATACCCCTTAAGCCACCAGTGCCAAATTCCAAATCTTTATAAAATGAATCAATTAAATCGGTTTTGTTTTCATTTAAAAGCATTTGTCTAATTTCATTTTTAGTAGCTTCATTATAGTTACCATTTAGCCAAAGTTGAGCTTTTTTTATTACTTCATTTAATAATGTTTCGTTTTCCATATTATGAGTTTTAATTTTCGATATACAAAAGTAATTTATTTTTGATAGTTATTCTATATTTTATTGTATTGATGTTTAATTATTGATAATATAATGTTTTAATCAAAATTACGCATAAGAAAATGTGCAATCACTATCTAATTAGTTCCCACGCTTTTTCATAAATCTTGGTCTAGTTTTGAGCGGTGTTTACTCTCATGGAATCTTACGTGCGTTTTTTCAAAACTTCTGATGATTAATTTGGGCTTAATAAGTTTTATCGAAAATTATGAATATTGAATTTTACTTCAAAAAAAGAGGTTATACTATTTAAAGTATAACCTCCTTTGTGTTAGTTAGCATTTTAGCTAGTTTTTTCGAATCTGTGATTTTCTCTGAATGAATCAGCATTGAGTAGTGTTTCAATATTTGTCTTTGAATTTTCGTTCATGACCATTGAATCGTACTCATTAATTGTTAGAATGCCAAGCAATTGCTTGAATCTAATCATAGTACTCATTTACTTGTTTTGGATTTAGGTTAGTTATAATTGTTTAAAAAAAACTTTCGCCAAATGTAATGATTAAATTCGTTAATAGATTTTTTTTAGATGAAAAATTAATAATTTTTAAAACTTTCTATAAAACAACTTTGTATGATCCTTTGCTGGTTTTAACAACATATGCTCCAGTACTTTCAAGTGGTATTGTTATTTGTTCTCCTATTGAAATGATATCTTGTAGTAAGATGCCATTCACATTATACAATCTAACATATGCACCTGATTCTACCCCATCAATTATAACTTCTTTTCCAATTGTATATACTTTTTCTTGATCCATACTAATAGTTTTTACTGGAGTGGCATCAAAGCTTACAATTAATGTTGAAATTCCTGTAATAGGACCTACTGTTAATTGATTTTGAGAATTTACTTTGTACGTTACATCTGTGCCATTAAAATAGATGCTAGAGATTTTTGGACCAGAAGTCATGATTGTAAATGTTGGAGTTTCTCCAGTCTCAAATAGTTGCGTAATGTTAGCATTGCCAGTTTTGATTGTAAATGCATGTTTGATTTTTACAAATGTAACTGTAATATCACTGTTGGAGTTAATCATTCTTGTGTATGTAAACTTACCTTTGTCAACTCCAGTTCCTTCACCTTGCTTGAAGTAACTTGCATAGTCAATACCTTCAATTATGGCTTTTTCAATTTCATATCCTGTTTTAGGTATTATAGTCATAGTTTGTGCAACGTCTTTTAATACAGTAAGTTTAGTGCCATCAACATAGTTTATTCCATTGATTGTAATTGTTCCCTCAGAGCCGATATTGATTCTAACTATTCTGTCGTTCAGTAATGCACGTTCCCAATAATATTTAAATGATTTCCAGTTAGCGTCATTTTCATATGTAGTTTTTGAACCGTTAGGGACGAATACTAATGTATTAAGATTATCTATCCCTGTGAAACTTGTTGTAGTTATCGACGGTGGTGTGGCTTTATAAACTATTATTCTGTTAATTTTAGTACAACCTTTAAAGGCATAGTCCTCAATTGTACTTATATTTTGATTGATTTTTATACTGTCAATTAATAAGCATCCTTCAAATGCACTTTTGGATATTTTAGTTGTTTTTAAAGGGAATGATACTACACCTTTTATTTTAGAACAACCGTAGAAAGTAGAGTCATTGATAGTCATTATGGAATCAGGTAAGCTTATTCCACCTGCAATATTTGAACAGTTTTTAAAAGCATTTTTACCAATATAACGAATATTTGTTGGGAGTGCTAAACCGTTATTTGCTAAGTTAGTACAGTTTTCGAAAGCATAATCACCAATGGTATCAGTTGGGAATGGACTAAACGATTTTAAAGAATTACAATTTTTAAATGTGTTGCTAGGTAATTTCTTTAGTTTTGACGGAAGAAATACATCCGTGATGTAGGGATGATTGCTAAATTGACCAGCAGGGAATGTTCCAGATGCTAGAGTCACTCCACTGATGTCTAACTCTGACAGCATAGGCATATTGTTTTTTATTTCATTGAAATCATTGTCGTTCATTACTCCTGTAACTACAAGAGAACTTATTGATGAAAGTTTAATTCCATTATAATTCAATAAAATGCTAACGCCTAACGTACCTGGAGTGTCTAATTTAACGGTAATTTTTGGAAACGATGTGATTTTAGTATTTTTCCATTCTAATATAGCTAGATAAGCTGCTAAGCTTGAACTATTTGTGTTTACCGATGTAATTGTACTTCCTACAAAACAATCTCCTCCGTTTAAAGTAGGAGGTGTAGTAGGTAAAACAATTAGTGATTTTAAAGCAGTACAAGCTCCAAATGCTTTAGAATTGATTGTAGTTACATTCCTTGAAATTACAATCTGTGTTAAAAGACTACAGTTGTAGAAAGCTCCAGCGTCGATTGTGGTTACTGTGTTTGGAATGGTGTATGAGCCCGCTTTTTGAGTAGGACATTGTATGATTGTAGTTCGATTTTTGTTCATCAAAATATTGTCTTGGACTGAATACGCTGAGTTTGAAGGTGCTACAGAAAAAGTATTCAGTTGACTCATGTTATAAAATGCAGAAATACCTATTGAAGTTGTTGATTGAGGTATTGTGATGCTAGTGATGCTATTACAGTCGACAAAAGCCATATCACCGATAGTGGTCAAAGTAGTTGGTAAATTAACAGCTGCTAATTTACTACAGCTTTGAAATGCTTGATTACCTATTGAAGTAAGTGAGTTGCCTAAATCTACGGTGCTCAGTAACATACAGCTAGAGAATGCTCTGGCGGCAATTGTACTTACGTTTCCAAGCTTTGCACTAGTTAGAGAAAGGCAACTTTCAAAAGCACTATTTCCAATTGTACAGCTGTTCGTGTTAAGGTCAATGCCAACTAATTTATTACAATTCGCAAAGGCTAACATACCAATACTAGTTATACTACTACCAAATGTAACAGTGTTTAGATTAGAACAACCATAAAATGCATAATCACCTATAGATGTAGCTGACGTGGGTAGTAAAACAACTTTTAAGCTTTGTTTTGATGTTTTTCCAAATGCTTGTTGAGGAATTGTGTTTGCAGGATAAGTTGAACTTGTTGTTCCGTCGGTACCTGCAGTACCTGTGTATGCAACAATACTACAAGCACTAATATCCAGTGTGTCGAGAAGTGGCATGTCTGCTCTCATAGTTAGAAAATCTTGGGCGTTTATTTTACCCGTGATAATCAAACGGTTAGTAGTAGATAACTGCGTGCTGGAAAGTGTGGTTTTTAAAGTACCTGCAGTCGTAAGGTTTTGTGTAAGTGTAACTTGTCCAAAATTAATGGCACAATATGCCAAAAGGACTACTGTGAGTAGGTTCTTTTTCATTTTGATTTTCAATAAGTTAGTATTAGATTTCAAACAATGCAAATTTAATCTAAAGTAGCATCTTTTAAATCTAATATGTTGAGGTTTAACATCAAAAAAAATTATTTAAACTGATTTTGTAATATTTTTAATAAAAAATGTAATATAAATTTAACATGAAATGTGTGAAAATCTGATTTAAATTTTGTATAACTAACTAATCACTTATTGTAACATTTTTAAATAATAATTGTTTTAGAAGTATTGTATTTAAATTTATGACTGCCAAATTGTCTCTTTGAATCTTGTTAAATGTATTTGGTATTGAAATTGATAGATGCAATTTTGAAACAAATGGCTTGATAATTGTATAGTGGTGTCATGTGTTGATAAATGATTTAATATTTAACTGATATCATGTCTCGTTTATAAAGTATGAACTCACTATAAATATATTTTTTTGAGTAAAAGAATATATGACGAGTTCCGCTTATTGTGTATAAAAATTGTATATTTGTAGAAATTAAACACTGAATAAGGATTATATGTTAGTAAATTATTCACAGCAATTACAAAATGTTCTTGGTTTTAGTAAACAAGAGGCAGAACGTTTAGGGAATCGATATGTAGGACCCGAACATTTGTTGTTAGGGATTATTCGTAATGGCTCTTGTAAAGCCATAGATATTTTAAATTATTCACATGTAGATTTAGATAGAGTAAAACAAACAATCGAAAATCAAATTCGTACCAATTTAGAACCTACAGGTGAAGAAATACCTATTCTAAAAAGTACAGAGCGAATTAAAAAGGTAATGGAATTAGAAACTCGTTCACTTTCAGCTCAAGAAGCTGATACAGAACATTTATTATTAGCGATTATGAAAGAAAAAAATAACTTGGCCAATGATGTACTGGCTAATGAAAGTTTGAACTATGAGACAGTGAAAGATTTTCTTCTCGAACCCAAAGATGTGAATATGAGTTCCTCTTTTAACGAAGATGATGATGAAGAAGATGATGATTTGCGAAAGAAAAAATCAGGCAGTTCTTCATTAAAACAAAGTGAGACACCAGCACTAGATACTTTTGGTACAGATATTACAAAAGCAGCACAAGAAAATAGATTGGATCCAATTGTAGGTCGGAATACAGAAATAGAACGTTTGGTTCAGATACTGAGTAGAAGGAAAAAGAATAACCCTGTTTTGATAGGTGATCCAGGTGTTGGAAAATCTGCAATAGTAGAGGGTTTAGCCTTGAGAATAATTCAACGAAGAGTATCTCGAGTGTTGTTTGATAAACGCGTCATCTCATTGGATATGGCATCCATAGTTGCAGGGACAAAATATCGTGGACAATTTGAAGAGCGTATTAAAGCTATATTGAATGAAATATCGAAAAATCCAGATGTAATACTTTTTATTGATGAGATTCATACTATAGTTGGGGCAGGAGGAGCACCAGGATCACTGGACGCGGCCAATATGCTCAAACCTGCTCTTGCTCGTGGCGAAATACAATGTGTAGGTGCAACTACATTAGATGAGTATCGCAAAACTATTGAAAAGGATGGTGCATTGGAGAGAAGATTTCAAAAGATAATGGTCGATCCTACAACTTCTGATGAGACGCTGCAAATTTTAGAAAATATTCAAGACCGATATGAATATCACCACAATGTGCGTTATACTCCTGAAGCAATTAAAGCATGTGTTCGTCTCACAGATAGATACATCACAGACAGATGTTTTCCAGACAAAGCCATCGATGCCTTAGATGAAGCTGGGTCACGCGTACATATAGGTACCGTTTCTGTTCCCAAAGATATCGAAGACTTGGAAAAGAAAATTGAAGACCTTAGAAAGGAAAAACTAAAAGTGCTTTCAGAGCAAAGATACGAATTGGCAGGACCTATACGTGATCAAGAGAAGCAAAACCAATATATGTTGGACGACGCAATCAAACGTTGGGAAAAGGAGTCGCAATTAAATCCTGAGACTGTTGATGAGGAACAAGTTGCTGAAGTTGTAGCCATGATGTCAGGAATACCTGTACAACGCATTGCACAAGCCGAAGGTTTGAAATTAAGGCAGATGAAAGACGTACTTCAAGGTAAAGTAATTGGTCAGGATGAAGCTGTTAATAAAATAGTAAAAGCAATTCAACGAAATAGAATAGGTCTCAAAGACCCAAATAAACCTATAGGGACATTTATTTTTTTAGGGCCTACTGGTGTTGGTAAAACGCATTTGGCAAAGATTTTAGCTGAATTTATGTTTGATAGCGTTGACTCGTTGATACGTGTTGATATGAGTGAATATATGGAGAAATTTAGTGTTTCTCGTTTAGTGGGTGCGCCTCCAGGATATGTAGGATACGAAGAAGGTGGGCAGCTTACAGAGAAAGTAAGACGAAAACCTTATTCAATTGTATTACTCGATGAGATTGAAAAAGCTCATCCTGATGTATTCAACATTCTACTTCAGGTAATGGATGAAGGTAGATTGACTGATAGCTTAGGAAGGCGAGTTGATTTTAAGAATACAATCGTTATCATGACATCCAATGTAGGGACACGTCAACTCAAAGATTTTGGAAAGGGTGTTGGCTTTTCAACCAATGATACGCCTGAATTTAATTCAGAATATTCAAAAGGTGTTATTCAGAAGGCACTGAATAGAGCTTTTGCTCCTGAATTTTTGAACCGTGTTGATGATGTCATTATGTTTGATCAATTAACAAAGGAATCCATTTTTTCTATTATAGATTTAGAATTGAAGGGTATATATAGTCGTGTTGTGGCTTTGGGTTATAAATTAGAGTTGACGGAACAAGCCAAAGAATTTATAGCAGAAAAGGGATATGATGTACAATTTGGTGCAAGGCCTTTGAAACGTTCGATTCAAAAATATATAGAGGACGAACTTGCTGAAGTGGTTTTGGGTGGTGAATTGATGCTAGGTGATACCATTCGTATGCATCTGGATTCGGAAACTAGTAAGCTTCGCTCTGAAATAATAAAAGCAATACCTGAACTGAAATCATAGTACGGTGTTTTTTATGTATGTATTTGTCAGTCCACTAGCATAGTCTATTGGACTGACTTTTTTTTGAATCAGGCTATTGAACAAGTTCTTTACTAGGTTTACTTTCGTGCTTAAACCTATTGACAGCTGTGACGAAGAAGTGATGATTATTGTGATTTTTACAAAATTCACTTATGTCGGTTTTATTATAATGTGTTTTTTGTATGATGTATTTTGGGTCAGAGAAATTGTTATTCATAGCATCAGGGAATGCATATACCACATAATAGGCAGCCTTCTGATTGAATGAATCTTTTGACTCGTCCCATTGTAATAAGATTTTATTTCCTTCATTTCGAATTTTAAAATTAACAGGTGTAATAGCATCTTCTCCTTTAATATTTCTACAAATGGGTGTTAGTGCTTGGTATTTAAAAAAGTTAGTTTTTAATGAATCGTTTAAGTTGAAAATATTTTTTAAAAATGCATGTGCACTATAAAAAGCAACACCGTCTACTTGTGGGTAAAGGCTATTCATATTCAATTGCCTTACTAATTCATTTCCTTTATGCCATGCCGATGATGCTTCTTTAACTCCTAAATTTGAATTATATAGACCAATGTACAGGTTTTTATTAGATGAATTTTCGCTCCACCATTTTACCAGAACTTCGTAATTAGCATTCTTTTTTCCAATTTCCCAATACAACTGAGGTGCTACATAATCAATTGTACCATCATTGAGCCATTTGAGTATGTCTGCATATAAATCATCATAGTTTTGAGTTGCATTTGTTGCAGAACCTCTTGGATCATTAGACTTATTTCGCCACACACCAAAGGGACTAATTCCGAATTCGACCCAGGGTTTTATTTTTTTTATCGTTTGATTTAGTTCAGCGATTATTAAATTTACATTATTTCGCCTCCAATCATTAATATTTTTAAACCCCCTAGGGTGTTTTTGAAAGCTTTCCAAATCTGGAAAAATTTCATTTTTATATTTGTATGGGTAGAAATAATCGTCAAAATGAATGGCATCTACATCATATTCCTTTACAATTTCTTCTACTACTTTATTGAGAAATTCTCTTGTTTCATCAAGTCCAGGGTTGAAATAAGTTTTACCACCATATTTTAGAAAAAGCTCTGGCTTTTTGTAAAATATATGTTTTTTTGATAGATGCTCAGTATCCTCTGAGTTGGTCACTCTGTAGGGGTTGAGCCAAGCATGTACTTCAATACATCTTTTATGTGCTTCATCAATAATAAATTGGAGCGGGTCGTAATAAGGACATGGTTTTTGTCCTTGCGTGCCTGTTAGCCAGTGCGACCATGGTTCTAAGGTAGAGGCATAAAAGGCATCGGATGTGGGTCTTATTTGTATAATAATGGCATTGATGTTGTTTTTTTGAAATTCATCCAGCATCTGTGTCATCTCTTGTTTCTGACTTTTTGAACTTAGTTTTTTATTGCTAGGCCAGTCTATATTAGCTACTGTGGCAATCCAAACAGCTCGCATTTCACGTTTTTTATGTTCAACCCCTTTGCCAGTAACAGTAAGAAAAAAACCAATTATAAACAGTATGTATCGTGTCGACATATTAATTGTTTGAGTCAAATAATACAAAAATAAGAAAAATGATAGGATAGCGCAAATGCAAATGCATTGTGAGTTGATTTTTGAAGGTGATTTATCATTTGATTTGATAGCGTATGAGCAATTTTGAAAGTAATGGTTTGATTTGTTTTAAAAAATAATAAGTCATATTCTAACGTTTTACCATTTTAAAGATCTAACAATTAGCGAAGCTAGATTAATTGGTAAAGGAAAAGTTAAACAGATAGAAACACGATGAACTATCGATATGTTATCAATAATTATTGATAACTTTGTATGAAAATACTTAAAATCTGAAATTATGAATAAACAACTTACTATTGCCCTTGTTGCACATGATAAACGCAAAGCAGATATGGTTGAATGGGCTGAGTTTAATGCCGAAATGTTATCTAAACATAAACTCGTATGTACAGGTACAACAGGAGGTTTGATTCAACAAGCATTTCAAAAAAAAGGTATTGAAGTAGATATCATCTGTATGAACTCTGGTCCTTTAGGGGGTGATGCCGAAATAGCAGCTCTTGTTGTTCGCAAACAAATTAATTTAGCTATTTTTTTGATTGATGATTTAAGTGCTCAACCTCATGAAGCAGATATTCAGATGCTTTTAAGGCAATGTAGGGTGCATAATGTACCCATTGCATGCAATAGATATAGTGCTGATTTGATGATTACCAGTAGCTTATGGGATAATGATGACTATGTGCCCTCTATACCTAGATATATTGAATTTAAAAGATAAGGTCATTTTACCGAATAAAAGTAGGAGTAAAGTGCAAAAGGGAATAATGAAAATATAATTGTTTTATGGAAGTTATTCAACCTTAGTTGTTTATTGTCCAATTTTATTCGAATCATACATTCTTTTTTTATATCTCACACGTTTACAAATATTTATTTGATAAGTATTTTTAATAATTATGAGTAAGTATCACAATCAACTTCTGATATTTTATTGTTTTGTATCGTTATTCTTGCTTTTGGGTGTTTCTGAATTACCAGCACAGCTTGTAAAAGAAGTAAAAGTGTTAGAAAATGACACTATTTTTCATCAAGTTTATATCTATGATAATGAAGGAAATATTGTACTAGAAACAAGCTATTATCAACAAGCTGGAACTTGGATACGAAGATTTCAAACGGAATGGGCATACAAAACAGGAAAATGCATAAGACAAACGGGTCGTATGTGGAAAACTACGAAATGGCAAAGTGTCTATCAGATTGATATTGACTATTCTATAAAATTGCAACGTACAGAAATCCATTCTTTGTTTAATGGTAGTCAGTTGGTTAACAACAAAAAAATTATTTATCAATACGCTCAAGATTCAATTTTGACGAATCGAAGCTATCATATATGGGAAACCGATTCTTGGGTTTTAGAGCGTAACGAGCAGTATTTAAGTCACACCAACAACATGCCTACAATCATTCAACTTGATTGGTATCAAAATCAAATTCTCAAAAGCCAGTTACAATATCTATTTCAATATACAGATGATAAATTGCCATTAAATCAGGTGTTTAAATCAAAAGTTTCGGGTGAGGTACAATGGCATAATACTGATTCTGCCTGCTGGTATTATGAAAATAAAATGCTGAAGTCCATACGAAAATACAATTGGGATAATTCAATTTCTAAATGGGTACATTCAAGTAAAACAGATTATGATTATGATATAAACAATAGACTAGTTACTCAGTGTTGTAGTAGATGGAATTTGGTGGCTTGGCTTGACGAGTTTAAATACAAACATCAATATGACTCTATAGGACGTGAAACGAAATATGAAATTTATTCAAAACAGAAACAGAATTGGAGAAATATTGCTTCTGTTAATTATTTGAACTATATAAATAATCAAGTAAGTTCGATCCAATCTCATTTTGAATTTTGGGGAGGAGAACCCAATAGCTTAGTTGCTATGCATATACCATTCAAATTGAATAACAAAAGTGTTGAAATTAGGGCAAAGACAATTGATGTGTTTTATGAAAATCAGGTAGTTGACACAGTTTCTAGTACGGACAGCATCATTCAAACCGTCAGTGTTTATCCAAATCCATCCCGTGGTATATATTATATTGCTTCGCCTTTTGATTCAATAGAGAATTGGTCTATTTCGACCACAGAGGGTAAAGTGCTAATGAGTGAGAACAACCTACAGTCCAAAGTGATTGATATATCTGATTTTCAGACGGGTGTTTATATCTTGGTGGTTCATTTTAAAGGCATGAAATATACTCAACGACTGGTAAAGATCTGATTTTTTTTATGAATTGAAATCAATTACAAACTACAATAAATATGCGAATCTTTAATATAATATTGTTTATGACTCTTATAAATATGACAACAGAAGCAAAAAATCCATTTTTAGAACCTTACAATACAACACATCAAACTATCCCATTCAACGACATTGCATTGGAGCATTATTTCCCTGCATTTGAAGAGGCGATGAAGCAACAGAAACATGAGATTGAGGATTTGATTCATAATCCCCAAGCACCTAGTTTTGAAAATACAATTGAGAGATTAGAACATACTGGTGATTTGATGAATAAGGTCAGTGGCGCATTTTATAATATGTTGAGTTCCGAAACTAACGATTCGTTACAGGCAATTGCCGAAAAATTATCTCCTATTCTAGCGGAACATTCAAATTCGATTCGATTGAATCAAAAACTTTTTGAAAGAGTAAAGGCGGTTTATTCTAAGCGGGATGACCTTAACTTAAATATAGAGCAACAAATGTTGTTGAAGGAGACTTATGATGGATTTGCAAATAATGGTGCAAATTTATCAGAATCTGATAAGGCTATTTATAAAGAAATTACTAAGGAGTTGAGTTTACTTTCTTTGCAATATGGACAAAATGTTTTGAAAGAAACGAATAAATACAGTTTGTTGATAACTGATAAAAGTCAACTTGCTGGTTTACCTGATGATGTGTTGGAGATGCTTGCCGAGAATGCCCAAAAGAGTGATAAGCAAGGGTGGCTTCTCAATTTGAAAACTACTACTATTGTGCCCTTTATGAAATATGCTGATAATAGAGATTTACGTAAAGAACTCTATATGGCTAATGCTACAAGGTGTATGTCGGGAGGTGAGTTTGATAATCGAGATATTGTAAAAAAGTTAATTAACTTAAGACTCCGTTTATCTAATTTATTAGGATATTCTTGTTATGCTGATTATGCATTAATTCATCGTATGGCTGAAAAAAAAGAGAATGTGTACGAGTTGTTGGATCAACTAAGATCAGCCTATATGCCTATTGCTGAAAGAGAATATCAAGCTGTACAATCTTATGCTAACAAAAAGGGTGCAGACTTCAAGCTTCAACCATGGGATTGGTCCTACTATGCCGAAAAACTAAAGGATGAGATGTATTCGATAAATGATGAAATCCTTAGGCCGTATTTTGAGCTAGAACGTGTCAAAACTGCTGTATTTGATTTGGCATCAAAACTTTATGGACTTAAATTCAAAAAGTCTACATCAATACAAGTATATCATAAAGAGGTAGAATCATATGAAGTTTTAGACGAAAATGATAATTTCTTAGCTGTGCTATATACTGATTTTCATCCTAGGGATAGCAAACGTTCGGGTGCTTGGATGAGTGAGTTTAAAGGACAAAATATGATCAATGGGGTTGATAGTAGACCTCACATTACGATAGTGATGAATTTTACACGTCCTACTGCGTCTAAGCCTGCTTTACTTACGTTTGATGAATTAACAACTCTCTTGCATGAATTTGGACATGCACTACATGGTATGCTAACAAAATGCCATTATGAGTCTCTTTCTGGGACAAATGTATATCGTGATTTTGTAGAGTTACCATCTCAAATTATGGAGAATTGGGCTTCCGAGAAAGAGTTTTTAGATGGGTTTGCTGTGCACTATCAAACAGGTGAAAAAATTCCATTGGAGTTGATACAAAAGATAAAAGCATCAGAGAATTATAACGTAGCCTATTTTTGTGTCCGTCAATTGAGTTTTGGATATTTGGACATGGCATGGCATACGATAGATCATACATTCGAAGGAGATGTGATTTCCTACGAAAAGCAAGCTATGGCATCAACTCAGATTTTGCCTTCTATTGCCAATACAGGAATGTCTCCAACTTTTGGTCATATATTCAGTGGGGGGTATAGTGCAGGATATTATAGTTATAAATGGTCGGAGGTGTTGGATGCTGATGCATTTTCTATGTTTGCTCAAAAGGGTATTTTTGATAAAACTACAGCAAATTCTTTTAGAACAAATATCCTTGAAAAAGGAGGTACCGAACATCCTATGGTTTTGTACAAACGATTTAGAGGTCAGGCACCAACTATAGATGCTCTATTGAAAAGAAATGGAATCACAAAATAACTAATCTGTTTTCAATTTATATTTTATATTTTACTTATGAGTAGGTCGTTTTTAGTAGCTTCATTTTTAATACTTATGATTACTAGTTGTTCGAGAAACAACCGTTATCATACCTTTGAAGATTATCCAGTATACGAAGGTAATGATTTAGAAATGATTTATTCACCAAAGCTATGTAAATTCAAAGTTTGGGCACCAACTGCAGATGGAGTTAAATTGTTTCTTTTCGATAATGGAAGTGAGGGAGGTGCTTATCGAACCTTGGATATGAAATATGATGAAAATGGAACATGGAAAATAGAAATTGAAGAAGATCTAAAAGGGAAATTCTATACTTTTCAAATTAAGATTGGCGAAAAGTGGATGGATGAAACACCCGGTGCAAATGTGAAAGCCACTGGATTGAATGGAAAAAGAGGAGCAATTATAGATTTTAGAGATACAGATCCTGATGGATGGGAAAATGATGTTCGTCCTACGTTGAAAAACTTCACCGACATAGTAGAATATCAAGTCCATATTCGGGATTTCTCTATAGCCAAATGTTCGGGGATGAAGAACAAAGGCAAGTATTTAGCATTTACTGAGCATGACACCAAAAATGATTTTGGACAATTAACTGGGGTTGACCACCTTAAGGAACTTGGTATAACACATATTCACTTATTACCCTGTTATGATTTTGACTCAATAGATGAATCAACAAACAAAGGGGTACAAAAAAACTTTGGATATTCACCTATAAATTTTACTGTCCCTGAGGGAAGTTATGCAACAAATGCAAAGGACCCTAAAGTTCGAATAATTGAATTTAAACGTTTGATTCAAACTTTGCATAAAAATGGAATTAGAGTAATAATGGATGTAGCATACAGCCATACTTCCAATCCATCAACATCCAATTTGAATCTTTTAGTACCTGGATATTATTATAGACACAGCACGGATAGTTCGCTCACTGATGGAACAGGTTACGGAAATGAGACTGCTTCTGAACGACCCATGATGCGTAAATTGATGATCGAGTCATTGTTGTTCTGGGTAAGCGAGTATCATGTTGATGGTTTCAATTTTCTTCAAATGGGTGCTCATGATATTGAAACCTTAAATTCGATAAGAGATGCATTGGATAAAATTGAACCAACCATATTTTTAAGTGGTGATGGTTTTGTGTCACCTCAATCTCAATTAATCTCTGATAAACGTGCTAATTCATTTAATGCCGAACAATTTGATTTTGTTGCGGTACAAAATAAAGATTTCTTTCGTGGTATAATGGATAGTATTCAGTTAGATTCATTAAAACAAGTTAATTATAGAAGTTGTATTTTTGGTAAAGATAGTATCAATGAATTTTTCAAACTAGGAGTACTCGGAGCTACTGATCATCCACAGATAAATTTATCAAAATTGGCAAATCGAACTCTATTTGTTAATAATCCAACGCAGGTTGTAAATTATTTGTCTAATTGCAACGAGCTGACTGTCAGTGATATGGTTGACTTGACTAAACCTGTTGGAGCTTCTCTTGATTTTCAAAATCGAATAAATAAGTTTTTGCAATCAATATTGTTTACTTCACAGGGTGTAATTTCAATTCATGGAGGTGATGAGTTGAATAGAACCTTATCAGGACGCATCGCAGCACACGAAAAGTTAGATTCTGTTTCACAAATAAATTGGAACAATAAATCATCCAATATGGAATTGTTTCAGTTCTTTCAAGGCATGATAAGCTTACGCAAACAACATGCTGCACTACGAATACCAACACAAGAAATGATTCAGCAATATACCTCTTTTTTAGAACCATCAAGCCCCAATGTTTTTGGATATGTATTGTTGGATCATGTAAATGGTGATCAATGGAAAGACATCATCGTGTTATACAATTCTAATTTGTATCCTGTAAAAGTAGTGATTCCTGCAGGTCAATGGAATGTAGTATGTCACGATTCAAAAATAAACTTAAATGGTTTATTCCAAATCCAACTAAAGGATACTATTTTCTCTGTTCCAGGTAGTTCTACCTCCATTATGTTTGACGAGTGAAAGCAAGAAGATGAATAGATGGGCATGTTTACTATTAGTGAGTTTTATTGGTTTGAATGCAATAGGAGTTGAAAACTTAACAACTAGAATCAAACGATTTTATGCTCAAATGGACAAAAACAGTGTTTGTACAGATATAATTAATCGGTATCTGCAATCCAGAGCAAGTCATTCGTTAAATGCTCATAATACAACTCCTTCATTTGATCTGCATTCGTATAAGCCCTTGTTGCTTTTGCAGTTGGACTACAATATTTCAAAAAAGTTAGACCCTTCAGGAAGTATTTATGATGTGCTGCTGCTTGATACACTTAATTATGAAATAGCATTTTTGGATAAAGAAGGATTACTTGTGGCTACTCTTAATTCACCCAAAAATTCAAGTACTCCTTCTCAATTAAATTTGACGAGCTTAGGTGGGCGACCTTCTTTTATAGCCAATTCAACTTTTCCAAAAGATACGGTCACTTCAAAAAATATTAACGATAGAGCCATCTCTATCCGAGATATCCAACGACTCCAACCAGATGTAATTCTCTCCTTTAATCAGCTTGCACAAACTTTCTTATTTCTCAAAGCGAATAAGATTTTCGTTTACCGCATTCAGTTTCACGATTCATTTGAGCTGGATAGGTATGTGGATATAGTAATACGGGGCAAAAAATGATTTGCTTTCAAAATTGTTTCTTTAGATATTGATAAGAAACTATAAATGGTTCAATAAGAATTATTCCGTTGTGAAAACATTTAAGGCGGGGAAACTCGCCTTCTTTGTTATTTAGACAAAAAAAGACCCTGCATAAAAATACAGGGTCTTTCTATCTTAATTAGAACTTGTCAACTGTGTTAACTAGTTTTCTGCTAATCTAAAAAAATCATTTATATCCTTGTTCGTGTACCGTTTTAACAGCACGTCCCGATGGATCAACCATGTTTTTAAATGCTTCATCCCATTCAAGTGCTATAGGTGTACTACAAGCCACAGATGGTACTGACGGAACGCATTGAGCTGCTGAGTCAGATGGGAATAAATCATTGAAAATGGTTCGATAATAATATTCTTCTTTTGACATAGGTGGATTGATTGGGAATGTTTCAGCCACTTTCGACATTTGTTCATCAGTAACATTGGCGGATGTAAGTTCTTTAAGAGTGTCTATCCAATTGTAGCCAACGCCGTCAGAGAATTGTTCTTTTTGTCTCCATGCTACGCTTTCAGGTAGATAGCTCTCAAATGCTTTACGAAGAATCCATTTCTCCATTTTTCCATTGCTTCCTGCCATTTTATCACTTGGATTTAAACGCATAGCTACATCCATAAATTCTTTGTCAAGAAATGGAACACGGCCTTCTACTCCCCACGATGATAATGATTTGTTAGCTCTAAGACAGTCATACATGTGTAATTTGCTCAATTTGCGTACTGTCTCTTTATGGAATTCTTCTGCATTGGGAGCTTTATGGAAGTAAAGGTATCCTCCAAATATTTCATCTGCACCTTCACCAGAGAGTACCATTTTTACACCCATCGATTTGATAACACGTGAAAGTAAGTACATAGGCGTACTAGCACGGATGGTAGTAACATCATAGGTTTCGATGTGATAGATTACATCGCGAATAGCATCCAATCCTTCTTGAACTGTAAAATGAATTTCGTGATGTATTGTACCTATAAAATCAGCCACTTTTCTTGCAGCTGCTAAATCCGGTGAGCCTTCTAATCCTACAGCAAATGAATGTAGATTATTACCCCATGAATTTAGACCATTAATTTTACTTTCTTTCTTAGCACATTTTATAGCTACTGCCGAAATAATGGATGAATCCAATCCACCAGAAAGTAACACTCCATAAGGTACATCTGCCATCAATTGTCTTTCAACAGCTGCTTCAAGAGCTTCTTTTAATTGCTCAATACTTGATTCATTGTTTTTAACCGAATCAAAGTTTTCCCAATCTCTTTTGTACCATTTTGTAGCTTGTTTGTCTTTACTGTATAGATACTGTCCTGGAAGGAATTCTTCTATTTTCAGGCAATAGCCTTCTAAAGCTTTAAGTTCTGAAGCCACATAATAAGTACCTTGTGCATCCCATCCTTGATAAAGTGGTATGATACCAATATGATCACGACCGATTAGGTAAACATCGTTTTCGATGTCATATAATGCAAACGCAAATATACCATTCAAATCTTCTAAGAAATTAGGCCCTTTTTCACGATACAGTGCAAGAATGACTTCACAGTCAGACTTGGTAAGGAATTCATATTTTCCTTCAAATTGTTTTCTTATTTCCTGGTGGTTGTATATTTCACCATTAACTGCTAATACTAATTTACCATCTTTGCTATATAATGGTTGTTTTCCCGATTCAGGGTCAACAATTGAAAGTCGTTCGTGAGACATGATAGTTTTTTCGGATGAAAATACACCAGACCAATCCGGTCCACGATGACGAATTCTTTTAGACATTTTTAGTACCTGTGGTCTTAATGCTTGTACAGGGTACTTTAAATCAAATGCACATACTATTCCGCACATATTCTTCTTTTAAGTTTTAGATATCCACATGGAAGTGGTTAAGGTTACAATACTTTATGAATCTCCTCAGCAACTTTTCTTCCTAGAGCAATTGCTCTAACAACCAAACTTGCACCTATTGCAGCATCACCTGTTGCAAATACTTTATTAACACTGGTTTTGAATGTTTTATCTACAGCTACATTACCTCTAGCATCGTAATCAACACCAAGTTCGTTAAGTAATCCTTCGTGCACTGGTTGTGTAAATCCTAGTGCTAAAAACACTAAATCGGCTTTGATTACTTCTGTTTTACCAGTAGCTTGCATATTCATTCTGCCATTTTCATCTTTGATCCATTCTACTTCCTCTACAATAACTTCAGTAAGTTGGCCATCTTTTCCTACAAATTGCTTGGTGTTCAAGCTCCATTTGCGTGTACAACCTTCTTCATGAGAGCTAGATGTTTTGAGAATAGTAGGGTAGTAGGGCCAAGGAGTAGCTGGATTTTTTCCAACAGGTGGTTGAGGCATGATTTCAATTTGAGTAACTTTTACAGCACCTTGACGAATGGATGTACCTACACAGTCCGAACCCGTATCACCTCCACCAATTACAAGTACATGTTTGTCTTTGGCTGAAATAATATCTTTTGATTCAACTGTTTCACCCATAATTAGTTGGTTTTGTTGAGATAGAAATTCCATTGCAAAGTAAATTCCTTTTAATTCTCTACCTTCTGGTGTGATATTGCGTGGTTGACCAGCACCAATAGCAATACATACAGCATCAAAATTGTCAACTATTTCCTTACCTGAGATGTGTTTTCCTACCTCAGTATTTGGTTTAAAAATAATACCTTCGTCGTGTAATTGTTGCAGACGTCTGTCGATGATATTTTTATTCAATTTAAAGTTTGGAATACCATAGCGCAACAATCCACCAAGCGAGTTGTCTTTCTCAAAAAGAGTAACTGTATGTCCTTTTCTGTTGAGTTGTTGTGCAGCAGCCATACCCGCAGGGCCAGAACCTATGATGGCAATATTTTTGCCAGTTCTTGTTTTTGGAGGTTGTGGTTTGATGATGCCTTCAGTGAATCCAACCTCGGTAACTGAACATTCATTTTCTCTAATTGTCACAGGTGCTTCGTGTAATGCAAGTACACATGATTTTTCGCAAGGTGCTGGACAAATACGCCCTGTGAAGTCAGGAAAGTTATTCGTTTCATGAAGATTTTCGATACCTTCTTTCCATTTTCCTTTGTAGATTAAATCTTGCCATTCTGGCATTTTGTTGCCAAGAGGACAGCCCCAATGACAAAACGGAATACCACAATCCATGCAGCGAGAAGCTTGTAGTTTGCGGTCTTCCTGATTGAGGGTTTGTTCAACCTCGCCAAAGTCGTAAATGCGTTCATTTACTGGACGATACCCCGCCTCTTTGCGAGGTATCATCATAAATGCTTTTGGATTTCCCATGTTATTGATATGTTGTGCTCATCACTTTTTTAGTGTGATGAATTTTTTGTTAAAATGTTTAATTTTATTGTGAAAACTTGTTGCTTAGCAGCACTATTACATGATAATTAGGTTGTACCATTTTATCAATAGTCGCGTTCTACTTGAGCAATTTTTTTATTAATAGCTGCCATTTTCTCCTCTTGTAATACTCGTTTGTATTCAATTGGTACAATTTGAATGAATTTCTCTACATATTCAGCCCAGTTATCTAATATTAATTTAGCTTTTGGACTGTTGGTGTACTGATAATGATTTGTTATCAATGAATGTAGTTCTTTTTTGTCAGCACTGTCTTCAAGTAAAGATAATTCAACCATTTCCATGTTACAGAAGAAGTCAAATTTGCCATTTTCATTAAGAACATAAGCAACTCCACCGCTCATACCAGCTGCAAAGTTTCGACCTGTTTCACCTAGTACTACTGTTCTACCACCTGTCATGTATTCACAGCAGTGATCACCAGCACCTTCTACTACAGCTATTGCACCCGAATTACGTACGCAGAAACGTTCACCAACTCGTCCATTGATATACACTTCACCGGATGTTGCTCCATATAGCAATGTGTTACCTGCAATAATGTTGTCCTCAGCTTTAAATGTGCTTTCTTTGGGTGGTACTACTACTAAACGTCCTCCCGATAATCCTTTTCCTAAGTAGTCATTGGCATCACCCTCAAGTTTGAAAATAGCACCTTTAGAGAGAAATGCTCCAAAACTTTGACCTGCCGATCCATTGAAATTTATTGTGATGGTATTTTCAGGCAAGCCTTTTTGACCGTATCGTTTTGCAATTTCACCAGACAACATAGCACCAACAGCTCTATCAGTGTTTTTAATAGGAGTGCTGATTTCTATAGGCATACATAAATCTAGTGATGGCAATGCTTGTTTAATAAGTTCTTGATCAAGTACTTCCTCTAATTTATGATTTTGATTTTTTATATGACGAATAGCATTGCTCGATTTTTCTTTTGAAACGTATAGAATTTTTGAGAAATCAACTTTGTTTAGTTTGCTATGATTGTCAAATTTTTTAGCTTCCAAGAGTTCGGCATGACCAATAATTTCATCAAGGCTTTTGTATCCCATCTGAGCAAGATGTTCTCTAACATCTTGAGCAAGGAATGTGAAGAAATTGATTAACGATTCGTATTTGCCGGTAAATCTTTTACGAAGTTTTTCATCTTGTGTTGCAACACCTACAGGGCAAGTGTTAAGATGGCATTTACGCATCATCAAACATCCCAGAACTAACAAAGCACTTGTAGCAAATCCAAATTCTTCGGCACCAAGCAAAGCAGCCATGATGATGTCCTTACCTGTTTTAAGCTGACCATCGGCTTGAAGTTTGATTTGTCCCCTTAGGTTATTAGTAACTAAAGTTTGTTGTGTTTCAGCTAGTCCAATTTCCATTGGCAAACCTGCGTGTCTTATCGAACTTATAGGACTAGCTCCTGTTCCACCTTCGGCACCACTGATAAGTATTAAATCGGCTTTAGCTTTCGCTACACCAGCAGCAATAGTTCCAACACCACTTTCTGATACAAGTTTTACGCTTATAATTGCGCTAGGATTGATATTTTTTAAATCAAAGATAAGTTGTGCTAAATCTTCAATTGAATAAATATCATGATGTGGTGGAGGTGATATTAATGATATACCTGGTATAGAATGTCTTGTTTTAGCAATTATTTGATCCACTTTATGTCCGGGTAATTGACCACCTTCTCCTGGTTTTGCACCTTGGGCTATTTTAATTTGAATTTCGTCTGCGTTGACAAGATATTCAGCAGTAACACCAAATCTTCCTGATGCAACCTGTTTAATTGCACTTCGAGTACTTAATCCATCTTCTCTTTTTTTGTATCGTTCTGGGTCTTCACCACCTTCACCTGTATTACTTCTACCACCCAATTTATTCATTGCTATTGCCATAGCTTCGTGAGCCTCACGACTAATTGAACCGTATGACATTGCACCCGTTACAAATCGTTTTGTAATGTTTTCAATTGGTTCAACTTCGTTGATGTCAATTGGATTACGTTTGTATTTAAATACATCACGGATGAATGCAGGATATTCCTTGTCATCAACCAATTGTGCATATTCTTTGTATTTATTCCAGTCACCTGTTTTTGTCGCAATTTGTAGTCTTGCTATTGTTTCAGGATTCCAAGCATGGTATTCACCCTCGTTGCGATATGCATAATGTCCTAAGTTTTTTAGTTCTTTTTGAGCATCTTCAACAGGGAAGTATGCTTCATTAAATGAATAAAGAACTTCATTTGCTATGTCATCAATTTCAATACCTTCTATTTTTGAAATTACTCCTTTGAAATAGTTTTCTAGTACTTTGTTAGAAATACCTATTGCCTCGAATATTTGAGCTCCTCTATAGCTTCGAAGAGTTGATATTCCCATTTTTGACATTACTTTAAGTAAGCCTTTATTTACGGATTTAATAAAATGTTTTTCGGCAGTTGCAAAGTCTAGTTTTATGTCACCCGATTTGATACGTTCATTTAGGATGCCAAATACAAGATATGGATTCACAGCATTTGCTCCAAATCCAAATAAGAGTGCAAAATGCATAACCTCACGTGGCTCAGCAGATTCTACTACAATATCAATTTGCATTCTCTTGCGTTTGTCTATCAAATAATGATGAACAGCTGATACTGCTAGTAATGAAGGGATAGGTGCATTGTTTTCATCCACTTGTCTATCACTTAATACAATGTAATTTTTACCTTCATCAACTGATTTTTCTACTGCTAAGCACAGCTCTTTTACAGCTTTTTCAAGACCAATAGCTCCTTCTTTTGCTTTGAAAAGCATAGGAAGTACTGCCGTAGAAAAACCTTTATATTGTAAGTTAAGTAGTATGTCAAATTGAGTGTTGGTAAGAACCGGACTTTTAAGCTTTACCATTTTGCAAATTTCCGATGCAGGCTCAAGTAGATTTTGATTCAATGATCCCACATAACCGCTAAGTGACATTACTAGTTCTTCACGAATTGGGTCAATTGGCGGATTGGTAACTTGTGCAAATTGTTGTTTGAAATAGTTGAATAGTCGTTGTGGTTTATCAGAAAATGCTGCTAAAGTAATATCACTACCCATAGATGCTGTAGGCTCATATCCTTCATTAGCCATAGGTATTATTAATTTTTCTAAATCTTCTTTAGAGTAACCAAATGCTTTGAGCATAGTTTGGTAATTGGCAACTTCTGTTTTTACACTTCGTCCAGATTTGATGTCATCCAGATTGATGCGGTGTTCGGCAAGCCATTCGTTATATGGAAATGCTTTTGCTAAGCCTTCTTTTAGTTCATTGTCGTAGTATATTTCACCTCTTTCAGTATCAACCATCAACATTTTACCAGGTTGCAATCTCCCTTTAGCTTTAATTCGTTGTGGTTCAATTTCAACAGTTCCAGTTTCAGATGCAATAAACATCATATTGTCGTGTGTGATTGACCATCTAGCTGGACGTAGTCCATTTCTATCAAGCATACCTCCTGCGTAGCGTCCATCGCTGAATAGTAAACATGCAGGACCATCCCACGGTTCCATAAACATACTGTGGTATTCGTAGAACCCTCTTAAATTTGATGAAATTGGGTTTTTGGAATCCCAGCTTTCTGGAACTAACATGGCCATTGCATGTGGTAAACTTTTACCTGACATTACCAAAAATTCAAGTACATTGTCCAATGATGCACTGTCACTCATGCCAGGTTGTACAACAGGATGTATTTCCTTTAAATCACCAAGGTGATCTGATATTAGCACACTCTCGCGTGCTTCCATCCAGAATCTATTACCTTTTATAGTGTTGATTTCACCATTGTGACCTAGCATTCTGAAAGGTTGCGCTAAATCCCAAGTTGGAAGTGTATTAGTGCTGAAACGTGAATGCACCAAAGCTATTGCGCTGGTAAAATTCTTATCTGATAAATCAGGGAAGTATTCTCTAAGTTGTAGAGAAGTTAGCATACCTTTATAGATCATTTGCTTGGTCGATAGAGATACGATATAAAAGCTTCTTTCTTTGGCAATGCTAGATTTGTTAATTGAATTTTCAATTTTCTTTCTAACAATATATAATTTGTGTTCTAGCTCTTGTTGAGATAAATGATCGCCTGTAACAAAAATCTGTATTATCAATGGCTCATTTGATGTGGAGATTTCACCAAGAATATCGCTATTTACTGGAACATTACGCGTGGCAAGTAAGTGTAGATTTTCTTTTTCTAATGATTCCTTAATCACCTTTAAGCATAATTCACTTTTTATAGTGTCTTTTGGCATGAATACAAGTCCGGTACCGTATCTTCCTCTCTCTGGCACAGGAATACCTTGTAACAATATAAACTCGTGTGGAATTTGTAAAAGTATTCCAGCACCATCACCGGTTTTGTTGTCAGCACTTTCAGCACCACGGTGAACCATGTTCTCAAGTACTTGTAAACCGTTTTCAACAATCAAGTGTGATTTTTCGCCACGAATATTTAGTACAAGTCCTACACCGCAGGCATCATGCTCATATTGCGAGGAGTAGAGCGAGTCGTGCTCAAATTCACCAGATAGAAAAGGGTTATTAGAAAAAGTTGTCATAATGTTATTGTATTATTTGAAAGCCATCATCGGCTTGTATGTTCTTGATTTTTATGTATCTAGTTTTATTGTTGGGACGATGTTATTAAGTCGCAAAATAGTGGAAAGCCCCTTTTTGGGATTTTCCACTATTGTTAATTGATTATGAATCTAAATGTGTATTTACCTATCGAATGAATAATAATTCTCTGTATTTAGGTAAAGTCCAGATTTCGTCGTCTACAATAAGTTCTAGCTTGTCAATGTGTTTGCGAATTACTTCAAAGTAAGGCAATACACTTTCGTTATAAGCAATAGCTTTATCTTTTTCGTGCTCCATAGCATTGGCTACTTTACGAGCTTCTACCATTGCTTCTACGTTTGTTTTGATAGCAGAAGTATGTTCAGATATTTCTTCAATCAATGAAAGATTCATAGCCGAAATTTTTCCTGCTTTAGCATCATCAAATACAGCTTTAGTTTTGAATACATTGTCTAAAAGTAAAGATTGATAGCGTGTTGCAACTGGAATGATGTGATTAATTGACAAATCGCCCAATACACGTGCTTCAATTTGAATCTTTTTAACATATGTTTCCCATTTAACTTCGTTACGTGAGTGAAGTTCAACTTCTGACATTACTCCAGTAGAAGTAAATAATTCGATACTTGATTTCGAAGTATATGCTTCAATAATTTTTGGAACACTTGTTTCGCAATCCAATCCTCGTTTTGCAGCTTCAACTTTCCATTCTTCACTGTAACCATTTCCGTCAAAACGAATAGCGTTTGAGTCAATTACATATTGCTTGATAACTTCAAAAATTGCTTTTTCTTTTGCATTACCTTTAGCAATTTTTGCATCTACTTCAGCTTTGAATTCAACTAATTGAGCAGCTACTGCAGTATTTAAAGCTGTCATAGCAGATGAACAGTTAGCCGATGAACCTACAGCACGGAACTCAAAACGGTTTCCTGTAAATGCAAATGGAGAAGTACGGTTACGGTCAGTATTATCTAGGAATACTTCAGGAATGCTAGGGATACCCAAAGAAAATTTTTTCTTATCGTTGATGATTATCGCTTCATCAGTTGTGCTATTAGCTATTTTGTCAAGAATTGCAGAAATCTGACTTCCCATAAATGCAGATACAATTGCAGGAGGTGCTTCGTTTGCTCCAAGTCTATGAGCATTTTGAGCTGTCATAATTGATGCTTTCAATAATGCATTGTGTTTATGAACTGCTTTTAATGTTGTAGCTATGAATGTGATGAATTGTAAATTCTCTTCTGGTGTTTTTCCAGGAGCATATAATATTACTCCAGTGTTAGTACCCAATGACCAGTTGTTGTGTTTACCCGATCCGTTAACACCTGCAAATGGTTTTTCGTGTAATAGTACACGGAAGCCATGACGGCGTGCTACACGTTTCATCAACGACATAATCAAAAGGTTTTGATCTACTGCCAAGTTACATTCACCGAAAATAGGAGCAAGCTCAAATTGGTTAGGTGCTACTTCGTTGTGGCGTGTTTTTGCAGGAATTCCATATTTATATGCTTCGAATTCAAGATCTTTCATGAAAGCAGCAACTCTACTTGGAACTGCTCCAAAATAATGATCTTCTAATTGTTGGTTTTTAGCTGACTCGTGTCCCATCAAAGTTCGTCCAGTTAAAGCTAAGTCAGGGCGTGTTGCGTAAAGACCTTCGTCGATTAGGAAATACTCTTGTTCCCAACCTAGGTAAGCTACTACTTTTTTTACATTTGGGTCGAATAATTGACAAACTTCGGTTGCAGCTTTGTCAACGTTATGAAGTGCTTTTAATAGGGGTGCTTTTAAGTCAAGAGATTCACCAGTATATGAAATGAAAATTGTTGGAATTACCAATGTGTCATCTACTACAAATGCTGGAGATGATGTATCCCAAGCTGTATATCCACGAGCTTCGAAAGTGCTACGAATACCACCATTTGGGAAAGAAGATGCATCAGGTTCTTGTTGTGCTAATAATTTACCTGAAAATTCTTCTATGACTGCTTCACCTGGAGCGCCAGCATAATCAATGAATGAATCGTGTTTTTCTGCAGTGCCATCTGTAAGGGGTTGAAACCAGTGAGTATAATGTGTTGCTCCTAGTTCTATTGCCCACATTTTCATTCCAGCTGCAATATCGTCTGCTATTGAAATTGTAAGTGCTTCACCTTTTTCGGTTGCTTGTTTCAATGCTTTAATTGTTGCTTTTGGCAAATACTTTGCCATTGTTGCTTTGTCGAAAACGTATTTTCCATAGTAGTCAGATGTTAGTTTTGAGGGAGCTATTACCTCTATTGCTTTTTTTCTAAAAGCTTCTTCTACTGCATTAAATCTTAATGATGACATAGTTGATTTTTTTTTATGGTTTATTTTTTTTTT
>Ga0233425_10000296_pt1 | contig 130625 bp, 119 predicted proteins | sample Watercolumn_Towu_2_FD_181712 | JGI IMG/M metagenome (GOLD analysis project Ga0233425, IMG submission 181712) | Freshwater microbial communities from Lake Towuti, South Sulawesi, Indonesia - Watercolumn_Towuti2014_140_MG | ecosystem: Environmental > Aquatic > Freshwater > Lake | place...
TCAGAGACATATGAATAAAAAAATAAAATACCGCGAATCTTTTCGTCCCTTTGCACCGGTTGTCCTTGTCGAAGAATTTTCAGAATGGTTCGAAGGGGATTCCGAGACTCCTTATATGTTATTGACCACACAAGTTAATTCAAAAAAACTTATTAAACATAATGATGACAGGCTCCTTTTCGGGATCGAAAAATTGAATGTTGTTAGATCAGAGATCCCTGCAGTCACTCATGTGGATAATTCAGCCCGTGTCCAGACAGTCGACAAAGAAAGAAACTCTTTCTTGCATGAGTTACTTCAAGTAGTTAAAGCAAAAACCGGGTGTCCGGTCTTAATTAACACTTCGTTCAATATACGCGGTGAACCTATTGTTTGTACTCCTCTTGATGCTCTTCGGTGTTTCATGAATACGGAAATTGATTATCTATTTATAGAAAGGTTTCTCCTTAACAAGAAACAGCAAAAAAATCAACTAAAGGATGATAATTTTAAAAATCAAAAGGAGCTTGATTGAAAGTTGAGAAAAATTTATTCTTCAATTAAAATTCTCAATATATACCTAAAATGGGGAAATTTTGGATTGGCGATTTTTTTATTTTTAAAAGGGATGAAGTGCTATCTCTTCGTTCAAGAAAAAAATAGAATTTTTCAAAGCGGATGGCACGATCCGATAGGCCCTGAAATTGTGGAAGATATCTTTAATAAAAAGTTTAGGACAACAAATAAAAAATCGGATCATCCCCTTTATTCCCTAGAGTTTTCAGATCCGGCCGGGGTTATACTTAATGAAGATCTTTACCCACTTGTTTAGGCGAGATACCTCAGCTACGTTAAAGAGAATAAAAGAGGAGTTAACCGGCTTTTTTCATTTTAAATGGAAACTCATTCCCTATTCGGCCAATGAGGGATCCGGTATAGGAGAGGATTTTATATACTGTCCCCATCCTTTTACAAACTGGAGTCTGAATCCAGGATATAGAAATTCCATTGGTGAAATAATTCATACTATAGAAGGCTTTCGTAAAACAGAGGATTATGAATCCTTGCAGCAATATTTTGGCGATAATATTAATAAGTCGAAAATTTACTGCTTCGGCGGTAGCACCACCTATTGTACAGAAGTTCCCGCTTTAATGTCTCCTTGGCCGAGTCTGCTTAGCAAAAAAATTAAAAATCTTGATCCCAGGACAAACTGCGTTGTCGCCAATGCCGGCGTAGGAGGGTGGAGTACCTTTCCAAGCCTCATCCGGCTAATAGCCTGGGGACCAATTTTGAAACCCGACCTTATCATTGTTTATCTTTCCAAAAACGACCTCACTCATTTTTACAATGCTAACTTGAATGAAAAAAGCGCTTTCCCTGATTATTCAAACTTTATGGGTCAATTCGCCCAAGGGATTTCTTCTCACGGCATCTTTGGATCTAGAGTTTGCAGACAATCAAATGGAGGGGTGGGATGTGTATATGGCGATATGTCTCACATACCATCCGAAGGTTTAATGCGATACAATGAACCGATGTTATTTTCAACAATCTTTCGTTATGATATGATATGTGCAACAGCAAGAATAATTCAGGCGCGCGTTTTATTTATTCCGGAAATAATCTGGGGCAGCCCCTACCAACCTTACATGAAAAAGATTCACGCCAAAATGAAAGAACTTACTGATAAATATGACCATTGCTCTTTTTTCGATGTCCAGAATATGTTACCTAATAATAAAAAATATTTTCAGGACAAAATGCATTTTACAGAAGAAGGTTGCAGCCTTTTTTCTGATATATTAAGCAGGCACATCGTCGTTAATGAATTACTGTAGAAATCATTAGTGTCCGGTAAAAATTAATAAAAAAGGCTTGAAATCTCGCTTTGATTTGTTAAAAAGGTTTTGGCCAAACCATTAACAAGAAAGGAGATTCAAGCCATGGCCCATTATAACACAATCTTTTCGCAAATGTTAAAAATCGTTCCGAGACATGAATTAGAAACATGCGTTCGAACCTATCAAGGGGACAAATGGATTAAGCATTTTACCTGTTGGAATCAATTCGTGGCCCTGTTATTTTTTCAAATGACAGGAAGAAGGTCTTTAAGAGATCTGGTGATCTCATTATCTTCCAGAGCCTCCCAGCTATATCATTTGGGCTTCCGCAGCCCTAAAATCAGTCGATCTACCTTGTCGGACGCTAACCGGCAACGGCCTTACGAAATCTATGAGCAGTTTTTTCTGCGTCTTTCTCGTAAGATTCAAGGGTTGCCAAGGTCTCATGGGTTTAAATTCAAAAACAAACTGTACGCCTTCGATGCTACGGTAGTCGACCTATGTTTGTCCGTCTATCAATGGGCGGGGTTTAGACGCCGGAAAGGAGCCGTCAAACTCCATACCTTATTGAATCTCTCCGGCCATGTTCCCTGTCTGGTCAATGTCACCGATGGGAAAACCCATGAGGTGACCATGGCCCGTCAATTACGATTCCATCCCGGCGATATCGTGGTCTGGGACCGGGCTTTCACGGATTATAAGTTGTTCGCTGATATTGAAGAACAACAAGCTTTTTTTGTCATTCGCCAGAAAGCCAATGCCGCCTACCGTGTTCTCAAAAAACTTCCCTTGCCTCGAAGAGTTGGCCTTTTATCCGATCAAATCATTAAGTTTACCGGCCACTATCAAAAACAGGATTACCCGCATTCCTTACGGCGCATTCGGTATCAAGATCCGGAAACGGGCAAATTCTATACGTATCTGACCAACTGTTTTGATCTTTCCCCAGCGACCATCGCGGCTATCTACAAACAACGCTGGCAAGTAGAACTATTCTTCAAATGGGTCAAACAGCAATTGAAAATCAAATCCTTCCTCGGCACCTCGGAAAATGCAGTCAAAACCCAAATCTATATTGCACTCTGTGCTTATCTTCTTCTCCAGTGGCTAAAACACTTAGCCAAGACCGGACTCTCTATGCTCCAAATCACCCGCTTAATCCAGGTCAATATATTTGCCAAGCGGCCTTTGTATGACTTAATAACCGATAAACTTAAACTACCTATGCCACAGGTTCAAATCCAGTTAATTTTACAGGGATTTTAACCGGACAGTAATGTGTAGAAATATAATCTCAAAAACTAACGCCATTGAATAAAACAACTATTTCCATCATTCTTCGTTCTTATAACGAAGAAAAATGGATCGGAGCCTGCCTGGAAGCGGTGTTCAAACAGGACCGCCTGGATTTCGAGGTGATTCTGGTGGACAACAACAGCACCGATCTGACCGTGCCCAAGGCCCGGCAATACCCCGTCCGGATTCTCTTTATCGAGGACTTTCTTCCGGGAAAGGCTTTGAATATGGGGATCCTGGAGTCGAAAGGGGAATATATTGTCTGCCTATCGGCCCACTGCATCCCGGTCCATGACCGATGGCTGTCCAATCTCCTCCGGAACTTCGATGACGACACGGTAGCCGGGGTTTACGGCAAACAGGAACCCATGGCCTTCACCTCCGATACGGATAAGCGGGACCTCTTGACGGTTTTCGGCCTGGACCGCAAAGTGCAGATCAAGGATAGTTTTTTTCATAACGCCAACAGCATGATCCGCAGAAACCTCTGGGAACAAATCCCCTTTGATGAAATGACCACCAATATCGAAGACCGGTTATGGGCCAACGAGGTCTTGAAAAAGGGCTATACGATTATTTATGAGCCCGAGGCGGCCGTATTTCATTATCACGGGATTCATCAGAACCAGGACCGGGAACGGTGCACCAACGTGGTGCGTATCTTAGAAAATCTCGATCTGGACACGGCCAACGGCGATCAGAAAAATCATCTCGATCTTAACATCCTGAACATCATGGCCCTGATCCCGGTCCGGGGAGAAATCCTTTATTTAAACGGACGTCCCCTTCTGGATTATACGATCCAGGCGGCCAAGGCGTGCAAATTCATCCAACAGATCGTCGTCTCCACCGACTCCGAGGCTTATGCCCAAATCGCCCGGGACGCCGGTGCCCTGACCCCTTTTATAAGGGAATCTTATCTCTCCGATGAACAGATGGACCTGGAGCATGTATACCAATACTCCATCAATAAACTGGAGGCTCAGGGGATCATTGCCGATATCATCGTGCCCCTGGAAATTACCTTTCCTTTTCGTCCTAGTGGATTGATCGATCAATTAATCCGCAGACTGGTCCAGGAGGGATTGGACAGCGTCGTCGCCGTAAGGGCCGAATTCGGATCCTGTTGGATTAGAGAAAATAACAGGGTTAAACGGATCGATGGCGGTTTTATGCCCAGAAAATTCAAAGACCCGGTCTATATCGGCCTGAAGGGTCTGGGGTGTGCCACCCACCCGGCCATTTTAAGAGAAGGACGGCTTTTGGGGGAAAAGGTGGGCATCTTGGAAACGACCAACCCTTACAGCCCGGTAGAAGTCAGGGACCGGGGAGGTCTTCATCTGGCGGAGAAACTGATCCAAGAATGGAATAAACAAATTCGAGATGGTAAAGAACTGGAGCCTTGACATGAACCTATATCTTATACCCGCCGGGACGATTACAGACCTTTTTCTGAGCCTTCTGGACAAGGTTCAGGTGCGAAGGGATGTATCCCATAATCTGGTGGAGGGGATTGTTCAGGCCTCTCTCCGGGGAATCGACTCCCACGGCATACGGCTTTTTCCACACTATCTGCGGGCCTTCGAAGGGGGGAGACTGAACAAAAATCCGCACTACCGTTTTGAGGAGGCCTCCCTTTCCACCGCCCGGCTTGACGCCGATCATGCCCCCGGCCATGCCGCCGGCATAGAAGGGATGTCCAAGGCCATCGAACTGGCCCGCAAGGCCGGCACCGGGGCTGTAGCCGTTTTTAATTCCAGCCATTTTGGGGCGGCGGCCTACTATGCCTTTCTGGCGGCCAAGGCGGATATGATCGGCCTCAGTTTCACCCACGCCACGGCCCACGTTATCTCCTATAATGGAAAACGGCCATTTTTTGGAAACAATCCCGTCTGCCTGGTAGCCCCCTGTGAGGGCGAAGAGCCATTTTGTTTCGATATGGCCACCACCGTGGCCACGTTCAACAAGGTGCAACAATATAAGGAGCAGGGTCTCAAGGTACCCATCGGTTGGGGGGTCAATGAGGAAGGATGCGACACGGATGATCCGGGAAAGGTCGAAAGCCTGGTACCCATCGGCGTCTATAAGGGATTCGGCCTGAGCATGATGGTGGAAATTTTATGCGGTCTACTGACCGGCGCCCCTTACGGCCCCCAGGTGAGCCGGATGTTCGGAACGCCGATGAGCGAGAAACGGCGGTTGGGCCATTTCTTCATGGCCCTGCGCATTGATTGCTTCGAAGACCCGGCTGTATTCAAGAAGCGTCTTAAGGAAATGATGGAGGCCTTGCGCCGAGAGCCCTCCCTCGATCCGGACAGACCGGTCCTGGTTCCCGGCGATCCGGAGAAAATCTGTTTTAAGGAGCGTTCCCTGGCCGGCCTTCCGGTCCCGGAGAGCCTCATCGAACAACTGGCGGCATTGGCGGAGCAGTATAATGTGTCCTATGATCTTCCGAGGCCCGGAGCTGCATGAAATTTACTGGCGATTCCAAGAAGGCCTTAAAATATTTTCTTTCCCGGAAATGGAAGGCCCTGGTTTTTATTGCCGCCCTCAGTTTCCTGGTTGCCTTTTTCGAAAGCCTGGCCACCTTTGCGATCTACCCGATCCTCAGTCTGATGGCGCCTGAGACGGCCGGCCGGGGACGAAATCCTTATCTGGATGCAATCATGGCCTGGATCGCGGGGTACAGCTCCGCTTCCCCGCTCCATACGGCCGTTGCCCTTCTCCTTGGCCTGACCGTGGTGAAGCTGCTCCTCAGTTATGGCAATATCCTCCTTACCTGGGTCACCGCCAACAAGATTTACCAGGAGACCCAGATCAGAATGATGTCCTCGCTCCTTAATGCCGACTATCAGTTTCTGTTGGGTGCCCAGAAAGGGGACTTGGCATACCGTGTTCTCACTGCTCCCGGTTATGTTAGTAAAATGACCAACGTTATACCCATGATAGCAGTGGAAGTCCTGAAAACACTTATGATCGTTACGATGCTTTTTTTGATTTCCACCTGGGTTACGTTTTTCCTGATCATCATTGCGGCACTATATTTTATTATGGCAAGATATGTTGCCCGAAACGTCTCCTACGGAACGGGCAGCGGCCGGGCGAAAAGCGCATCCAACCAGTCCGTCTATGCCATGAATGCCCTGAAAGGCATCAAGACGATTCGACTGTTCGGGGTTGCGAAATTCTGGTCCGAATTATTTGCCCGGGAGTGCAGAAACTTTTACGCCTTTGCCCGGAAAGACGCCACCATCACCGGTATTCCCGGCATGCTCCTGGAGTTGGTGTTTGTTTCTTTCCTCTGCTTTCTGGCCTTGTATTTTAGCTCCGGCGGCGGCAACTTCCTCAGCAATATGCCCTTGATCGGCGTCTTTGCCTATTCCCTGTTGAAGATTATGCCGTCATTAAAGGCGGTCAGCGGTTACGGAATGGAGATTATGGCCAATCTGCCCCATGCCGAAGCGGCGTACCACGCAATTGAGGAATCGGAATGTCACCGGGCCGATATTGGTGGGCGCGAACAGCTGGAAGCCTTTCATGGCCTGATGCGCATCAAAGATGTGAGTTTCCTTTACACCAGCAGCGATAAGCCAGCCATTAAGAACATCAATATTGAAATTGGAAGAGGCAGGTTCGTCGGAATCATCGGCCCCTCCGGCTCGGGGAAGACGACCTTGCTGGATCTTCTGGGGGGGCTGCTAAAGGCAACTTCAGGAGAGATTCTCATCGATGGGAAACCTATCGATTCCTTCGGCCCGGAGTCATTGAGTAAACACATCGGCTATGTTGGACAGGAGCCGTTCTTTTTCAATGATACCATTCGAAACAACGTCCTTTTCGGAAGAAAAGACCCCGGTGGCGATGCGGTCAGACAGGCTTTGAGAAAAGCCGATGTCTTGGAGTTCGTTGAATCTCTTCCGGAAGGACTGAATTTTGTCATTGCCGACGACGGAATGAAGATGTCCGGCGGCCAACGACAACGGATCAGCATAGCCCGAGCCTTATTGCAAAATCCGGAGATCCTGCTCCTGGATGAAGCCACCAGCGCCTTGGACCATAAGACAGAGGAAAAGATCATCGAAACGATTATAAAGATCGTCAAGGAAGAGGGCAATACGGTCATCTTCGTGACTCATCGAAAAAGCGCCATCCAGATGGCCGATCAGGTGATTGAGATGCGGGATGGTCAGGTATTACCTTTCCCTGAAGGGGTGAGGATATAGGCCTGGAAGAAAAATGAAACTAAAGAGTAAGAAGATACTAGTCACGGGCGCCGACGGTTTTATCGGTTCCCATTTAACAGAAGAATTGATTCGACAAGGTTGTGATGTACGAGCTTTTGTCTTTTACAATTCTTTTAATTCCTGGGGCTGGCTGGACGAAACAGAGACTGATATCAAAAAAAATATAGAAGTCTTTGCTGGAGATGTGCGAGATCCTCATGGAGTACGCCAAGCCATGAAAGGCTGTGAAGTCGTTTTTCATCTGGCGGCCTTGATCGGTATTCCCTATTCTTATCATTCCCCCAACACCTATGTGGACACGAACATCAAGGGTACACTCAACATCGTTCAGGCGGCTCGCGATCTTGGCATCGCCAAGGTTCTTCATACATCAACCAGCGAAGTCTATGGCACAGCCCGATTTGTGCCCATCACAGAAGAACATCCTCTTCAAGGTCAGTCCCCCTATTCGGCCAGTAAAATAGGGGCGGACCAGATTGCCATGTCCTTTCAATATGCCTTTAATACACCTGTATGCATTGTCCGCCCTTTTAATACCTATGGACCAAGGCAATCAGCCCGAGCTGTTATCCCTACTATCATTACTCAGCTGCAATCGGGGGCAAAAAAGATAAAATTAGGCAGTCTTCAACCGACCCGTGATTTTAATTATATCGAAGATACGGTGGAAGGTTTTATAGCCATCGCCGAAGTGGAAAAAACTATCGGAGAAATTGTCAATATCGCTTCCCAGCAGGAAATTTCCATTGGTCAACTGGCCAGAATGATTATCGACTATATTAATCCCGAAGTTAAAATTTCTACTGAAGATATCCGTTTACGTCCGGAAAAAAGCGAAGTGGAAAGGCTCTTGGGGTGCAATGAAAAAATTCGCAGCCTCACACGATGGCAACCAAAATTTAATTTGAAACAAGGACTTGAAAAAACCATAAAATGGTTTAATGATAAAGAAAATTTGAAACGCTATAAATGGGAACAATATAATGTTTGAGGAAATTGTTTCCTTTATAAAATCACTCTATCCAGGCGAAGATCCGGTGCCTCTTCACGCTCCCCGTTTTATAGGCAATGAAAAAAAATACCTAATCGATTGTATCGACACAACCTATGTATCTTATGTCGGCCGGTATGTCAGCCTTTTTGAAGAACATATTAAGAAATTTACAGGGGCTCAATATGCCATCGCTGTAATTAACGGGACGGAGGCTTTGCATTTGGCGCTGCTTCTGGCTGGGGTCAAAGCCGGGGATGAAGTCTTGACTCAGGCCTTGACTTTTGTTGCTACGGCTAATGCCATTTCATATTGTCAAGCTCACCCCGTATTTATCGACGTTGAAAGAAAAACTATTGGACTTGACCCAGAAAAGCTTCTTCTGTTTCTTGATAAGAATGGTATCATTCAAAAAGATGGATATTGCTATAATCGAATAACGGGTCGAAAAATTTCGGCCTGTGTCCCAATGCATACCTTTGGCCATCCCGTTAAAATTGATCGAATTATAAAAATTTGCAGGGAATATCATCTCCCGGTTATTGAAGACTCCGCCGAAGCGTTGGGTAGTTATTATAAGGGAAAGCATGTTGGTACGTTTGGTGATCTTGGAATATTAAGTTTCAATGGGAATAAACTTGTTACTGCCGGAGGGGGGGGGATGATTATTACAAATAACGAAGCCATGGCCCGTCAGGCAAAGCATTTAACGACTACGGCCAAAATTCCTCACCCTTGGGAATTTATCCACGATCAAGTTGGGTACAATTTTCGTATGCCTAATATCAATGCTGCGGTAGGCTGTGCTCAGATGGAAAATTTATCTCAGATACTTGAAAATAAACGGCAGACGGCTATGTTATACAAGGAATTTTTTAATCATTTACATGTCTCTTTTATTTCTGAACCAGACGATGCCCATTCCAATTATTGGCTGAATGGAATCATCATGAAAGATCGTAAAAAGCGTGATGAAGTATTAACACATACAAATAATCAGGGAATACAAACACGACCGGTTTGGCGTTTGCTGAACGGACTCCCGATGTATTGGGACTCTCATGCTGATTCTTTAGAAGTTTCTCAATGGTTGGCTGACAGGATTGTGAATATACCGAGCAGTGTTAGAATTTGAGACAAGAGGAAATTGGAATGCTTCGTTTTAGACTTGAGTTCTGAGAACATTAATTATTTATGAAAGAAAAAATTATATTAATTGGCGGTGGGGGTCATTGTCATTCTTGCATCGATGTTATTGAACAAGAAGGAAAGTTCAAGATCCTCGGTGTCGTGGATTTATTAGAGAAAATAAACCAGTTTGTTTTAGATTACACAATCATTGGCTCAGAAATTGATTTGCCTCAACTGGTTAAATCTTATCATAATGTACTAATTACTATAGGTCAAATTAAAACTGTTAAGCGGCGAATAGAGCTCTTTAATTATTTGAAAAGTATTAACGCTATATTTCCTATTATAAAATCTCCAATGTCTTATGTGTCACCGCATGCTTCGATCGAAGAGGGAACTATTGTCATGCATCAGGCCATTGTTAATGCTGGCGCTCACATTGGGAAAAATTGTATTATCAATACGAAAGCTCTTGTGGAACACGATGCGGTGATTGAAGACCATTGTCATATTTCAACAGGGACCATTATAAACGGTGGCGTCCAAGTCGGCAGAGAAACTTTTATCGGGAGTGGTTCAGTCACCAAAGAATATATTACGATCACTTCAAAGTCTTTTATTCCAGCCAACAGCTTGATTGGTAAAAACCAGTAAAAGACAATTTGAACTTCGGAAACTTTTAAATCCGTGCCAAAGAAAAAAGTTAAAACCACTATTATTGCCGAAGCTGGTGTCAACCATAATGGCAGTTTGGAGTTAGCCTTAAAGATGGTTGATATAGCAGCCAGTTCCGGAGCAGACGTCATAAAATTTCAAACCTTTAAGGCAGAAAAGGTAATATCTAGAGGTGCGCCCAAAGCCGACTATCAAAAAGAAACAACTATCCCGGAAGAATCTCAACTGGAAATGGTAAAAAAATTAGAATTGGATGAATCGGCCCATAAACAACTTTTTGACTATAGTCAAAAAAAGAAAATTGAATTTTTGTCAACCCCGTTTGACTTTGAAAGTATAGATCTGCTCGGTCGCTTGGGTTTAGAGGCTTTTAAAATTCCATCTGGGGAAATAACCAATCTGCCATACCTAAGAAAATTGGGGGCCTTGAAGAAACGACTGATCATATCCACCGGTATGGCTACCATAGGAGAAATAAAGGACGCTTTAGATGTTCTCTTTAATGCAGGGACTCCTATAAAGAATATAACATTACTTCATTGTAATACCGCATATCCCACTCTTTTTGAAGATGTAAATTTACGGGCGATGCTGACCATTAAAAATACTTTTCCTGGAATATCCGTAGGGTATTCTGACCATACTATGGGTATTGAAGTGGCTATTGCGGCAGTGACCTTGGGGGCGTCGGTAATAGAAAAACACTTTACTTTGAATAAGAATCTTCCTGGTCCTGATCATCAGGCTTCTTTAGAACCCTCCGACTTGGCCGCAATGGTTAAAGCAATTCGAAATATTGAAAAAGCTCTGGGTGATGGAATTAAAAAAATGACCCCCTCAGAGGAAAAAAATCGATTTATAATACGAAAGAGTATAGTCGCGGCCAGAGATATTGTCGCCGGGGAACTGTTCAGCCCTGAAAACTTAGATACGAAACGTCCGGGAACTGGAATTAGTCCGATGAAATGGGATGAAGTTTTAGGGAAACTGGCTAAACGTAATTACGGCTATGATGAGACCATAGAACTATGAAAATTCTCTTTGTGGGCACGGTTCAATTTAGCTATAAGGCCTTAAAAACGATTATAGAGGCCGGAGGCAAAATAGTAGGATGTATCACTCAAACAGATATCGGTGAAAACGCCGACTATGCTGACTTAACTCCCTTCTGCAGAGATAAGGATATCCCTTTAATAAAAATTAACAATATTAATGCCCCGGAAACCCTTATTTGGGCTCATGACTTGAACCCTGATATTGTATTTTGTTTCGGCTGGTCCCGTCTCTTGAAAAAAGGTTTTTTAAATTTAGCCCCGATGGGAGTGGTTGGTTTTCATCCGGCCGAATTACCTAAAAACCGTGGCCGACATCCTTTGATATGGGCGTTGGTACTTGGTCTCCGCCAGACTGCCTCGACTTTTTTTTTTATGGATGAAGGGGCGGATAGCGGGGATATCCTTTCTCAAGTAAGGGTTGAAATTTTTGATGAAGATGAAGCCGGAGATCTATATGATCGTATCATTAAGACGGCAACCAAACAAATTCGAGCCTTCCTGCCGTCTCTTGTTTCGGGAAATTTCCATCGGATACCCCAAGATCATACTAAAGCCAATTATTGGCGCAAACGGATCAAGGATGACGGGCGGATCGATTTTCGTATGACTAACCGGGCTGTTTATAACCTAGTCAGAGCCCTAGCCTATCCCTATATTGGAGCTCATTTAGATTATCTTGGCACAGAGGTCAAAATCTGGCGGTGTCGAATGGTGGATTCGGATTTTCAAAATATTGAGCCGGGAAAGGTTCTCGCTCACGAGGGAAAACGGTTGTTAGTCAAATGCGCCGAGGGTGCGGTTTGGATTGAAGATTCCGGGTTTTCCATTTGTCCGCACCCGGGAGACTATTTGAGATGAATGATATATTAGTGGTTGCAGTACATCCGGACGATGAAACACTTGGCGCCGGAGGGACCCTCCTTCGACATAAGGCCCAGGGAGATCGAATTCACTGGTTGATTTTGACATCTATGTATTTCCGTGATGGACTGAATAATCTCCTGACGCTCAATCATAACAGCCAAAAAATCACCCTTCCGGAAATTTGGAAATTTCCCGCTATGGCCCAGGAATTTTTAGAAAAAAGGGTTACGGACCGTGCCCTGGAAATTCAGGAGGTTTCTCGGGCCTATCGTTTTGATTCAGTGACGGAGTTGTTTATTCCGACAACTGGCTTTTCCGAACAAGCCGAGGTCAGTCTCATAGCTCGAATTTCAAATGAAATTTCCAAAATTAAACCCCAATCGGTTTATTTGCCTTTTTATGCAGATGTCCATGGCGATCACCAGGCGGCGTTTTTAGTGATCTATAGTTCTTTAAAGCCATTTCGCGCCCCTTTTGTTAAAAACATCTATATGATGGAAACGATAAGTGAAACCGAATATGCCCTCCCTGTGGCAGGAAACTCATTTTTACCCAATCGATTCGTCAATATTGATGATTGGTTTGAAGAAAAGATGGAAATCTTGAAAATTTATACTTCTGAGCTAGGTGAGCCGCCCATGCCCCGGAATGTGCAATCAATTCGATCTTTGGCTTTACTTCGCGGCACTTTTAGTCAATGTAAATTTGCTGAGGCCTTCATGATCCTTCGGGAACTGGTTTAATGCGGCGTATTTGTATCTTTACCTCTACTCGTGCCGAGTACGGACTTCTACGCGGTTTGATCCAAAGCTTAGCCGCGACCGAAAATATTCAGTTACAGCTTTTAGTCAGTGGAAGCCATCTTTCTTCCGAATTCGGGTTAACCATAGAAGAAATTAGAAATGACGGTTTCAATCCTGATGAAAATATTGAAATACTGCTTTCGTCTGATACGCCACAAGCCATTTGCAAGTCAATGGGCCTAGCCCTTATGGGTTATGGTGAAGCCTTGAATCGACTGCGCCCCGACATTTTGATAATACTTGGGGACCGCTATGAAGCTTTTTGTGCCGCCGCTAGCGCTCAAATTTGTCGAATTCCAGTGGGTCATATCCATGGTGGAGAGGCCACCGAAGGATTGATTGATGAAGCATTCAGACATTCGATTACTAAAATGGCACATCTACATTTTCCTAGTTACGAAGGATACCGACGACGGATTATTCAGATGGGTGAATCTCCCGAGAGAGTCTTCAATGTCGGCTCCCTTGGAGTGGAGAACATTCGTAAAATTTCCATATTGAGTCGTGAGGATCTGGGAAAAACAATCGATTTATCTCTTGATGGTCCCTTTTTTTTAGTCACGTTTCACCCCGTTACGCTGGAAACCACTACCTCCGGAGAACAAATTCAGGCCTTGTTAAACGCTTTGAATAAATTTTCCGGCTTTAACGTCATTTTTACTAAAGCCAATGCCGATACCGACGGTCGGATCGTTAATCAGATGATTGATAAATATTGTGATATCCATAAAGAGTCATGCTTCGCAGTATCATCGCTAGGAACACAACGCTATCTTTCCGTTATGAAGTTAGCCGAACTGGTTATTGGTAATTCTTCCAGTGGAGTCATTGAGGCTCCGAGTTTTAAAATCCCCACGATTAATATTGGAGATCGTCAGAAAGGACGTTTGAGGCCCCTAAGCGTTATTGATTGTTTACCTAAAGAAAAAGCTATAGAATCAGCCATCACTCTTGCCTTATCTGAAAAATTTAGACTATCTTTAAAAAACATGAAAAACCCTTATGAAAAAGTGGGTACGGCTCAAGCGATTAAAGACGTTTTGAGGACATTCCCCATGGACGGAATCCTAAAGAAAACATTTTATGATTTACCGATCACTTTGACTGGGAACGTCGAAATAGGAGATTAAACAATGAAGAATTGGAAGGACGTTCTAATCTCACCTTCGACCCCCATACTTGAGGCGATGAGGATTATTGACAGTGGTGCATTACAGGTTTCCTTAGTTATAGATTCAGGAGGCCGATTAATAGGCGTAGTAACTGATGGAGACATCCGGCGGGGTATCTTAAAAGGAATTACATTAGAGGAAAATGTAGAAAAAATAATGAATCGCTCATTCACCTATGCGGGAATAGGTGAGAGTCAAGAACAAATTCTGGCAACTATGGTCAAGAAACAACTGCGCCATATGCCGATTTTAGATAACCAAGGCAAGATTACCAATGTTAAACTCCTTGACAACTTGGTCGGGCTCGGAGAACGAAAAAATATTGTCGTAATTATGGCTGGCGGACAGGGCAATAGATTAAGGCCTTTAACCGATTGCTGCCCCAAACCACTACTTAAGGTAGGGGGGAAGCCTCTTTTGGAAAACCTCATTCAAAGCTTATCAGGGTATGGATTTAGAAAAATTTATATTTCTGTCAATTATATGGCCGAAATGATCGAAGACTATTTCGGAAACGGATCCAAGTTCGGGGTATCCATCTCCTACCTGCGGGAAGATAGCCAACTGGGGACAGCCGGAGCAATTGGCCTTTTCGAAGAATATCCTGTGGATTCTTTTTTCGTTATTAATGGCGATTTACTTACCCAAATTAATTTTAATCATTTGCTCGATTTTCATCTTCATCAAGAAGCCGTTGCCACATTATGTGTCAAAGAATACCATTATCAAGTTCCTTTCGGGGTTGTCCAGGTGGTAGGGGAAAAACTGGCTGCTCTGGATGAAAAACCGGTCCAGTCTTTTTTTGTTAATGCCGGTATTTATGTACTGGAACCATCAACTCTCGCGTTGATCCCGAAAAAACAGTATTTTGATATGACTATGTTATTTAACCTGATATTACATAACGGTCTAAAATCATCCGTTTTTCCGGTTCGTGAATATTGGATGGATATTGGCAGGATGGAAGATTATGAACAAGCTCACATCGATTATCATGAGAACTTTAAGTGATTAGGGATAAATCAATTTTGGCCATTATACCCGCCCGAGGCGGTACAAAAGGATTGCCGCGAAAAAATATTCGAATGTTGGCCGGTAAGCCCCTCATTGCCTGGACCATAGAGGAGGCCAAAAAAGCCCGATATATTGACCGATTAATCTTATCTTCTGAGGATAATGAGATTATTGATACCGCCAAGCAGTTAGGTTGTGAAGTTCCTTTTGTCCGACCTGCGGAACTGGCCATGGACGAGACTCCTGGAATCCTTCCGATACTCCACGCCATCGACACCATCAACGATAAATACGACTATGTTGTTATGCTGCAACCTACTTCTCCCCTCCGCCAAGCAATAGATATTGACGGTTGTATAGAAATGTGCCTTACCCAGAAAGCCCCAGCTTGTATTTCAGTTGTAGAGCCAGGGGAAAGTCCCTATTTAATGTTTAAGATCGACAATAATGGTTTAACGGTGCCGATAACCGATCTCGGTTTTACTACCGCTAGACGTCAAGATCTCCCTCGGACCTACGCCATCAACGGAGCCGTTTATGTCTTCAATACCGACTGGATCAAAAAGAATCCTGTCTTCATGACTTCCGAAACCCGATTTTTCATTATGCCTCGCGAACGGTCGTGGGATATAGATACAACATTAGATTTAAAAATCTGCGATTTTTTGCTCTCTAATAAAATTTAATTTTTTTGAGTTATGTCTCTTCCTTTTAATTTAGGTGAAATGGAAAGTGAGACCGGCAGGGTCCTGCGGTATGAAGTGGAAGAAACCGCTTCCGAAATGGCCATCAAAATAGCCGAAATCATAAAAAAAGAATCGGCCTATCAAAAGATTCACCAAAAATTTACATCCAATAAAACCATTTTATATTTTCAGAAAGCTATTAAATCGGAAATCTACGGGGCGGTAAGAGACCTCTGTGTCCTGAACTGGCACAAGCGTAACGGTATTCCAATAAAAAATGGTCAAACAGCGATTTATGTAACCTCACCGGAAATCTATTTTCTGTTACAGACGGGCTGGCAGGACCCATTGATCCCCCTTAAGTTAAAAAGTCTATCCTTGAAAGAACGTCTGGAAAGCTTTTACTGGTCCTTCCGATCGATCGTACGAAGGATAATTAACTATTTTCAGGATAAAAAATCCAAATGGAAATACAGAGGATTTCTTGAAAAAATTTCGATAAAAGACAATATGATTGCCGTTCAGTTCGTAGAAGGCGTTGATTTTGAACGCCGGTCCGATTTAGTCTGGTTTCCCGAGAGCGGGATAGATCCCTCAAGAATACTGATTTATTTTGCCTGGCCCGATCATCAACCGGCAGACGAAGAGGTTATCAAATCCATAGAGGCTATGGGAATACAATGGATCTGTCTGAATTCGCGTTCCTCAACAGTCAAAAATTCTCCGGTCTGGGCTCCTGGATCAAAAAACAGAACAATTATCGAAAAGTTGAAAAATAAGCCGACAACCGAGATAGAAAAGTGGATCTATAGAACAGGGGACAAGCTCATTAAAGAAGTCAATTATTGGCTGGCTTTCTATGAAGATTTCAGGATCAGAATTCATTTCATTATCGGTGGAAGCGATTCCAAATATATGGCCCAAGGTATCGCCTTTGATTTGAAAGATTCTCAAAAAGGTTTTATCGCCGGAAAAGAACGTTCCGAATTACACTGGCCTCCGATATGCATTCTGGGATGGTATCCGGTGGATGTTTTTTTCACCTGGACGCCCCGGGCTCAAAACTATTTAGTCCCCAACGTAAACCGGATTTCTTCCGCCGTTGCCACCGGTTATTCCAACGACCTGGTTTTTAGTGGTAAACGTATTTCAGGAGAAGAGGTCAAAAAGGGCCTGCGTGCTCGAGGGGCCAATTATGTTATCGCCTTATTTGATAATGTTCATGGGTCGGAAATCGCCCACTCCACAGCAAAAATGGAAAAATTTTATCTAGCTTTCCTCGAATGGCTCCTCGAAGATCCAGGGTTAGGAATCGTTATAAAATCCAAGAAACCCTCGGTCATTCAAAGGCTCCCCCGCGTACGGTCGGTTTTGGAAAAAGCTGAATTCACCGGAAGATGTCTGCGCTTGTCGGATGAGCATGGTCGGTTGCCCGTGGACGCATCCCTGGCCAGCGATCTTTCAATCGGGGTCGGTATATCCTCTGCGATTATAGAGGCGGCTATTGCCGGATGCCGTAGCATTCACGCCGACCTGACGCACCTGCGTTCCCATGAATTTTATCAATGGGGGTATGAACGAATCATCTTCGATGATTTGGACCGCCTCTTGTTCGCTATAAAGGGCCATAAATCAGGCCTCGCGGCCTTCGCCGAAGTGGGAGACTGGACCCCTTTTTTAGGGCAACTCGATCCCTTCCGCGACGGCCAGGCCGGCCGACGAATGGGAACCTATCTACGGGGGGCTCTCCAAGGATTTGATCAAGGGTTGGAAAGGAATGAGGTCCTCAAACAGGCCGGTAGAAGATATGCCCAGCAGTGGGGTGAGGACAAAGTAATATTTTTACCAACAATGAAAAATGATTTCCTTCCCCTGGGAAAAAACATTGAATAATATTGATTTAATCACCCTTTTCCATAAAGTCAGAAAAAGAATAGCCACCCAGGGATTGCTTCCTTTCCTCTATGACCTGGCCAATTTGATCAATTTTCCGCCAAACGGTTTCCCTCGTTACGGGGTGGATAAATTCATGCAGGAGATCGCCGGAGAGGTTACCGCCGGGGTACTGGTGCTGGATGCCGGGGCCGGTCACCGGCCTTACCGGAATCTGTTTCGACACACCGTCTACGAATCCTGTGATTATCTACCGGTTTTGGAAGAGGTCGGAGGGGATACCGGAGTCGATCATACTTTCTTCTGTGATCTGGAAAATATCCCTCGGCCGGAAAATACGTACGACGTTATTATCTGCAATCAAGTCCTTGAACACTTAAAAATACCCGCGAAGGCCATCGCCGAATTCCATCGCGTGCTGAAACCAGGAGGCGTCTTATATCTCACCGCTCCGCAATGTTTCGGCATCCATATGGCCCCTCATAATTATTTTAATTTTCTGGATTCCGGTTTAAAATTTTTATTAACCAAAGCCGGTTTTCAGGGGGTAACTATCCGATCTTTAGGCGGCACCTTCTGGCTACTCGGCAAAGTTACCGAAAAGGCCTACGGCTGCCTGATTGAAAAAATACGCCCCGGCCTCCGGGGCCTTTATCTTCCCTTCCATCTATTGGTCCGTCTGAATCTTTTTTTCTTTTTTTTCATTCTGTTTTTTCTTGACGGATTAGACCGGGAAAAAGGATGGACGCTGAATTACGGTTGTTCCGGGTATAAACCGAGGGGAGCCGATGGCCCCAATTGATACGCCTAACCCCATCAGCCCGACCGCTGATATCGTCCGGGACTACTACAACGGGAAGGCCGAGCTTGCCGACCGTATCCGGCGCCGTAAAACCAGCTATCACCGAGAACTGGAAAAAGTCATCAGTCGGATAGTCCTGCCGGGCCGGAAAGTCCTTGATCTCGGCTGCGGAAACGGAGACCTCTTGGCCGCACTGGACGTATCCGAAGGGCTGGGAATCGACCTCTCCGAAGAGATGATTAAAATAGCCCAGAGCAAAAATGCCGGTCCCAAACTCAATTTTATGGTCGGAGATGCCCAAGATCGAAATCTCCTGGCCTCTCTGAAAACCAAATTCGATGTAATTATTCTCTGCAATGTAATCACGGAAATGCATGATGTTCAGGCGGTCTTCGAGGCCATCTCCGAGGTCTGCCACAACCGGACTAGGATCATTATTTTCAGTTACAGCCGGGTCTGGCAGATCCCTCTGCAGGTGGCCGATCGTTTGGGGATCAAGGTAAAAAATCCGATCAATAACTGGCTTAATGTAAACATGGTCACCGAGATGTTGCACTTGGCCGGGTTCGAAGCCGTCCGCTCCATCAACCACCAGATATTCCCTCTAAGCCTGGGACCGCTAACCAGCTGGATCAACCGATATATCGGAAACCTTCCGATTATCAACCGCTTTGCCCTTATGTTCGGCATTGTTGCCCGGCCACTGTCATCTCCCCGGCCGAACTCTGACTGTCCGTCGGTCTCCATCGTGATCCCCTGCCGGAATGAAGCCGGTCACATAGATCACTTGGCCAATCGCCTGCCCGATCTGGGCCCTGCCTCGGAAGTCTTCTGGGTTGAAGGTCATTCCACCGATAATACGGAAGAAAAGATCAAGGAAGTCATCGCCCGGAATCCGGGAGAAAGGTGGCACTTTCTTAAACAACCCGGGAAAGGCAAGGGAAATGCCGTTCGTCATGCCTTTGATCATGCCCGGGGAGAGATATTGATAATTCTGGACGCCGATATCACCGTCCCGCCGGAAGACTTACCTAAATTCATCAATCTATTAACCAGTAACAAAGCGGAATTCGTTAACGGCTGTCGGTTTGTCTATCCCATGGATGAAAAGTCAATGCGTTTTCTAAATTTTCTGGGGAACAGGTTTTTCGCTTCTTTGTTTTCTTTTTTGCTCGGCCAACCCGTCCGGGACACCCTCTGCGGGACCAAGGCCTTATGGCATGAGGACTATAAACGAATCCGTGAGCACAGAGGGTATTTCGGGGATTTCGATCCTTTCGGTGACTTCGATCTCCTCTTCGGAGCCTCCCGGCTGAACCTCAAGATTGTGGATCTTCCCATCCGTTATGGCGAGCGGACTTACGGCGAAACGAATATTTCCCGTTTCGGCGACGGGGCCCTGCTCTTAAAAATGTGCCTCTATGCCGCCAGAAAATTGAAATTCATCTGATGATCATGGAAACGTGGGTCGAACGGCACAGGAGACTTTTTAATTCCAAAAGCGCCATTCGCTTCTATTATCTGGAGGTCTTTGCCAAACTTATCCGGGAAAACCTTCTACCCGGACCGACGCTGGAAATAGGCAGCGGGCCGGGGTTCCTCTCCCACTTAGTCGAGGATCTGGTCACCTCCGATGTTCAAGAGGCTCCGGGGGTCCAAGTCGTCTGTGACGCCCAGGCCCTGCATTTCCCTGACGGACAATTTTCCAACGTTTTTTTTGTGGATGTCATGCATCATCTGCAATCCCCACTGGCCTCCTTCCGAGAAATTTCCCGGGTCCTTTTACCTGGCGGACGCTTGATTATGATTGAGCCTTATACCTCCCCAATCTCCAAAATATTTTATAAATTCGTCCATCGGGAATCCTGTTGTCGTCCCGTGGATGCCTGGAATAAGGCTATGCCCTTTAATAAGGAACCTATGGAAGGAAACGCCGAGATCCCGCGGGTTTGCCTTTTGGAACAAAACGGGCCGGTCTCCGGTTGCTCCCCGGTCAGCGGCTTGAGGCTCTCCAAACTCCGGCCTTTCGCCGGGCTTAGCTATCTTTTGACCGGAGGATTCCAGGCCTGGCAATTCCCCCTGCCCTTCATACGAGGCTTGTACTACCTTGAAGAAAAAACTTTGCCCTTTTGGGCATCCTTGGCAGCCACACGCTGCCTGGCTGTCCTGGAAAAACCGTAGAGATGACCGATGAACGACAAGACGGATAAACCGCGTCATTTTTTTCAATGGAAGCACGGGCGGCTTTGTCTTTTATATCTCGCAGCGGCCTTGATCATGCACATCGACCGGTTTATTCTCCGGGCCTATGCCCTTGTTAAGACACATGATCAGTTTGATTCCTATTGGCCGATGCAAAAAGCCCTGGCGGAAAGAATCATACACCTTCAAATGCCCGGGTGGCTTCCCGACATTGCCGGAGGGATCCCTTTTTTCATCTGGGATGTCAATTGGCTCTTTTTGCCTGTGCTCCTGCATGGTATTTTCCCCGAACCTTGGAGTGTAACCGCCATAACCGTTACCGAGTTTTTCCTGGCCGGTTTTGGAATGCACATATTCTTAAAAAAAATTTTCAAATTGGAGGAATCCGCCTGCTTCTTCGGCGGGCTACTTTGGGCTCTCAGCACCTTCACCCTCACCTATTGGCGCATATTTGACCTGGCGGTTCTCCCCTTGCTTCTATTTTGTATAGATGGAACGGCCTTTTCCGAATCACGAAAGCCCCGCCTTTACTTGGTCGGGGGGCTCCTTTTATGCGGCATGAATCTCTGGCTGATTAAAGGGGCCTTATTTCTTATCCCCTTTCAATTCTTTTTTATCCTCACCGCCTACTCGTCCTGGAAAGAGATCAAGCGGGTAACCGTAGTCTTTGTCTTGTTCTGGGGCTTTGTATTTCTCTTGAATCTGCCCATGGTTGTCTCTCTTTTGGTGAATGCCTCTCAGAGCAGCCGAAAGCTGATCGAATGGTTTCCCCAGGATACCTCCTGGGAGGTTATCCTAAACAGCATCTTTTGGTTCTTTTTTAACCCCATCCATCAATCCTTTATCACTCTCGGTTTTGTGGCTTCCCTTTTCGTTTTTTACAGTATCTGGCGTTTCCGGTCTTGGAACGGGCTGATGAAAAAAATGGCCTTCTATTATATCCTCGTTTTGTTTCTGGCTCATTTCGTCTTTTATTCGAGTTGGTTTATTGCCTTCTGGCAGTCACTACCCGTGTCCGGCTTCCGGCTCTACCGGCTTATTATGGTCGGACCGTTTATTCTTTTTTTGGCGGCCATGGTCAAATTTCAGGATTTTTTTGATTTTTTTGTAAAATTTTATCGAAGGAGCGTTTTTCTGGTTGTCCTAACCGCGGCCGTTCCCATCGTCATTCAATTTAAAAGAAACGTTTTCCCCTCAAACATAATCGAGTCCTCCGTAATTGTCCTGATGGCGACGGTCACGCTTGGCGGCCTCTTAATCTTGAGGAAAAAAGGAGCGGAGAAAAGGGCTTATTTTATTCTTTTTACCCTCCTTATTATTATCGAGCGATTCCTTCAAGTCAATCTTACCCGGCCGTTGGATTTTCATCCACCATCCTTTGTCCATTTCTATCAATCCGAGCTTTTTGACCGTTTCCGGCCGGCGCACAAATATGACTACCGAATCGCCCTGATTAATCAACACCCGGTAGTGGGCCTTTATAATAACTATCAGGTAGCCGGCGGTATCGGTCAATATTCCAAACGATATTATTATTTCTGGGATGCCTTGATTTCCGGGGAGGAAGATTCCAAGGCCTTTCACGACTACTACCATATGGCTTATCTTTACGCAGAGAAGGTAAAAAGAGACGCTACTCCGCCCTTGACGATTGATCGGCCCGGTTTCCAGGTCCCCCTGCTGGCCCTCCATAATGTTAAATACATATTTTCATTTAATGAAATCCAAACACCTTCCCACTGGGGAATTTCCCTGGTTCTCCCGGGAAGGCCTCCGGAACGCCTTCCCGGGATGAATCGGGGTTTTCAAATATTCAAGAGAATTTTTGAACCGATTCCCTACTATGTCTATCGCGTAGACGACGTTCTGCCTCGGGTCTTTACTGCCGGGGCCTATGGGCTGATTGAGGGAAACGAAGCATTAAAAATGTATCTTAGAAACAAGACAGCGGACGACTTAAGAAAAACCGTCGTTTATAATCGAGAAGACCTTACTTCTGAAGATATCCGTCTTCTTTCCACCTTACCCTCCCTGAACGATACTATGAAACACAGTTCTTCCGAAAAGCCGATGGAGCCGAAAATAAACTTCTATTCCGATAATCAGATTATGATTCAGGTTCACTCCCCCAGGCTGCAACAATTAGTGCTCAATGAGAATTTTTTTCGAGACTGGACGGCCACCATTAATGACCATCCGGTTACTATTTTGCCAGCCTATGGCGTTTTTCGTTCGGTGATTATTGACAAGGGAGAGAATCAAATAATTTTCAGATACAACCCTGCCTACTTAAAAACATCTCTTTGGATATCCGGATTAGGGGGATGTCTATTCCTTCTTCTTGGTCTCGGCTGGGCTTATTTCGGTGCGAGAAAGGAACCCTGTAAACGTCATTCCCTTAACCTCACCCGTCAAGGAAACGAGAAGGATTACATATGACGGCAAGGAGTCTTCCGGAGAGGTTCATTGAAGAGAAACTATCTTCTCACTGGAAAGTCGATGAGACGGAAGAATCATTTGCATGCCTGTTGCACCACCTAGAAGTAAGCAGCAATTTCAGAAGGTATTTTGAGCAGGCCTTAGAGGGTTTCATGAAGAGGCTTGTCTCCCCCCCTAAATCTCAAGACCTGAATCTCCTTGATCTTGGATGCGGTGTGGCCTGGACCAGCGCTATTCTGGCCAACAAGCAGGAAGTCAGACACGTCTATGCCGTAGAAGCGAGCCAAGAAAGGCTCAAACACGCCCAATGGGTCGTTCGGCATTTCGGCGTCCCCTTGGAAAAGGTCACCCTACAACTAGGAACCTTTGCTGAGTTTCAGGTTCCTGGCCGGGTAGACGGCATCATCCTCTGTGCCTCGTTCCATCACTGCTATAATGATACCGTTGATCTTCTCTTTTCAAACATTCAGGAGATTCTGGCTCCCGGAGGAAAGATTCTGCTGGCAAATGAACATTATGTGGATTTCTGGTTCAACCTACATAGGATTTTATCATTTTTAAAGCACTTTTTCAAACAGAAAAAGTTGTTTTATTCATTGTCTAATCTCCGAGCCCCTTATCCTTTCGACGGCGAACACTGGAGAACGAAAACGGATCTTACCGAGATCTTTCATAGGAATGGATTGAAGGCCGATTTTTTTATTCATGAAGGAGATTTATGCAAAGAGGAAGTCTCCTTTATTAGAAAAATGGGATATCATTACTATTATGCCATCTTGGAAAGAAATTAATCTCTACGGATTAAGGATACTAGAATGCCTGTTCTTATAGTCATCCCGGCCAGACTGGGTTCCTGGCGATTTCCCGATAAGCCGCTGACTCCGATCAACGGACTGCCCATGGTCGAACATGTTTACCGCCGTTCCCGGCTGGCCTCCGGGATCAACGAAGTAGTCCTGGCCGTCTGCGAGGAAAAAGTACGGAAGGCCGGTGAATCCTTCGGGGCCAAGACGGTGATGACCGGGACGGACCACCGGACGGCTATCGACCGGGTAGCTGAAGCGGCCAGACTGGTGGGCTACGTTTCCCCTGACGATATCGTCCTCAACGTTCAAGGGGACGAACCAGTGATGCCTCCCCCGGTAATTGAACGATCGGCCGAACTCTTGAAATCAGCCCCGACGTTAAAGTGCGTCAATTTGGTGGAAACGGTTCAGGATTTATCGGATCTGACCAATCCTCACAGAGTCAAAGCCGTGATCTCCCGACACAATCGACTGATCTTCCTGACCCGCCAACAGATCCCTGCGACGGTGTTTGATATTCATAAACGGGCGGTTTTTTACCGCCAGAGCTGTGTGATGGCCTTTCGGGGAGATTTTTTGCAGACCTTCTGCCGATTACCCCAGACCCCCTTGGAACAAATTGAGGGAATCGACATGTTGCGGCTCATTGAAAACGATTTTCCGATTGCTACGGAAATTTCACCCTACCAAACCCATCCGGTCGATACGCCGGAAGACGTCACGAAAGTAATCGAAGTTTTGAACAATGATCGTTGGTTCGGGAAGGCTTATGGCCTTTAAGTAAAATGAAGGGGAAACCAACTGATCAACCCCTTCACGTTCTGCTGGTCCTGGATCACCTCGAATCCGATTGGGCAGGTATGCTGCAGGAAAAGGACAACACGGGGGTAGAATATAACCTATTGACCCTTGGATTTTCTTCCGAACAGGCCTATATGCGGTATGGCGCATCCGCGCGTTACCTTAAAGAAAAAGTGCCAGCTGTTGATACCTCAACGATTTATAGTGCGGCAGAAGAACAGGCCCGGGCTTCTTATCTAAATCTCATTAAGGAATTCCCGGAAAAGAAGGAGGGTTCCAGAGCCTCTCTATTCGATCTTCTCTCCTATAAAGGAAGAAATCTGTGGTGGTACCTTCCCCTCACCGAAAAAACCATTTGGCTCGGGAAAATGATCCACCGTCTTTATGCCTTCTTTTGTTTGTTCCAATCCCTGGAGAACAAACGGTATGATGAGGTTCATCTTTATATTAAAGATGAAACCGTAAGCCGGGTCCTTAAGGAGTTGGCCGAGAATAAAGGCCTTACTTGTATCAATAAACAAAAATCCAGAAGGTGTTTCAGGTTCTCCCTTGGATCAGCGGCCTTTCTTGGCCTCTATTTTTTTCAAGTCTTTAAAGAATTATTCAAAGTTTTCATTAAAATAACCACCTTAAAACTGACCGGGATTAAATCAAACATAAAGCTTGATCCCGGATCAATCGGATTTTTCAGCATCTATCCCTTTTGGTGGAGAGATCCTTTTTCTGAAAAGGCCACTGATCTTATCTTTAATACCCTTCCGGATGAACTCGCCGAAAAGACCAGAGTGAAGCATATCATTTGGTTGATGCCCGGCCTGGCTTTGTTCAAGAAAAAGGAAGGATTTTCCAATTTTTCCCGTCACCACGATGTCCTCTTGTTGGAAGAATTGATTGACCTAAGAGACGTTCTAGCCTTAGGAGATTTAAGAATGTTTCTTAAATTGTTTAGAGTTTATCGAAGTGCGCCCTTCAATAAAACAATTCTCTTTGGGGCGGATATCACCCAATTCATAATTGAAGATTTTTTCCAATCCCTGACGGCTCCAATGTTTTTTCAGTGCTTGCTGATCGACCGGGCCATGCAAAAATTATCTTTGGAACAGTTGCATTTATTGTTATATAGAATAGAATTTCAACCTCTCGAAAGAGCTGTTCTGTACAATGCCTACCAAAAAACAACGACCATTGGTTTTCAGCATTCGGCCCTGGGTAAGAACTTTTTAAATTACGTTTTCCCGGAAAGCGAATTAGAAATCCACTGGCACCACAGAAATGACATTAACTGTATGCCACTTCCTGATTTTATTTTAACCACAGGAGAACAAGGGGTCCAATATTTCCGTCGGGCTGGTTATCCGACGGCACGTCTGGCCGTAGGTGGGGCGGTACGCTACGGTCCGCTTTTCCAATATGCCAGGGCTATCCCGGGAGTCAATGACCTTCGAAAACGTTACGGCCTGTCCGTAGAGAAAACAATCCTTTTTGTAGGAACTTCCCCTTTAATTCAGGAAACGGTCTGTCTGTTGAATGATCTGCTAACGGCTCTTCAGCCCCGTTCGAACGAGTATCATGTCATTCTTAAATTCCATCCAGGAGCTTTCGTCGTGCCGGGTTTCATTAAAACGATAGATGACGTGCTGAAAAAATATTTAGACAGCGTCTCCCTGGGATTTTCTGAGCCTTCCATATCTCTTTATGATTATTTGTCGCTTTCCAACGCCATTTTATTGACTGGAGGAACTCTGGCCTTAGAAGCGATGGTTTTGGGCTGCATCCCCATCATTTATATTAATGACGCGCAATTCAGCCACAACCCGATGACGGATTATAGGAAGGCTGTTATCGCCGTACGGGACCTTTTTTCCATGCAAAAAGCCTTAGAGACCATCGGGGATACGGAAGCAACAAAAAATCTAAAAAGAAATTGGTCCGAGCCGCTTTCGGAGATTTTTGGTGATTTTTCTGTTGATCCGAATAAACGATTTATAGAAACTCTCCAAGAGAATTTTAATATACTTTAAACGGTGTTGATTTCGCCATTCATATCAGTCGAATGGCATCTGATGGAAGGAGGTCTGTATGCATTGGAAAGTTATGATTTCCGCACCTTATATGCAGCCGGTACTGGAACGATTCAAGTCTCAATTTGAAGATAACGGGATAGAACTGGTCGTCCCTAAAGTGAACGAAAGACTCAGCGAAGAAGAACTTCTTCCGCTGGTTTCGGATATCGACGGTGCGATCTGCGGAGACGATTATTTTACGAAAAGAGTTTTAGAAAATGCACCCCGCCTGAAGGTATTGGTCAAATGGGGGACGGGAATTGATTCCTTTGATAAGAAAGAGGCCCGGAAACGGGGCATTCCAATATACAACACCCCTAATGCCTTCACCCACCCGGTGGCCGATACGGTTATGGGATATATCCTTTGTTTTGCCCGTCGAATACCCTGGAGCACCGAAGAAATCCGATCCGGGTCCTGGGAGAAAATACCTTGTGTCGCTTTGAGGGAATGCACCTTAGGGATCATAGGAGTCGGCAATACCGGTAAAGGCGTCATTAAACGAGCGGTGGCCTTCGGCATAACCATATTGGGGAATGACATCATTGATATCGATCCTGATTTTATACAGGCCACCGAAATACAAGTGGTTTCCAAAGAGGTTCTGTTGAAATCCTCCGACTTTGTTTCCCTTCATTGCGATCTCAATCCAACCAGTTTCCATCTTATCAGCAAAAAAGAACTGTCCTGGATGAAGCCTTCGGCTTACATCATCAATACCTCCCGGGGGCCGGTGATCGATGAAGAGGCCCTGATAAAAGCCCTGCTCGGCAAACAGATCGCTGGGGCGGCTCTAGACGTTTTTGAAGACGAACCCCTTCCTCAGACGAGTCCCTTAAGAAAACTGAACAACTGCCTTCTGGCGCCTCACAACGCCAATAGCAGCCCCGAGGCCTGGGAAAATGTTCATCGAAATTCCATAAAAAATCTTCTGAAAGGACTAGGAAATAAGTCATTTAACGAGTAAGCATCCCCTATGAATCCCAAACCAAAGCAATATATTCGTATTTCCTATGATATCCTGCCCAGGATGCCTGTGTTTATAGGGAATCCTCCGAACAGGATAGAACCGGTGGACTCCTTCGAACACGGAGAGGACTGGAACACCTTTTCCATCACCTTGTTTAACCATAACGGTACCCATATAGACGGCCCGAATCATTTTGAACGCAAAGGAAAAAAAATTTGCGATTACCGGATTGGGGAATTTATATTTGACAATCCCTTACTCCTGGACATCCCTAAAAAGGAAGGAGAGGCGGTTTCCGCCGAAGACTTTCCTTTGGATAAGAAAAAAGATTGCGATATCCTTCTGATTCGGACCGGATTTTATAAAGAAAGAAGCCAAAAGGCCTATGTAAACAATAACCCGTGGATAAGCCCCGAAGCGGGTCGGTTGATTCGAGAGCAATTCAAAACGGTCAAGGCGGTAGGCATCGACACCATCTCCATTGGATCGCCCCGGTATCCGCAAGAAGCCATTGAGGCTCATCGGATCCTTCTCCGAAGAAATGGGCCCTATCCCGATCCTCCCTTCCTGGTCGAGGATCTCCATCTGGGGATGATCGATCGACCGATAAAAAAAATATTCTTCATTCCTCTTTTTGTCGTCGGTGTAGACAGCATGCCGTGCACCGCTTTTGTGGAAGTCGCATGACAAACCCGATTGAGACCTCTATCATCATCAGGACCTATAATGAGGAAAAGCATTTGGCTCGTCTGTTGGAGGGCATCTTGAGCCAGGGCTATAAAAAATGGGAAATCATTATTGTCGATTCAGGCTCAACGGATCGGACACTGGATATCGCCAAGCACTATCCCCTAACAATCCTAACAATACCCAAGGAATCCTTTTCTTTCGGATATTCGCTGAATACGGGTTGCGAGAAGGCAGCCGGAGACTACCTGATTTTTGTCAGTGCCCATACCTATCCCTTAAATAACCAGTGGCTGGAAAATATGACCCAGCCTTTTGAAGATCCAAGAATCGGCATGGTCTATGGCCGGCAAATCGGCAATGAAATAACCAAGATTTCCGAGGCCAAAGATCTGCTGCTCAATTTCGGTGAGAAATCAAGGATACTGGTCGAGGAATCATTCGGCAACAATGCCAATGCCGCTATTCTAAAATCTCTCTGGGAAGAAATCCCTTTCGATCCAAGTCTCCCGGGATTGGAAGATGTTGACTGGGCCCATAAAATTCAGAAAAAAGACTATTATGTCTATTATAAAGCCGATGCGGTCATCTATCATATTCATGATGAAACCTATAGACAAATTTATAATCGATTCAAACGGGAAACAATAGCCTACAAAACAATTTTCCCGGACTATCATTACTCTAAACATCGAGCCTTCTGGGTAGCCGTTCTGGCCATGGCCCGAGATATCAGTTTTGGGATTTCCCACAAAAAACCAATCAAGAATATTATATCGGCCGTGCCCTATCGTTTTTTTGAGTTTCGAGGGTGTCGAGACGGCTATCTCCATCAAGGCCCTCTGGAAAAAAACTTAAAAAAAGAATTGTATTTCCCGCAAAAAAACCGCAACGTGGTCATTTGCGGGGCTAACAAACATAAACTGACGGAAACGGAAATTCCCTCCCTCCAAGATGAAGAGGTCTTGATCAGCGTCAGATATGTGGGAGTTTGTGGTACCGATTTGGATATACTGGAAGGGAATTTGGATTATTATAAGTCCGGCCGGGCTCAATACCCCATAATTCCCGGCCATGAATTCAGTGGGATTGTGGCCGCAGTCGGGCGAAGTGTGTATGAATTCGTACCCGGCGACAAAGTTGTCGGCGAATGTATTATGGGATGCGGTACCTGCCAGGATTGCTGCAGCAACCGGCCACTTAGCTGTAAAAATCGCCAAGAATTGGGCGTACTCAATTTTGACGGAGCTTATACCCGTTATTTAAAAATGCCGGCCCAATTCCTTCATAAGCTCCCCTCGGAGGCTCCCCTGGAAAAGGCCTGTTTGATCGAACCCTTGGCTGTTTCCCTTCGGGCAATAAACAAACTCCTGCGGGGGAGCGACCACTCACCAGGGAAGGTGGGAATTTTAGGTTTCGGGGCTATCGGAAATTTGTGCGCGCAAATTTTAAATTTTCGGGGCTATGAGGTGACAGTTTTCGACCACAATCCCTTAAGGATTCGCGGTCTAGGAAACAGCAGGATCCTGGGTCGGAAGGATATTACCGATCTAGGCCATTTTGAGTATCTGATTGAAGCAACCGGTCAGACGGAAGTGTTAAGGAGAGTCCTCGAGGAAAGCAAACCAGGGGTAAAGATTCTTCTTTTGGGACTGCCGTACTCCCCTATAGACTTCAATTTTGAAAAGGTAGTTTGTTTGGACAAAACCATCATCGGTTCCGTGGGAAGCACGAAATACGAATTCGTCCAAGCCATCGCCACCTACGAGATGTTGGACTTGGAAAGCTTGGTTCAAAATTTTTTCCCTCTGGAAGATTATGAAACAGCCTGGCTCCGTCATAGACGCGGACAAGTCCCCAAGGCCATTCTAAAGATCAGAGAGGATTGAAACATGGGAAATACAGAATCCTTCCAACCCTACACGATCGGCATCATTCCGGCGCGGATGGCCTCCAGCAGATTTCCCGGAAAACCTCTGACCATGATCCATCAGATGCCCATGATCGGTCATGTCTATAAGCGGAGCAAGTTGTGTTCTCTCCTTCAGGAAGTATATGTTGCCACTTGTGACGCAGAGATCTTTGACTACATCCAAAGCATCGGCGGCAAAGCGGTGATGACCGCTTCAACCCATGAAAGGGCTACAGACCGGACAGCCGAATGTCTGCTCAAGGTCGAGGCCACCCTCGGTCGAACGATTGACATCGTCGTTATGATCCAGGGAGATGAACCTATGCTCCAACCGGATATGATCGGATCGGCCGTGGCCCCTCTGCTGGAAAACGACGCCGTCGATGTTGTCAATCTTATGGCTCCGTTGAAAAGCCGGGAAGAACATGAAGACCCCAATGAAGTCAAAGTGGTAGTCGACTTGCAGAATTTTGCTCTCTATTTTTCCCGGGAACCGATCCCTTCCCGGAAAAAGGGAGCGACCTCCCTCCCCATGTTCAAACAGGTCTGCATCATCCCTTTTCGGCGAAATTTTCTTCTCAAGTTTAATCAGTTAGCTCCCACTCCTCTGGAGTTCGTCGAATCGGTGGATATGATGCGAATTTTGGAGCATGGTTATCGGGTTAAGATGGTCCGTTCGGAACACACGACCTATAGTGTGGATACCACTAAGGATTTGAAAAAAGTTATTGAAGAAATGGCCGACGACCCTTTGGTTCGATCATATATCAAACAATAAAAGAGAAATTTTTTTTATAGAGCTGGGCCTGACTCAGGAAACACGGATTGAATCGTTTTAAAAGAGTGATGAATAAGACAAATATATCACGGATGATTCTTTATTTCTCATTTTTACTGGTGGTGTTATACCCTTTTAAGGGACTTGCGGCTTTTGTAGTATCTTATTGTGTCGGTGAAAAAGTGTCGTCAGTATTCATTCCCGTCTGCTTTGTTGCCGTATTTAGTTTTTGTTGTTTGAACCTTTTCGCCAACCACTTTTCCCTATCTTCCTTTGAGGATAAAATACTATTCGGAGCGGGTTTGTTAGCAGTCGCGTTTGCCGGGTTACGTCAAGAAAAACTCCTTTTTTATAATACCGCCTTATTGTTTTTTTTGCCGGTTCTTTTCAGCCCCTTTCAAAAAATTGAAGACCACAGGTTTTATCGAATAGTTTTTACCTTCTTTGTCATCTCCTCGACCTATCTCTTATTGGAGAACATCATTCTTCATCCCTGGCGGTTCGGATTTAAGTTCATCCCGCCCAGTCTTGAAAAACTAGGGGACTATTCAGGTTATCTAGTGAGTAACCCGCACTATGAAGGATATTATAACCTAGTTGATTATCGTCATAACAGCGGAATGGGCAACCGAACGGGCGGCTACCTGGGGAATGTCCTCGCCATGCCTGTGCTAATTGCCATGAGCGCCACTTTTTTTTATGTTTCCTTCAGAGAAAAATTTAGTTTAAGGGGTTTGGTCCTAGCAACTTTAGGGATTTATCTGCTGACCGTTAGCATGTCAACGACCGCCATTTTAGCATTTTTGATTACCTTTTTTGTTTATGAGCTTTATTTCCAAAATAGTTTAAAGTTTCTTTTGGGTTTTTCGATAATATTTGTTTTGGTGGCCGTCCTCTTTTCATCGAATATTCCATTAGCATACCTATATGATCGCCTGCTGAACGAATTTCGTAATCCCACATATGTTGCCGCTTTTATTCCCAACCTATCCATTTTTCTCAAACCGATAAATATGTTGTCAATCATTCTCGGAAGATGGAGCTGGGGTTTCCTTGAAGGCGGTTCTACTCATGTTGACTTGCTTAACATCATTACTACTTATGGTGTAGGTATTGCCTGGTTGTTATATCGACGGATGCTGCGTCCGATAATTATTTTAAAACATTCAGTGAATGGGATTGGTAATGTTTTTTCCATGACGGTTTTGACAGCGATCATTTGTTTGTTTCATTCTTCCATGACCTTGAATATTAATATTATGATGCTGGTAACTCTTCTTTTTCTAAAAGGAGGACAAATATCTAAAACAAGCCCAGATCATAACGATCCAGAGTTTAAGAAAATCATCCGGTTAAACCCCAATGAAGGAGTTTAATGAATATGCCTGAAATTCCCCATAGAATTTTATTAATGGAACCCCCTTTCTATCGTTTATATAAGGACAGTTACTCCATCGCCCTATTCCCGCTTTCTTTGGGATATTTGTCGGGTGTCATCTTGAGGGAAACTGACTGGCAGGCCATGGCCTATAACGCCGATTTCAATCCCCCGGGAGAATCAATAAAAGTTCAGTATCTGACCGGAGAAGGACATCAAAACTATTTACGCACAATAAAGGACCCCTCCGAAAAAATTTGGGAAGAGATCCGTTCGATGATAAGGGAGTACTGCCCCAGCGTCGTAGGGATTTCTTCCAAAACCCAGAATTACGCCTCGGCTTGCATGGTGGCCCAGTTGGCCAAAGAAGTCGATGAAAAAATCACCGTGATTGTTGGCGGCCCTCACGCCTCGATGGTGGGTACGGAGATCCTGAAATGCCCTCATATAGACCTGGGGGTCCGCGGGGAAGGGGAAATAACTATTATCGAAATCCTTTCGGCCTTGGAGAAAGGAAAAGGGTTTAGAGGAATCAGAGGTGTTTTTTATCGGGAAGACGGCCAAGAAGTGGTCAACGATCCCAGGGAATTTATCACCGATCTGGATACCCTGCCCTTTCCTCACCAAAGCGCCCCTAAGGTATTAAAGGATTATGACCAATATCCGGTTTCAGCATTTATGAAGGTTATTTCGATAAGGGGCTGCCCTCATAATTGCCAGTTTTGCGCCTCCCGGGAGATCTGGAGCCGGAAGCCCCGATTTCGAAGTCCGGCCAATGTTATCAGTGAAATAAAAAGCCTTCAGAAATTAGGAGTCACCTTAATCCGATTTGACGATGATACCTTCGGTGTAAACAAAAAATATATTAGTGATCTCTGCCAGGCCCTTATGGAACATTGCCCGGGAATACGCTGGGACTGTGAAATTCACGTGACCTTGGTCGAAGATCAAATTATTTCCTTGATGAAAAGAGCGGGGTGCTATCAAATTCAGATCGGGGTTGAATCCGGCAATAATCAGATCTTAAGGGAGATAAGAAAAAATACGACCATTGAGGCGGCTCTGGCTGCCAGCCAGACCATTAAAAAACATCACATAAGGGTCCAAGCTTACTTCATGGTCGGATTCCCCCAGGAAACGGAAGAAACGCTTCGAGACACGGTTGCCGCGATGAAAAAAATAAAGTGTGATCTTTTGGAGTACAGCATTTTCACTCCGAATCCGGGCACGGAGACATTTGAATTATGCAAGGCTCAAGGGCTTATCGGTGATGATTACAATGTGTCTCTCTACGGGCACCAGAGCCCGGCCAACCATTTCTGTATGAATATCCCTTTCGAGAGGTTCAGAGTACTGGTGTCCGAAATTGAAAAAATGGTCGATCGAAAAAATACCTTAAACCGAATCAAAATGATTTTTTCCTTATCCACTTTGAAGAAAATTCAGATGTACGGGATCTGGAATAGCCTGCAAAAAGGGATCAAACTCTTGAGTAATAAATAGGTACGAGAGCAACTTTGAAGACTAATGACCAAATGGCCGGGAGAAACAATTAAACAAATAAGAAGATCCAGAGGAAGAGGAAATGCCTACGTTCAAATCTTCTGACAAAATATTGGTGGTCGGCGGTACGGGATTTATGGGAAGCCATCTGGTGCGCCGATGTCTGCGGGATACCCCGTTAGTGTTCTCCCTAAGTCTCCATGGCCGGGTCGAACAATTTGTCGGAGATCCCAAGCCAAACGTTGTCCAGGCGGACCTTACCAGCAAAAATCAACTCCAGAGCCTTTTCAGCGAATGGGTTTTTGATTATGTTTTTAATCTCGGCGGCTATATTGATCATACCCAATATTTCCGGGGCGGCCGCCATATCTTGGAATCTCATTTTACCGGGCTGCTGAATCTGCTGGATTGCCTCGACCTTCAACAGCTTAAAGGGTTTGTACAGATAGGCAGCAGCGACGAGTACGGCGGCCTGCCGGCACCTCAGCAGGAGTCGATGCGGGAAAGGCCGATTTCCCCTTATTCGACGGCCAAAACGGCCGCCACCCATTTTATCCTGACTTTGGCCGGAACGGAGGGGTTTCCCGGAGTGGTCCTCAGGCCTTTCCTCGTTTACGGTCCGGGACAGGACCGAAAGAGATTACTTCCCCAAATCATCACGGCCTGCTTAAAGGATGAAGCCTTCAAGACTTCAGAGGGCAAACAGCTTCGGGACTTCTGCTATATTGAAGATGTCGCCGAAGCCATGGTTCGAGCGGCTCTCTTTCCGGAAGCAAAAGGACACATCATCAATATCGGCTCGGGACGGCCTGTCTCCATCAAAGAGGTTGTGGAAATAGTGGTTCGGATGAGCGGGGGAGGAATCCCCCTTTGGGGAACGGTTCCTTACCGGCCGGGGGAAAATATGGCCCTTTACCCTGACATCCAGGCAGCTCAAACCCTCTTACAATGGTCTCCAACCACCTCCTTTGAGGAAGGATTGGGAAGGACCATCGAATACTGCCGGTCCATTTTAGGATGAACCAGTAAAATACAATTTTAAATAATGGAGAAGATATGAAGGTTGTTATCTTGGCAGGGGGCGCAGGAACGAGGATCAGCGAAGAAACCATCACCAAGCCCAAACCGATGGTGGAAATCGGGGGGAAGCCGATCCTCTGGCACATTATGAACATCTACGGGTCCTATGGGTATAAGGAGTTCATGGTCGCCCTGGGTTACAAGGGCGAGATGATCAAGGAGTATTTTTTGCAATATTATAATCTACAAAGCGACCTGACTATTTCCCTGCAAACCGGCGAAGTCGTCGCTTCAAAAACCTGTTACCGGGACTGGATCATCCACCTGATTGACACCGGTCTAAGCAGCATGACCGGAGGGAGACTCTATCGGCTGCGGGACCGGCTGATGCAGGAAACGTTTATGCTGACCTATGGAGACGGCCTGAGCAATGTGAATATAGAAAAACTGGTGGCCTTTCATCGTTCTCACGGCAAGTTGGCAACCGTCACCGCGGTCCGGCCCTCTCCCCGCTTTGGCGGACTTCGCCTGGACATCCACCGTGTGGCCGAATTCACGGAAAAACCCCAGACCGGGGAAGGTTGGATCAACGGAGGATTTTTCGTGTTTGAACCGCAAGTACTGCAATACCTATCCGGGGAAGGCACCATTCTTGAACAGGAGCCTCTGGAAAATTTGTCCCGGGATGGACAACTGATGGCCTACCGGCACGACGGATTTTGGCAATGCATGGACACCATACGGGACAAACAGATCTTGACGAAACTGTGGGAAGGCGGAAATCCGCCCTGGGTGGTTCAGGGGGAACCAAAAGGCACCGATCGGAAACCCACGGAGGAGAAGGCATGAAGATACTGATTACCGGGAATATGGGATATGTCGGGCCGGCGGTAGTCCAACAATTGCGAACCGGTTTTCCGCAAGCCACCTTGATCGGTTACGACCTGGGCTACTTTGCCGGTCTTTTGACCAATGAAGGCCTTCTTCCCGAATACCTTATCGATAGGCAATATTTCGGCGATGTACGAAAACTACCCGACGACCTCCTAGCCGGGGTCGATGGCTTGGTCCATCTGGCAGCTATTTCCAATGATCCCATGGGATCGCGATATGAAGAAGTGACCTTCGCCGTCAACCATCAAGCCAGCGTGTCCATCGCCCGGAAGGCCAAGGAGCAAGGGGTAAAATCTTTTGTTTTCGCCTCGAGTTGCAGTACCTATGGATTTGCCGATGATGTGCCGAGGACCGAAAACTCTCCGCTCAATCCTTTGACGGCCTATGCCAAATCCAAAGTCTATACCGAAAGGGATCTGCGGGACCTGGCGGATAAGAATTTTATGGTTACCTGCCTGCGGTTCCCTACGGCCTGCGGGATGAGCAGCCGTCTTCGTTTGGACCTCGTCCTCAATGACTTTGTCGCTTCAGCCGTGGCCTCTCAAAAAATCATCGTCCTTAGCGATGGAACGCCCTGGCGGCCCCTCATCAATATCAAGGATATGGCCCGGGCCATCAAGTGGGCTCTCCAGAGGGAAGCCTCCTCCGGAGGGGAATTTCTGGTGGTTAATACCGGGACCAACGAATGGAATTATCAGGTTAAGGACTTGGCCGAATGGGTGGCCCGGATCATCCCCGGGGTTTCCGTTTCCATCAATCGGAATGCTCAGCCCGACAAACGATCCTATCGGGTGAATTTTGATCTTTTTAAATCCTTGGCCCCCAATCATCAGCCCCAATGGGGCCTGGACGCCACGGTCCAGGAATTGCAACAAGGGTTGCAAACCCTGGGATTCAACTTAAATGATTTCCGGAATTCCCATTACATGCGCCTCAAAGTTTTGGATTCCCTCCGAGCGAAGGCCTTGTTAAATAATCAACTGGAGTGGACCGAAAAACCTTCTTAGGCCCACGCCGTTTATGGTCAGGAAAATTGGCCCGAGGATACCGGGGTGTGGACAAGCGGCTTATTTTTTAGCGGCTTCCAATCGTTCCATCATAGAAGAACGTTTCGCCGCATATTCCGTATCAATATAAAGGTTCCCCTCCCGATACATCAAGCCCGGGATCAATTTATATTCATGAATACAGAGATAAAGGACGCTCTGGAGATAGCGGATGTGATGATTACCCAGCGGTTTGATCTGATTATGGCCGTACACAAAGGACAGGGGAGGTACATCTCTGTCAACGAAGGCCTGGGCGGCAACAATAACACAGTCTCCGATGGTAACCTCGCCCGAGACAACGGAGTTGGTATAAAAATTGACCAGGTGGCCGACCCGGGGCTTATAGCCGTCGGAATAGCCTTCTTCCACCGGCATATTCTTCCGGTTGGTCCCCAGGGTGATATTATGCCCGAGGCAGCAATCGGCTCCGATTTCATCCACGCTCAGGGTAATCCCGTAGGCATGAGGAATCATCAGCCCGTGTCTTAAAAAAAACATGGGCGGCTCGCACATGCAGGCCATGCGGAGCTGATCCTCCGGAGAAAACCGGCCGATTAACCTCTTGTAACCGTAATAGAGCGACTTTAAGGGACGATGCAACCGGCCGTATTTAAGGGTGGCATAATACCTAAGTTGGTCCTGATGGGTAAATTCGATATAACGGGACATTTGAAATTGACCTCCCTGTTTATACCTGTAACCATATAAAATTTCCTTCCGTTAGTCAAGAGGGGAACCCATCCTCGGTCGGCGGGAGGGATATTCGAACCAGGCCCATGGCCTCATAGAAAGGAATGATAAGGAGATGATCGAAGGCGTCAAAATCACACCACTTAGGCAGATCCTCGATGAACGAGGGAAGATCATGCATATGCTTAGATCTGATGCCCCCCATTTCAGTCAGTTTGGGGAGATTTATTTTTCTTTTATTCATCCCGGTGTCATCAAGGGCTGGCATATCCATAAAAAAATGACTCTAAACTACGCCGTTCCCATCGGCAAGGTCAAGGTCGTCCTCTTTGATGAGCGGCCAGACTCGCCCACTCGGGGAGAATTAATGGAACTTTTTCTCGGTCCGGAAAATTACCAGCTGCTGACCATCCCTCCCCTGGTCTGGAACGGGACCAAAGGAGTGGGGGAAAGGACTTCCATTATCGCCAATTGTGCGACCCATCCCCATGATCCGGAAGAAATCGAACGGCTTAATCCCTTTGACCAGAGAATCCCTTATGACTGGACGCTTAAACATGGTTGATCACTGTGATTCAGACGAAATCCCCCCGAAGGTCAGCGTCATTATGAACTGCCTCAATTACGGCAGGTTCCTGCCCAGGGCCCTGGACAGCGTCTACGCCCAAACTGTTGCAGACTGGGAGGTCATTTTTTGGGATAACGCCTCCACGGATAACAGTGCGGAGATCGCCAACAGTTACGACCGCCGGGTGCGATATTTCCGGAGTGAGAAAACCTATCCTCTCGGCCGGGCCAGGAATCTGGCTTTTGCCGAAGCCCAGGGGGAATATATCGCCCTGCTGGACTGCGATGATCTTTGGCTCCCCGAAAAACTGCAAAAACAGCTCGAGCTTTTTCGGAAGAATCCCGGACTCGGTTTTATTTACAGCGACTCCATCTTTTTTAATGACGACGGGGACCAATATAAAATGTTTCAGGCCGTGACCCCCCGGCGGGGCCGTGTTTTCAACGAGCTTTTGCTTAAGAATTTTATCTCTTCCGAGACGATGGTTTTTCGGAAAACGGCCCTGGACGGTCTGGATTATCTTTTCAACGAAAAATTTACCATGGTCATGGACTACGAACTTACTCTCCGATTAGCCTATTTATACGAGATTGATTTTATCGATGAACCGCTTTCCAAATGGCGTATGCATCCCGGGAGTGAATCCAATACCAAACGCTTTTTGATCCCCCATGAAACCCGCCAGATGCTGGACAATCTCCTTCGGCAGACTCCGGAGATCGGCCGGAATTTCGGATCTGCGGTGACCCAATTCGTAAAGGCCCTGGACTATGATTTTGCCCTGGAAGCCTGGTCTAAAGGTGATGGGAAGTCGGCCCGGGCCCATCTGCAATCCAATCTTACGAACAGAAAGTTTTTCCTGACCTATCTTCTGACCTTTGTTTCCTCCTTCCTTTATTTTGAAAAAACAAAATCCCGGCTTAATCAGATGCTGTTAAGGTTCAAACGGGCCCGGTCCGGAAAGCGGCCCCGGTGTTGTTCAGGGCCTGAAAAAACTTTATGAGAAAAGCTGATATTGTCTTTATCGAACTTCCCAAATATCGGGGAGGTCCGGAAGAACCGCCGGATAAGCTTTTGGGCCACTTGCCTAATCTCGGACTCTGTTCCCTGGCCGCCGTAGCCGAACGGGCGGGGTATCAGGCCGAGATCCTGGATGCCGCCGCCCTTCGCTGGTCTCCGCAGGAAGTCATCGCCCGACTCCTGGAAACCAATCCAAGATATGTGGGTCTCACGGCCATGACCCATACCATCAGCTCGGCAGCCCTCATCGCCGGCCTGATCAAGGAAAAGATGCCCCGGGTAACGGTGATCCTCGGCGGGGTCCACATCACGGCCGCTCCGGAAGAAACGGTTCAAAGATATCCGGATCGCTTCGACATCTGTGTTCTCGGCGAAGGAGAGGCCACGCTGGCGGAACTTTTGAGAACCTTTGATCAACCGGGGGATCTGAAGAAAGTGGCCGGTCTGGTTTTCCGTCAAGGAGAGGAGATCATCAGGACCCCGGCCAGAGGATTTATCCGGGACATGGATTCATTACCCCTGCCGGCCTGGCACCTCCTTCCTGATCTGCACAAATATTACGGTACGACGCTGATCAGTTCCGGAAACCGGGTTTCCAATCATCTTTTGACCAGCCGGGGGTGCCCAGGAAACTGCCTTTTCTGCGACACCAGCGTGAACGGTCACCGTCTCAGATCCTACAGCCCCGACTATATTATGGAGATGATCGATATCCTGTACAAGCGCTATAAGATCGGTGACATTCAGTTTAACGATGATACCTTCGTCACCTTTCGGAAGAATCTTTTTGAGGTTTGCCACCGGCTGATTGACGGCAACTATAAGTTTTCCTGGTCCTGTGACGCCCGGGCCTCCGATGTAACCGAGGAGGGGCTTCGCTTGATGAAAGCCGCCGGTTGCTGGCAGATTGCTTATGGAGTGGAAACCGGCTCTTCCCGGATATTGGAGTTCCTGAAGAAAAAAGTCACCCTGGACCAGATACGCCGGGCTTTCGCCTGGACGAAAAAGGCGGGGATCAGCACCAAAGGCTTTTTCATTATGGGTCATCCTACCGAAACCGAAGAGAGCATCGCCGAGACAGCGGACCTGATGCTTTCCCTGGACATCGATGTGGTCGGGTTGACCTTTTTTACCGTTTTTCCCGGGTCCCCCATCTATCCGGAGATCAGGCAGTACGGGCAGTTTGATCCCGATTGGGACCGGACGGACACCTATGAAGTGGGAAATTTTATCCCCCATGGCTTTACGGCCGAAAAGCTGATCCAATGGCGTCAAAGGGCCTTAAGACGGTTTTATCTAAGACCCGGATACATGTGGAAACAATTCACCCAGATCCGAAACCCCCATGGACTATATCGGCTGGTAGCCGGCGGGATGAAGGTGGTTTCCAAAAATGTACTCCGCCGCTGAACATGTTCATATCGCCCAATCCTTTCTTCAGACTCTTTGACACCCTGCCGGGAAAAAAGAATTTCGGTCTTGGCCAGAACCCTTGGACCGTCGACAAAGAGGACCAATGGTTTCTCTTTTCCCGCGGCCAGTGGGCCTTAACGGCCTTAGGGACTTGCCTGGCTGAAGGTCGGGGGCGGACAAAAGGCCGTATCTTTATCCCGGAATATTTCTGCGAAATATCCCTGACCCCACTGAGGCGGTCCGGGTTTGATCTCCATTTTTATCGGCTCACCCCGAATTTTCTTCCGGAGGTTAGCGACCTGGACCGGATGGTGGAGAAATACGGCTCCCCGGAAATGCTGCTGTTTGTCCACTACTTCGGTTTTCCTCTGGATATAGGGCCAACCGGAATTTGGTGCCGGAACAACAAGGTTCTCTTAGTGGAGGACGCCGCCCATTCCCTCCTGCCTGTTCCCGGTATCGGCCGTCACGGATATCCCGTTATTTATACCCCCTGGAAATTTTTAAATACCCCCGGCGGGGCTTTCTTGGTGCTTCCCGGAAATTGCGGATTCGAACTGGCCCTGGAGCGGGAAAGGGAAAATGGATCCGCCTATCCTTGGGCCTGGATGGTTAAACAGTTGATCCACCGATCGGCTCAACACCTAGGCCTACCCCTCTATAAAATGAAAAAACCTCGGGTCAAGGAAGAGGATGAAAGCGAGCCGATCCTTGATCCGGGAGATCCCGCCTGCGCCGTTCCGGCCAAGACCTTTTTATCCAAAGGGGGAAGAAGCCTCTCCGACATTGGAAGGATTCGGGAGAGAAATTACCGGCGGATCGACCAGGCCCTGGTGGCTTCCACCCGCCGTCAGGGGCGGCTCTTTCCACAGAGGCCTGAGGGTTTCACCCCCTATGTCTATCCCTTCAGGATCGGGGAAGGCCGATGCCGAAAGGTTATGGTAGCCTTAAACAGGACCGGGATCCCGGCTATGACCTGGTCCGATCTTAGCCCGGAGGTAAAAAATTCGGAGGAATACCCCTTGGCCAATGCCCTGAGAAGAGAAGTAATGGTTCTGCCGGTCCACCAGGATCTCACCCTGGCCCAGTTGGATTGGATGACCGACCAGGTCAATCACATCTTATCGGCGATTTAACCCCTATGGCTTATCGAGTTGGAGAAGACCTTTTGCCGGACCATCAATCGGTTGATCCGGCGGCCTACGAAGATCTCTTTAGGCAGTGCCCCCAGTCGAATCTTCTACAATCGGCCGCCTACGGACTGGCCAAAGCTCAAGTAGAGGGCTTCCGGGTTGAACACAGGGTCGTGCTTATAGACGGGAGCCCGATTGCCTTCTATCAGGTCCTCCTGAAAAATCTCCCCCTGGTCGGGACAGTGGCCAGGATCAATCGGGGCCCCCTCTGTCTGCCCACCTTCCCCCTTTCCCCGAATAACCTAACTCTTCTTTATCGCTATCTTTACCGGGAGTGGGTCCTGAAAAACCGAGGTTTTCTGACAATCGCCCCCAATGTTTCCTCGGACCTTCTAACCGAAGAAGAATTACGGCAGGAAGGATTCCTTCCCGGCAGTGAGCCCCCCTGGCAATCCGGCTGGCTCCCTCTCCAACAGGACGAGGAAACGCTGCGCAAGGCGTTACTTCAAAAGTGGCGAAACCTGCTGAACAAATCGGAGAAGATGGGCATGGAACTTCACCCGGTTGCCGACCGGGAGGAGATGGAGGATGTCCTCGGCGAATACGACCGTTTTATGAAACTCCGGAACTTTCAGAGCACTTCCAGCGCCCTGATCCGGGCCATTTACCACCAATCACCTGATTTACTCTATACCCTGGTGGCCCAGCGGGAGGGTCGGTACCTCGGGGCCGTTATTATCGCCAGGCACGGCCGGGCTTGTACCTACTTGGTGGGGATGACCTCCGAAGAAGGAAGAAGGGCCAACGCCAATTATTTTCTCCTCTGGAACGGACTTCTCCATTGCCGCCGCACCGGATCAGAGTGGTTCGATGTCGGGGGAATTGATGAAATCCACACCCCCCGGATCGCCCATTTTAAAAAGGGGTTGGGCTTTAGCCCCTATCGCTTGATCGGGGAATATGAAGGCTATAGGGGATTACGGTACGGTCTTTTGTCTAAACTGAAAAAATTCTTTCATTCCGGATTACCTAAAAAATCCCATGGCGCCGCCGGTCAAACGCTGGACCCTTAAGGCCAGTAGGGCCCTTCTGCCAACGCCGGCCAGCGGTGTTCGCATCCTCCTTTTCCACGAGATTAAACCATCTCAGCGGGAAGTCTTTGAAGCCTTGATCCGCTTTCTCCTAGACCGTTACGGCTTCATTTCGCCGGAGGATTTCAACCGGGGAATCCGGACCGGGGGGGTCCGTTTTATCCTGAGTTTTGATGACGGCTTTATCTCCCAATGCCAGGCGGCCCGCGACGTACTCGATCCCTTAGGCATCAAGGCCCTTTTTTTTGTCTGTCCCCGCTTCATCGGCTTGGCGGGAAAGGAGGCGGCCGCTTTTCTTAAAGGGCCCATGAGGCGCCCCGACTTCTCCGAGGCCACGCCGGAACTCCATCCCCCCTCTTGGGAGGAGTTGTTCGCCCTCTCTCAAAGAGGACATCAGATCGGCTCCCATACCCTGAACCATGCCAGTTTGTCGGCCCTGTCGGACGAAGAGACAAGGGCCGAAGAGATCATCCGCTCGGGAGACGACCTCGAGAAAAAACTGGGTAAAGGCATTGATTGGTTTGCCTACCCTTTCGGCAGTCTGGCCAATATAGATGCCCGATCCCTGCAAATGGTCGGTCGTCGTTACCGCTACTGCTGCTCGGGATTAAGAGGGATCAATACGGACCGGACCCACCGCTTATGCCTGACCAGGGAGGTGATCGACCTGGATCAGCCCCTGGATCACCTTAAGGGGATCGCCCTGGGGGGGTTTGATTTTTATTATTATTTTAAACAAAAAAAATTTTTCCGGATGGCCGGCCCGGAAATATCGAATTAAGAGTGACCCGTCTTTGGTCTGAAGTTCTCCGGACCGGACCATGGCAACTCCGCCTCAATTATCCATGAACGTGATCGCTATCGCCGGTGCCAGCAGTTTCATCGGGACTCATCTCCTGGAGCATTTATCGTCCAGGAATGACCTCCATCTCAAATTATTAGTACATCATCATTCTGAATTTGCTCTTCCGGGGCCAAGCCGGGTAGATCGGATCCGGGGAGACCTTCTTAATCAGGACAGCCTGAACGGCTTTGTCGAATCCGGTTGTACGGTCGTCAATCTTGTTCATCTCCGGGACGGATCTCCGGAAGAAAATTTCCGGGCCGTCGGTAATTTAGCTGAAGCCTGCCAAAGGGTCGGGGTCAAACGCCTGATCCACTGCAGTACCGCCGTCGTTTCCGGGAGGATTTCGGGCGACCGGGTCACCGAGGCGACGCCGCTCCGTCCCCGCAAGGCTTATGAATTCAGTAAAGCGGGAGCGGAGAGAATTCTCCTGGACCGATCCAGGGAGTCTCTCGAAACGGCCATTCTCCGCCCGACCCTGGTTTTCGGAAAAAAGGGGAAAAACCTCCTTAAGCTGGCCGAAGACCTGCTCCATGGAAATATGGCCGTTAACTATCTGCGTTCCTGTCTCTTCGGCCGTCGCCGGATGAACCTGGTTTATATCGATACGGTCGTCTCGGCCCTGGCTTTTCTGATCCGCACGGAGCACCCGGTGGGGGGACAGATCTTTATCATTTCGGAGGACGAAGATCCGGCCAATAACTATCAGGACGTGGAAAGATTTCTGATCAAGAGGCTGGGAGCCAGGGCCTATCCCCTGCCGGTAATTCCTTGGCCTTCTCTCATTTTGAAAACCCTGCTCAGATGGTCCGGCAGAACCAATACCAACCCGGCCTTGATCTATGACTGTGAAAAAATCCGCTCCTGGGGCTTTAGAAAGCCTCTTGCCTTTGAAGAAGGATTGACCCGTTTCACCGACTGGTATTTGACAACGGAGGAACGAAAGGAGCGAGAGAAGAAACCCTGAAAATCCTTAACGTCAATATGAGTCTCGACCCGGTGAGGGGAGGCGGAACGGCCGAAAGGACCTTTCAGTTGAGCCGTTTCCTGACTAAGACCGGGATCGACTGCTCCATTCTGACCACCGACCTCGGGTTGACGGAAGAACGGCTGGAGGCCCTGGGCCGAACTCGGGTAGTCGCCTTACCCTGTTGGAGTGAACGCTTTTATTTCCCCGGTCTTGACCTCAAGCGCATCCAGAGATTGGTTGAAGAAAACGACTTGATCCATATAATGGGACATTGGACGGTGATAAATGCCCTGGCTTATCGGGCCGCCGTCCGGGCCACCAAACCCTATGTGGTCTGTCCGGCAGGGGCCCTCCCGATTTACGGCCGGTCAAGGCTGTTGAAAAGGTTTTATAACCGGGCCGTTGGGCGGCAAATAATCGGCTGGGCCAACGGGCATATCGCTATTACCCCGACTGAAATAGCTCAGTTTGAACTATATGGCATCCCCCCTGAAAAAATTGTCGTCATTCCTAACGGAATCGACGGTGAGCAGTGTGGTTACCGGGATGATGCAGAATTCCGCAGGAGATATGATCTGGGGGCCAACCCTTTCTTCCTTTTTGTAGGTCGTTTAAATCCTATCAAGGGTCCGGATTTACTCCTTAAGGCCTTTGGCGAGCTGAAGGAACAACTGCCGGATTATCATCTGGTCATGGCCGGGCCTGACGAAGGGATGTTGGCCTCTTTACTGGAGACGGCCGCTGCCCTTCGAATACAACACCGGGTTCACTTTCCCGGTTACCTGGGCCAGAAAGAAAAATCCCAGGCCTATCATGCCTCCGCCGCTTTAGTCATTCCCTCCAGGCAGGAGGCCATGTCCCTGGTGGTACTGGAAGCTGGCCTTGCCGGAACCCCCGTTTTAATTACCGACCAATGCGGTTTTGACGATGTAGCGGCTGTATCCGGAGGATGGATCGCCCAAGCCTCCGTAGAAAGTCTACGGTCCGGATTACTGGCTATGGCCGGTCATCCGGAAAATTTAGAGATCAAAGGCCAAAATCTGAAACGGTATGTCCAGGAAAATTTCCTTTGGGATCGAATGGCCCTCCGCCATTTGGAATTGTTTTCCGCATTACTGCCCTGAAGTGATCCCATGAAGATTTTGATCGTCACCCAGTATTTCTGGCCGGAAGAATTCCGGATCAATGAAATGTCCAGAATGCTGGTTCAAAGAGGACACCAGGTTACCGTTTTAACAGGCCTCCCCAATTATCCAGCAGGCCGATTTTTTCCGGGCTATGGTCTTCGGCAGAATCGCCGGCAGAATTATGAGGGAGTCGAGGTTGTCCGGGTGCCGTTGATTCCCCGGGGGAAAAGTTCCCCCCTCCGCTTGGCGCTGAACTATTTCTCTTTTGCCTTTATGGCGGCCCTCTTGGGCCCGTCGAAGTGCCCCGGCCGATACGATGTCATATTCGTTTATGAACCGTCTCCCATTACCGTCGGTCTCCCGGCCATCTGTCTGAAAAAGAAAAAATCGGCCCCCCTTATTTTCTGGGTGCAGGACCTCTGGCCGGAAAGTCTTTCGGCGATCGGCGCGGTGCGGGCAAAATTCATTTTAAACCGGGTCGGTTCTTTAGTGCGCTATATTTATCATCGATGTGATCTTATCCTGGTCCAGTCGAAAGTATTTATTGAGGCTATCGCCGAGTTGTCCATCCCTACGGGGAAAATCAAATATTTTCCCAACAGCGCCGAAGAGATTTTTGACGGAAAGGGCGGACCCAACGGGAACGTGGATCGTCTGACCTTCCCGGATGGTTTTCGGCTGATGTTCGCCGGGAACATCGGCGCCGCCCAGGATTTTGAAACCATATTAAAAGCGGCGGAACTCACCAAAGAGAGAGAAGATATCCATTGGATCATCGTCGGAGACGGTCACCTCTCCCCCTGGGTTAAAGCACAGGTTCAGTCCCGGGGCTTGCAGAACACCTTTCACCTCATGGGGAGACATCCCCTCGAGGATATGCCCGCTTTTTTTGCCAGGGCCGACGCCATGTTGGTTACTCTCAAGAAAGACCCCATTTTTGCCCTGACGATTCCCGGCAAGGTTCAATCCTATCTGGCCTGTTCCCGTCCGATTATCGCGGCCCTGGACGGGGAAGGGGCCCGAATCATCGAAGAGGCCGGAGCGGGTCTGACCTGCCCGGCCGAAGATCCCGAAGTGCTTGCCAAAACCATCCTGAAGGTATATCATATGCCCCGGGAAGAGCGGGAAAAGATGGCCCGCCTGGGACGGGATTATTTCGAGAAGAACTTCGAACGTCAGCTGCTATTGAACCGCCTAGAGGGCTGGTTTTTGAAATTGAGCCGGAACGAAGAACCATGCGTATAGTAATTTTGGGCGGATCCGGGATGCTCGGGCATGTCTTGTGGAAAAGTCTCCCCTGGCGCTTTCCCGATACGTTTACCACCCTGCATAAGGGAAGGAAAGACTACGGCCGGAACCGCCTTTTCCAGGGAGACCGGGTCATCGATCATATAGATGCCTCCGATTTCAAACTTCTGACCGGGGTCCTTAAAGGGCTCCGGCCGGATATCGTCCTGAATTGCATCGGAGTGACCAAGAGAAAGGAGGATCCGCAGAACCCAATCCCCAGCATCCTGATTAACGCTCTGCTCCCCCATCGCCTGGCCGAATGGACTAGAGATAGGGGCGCGAGACTCATCCATTTCAGCACGGATTGCGTGTTTGACGGGAAAGACGGCAACTACGGAGACGAAAGCCCGCCCAATGCCACTAATCTTTATGGACGAACCAAGGCCTTGGGGGAAGTCCGGGGGAAGCATATCCTGACCTTGAGATCTTCTTTTATCGGAAAAGAACTCGGGGAAGGGACGGAGCTTCTGGAATGGTTTTTATCACAACGGACGGCTATTATCGGTTTTAAAAAAGCTATCTATTCCGGACTGACGACCCTGGAACTTAGCCGTCTTATCGAAAGATTACTGGCGGAATTTCCACACGCTTCAGGTCTGTACAATGTCTCCAGTGAACCCATAAACAAATATGATCTCTTGAAATTAATTGGCGAGAAGATGCATCCGAAGGTGACCGTCGATCCCGACGAAACGTTTCAGTGCGACCGGAGTCTCGACTCCACCAAATTTCGAAACGCCTTTAATTATACACCACCGGCCTGGACCACCATGCTGGAAGAATTAAGCCGAAAGGTTAAAGAGGAACTATGATACTTGAAGGAAAAAATATTCTGGTTACCGGCGGGACCGGCTCGATGGGGAAAACGCTGGTCCGGCGGATGCTAACCGGCGAACAGGGTACGCCCCGAAAAATAATAGTCATGTCCAGGGATGAAGCCAAACAGCATGATATGCGCATGGCCTATCTGCACAAGTTTGTAGCCACGGATGAAGTGATCTACCGGAACTTCATGAATGTTCTGGAGTTCCGAATCGGAGACGTCCGGGACTATGGGGATGTGTGTTCAGCGGTCAAAGATGCCGATATCGTTATCAATGCCGCGGCTCTGAAACAAGTGCCGGCCTGCGAATATTTTCCGGTTCAGGCCCTCCTGACCAATTGTCTGGGGGCTGCCAATATCGTCCGGGCCATCGAGGAAAACGGCTACCCCGTGAAGACGGTCGTAGCCGTCAGCACGGACAAAGCCTGTAAACCGATTAACGTCATGGGGATGACCAAATCCCTTCAGGAAAGGATCATCACCACGGCCAACATTTTAAATCCCCGAACCCGTTTTATCTGTGTCCGATATGGAAACGTCTTGGCTTCTCGGGGATCAGTTATCCCCCTGTTTCATGACCAGATAAAAAACGGCGGGCCGCTGACCATTACCGTTCCGGGGATGACCCGTTTTCTGCTAAGCATTAATCAGGCGGTCGATACGGTCTTTGCGGCCTTAGATCAGGCCAAAAGAGGAGAAACCTATATTCCTAATGCTCCGGCTACAAGCATTTTGAATATCGCCACAGCTTTGATCGGTGATCGTCCCATCGAAATCAGGATAACTGGCATTCGCCCCGGTGAAAAAATTCATGAAATATTAATTTCGGAAGAAGAAGTCAATCATTGCGTCAAGCGCGGTGATTATTATGCCATACGCCCGATGTTGCCGGAACTGTTGGAAAACGGCGAACCGGAAAAAAATGTCCTGGAAAAAGAGTTCAGTTCGTCGGACAACGTTCTGGATGTGCAGGGAACTATTGAGTTGTTGCAAAAACATCGACTAATGGTTGAGGATGGGGACCTATCTCAAGGAGAAGAACTGTTACGTTAAATCAAAGAGGAAAGGAAAGCGCTTGCCTAGTAAAGTCATGACTATTCTTGGGACCCGTCCGGAGATCATTAAGCTCTGCCGGGTTATCCATGAACTGGACCGGCATACCAACCATATTCTCGTCCATACCGGCCAGAACTTTGATTATGAATTGAATGAACTGTTTTTCCAGGACCTCGATATCAGAAAACCGGATTATTTTCTCAACGCCGCCAGAGAGACCGTTGCCGCCACCATCGGGCAGGTGATCGCCAAGGCGGATGAATTGATGGGACAGGTCGAACCGGATGCGCTTTTGCTGTATGGCGACACGAACAGCTGTCTGTCGGTCATTGCGGCCAAACGCCGAAAAATTCCCATCTTCCACATGGAAGCGGGCAACCGGAGTTTTGATCAGCGGGTCCCTGAGGAAATTAACCGAAAGATAGTGGACCATCTGAGCGATATCAATATGCCCTTGACCGAGCATGCCCGCCGCTACCTGCTGGCCGAGGGCCTTAAACCGGAAACGGTTATCAAAACCGGCTCCCCCATGAAGGAGGTCCTGGGACATTATCGTCCAAAGATTGAGCAATCCGAGGCTTTAACTAAGCTCGATCTGCAAAAAGGGGAATATTTCATCGTCAGCGCCCACCGGGAGGAAAATGTGGATAACCCGGAAAATTTTTCTGATCTGCTGGTCTCCCTCAAGGCCATGGCCGAAAGATATGACCGCCTAGTAATCATCTCCACTCATCCCCGTACGAAGAAACGGCTGGAGGATTTTGACTCTGGCGCCTTTGATCCCCGCCTGCGCTTTCTGAAGCCTCTCGGATTCTTCGATTATGTGAAGCTGCAAATGAATGCCTCTTGCGTCATTTCTGATAGCGGCACCATTACTGAGGAATCGTCCATCCTGAACTTCCCGGCAGTCACTATTCGCCAGGCCCATGAACGACCGGAAGGAATGGACGAAGGGACCTTGATTATGTGTGGGTTAAAGGCCGAAAGGGTCCTTGACGCCATCGATGTGGTCAGGAGACAGCAGACGGAGACCCCGCGCCCTTTTAAATTGGTGGGCGATTATGATACTGAAAATGTCTCCAAGAAAGTCCTGCGAATCATTTTGAGCTATACCGATTATGTAAACCGTGTGGTTTGGAAAAAATAGTACCAGGAACAGGCATTGCTTCTTCGATGAGTATTGCAATTTCAGATCAAAATGATCGTAACCATACGGCGGACAACCGACCGGTGGCTCTGGTTACCGGAGCCACCGGTGCCGTCGGACCTCTTATAGTCAAAGCAATCCTGGCAAAGGGTTACCGGGTCCGTACCCTATCCCTTGATCCTCCTTCGACGGAGGATTGGCCGACCGAGGTGGAAACCCGTCTGGGTGATGTAACCGATACCGTCACGGTAAAGGCCGCTATGAAGAACGCGGAGGTGGTTGTTCATCTGGCGGCGCTTCTCCATATCATCGATCCAGTACCGGCTTTGCAAAAAAAATACGAACGGGTCAATGTCGGTGGGACGGCCAACGTAGTCGAGACCGCTTGCCGGTCCGGGGTCAAAAAGATATTGTACTTTAGTACGATCGCCGTCTATGGCCCCTCCCTTGGACGAATTTTGTCGGAAGATACCCCTCCGCAACCGGACACCTATTATGCCAAAACCAAATTAGCTGCCGAAAAGATCGTCTTAGAGGCGAAAGATTCGGGAGGAAGAACGATAGGGACGGTATTACGGCTGGGGTCTGTTTACGGGGCCAGGATGAAAGGAAATTTTCAGCGCCTGGTGTCTTCTTTGGCCCAAGGCCGTTTTATTCCTATCGGGAAGGGGTTGAATCGACGGACGTTGATTTATGAACGGGACGTGCCTCGAGCCGCTTTATTGGCCTTGGAACATCCGGCGGCGCGAGGAAAGGTGTTTAATGTTTCCGATGGTTGCTTCCATACCATAAATGAAATTATTTTAACCATTGCTCAGGCCCTTGGTAAAAAAGCCCCGAAGTGGTCCTTACCTCTTGGCCCCATCCGAAATTTGACCGGACTTATCGAAGCGTTTTACCTTTGGATAGACCGGCAACCGCCCATCCGGCGGGCGACCCTGGAGAAATACACAGAAGATATGGCCGTGGATAGCCAGCGCTTCCGGAACGAACTGGGATTCTTTCCGGAATATGATTTAAGAAGAGGCTGGCGGGAAGCCGTCCAGGAGATGCGGAGCACAGGTGTGTTGTGAAATTAAAACGCCTTTTCGATATAACCTTGGCTGGTATATTGGCAGGTTTGTTGTTCGTACCGTTTCTACTGATAGCGTTTTTAGTAAAAGTAACCTCCAAAGGTTCTATCTTTTATTGGTCTGATCGCATAGGCCTTAATAATACCATTTTTCAAATGCCGAAATTCCGGACGATGCGTATTGATACACCGGAGATGGCCACCCATCTCTTAACCGATCCTCAAACTTATCTGACGCCGGTAGGCCCCCTATTACGTAAATTCAGCCTGGATGAATTACCTCAACTCTGGAGTATCCTAAAAGGCGATATGAGTTTTGTCGGTCCGCGGCCTGCCCTGTTTAATCAGGAAGATCTCATCGCTCTTCGGACGGAAAAAGGGGTCCATACGATTTTTCCCGGAATGACCGGCTGGGCTCAGATTAATGGAAGAGACGAGCTGCCGATACCCAGGAAGGTTGAATTTGACGAATTTTACCTCCGAAACCGATCCTTTTTCTTCGACATAAAAATACTGGTTCTGACCTTGCTTAGGGTTCTAAAAGCACATGGAGTTACCCATTAGGTTAAAAATTTAAGATCGAAGACTCAAAAGAGTCTGAGGGGTTCGGCCTCAAAAAAAAGGACTCTTCCCTATGGATACCGAATAAATCTCTCGGTCCTATAAAAGGATTACGAGACCTTTGCAGAACTATACCAAAATAGGATTATGAGGAAATAAACCAATAAGGAAAAGGCTTAAATAGAAGCAAGAAAAGTAATGACAAAATAAGATAATATAAAGAAATAACTTGAAAAAGCAACGAAAAAAGGATAAAATGGCTCCATCTAAATCAAGACGAGGTGGAGAAATGGGATATAAGAGGTGGAATCAGAATACCAGTTTTGTGGATATAGCCTTGAGCGAGTCCTTGAAGAAAAACCGAAGTATGAGGACCATGGATCGAATCAATCGGGTGAACGATTGGAGGAAGGTGGAAGAGCGATTAATGGACTATTATAAGATAGGCAGACAAGAAGAAGGGGCCGATGCCTATCCTCCGTTGATGTTGCTCAAGGGCTTATTGTTACAGAAGTGGTTTCATATACCCTCGGATCCTGAACTGGAAAATCAGATTAATGACCGTAGTTCATTTAAGATATTTTTAGGCTTACCTCTTGATGGTATTTCGCCCGATCATTCCACTTTTTCCCGATTTCGAAGTCGGCTATCCAGCGAAGCGATGGCTTGGATAAACAAGGAAGTCTTGCAGCAGTTTGCTCGAAAGGGATTAACGATCAATGAAGGGATAGCCATAGATGCCCGTTTGGTGGAATCGGCGAGTCATCCATTAAGCAATGATGAACTGAAAGAACAACGAGAGAAAAGAGACACCCCAGAAGGCCAGGTGGATAAGAATGGGAAGCCGCTCAAATTCTCTCGTGACTTGGAATCGGATTGGATGACCAAAGATGGGGAGCCTCCTTTTTACGGGCTAAAAGAGCATGCTTCGGTAGATGTGAATAACGGATTATTACTGGCCACAGAGCTTACACCGGCCTCCCATCATGAATCTCCTTACCTTCCTTTATGTGCGGCGGCCAGCTGCCATACGGAAGAACCGATTAAAATCATCTATGCTGATAAAGGGTATTTTGGGGAACCCAATCGCAGCTTTCTCAGTCTGAATCAAATCAAAGATGGGATTATGAGAAAAGACACAACGACGGCCAAGTTGACTGAATATGAGCATGAACGGAATAAGAGGATATCTAAGAAGCGGTATATCGTTGAACAGTATTTTGGGCTGAGTCATTTGCATCAAGGAGCACATCGGGCTCGGTTTACGACACTTATTAAAAATGCCATTGATGCGAAGGTCAGACAAATTGGCCTTTAATCTTTTTCGAGGGGCGAAAATTGTTCTGGCCACCTAAGGCCAAGGGAGGGGTGGCCCCAATATACGGGCCAAGATCCCCGAAGGGGGAAAAGGGAGGCCCATAGGGCTATGTTAATCATCTTTTGGCCATGGTTTTAGCGTGATAAACAGAGTTTTGAAGTAAAAATTTGGGAAAAATTTTTGAAAATTTCAGGATGTAAAATAGTTGAACTCTAAACCATTAATTCAAAGGTCTCTTAAATGTTTGTATGGTTTCGGCATAGCCACTTAGGATAGCACGTTCCTTCCTGCTTTCCCAAGTGTTGCACTTCGCTATTGAACTGACGATCCAAAAATTTGAATTCTGAATTAATCAAACCTCTGTAGACTTAAAAAAATTGACGCTGACATGAATCCGCAATTAAAAAATCCTAAATTATATTTAATGATCCTAGGGGATTGTTTTTTCTTTGTCTTGTCCCTGATTTTTTCCTATCTAATTCGATTCGAATTTAAAATAAACCAAAACCAAATCGCCCAAATAATGTCGCTGCTTTATTGGGTGATTCCTTTAAAATTAGTCATATTTTTAAACTTTGGATTGTACCGGGGGATGTGGAGATATACCGGTATGAAAGATGTTTGGAAGCTGGCCAATGCCTCAGTTTTTTCCACACTCATAGTAATGGTGATGATTTATTACCAATACGGATTCCTAAATTTTTCCCGGGCTGCTTTTCTGCTGGATGGCCTTCTAACATTACTTCTGACAGGCACTGTTCGCTTGATAATTCGTTATTTTTTTCAATCAGATTCTACCCTATTCTTTTATCCGTTATCTCAGAAAAATGGCAAAAATGTTCAGAAAGTTATTATTGTTGGCGCAGGAGATGCCGGTGAAAAGATATTGCGTGAAATTTCGGAAAATCAAACTCTGAACTATAAAGTAGAAGGTTTTTTAGATGACAATATAAAAAAAATCGGAAGGACAATCCACGGCATACCAATTTTAGGCAATATAGAAATATTACCTCAAATTGTTGATGAGAAAAATATCAAAGAAATTTTTATAGCTATTCCTTCAGCAAGCAGTTCCCAATTACGCAGGATTGTCGAGGTCTGTAAACAGTGCCGGATCAGCCATAAAATATTACCCGGAATGGGTGAAATAATTGACGGTAAAGTCAACCTAAAAGCTCTACGGGATATCAGCTACGAGGATTTTTTAGGCAGATCTCCAGTACACCTCAGGATCAATGAGATCGAGAACTATTTGTTTGATCGAGTAGTCATGGTTACTGGTTGTGGCGGTTCCATTGGTTCGGAGTTGTGCCGTCAATTATCTCATTTTCATCCCAAAGAATTAATCTTACTGGATTCTAGTGAATCCAATTTGTTCCAGATTCAGAACGAACTGGATCAACAAATACATTTTCAGCGGTATCATACGATTTTGGGATCCATTCAGGATGCCTCCTTGATTGATCACACTTTGGAGACCTTACGGCCTAAAGTTATCTTTCATGCCGCGGCCTATAAGCATGTCCCTATGCTGGAAAAAAATCCTGCCGAAGCAGTGTTTAATAATATTTTTGGTAGCAAAACTGTGATGGAATCAGCTCTGAGGCATGGTGTAGAAAGGTTTGTTCTAGTTTCCACTGATAAGGCAGTTAATCCCACAAGCGTCATGGGAACCACTAAGCGGATTACTGAACTTCTTTTACAATCCTACCAAAACAACGGCACCCGTTTTATGGCCGTACGCTTTGGTAATGTATTAGGTTCCTCCGGATCGGTTATTCCTGTTTTTCGGCAGCAGATCAAACTTGGCGGTCCGGTTACCATCACCCATCCGGATATTACTAGATTTTTTATGAGTATACCGGAAGCCGCTCAGTTGATCATCCAAGCCGGAGCCTTAGGACTGGGTGGAGAAATTTTTGTTTTAGAAATGGGCACCCCAATAAATATATTGGATATGGCTAAAGATTTAATCCGACTTTCCGGAAAAGAACCGGAAAAAGATATAAGAATTATTTTTACCGGTCTGCGTAACGGAGAAAAGATGTATGAAGAACTGACTGGAAAAGATGAATATCTTCTTGAGACAACCCATGAAAAAATTATGAAGGTTCAAGTCTCCAGCTTGCCAGGTTCTCAAGAAAATGCCGAATCAGCAAAAATTTTGCTTCAGAATCAACTTGATTCGCTATTTGAATTGGCTCGGCAAAACGACCAACAAGCAATAAAGAGAAAACTTAAGGATATTGTGCCAGAATATAAACCAGATTAACTTTACTGAAGTCTTGCACATTTTAGACGCATAGTTGTTCAAGATAAGTATCGAGAATATTTTGTTTAAAAGAGATTTTCATTGATGCCAAGGTGCCGGTTATGAATTGAACCAAAACAAATTTACGGACCTGAAAGGCCAACAAACGAATCGAAAGGCTTAAAGCCAATTGCTTGTCTTTGAACCATTGGAGTATTTTCAGAATAGTCAAAACAAAATAGGCCATCAGGGATAATGCCGTGTGACGCACAATCGCCTGAAGGGAACGTGGCTGGTAATCTCCGAACCCTAAACGTTGTTTAAGATCTTTGATCATCTGTTCGATCTTCCAACGTTTGGCATAATAACGGACCAGATCTACGGCAGAAAGATGGATATTCGTTGAGATTAAAAATCTTGGTTTTTTACGTTGCTCTTTTACAATAACCAGGGCCACTTTACCAAACCCCTTTTTTTCTCCGAGGACCTTTTTGAGTTTGAGCGTTTTATTTTTTCCGTAGAGGGGCAAAGAAATCTCTCGGTAGGAATCCGGTTGATCGGCTAAGGATTTAACAGGAACCGATTTCCCTCCAATTAAAAGAGTGGCATTGGATTTCAGTTGAGAGATCATATGATAGCCCTGTTGACGGCAGGCTTGAGCCAGGTCCTTGGACCAATACCAAGCGTCCGCCAAGAGATAGACTTTACAAGGAATGGGGAGATAGAGCTTTCCCAAGATCTTTTTAACCATGGCCACTTTGGTTTGAAACCGACCACATCCCTTGGTGCCTTCAGGATGGTAGAGGTTGGCCCAAAGTGGGAAAAGGAAGTCTTTATACAACAAGGCCGAAAGGACCCATTGATGACCAAAGACATTGGCCAGATTATGGGCATGATCTTTATGCCAGCCGCAGCCGGGAATCTTCTTCCCGGTCTTTTCGGCCAGGGTATCATCGACCAAGAGAAAGAGGACCGAACCGGCCTTGATCTTAAGGATATTGAAAAATCGTTCCAAGGTGGTCTTAACGAGCTGTTCTTGGTCCCAGACATAAGAAACGAGAAACCGGGTAAAACTGGCCAGGGATCTCTCCCAAGAAGATTGGATAAGGGATTGAACGGTTGAGGACGTGTGGGCTTCTTTGCCCAATTGAATAAACCCGACAACATAGGCGCAAAAAAATTTAAAAGAAGGGCTTGAAAAAGCCTCCGAAAACCAGGATAATATGTTCCGAATATCGTTTTTAGCATGTTCCATTCGCACGGGCCGTTCTCCTTTCTGGCTAAATGATAACGTCGTGGTTTCTTTAGCCAATTATAGTCAACGGCCCGTGTTTTTTTATCTGTTTTTTCTGCAAGAGTTTAGTAACTTTACTAACTAGGATTTCAAGTAAAAATGATAAAAAATATATTTAAGCCTTTTAAAGATAAATGGGTACAAATAGTCATGATCACGGTGCTTGGAGGGATATTTCGTTTTTGGGGAATATTTCACGGGTTAAAAGAGAATTTTATATATCATCCGGATACAGGGTTTATGCTAGGTGATATTTGGAGATTATTTTTGGGGGGGGATTGGTCAAAAGGAACCTATACGGGCCCTGTTTATAATTATTTGCTCATCAACTTAATCCAGCTAATAGATAGAATTACGAATTTCTTAGGATATGGAATTGAATGGTCCTACGAATCGCTTGCATGTGTAGGTAGCCTTTTATCTGCCTTATTAGGTACCGTTACAATTCCATTTGTTTATCTTACTGCAAAAAAAGCCTATAACCATCAAGTTGGCATATGGGCAGCTCTATTCTTTTCGATTTGTCCATTACATTCCTTTCATTCACATTATCAATATAGGGATGTGCCGATGGTTTTCTTTTTAGTGATAACACTATATGTATGTTTTTTAATAATATATGCTCGTTCCCTTTTCTTCTTGTTTTATATTGGGTTAGGTTTTCTATTTGCAATTATTACCGCAACTATTAAGCCAGCCGGATTACTAATAATCATCCCTGTAATATTGGCTTCTTTAGTGGCCTTATCGCAATATAAAAAAATATGGTTAGTTTTTCCCGTACTATTTATTTTCTTGACAGCTTTGTTATTATTTTCTCGGGACAGTATAAATTATCGCTTCACTAATAACATCGGAAGCATTATGAATTATTTTTGGGATGGTCTTCCAAAATGCTATGAAGGATTAAAAGATGTTCTTGAGAGTCTCAAACAATGGAATGGCCTTCTTTTTCTAATCACCGGAGCAATAGCTGTTGGATATTCTGTTTGGCGTCGAAATAAAAGTGATTTAATTATATTATCCTTTTTAATCACTGCTTTTATTTCGACTACATTTATTCAATATTTTGATGAACGTTTTCTTGTTTTTTTAATGCCCCCCCTAACAATTTTTATAGGAAGGCTTATCGTTGAGACTTGGCATGTGAATTACAAGGTAATAATTTCCAAAGTGATGATCATTATTATTACTTCAATAATTCTTGGTGTTTCATTTCAACAATCAATCTGGCAAGGAATAATGTTTTCTTTGCCAGACACTAGATTTATTTCTAATAAGTGGTTGGATGCGCATTTTTCAAAACAAATTCGGGTTGCGACAGAAGGATACTATCCTTTAGGGTTAAATGAATGGCCGAATGCATTCTTTTTTGATATATCTCATCCTGTCGAAAGGGAATTAAAAAAATCCGATATCCTTGTTACTAGCTCATCAGAGCATATGCGTTATTTCGAAAAACCGAATTACTATCCCACCCAGATTAATTTTTTCCAGACACTTAAACAAAAAACTATATCCTTAAAAAAATTCCAAATAACAAATTTAGGTTTTATCCAGCCTACAATTGAAGTATTATTAACTCCTTCTTCAAATTCTCTCATTGTTCTGAATAAAGGCATGGGGTTTTCTGACTTGCCTCGCCCCTTTGATTATTTTTGGAACGGCGGCTTATCCTTTTTGAATAAAGGTCTGTTAGATCGTGATGATCGTACCATAAAACTTGGTTTGAGCCATAGGTATACTACTACCTTAGTTAGTTCAAAGACTGGCCAAGAAATGATCGTCTTTATGCAAAACGGTCCGGAAAAGAGTACGGTCAAAATCCAACTGGGATATACTTCAAGAATCAGGTCTCTTAAGCCTGGAGAATTTCATGTGCTTAAATTTAAACCAAAATGGTTTTTCCCTAAAAAACCGGCACTCTATCATTTTGAAGCTGGATTGCCTGAGGGTAAAAATATCCTTATTCAACTCCGTTGTGGGAACCGGGAGATCGGAGAGGCCTATACTAAGTGGGGGAAATGGGAAAAGTCCCTACCATATTTGAAACAGGCCTTGGCCGACAACGCCAATGATCCGGAAGTCGGCTTACTCTTAGCTGAAAATTATGAGAAATTAAACAGGATAGCGGATGCCCGGGAAGTGATCAAAGAGGTATTAACCAGAAATCCCTTATACTCCCCAATGCTTTTCTCTTTAGGGAAGGCTAATGTATCCATCACCCAATGGGAAAACCAATTTCAGGAGTATACCGGACTCAATCCCTCTTTATTGCGCTATGCCCTTTCACAAGAGTATACTATGGATAAAGCCTTTCCTAGTCCCAGCGGAGCCGGGGAGATGAAAGATAACTGCCAAGCATCGGGAGGAAAAGTCATCATCTATGATCGCGCCATTCATAAACCGGCTGAAGTAATGCACGGACCTTATCTGCATTTGGATCAGGGGGCCTATCTGGCTGGGTTTTTTTTAAGAACCTGGGAAGTCCAGGGAGTTGGACCATTTGCTGAGATTAGGGTATTAGCTGATGATAAAGTGATTTCCAAACAGTCCGTTTCTGTCAAAGATCTTAAAGAAGATAATAAACAATTTAAAGAGGTCCGTATCCCTTTTATTAATGGAGGCCCCAGGCCAGAAATAAAATTTCAGGTCTTTGCTACCGGCAAGGCCAGTTTTGCCGTGGAAAAAATACGACTTGAGCCGGACTTACGAAAAACATTTCAGAAAAAATGGGCAATGCTCAAGGCCGTAGGCGGAGAAAATTTGGTAGGTGAGGGGAGGAATAGAGGTTTAAACTAAGAGGCCTTTGGTGATCTCTCGGATGGTTTTTGTGGTTGAGATGGACTGGCAGAAGGATCTGATCGGTTCGGTTACCGGATCAAAATCCTTCCTTTGCTGATTATAGATCTCCCAACGGCCGTCGGAGACGGCCGTCTTTTCCCGGCCACGCCTTTCCAGGCGCTGGCGGATTACATTAAGAGGGGCCCGGCATTCGATAAAGCGAATCCGGGCCTTGGTTTTTCGGGCTAGTTCCAAAAGGGCCAGCCGTTCCATTTGTCGTTTGTAAGAACCGTCCAAAATCACCGATTGCCCCTGCTTTAGCCGTTTTTCGGCCTCGCCCCTCATCTTTTGATACGTTCTCTTGGACATACCTTCCGAATAAATTCCCCGGCCAAAGGGTTCCCATTTTCTGGCCGTTAGGGAAATCCCGGATAAGGCCTTTCTGATTTCATCGGTGCTGAATAAGGGCCATCCCGTTTGCCTAGCCATTTCCTTGGCCAGGGAAGTCTTGCCGCTGCCCATTAGTCCGAAGACGATGAGAAGGAAAGGGTGGTCTTGTTGAATATAAGTTAGGGCCAAATGATAATATTTTTTGGCCAATCGTTCTTCTTCTCTTTTTTGTCTGACCGGCAATTCGGGATTGTCGGAGGTAAAGGAATGGATTTTGGCCCGCACATAGGCCCGATAGCCCTTGTAAAAATTGAGCAGCCGGAGAAGGTCGCCATCTTCGGAAAGCCGCCCATAGTCTTTGACTAAAAGATCGGATAAATTCGGGTACCCATGGAAATCCAGGTCCATAGCCAGAAAAGCCAGATCGCCGGCCACATCCGAGTAGCGAAATCGGTGATTAAATTCGATACAATCATATATTTGAATAGGTTTATCCAAACAGATATTGGCCGAATGGAGATCTCCATGACAGTCCCGGATATAGCCTTCTTGGGCCCGTTTCTGGAAAAGACTCTTTTGCCGCTTGAGGAATTTCCTCGTTTCCGTGACGATAAGATGATAATCTCGGCTAGCGATCAATCGACCTACATAAGGCAGGGTTTGAACAAAGTTTTCTTCCGTATTCTTGGTGATGATTTCAACCTGTCCAAAATGGTTGATCCCTCCCTCTCTCCGGGCTTTTCGATAAAAGGAGACTAATTTGCGCACCAAAGCCCGGATGTCCTTTTTCTCCACCTTTCCGGCTGATAACAATCGATCCATCATCCGTTCCTGGGGCATCTCTCGCATCAAAACGGCATATTCCAGAACAGGTCCTTGGCCGTTGATGAGCGTTTTTCCCTTTTCCAGAGTGATCTTAACCACTCCCAGGTAGATATTCCGGGTCAAACGACGATTCAGGAGGACTTCCTGTTGGCAGAAGTAGTGCCTTTTAGCCAGGGTGGAAAAATCAAGAAAGTCGAATTGCATGGGCTTTTTTATTTTGTAGACCAAGCCGCCAGTTAAGAAAATATGGGAAATGTGGGTTTGGAGGTGGGTAATCCTTGCCGGAGGCTTTGGATAGGTCTCCGGTCTGAGCATGGCCTGGATAATTTTTTCTTGGGCAATGAAGTTTGAGTTTAAGGGTTTATCCATCTATTTTTTTGAATTGACAGACGTTAATTTTCAGATAAAATAATCATATTCCGAAATACGGAGGAAGTAAATATGAAAGTTTCTGAACGGGGACAAATAACCATTCCCCAAACCCTTAGGAAACGATACGGGTTTCAAAAAGATGTTGAAATTGATCTGGTTCCCATCAAAAATGGGCTATTGCTCCAAAAACGATCCCAGTTAACCCATCCAGTGGACCGCGTTTTGGGGATACTCAAACGGCCCCAAGAAACAGACACTTACATCGAAAAGGTTCGGGGCAGATGATTACCGCTGTTGATACCAATATATTACTGGATATTTTTTCCCCGGATAAAAAGTTCGCTCCTTCTTCCTCAAACCTCCTTAAATTAGCCTATAACGAAGGGGCACTAGTTATTTGCGAAATGGTTTATGCAGAGTTGGTCCCCCAATTTAAAAAGAAAGCGTTTTTAGATCAGACCCTTTCGACCTTAAACATTAGTTTGTCTCCACTTACCAAGGAAATAGCCTTTTTGTCGGGGGAAAGATGGGGGCGTTATAAGAAGTCCGGTGGATCAAGAGAACGAATAATTACAGATTTTATAATAGGAGCCCATGCCCTTTTAGCTGCCGAACGGTTTTTAACCCGTGATCGGGGTTTTTATAAAACCTATTTTCCGGAATTAAAAATCTTCCTAAATCAATAATCATCCATTAACGGTATAATTTCAAACCGGTTCACATCCACCAATCCTTTATCGGTTATTTTCAACTCGGGGATGACCGGCAAGGCCAGAAAAGAAAGGGTCATAAAGGGATTCAGCTGGCTACAACCGGTTAGGGGTACGGCCCGAAGCAGAGCCATCTCCTGAGAAATGACTTGTTCGATGGGTTGATCGGACATGAGGCCGGCTAAGGGCAAGGGGAGTTTGGCTTTCACCCGACCCTGGAGAACGACGACCAGTCCACCCTTCATTTCCTCAATGGTTTGAACAGCAAGAAGCATATCCGCCGGGTCACGGCCCACAACCAAAATATTATGAGAGTCATGAGCCACGGAAGAGGCCAAGGCCCCTTGGGAGAGGCCAAAACCTTTGACCAGACCTAGTCCGACGTTACCTGTTCCGAGATGACGTTCGACACAGGCTACGGTAATGATATCTTCATCAGGGCTCAGGTCGACCTTCCCATCTTTTTCTCCGACTCTTTGCCGAATTTTTTTGGTCAGGATCTGATCGGGAATCAACTCGATAATGTTGGCCCACTTTCCTCGATGAGGGATGTGAAATTTTTCCAGGTTCAGATCTTTAATATGCATTCCGGTGATCTGAAGAGAAGGATTACCCCTGGGAAGCTTTTCCAAATAGCAGCCATCTCGGGCCAGCAACTTTCCTTTTTTAAAGACCGCCTCAATTTCCACAGAAGGTAAGGATTTCAAGATCACCAGATCAGCTTGATATCCCGGGGCAACGGCCCCCTGGTGATGAAGGCCGAAATATTCAGCGGCATTCAGGGTGACCATTTGAATGGCTTGTAAGGGATTTAAACCCAGATGAATCGCCTGTCTGAGGACATGATCCAGATGACCTTCCTGCTGAAGGTCGTCCGGGTGGCGGTCATCCGTAACCAGCAGACAGCGGCGGGCATTGGAAGAAGAAACCAGGGGTAATAGGTCTTTTAGGTTTTTGGCCTTCGAGCCTTCCCTGATCATCAGAATCATACCTTTAGAGAGTTTTTCTTTGCCTTCGGAAAGCCGTAAGGTTTCATGGTCCGATCTGATCCCGGCGGTTAGGTAGGCGTTAAGATCTTTTCCGGATAATAAAGGGGCATGGCCGTCTCTGATTTGCTTAGGGAAGGAAATGATTTTCTGTAATACCTCTTGATCTCCCTGAAGGACCCCGGGAAAATTCATCATCTCTCCCAAGCCTAAGATCCGGGGATGTCGGCCGAGAGAAGACAGGTCGTCGGAGGTTAATTTCGCTCCGGAGGTCTCCAGGTGCGTCGCCGGGACGCAAGAGGGGGCCATGAAGTAGGTCTCCATAGGAAGCCCCTCACTATCGGCCAACATGAAATTAATCCCATCCAGACCCCGGACATTGGCGATTTCGTGGGGATCGGCGATGATGGTCGTTGTCCCCCGGGGTAAAAGGACCGGAGCCAAACCGGATGGAGGCAGCAGCGTACTTTCGATATGAAGATGACCGTCAATAAACCCGGGTGAGATAAATCGGTCTCGGCAGTCTATGGTTTCCTGACCCTCATAAGACCCCAGACCAACGATGAATTCATCGCATAGGGCCACATCGGTTCCCTGGATTTCAGAGGAAAAGACATTGATAACCTTTCCGCCTTTAAGAACCAGGTCAGCCGGGATCTCTCCTCGGGCCGCACGGATGAGTTTTTGCAGTTTGGTGATAGTCATTGGGTATTGGGTAATCAAGTCATTGAGTCATTAAGTCACTTAATCATTAGTAATTAGCCCCATGACCTAATAACGGAACATCTTAGTTGCTTAATGACTCAATGACTCACGTTCTATAATCGGCATTGATACGTACATAATCCAGGGAAAGGTCACAGGTGTATACCGATGTTTTGATAGGGCCCTGATGGAGTCGAATACAAATGGTCAAAGTTGGGTTCTTTAAAATTTTTCCGGCCAAAGCCTCGGCCTCCACACCCAGACCGATTCCCTTCTTCACCACCTGGACGGTATTAAAAAAGATATCCACCCGATTAGGATCAAAGGACACTCCGGATCGACCCAGGGCGGCCATAATTCTGCCCCAGTTCGCATCCTGACCGAACAAGGCCGTCTTGACCAAAGGAGAATTGGCCACAGTGAAGGCCAGGGTCTTAGCCTCCTCTTCGTTCCGGGCCCCTTCGACTTTCAGGGTTACGGCTTTGGTGGCCCCTTCTCCATCCTTGATGATCATTTTGGCCAGGATCATCAAAAGGCCCTTCAAGACACGACCAAAAGAGCGAGTTCCAGGACTATTTACCTTATCCAACCGGGCATTACCGGCCATGCCGTTGGCCAGGACCAGGACCATATCATTGGTACTGGTATCCCCGTCCACCGTAATGCGGTTAAAGGATTGATCAACGGCCTGTTTCAAAAGTTGATCCAAGAGGGTCGGAGCGATAGCTAGGTCGGTCAAGACAAAACAGAGCATAGTGGCCATATTCGGCTGGATCATGCCCGCCCCTTTGGCCATGGCGACGATATGGACCTTTTTCTTTCCGATAACCAGTTCCTTAGAGAGGATCTTGGGAAAGGTATCGGTGGTCATCATCGTCTCGGCCAGGGCCGGCAACCCATCGACCGTCAAGGACTGGGTCAAGACCGGAATGGCTTTATTTATCCTCGAGAGTGGAAGTCTTTGACCGATTACACCGGTGGAGGCCAGAAAGACCTGGGAGTCAGGGATGGATAAATGTCCAGAAACCTGTTGAGATATTTTTTCTGCATCTCTAAGACCGGATAATCCCGTGCAGGCATTGGCGTTACCGCTATTGACCAGGATGGCCCGGCCAGCCCGAGAGGTGATTCGTTCCATATTGATCAGGACCGGAGCGGCTTTGACCAGGTTTCGCGTAAAGACACCGGAGGCTACGGCAGGGACTTCGGAAAAAATCAGGCCCAAGTCTTTTCGAGAGGTCCCTTTTTTAATTTCAGCCGAAGTGCTGGCGGCTAGAAAGCCCGGGACCTGAAACGATTTATTTTTGTCCGCAGCATTTTTTGTATTTTTTCCCGCTTCCGCATGGACAGGGGTCATTTCTTCCTACCTTCTTTCCTTCTCTTTTTTGGGGCGCGGAGGGCTCTTCTCCGCTGTGACTGAAGAATATGGGCTTTTCCGATCGTTCCGTTAGGGGATGGAGATCTTCTTCCCGGGCCAATTGCAGGCGATAGAGATTGGCAATAGTCTGTTCTTTGACCCGTTCAATCATATCCGAGAAAATTTCAAAGCCTTCTCTCTGATATTCCCTCAGGGGGTCCCGCTGTCCATAACCCCGTAAGCCGATGCCTTCCTTTAAATGATCCATGCTGAGCAAATGATCTTTCCAGGTCGTATCGATCGTCTCCAGCATGATCATCTGTTCGAGGGAATCCATGACTTCCGAACCGATGGTTTCCACTTTTTTTAAATAAGCCGACCAGATCTTTTCTAAGAGTTCCTCCCGGAATTGATCCGCTTCCGGCAATGATTGGTTCCCCTCCGGGTTAATCTTGACAGAAAATTGCTGGAAGAGTTTATCCGCCAGGGATTTCAGGTCCCACTCTTCGGAAGGAATTTTTTCATCCAGGAAGATATCCAGTATTCCATCGAGAAGCTCCTCGGTCATTTCCCGGATCATGTCCCGCAATTCTTGGCCTTCCAGGACCTTCCTTCTCTGACCATAGATGACCTCTCGCTGTTTGTTCATGACATCATCGTATTCGATGAGGTGCTTCCTGATTTCAAAGTTGTGCCCTTCCACCCGGCGCTGGGCATTCTCAATGGCCTTGGAAATCAGGGAGTGTTCGATCGGTTCCCCTTCTTCCATTCCCATCTTACCCATCAGACCGGCGATTCGGTCTGAGCCGAAGATCCGCAGGAGATCATCCTCCAAAGAAAGATAGAAACGGGAACTGCCCGGATCACCTTGACGACCGGAACGACCCCGGAGCTGATTATCTATGCGGCGGGACTCATGACGTTCAGTCCCCAAAATGTGTAATCCCCCCAAAGCGGTGACCCCGTCTCCCAGGACGATATCGGTCCCCCGTCCGGCCATGTTAGTCGAAATGGTCACGACGCCTTTTTGGCCGGCCGAGGCGACGATCTCCGCTTCCAGTTGGTGGTTTTTGGCATTCAAGACCGAATGTTTGATCCCTTGACGGGCCAGGACTTTGGAGAGACGTTCTGATTTTTCTATGGAGATGGTCCCCACCAGGACGGGCTGACCTTTGGTGTGGAGCTGTTTGATTTCTTCAACAATGGCCTGAAATTTTTCGGCTTCATTACGATAGATGACATCCGGAAAATCTTCCCGAATCATTTTCTTATGAGTCGGGATTACGGTTACATCCAGGTTATAAATTTTTTTGAATTCCGGGGCTTCGGTATCGGCCGTGCCGGTCATGCCGGCTAATTTTTTATACATCCGGAAATAATTTTGAAAAGTGATGGTGGCCAGGGTCTGGTTTTCACTCTCAATACGCACGCCCTCTTTCGCCTCTAAGGCCTGGTGAAGGCCTTCGCTGTAGCGGCGGCCCGGCATCAGCCGTCCGGTGAATTCATCAACGATGATCACTTCACCTTCTTTGACGATGTAATCCACATCTTTCTTGAAGAGGGTGTGGGCCTTCAAGGCCTGGTTGATATGGTGGACCATGAGCATATGGCGCGGGTCATAGAGGTTTTCCAGTTTCAGTAATTTTTCGGCATGAGCCACTCCACCTTCGGTCAGGACCACGGTTTTTGTTTTTTCTTCGATGGTATAGTCTTTGTCTTTATGCAGCCGGGGAATAATCTGATTGATGTCATAATACATGCGGGTTGATTTTTCGGCTGGACCGGAAATAATCAAGGGGGTCCTGGCCTCATCTATCAGGATGCTGTCCACTTCATCGACAATGGCATAATTAAAGGGCCTTTGAACATAATCATTCAGGGAAAACTCCATATTATCCCGGAGGTAATCGAAGCCGAATTCATTATTGGTCCCATACGTCACATCGGCCCCATAGGCGGCCCGCCTCCCGGCTTTGTCCAGGTCATGAACGATGACCCCCACCGAGAGCCCCAAGAATCGATAGATCCCTCCCATCCATTCGCTATCGCGTTTGGCCAGGTAATCATTAACGGTGACCACATGGACCCCCTCACCACTCAAGGCATTCAGGTAGACCGGCAGGGTGGCGGCCAGGGTTTTGCCTTCACCGGTCTTCATCTCGCCAATCTTGCCTTCGTGAAGAACGATTCCTCCAATCACCTGAACATCAAAAGGACGGAGGCCCAGGATGCGGACCGAGGCCTCCCGAACCAGGGCAAAAGCCTCCGGAAGGAGGTCGTCTAAAGCGGCTCCCTGGTCTAAGCGTTCTTTAAGCTGGGGGGTTTTGGCTTGGAGTTGGGCATCCGATAAGGTGCGCATCTCCCCTTCCAGATCATTAATTTCATCAACGATAGGGGCCAGACGAGCCAGTTCCCGGTCGTTCTTGGTTCCTATTACTTTTTTAATCAGGGCGTTGAACATAATTTGGTTTCACTTCCACGTTTTTCACTTGAATCCTAGGCCCCTCGGCTCCTTGGTCCTTTTCAGATTTCCAACATGACGGCGACTTCATCACACTCTGGAAATTTGACGCACTTCAGACAATCAGACCAGATTTTATGAGGCAGTAAACCCTTGTCCACTTCTTTAAAACCCAATCGTTTAAAGAAATCCACCCGGTAGGTGAGGGCAAAGATTTTATAAAGGCCTAAGGTTATGGCCTCGGAGATACAGGCTTCCACCAACCGGCTGCCGATCCCCTGGTTAGCATAGGCTTCATCCACGGCCAGTGATTTTATTTCAGCCAAATCTTCCCAGCAAAGATGGAGAGCGCACGTACCGCAAGGCTCTTCTTGCCCGTCAGGAACAAAAACATAATAATCTCTCAGGTACCCATACAGTTCGCTGAGGGAACGAGGCAGGAGTAATCCTTTTTGGGCATAGGTCTCCAATAACTTTTGGATGGGTTTGACATCTTTCATGATGGCTTTACGTAACATAAAAATAAAGGGACCGAGGATTCAAGGAGTCAAGGATTCGAGACGGGGAGAGAAATTTTTTCTGTCCAAACACCTTTTTACTCCAACCCTGGAACCCTTGTCCCCTTGGATCCTCCTAATTGTTTTTTTCCAAAACTACGGCTTGGAAGCCGTCATGCTCTAAATTTTTTACCAATTTTTCCGCCTCCCCTTTGGATTTGAGCGGCCCGACCTGAACCCGATACCATTTTCCACCTTTTTGGGGGATTTCTTTGGTCTTTAAGAAGGCTTGATATCCTTTTTCCTGTAATCGTTTGACACTGGATAGGGCTGTGGCCTCTTCCCGATAGGAACCGATTTGGATCAGAAAACCGGCTGCCCCGTTAGACATTTCCTGTTTTTCTTTGGAAGCTTTGTTCTCTACAGGAGCCTCTTTGGTCTCCTTTTTAACTTCCTTTTCAGTTTGAGGCTTCGGGGTTGGTTGAGGAACAGTCATCTGGATCGTTTCGTTTTCTTTTTGGGCGGGCTTCTTATTAAAGAAATCCAACCGAGGTTTAACGATTTCCTCTTGGGGGATTTCCGCTTTTTTTTCTTGAGCCAGGTATTTGTCCGTTAGGGCTTTTTTCTCCGCTTGGAGCCTGCGAATCTGGTCATGAAAGGCCTGGGTGATCGTATCGGAGACGTATCCCCGGCCGACAAAGATTCCCAGGATAAAAACCCAGGTCAAAATAAAGAGAGCACCCATAACAGTGAAGAAAAGCTGCGTTCGGGACAACTCAAAATTAAATCGTTTTTTCCGGTTATAGGGTCGAGGTTTCATCGTCTCTGATCATTTTTTCCGGGGCCGAAACGCCCAACAACGTTAGGGCATTTCTTATGACTGTTCCGATGGCCTGAGAAAGAATCAAGCGAGCTTGGGTTAATTCCCGGTCCTCCTGGATGATTCGATAATGATTGTAATAAAAATGAAATTGGGCGGCCAGTTCTCCCAGATAAAAGGGCAAGCGATGAGGCTCCAGCTTCAAGGCCGCCTGATGGACTTCTTCCGGATAATCCAAGAGAAGTTTGCATAGCCGCCTCTCTTCCGGCAAGGCCAGGCGCTGGAGGGAGCCGGTATCCAAATCTTCCGGATTAAACCCTTGGGACCTGGCCATGGCCAGGACACTGCAAACCCGGGCGTGGGCATATTGGACATAATAGACCGGATTTTCACTGCTCTGTTTTTTAGCCAGATCCAGATCAAAATCCAGAGGGCTATCCGACCGCCTGGTGAGAAAAATATACCGGGCGGCATCTTTGCCCACTTCATCCAGGACCTCTTTCAGGGTGATGAATTCACCGGCCCTGGTGGACATGGCCACCGGTTTGCCCCCTCGGATCAAGGTTACCAATTGAACCAGGATGACCGTCAAAGAATCCGGGGCATACCCCAAACTCTGCAAAGCGGCTTTTAATCGGGGGACATAGCCATGATGGTCGGCTCCCCAAATATTTATCAGGGTATGATAGCCCCGGTTGAATTTATCCCGGTGATAGGCCATATCCGAAGCGAAATAGGTTAAAGCACCATTGGCCCGAATGACCACCCGGTCTTTTTCGTCTCCAAAGGACCGGCTATTAAACCAGAGGGCCCCATCTTCCTGATAGAGAAGACCCTCTTCTTTCATCTTATCGATCAGAGCCTTCACCTGCCCTTGCTTCACTAGGCTTTCTTCACTGAACCAGGAATCGAAGGGGATACCAAAGGTCTCCAGGTCTTCCTGAATTCCTTTTAAAATGGCCTGACGGCCATAACGGGAAAAGAAAGGCAGATCCAATGGGGAATCGATTTGAGGATGAGCAGAGAGTTGCTGCCTTATTTCGGCAGCCAGATCTTTGATATATTCCCCTTTATAGCCATTTTCAGGAAAGGGCTGATCTTCCCCCTGGATTTCTTTAAAACGGGCCTGAATCGAACGCCCCAGGGTTTCCATTTGGGTGCCTAGATCATTTAGATAATATTCACTGGTCACCTCATATCCGTTGGCCTTTAAGAGACTGTTCAAGGCCCCTCCCAAAGCAGCACCCCGACCATGACCGATATGCAGAGGACCGGTAGGGTTAGCACTGACAAATTCCAGGAGTACTTTTTTCCCTTCTCCCCGGCGACTTTGGCCATAGGCCTCTTTTTGGCGGACGATCTGAGGTAGAATATTTTGAAGGGCCATATCTTTTAAGAAAAAATTAATAAAGCCCGGTTTAACCACCTCGATTTTTTCCACCCAGTTAAGGTTCGCCGGAAGGCGGGCTACTAAAGATTCGGCTATTTTCAAAGGAGATTGTTTTAATTCTTTAGCCAGGATCATGGCCAAGTTGGTTGCATAATCTCCATAGATTTCATTGTTGGGCACCGAAAGGGCAATGGGGATTTCCAATAGTCGGTTTTTGGAGGTCGGGTTGGCTACCTCCAATAGGGCCTCTTGAATGAGTTTAGATAGTTGCTCACGCACCTTGGTTTTTTTCTCTTTCTTAAGACAGCTTTTTCCGAAATGGCCCGGCCGGGCCTTTCTTTATTTAAACTATTAATTATAGTATTTTTTCTCTTTTAAGTCAATCGACTAAATACCTTCGGGAATTAAGGGGCCCCATCAGGCAAAAGAGTTCATAAGAAATAGTTTCGGCTTGGCCGGCCAACTCTTCGGCGGTAATTACTTCCCGACCTTGTCGGCCCATTAAAACGACTTCCTCCCCTGGCCGGCATGGCAGGGCCGGGTCAACCCGAACCACCAGCAAGTTCATGCAGATTCTACCTATCACCGGGAAACGTTGCCCTCTTATCAGGACTTGACTGCGGTTGGACAGAATCCTGGGATAACCGTTGGCGTAACCAATCCCTAAAACGGCCAGGATTTCCGGTCGAGAGGTTATATAAGTCCCTCCATAACTGACTTCTACGCCTGGGGGAACCTGTTTGACTTGGAGAATACGGCTTTTCAAAGTCATGACCGGAAAGAGGCGCAAAGGACGGGTCGGCCTGGATGAGGTGATCGGATTGGAGCCGTATAACAACAGGCCCGGACGAACATACTGGAGATGGCTTTGCTGATGAGTAAGCAGGGCTGAACTGTTGGCCATGTGGTTTTCGGTCAGCACAAGGCCGTTCTCTCGAGCTAGGGCCAAGGCAGCGATAAATCGTTTCCACTGGATTTGATTATAAGGGGCTTCCTTTTCATCGGCTTGACCGAAGTGAGAGGTTAAGCCAGTCACGCCCAGTCCTTTTAAGGATTTGATTTTTTTTAAAAATTCTCCAAATTCCGTCCAGGGGACTCCCAAACGCCCCATACCGGTATCGATCTTCAAGTGAATCGGTATCCGGGTGTTGCTTCTTTGGGCTGCCTGGTTGAGTTTTTGAGCCATTTCTAAATCATAGAGGACCGGGGTCAATCGGTTTTGGAGGCAGATCCTGATTTCCTCAGGCTGAAGACTCAAGAGAGCGACTACTGGGACAGTGGGATGGACCTTTTCGCGGATAAGAAGACCTTCGGCCACGGATCCAACCGCTAAGGCTGGCACTCCCAGGTTAACCAATTCCCGGGCTATGGGGATTAGCCCATGTCCATAGGCATCGGATTTAACCACGGCCAAAATTTTGGCGGAGGGCATAATCTTTTTCTGAATTGCCTGAACATTTTTTTTAAGATGGGAGAGATTAATTTCAACCCAGGAACTTGAAGAGACTCTTGAGGGAGTTTTCATAAATCTCCGATAAAAAAATCTTTTTGATTTTACCACTTTAGAATAATGAAAGCGGTTATTGCTTGACAATAAAGGCAAAAATTTTTAAATTATCTATATGACATGTTTCCAAAGAAATTTCATTATATCTTTACTCTTATCCTTTTTCTTATTTTTGGGCTATCCCGTCCAGGCAGTCCAGGAGTCCGAGAATCCGGTTGTCAAATCCAAAAAGACCAGTCAAAAAGGGACCAAAAAAAAGAAATCCAAGAGAACGGTTAAGAAGAAAAAACAGAAGAAATCCCCCCAGGTCAGCCCTAACCTGCCTTCGCCGCCGCCCCGAGCGGCAGTCTCCAGAGTTGTAGAAAGAGACCGTCTCCTGGAATCCCTTCCACTACCTATTGTTGTTGGAGAGGGCGGTCCTGTTCAAAGCCTGGTGGAAGATGAGATTATCCATCTCAAGACTGTTCGCCAGCTTTTACCGGGCGACGAAGTTTCCCTACAGGTCTATGACCTGAATGCCAAAAAAATGCTGGCAGACATCAACGGGAATGTGATTCGAAATGCCGCCAGCCTAATCAAACTGTATGTCCTCTTGGCGGTTTATGATGCCATCGCCCACCAGGAAATTCCGGAAACGCCTGAAATAGAACGGCATCTATACCGAATGATCGCTATCAGTGATAATGAATCAACCAATTTTTTAATTCGGCGTCTGGGACAGGGAGATGCCCATAAAGGGATGAATACGGTTAATACCCTGGTGAGGAATATGGGTTTCTCCGGCACCCGCCTGAAAGAGCTTATCCCGGAGGGCGGAAAAACCTATGGCAATCAGACCACAGCGGCCGATACGACCCTATTTTATCGATTGCTTTATGACCAAAAATTGGTCAGTCCCCAATATTCTCAAAAAATGAATGACATTTTACTGAAGAATATTCATTATCGGATTAAAACGACCCAAATCAACCAGGATGGCGTGGCTGTAGCGGACAAAACCGGTTATGTGCGTGGTCTGAATGGAGACTGTGGTATTGTCTATCAAAGAAGCCAGAATTCCGGATGTGATTACGCCCTTTCAATTATTATTGAAAATAAGAGCCGCCCTTCCGGGGGATGGGGTAAAAAGAAGACCGCGGTAATCCGGCATCTTTCCAATCAAATTTATCAGGCCTTAAAAAACGGGCAAGTCAAAAGCAAATTTGGAAGCCAGAAGCCAGAAGGTAGAAGTTAGAATAAAACCTTCCTATTTTTTTTGTTTTCTGAATGCTGCATTCTGAAATCTGGATGCTTAGTTCCCTTCCTCCCCGATCCACTCATAAACCTGGGCCAAAGCCGACTCCAATAAATCCGGACGGTTCCCGCCGGCCTGGGCCATATCCGGCCTGCCCCCGCCATCTCCTCCCAGGGCTTTGGCCAGACGTTTAACGATTTTTCCGGCCTGGAATTGTTTGGTCAGGTCTTTGGAGACCACGGTGACCAGAAGAACTTTGTCTTCGTTTACTCCTCCCAAGATGACTATTCCTGAAACGAGACGGTCTCGTAGGGAATCGGCCAGATCCCTCAGTTCCTTGGGATCAGAGTTCGGCACAGAAGAAGCCAAGACCTTAATCCCCTTCACTTCCTTAGTGCCTTTGAGGAGGCCATCCACTCCCCCTCCGGTCAGTTGTGTTTTTTTCAACTTGGAAATGGTCCGTTCCAGCTCTTTTTGCTGGGCCAAAAGTTTTTCCACCCTGGGCACCAGATCATCCGCCCCCACCTTCAATAAATCAGCCAAGTCTTTAAGGTGTTCTTCTTCCTGATGGATGATTTTCAAGGCCTCCAGCCCAGTGAGGGCCTCGATTCGCCTGACTCCGGCGGCAATACTTCCTTCGGTTAAGATTTTAAATACCCCTAAATCTCCTGTTCGGGCGGTGTGAATCCCACCGCAGAGTTCTTGGCTGAACTCCCCAATCCGCACCAGACGGACTTCGTCCCCATACCGTTCTTCGAAAAGGGCCATGGCTCCAGTGGCCTTGGCCTGTTCATAATTCATGAGGGTCGTTTGGACGGGGATATTCTCCTGGATCCGGGCATTGACCATCGTTTCGACCGCCTGCAGTTCCTGAAGGGATAAGGGTGAATAATGGGAGAAGTCAAAACGCAGTCTCTGAGGGGTTACCAGTGATCCGGCCTGCTTGACCTGTTCTCCCAGGATGCGGCGTAAGGCCCCATGAAGGAGGTGGGTGGCGGTGTGGTTATGGGAGACGTTGGCCCGCCATTCTCTGGAAACTGAGAGGGTGATTGGCTCTCCGGTTGTCAAGGTACCCTCCTGCATCCGGCCGCGATGGAGTATCAAGCCATTAGGCAGTGAAAAGGTGTTTTCTACGGAGAGGAGACCATGAGGTGAGAAAATGGTCCCTTGATCACCGACCTGGCCTCCGGACTCGGCATAAAAAGGGGTTTGGGCCACGATGATTTCCACTTCCCCGGGATGGCTGACTTGAGAGACTTCTTCCCCATCTTTAATCAAGGCCATTATAATGGAGGAATTCTCTCCGGAGGTATAGCCGGTAAATTCGTTGCTCAGCCCTTTGGTCATCAGGGTTTTATAGACCTCCTGAAATTCTCTATCTCCGCTCCCTTTCCAAGACTGGCGGGACATTTCCCGCTGTTTTTCCATGTGCTGCTGGAACCCGTCCTGATCCACCTGAAGATCTGAGTCCCGGACCACATCCTGGATAATGTCCAGGGGAAATCCGTAGGTATCATAAAGCTTGAAGATTAGCTGACCGGGGAATACGCCTTCTCCTTTCCGGAGCAGGCGATCGATTTCCTCGGTCAGGAGTTTCAAGCCGAAATCCAGGGTCTCCAGGAAACGTTCCTCTTCCTTTTGGATAATCTGAGAAATAAAAGAGATCTGTTCCTTGACTTCAGGATAAACCTGAGCATTGCTTTCCGCCACAACCTGAGCCATCTGAAACAGGAAAGGTTTATCGATCCCCAGGACCTTGCCGAACCGGGCGGCTCTGCGCAAAATACGGCGGACCACATAGCCCCGTCCTTCGTTGGAAGGGATGATTCCGTCGGCCAGCAGAAAGGCCAGGGCTCGGCTGTGGTCGGCAATAACCTTTATGGCCACATCTGTTTCTTCCATTCGGCCCAGTGGTACCCCGGAAACACTTTCAATGGCTTGTATAATATCCCGAAAAAGGTCGGTCATGAAATTATTGGGGACTTTTTGGATGACGGCTGAAATCCGTTCTAGCCCCATACCGGTATCGATGCTGGGCTTTGGCAATGGGAATAATTGACCGCTCTGGTCCCGATTAAACTGCATAAAAACCAGATTCCAGATTTCCAGAAAACGGTCGCAGTCGCAGCCTGGGGCGCAGTCCGGTTTTCCGCAGCCTAGAGCGGCTCCTTGATCGATCAATATTTCGGAACAGGGACCGCAGGGGCCCGTATCGCCCATGGCCCAGAAATTATCTTTTTCTCCCAGGCGGACAATGGATTCTTTGGGGCGTCCGATCTCCTCATTCCAGATCTGAAAGGCCTCGTCGTCTTTTTCATAGACCGAAACGTAGAGTTTGTCCGGTGGAAGGGCATAGACCTCGGTCAAGAGTTTCCAGGCCAGCCGAATGGCCTCCGTCTTGAAATAATCGCCGAAGGAAAAATTGCCCAACATCTCGAAGAAGGTATGATGGCGGGCCGTGCGGCCGACATTTTCCAGGTCATTATGCTTTCCCCCGGCCCGCACACATTTCTGGCTGGAAGCGGCCCGGAGATACTCTCTTTTTTCTTCTCCGAGAAAAACCCTTTTAAAGGGGACCATGCCGGCATTGGTAAACAGCAGGGTAGGGTCGTCACGAGGGATTAGGGAGGCGCTTTTGCAGACTTCATGTCCTTCATTTTTGAAGAAGTCTAAAAATATCTGGCGAATTTCGGTCCCTGTTTTCACTTCCAATCCTTTCTGGAAAATATTGAGTTACGCGTTACAGGTTGCGAGTTGCGTGTTACGTGTTTTGGAAAAACATAATCTCTTCAGTTCTTCCCGCTTTAAACTTTCCTCGCTTTTAACTTTCAATCCTATACCTTGCACCTTGAACCGTTTTTATTTATTGTCCCGTTTCCTTGATCAGCCCGTAGGTCTGTTTTATTTTGGTCTCAATTTCGCTTAACAACTCTTGACGATCCTTGAGATACGTTCGGGCGTTTTCCCGGCCCTGCCCAATGCGGTTACCGCTATACGAATACCAGGTTCCGCTTTTTTCAACGATGTCATGGGCCACTCCTAGATCCAGGATGTCTCCTTCCTTGGAGACCCCTTCTCCGTAGAGGATATCGAATTCCGCCTCTTTAAAGGGCGGGGCAATCTTGTTTTTGACAACCTTGACCTTGGTTCGACTGCCGACAATTTCCTGGCCATCTTTCAAGGTCCCAATTTTTCGAATATCCAACCTCAAAGAGGCGTAAAATTTTAAGGCGTTTCCACCGGTGGTTGTTTCCGGGTTGCCGAACATAACCCCGATTTTCATGCGGATCTGGTTAATGAAGACCAAGGAGGTATGAGTCTTGCTGATCGTCCCGGTCAGTTTTCTCAAGGCTTGGGACATGAGTCGGGCCTGAAGCCCCATATGGGCATCTCCCATTTCTCCTTCAATTTCAGCCCGGGGAACCAGGGCAGCTACGGAATCCACCACCACAATATCCATGGCTCCGCTTCGCACCAGTATCTCGGCAATTTCCAGGGCCTGTTCCCCGTTGTCCGGCTGAGAGACCAGCAGATCATCACAATTCACCCCTAGTTTATTGGCATAATTGATATCCAAGGCATGCTCAGCGTCAATGAAGGCGGCCAACCCTCCTTTTTTCTGGGCCTCGGCAATGGTGTGTAAAGCCAGGGTGGTCTTACCGGAAGATTCCGGTCCGAAAATTTCAGTGATCCTTCCCCTGGGGATTCCGCCGATACCGGTGGCAATGTCCAAGGAGAGAGAGCCCGTGGGGATGAAAGGGACGTCGGCTGTCAGGGCCTCTGCCCCCAGGCGCATGATCGAGCCTTTCCCAAACTGTTTTTCAATTTGACTCATGGCCATTTCCACGGCCCGGCCTTTGTCGCTGCCTTTGTCACCGTTACCTTTCATGTCGCCTCCCTAATTGTTTAATGTTTTATAAATCGTTTAATTCGGAAATAACCCTTAAATCCCCCTCATTCCCCCTTTTTCTAAGGGGGACTATTAAATCCCCCCTTAACAAAGGGGGGGCAAGGGGGGATTTAATCCTTTGTAGTGTCCCGGCTTAGAGTAATGAAAATATCTTTACTATCCCGTTAAATCCTTTTCAAAGGAAAGTTCTCTAATTTTGTGTAGACCGGTCCGGTGGGTGTTAAGTCACTTTTAAAAAGGACCAGTTCTTCCACCGGAAAAGAATCGGTTTCTTTTTCCCCCCAACCATTCAGTTTTTGGTAAAGGGGCTCATTGATCTGATTCAGTTTATTTCTCCCCAAAGTCAGATGGGGATGAAAAGGCCTTTCTTCTTTCGGGATTCCCAGGGAAGCCAAGGCCTCCTCAATGATTTGGTGTAATGCAGCAAGCCTAGCCTTGTCTCCAGTCAGCCCAGTCCAGATCACCCTTGGTCTGAATAGATTTGGGAAGGCTCCGATCCCTTTTAAACCCAGATTAAACCTGGGGTATTCGGAAATGACCTTTTGCAGGGTTTGGGAAATTTTTCCGACTGTTTCCATGGAGATGGAGCCGAAAAATTTCAAGGTCAAATGGGTCTGCCGAGGAGAAACCCATTTGACTGATGAAGGAACCTGACGAAGGTCCTGCAAATAATCTACCATAACTTTTTTTATTGATTCAGGCAAGTCAATCGCTAAAAAAGAACGGATCATAATGTTTAACAAAAGGGTTCAAGGATTCGAGGATTCCAGGGTTCGAGTAGGTTCACTTCCACGCCTTTTACTTGAATCCTCAACCCCTTGGCCTCTTGAATCTTTAAGAAAATTTTCCTCTTTTATAGTGCCTCGGCTCAGGAGGCACGGAAATTAATTAGAAATTTCCGGACCTCATTCAAGGCCGTATAGGCGGTCAGGATTTTCACCTGATCACGTCTGCCACTAAATTGATATAAAGCGGCTTGGGTTCCCTGAGCGGAAGACAAGGCAATCCAGACCGTACCGACAGGCTTTTCCGGGGTCCCCCCTCCTGGCCCGGCTATTCCGGTTACCGCCAAACCTATATCCGAACCGCTTAATTTTCTAATGCCCTCAGCCATTAGGAGGGCGGTCTCTTTGCTGACCGCCCCATAACGGGTTAGGATGCGTTTGGGGATAGCCAATAGTTCCGCTTTGGCGGCATTGCTATAGACAATTATTCCTCGGTCAAAATATTCGGAACTGCCCGGTACGCTGGTAATCTGATGGCCGATCAATCCTCCGGTACAGGATTCGGCCACCGAAAGGGTTAATTTTTTTGCCAGGAACAATTCGCCGACCACTTCCTCCAGGGGTTGGCCGTTGTTAGAAATTATATATGGGGATAATCGCTCTTCAATGATCGTTTCTATCAAATCAAGCAGATGTTCGGCCTGTTGAGGGTTTTCTGTTCGTACGGAAACAGTCAGATGGTGTTCGGGAAAATTGGGGTAAAAACCGAGTTGAAGGGAGGTAAAGCGCCTCTCTAAATCTTTTAATTTTTCATTGATCTCCGGCTCTAATAACCCGAAGATCTTGTAGATGCGTTGTTTGATGATTTCCCGGCTGGGATTATGTTGGATCAAATAAGGGATAACCTTCTTATCTAAAAACCGATGCATCTCCGTTGGAACACCGGGCAAGAAAAAGAAGGGTTTGCCCTTCTCGATCATCATAAAACCACAGGCCTTAGGTCGGGGATGAAACAATTCCACCCCCTCCGGGAGCCAGGCCATTTTTTCAAACAGGGGATCCCAGGGAATCCCTCGTTGGTTTAAAAACCGCTTGATTTGGGCTTTAAGTCCTTTGTCGAGGATCAGGGGGCGATGGAAGGCTTGGCAGACGGCTTCCACCGTCAAATCGTCCAGAGTCCCTCCTAGACCTCCCGTCACTAAAACGGCATCAGCCCTTTTTTCAGCTTGTTTTAGAGATGAACGGATAATGTTAGGCTGGTCTCCGATTAAAATAATCCGATTGATCTGAAATCCACAGGAATGTAAACGGGCGGCGGCATAACTGGTATTTTGATCCTGGACCCGACCGGTGGTCAGTTCATTGCCTATGCCGATGATCTCGATTTTGAATCCCATCTAAATCTTCCCTGGAGCAAGATAAAGGAGACAGAGACGGAGAAGGAATTGGCTATAGATTCCGGCCAAAACATCATCCAGAACGATTCCCCATCCGCCAGGTAATGATCGGTCTATTTTCCGAATCGGATAAGGCTTAAGGATGTCCATGATTCGAAAGATAAAAAAGCCAAGAATAGCGGTGGTCCAGGTAAAAGGAAGCCAGGCCACCGTGACCATATACCCGACGATTTCATCAATAACCACTCGGGAGGGATCCTTCTTGCCCCAAAATTTCTCTGCCTGGCCGGCGACAAAGACAGCCAACCCAATGGAAATGATCAAAATGATTAATTGGTTCCGGAAGGGTTGGACCGATAGAAAGAAAAAAATCGGTAACCCCCAGAGGGTTCCAAAAGTGCCTGAAGCCAGGGGGATATAACCCAGATAGGTTCCGGAACTCAGAAAAAGGATCGGCCCTTTGAGGGCAGGTTTGGTCATTAGGTCCAAAATAGAATTCTATACTCCAAGAAAGAAATCCGGTAGCCATTTTTTATAATGTTATGAATCCGATGTCAAGGGTTCCGTAAGCCGGGAGACAGACTTCCCCCCAAGGAAGTTTTTTACAAAGGGGCGATTCTAGTGTATAAGAAGACATCTAAACTAATACTAACATTATAAATAAATTGACATCACCCCCTCCCTATCCCTCCCCCCTCGAGGGGAAGGGTGGGGTGGGGGGCAACTCTAATTCATGCGTCCGTAGTAGATAGGGAAAGAAGTTATCCTTTGAAAGGGAAATTTTTAATTATCGTCCTTGTTTTGGCGGGTTTAGGGGGCATGGCCTCCGCTCAGACCTTGACCGATGATTATCTGACCGTTGTGGCCGTAGGGGATATTATGATGGGATCTACCGGGACCAGAGGAAAATTACCGCCCAATGACGGACAGGATTTGTTTAAAAAGATTAGTCCCCTTTTGGAAGGGGGCGATATTGTTTTCGGCAATTTAGAGGGCCCTTTGTTGGACGAGGGGGAATCCAGTAAATGCCGACAGGAAAAAAGTCCGTATTGTTTCGAATTCAAAAGCCCGATTCGTTACGGCCTTCTTCTTAAGCAGGCCGGTTTTAACGCCTTAAATCTGGCCAATAACCATACCTGGGATTTTGGAATCGAAGGCGTCAAAAGCACTATAGAGACGTTGAATGGATTAGGGATTAACCCTTTGGGCGGGAAAGTCATCGCTTCGTTTGCGTTTAAAGGGAAGAAGGTGGCCTTGGCAGGATTTTCCTTTACGACCACACCCTATTCATTTTCCATCCTTGATATTGATCAGGCCAAAGAGATAATCACTAATTTAAAGCAAAACCATGACTTGGTCTTTGTTTCCTTTCATGGAGGGGCGGAAGGAAAATCGGCCCTCCACGTTCTCAATGAGCCGGAGATCTTTTTGAATGAAAATCGAGGCAATGTCAGGCAATTTTCCCAGGCGGTTATTGATGCCGGAGCGGATCTGATTCTTGGACATGGTCCCCATGTTTTGAGGGCCTTAGAGGTCTATAAAGGGAAATTGATCGCCTACAGCCTGGGAAATTTTTTGACGTATGGGATGTTCAACCTGAAAGGACCTAATGGAATCAGCGGTATTTTAAAGATCAAACTGGATCTGAAAAACGGGGAATTCTTAGACGGGCGATTCATTCCGGTGAAATTAATGGACGGGGGAATACCGGAATATGATGCTTCCAAAGAAGGGATAGGATTAATCAAACAATTGACCGAGAATGGACGGTTTCCCTTTAATATCCAGATCAACGAGGAAGGGGAATTATCCCGTATACCATGACCGATGGCTTAATGAGCGATCTAGAATCCTTTGAGGATCTCCTGGACCAACTGGCTCTGAAAAAAGGCCTGGAACCCGAATATCAGGATATTTGGGGCCAGAGTCATCCTGCATCGTTTCAGACCAAGATCAGGATCCTCTCCGCTATGGGATATTGTCTGGAAAGTCTGGCAGATCTTAAAAAAGCGCTCCAAAAAGAAGAAGGGAAAGAATGGGGACAGATCACCGATACGGTCCAGATCATCTCCCAGAACACCTCCTCACATGAGTTGGTTTTTCAAATTCCCCTCAAAAACATCCTGAACGAAGACCGGTTTCCTGCAGATATCGGGATAGAGCTGGAAATCAAAGAGGAATTCGGGACGGTCCAGACCTATTCCTTTTCTTCGGATCAAATGCGCTTTGTGGGGGCGCCCAGGATAGACCAGGCCTTTTTTCTCAGGGGCTCCTTGCGTATGCCGGAGATCCCGTCCTTAGGATATCATGACGGTTGTCTTACTGTCAGGAGAGGTGAAGAATCTTTCAGACAAACTTTTAAGATCATTATTTGTCCGGAAAAGGCCTATCTCCCTCCCGTATTAAGGGGAGAGGGGAAAAGGGCCGGATTAATGGTTTCCCTGGCTGCTCTTCGTTCCAAACGAAATTGGGGGATCGGGGATTTTAGGGACTTAAAAGAGCTGGTGCGCTGGGCCATTGAGGTTTTAGGGGTGGATGTTATCGGCCTTCTCCCTCTCCACGCTTTAGCCAATAGAGAGCCCTATAATATCAGTCCCTATTATCCTTCCAGCCGTTTGTATCGCAATCCCATCTATTTGAGTGTTCCGGAAGTGGATGAATATCAGTATTCCCTGGAGGTCTGGAAATTCATCATGACTCCTGACTCTCAAAATCTCCTGAAAGCCCTAAGAGATTCGGAAAAGGTTCAGTTTGAAAAAACGGCTGAATGGAAGATAAGGATATTGAGGCACCTTTTTCAAACCTTTCTGGAGCGCCACTGGAAGGCCAAGGGAGAGGAAACGGAACGCCAAAAAAAATTCCTGGCTTACTTGGAGCAGGAAGCCGATCTGTTGGAACGGTATGCCACCTATTGCGCCCTGGAGGATTATTTCCGCAGGGAATCTCCGGAGCTTCAGACCTGGGGGCAGTGGCCGGCTTCTTTTCAAGATCCGGACTCTGCGGAAGTTAAGGCCTTCCGGCAAGAACATCGGACGGAGATCTTGTTTCATAAGTATCTTCAATGGCAGGTGGAGGAACAACTTTCCGGGGTCCAAACCTTGGCCAGGCAGTTAGGAGCTGAGATAGGCCTGTATCAGGACCTGGCCCTGGGATCCGATCCCTGGGGGGCCGATTCCTGGGCCTGGCCGGACTATACGGTCCCGGGAATGAAAGCGGGCTGTCCACCGGATGAGTTTGCCCCTAAGGGGCAGGAATGGGGATTCTATCCCCCCAATGGGGAAAGGCATCGACAGGAGGGCTATCAATTTTTTGCCCAAGAGATGCGGAAAAATTGCCACCCGGCAGGGGCCTTGCGGATCGATCATGTTCTGAAGCTTTCCCGGCTTTTTTGGATACCGGATGGCTGTACTCCTGGGGAAGGGGCTTATGTCAATTATTTGCTGGACGAGTTGATCCCCATCATCGCCTTGGAAAGTGTTCGGAATAAAACCTTAATCATCGGCGAAGACCTGGGAACGCTCCCCGACGGCTTGAGGGAAATTCTGCAAGCCAAAGGTTTTTTTTCCTATCGTTTATTCTATTTTGAAAAAGACCAGGCCGGTCATCTGCTTTCTCCGGAAGCCTATCCGGAATTAGCCCTAGCCTCGGTGAGCACCCATGACCTGCCGCCACTGGTCGGATTCTGGGGGATGGAGGATATCTCTCTCCGAAAGTCCCTGGGTCTATTTCCGACAGAGGACCATTTTCATCAGGCCATGGCCGGACGGATTTTGGAAAAACGGAGAATGATTGACCGTCTCCATCAATTAGGATTTCTTTCGGAAGAAGATGCCTTAAACCTTCAGGCCCAGGAAGAGCCGGATTTGACGGAAGAGCTGGTTCGGTCGATCTTGGCCTTTCTAGTGGCCACCAGGGCCAAATTGACGGTTTTGAGCCAAGAAGATCTATTTCGGGAGAAACATCAGTTTAACCTTCCCGGAACGACCAACGAATATCCGAACTGGTCCCGAAAGATGCGTTTTAGTCTGGAGGATCTGCGGGAGCACCCGGAGGCATTGAGATTGGCTGAGCAGTTTCGGGATTTGATCGTTCAAGCGGGCAGGGGAGTAATAAAGTCTGGCTCTCCTTCCAAGTAATTGGTCAAAAGGGGTCGGGGTTTCAGGGATTCAATGGTTTGAACAGGGATAGCGAGCGCATTCCCCGCAGCTTGCTCCGTGGCTTAGCGAGCGAATTACAACCTCTCGACTTTAAAACTGAAAGCGCTTTTCCGGATTTGAGCTAGGTCGTAGTTCATCTGCATCCGAAGCCAGGTATCCGCAGTGCTGCCAAAGGCTTTTTCAAGGCGAACAGCCATTTCGGGTGTGCCATTGCTCTGCCCAATTCCCGGCCCCGAAAGGGTTCGTGTTTAATCAAGCCATGGTCGGGTGAATATTGAAGGTAGCCTTGAAACGCCCCCCCAATCGAAAGCGGGAACCGGGATAGATTAATCGGCTGCGGGTGGCCACCTGCCCGAAGGACCAGGTTTTGCGGTACAGGACCAGACAGGGTTCGCCGGCCTTTATTTTAAGGGCCGTGCGGGTGAAGGCATCGGGCATGGCCGCTTCGATGACCTGCTCGGCTTCCTCAAGCGGGGCCACCCGCAGCAGGTATTCGCTTGGGGTCAGCTCGGTAAAATCCTGCTCAAGGTATTCCGGGGCCACGGCGGGATTGACATAGCGGTCGGAAAGCTGGACCGGCACCCCGTCATCCCGATGCACGATGATGGAACGAAAGACCCTGCCTCCCTCAGGCAGTCCCATTTCCCGGGCCAATTCAGCCGTAGCGGTCTCTTCGGTCAGAAGCAGGACCTGGCTGGTATGATGGCCTCCCCCCTCGGCGATCTCATCGGCAATACTTTTGATCTCCAGCAGGGTCCCCTGGGGTTTGCGCTTAGCCACAAAGGAGCCCACCCCCTGAAGGCGGGTGATAAATCCTTCGGCTACCAACTCCCGAAGGGCCTTGTTCACGGTCATCCGGGAGATCTGAAAATACTGCCCCAGTTCCTTTTCCGAAGGAATTTTGGTTTCCGGCCCCCATTGACCCTTGTGGATTTGGCCGATGATGTAATTTTTAACCCGTCGGTATTGAGGATGGGGCCCCAATACCGGGGCCTTATCCCCGGTTTTCGCGGACCTCGGGAGCGAAGCGGGATAGGCTCTCTTGGATGGTTTGGTTTTGGATCTTCTGGACATGATTTAAACCGGTTCGTTTCGGATTCCGGCCCTCTTTTCATTTGACAGGCCGGAAACTTTTGGTTATAGAAGTATATACATGTATAGATGATTGTCAATTAGTTTCCATCCGGAAATTAAAATTTCCGGATGGAAACACCTCGATTCTCGCCCGGAGCTCTCGCCAGAAACCCCTCTTTTAAGGGGTTTCTGGCGATGGAGAATAGCCAGCAGCTGTATGTTCTCATCCGGAAAAGCCATTTTCGGATGAGAACCAATTAGAAAATATACGTTTCACTTTTAGACCCCCAAGGAGACCGGATCATGACAACCCAGGCCCAGGATAGACTGCTCAAAGAATTACAAATCGGTCTTGGAAAACCGAGACCGGTCAAGGCCCCACGGGGTACGGAGCTCCATTGCAAAGGATGGCAGCAGGAGGCGGCCCTGCGCATGCTCTGCAACAATCTGGACCCGCAAAACGGGGAAAAACCCGATGAGCTGATCGTCTACGGAGGATTCGGCAAGGCCGCCCGCAACTGGTCCTGCTTCGATGCCCTGATCCGTTCCCTTCTCACTCTGGAAAATGACGAGACCCTGCTGGTGGGGTCGGGGAAGCCGGTCGGCATCCTGCGCACCCATACCCACAGTCCGCGCGTCCTTATTGCCAATGCCAACATTGTGCCCCATTGGGCCAACTGGGAGCATTTTCATGAGCTGGATCGGAAGGGTCTGATCATGTTCGGCCAGATGACCGCCGGGTCCTGGATTTACATCGGCACCCAGGGTATCCTCCAGGGGACTTATGAAACCTTTGCCGCCTTGGCTGATATCCATTACCAGGCCTCGCTCAAGGGGAAGATCGTGGTCAGCGCCGGTCTCGGCGGCATGGGCGGGGCCCAACCGCTGTCCGTGACCTTGAACGAGGGAGTGGCTTTGATCGTCGAGGTTGACCGGGGACGGATCCAGCGCCGCTTGGATACCCGCTATCTGGATGTGATGACGGAAGATTTAGATCAGGCCATAACGCTGGCCCGGGAAGCAGCCGCATCCAAAACGCCCCGTTCCATCGGCCTTTTGGGCAATGCGGCGGAAGTCCTGCCGAAGATGATCGAAATCGGCTTCATACCCGACGTCGTCACGGATCAGACCTCGGCCCATGATGAACTGAACGGCTATGTGCCCCACGGCCTGCCTTACGCCGAGGCCCTGCAACTGCGGAAAGAAAACCCTAAAAAATATATCGCCCTGGCCATGAACTCCATGGCCCTTCACTGCCGGGCCATTTTGGAAATGAAGAACCGAGGGGCCGTTGCCTTCGACTACGGCAATAACCTGCGGGGCCAGGCCCTGAAACAGGGGGTCAGCAATGCCATGGACTATCCCGGATTTGTGCCGGCTTATGTGCGGCCCTTGTTCTGCGAAGGGGAGGGGCCCTTTCGCTGGGCGGCCCTTTCCGGCGATCCTCAGGACATCGCCGTCACCGATCAGGCCCTGATCGAGGCCTTTCCCGAAAAGAAGCGGATGGTCCGCTGGTTAACCCTCGCCGGACAAAAGGTGGCCCACATGGGACTCCCGGCCCGCATCTGTTGGCTGGGCTACGGAGAGCGGGATTGGGCCGGAAAAATATTCAACGACCTGGTTCGCTCCGGGGCCGTCAAGGCCCCTCTGGTCATCGGCCGGGACCACCTGGATTGCGGCTCAGTGGCCTCTCCCTTTCGGGAAACCGAGGCCATGCGGGACGGCTCCGATGCCGTAGCCGATTGGGCCCTGCTCAACTGCATGGTCAATGTGGCCTCCGGGGCCAGCTGGGTTTCCTTTCATGACGGCGGCGGGGTCGGGATCGGTTATGCCCTGCACGCCGGACAGGTGACCGTTGCCGACGGCACGCCCGAGGGCGAGCTCCGGGTCACCACGGTTCTACGCAATGACCCGGGCACCGGCATCATCCGCCACGCCGATGCCGGTTATCCCAGGGCCGTGGAAGTGGCCGCCGAACGGGGCGTCAAAATTCCCATGCTTAACCTGTTCCCCTAGGAGGCCGAACCATGCCCGCCCCGCTTATCGAATGTGTGCCCAATTTCAGTGAAGGCCGCCGGGAAGAGGTCATCGAGGCCCTGGTGGCCCCTTTTCGAAACCGCCGGAACTGCACCCTACTCGACCATCGAGCCGATCCCGACCACAACCGTCTGGTCGTCACCCTGGTGGGCCGCCCTGAACCCATCCAAGAGGCTTTGATCGAGGCGGCTAAAATCGCCGTTGAGCATATCGACCTGGAAAAACACCAGGGCGGTCATCCCCGCATTGGGGCCGTGGATGTCATCCCCTTTGTACCCCTGCGCCATATCAGCATGTCCGACTGTGTGAACCTGGCCCATACTTTTGGGCAGCGATATTATCAGGAGACCGGCATTCCGGTTTATTTTTACGAAGAGGCGGCCTTGAAACCGGAGAGGCGGCAGCTGGAAAAAATCCGCCAGGGCCAGTTTGAAGGACTGAAGACGGCCGTGAAGGACCCCCATCGAAAGCCCGATGTAGGCGAGGCCAAACTCCATCCCCGGGCCGGGGCCACGGTCATCGGGGCCCGCAAGTTTTTGATCGCCTTCAATGTCAACCTGGGCACGGCCGATCTCGAGGTGGCCCGAACCATCGCCCGGGCGGTTAGGGCCTCTTCCGGGGGGTTTGGCCATGTAAAGGGAATCGGTCTGGCCCTTAAAGACCGGGGCCTGGTCCAGATTTCTTTGAATATCGTCGATTTTGAAAAGAACCCTTTATATCGGGTAGTGGAATTTATCCGGATGGAGGCCCGACGGTGGGGCGTCAACGTGGTGGAAACGGAAGTGTATGGAATGGTGCCGGCCGAGGCCTTTCTGGACAGCGCCGCTTACTATATGCAGATGAACGGGTTCGATCCCAGGCAGGTTGTGGAACTGCGGCTGTTGGAGATGGAAGACAGCGGGCCCGCTCCGGGAAAGGAGACATGATGAACCTGGTCGATCTATCCGTAGGTGCCTTTGTCCAGGAATTAGCCAGTGAACAACCGGCACCTGGCGGCGGCAGTGTGGCCGCCTTATGTGGGGCCCTGGCTGCCGCCTTGTGCGCCATGGTGGGCCGGTTGACCGTTGGACGCAAGAATCAGGAACAGGTCTGGTCGGCCATGGCCTCGGTGAGGGACGGGGCCGAGGAGTTGAAGACCGATTTGCTCCATTTGGTGGATGCCGATACAAAGGCCTATAACTTGGTGACCGCCGCCTACCGGCTGCCGAAGGGGAATGAAGAAGAGATATCTAAGCGGAATGCCGCTATTCAATCCGCTCTTCAAGTGGCGGCCCAGGTCCCCTTGAAAACCTTAAAGGCCCTGTCCGGCATGCCCGAATTGGCCCGTCAGGCTATTGAACTGGGAAACCCGAATTGTTTGACCGATGCCGGAGTGGCCCTGCAACTGGTCCGGGCTGCGGCCTTTGGTGCGGCCTATAATGTGCGCATTAATGCGGGGTCCCTGAAAGACCGCCGGGAAGCCGAAATCCTTCTGGCCGAAACGGAGACCACTCTGCAGCAGATTAAGAAAGAAACGGAGAGGCTGGAAGGGGTAGTCGACAAAAAGGTAGGCTAAGACTCTAGTTTCCATGCCCCGTCCTTTGGGGTGCGTCGCAATGAAACATGAAAATGGACTTCCTTTTAGCTTTCAGCTTTGAACTTTGAGCTTTGAGCTTTTTTAAACTAAGGAAACCGTGACATCGGGCCAGTCTTATTATCGGGAGAAACTTTCAGCGGAAAGGCTCCATCGGGTCTATGCCATCGCCTCACCCCGGGTGCGGCAATATCTGCAAGGGGAGATCGATTTCGTTTTGGACCGAATGAAACCCGATGATTCGGTCCTGGAGTTGGGATGCGGGTATGGCCGCGTCCTGGACCGGCTGGCGGAGAAATCCCGGCACGTTTTCGGAATTGATCATTCTCCGGCCAATCTGGAGATGTGCCTTACTCGGCATCAGGGCCGTCCGCCCTATGGTCTGGCCCTTATGGACGCCCGGGAACTGGGGTTCGGGTTAGGCTCTTTCGACCTGGTGGCCTGCATTCAAAACGGGATCTCGGCCTTTAAAGTTGAGCCATTGGAACTGATCAAAGAGGCCCTGCGGGTCACCCGAAAGGGCGGCCTGGTCCTTTTTTCCAGTTACGCCGAATCGTTTTGGCCGGAGCGCCTGAACTGGTTTCGCCAACAGGCTGAAGAAGGACTTCTGGGCAGGATTGATGAAGAAAAAACCGGAAAGGGTATCATTGTCTGTGAAGACGGATTCAGGGCAATAACCTTCAGCCGGAACGATTTCGCGGATCTGGTGCGGGGATTAGGACTCCCATCCACCCTAACCGAGTGGGACCAATCAAGCCTTTTTTGTGAAATACAAAAATGAATATGGACGCCCTATTGATACATACTAATCTGGCCTCCATGGTTCCGGGCCGGCCTTACGGGGCCGTGCTGGACGGCGCCCTGGCCGTAACCGATGGACGCATCAGCTGGGTGGGAAGGCGTCAGGACTTGCCGAAGGAGGCGGAAGACCAGGCCGCCGAGGTCCACGACTTGGGTGGAAAGTGGATGACTCCGGGGTTGGTGGATTGTCATACCCATCTGGTCTACGCCGGCAGCCGGGCCAGGGAATTCGAACTGCGGCTCCAGGGAGCGACCTATGCCGAGATCGCCCGCGCCGGAGGGGGCATCCGCTCAACCGTGGCCGCCACCAGACAGGCCGATGCCCAAAGCCTTTATGACCAGTCCCTGCCCCGGCTGCGCAGCCTTATGGCTGAAGGCGTGACCACCGTGGAGATTAAATCCGGATACGGTCTTGACCTGGAGTGCGAAAGCCGCCTGCTTGCGGTGGCCAGGCAGTTAGGGCAAACCGAGCCAATCCGGGTGCTCACTACCTATCTGGGGGCCCATGCCCTCCCTCCGGAATTCGAAGGCCGCCCCGATGACTATATCGATTTGGTCTGCCGGGAAGGCATTCCTTTGATGGCCGAAAAAGGTTTGGCCGATGCCGTGGATGTTTTCTGCGAAGGCATCGGTTTTTCCCTCTCGCAAACCGAGCGGATTTTTCAGGCCGCCGCGGACCATCGCTTGCCGGTCAAACTCCATGCCGAGCAATTATCCGATTTGGGGGGATCCATCCTGGCCTCCCGGTTTAAGGCCTTATCCGTGGACCATCTCGAATACCTGGGGCGGGAAGGTGTCCAGGCCCTAGCCCAATCAAGTACCGTGGCGGTGCTGCTTCCCGGGGCCTTTTATTTCCTGGGTGAACCCCAGAAGCCGCCGGTGGAACTGCTTCGCCAATACGGTGTCCCCATGGCCGTGGCCAGTGACGCCAATCCCGGCAGTTCCCCCTGCGGGTCCCTGCTTTTGATGGTTAATATGGCCTGCACCCTTTTCCGTCTGACCCCGGAGGAGGCCCTGGCCGGAGTGACCCGGAATGGGGCTGCCGCCTTGGGCCTGGCCGATTCTTTGGGGACCCTCGAACCGGGGAAGATCGCTGACCTGGTGGTCTGGGATATATCCGAACCGGCTGAATTGGCCTATCGATTCGGATATAATCCGATGACGATGGTTATTAAAGAAGGGAAGGTGGTTGCCCGGCGGTAAAAGGCAGAGGACAAAAGACGAGAATATAAAGACCGTCGTTCGTATTTCGTATATCGTTAAAAATATCATTTACTAAGAACGAAATACGAAATACGAGATACGAATAGGCTGTTCTAGGAATTATTTCATAAATCAATGTAAGGAGGATTTATCATGGGCAGGAAATTTTTTGTTTTGGTGAGTGTGTGTAGTTTGGCTGTTTTTGCCCTGTCGGCCTGGGCTGCGGAACCGATCAAGATCGGCTTCCACGCCCCGCTGACCGGTTTTGCCGCTTCGGACGGCAAGTCTTCCAGCATCGGGGCCGAGCTGGCCGTGGAACAGGTCAATGCCGCCGGGGGCATCAACGGCCGTCCCTTGAAACTGGTGAGCTATGATGATCAGGCCAAGCAGGAGCTGGCCATCACCATCGCCAATAAATTGATCGGCCAGGACAAGGTGGTCATCGCTGTTTCCGGAAGCTATTCGGCTCCCACCCGGTCGGCGGCCACCGTCTTCCAGGAAGCCAAGATCCCGTATATCTCGGCCTATGCCATCCACCCGGACATCACCCGGGCCGGAGAATACTGCTTCCGCACCTCCTTCCTGGGAGAGATCCAGGGCAAGGGCGGGGCCAAACTGATCGGTGATCTTCTGGGTAAAAAGAAGGTAGTCATGATCACCCTTCAAAACGATTTCGGGAAATCCCTGGCTGATGGGTTTAAACAGGCGGCCGGTCAGTACGGAATCAAAATCATCAACGAATACGAATATTCCATGAAGGACCGCCAGTTCGGTTCTCTGGTGGCCAAAGTCAAGGCGGATAATCCCGAGGCCATTTATGCCTCCGGGTATTATTTCACCGCCGGGCCCCTGGTCAGCCAGCTTCGGGCGGCCGGGGTAACCGCGACCATTATCGGCCAGGAAGGATATGACTCCCAGAAGTTCATCGAGATTGCCGGCCCGGCGGCCGAGGGGGTGATCATCACCACTTCCCTGGACCGCGATTCCGATGTGCCGGAGACCAAAAACTTTATCCAGGCCTTTGAAAAGAAGGCCGGCTTTAAAGCCGATATGGTGGCCGCTTCAGCACACACGGCCGTCATGGTGGCCGCCGCGGCCCTGAAGTCCGCCGGGTCCATGGACCCCAAGACGCTTCGAGACACCATCTCCAAGACCAAAATCAAGGCCTCAACCGGTTTGATTTCTTTTAATGCCCTGGGTGAGGTCAGAAAGGCCGTCCAGAACCAGATCGTCAAAAACGGGTTCTGGCACCGCCATTCGGTGATTGATGATCCGAAGTTGCTGGCTCCGCCGGAAAAATAATTAGGATACGGAAATATTTTTTTACGGGTTGCTCAAAAAGGCTCAGATACAAGGCGCCCGACATTCCGAGGAATGAGGCGTACAACGAAGTACGTCGAATGACGCGGGTAAGGGCAACGCAGTAGATGGGTCTTTTTCAGTAACCTGATAAGGAATCGTCTTTGTGCTTTATCTCGAACTCCTGATCCAGGGTCTGGTCTATGGCTGTATGTACGCCGTCATTGCCGTTGGCCTGACCCTGGTCTACGGTTTATTGCGCATCCTTCATGTGGCCCATGCCGGGCTTTTCGCCCTGGGCGCCTATCTGGGGCTGTTGGTCACCAATTGGACCGGAAGCCTATCGGCCGGCCTCCTGGTGTCGGCCCTGCTGGTGGGCCTGGCCGGCATGCTTATCTATCGGCTGTGCTACCAACCCATCCTGGACCGGCCGCCCTATGTGGCCCTGATCGCCTCCATCGGACTGTTCATTGCCATGGAGGAGATCTTTCGTCTGGTCTTCGGCCCTTACGGGCTGACCTATACCGTGTCCCCCCTTCAGGCCAAGGTCCAGTTCCTGGGAACCACCCTTCGCCAGGCGGAGGTAGGCCTGGTTATCATGGCCTTAGTTCTGCTGGGCGGGTTGTCCTACTTATCCCAGAAGACCCGAATCGGGGTGGGCTGGCGGGCTACGGTGGATGATCCCCAAATGGCCCGGGCCTTCGGCATCGATCCCATCCGGGTCCGCTATCTGAATTTTTTTGTCGGTTCGGCCCTGGCCGCCGTGGCCGGGGTCTTTGTCTCTTTGTTAAGCAACGTGGTGGAGCCGACCATGGGCGGCGTCCCCAGTTACAAGGCCTTGGCCATCATTGTTTTAGGGGGCCTGGGCGATGTCAAAGGCACCTTGATCGCCTCGCTGGTCCTGGGGGTGGTCGAGGCCTTCGGGACCATCTATATCGGCAAGCTTCTCGACCGGGACGCCATTGCCTTTGCCCTTTTGATCGTCATCCTGATGATCCGGCCTCAAGGGCTCTTTTCCAGGCGGTAGCCTATGGGCATCTATGAAATCAGTCTGGCCACTCTGGTCTCCATCAACATCATCTCCGCCCTGGGCTTGAACCTGATCACCGGTTTTTGCGGACAGATCAGCCTGGGCCATGCCGCCTTTTACGGGATAGGCGCCTACACGGCGGCCCTTTCAGCCAAGGCCGGCCTGCCATTTGCCGCGGCCCTGCTGGTCGGTATGGCCCTGGCCGCACTGGCCGGACTAATCGTCGGTCTGACCAGTCTGCGGGTGCGGGAGGACTTCCTGGCCATTACCACCATGGGGGTCGGGTTTTTATTTATCGGGGTGGTCCGGCAGAACGATTTCCTGGGCGGGGAATTAGGCATCTCGGCCATTCCCCAATCCGGCCTCCCCAAGCTCGGCTTCCTGGCAGTGGTCCTTATCCTTGCCGCCTTAACCACGGTCTTCAATCTCTGGATCAAGAAGTCCTGGATGGGTTTCGCCTTTGATGCCGTGGCCGACGACGAAGACACGGCCCGGGTCCTGAGCCTGGATGTGAGTGCCTATAAACTGACGGCCTTTGCCTTGGGAACGGCCCTGGCCGGGTTGGCCGGCGGTCTCTATGCCTTTTTCGCCCGGAGCATTTCTCCGGACAATTTCGGATTTATTGCCTCCATCTCCATCCTGTCCATGGTGGCGGTCGGCGGGATCGGTTCGGTCTTCGGTGTCCTGATCTCCACCTTCCTGCTGACCCTCATGCCCGAATTCTCTCAGGTCCTGAGCGACTACAAGCTTCTGGTCTATGGGGCCCTCCTTTTCGGGGTCATGCGGTTCTGGCCGGAGGGTCTGGCCGGCCTGTATAGAGGTCTGGGAAGGGTAGGGAAACCCGCGGCCTCCCGGAAAGGGGAGGGGCTGTGAATACGGTAATGGAGATCAAAGGGGTATCGGTGCGTTTCGGAGGCGTGCAGGCCTTGAAAGACGTGTCTCTGGATATCGAACAGGGGCAGTTTTTAAGTCTGATCGGGCCCAACGGAGCGGGAAAAACCACCCTGCTCAAGGTCGTCTTCGGACTGGTTAAACCGGAGGCGGCCCAAATTCTTCTGACCGGGCGAGACATCACCAACCTGTCCATCCATGCCCGGGTCCGGCTGGGACTGGCCATGACCCATCAGATCGTCCGGCCCCTGCGGTCCATGACGCTGCTGGACAATGTGGCTCTGGCCGTGGGGCATGGCCGGTTAAGGAAGATACTCCCGGCGGTCATCTCCGGAGACCGCAGCCGGGAACGGCAGAGGGCCCTGGAGCTGCTGGAACGGGTGGGGATTGCCGACCTGGCCGGGGAAGGTGTTTCCGGACGCCCCCTGGGTGTGTTGAAACGGCTGGAAGTGGCCCGGGCCATGGCCCTGGAGCCTACCATTCTTTTCCTGGACGAACCGTTGGCCGGACTCAACAGCGTCGAGGCCTCCCGATTGGCCGATACGATTGCGGCGATCAACCGGGAGGGGTTGACCGTGGTCATGATCGAGCACAATCTTGGGGAGGTGCTGCGGGTCAGCCGCCGTCTGGTGGTTCTGGATAATGGAATCAAAATCGGAGACGGGGACCCGGAAGTGGTCATGCATGATCCGACGGTGCGGGCGGCCTATGTGGGCAAGGAGATAGCCGATGCTGCGGCTTGAACAGTTGAGTTGCGGATACGGTTCCATGAAGGCCGTGGAAGACCTGAATCTGGAGGTGATCCGGGGAGGCATAACGGCCCTTTTGGGGGCCAACGGGTCGGGAAAGTCCTCAACGCTTATGTGCATCGCCGGACTGGTGGAGGTACAGGAAGGCCGGATCCTTCTGGGTGAAAAGGACATCACCCATCTTCCGCCCATGGACCGGGTCAAGGCCGGGATCGCCTTGTCCCCGGAGGGCCGCCGGCTCTTTGCCCGTTTGACCGTTCGGGAGAATTTGATCGTCGGCGGCTATTGCCGCTCCTCCAAAAAGACTGCTGCGGCCATCGAGCGGGTCATCGCCGTCTTCTCCCGTCTGGGAGACCGGCTGGATCAATTGGCCGGCTCTCTTTCCGGCGGAGAACAGCAGATGCTGGCCATCGGCCGGGCCATGATGGCCGAGCCGGAATTGCTGCTGATCGACGAGCTCTCTCTGGGGCTCATGCCCAAGGCCGTGGATCTCTGCTACGAGGCCATTGCCGCCTTAAACCGGCAAGGCCTGACCATCATCCTGGTGGAACAAAGCACCAGCCGGGCCCTGGAGGCGGCGGACCAGGTCTGCGTTCTCGAGTCCGGACGCACGGTCTGGAAGGGAGACGCCCAGCAGGCCAAAGCCGAAGCGGATCTCATCGACATCTTTCTGGGGCTTAAAAAATAAAGCTGAACAGAGATAGCGAGCCCATTCCCTCTATATTAACGCCTCCAGTCCCTTATGGTCCAGAATACTCAATAATTTGAGGGATGGTCCTGCCGGATGTTTATCCCCGATTTCCCACTTTTGAATAGTAGATATACTGGTGTTCAGCACGGAGGCTAAAACTGCCTGACTCAGTTGATATCGTTTTCTTAAGGAACGAATCTGTTCTGCCGAATAACCGGCAATCGGTTCTAGACAAAAAAGGTCATACTCCCGCATCCTGCGTTTATCGATAAAACCGAGTTTATGCAAATCTTTCGCCGTCTCATGGACCGCGCCCAAAAGGCGATTCTTCTGCTTTCTATTTTTCATTTTCAACCTCCACCAAAGAACCTTCTTCCACGGCAGCAGCTATTTGGTCTTTAGATAGACCAAGAAGATCTTTGGCCAGTTTCTTTAATACAGTTAGTTCAAGTTCAGAAATGTTGTCACGTTCATTTTTTTCAAAACCAAAAATAAAGAACCATCGATCATACCAGTTGTTAGCCAACAGCGTTCTCACACTGCCCCGTTTACCTTTTCCCCTGAGAGCAATGCGTTTTTTCAATATCCCTCCCCCAAGATCGGCATCCAACAGACCGCTATCAATTTCACGGATAGCCGTTTTCAGCAATGCATCGATTAATCCGGTCTTTCGTGCCCATCTGGCAAAGTATCTGGTTTTATAAATCGACATTTGTTACTATTATATCACTTAGTGGTATATTTTTCAATATTTTTTTCGTTTGGGATTATACGGAGTTCCTAGAGGTCCTCACTGAATACCAAATCCTTCTCAGGGGACGCCTCACAACCGCAGTGCTCCTTAAGCGGAACGCACTCCTTGAGCCCCATCGGGGCGATCCCTAAGCGTAGCTCCCCTTGAGCCCCATCGGGGCGATCCTTAAGCGTAGCGCTCCTTGAGCCCCATCGGGGCGATCCCTAAGCGTAGCGCTCCTCAAGGCCTCCCGGGACGGTCCTCTGCTCCCTTACAGCCTGGAATTTTGAAAATATTTGTTAGGCAGAAATGTCAATAGTATAGACCTGATAACCATATAAAAGGCACCTCGTTCATACCAAGAGAAAGGCATACCTGGTCTGCTTCTCCTTAAGAAGAAACCCGATTTTTGACTGCAGGCCGGTACGTTGGTTCTGAAATGACTCATTATTCTCCATTCCAACTGACCCGATTCAAATTAACTCCGATTATCTTGTGCCCTGTTCATCCTCCACCTTAAACCAAGACTCCGACCTATTTTCATTTCTTTTTTCCTGAAGGATTACTCCTTACGGGATGCCCATTCAAATTTCTGTTCGATCGACAAGATACTTTTATCTTATAGCTCTTGCAATTCGTTAGCCTCGGAATAGGGGATGGCGGCCCCGATCGGTTTATCCTTCCAAATCTTCTCCTGATGGGCGGCTTCATAAACCTGACGGTCTTCAGGGAAGGCACGGACGACCTTCCGGATTATCAGCAGTTCTTCTTTTGTCAGCGGCTCGGCCTGAGTCTCGTCCGCCTTTCTGATTTCTTCAACCAGATCCCGGTAGTTGTTAAGCTGCGGTCCCAGAGGAAGAGCCGCATAACCGGCGCCGGTCATACCGCCCCCCAAATCACGAAAAGCCAGCATATCGGCATACCAAAGGTATTTGGCCGCATAAAGCATCCGGTCGTTTTTGCGGAGAAGAGCCCGGCCCAATTTCTTTTCAAAGGTAATCAGGACCAATTTAATCCGGGAAAGGGAAAGGGGGCGGTTCCCTGAAAAATCATCTTTCAGCTTGTTTTCTTTTAAATGAAGCCGCAGGGCATGATCCATGGACTTGCTTTGGATCAGCCCGGTTTCCCAGCGTTTGATGCTGGCCACACCGATCTTTAAACGGTCGGCCAGCTCCTGCTGGGTCAACCCCTTTTTTTTACGCAAGGATTTAATCTCTTCTCCGGTCAAAAGCCCGGTCTTCTTTCGAAAGGCTTCGGCCAATTCCTGTTGAACCGCCGCTGTGGAATGAACCGTCCCGGCTTCTATTCCGCATTCTGAACAGACATAGGCTTCCACCCGGCAAGGAATTTCCAGGCCACGAAATGAGGCGGTTTTTTTCAAGCGGCGGATTTTCATTTTCTCATGCCCTCGAGGGCAGGTTAATTCCTTCATGCTTCCTCCTGGGATGTTCTGCCTTTGTGCAGAGAAACCAGCCAAAAACCATCCGGACTCAAAGCAAACTTAAGATAGACCGGGCTTTCGAAACGCGGACTGTCTACTTCGAAGGCGAACAGTTCCAGTCCCTTGATGGTTTGTTCATAAGACCTTTGAGGCGGTCTGGTCCCGACATATTGGGCCGGGGCCAGGCGATCCACCAGTTCGGCCAAAAGGGATTCCAATTCTTCTCCAATCAGATAGCCTAACTCCAGGGCATCAGAGGCCACGGCCAGGGGATTTATGAGTGCTATCCGCCCTTCGGCGATAGCCTCTTTGGCCTCCTTGATCCTTTTAAAGAGTTCCTTCTCTGAGGGCCTGGGCATAATGGTAAGGTATCAATTGATACTTTGTCAAGTTTTTTTCTTCAACGAAGTCAGCGGATTTCCCAACCTATAGTCAACAGGTAGACTGGGAGGTTGAATCCGAATTGACTGATTACCTTCCATTCCACCCGCCCCGATTGATGTCAGCCCGGAACCTTATTCCGCCCTCCGCTCCTCCGCCTAAAAACAAAAACCCCATCTTTATTATCAAAAGACAGGGTTCTATGGGATTGCTTCATGGACCGGACTTAATAATAAGATACCAGGATTCAAGGGATCAAGGATTCTGGGATTCAAGTGAGCCGTGTAGCATTATAGGCTAAGAATTATTGCCATAAATCCAATGATCCGCCATCATTGGCAGGTGGGGAAGTGCAAACAGGTTGCCAGAACAAAAAATCTAAAAATAATGATAATTTAAAACATAACAACCAGTTAATGTCAAATCAAAAATAAAAGAATTCACTCTAGGATTTGGTCCATATTTTCTCTTATGAACCTATTGTCCCCCAATTCGGGGGTCAGGTCTATACTCTTAGCATTATCCTTTTCCCATACCCGACCCGCTTCTCCTTAAGAAGAAAGCCGATTTTTCGTTTGGGCTTGACGGGCGGGTTCATGAGCCGGCGGAAGGCTCCAATATAGCGCCGATTTCTTCAGCGTGTCGTTTTGTCATCCTTTCGAGCTGTTCCAATTTATTTTTCCGCCGCTGATTCTAAAAAACACCACGGGATGGAAGAACTGAAGCTACTGTCGAGGAATAAGCAAAGGATAGTGGTGGTCCCAACGGGGTTCGAACCCGTGTTACCGGCGTGAGAGGCCGGTGTCCTAGGCCACTAGACGATGGGACCATTTAAGGAAGGAGGACAGAATTCAGGAGTCAGAATCCAGAATAAAATCCACTTAAAAATTTGTCAGGATCAACGACATAACAGTTCAAAGTGATTTAAAGAATTTTGCGGATTCAATTTCCACTCTATTTACTTGAATCCTTCAACCCTTGGATCCTGGTTTTTTTTGGCTGGGGGACAGGGATTCGAACCCCGATAGGTAGATCCAGAGTCTACAGTCTTGCCGTTAGACGATCCCCCAATAATCAAAAAAGAATAAGATAGGACCAAAAAAAAATCAAGATGTTTTGTTTTTCCTCAGCCCCCTTTGATAGATTTCAAGGCCTGGTTCAAGCGGTTAAGGGTCCTTTCCTGTCCCATGGCCTCCATAACCTCAAAAAGTCCCGGGCTGGCCGTTTTGCCGGTCAGGGCCACCCGGATAGGTTGAGCCAGTTGTTTCATGGTGGCTCCGGATTGGCTCATTAAATCCTTGAAAGCGTTTTCCAGATTTGAAATGTCCCAGCCGGAAAGGGCTGAGAGACGGCTGAATAACTCCTCCAATAGGGAAACGATTTCCGGGGTAAAAAACTTTTGGATCAATTCCGGCGAATACTCTAACTCTTCCCTCAGGTAAAAGTCGGCCGCTTCGGCCATCTCCACCAGGGTCTTGGCGCGCATTTTTAAGGTTGAGGCGATTTTGGCCAGGTAATCCGGATCGATATCCCGGTATCCTTTATCATGGAGAATCGGGACCAGGAGACCGGCCAAGTCCCGGTCCGAAGATTCCTTGATATAATGGCTGTTCAGCCAGAGAAGTTTCTCCTGATTGAAGACACCCGCTGACTTGCCCACCTGATCGAGGGAAAATTTGGCGATCATCTCTTCCAGATTGAATATCTCTTCATCCCCGTGGGCCCAGCCCAAACGGACCAGATAGTTGATCAAGGCCTGGGGGAGATAGCCCATCTCCCTGTAAGCCAAGACGGAGGTGGCTCCATGGCGTTTGCTTAAACGGGTCTTATCCGACCCGAGGATCATGGGTACATGGGCGAAAAAGGGCAGGGGCCGGCCCAGGGCCTGGTAGATTTGGATCTGCCTGGGGGTATTATTGATATGATCATCCCCACGGATGATGTGGGTGATTTGCATTTCGATATCGTCGACCACCACGGCCAGGTGGTAGGTGGGAGAGCCGTCTCCCCGGGCCAGGACGAGATCGTCCAATTCCTCATTGGGAAAGACAATCGGACCCCGAATCAGGTCATTAAAACCGGTTGTCCCGGTAGCAGGGGCCTTGAGACGGACTACGGCCTGGGGCCCCGGGCCTAAACCCAGATCACGGCAGGTCCCGTCATATTTCGGTTTGCGGTTTTCCGCCCTGGCTATTTCTCTTTTCTTTTCCAATAGTTCCGGAGAACAGTGGCAGTAATAGGCCCTGCCTTGAGCCAGAAGATCGGAAATGAATCGTTGATACACTTCGGTCCGTTGGGACTGAAAGAAGGGTCCTTCATCCCATTGAAGGCCCAACCACTCCAGACCCTCCAGAATAGCCCGGGTGGCTTCGTCAGTGGACCGGTTTTGATCGGTATCTTCGATGCGGAGGACAAAGGTCCCCTGGTTCTGTCTGGCAAAAAGCCAGTTAAAAAGAGCGGTTCTGGCCCCGCCGATATGAAGGTAGCCAGTCGGGCTGGGTGGAAAACGGGTTCGTATCTTGACCATGATCGGCTCTTTATCACAGTTCCTGCCTAAAGACAACCCTTCTCCAGGAGAAAAATTTGAAAAGGGATTGGAGAATCTATCGACTGCCGGGCTGAGACAGGCTGCTTATAAAGCTGAGAAGGGCGAATTTACTTGACAAAAAGGAAGCTTTAACTATAATCAACAGTTTATTTTGCTAATGGTAAGGTACCTTTAGCAGAATCAAAAAAAAATGAAACAGATTAAAATAGATAGCATCCCTCCAGGGGGGCTTTCCCTTGATTTTCTTCTAGAACCGGCCTGGCTGAAAGAAATTACCGAGGAAAGGCCGTTGGGCTTTACCCCCTCAGGCCCTCTGGAAGTTGAGGGAGAGCTGACCAGGACCGGTGAGGGGATCTTATTCCGGGGAAAGGTCCGGGGAAAAATCCGGCTTAATTGCGGAAGGTGTTTGGAATCCTTCCTGAAACCTTTGGAAGAATCGGTCGGGGCGGAATGGCGGTTGATCGCCGCTCCTTTGAAATCAGCGGATCAGGGAGAGACTGTTCAAATAGAAGATTTGGACAGCGGACTGATTCAGGAGGGTGTAATCGACCTGGGAGAACGCCTTTTAGAAGAGGTGATCTTGACCATCCCCATTCAGCCCTTATGCCGGGATACGTGCCTGGGGCTCTGCCCCCTTTGCGGGGAAAACAGGAATATTAACCCTTGTAGTTGTAAGACGAAAGAAAAAACGAGTCCTTTTTCGGTCTTAAAAAATTTAAAAGTTTGAGGGGAATCGATTCCCGGTCCCCGATAACCAAATTGACTATTTTTTTTGGAGGAAAATACCATGGCTTTACCTAAGAGAAGACATTCCAACGCCCGGACGGGAAAACGGAGGGCCCATGATGCCTTGACCGCTCCTTCGGTATCTCGCTGCCCTCAATGTCATGAGCCCAAGTTGCCCCATTTTGCTTGTCCTTCCTGCGGGACCTATCGTGGGCGTCAAGTTACCGTTCTTGAGGAAACAAAATCCTAATAAAAATACATTTTATTATTTAGGGAAAGGAACCCTTGGAACCCATTAGGATAGCAGTGGATGCCATGGGGGGGGACCAGGCCCCGGCGGCCATAGTCAACGGAGCGGTTCTGGCCGCCAAGGAATTGGGAATACCCCTGACTCTGGTCGGTCATCAGGATCTGATCGCCAGAGAATTGGCTGCATTAAAGTATAATCCTGATTTGATTCACGTCCATCACTGTACCGAGGTGGCGGAGATGGGCGATTCGCCTATTGACGTCATTCGGAGGAAAAAGAATGCCTCCATCAGGGTGGCCTTAGAGCTGGTTAAAAATAAACAGGTTCAAGGTGTGGTCAGCGCCGGGAATTCCGGGGCCACCATGGCCCTGGCCGTAGTCATTCTGGGGAAACTTCCCGGCATTGAACGGCCGGCCCTGGGGGGAATTTTCCCTTCCTATTATTCCCCAACCTTGTTGATCGATATAGGGGCGAATGTGGACTGTTCCCCAAATCAATTGGTTCAGTTTGCGGTGATGGCCGTGCCTCTGGCCAAATACCTCCTTAATCGATCCAATCCCAAGGTGGGCATCCTGAGTATCGGGGAGGAAGAGACCAAGGGTAATAATCTGGTTCGTCAGACCGGCGATATTTTACGAAAAACACCGCTGAACTTTTTAGGAAATGTTGAGGGAAGGGATATTTTCAGCGGCAAAGTGGATATCGTGGTCTGTGACGGCTTTGTCGGTAATATTTGCCTTAAATTGAGCGAAGGATTAGCCGAGAATCTGGGGGCCATGCTAAAGGAAGAAATTCGGGCCAGGCTGGGATCAAAGATCGGCTATCTGTTTATGAAACCCGCTTTCCAGGCCTTTTCTAAAAGGGTGGATTATGCCGAATACGGCGGTGTGCCTCTTTTAGGGGTCAATGGGGCGGTAGTGGTCAGTCATGGGGCCTCCAACGCCCGGGCCATCATGAATGCTATTCGAGTGGCCAAGCAGGCCGTTGAAAATCGGATCAGCGACCATGTCCTGGAGGGCCTGAAACAATATGAGGCCATCCATCGCAAGATGACGCCTTTGAGGCTGTGGGATTCAATTAGACGAAGAATCAGTACCTGACAGGTGGCTGAAACCGGGCACCACCCCAGAGGGGTGGGTGTGAGCCGAGAAGCGGGGCGAACAAAAAGGCCCATTTACTAAAGCTTCAAGTAGAAATTTAAGGTCTTTTAAGATTAAGACACCTTTTGTTTGCATAAATATACATTCCGAAGAAGGGGCTGGAGATGGATTATTTTCTTACTGAAGAACAGCAGATGATCAAAGAGATCGCTCACAAAATAGCCGAAGAGAAAATCAAACCGATCCGGGCGGAGTTGGATGAAAAAGAAGAATTTCCCAGAGAATTGTTGAAAGTGATGGCCCAGTCCGATCTCTTCGGGGTCTATATTCCCCAGGAGTATGGTGGATTTGGAGGAGGGGCCTTTGAGAACTGTCTGGCGGTGGAAGAATTGAGCCGGGCCTGTCTGGGGATCTCAACCAGTTTTGCCGCCAGCGGGTTGGGGGCTTATCCGATTCTACTTTACGGAAGTGAGGAACAGAAGAAAATATATCTTCCGGAAATAGCCAGCGGACGGAAATTGGCCGCCTTCGGATTGACCGAATCAACCGCCGGCAGTGATGCCAGCGGGATTATGACCACCGCTGAGCTGAAAGGTAATGAATATGTCTTAAACGGGACCAAACAGTGGATCACCAATGCCGGAGAGGCCGATATTTACTCGGTGATTGCTATTACCGATCGCAGTAAAGGCCCTCGAGGGGCCAGCGCCTTTATCGTTGAAAAAGGAGATCCGGGTTTCGGCTTCGGAAAAAAGGAAAGTAAGATGGGCATCCGGGCCTCGGCTACCGGCGAACTGATCTTTAATCAATGCCGGATTCCCAAGGACCGGCTCATTGCCAAAGAGGGAATGGGTTTTATCGTGGTCATGAAGACCTTTGACAAGTCCCGTCCGGGTGTCGGGGCCCAAGGGGTCGGTCTGGCCCAGGGGGCCCTGGATGAGGCCGTTCAATTTGCCCGCTCCCGTATCCAGTTTGAAAAACCGATCATCACCTTTCAGGCTGTCCAGCACATGCTGGCCGATATGGCCACCTTGACCGAGGCCGCCCGGGCCCTGGTCTATTCCGTAGCCCGGTTCGTGGACAGCGGGGCCAAAGATATCTCCAAGACCGCGGCCATGGCCAAGGTTTTTGCCAGCGATGTGGCCATGAAGGTGACGACCGATGCCGTCCAGGTTTTTGGGGGAACCGGCTACATGAGAGATTATCCGGTCGAAAAGATGATGCGTGACGCCAAGATTCTCCAGATTTACGAAGGCACCAACCAGGTGCAAAGGAATATTATCGGCCAGGAATTGAATAAAGAGGGAGGACGGAAGAAAAGCTGAACGCTTTTCCGTTCGGTGTTCATCGTTCGGCGTTCGGCGATAATGAATTGAGGGCTAATTTTTTTTCACGACGAACGACGAACGCTTTACGACGAACGAAATAAGCCATGCACATCATCGTTTGTCTAAAACAGGTTCCCGATACCAAACATGTCAAGCTGGATGAAAAGACCCACACTTTGATTCGTGAAGGTGTGGAAAGCATCATCAATCCTTACGATATGTATGCCCTGGAAGAAGGTCTGCGTCTAAAGGACCGGTTCGGGGGCAAGGTTACTGTTTGTTCTATGGGGCCTCCGCAGGCCGAAGCCTCTTTGCGGGAAGCCATTACCTACGGGGCTGATGAGGCGGTTCTGCTTTCCGATCGGGCCTTTGCCGGGGCCGATACCTGGGCGACCTCTTATACTTTGGCTAAGGGGATTGAGAAGATCGGTCCCTTTGACTTGATCCTCTGCGGGAAACAGGCGGTGGATGGAGACACGGCTCAAGTCGGTCCGGGGATTGCCGAACGGCTCGCTCTTCCCTATGTTACCTGGGTGAGGAAGATAGAAGCCATTCAGGATGGACGGATAATCGTCCAGCGACTGATGGATGACGGCTATGACCGTCTGGAATTGCCTTTGCCGGGCCTGCTGACCGTGGTGAAAGAAATTAACGAACCCCGGGTTCCTTCCTTAAAAGGTAAGATGCGGGCCAAGTCTCAGAAAATCCCGGTTTTTGGTGTCAAGGATCTGGAGGCTGATCCGGAGCAAGTGGGCTTACAAGGGTCAGCCACCCAAGTGGTTAAGGTTTTTCCCCCTCCCAGACTCAAAGAGAGGGTCTGGATTGAAGGGACGGCAGAAAGTCAAGTGACTCAGCTGCTGGATAAGCTGAATGTCCTGAAGTTGATTCCGGGGAATTGATCCTGGATAATAACAAAACCCGATACTGGATGCTTGATTTCTGAAACTTGATCCTGAAGAAAGACAATGGGCTGTTCTGAAAAATAAAAACAATGAGTCTCCAAACCCAAATTGATTCCGAGAAATGTATCGGCTGTGAACTCTGTGTCTCGGTCTGCCCTTTTGGCGCCTTGGACATGCAAGAGGGGAAGGCCGTTGTTAATGACCAATGCACCTTATGCGGGGCCTGTGTGGAGGCCTGTCCGGAAGAGGCCATTGTTGTGCCTTCTTTGGATGAAGGTCAAAGGCCGGAAGACTATTGCGGCGTAATGATCTATGCCGAGCAACGTCTGGGAAAAGTGGCCGAGGTTTCTTTTGAATTACTGCATAAAGGGAGAGAACTGGCCGACACCCTTGAGGTGCCCCTGTCGGCGGCCCTGATAGGCAGAGGTCTGGCTGCCTCCGCCAGGAGTCTGCTTGAATATGGCGCCGATCAGGTTTATGTGGCCGATCATCCTTCGTTGGAAGGTTTTATTGATGAGTTATACGGGGACGTCCTTACACGCATCATTCGGAGCGTTCGGCCGGAAATTTTGTTGGCCGGGGCCACCCCTATCGGACGATCTTTTATCCCCAAGGTAGCCACTCAAATCGGGACCGGTTTAACGGCTGACTGTACCGAATTGTCGATTGATCCGGGGAAAAGGCTACTCCTGCAGACCCGTCCGGCTTTTGGGGGAAACATCATGGCTACGATCATCTGTCCCCAGAAGCGGCCGCAAATGGCCACGGTCCGATCCAAGGTGATGAAAAAAGGACTTCCCCAGCCGGGAAGGTCCGGAGAGATCATCCCGGTCGAATTGGACTGGGACCGGATAACCTCGAAAACCAAACTTCTGGAAATCGTCGAGGAAGTGACCGAGAAGGTCCGCCTGGCTGAGGCCGATGTGATTGTCAGCGGGGGACGGGGGCTCCAGGATGGAAAGCATTTTGCCATGATCCGGGAGTTGGCCGATCTGCTCAATGCGGCGGTGGGGGCCTCCAGAGGGGCGGTGGATTCCGGGTGGATCTCTTACGCCCACCAGGTAGGACAGACAGGAAAGACGGTGGCTCCCAAACTGTATCTCGCCATCGGGGTCTCCGGAGCGGTCCAGCATCTGGTGGGCATGCAGTCTTCGGATACGATCGTGGCTATCAACAATGATCCCCATGCCCCCATATTTGACGTGGCCTCTTATGGTATCGTGGGGGATCTTTTCGAGATCGTTCCGGAGATGATCAGGCAGTTGAAGCAGCGGATGTTATGACAGGTTACTGAAACTGGTCACCACCCCAGAGGGGCGGGAGTAACCTGAAAAAAATTTCTATTAAATTCGAACAAGGATTTGTTTTATGAATGAAGATCAACGCGTCATCCTAATTACCGGTGCTTCCCGAGGGATCGGGAGGGCCATGGCCCTTAAACTAGCCGGTCCGGGAACGGTTTTGCTCATGAACCATTATGATCCTGATCCGGCTATGGCTGAGCAGACTCTTAAAGATGTGGAAGCCAAAGGGGCCAAAGGGCGGATTGGGTATTTCAGTGTGGCCGATTTCCAGGAAGTACAGACTCACATTGACGGTTACCTGAAGGAGTGGGGCCGGATTGATGTCCTGGTCAATAATGCCGGGATTACCCGAGATACTTTGCTGATGCGCATGAAAGAGCAAGACTGGGATTTAGTCTTATCCATCAATTTGAAAGGGGTCTTTAATTGTACTCAGGCGGTGATTCGGTCCATGATTAAAAATAAATCGGGAAAGATCGTCAACGTGGCCTCGGTCGTCGGGGCCATCGGGAATGCCGGGCAATCCAATTATGCCGCTTCCAAGGCCGGGATTATCGGCTTTACTAAATCGGTGGCTAAAGAAGTGGCCGGCCGGGGGATTCAAGTCAACGCGATTGCCCCCGGATTCATTGAGACCGAAATGACCGCCGTTCTTTCGGATCAGGTTCGTCAGGAATTTTTACGCTCCATCCCTATGGGGCGGAGCGGACAACCCGAAGAAGTGGCCGATTTGGTGGCCTTTTTGGTGTCCAAGGCCTCGGATTATATCACCGGTCAGGTTATTCACATCAGCGGCGGGATGTATATGTAGATCTATTTTTTTGGGAGAAGGCCATAAATTTTCTGGACAGATTTGAGCGGGGAGTTTATGTATAGTTGCTTGCCGGATTAAAGGCCGGCAGGATAAAAAGGAAGCAAGGCTGGAAGCCGAAGCTGACGGCAGATCATAAGGATGAGGAAATCAGGAAAGGAGCGTATTTATCTATGAACATCGAAGAAAAAGTAAAGGCGATTATTTGTGAACAGTTAAGTGTTGCCGAGGAGGACGTGGTGCCGCAGGCCTCATTCGTGGATGACTTGGGGGCCGATTCGCTGGATTTGGTAGAGATGATAATGGCTATGGAAGAGGCCTTTAAGATTTCTATCGCCGATGAAGATGCTGAGAAAATTAAAACCGTCCAAAACGCCATTGACTATATTAAAGCCCATGTCCAGTAATCTTGGGTGATTCCCTTCTGAAGAGGAGATAAAATTGGGAAAAAGAGTTGTTGTTACCGGTTTGGGACTGCTGACTCCTCTGGGAATCGGGGTTCAGGAAACTTGGGAAAAGCTCTCCCAGGGAAAGTCCGGAATCGGACCGATTACCCGTTTTGATGCCAGCCAATATCGCACTCGAATCGCCGGGGAAGTTAAAGGATTTAATGCCAGTGATTTTCTTCCGCAGAAATTGATCAAACGACTGGATCCGTTTGTTCATTATGGCTTGGCCACGGCTCGAATGGCTATGGATCAATCAGGGTTGAAGATTACTCCTGAACTGGCCCCTCAGGTGGGGGTAATGACCGGTTGTGGCTTGGGCGGCCTTCGAACGATTGAAGATACCCATACTATCTTACTCTCCCGGGGTCCGGATCGGATCAGCCCTTTTTTTATCCCCATGCTGATCGCCAATATGGCCCCTGGGCAGATCGCCATTGAGTATGGGGCCAAAGGACCTAATTTGTCCGTTCAGACGGCCTGTGCTGCCGGTAATCATGCCATTGGCGATTCCTATAAACTGATTCAACGGGGAGCAGCCAAGGCCATGCTCTGCGGCGGCGTTGAGGCGGTCATCACACCTTTGGCCGTAGGCGGATTCAATGCCATGCGGGCCCTTTCCACTAGAAACGAGGAACCCGAAAAGGCCTCCCGTCCCTTTGATAAGGATCGGGATGGATTTGTCATCGCCGAGGGCTGCGGGATAATGATCCTGGAGGAATTGGAGTTTGCCCTGGAACGGGGTGCCCAGATCCTTGGGGAAATTGTCGGTTATGGATTGACCGGAGATGCCTATCATATGACCGCCCCTGCACCGGATGGGGACGGGGCCATCCGCTGCATGCAGATGGCCTTGGACGATGCCGGCATGCTCCCGCAAGAGGTTGATTATATCAATGCTCATGGGACCTCTACGGATTTAAACGATGTTTCCGAGACCCTGGCTATCAAGGCCGTTTTTAAAGATCATAGCCGCAACCTGGCCGTCAGCTCCACCAAGTCCATGACCGGACACCTGCTGGGCGGGGCCGGGGGAGTGGAATCGGTCTTTACCGTGTTGACCCTAAAAGAAGGACTTATTCCGCCGACCATTAATTTAGATAACCCAGACCCCCAGTGTGACTTGGATTACGTACCCCACCAGGCCCGAAAGGCGGACGTTAGGGTGGCCATGACTAATTCCTTCGGCTTTGGGGGAACCAACGCCGTCCTGCTTTTTAAAAAATATGCCTAAAAAGTCCAAAAAAATTGACCTCATGATCGGGGCCGATCATGCCGGATATGATTTAAAAGAAGTTCTCTTGAAAACCCTTACGGAAAAAGGGATCACCTGGGAGGATCTGGGGACCTACGATCACCAGTCGGTGGATTATCCCGATTATGCCTTCAAGGTGGCCCAGGCCATTTCCTTCGGTCGGGCCGCCCGGGGGGTATTGATCTGTGGGACCGGAATCGGCATGTCTATAGCGGCTAACCGCATTCCGGGGATTCGGGCCGCCCTTTGTAATGACCTGTTTACCGCTCGAATGGCTCGATCCCATAACAATGCGAATATTTTGACTCTAGGGAGTCGGGTGGTCGGGTCTGGCCTGGCTCAGGCTATCCTTCAGACCTTCCTGGAGACCCCGTTTGAGAAAGGAAGACATCAAAGAAGGATCAAGAAAATGGAGGGTGGCTGTCGGTGAGCAAAAGAATAAACATAGGTGGGAACCCTCTTAAAAAAGTGGATCCTGATGTGGCCAAGGCCCTCAAAGGAGAACTAAAGCGGCAAACCGAGCATTTGGAACTTATCGCCTCGGAAAATTTTGTCAGCCGGGCGGTCCTGGAAGCTCAGGCCAGCGTCTTGACGAATAAATATGCCGAAGGATATCCTAAAAAACGCTATTATGGGGGCTGTAAATACGCCGATCAGGTGGAAAGCCTGGCTATTGAAAGGGCCCGCCTGCTTTTTGGGGCCGATTTCGTCAATGTTCAGCCCCACTCCGGTTCTCAGGCCAATATGGCCGTTCTTTTTGGCGTGCTTAACCCGGGAGATGGAATCCTAGGAATGGATTTGGCCCATGGGGGGCATTTGACCCATGGAAGTCCGGTCAGTTTTTCGGGACGGTTTTTCAAAATCTATTCCTACGGAGTTAATCGGGAAACCCAGCAGATTGATTATGAACAGTTGGCCGAGTTGGCACGGCAAGTCCATCCTAGACTAATTATAGCCGGGGCCAGCTCCTATCCTCGGGTTCTTGATTTTGAGGCCTTTTCCCGGATTGCCAAAGACGTCGGGGCCTATTTAATGGTGGATATGGCCCATATCGCCGGATTGGTGGCCGGGAACGTCCATCCCTCTCCGGTGCCTCATGCTGACTTTGTCACCTCTACTACCCATAAAACCTTACGAGGACCTCGAGGGGGGTTTATCCTGGCCAAATCCGAATATGCGAAGGTACTGGACAGTCAGATTTTCCCCGGTATCCAGGGCGGACCGATGATGCATACGATTGCTGCCAAGGCCGTAGCCTTTCAAGAGGCCTTAGGCCCTGGATTCAAAGTGTACCAACGGCAGATAAAGGCCAATGCAGAGATCCTGGCTGAGGAGTTAATGAAGAAAGGATATAAACTGGTCTCCAATGGGACGGACAATCATATGATCCTGATGGATGTCGGGTTCAGCGGGTTGACCGGGGCCGAGGCGGAAAAGGCCTTGGATACAGCCGGAATCACGGTTAATAAAAACAGCATTCCTTTTGAGAATAAGGGAGCCAAGGTCACCAGCGGGATTCGCCTGGGAACCCCGGCCATAACCACTCGGGGGATGAAAGAAGCGGAAATGGTTCAAATTGCCGATTTTATCTCGACCGCCTTGAATCAAATACAGAACAAGGACCTTCTTAAACAGACCCGAAAAAAAGTTCGGGACTTCTGTCGAGAATTTCCTTTGTTTTCCGAAGCCGGCTGAAATCATGGACCATTTTCAACGGCCGCCCTGGCCGGTTTATTTTATGGATATCGCCGATCTGGTGGCCCGTCGTTCCACTTGTCGAAGACGTCAGGTCGGGGCCGTTGCCGTAAAAGAAAAACGTATCCTGGCTACCGGCTATAATGGCGCCCCTTCGGGGGTCTCCCATTGTCTGGATATAGGCTGTTTACGGGAACAGGAGGGGATTCCTTCCGGAGAACGTCATGAACTCTGCCGGGGGATTCATGCGGAACAGAATGTGATCATTCAGGCCGCTTATCACGGTATACCTATCCAAGGGGCAACTCTTTATTGTACCAATCTCCCCTGCGGCATTTGTTCCAAAATGATCATTAACGCCGGGATAAAAGAAATCTATTATCGGGCCGGCTATGCCGATACCCTTTCGGAAGAATTGTTAAAGGCCGCCCGAATCCCCCTGATCCAGCTTCAGACGATAAATGGTTAAAGGGTTGAGCGATGAAATGTCCTTATTGCAGCTCCTTTAATAACAAAGTAGTGGATTCCAGACTCAGCAAGGAAGGGGTTTTGATTCGTCGTAGACGGGAGTGTGAGGCCTGCCTGCGGCGGTTTACGACTTATGAAAAGGTGGAAGAAATCCATCCGGTGGTCATTAAAAAAGATGGACGCCGGGAGCCTTTTCGGCGGGAGAAGATCTCCGAAGGAATTGAACGGGCCTGTCAGAAGCGTCCCATAAGCGTCGACAGTATTGAAGAATTTATTGATTCCCTGGAGCAGTCCTTTCAAGAATCGGGACGCAAGGAAATCGCTACGACGGAGATCGGGGAGAAGGTTATGGCCAAGCTCCATGAGTGGGATGATGTGGCCTATGTTCGCTTTGCCTCGGTCTACCGCCAGTTTAAAGACCCGAATGATTTTGTGCTGGAATTACAGGAATTGCTGGAGAGCCGTAAAAAGAGGGATAGCAAGAATAAAAAGAAATAGTTGCTCGCTCAAAGCTCAAGGCAGGAAGCTCAAGGAAAGAAAGATGCGTTGAGCTTTCCGTTTAGAACTTTGAGCTTTTTTATTTGAAATGACCGTCTTTTCGAAAACAGATATTCAGTATGTCAAAGAAGCCCTGCGTTTGGCCAAGAAAGGTTTGGGACGAACTTCGCCTAACCCGATGGTTGGGGCGGTGGTCGTCCGCCAGGGAAAAGTCGTTGGCCGGGGATTTCATCCGAAGGCCGGAGGCCCTCATGCCGAACGGGTTGCCCTGGACCAGGCCGGGGCAAAGGCTAAAGGGGCCACCCTTTATCTCAACCTGGAACCCTGTAATCATTTCGGCCGGACCCCACCCTGCGCCCAACTGATCCGGGAGAGGGGGCTAAAAAAAGTGGTTTTCGGCATGACCGATCCCAACCCGAAGGTGCCGGGAGGCGGCGCGGCCTGGCTTCGCTCAGAAGGAATCGAAGTGGTTCAGGGGGTTTTGGAAAGGGAATGTCAAAGACTGAATGAAGTTTTTGTGAAATGGATAACCACTGGACTGCCTTTCGTCATCTTAAAAGCGGCGACCAGTCTCGATGGCCGAATCGCCACCCGGACCGGCGATTCAAAATGGATCAGCAATGATCAATCCCGGAAACTCGTCCATCAGATCCGTAACCGGGTTGATGGGGTACTGGTGGGAATCGGCACGGTGCAACAAGATGATCCATTATTGACCGTCCGTCTGACTAAAGGAAAAATCAAAGATCCGCTTCGGATCGTTATCGACCTCCGATTACGGATTCCTTTGAAGGCCCGAATCCTGGCCGATCCCGGGAATACCCTGATTGTCAGCGGGGAACAGGCTCCGATTTCCAGGAGAAAGGCTTTGGAATCGAAGGGGGTGGAAATCCTGGCCCTGCCGGAGCGACAGGGACGGATTTCCATTAAAGAGATTCTGTCTGTTTTGGGCCGGAGAGGTCTAACCAGCCTGTTGGTAGAAGGGGGGGCCGAGGTTTATGGCTCCTTCTTTAGGGAGAGGCAGATAGATAAGCTGGTCCTCTTCCTGGCCCCCTTGATGATCGGCGGCCAAAAAGCCAAAGAAATGATCGGCGGGGCCGGGGTAAGCCAGGTCACCGAAGCCCTTCGTTTCAGGGAGATGAAAGTTAAATCCTGGTTCGGGGATATTTTAGTAGAAGCCTATCCAGAAAAATGAGATAATATATGTTTAGGATTCAAGGGGTCCAGGGGTCAAGGATAAAAGTGACTTATCTGTCTGTGAAAACATACAAAGAAGACGCAGGGAAGTTAAACCCCTTGAACCCTCGAATCCTTGAATCCTCGAACCCTTTTGATAAGGTTCTTTAGTATGTTCACCGGATTAGTGGAAGGGCAGGGGGAAGTTGTCAGGATTGAAAAGAAAAGGAATAAATCTTTTTTGTGGATAAAACCTGATTTTCCCTGGAGAGAGAAGAACCTTGGAGAAAGCATTGCGGTAAATGGGGTTTGCCTGACGGCGGCGGTCTGGATGGGAGATATTTTTTCCTTAGATGTCTCGGAAGAGACTCTAAATCGAACCGATCTGGGCCAACTTAAAGTTGGGGATCTGGTTAATTTGGAAAGGGCCTTGCGCCTATCCGACCGCCTGGGGGGGCATCTGGTCAGCGGTCATATCGACGGGACCGGCCGAATTCTCCAAAAAGAAAACCAAGACCACTTCTTTTTGCTGAAAATATCTTTCCCTAAGGCTTTAAGACCTTTTATTGTGGATAAGGGGTCGATTGCCGTTGACGGGGTCAGCTTAACGGTTAACCGGGTTGGAGAAAGAGAGCTTGATTTGACCATTATTCCTCACACCGGGGCTAAGACAACACTCAGCCGTAAAAAGATCGGGGAAGAGGTCAATCTGGAAACAGACCTGATCGGAAAATATGTTTATCAATTTCTCTCCCGCGGGAAAGAAGAAGGAATAGAAAAAAAATCCCAAGTGGATGACGACTTTTTAAAAAAGCACGGATTTTTATAAATAAAACTTGCAGCACTTAAGCCTTCAGTAACAAAACCAAGTCAATTACTGATGGCTTTAAGAGGAGTAATATCATATGGCTATTTCAACAATTGAGGAGGCCTTGGAAGATATCCGGGCCGGCAAAATGGTTATTTTAGTGGATGATGAGGATCGGGAAAATGAGGGCGATCTGACTATGGCCGCGGAGAAAGTTACGCCTGAGGCGATTAATTTTATGGCCAAGTACGGACGAGGGTTGATCTGCCTGTCCCTGACCCCGGAGAGGATAGAAGAGTTACAATTGCCCATGATGGTCCGACACAACACCTCTTCTTTTAAAACGGCCTTTACTATATCCATTGAAGCCCGCAAGGGCGTGACCACGGGGATTTCCGCGGCCGACCGGGCTACGACCATTCGGGCGGCTATTGCCGATAGCGCCCAGCCCGAAGATCTGGTCAGTCCCGGACATGTCTTTCCTTTGCGGGCTCGCCGAGGGGGCGTCTTGGTCCGGACCGGACAAACCGAAGGCTCCGTGGACCTGGCCCGGTTAGCCGGGTTGAAACCGTTCGGAGTAATCTGTGAGATCATGAAAGACGATGGGACCATGGCCCGGATGCCGGACCTGGAGCGTTTTGCCGAAGAACACGGTTTAAAAGTCATCACCATCAAAGATCTGATTGAATACCGTTTTCAGAATGAGACCTTTGTCCATCGCCGAGCGGAGACCATACTACCAACGCCTTATGGGATATTTAAAGCCATTGTTTACGAGAACGATGTGGATGAACACCAGCATTTGGCACTGGTTAAGGGAGAAATCAGTCGCCAGCGCGAGGTGTTGGTCCGGGTTCATTCCGAGTGTTTGACCGGAGATGTCTTCGGCTCCTTTCGGTGTGATTGTGGTGACCAGCTCAAGGCGGCCTTGAAGAAGATCGAAAAAGAGGGGTCCGGGATCTTGTTGTATATCCACCAAGAGGGACGGGGTATCGGACTGGTCAATAAGCTCAAGGCCTATATGCTTCAGGATCAGGGTAAAGATACGGTGGAGGCCAATGAGGCCCTCGGTTTTAAGGCCGATCTTCGAGATTATGGTATCGGGGCCCAGATCTTGGTTGATCTGGGAGTCAGAAAAATGAGGTTGATGACCAATAATCCCAAGAAAATTATCGGGCTGGAAGGGTACGGAATAAAAGTGACCGAAAGAGTGCCTATTGAGATCCTCCCTAAAAAGGAGAATATCAATTACCTTAAAACCAAGCGCCAAAAAATGGGTCATTTACTCCATATGAGTAGCGAAAGCGGAGAAGCGGTCAAACAATAAATCAAAGGGTTCGTGGATTCCAGGGTTCGAGGACTCGAGTGAACAATAAAATTTTCAACCATGGTCACTTGAATCCTTGGCCCCTTGAATCCTTGACTCCTGTTTCTAAAAAGGAGGAAGGCTGATGGCCAGGGTATTTGAAGGAAAATTGCAGGCAGAGGGAATGCGGTTTGCTATTGTGGTCAGTCGGTTTAACGACTTTATCGGCGAACATCTGGTTGGAGGGGCCTTGGATGCGTTAAACCGGAATGGGGCCCGAGAGGAAGATGTGGCCATATTCAAGGTGCCCGGGGCCTTTGAAATTCCCTTGGTGGCCAAACAAGTGGCCCTTAAAAAAAAGGTGGATGCCATCATATGTCTGGGAGCAGTCATTCGAGGGGCGACGCCGCATTTTGAGTACGTCAGTGCCGAGGTTTCCAAAGGCATTGCCAATGCCTCTTTGGAAACCGGGGTTCCCATGTCCTTCGGCGTGATCACAACCGATTCCCTGGAGCAGGCCATTGAAAGGGCCGGGTCCAAATCGGGCAACAAAGGATGGAGTGCGGCCATCGCGGCTATTGAGATGGTCGATTTACTTAGAAAGATTCATGAATAACCAGGTAAACGTTGGATTAGAAAAAGAAGCGGGTCCTAATGGTCTCACTTCCCTGAAGACCGGTCCTCAAGGGAGTAGAAGAAAATCGCGGGAAGCGGCCCTTCAAGCCCTGTTCTTTTTTGAGATGAACCCTCAGACCCCTTTTGAGCGGTCTTTGGAGATATTTTTGGAGAATTTTCCGGTTAAAGCGGGTTCCCGTCCGTTTTTCTTGCGTTTGGTTCGGGGCGTTTGGGAACACCTGGCCGAAATTGACCGGGTCATCCAAGGGCATTCCGAACACTGGCGGCTGGAACGGATGTCTCGGGTGGATCGAAATATTTTACGCATATCGGTGTATGAAATGACCTATTGTGCGGACATTCCGCCGCGGGTGGCCATCAACGAGGCCATTGATTTGGGAAAACAATTCGGTACCGAAGAGTCCGGTGCCTTTATCAACGGTATCCTGGATGGAATTTTTTTAGAACGTTACGGGAAAACCAGTCCCGAGGAAATCGAGATCCCCTCCCATGAAAGAAAAATATAATCCCCACCCCATTGAGATCAAATGGCAAGATCGCTGGGAGCAGACCAAGGCTTATCGCGTAGTCGAAGATCCCTCGCGGAAAAAATATTATCTCCTGGAGATGTTTCCCTATCCTTCAGGGAAGATCCATATGGGTCATGTGCGTAATTACACCATCGGCGATGTGGTGGCCCGTTATAAAAGAATGCGCGGATATAATGTCCTCCACCCCATGGGCTGGGATGCCTTCGGCATGCCTGCTGAAAATGCGGCCATAGCCAACAAGATCCATCCGGCCCGCTGGACCCGTGACAACATTAACTACATGAAGACCCAACTGAAACGGTTGGGCTTCAGTTATGACTGGGATCGGGAATTGGCCACCTGTGACCCGGAATACTATAGATGGGAACAGCTTTTTTTCTTGAAGATGTGGGAGAAAGGACTGGCCTACCGCCGGCGGTCTTTGGTTAACTGGTGCGCCCGGTGTCAAACCGTTCTGGCTAACGAACAGGTGGTTGGGGACGGGCAATGCTGGCGATGTGATCAGCCGGTTCAGGGTAAGGAATTGGAGCAGTGGTTTTTTCGGATTACCCAATATGCCGAAGAACTTTTGGAATGGTGTGAGAAGCTTCCCGGCTGGCCGGAAAAAGTCCTGACCATGCAACGCAACTGGATCGGCAAGAGCTTCGGAACGGAAATCGATTTTCCCTTGGAAGACGGATCAGGGGTCTTAACCGTTTTTACCACTCGGCCGGACACCCTGTTCGGCGCCACGTTTATGAGTCTGGCGGTGGAACACCCCTTGGTTTTACCGCTCTCTCAAAACACCTCTCAAGAAGAGGCGATCAAGGCCTTTGTCGAAAAGGTCCGGGGGCAGAACCGACGACCGGGTTTCGAGGCCGACCTGGAAAAGGAAGGGGTCTTTACCGGGGCCTTCTGCCTCAACCCTTTGACCCAGGAAAGAATGCCTATTTATGCGGCTAATTTCGTTTTGATGGAATACGGTACCGGAGCGGTTATGGCCGTACCGGCTCATGACCAACGGGATTTCGAATTTGCCTCTAAATATGGCTTGTCCTGGAGAGTGGTGATTCAGCCTGAGGATGCAGACCCCTTAACCCCTCAGACCATGACGGAAGCTTATGTGGGTCCGGGACGATTGGTCAACTCCGGCCCTTTCAATGGTCAGGATAATGAAAAGGCCCAAAAGGCCATTACCGATCATCTAGGCGCTAAAGGGCAGGGACGGGAGAAAGTCCAATACCGCCTGCGGGATTGGGGTGTTTCGCGGCAGCGCTACTGGGGGGCCCCCATTCCGATGATCTATTGTGATCGCTGTGGAATAGTCCCGGTCCCAGAGAAGGATTTACCCGTTCGATTACCTTTGGAGGCTGAGATTACCCCGTCCGGAGGATCTCCTCTTCCTTTTTTAAAGGAATTTGTGGAAACCTCCTGTCCCAAGTGCCAGGGGCCCGGCCGTCGGGAAACGGATACCATGGATACATTTGTAGAGTCCTCCTGGTATTTTGATCGCTACGCCTGTCCGGATTATAACGAAGGGCCTTTGGATGGGCCCCGGGTGGATTACTGGATGCCGGTGGATCAATATATCGGCGGGATTGAACATGCCGTTCTTCATCTATTGTACTCCCGATTTTTTACCAAAGTCCTTCGGGAGATGGGTTGGCTGAAGGTCGAAGAGCCTTTCAATAATCTGCTGACCCAAGGAATGGTTATTAAAGACGGGGCGAAGATGTCCAAATCCAAAGGCAATGTGGTTGATCCGGACGCCTTGATAAAAAGATACGGGGCCGATACGGTGCGACTGTTCTGTCTTTTTGCCGCTCCTCCGGAACGGGATCTGGACTGGAACGATCAAGGCGTTGAGGGATCTTTCCGCTTTCTCCAGAGACTTTGGAATCTGGTTTTTGACTGCCGGGAGACCGTTCATCTGAAAGCCCAGCCTAGCGAAATTGTCTTGAGCGGTGGTTCCAGCCGAAGTGTGCTGGTCAAGTTGAATCAGACGATCAAGAAGGTCACCGAAGATATTGAAGATCGTTTTCGTTTCAATACGGCGATCAGCGCGATTATGGAATTGGTCAATACCCTCTATCTCTACCGGGCGGAGGAAAGTGATGATCCCTTGAAACATTCCATACTGGCCAAGGCTATCGAAGCCGTCTTAATCCTTCTTTCTCCTATCGTCCCTCACTTGGGGGAAGAACTTTGGGAGATTTGGGGGAAGACCGGGAGTGTTCATGAACAACCTTGGCCAGCCTGGGATCCAGAAGCCCTACGGGAAGAAGAACAGGAAGTCGTTATTCAGGTTAATGGAAAGGTCCGGTCCCGTCTTACCATTAATTTGTCCGTCTCTGAAGAGGAGATCAAACGCCTGGCCCTGGAACAGCCCAGAATCCAGGAATGGCTCCAGGGAAAAGTCCTCGTCAAAACCATTATCGTTCAAAAAAAATTAGTCAATATTGTGGTTAAATAAATTAGCTTAAGGGGGGCATAGGGTGAAACGAAATTGGGCAGGCAGCCTTGGGATTATCGGCGGATTGGTTTTAGTCCTTCTCCTATCCGGATGCGGATACGGTTTTCGGGGTGGGACCAACAACCTTCCTACCGATATCAAAGAAGTCTATATCCCGGTCTTTGTTAATGCCACGACCGAACCGGGAGTGGAGACGGTTTTTACCAATTCCTTAATTTATGAATTTACCCGAAGCAGGATGCTGAAGGTCAGCCCGCAATCCACTGCCCAAGCCATCATTCAGGGTAAAATCAAAAGAATGATTGTCGATCCGGTGGTTTATGCCAGTCAAACCCAAGCCTTGGATCGAAGAGTGACCGTGGACTTGGATATTGCTTGCCGACGTTTGGATAATCAAAAAATACTTTGGCAGAACCAGCACTTATCCAGATTTGAAATCTATAGCGCAACGACCGATCCAACCCTGACCGAACGAAACAAGCAAGAGGCCATTACGAAGATTGCCAAATACCTATCCGAGCAGATCCATAATGGGATCTTGGAGAATTTTTAGGCCTGCGCCCCTTGTCCGGAAAGTCGGTGAAGCTTCTTGGAAAGTCTGGCAATCTTTCGAGAGGCCGTGCGTGGATGTAAGACCCCCTTGGCCCCGGCTTTATCAATTAGGGAGGTAACGTTAATCAAGGCCGGATTGGCTGATTCCGGGGAAGAACTTTCTAGAGTTTGCAGGTACTGTTTTACGCTTGTTTTTATTCTAGACTTTACGCTGGCATTTTTTAGGTTACGAACTTTGTTTTGTTTAGCCCTTTTAAGAGCTGATGGGTGATTAGCCAAGGAACCCTCCTTTAAATTAATAAAATATCATTATAATTTTTTTTTTAGAGCTTGTCAAATTTTTTTAAATAGGTTTAAATGAAAGGATGGGGATGTAGCTCAGATGGGAGAGCGGTACGTTCGCAACGTACAGGCCGGGGGTTCGATCCCCCCCATCTCCACCAAAACCAGGAAAGATTCGTATGGCCCATAAAAAAACTCGAAAAGCCCTGATTAACCGTGAGACCCGGGAGACCCAAATCCGTTTGAAACTGGACTTGGAGGGATCAGGGGAATGCCGGATCCAATCCCCCATTCCTTTTCTAAATCACATGCTGGAATTGATGACCTATCATGGGGCCTTAAATCTTGACCTTAAAGCGCAAGGGGATATAGAAGTCGGGTTTCATCATACCGTCGAGGATATCGGCCTTTGTCTGGGGGATGCCTTCAAACAGTCTTGGGGGGATTTAAAAGGGGTAAACCGTTACGGAGAAGCCCTTCTCCCCATGGATGAAGCCCTGGTTCTGGTGGCTGTAGACATCTCCCGGCGCCCACACCTTTCTTATGGCTGGAAACCTCGAAAAATACGGATGGATGGATTTGATCCAACCCTGGTAAAAGAATTTTTTCAGGCCTTGGTCAACCGGGCCGGTTTGACCCTCCATCTGAAGGTTCTGTCCGGCGAAAATACCCACCATATTATCGAAGCCATGTTTAAGGGATTCGGCCGGGCCATTCATCAGGCCAGTCGACTTCAAGAAAGCCGGAAAAAGGTCCTGTCAACCAAAGGAATACTTTGATGAAGAAAATAATCAAAACAGTCCCTTATCTTTTTGGAACCGTTGTCCTTCTCTTTTCTTTAATTTGGGTTGAGACCTCTTTCGGGGAACCAAGATTAGCCGTTGTTCCTTTCCAACTAGAAAAGTATCAGGATAAGGACATCGTCCGATGCCGATCCTGCGGAAATATCCTGACCGGTGGTCCTATTGAGGGAGATCCGACCACCCAGTTAACCCGGTTATTATGGGAGCATACTCAAGAAAAGATTAAAGGATTTGAACTATTAAGTCCGGGCCAGGTTGAAGGCGCTTTTAATGTTTATCTGGCCAAGGAAATTGAAAAAACCCCTCTACAGCTTATGATAACCATGGGAAAACAAATGGGGGCCGATTATATGCTCTGGGGCAATGTTTTTCATTACCAAGAAAGAAAAGGGACCTCTTACGGTGTCCAGCAACCGGCCTCGGTGGCTATGGATCTCCATCTGTTAAAGGTTAAGGATGGGAAAATGGTCTGGCGGGCCCAATGGGACCGTTCCCAAAAATCGCTTAGCGAAAACCTTCTGGAAGTGGACTCTTTTTTAAAGCGGAAGATGCGTTGGGTCACTGTGGAGGAGCTATCCCTTCAGGGTTTTGAAGAAATGTTGAAAGACTTTCCGTCGGCTGATTCGTTACGCTAACCTAACCGGATCAGAACCGTTCTTCGATAAGGTCAAAGACAGGCCGAAATTCCAGAATTTTTCCTAGATTTAATCAAAGATAAGACGAAGAGATACAAAGATGATCCTTATTCCGGCTGTTGATATAAAAGGAGGCCGGTGCGTCCGTCTTTTAGAGGGGCGCGCCGATGCGGAGACTATTTTTTCTGATTTCCCTAGGGAAATGGCCCAAAAATGGGTAGACCAGGGGGCTGAGCGGCTTCATATTATTGACCTGGACGGTGCCTTTGAAAAGGGGCCTCGGAATTTCTCAATTATTGAAGGCATTGTTCAGGCCATTCCCATTCCGGTCCAGCTTGGAGGAGGTATCCGGGACCTCAAGACTATGGAGGGCTATTTATCTCTGGGGGTGGCTCAGGTTATCCTGGGGACGGTCGCGGTTAAGGAACCTCAGTTGGTCAAGGAATCCTCTCGTTTGTTTCCCGGGCAGGTTATGGTCAGCCTGGATGCTCGGGATAATCGGATCGCCGTGGAGGGTTGGACGGAGATGTCAGAAATCGATCCGGTTGATCTGGTAAAACACTATGAGGATTGGGGGGTGAGGGCGGTTATTTTTACGGATATTGCCCGGGACGGGACCCAGAAAGGTCCTTCCATAGCATCAACCCGCCGTCTGGCCCACGCGACCAGTCTTCCGGTTATTGCCGCCGGAGGCATCAGCACCCTAAACGATATCCAAAGCTTAGCCCCTCTGGAACCGGAAGGCCTGGTAGGGATTATTACCGGTCGGGCCATTTATAGCGGGTCTTTGAACCTTAAGGAAGCCATGGATTGGCTTAAGAAAAATACGGCTCAGACCGCTGTTTGATCTTGACTTTTAATAAGGAAATTATTAAAAATATAAGATTAAACAAAATTTGCTGGGGATCAGACCCATGGGCCTAGGTCAAAATATAGAGGAAGCCTTTAAGGAAGCCTTAAAAGGGCAAGATAAAATTAAGCTTTCCGCTCTGCGAATGCTGCGCGCGGCTTTAAAAAATAAGGAAGTCGAAAAACGCCGGAAATTGGATGATGGGGAAACTCTTTCGGTCATAAAGGGTTTAATTCGACAAGGTAAAGAGGCTTTTGAACAATTCGAAAAAGGAGGCCGGCCGGATCTGGCTGAAAAAGAAAAGGCTGAAATGAAGATTTATTCCACCTTTATGCCGGCTCAAGCCACTTTGACCGAGATAGAGGAATGCATCAACCAAATCATCTCCGAGGTTCAGGCCTCTGGGATTAAGGATATGGGTAAGGTGATGAAATCGGCGACGGCTCGGCTGGCCGGTCGAGCAGAAGGGCAAACGATTCAGGCCATTGTCAAACAAAAACTTTCCTCTTTTTAGGGGAAAGAACCCTTCCAGACTCTTTTATTTCAAATATGTTTGGCCAGATCTTAACCTTTTTCATTTTCCGGCATCTTTTGGATTAGAAAATCGCCAGTTTCTTATTCATATATTTTCAGGGGATGAAGGAAGGGTTGAACCCGAAAAAACGGGCCAGACTTTTCCAGGAAGCGAATCATGAGTAAGACTTCTTTCTTTCCGGAATCCTTTATCGCTCAACTCAAAGATGCCGTCAACTTGACCAGTATTATTTCCGAGGTCGTCAGCCTAAAAAAGTCGGGCCGAAATTTTCAGGGGCTTTGCCCCTTTCATCCGGAAAAGACCCCTTCATTTATGGTCAATGAAGAGAAACAGATTTTTCATTGTTTTGGGTGCGGGCTGGGGGGGAATGTCTTTACGTTTATGATGCAGTATCATCATCTCAGTTTCCCTGAGGCGGTTGCAGAATTAGCCCGGCGCCTGAATATCCCCCTACCCGAGAGTGTCCCTGGAAAGCCATCGGAAAGGGATCACGGTTTAAAAGATCAGCTGCGGGACATCCAGACACAAGCCGCTGAATGGTATCATTACCTATTGGTAAAAGAAAAAATCGGTCAAAAAGGAAGAGATTACCTGGGCTTTCGAAAGATGGATCTAAAGATAGCCGAGGAATTTTATTTAGGCTTTGCCCCGCAAAGCTGGGACCGCTTGCTTACTTTTTTTGCCAAAAAGAAAATCTCCCCCATTCCTCTGGAGCAGGCCGGATTAATCATCAAGAAGGAAAAAGGAGGGCATTATGATCGATTTAGAAATCGTCTTCTTTTCCCAATTTTTGACGATAAGAGGCAAGTGATCGGTTTCGGGGGGAGGGCTTTGGGCGGAGAAACTCCCAAATATTTGAACTCTCCGGAATCGCCGATTTTTAACAAGAGCCGCATCTTGTATGGTCTTCCGCAAGCCACTAAGACTATTCGTAGTTTGAATCAAGTGATCGTCGTGGAGGGCTATTTCGATCTTTTGGCTTTACATGCCAACGGGTTTAAACAAACCGTGGCCACCATGGGAACGGCTTTAACCGTTTATCAGATACGAAAATTAAAAGGGTTGGCCGAGGACATCATCCTTCTTTTTGATGGGGATCCTCCGGGTATTCAAGCGGCCTTGAGGAGTGTCCCTCTTTTTCAACAAGAGGGGGTTTCACCAAGAGTCAAGGTCCTGCCGGCTAATAGCGACCCGGACAGCTATCTTTTCCAGATTGGACCGGAACGCTTTTCGGTTGAGATTCAGCAGGCCGAGCCCATGATGAGCTTCTTTTTTAATCAGCACCTTCAAACGGTCAAACCCCGGGTTGAAGATCAGGCCCGAATGGTCGAACGGCTTATTCCGCACCTTCAGGCCCTTAACACGGAGTGGGAAAAGGCCTATTATGTTGAAATGGTGAGCCGGAAATTAACAATTCCTGAGGCGGTCCTCTGGAAATCACTGGGAAGATCTTCCTCCGGGGAAAAGGGCAGGGAACGAATTCAACGGTCTATCAAAGAGGATCAGGTTTCCGGTCTGGAATGGCATGTCATCGAGGCCTTGTTACGAATTCCTCAAGCCGCCCCTTTGGTTTTGAACGGTAAAGAAGGGGATTTGTTTAAATCCCCGGAAGCCAGGTCCATCTACCAGCTTATAAAAGAAATCTATCTCCAAAGAGGGGAGGTCAACATTGGCCTTTTGCTCGATCGATTGGATGATCAGGGGTTAAAAAATCGGGTTTCCGCCCTGGCTATTCGAGCTTTTGTCGATCAAAAAGACGAAAAAATTTTTTTAGCCGATTTAAGCAGACGGGTTCATTTGATGGAATTACAGCAACGGGAAAAGGCCCTTTATGAAGAAATCCAAAAAAAGGAAAAAGCCGGTGACCGCGAAGAGTTGAAGTCCCTCTTGGTTTTAAAAAAGGATTTACTCCAAAAGAGAAAAGAAATCCTGACCTCCTCAAGAGAATAAAGGAGAATCTATGCCTAAAGAGAACACCATGGAAGAATTGAATAAAATGATTTCTCTGACCAAAGATAAAGAATATTTGGATCTGGAAGAGACTGAGGAGACCTTGCCTCCTGAACTGGTCGGAACAGAACCGATCGATGATATGATTTATTTGTTTGACGAAACGGATATTCAGATTCTAGAAGGGGCCCCTCGAGTCAGGGCTAAAGAGAAAGTAGACGAGGATCGGATCGAAGAAGAAGAAGAAGAGGAATTAAAATGGGGGACCGAAACCGGCATTAAAACGAACGACCCCGTAAAGATGTATTTGAAAGAGATGGGCTACTATTCACTCTTGACCCGCGAGGGTGAAGTGGAGATTGCCAAGAGGATCGAGGAAGGGAAACATGAGGTTATTGACGCCCTTTTAGAATCTCCGGTAGGGATCAAGGAAATCCTGACCCTGGGTGAAAAATTTGAACAAGGGATAATCAAATTAAGGGAGATCGTTCGCGACATGGACGATGAAGATCCCTTTATCGAAACGGAAGCCCACCGGAAAAAGGTCCTTCAGCTTTTTACGGAGGTAGCCCATCTCTATGAAAAAAACAGGAAACTCCATGATAAATTGAGCACGGAACTGCCCCCACCTAAAAGGAAGAAGATTCGGGACCAGATCGAAGTCAATAAAGCCTTAATTGTCGAACGCCTCAAAGAGCTTCGTCTCGATAAAAGACAAATTGATCGCATTATAAATAAATTAAAGGGATTTGCCGAACGGATTGAAAAAGGGGATCGAGAAATTGAAGAATGTCAGGAGAAGAGTTCCCTGGCTTTGCAGGACTTAAAAAAGGCCCTTCGTAAATTAAAAAAAGACGGTCACGCCAAATCGTTAACCCGTCAGACCGGTCTATCCAAGGATGCACTGTTTGAGGTAGATAAGAAAATCCGAAACGGAGAACGAAAGATACGTCGGGTGGAACAAGAATCCAAAATGACTTCCAAGGCTTTGAAGAGGATTTTAAAGCAGGTTGATGATGGGGAAGTCAAGGCCCGAGATGCCAAGGCTGAATTAATTGAGGCCAACTTACGTCTGGTGGTAAGTATCGCCAAAAAATATACCAATCGGGGGCTTCAATTTTTGGACTTGATCCAGGAGGGGAATATCGGGCTGATGAAAGCCGTTGATAAATTCGAGTATCAACGGGGTTATAAATTCAGCACCTATGCTACTTGGTGGGTCAGGCAGGCTATAACCCGGGCTATAGCCGATCAAGCCAGGACCATCCGTATTCCGGTTCACATGATCGAAACGATCAACAAATTGATCCGGACGGCCCGTTATCTGGTTCAGGAGTTGGGGAGAGAACCAACCCCTGAAGAGATCGCCGATAGAATGGAATTCCCCTTAGATAAGGTTCGAAAAGTCTTGAAAATTGCCAAGGAGCCGATTTCCCTGGAGACGCCTATCGGGGAAGAGGAAGATAGTCACCTGCGGGATTTCATTGAGGATAAAAAGGTTCTATCCCCTTCCGAGGCGGTCATTCGCTTGAATTTGTCCGAACAGACCCAGCGGGTCTTATCGACATTAACCCCCAGGGAAGAAAAGGTCCTGAGGATGCGTTTCGGTATCGGTGAAAGAGCGGATCATACCCTGGAAGAAGTGGGCCGTGATTTTGATGTTACCCGAGAACGGATCCGACAGATCGAGGCCAAAGCCCTGCGAAAATTACGCCATCCCAGTCGTAGTAAGCGGCTCAAGTCTTTTGTCGAGTAGGGAAGAAGCCGATCACGTTCTTCTGGGTTGACATCTGGTTGCAAATGAAATATATTTATTGTTTTTTAGCGGGCCCATAGCTCAGCTGGAAGAGCCACCGGCTCATAACCGGAAGGTCCCTGGTTCGAGGCCAGGTGGGCCCACCACTGGAAAGGCACAGGCAGATATCATGCCTCAATCGTATGAAGAATAAACAACTTCAAACCATAAAACCCCCACAAAATGGAGGGAAAGAAAGGGTGCACTCCCCAGGGACTGCACCCTTTTTTGTTGACTCATGGCTGGTAAGGTAAAGGACATCCGGCGTTGGCTGGAGGCTCAATTCCCCCCGAACTGGGCCGAGGATTGGGATCATATCGGCCTCCAAGTGGGAAACCCGGAACAACCAGTAAATCGGATCGGGATTACCCTGGAAGCCACTCCCCGTTCGGTTTCCTGGGCCCTTGGGCATGGACTTCAACTGTTGGTCAGTCATCATCCTCTATTCTTCGACTCCGTATTTTCTCTCGATAGCACCCGCGAACCCGGCCGGACGGCTTCTCAGTTGATCAGGGCCGATCTTTCTTTGTTGGTAGCCCACACCAATCTGGACGCTTCTCCCGAGGGGGTCAGCACCGCTTTGGCCCACCGTTTGGGCCTAGATCGGCTTTCCCCTTTGGATAGACGGATTGAGGATAAGGTAAAAGTTGTCCTGTTTATTCCTGCCGGCTACGAAGAAAAAATTATGGCCGGCTTGGATAGGTTGAAGGCAGGCCAAATAGGCGCTTATCGGTTATGTACTTTTAAAACCCGGGGGGAAGGAACTTTTATACCGGAAACAGGCAGTAATCCTTATCAAGGGGAAATCGGTCGTCCTCAAAGGGCCTCGGAATGGCGTTTGGAAGTCTTAGTCAATAGGGCCGAGGTCACTGAGTTGATCAAAACAATCCGCTTGATCCATCCTTATGAAGAGATGGCTTATGATATCTATCCGATTGAAAACCCTTCCCTTAATGTCGGAATAGGACGGTTGGGTCTTTATGACCCACCCATAACTTGGGAGACTTTACTTCAGCGATTGAAACATGAAGTGGAAGCTCCTTCGGTGCGGGTTAGCGGAGATATTCCCCGGACCGTTCAAAAAGTGGCGGTTTGTGGTGGGTCAGGCGGACGTTTGATTCCTGCGGCGCTTTCAGCGGGGGCGGAGATATTGATCTGCGGTGAAATAGGCTATCATCCGGTGGTCTCCAATCAAGGCCGGGGATTGACCTTGATGGAAATCGGACATTATCCTTCGGAAAAATGGGTGATTCCGATTTTAGCCAAGGCTCTCAGGGAGGCCGGTCAGGACGAAAAGTGGGGGATTGAAGTATTTGAGGACCGGGAACCGGGAGACCCCTATTCCCAATTTTTTTAAAAAGATGGAGAAGGCATGCAAGAACAAATCAACTATCTAATCCAATTACAGCAGATTGACAAGACCATTCACCATATTCATCTGAGTGTGGAAGAGAATCCCAAGAAGATAGAACTGATCGACAAGGAAACTCATGGCGTTCAGGAAACCTTTCAGGCCTTTACCAAGGAAATGGATGAAATACAGAAGCAGCGTCGGGACCTGGAGCGGGAGGTGGAAGAGGTTGGGCAGAAAATTAAGAAGAGCCAAGTCAAATTGATGGAGGTTAAGACCAACAAGGAATACCGGGCCATGCTCAGCGAAATTGATGAGTTAAAAAAGGTCAAGACCGCTAAGGAGGATCTTTTACTGGATCTTATGGAAAAGTTGGAAAAGGGGGTTGAAAAGCAGAAAACCCTGGCCAAATCCGTAGAGGCCAAGATGGCCGAAGGGAAACAGAAAAAAGAACATTTAAAAGCCGAAAGCCTGGAATACGAGAAAGAACTCTTCGGACAGAATCAGAAGAGAAAAGACCTGAGCACCCGGGTTGATCCTGCGCTCTTAAAACAATATGAGTTTTTAAAGAATCGGTTGCGGGGAATGGCTGTGGCGGAAGTTAAAGAGTACGCCTGCTTGGGTTGCAACATGCAAATCCCGCCTCAATTATTCAATGAACTGCATCGCCAAGATCGGATCATCACCTGTCCAAGTTGTCTGCGGATTTTATACATCACCGGCCCGTCGGAACTCAAAGAAAAATAAGGATATTTTTGTCGAAAGAAAAGGATAAAGCCTCTCAAGGCATGTGGCGCCTCTATAGCGACGGGGCGTCCAAAGGAAATCCAGGCCCGGCCGGGGCAGGTTGGGTCCTGGTAAGGGAAGGGGATGCTTTTTTAATAAAAGACTCCAAGTTTCTCGGAGAAGCCACCAATAACGAAGCCGAATATCAAGCCCTAATTCTAGGCCTGAAAAACGCCCTCTTACTGGGGATTCGAGACATTAGGATTTATATGGACTCGGAACTTCTTGTTCGGCAGATAACCGGTCTTTACCGGGTAAAAAATCCAAGACTGATGATTTGTTTTCAAGAGGTTCAAGACCTTTTGAATAAATTTTCTAAGTATGCTATAAATCATATACCCAGGGAACAGAACCGTCAAGCCGATGCTATGGCCAATGAGGCCATTAAAAAGAAATACAGTTCAGAGTGACTGGTTTGGATATATGAGAGCGTGGAAGTGGATTAAATGATCGCTCGTCAGACCACGAGTCTGACGGGAGGAAAGTCCGAGCTCCACAGGGCAGGATGCTGGGTAACACCCAGTCTCGGTGACGAGAAGGAAAGTGCCACAGAAAAGACACCGCCAGGCCCCCAGGCCTGGTAAGGGTGAAATGGCGGAGTAAGAGCCCACCAGTACACCGGGTGACCGGAGTAGCTAGGTAAACCCCATCCGGAGCAAGACCAAATAGGAGGGTAAACGGGTGGCCCGCCCAAGGCCCTCGGGTTGGTCGCTTGAGATCTGGAGCAATCCCGATCCTTAGATGAATGATCATTGTTCTTCGCCTTCCGCGGAGAAAACAGAACTCGGCTTATAATCCACTTCCACGACTAAAAAACAGGTTTAAGGTTCAAGGTATAAGGTTAAAGGATGAACTAAAAACCAAACTAACCAGATAAACCATAAAGACCAGATAGACCCATTAAACCCAAAAGACCGGAAAATTGAAAACCATTGCCTTGATTACCGCGGCCGGAAAGGGCCAACGGATGCAGTCGGATACTCCCAAACAATACCTTTGTCTGGGCGATAAGCCGATTTTGTACCATACCTTAAAAGTTTTTGAAGAGTGTCCGGCTGTAGACGGGATCTACCTTATCGTCCCTCAAGATCAGATGACCATGGTCCAAAAAGATATTGTCGAAAAATATGATCTGAAAAAAGTGCTTAAGTTGGTTCGCGGCGGGAAATTGCGTCAACAATCGGTCTGGAATGGTCTTCAGGCTATACGTTCGGGCTGTTCGATCGTAGTTGTTCATGACGGGGTCCGTCCTTTTATTTCCGGTCGCCTAATAGAAAAAAGCATTGAAGAAGCTCAAAAGAATGGGGCGGCGGTAGTCGGTCTGAATGTCAAAGATACGGTCAAAAGAATAGGAAAAGGAAAAAAAATTCAGACCCTCCCCAGGGAGGAAATCTGGTTGGCTCAAACCCCTCAATCTTTTCGTTTCCCCCTGCTGATGAAGGCCTATCAAAAAGCCAACCAAGAAAATATCGCCAGTACGGACGATGCCTCTTTAGTTGAAAACCTGGATCATCCCATCACGATGATCCAGGGTGATTATGCCAATATTAAGATCACCACTCCCGAGGATTTAAACTTGGCCAGGGCTTTTTTCGCCTTATGGGAAAAAGGGGTATGAACCCTGTTTTCCGCATCGGCTTGGGTTATGACGTCCATCGTTTAGTTCCGGAAAGGCCTTTGATTTTAGGCGGCCTTACAATCCCTTTTCATCTAGGTCTATTGGGCCACTCGGATGCCGATGTCCTTAGTCATGCCTTGGGGGATGCCTTGTTGGGGGCCGCCGGCCTTGGAGACCTGGGCCGTCTTTTCCCGGATTCAGACCCCCAATTTAAAGGGATTTCCAGTCTGCGACTTCTCGAGACCATCCACTCTTTAGTCCAAAAACAGGGCTACCGGATCGAAAATGTCGATCTGACCGTTGTGGCCCAAGAACCCAAGTTGGCCCCCTATATGCATAAAATGCAAACCATTTTAGCCGAGGTGTTGCACCTTTCCGGCGATCAAATCAACATTAAGGCTACGACCACCGAGGGATTGGGATTTGCCGGCCGTCAGGAAGGGATGGCTGCTTATGCCGTAGCTTTGCTGGTGAAGAACAATGCCGGATAACCCATCCGATACTGGGTATTTCCTAAAATCAACCTTCAGCCTCCAATCTCGACTTTTCAAAAGGATTTCTTGAAATATGAGCCTTCGCATTTTTAATTCTCAATCCAAACAAAAAGAACCCTTTCTGCCCTTGAATCCTCCCAAGGTGGGAATCTATGTCTGCGGCGTGACGGTCTATGACAGCTGTCACATCGGCCATGCCCGCTCCATGATTGTTTTCGATGTGCTGGTTCGATATTTACGGTTTAAAGGATTTCAGGTTACCTATGTGCGTAATTTTACCGATATCGATGATAAGATCATCAATCGGGCTCAACAGGAAGGAATAAACACTCAGGATCTGGCTGAAAAATTTATCCAAGAATTTGTCTTGGACATGAAGGCCCTGGATGTCTCTTCCCCTGATGTGGAACCGCGGGCTACTACGCATATTCCCGATATTATCAGCCTGGTCCAGAAACTCATCGCACAAGGGGTGGCTTATGAGGAGGAAGGGGATGTCTTTTTTTCGGTAGAAAAATTTTCACCTTATGGAGCCCTCTCCAATCGAACCTTGGAAGAGATGCAGGCTGGGGCCCGAATAGAGGTCAACCCCAACAAGCATCACCCCATGGACTTCGCCCTATGGAAGAAAGGAAAACCGGGAGAGCCGATCTGGGAGAGTCCTTGGGGACCGGGGCGCCCGGGCTGGCATATCGAGTGCTCGGCCATGAGCTCCCGCTATCTAGGAGAAACGTTTGATATTCACGGTGGAGGAAAAGATTTAATTTTCCCCCATCATGAAAACGAATTGGCTCAGTCCATGGCCGTTTCCTCAAAACCTTTGGCCCGCTATTGGGTCCATAACGGGTTCGTGACCATTAATGGCGAAAAGATGTCCAAGTCTCTGGGAAACTTTTTGACTATTCAGAACATGGTGCGCCGTTTTCATCCGGAGGCTATCCGACTCTTTTTACTGTCCCGCCACTACCGCTCTCCAGTGGATTATTCCGATCAGGCCATGCAGGAGGCCCAAACAGGCCTTTTCCGACTCTACACCCTCTTGAAGGATTTAGGGCAACCGGAAGAACGTTTTCATCTTCAGGGGCGTGAACCCCTGACCCCGGAACGATTGCAGGAAATCGAAGCGGCGGTCAACCATTTTTCCGAAAATGTTCAAAAGGCCCTGGATGATGATTTGAATACGGCCCAGGCCATCGGGTATATGTATGAATTGGCCAGGCAGCTGAACCGCCTAATGGATTCTCTTCGCCCTAAAGAATTAAAAAAGTTGGCCGACCTGTTCAACCAGGCCATGGGACTGTTTCAACAATACGGACGGATTCTCGGTGTCCTCTCCAGCGCTCCTCAGGAATTTTTAGACCAAGAACAAGGAAGGCTGTTAGAAAAGAAAGGATTGTCAGTCGAGACGATTGAGTCTTTAATTGCTGAACGGAATCAGGCCCGGGTCAAAAAAGATTGGGCCAAGGCCGATGCCCTGCGGGACCATTTGACGAACATGAAGATCATCTTGAAAGACGGTCCCCAAGGGACGGTTTGGCAGGTTGAAGAATAATAAACCAGCCTGAGGCCAGAGGTCAGGCAGAAAAAACCGGGGAAGAGTAGAAAAGAAAAAGAAAGTTTCTCTCCAGGCCTGTTCAGGTCTTGTCTTCAGATAAGGCCAGGGCCTCCCGGAGGATCTGGAGACTTTCCTGTGCAGCCACTTCATCCACCTTATGGATGGCGAACCCGGCGTGAACGATGACGTATTCGCCCACCTGGGGATCTTCCAGAAGAAGTAAGCTGACCTTTCTAATGACCCCATCCACATCAATGGTTCCCAGTCCATCTTTAATTTCGATTATCTTGGATGGTATGGCCAGACACATCTTTAAAATTCCTCATTTGAATTGATGGTCCCCAAGGGGAAATTTCTTTTAATATGAGTTCGATCATGGGATCGACTTTGGTTTGGATCTGGGGCGTAAGGTCGAGACTGAGGGTTTCGAT
>Ga0233425_10000297_pt1 | contig 130515 bp, 138 predicted proteins | sample Watercolumn_Towu_2_FD_181712 | JGI IMG/M metagenome (GOLD analysis project Ga0233425, IMG submission 181712) | Freshwater microbial communities from Lake Towuti, South Sulawesi, Indonesia - Watercolumn_Towuti2014_140_MG | ecosystem: Environmental > Aquatic > Freshwater > Lake | place...
CCTGGACAAGGGCGAGTTCCTCAAGGCCTACCAGCCCGACTTCTACTTCGATGACCAGCGCCGCCATGTCGAGTCGGCGCAGCAGCACGTCGCCACCGGGCACGTGCCGTTCGGTATCACCAACCTGGAACGCAAAGCCTCATGAAGATCCTGAAATACGTCCTGTACGGGGTCGGCGGGCTCGTCGTGCTCGCCATGATCGCGGTCGTCGCCGCCGTTTTCATCGTCGACGGCGCGTTCGTCAAGGCGCGCATCGAGCAGGCGATGAAGGAGAAGAACCGTTCGGTCAGCATCGAGGGCACGCCGAAAGTGCGGCTCTTCCCGGTCGCCGGCATCGCGCTCGGCAAGACCACGATCAGCGAGGCGGGCGGCAGCCAGGTGTTCGTCGCGCTTGAGTCGTCCGACGTCGCGGTGCGCACGCTGCCGTTGCTCTCGGGCGAGGTCGCGGTCGAGACGCTCAAGGTCGCCGGCCTGCGCGCGAACGTCGTGCGCCGCAAGGACGGCACGATGAACTTCGCCGACCTCGCCGGCGGCAAGGGCAAGCCCTCGGCGAAGGGCGAGGCGCCGCCGCGCATCAAACTGGCCGAGGTCCTGATCGAGAAGGCGCAGATCACGTACCGCGACGAGGCGAGCGGGCAGGAGCTGAGCGTCGCTGACCTCAACGTCAAGACCGGGCGCCTGGACGGGCAGACCCCGGGCGACGTGGCGCTGTCGGCGCGCATCACGGGCAAGAGGCCCGAGGTCGACGTGCGCCTGCAGACGGCGGGCGCATTGCGCTTCGACCTGGCAAGGCCGGAGTTCTCCTTCGACAAATTCAGCATGCAGGCGAAGGGCCGCGTCGACCGCGACACGCTGAACGCCGAGTTCTCGGCGCCGAAGGTCGAGGTCACGCCGGCACGCGCCGCGGGCTCGGAAGTGCGCGGCGCCGTGGCGGTCAGCGGCCCGCAGCGGAACCTGAACGCGAAGCTGCGCATCGCCGCGGTCGAGGGCTCGGCGAAGGCGCTCAGCATCCCGAGCGTGGCGCTGAACATCGACGCCGCGATGGAGAACCTCAGAATGAAGGCGAACCTGCAGTCGGCGCTCAAGGCGAACCTGGAGAAGCGGCAAGCTCGCGATCGGCCACCCCGGCGTCATGATCCCGGTGAAGCTCTCCGGCGCGCTCGACAACCCGACCTGGAACGTCGACTACAGCGCGCTCGCCGGCTCGGTGGGCGGCGCGCTTGGCAAGGCCGGCGGCGCGATCGGCGAAACGGCAAGAAGGGCGCGAGCGGCGTCGGCGACGCCGTGCGCGGGATTTTCAAGCGCTAGATTCTTTTTTCTTCCACCGCGTGGCAGGCCGCCGCGCGGCCGTCATGCAGCTTCAGCACCGGCCGCTCCGTCCGGCAGCGCTCATTGGCGTGCGGGCAACGCGGGTGGAAGGCGCAGCCTTTCGGCGGGTTGAGCGGATTGGGCACTTCGCCGGCGACCGGCGTGCGCGGGCGTCCGCTCATCTCCAGGTCGGGCACGGCGTCGAGCAGCATGCGCGAGTACGGATGGCGCGGTTGCGCGAAAAGCGCCTCGGCCTCCGCAACCTCGACTAGGCGCCCGAGGTACATCACGCCGACGCGGTCGGCGACGTGCGACACCACCGCGAGGTTGTGCGAGATGAAGAGGTAGGTGAGGCCGAGCCCGGCCTGGAGCTCGGTCATCAGGTTCAGGATCTGCGCCTGCACCGAGACATCGAGGGCCGAGGTCGGCTCGTCGCAGACCAGGAACTCGGGGCGCCCGGAGAGCGCACGCGCGATCGAGATGCGCTGGCGCTGGCCGCCCGAGAACTCGTGCGGATATTTCTCGCCGTCCTCCGGTGAGAGTCTCACCTGCTGCAGCAACTCGGCGACGCGTTCGTCAATTTGTCTTTTTTCTTTCAAAAGACCTAGAACCAGAAGCGGTTCCGCCACGATGTCGCGCACGCGCCAGCGCGGGTTCAGGCTGGCGTAGGGGTCCTGGAAGATCATCTGCATGCGGCGCCGCACGCGCAGGGTGTCGGCGTGCGCGGCGGGATCGGAAATATCGATGCCGTCGAAGACGACGCGCCCGCGCGAGGGCGCGTACAGCCCGACGATGAGGCGCGCGACGGTGGACTTGCCGCAGCCGGATTCGCCGACCAGCGCGAGCGTCTCGCCCTTGCGCACCTCCACGCTCACGTCGTCGACCGCGCGCAGCAGCTGCCGCGGCGCGCCCTCCAGCACGCGGTTCAGCCACGGCCGCGAGACGTCGAAGTCGCGGCCGACGCCGTCAAGCCTGAGCAGGGCGCCGTTCTTCATTGCCGTTCTCGTAGAGCCAGCAGGCGGTGAGGGTGGCGCCGGCAGGGCGTGGCTCCGGGCGCTCGGCGCGGCAGCGCGCGAAGGCCTTGGTGCAGCGCGGATGGAAGGCGCAGCCGGGCGGGATCGCGGTCAGCCGCGGCATCGAGCCCTCGATCTGCGCCAGCCGCACATGGCGCTCCTGGGTGGCGGCGCGGATCTTGGGAATCGAGCCCATCAGGCCGGAGGTATACGGGTGGCGCGGCGCGCGCAGGAGCTCGCGCACCGGGCCGATCTCGGCGATGCGGCCGGCGTACATCACGGCGACCCGGTCCGCGGTCTCGGCGATGACGCCCATGTCGTGCGTGATCAGCATGACCGCGGTGCCGTGCTCGCGCGACAGGTGCTTCAAGAGCTGGATGATCTGCGCTTGGATCGAGACGTCGAGCGCGGTGGTCGGCTCGTCGGCGATGATGAGGCGCGGCTCGGCGCAGAGCGCGAGCGCGATCACCACCCGCTGGCGCATGCCGCCGGAGAACTGGTGCGGGAAATGGTCGATGCGCGCTTCCGGCGCCGGGATGCCGACCTCGCGCAGCAGGCCGAGCGCTCGCTTGCGCGCTTCGGCCGCGTCCACGTAGAGATGCGTGCGGATCGTTTCGGTGAGCTGCCGGCCGACCGTGTAGAGGGGATTGAGCGAGGTGAGCGGGTCCTGGAAGATCGCGCCGATCTTTCGGCCGCGGATGCGGCGCATCGCGTCGTGCGGCAGGTTGTCGATGCGCTCGCCTTCGAGCCGGATCTCGCCGCCGGCGATGCGCCCCGGCGGCTCGAGCAGGCCGATCACCGAGATGCCGGTGAGCGACTTGCCGGCGCCCGACTCGCCCACGACGCCGAGCACCTCGCCGGGCGCGATCGAGAACGAGATGCCGTCGACCGCGACCAGGGTCCCGCGGCGGGTCGGAAACTCGACCCTGAGATCCTTGACTTCGAGAATCATCGCAATTTCGGGTTCAGGGCGTCGCGCAGCCAGTCGCCGAGCAGGTTCACCGACAGCACCAGCGTCACCAGCGCCACGCCCGGGAAGACGACGATCCACCAGATGCCGGAGATCATGAACTCGTTGCCCTTGCTGATCAGCGTGCCCAGGGACGGGCTGGTCGGCGGCACGCCGACGCCGAGGAACGAGAGCGTCGCCTCGGTGATGATGGCCGTCGCGATATGGATGGTGGCGATGACGAGCACCGGCCCCATCACGTTTGGCAGCACGTGCCGCAGCATAATGGCGAGCGGGCGCCGGCCGATGACGCGCGCCGCCTGCACGTACTCCTTGCCCTTCTCGACCAGCGTCGAGCCGCGCACGGTGCGCGCGTACTGCACCCAGCCCGAGATGCCGATGGAGAAGATGAGGACCGGGATCGCGATCTCGCCGTGCTGGTCGGTCGGCAGGACCACGCGCGCGACGCCGTCGACGAGCAGCGCGATCAGGATCGCCGGGAACGAGAGCTGGACATCGGCGATGCGCATGATGAACGCATCCAGGCGCCCGCCGAGGTAGCCCGCCGCGAGGCCGAGCGTCACGCCGAGCGCGAGCGCGAACGCGACCGCGGCCAGGCCGACGCCGATCGAGATGCGCGCGCCGTACATGATGGTCGAAAGGATGTCGCGGCCCTGGTCGTCGGTGCCGAGCGGATAGGCGAGGTTGCCTTCCTCGACCCAGGCCGGCGGGCTGAGCGCCTTGTTGAGGTCAAGGCTCGCGGGATCGAACGGGTTGTAGGGCGCGAGCCAGGGCGCGAACAGCGCCGCGCCCATGCAGACCAGTGCGAGGAACGCCGCCACGATCGTCACCGGCGAGCGGCGGAAGCTCCACGCGAGGTCGTGCTCCCAGAGGCGCCGCAGGGTCGCTTGCATCTATTTCAGGGGCAGCGAATGCTCGACGAGGCTGGCGAGGTAGCCGGCGCCCAGCGGAATCACCTCGTCGTTGAAGTCGTAGCCCGGGTTGTGCAGGGTGCAGTTGTTCGGGCCGCCGCCCTGGCCGAGGAAGACGTAGGCACCGGGGCGCGCCTGCAGCATGAACGAGAAGTCCTCGCCGCCCATGGTCGGCTCGGCATCGGTGATGACGTTGCCCCGCCCGAAGACGCTCTCGCCGACCTGCGCCGCGAAGAGCGCCTCGCGCTCGGCGTTGACGGTCGCCGGGTAGCCGCGGGTGTACTGGAACTCGGCCGAGCAGCCGAGTGCCTGCGCGACGCCGCGCGCGATCTCCTGCGCGCGCTTCTCCGCGAGATCTCGCGTCTCGGGCCGGAAGCTGCGCACCGTGCCGATGAGCATCACGAAATCGGGGATGACGTTGAACACCCCGACCTGGCTGGTTTCCATCGAGCACACCGACACGACGATCGCATCGAGCGGGTTGGTGTTTCGGCTGGCGATGGTCTGCAGGGCGGCGATGATCTGCGCGCTGGCGACGACCGGGTCGACGGTGAGCTGCGGCATCGCGGCATGGCCGCCCCGGCCGCGCACGGTGATCGCGATCTCGTCGGTCGCGGCCATCACCGGACCGGGGCGGACCGCGATCCTCCCCGGCGGCAGGCCGGGCCAGTTGTGCAGGGCGTAGATCTCGTCGGCGGGGAAGCGCTCGAAGAGGCCCTCGTCCACCATCACCTTGCCGCCGCCGCCGTTCTCCTCGGCCGGCTGAAAGATCACGAACGCGGTCCCGTCGAACTCGCGGGTTTCCGCGAGATAGCGCGCCGCGCCGAGCAGCATCGTGGTGTGCCCGTCGTGCCCGCAGGCATGCATGCGCCCGGCGTGCTGCGACTTGTGGGGAATGTCCGCGGTTTCGTGGATCGGCAGGCAGTCCATGTCCGCGCGCAGGCCGACCGCGCGACCGCTCGCGCTCTTCCTGCCCTTGACCACGCCGACCACGCCCGTCTTGGCGAGGCCGCGGTGCACTTCCACGCCCCAGGCCGCCAGCCGCTCGGCGACGATCTGCGAGGTGCGGCTCTCCTGGAACGCGAGCTCGGGGTGCGCGTGGAGGTCGCGGCGGATCGCCTGCAGGTCGGCCTGGTGCTTGCGGATGTGGTCGACGGCTTTGCTCACGGCGTCAGTGGGCGGCGAGCGCGCGATCGACGCGCAGGCGCGGGTCGACCGCGTAGTAGAGCAGGTCGACGATCAGGTTGATGACGACGAAAAAGAGCGCGATCAGGCACAGGTACGCGGCCATCACCGGGACGTCGGCGAAGCCCACCGCCTGGATGAAAAGCAGGCCCATGCCGGGCCACTGGAAGACCGTCTCGGTGATGATCGCAAAAGCGATGATCGCGCCGAGCTGCAGGCCGGTGATGGTGATGACCGGGACGAGCGTGTTCTTCAGCGCGTGGCCGAAGTGCACGGCACGGTCGGTGAGGCCGCGCGCGCGCGCGAACTTGATGTAATCGGTGCGCAGCACTTCGAGCATCTCCGAGCGCACCAGGCGCTGGATCAGCGTCATCTGGAAGAGGCCGAGCGTGATGGAGGGCAGGATCAGCGACTTCAGGCCCGACCAGGTGAGAAAGCCGGTCGACCACCAGCCGAGCTGCACGGTCTCGCCGCGCCCGAACGAGGGCAGCCAGCCGAGGACCACCGCGAAGACGAGGATGAGCAGGATGCCGATCAGAAAGGTCGGCAGCGAGACGCCGACGAGGGAAACCGCGAGCAGGAACTGGGAGAGCCAGGATTGTCGTCGCAGCGCGGTGTACACGCCCATCGAGATGCCGCCGACCAGCGCGAACAGCGCCGCGACCATCGAGAGCTCGAGCGTCGCCGGCAGCCGCTCGGCGATGAGCCTCGAGACCGGCTGCACCTGGCGCAGGCTCAAGCCGAACTCGCCCTGCACGGCGCGCCCGACGAAGCTCGCGTACTGCACGTAGAACGGCTGGTCCAGGCCGAGGGACCTGGTGACGCGCGCGCGATCCTCGGGCGTCGCGTCCTGGCCGAGCATGAACAGCACCGGATCGCCGACGAAGCGGAAGAGCGAAAACGCGATCAGGCCAACCGCGAGCATGACCAGGGCCGCCTGCACGAGGCGGCGCAGGATATAGGCGAGCATTTTGAGAGAATGGTACCGCATGTCTTTCGCCCGAAAGCTCGCCGCGTGGCAGCGCCGGCACGGCAGGCATCGGCTGCCGTGGCAGGGCACACGCGATCCGTACCGCGTCTGGCTCTCCGAAGTGATGCTGCAGCAGACTCAGGTCGCCGCGGTGATTCCCTACTACGAGCGCTTTCTCGCCCGATTCCCCGATGTGGAGGCGCTCGCGGCCGCTTCGCAGGAAGAGGTTCTCCGGCTCTGGAGTGGCCTCGGCTACTACGCGCGCGGCCGCAATCTGCACCAGGCGGCGAAGAAAGTTGCTTTTGATCTGAAGGGCGTTTTTCCCAGGAGCGCGCGGGAGATCGAAACCCTCCCCGGAATCGGCCGCTCGACGGCGGCCGCGATCGCCGCGTTCGCGTTCGGCGAGCGCGCGGCGATCCTTGACGGAAATGTCAGGCGGGTGCTGTCACGCTGCTATGGGATCCGCGAAGAGCGAAAGCTCTGGGAGAAAGCCAAAGAGCTTACCACCGTCAAAGGCATAGAAATCCATACGCAGGCTCTGATGGACCTCGGCGCGACCGTGTGCACGCGCTCGAACCCGGCCTGCGCACGCTGCCCCGTCGCCGCCGATTGCGTCGCGCGCCGCGAGAATCGCATCGACGAGCTGCCTGCGCCACGCAAGCGCAGGTCGCGGCCGACACGCCGGACGAAGTGGTTCGTGCTCGTGCATCGTGGTGAGGTGCTGCTGGAGCGGCGCCCGAGCACCGGAATCTGGGGAGGACTTTGGGTTTTTCCAGAGACGCTTGAATACAAGGTAAGAAAACGAAAGCGTCTTCCTGCGCTCGACCACGGATTCACCCATTTCAAGCTCAGGGTTCGGCCGTTTCTCTGCGCAGTCTCCTCGCGCGTCGAGGCGCCGGGCCGGATCTGGCTGCCGCTGGAAGACGCGATTGCCGCGGCCGTGCCTGCGCCGGTGAAGACCCTGCTCTCAGGCCTGCTCGGCAAGTAGCCGGTCAAGCGCCTCCAGGCGGGCGAGCGAATCGAGCTCGAGCAGCGACTGCTTCACCGCGACCGGCAGCGGCAGCACCTCAGCGAGCCGCGCGCCCACCCAGGCGCCCGAGTCCAGGCGGAAGGGCGGCGCAAAGAGGCGCTCGCCGTGCTCGGCGACGATGCGCTCGACGAGCTGCCGGCAGCGCGCGTGCGCCGCCGGCACCGGCGCGTCCGCCTCCTCGGCGAGGAACTCGGCCTCGCCCAGCACCAGCCCGTCGTCCTGCACGCGTGTCGCGCCCAGGCGGAAGCGGCGCTCGCCCTGCGCGACGATCTGCAGGACCCCCAGCTGCGCCATGTCCCAGTGCAGGATGCGCGCGGTGCACCCGACCGCCTCGGGTGTCGCCGGCGCGCCGACCTCCGCGCCGTGGCGGATGAGGCACACGCCGAACTGCGTGCCGTCGCGCAGGCAGGTCTTGGTCATCTCCATGTAGCGCTGCTCGAAAACCTGCAAGGGCAGCAGGCCGGCGGGAAAAAGCACCGTATTGAGCGGGAAGAGGGGGATTTCCAATCAATCCGCCGGGAGCGCCCGATGCCGCACCAGCACGCGCCAGTTGGCGCGGAACGAATGCGCCAGGCGCTCGGCGAGATAGACCGAGCGGTGGCGCCCGCCGGTGCAGCCGATCGCGACCGTGATGTAGCTGCGGTTGTCGCGCACCACCTCGGGCAGCCAGCGCCCGAGGAAGCCGCGCACATCGTCGAAAAACTCGCGCACGCGCGGTTGCTTCTCCAGGAACTCGATGACCCGCGCGTCCCGGCCCGTGAGCGGCGCGAGCCCGGGCTTGTAGTGCGGGTTGGGCAGCATGCGCGCATCCACCACCCAGTCGGCGTCCTGGGGAATGCCGTCGCGGAACGCAAACGACTCGATCAGCAGCGTGAGCGCGCCGCCGGCGGGGCCGAGCAGGTCCTTGATCCAGTTGCGCAGCACCTTGGGCTGCAGCCCGGAGGTGTCGATATGGTGGCCGAGCTCCGCGACCCCGGCCAGCAGCGTCCTCTCCTTTGCGATCGCCTCGGACAGTGTCAACGCGCCGGCCGGGCCGGCGCCAGCGAGCGGGTGGCTGCGGCGAGTCTCCGAGAAGCGGCGCAGCAGCGTGGCTGCGCTCGCTTCCAGGAACAGCACACGGGTCTGCAAGCCGCGCGCCTTCAGCTCGGCAAGGCGCCCCGGCAGGGAGGCGAGGGCGACGCTGCGCGCATCGACGCTCACCGCGACGCGGCCGTGCCCGGCCTCCTCCAGGAAACGCACCACGTCGGGGAGCAGCGTCGCGGGCAGGTTGTCGACGCAGTAGAAGCCGGCGTCCTCCAGCACGTCCAGGGCGATGCTCTTGCCGGAGCCCGAGAGCCCGCTGACGAGGATCAACTCCACGCGGTTAGGAGGGAAGACAGGGCCCCTCCCCCGTCTAGCCGCTGCCGTCCTTCATCGCACGCTCCTGCCGGGCGAGAAACTCGGCCGCGGAATCCTTGCCGCGCAGCTGCAGGATGTAGTTGCGCACCGCGGCCTCGACCAGCACCGCGAGGTTGCGGCCGGCGGCGACCGGGATCACGACCTTGCGTACCGTGACGCCGAGGATCTCCTCCGAGAGCTCGGAAAGCGGCAGGCGCTCGGCCGGATCGCGCGCGCCGCCGCGCCCCGGGCGCTCGAGATGTGCGATCAGCTTCAGCTTCATTTTCGGCCGCACCGCGGTCTCGCCGTAGATCGAGCGGATGTTGACGAGGCCTAGGCCGCGGACTTCGAGGAAATCCTTCAAGAGCGGCGGGCAGCGGCCTTCCAGCGTGGTCGCGGCGATCTGGGAGATCTCGACCACGTCGTCGGCGACGAGGCCGTGGCCGCGCGTGATCAGCTCGAGCGCGAGCTCGCTCTTGCCGACGCCCGAGTCGCCCGTGATCAGCACGCCGACGCCGAGCACGTCCATCAGCACGCCGTGGCGCTCGACGGTGTCGGCGAGCCGCTTGGCAAGGTAGCGCGCGAGCTTCTCGATCACGCGCGCCGCCGGCAGCGGCGTGGCAAAGAGCGGCGTCCGGGTGCGCTCGGCGCCCTCCAGCAGCGCTTTCGGCGCCGCGATGCCGTCGGCGAGGATCAGCGCCGCCGGCACCGGCGCGAACAGGCGCTCGGCGAGCGCGCCGATCGAGTCGGCCTCGTGCGCGCCGATCACCTGCACGCTGTTCGGGTGGGTGAGGTTGAGGTGCCCGATCAGGGCGGCGGCGGCGGCCGACTCGCGGCGCACCACCGTGCGGCCTTCGCGCCCGCCTATCCAGGCGAGCGAGAGCGCCTCGCGGTTGTCCTCATGCAACTGCGCGACGTTGACCTGGAGCATCCGGCTGCCACGCCGCAATGAGCTGGTGCAGCGCCTGCGCGTCCGGCGCAGCCACCATGGCCTCGCGCAGCGCGCGGTCGCTGAACATCTGCGCGAGCTCCGAGAGGATCTCGAGGTGCTTCTCGGTGGCGTGCTCGGGAACGAGCAGCGCGAAGACCAGGCCGACCGGCTTGCCGTCGGGCGCGTCGAACGGCACCGGCTGGGCGGGGCGCACGAACACGCCGAGCGCGTCCTTCAGCCCCTTGATGCGGCCGTGCGGGATGGCGACGCCCTGCCCGAGGCCGGTCGAGCCGAGGCGCTCGCGCGCGAACAGGCTCTCGAACACCGCCGCGCGGGCCACGCCGTGCTGGTTCTCGAAGAGGAGCCCCAACTGCTCGAACAGCCGCTTCTTGCTCGAGGCGGCGAGATCCGGGAGAACGTTGGCGACCGGCAGCAGCTTGGCGACGAGGCTCATCCGAAGGGCGCGAATTATAGCGCCTGGCGGCGCGCCCCCGCGCCTTGGCGCGGTGAGAGTGCAAATCCTTGTATTTGAGGATCTGCCGGTCCAGCTTGTCGACCAGCACGTCGATCGCGGCGTAGGCGTCGGGCTGCTCGCATTCGCAGTGGAACACCTTGCCCGGCAGGTGCAGCGAGGCTTCGGCTTTCTGGCCGACGCGGTTGGCCGAGAGAGTGATCTGCACATCCACCACGTGGTCGAAATGCCGGCGGATGCAGCCGAGCTTCGCTTCCACCTTGCGGCGCAGGGAGGGCGTGATCTTGAGTTGATGTCCGATCAGGCTCAGCTTCATCAGAGCGCCTTTCGCTGGTTGACGGGGGGGATCTGCAGCGACTCGCGGTATTTCGCGATCGTGCGGCGCGCCACCACGATGCCCTGCACGCCGAGGATCTGCGAGATGCGCGAATCCGACAGCGGCGCGCGAGTGTCCTCCGCCGCGACCAGCTGCTTGATCAGCGCGCGGATCGCGGTGGAGGAGGCGGCGCCGCCGGTATCGGTTGCGACGTGGCTGCCGAAGAAATACTTCAGCTCGAAGGTGCCGCGCGGGGTGGCCATGTATTTCTGCGTGGTCACGCGCGAGATGGTGCTTTCGTGCACGCCGAGCACCTCGGCGATCTCGCGCAGCACCATCGGCCGCATCGCGACCTCGCCGTGCTCGAGAAAGTTGCGCTGCCGGTCGACGATCGCCTGCGAGACCCGCAGGATGGTGTCGAAGCGCTGCTGCACGTTCTTGATCAGCCAGCGCGCTTCCTGCAGCTGGGTGGCGAGCGCGTTGCCGCCGCCGGAGCGCGGGCGCGCGGCGAGCTCGGCATAAAGGCGGTTGATGCGCAGGCGCGGCATCGCCTCCGGGTTGAGGCTCGCCTTCCACAAGCTGCGCACCTTGCGCACCACCACGTCGGGCACGACGTAGCGGGCCTCCACGCGCGCGAACGCTGCGCCCGGCCGCGGGTTCAGGCTGCGGATGAGCGCCTGCGCCGCGCGCAGCGACTCGTCGTCTGCGCCAGTGAGCGCCTTCAGGCGCGTGTAGTCGCGCGCCGCGAGCAACTCGAGGTGCTGCCCGGCGATCGCGAGCGCGAGCTCGCGCACTGGGTCGCTCTCGAGCGTGCGCATCTGCAGGCACAGGCACTCGCCCGGCGAGCGCGCGCCGACGCCGGCGGGCTCCAGGTTCTGCAGCTGGCGCAGCGCGATGGCGAGCTCCTCGGCCTCGACCTCGGCTTCGGCGGGCATCAGCGCGACGATCTCCTCGATAGGCTGGGTCAGGTAGCCGTCCTCGTCCAGCGCGTCGATCAGCAGCGTCACCAGCGCGCGGTCGCGCGGCCCGAGGTTGGTGAGCGCGAGTTGGCCGTTCAGGTGATCGCGTAGCGTGGGCAGGTCGGGCGCGGCGTGCGTGCGGTCGGCGTCCTCGCCGTCCTCGTCGCCGCCGCACCAGGGGGCCGAGAAGTCGGCGGGCAGCTCGGCCGCCGCGTCGACGCGCTCGCGCGGTTCCTCGCTGCCTACGCTCGCCGCGGGCTCGGGCGCGGGGCCGGAGCGCAGCAGCACGGTGTCGGTCTCGCCGTCCTCGTGCTCGAGGATCGGATTGTCGGCAAGCAGCCGCTCGATTTCCTGGTTCAGCTCGACGGTCGAGAGCTGCAGCAGCCGGATCGACTGCTGCAGCTGCGGGGTCAGCGTGAGGTGCTGCGAGAGGCGGAACTGGAGGGTGGGCTTCAAAGCTACATTCGGAAGTGCTCGCCAAGATACACCCGACGGACGCTGTCATTTCCCACGATCTCGTTCGGGCGGCCGCTGGCGAGCACCTTGCCCTCGTTGATGATGTAGGCGCGGTCGCAGATGCCGAGCGTCTCGCGCACGTTGTGATCGGTGATCAGCACGCCGATGCCGCGCTTCTTCAGGAAGCCGATGATGCGCTGGATGTCGAGCACCGCGATCGGGTCGACCCCGGCGAAGGGCTCGTCCAGCAGGATGAACGCGGGCTTGGTGCCGAGCGCGCGCGCGATCTCCAGGCGCCGGCGCTCGCCGCCAGAGAGCGACAGCGCCGTGTGCTTGCGCAGGTGCGCGATGTTGAGCTCGGCGAGCAGCTCGGCGAGCCGCGGCTCGATCTCCTCGCGCGAGAGCCCCTGCAGCTCGAGCACCGCCTGGACATTCTCCTCTACCGACAGCTTGCGGAAGACCGAGTTCTCCTGCGGCAGGTAGGAGATGCCGAGCCGCGCGCGGCGATGGATCGGCTGGTGCGTGAGCTCGCGCCGGTCGAGGTGGATGCGGCCGGCATCGGCCGGGATCAGGCCGACGATCATGTAGAAGCAGGTGGTCTTGCCCGCGCCGTTAGGGCCGAGCAGGCCGACGACCTCGCCGCTCGCGACCTCGAGCGTCACGCCCTCGACGACGGTGCGCGACTTGAAGCGCTTGGTGAGGCTCTCCGAGCGCAGGACGCTCATCGCGTCGGCGTCTGGGCTTCGGGCTTTGCCTTGGGCTGGATGACGGCGCGCACGCGCCCCTCGGGGGAGGTCGGCGCGGCGCCCTTGGCGGCGCTGACCGAGAAGAACTCGGAGCGCTGGTCGAGGAAGATGTACTCGCCGTTGACCACGTCCTGGTCGCGCGTCACGCGCGCGCGCTCGAACAGCTCGACGCGCTCGTTGCGGTCGTCGATCTCGATGCGCAGCGCCTCGCCGTCGGTCCAGACCCCTTCCTTGCCGTCCTTCGGATCGCCCTTCTGGCGGAAGCGCACCGGCTTGCCGGTGGCGGTGGCGAACTGGAAGCCGTCGGCGTCCTGGCGCACGACGATGCGGTCGGCGCGCACCACCTGCGTGCCCTTGGTGAGCACGACGCTGCCCTCGAAGATCGTGATGCGGCGCGCGTCGTCCGACTGCATGCGGTTCGCTTCGATATGCGTCGGTTTGTCCCTGTCCGCCTTCTCTGCCTGGGCGGGAAGAGCGAGCAGGGAAAAAACCATGAAGAGGAATCGAGCCATCTATTTCGTCAGCGCTTCGCGATTCTTCGGCTCGAACCGGCCGCGCACGCGCTCGCGCAGGAACAGCTCCTTCGAGTTGTTGTGATACTCCATGCCCCGGCCCGACAGCACGCGGTTGTCTTCCGTGATCAGCACGTCGCGGTCGGTGCGCACCAGCGAGTGCGACTGCACCACGTGCATGAAGGTGGTGCGCATGCGCGTCTCGGGGCGGTCGGCCGCGCCCTCGCGCACCAGCAGCACATTGCCGTACAGGAAGATTTCCTCGCCGTCCTGCGACAGCGCGCCACGGTCGGCAGTCAGCGTCACACGCGGCTCGTTCGGCTTGGTCCGCACCATGCGCGGCGCGAGTAGCTCCGTCGTGTCGTCGTCCGGGTAATGTACCATCTTCGCCGCCTCGAGCGTGGATTCGACGGCGCCCAGCGCGTTGAAGCGCGTGTGCACGAGGCTGTCGACGATGTAATCAGGATCGTGCCGGCGCAGCGACGGATGCAGCGTGTCCTCGTCGCGTACCGTGCGCTCCAGCCACAGCGACAGCCCGGCGAGCGCGAGCATGAGCAAGAGCGGAAACATGCGTGTGGTCGAGGGTCTCACGCGATGTAGCGGGCGAGCGCCGCATCCAGCGTGCCGCGCGCTCGCATGACAAATTCGCACACTTCGCGCGCCGCGCCCGCGCCCGCGGGGGCGCCGGCGATGTAGTGCGCTTGCGCGCGCACCAGCTCGTGCGCCTCGCGCGGCGCGCAGGCGAAGCCGCAGCGGCGCAGCACCGGCAGGTCGACTACCTCGTCGCCCATGTAGCCGGCGTCCGCGGGCGCGATCCCCAGTTTCGCCGCGAGCGACTCGAAGGCGGCGCGCTTGTCCTCGATTCCCTGCAGCGCGTCCGCGATGCCGAGCTCGGCGGCGCGCGCCGCCACGGCGAGCGAGCTGCGGCCGCTCAGCAGCGCAACGCGCACCCCGGATTGCTGCAGCATCTTCAGCCCGTGCCCGTCCAGCGCGCCGAAGGCCTTCAGGGACTCGCCGGAGGGCCCGTACCAGAGCCGGCCGTCGGTGAGCACGCCGTCGACGTCGAAAAGCATCAGGCGCACGCGCTCCGCTCGTTCCAGCGCGTCTGGCGCAGCTGCCTGCATCGGGCCTAGACGATCTTTGCCCGGAACAGGTCGTGGATGTTGAGCGCGCCCACCAGCCGGCCGCGCGCGTCGACGACAGGCAGTTGGATGGTCTTGCGGCTCTCCATCGCGTCCAGCGCCTCGACCGCGAGAGAATTGGCCTCGATGGTGCGCGGCCGGGCGGTCATGACGGCCCTGATCCGGGTGGTGGCAGGGTCGGCCCTGCGCTGCAGCGCGCGGCGCAGGTCTCCGTCGGTGAACACCCCGAGCAGCTTCTGCCGGCGATCGACGATCGCGGTCATGCCCATGCCGGTGCGCGTGATCTCGAGCAGCGCATCGGCCAGGGTCGCGCTGGCGAGCACCTTGGGAACGCGGTCGCCCGTGCGCATCACGTCCGAGACGAGCGTCACGAGCTTGCGGCCGAGCGAGCCGCCCGGGTGCCGGCGCGCGAACTGGTCCGCGGAGAAGCGGCGCGCCTTGAGCAGCGCCACCGCGAGCGCGTCGCCGAGCGCGAGCGCCGCGGTCGTGCTGGCGGTCGGGGCGAGATTGTGCGGGCAGGCCTCCTTGGCGACCCCGGCGTCGAGAAAGACGTGCGCCTCGCGCGCGAGCGACGAGCCGGCCTTGCCTGCGATCACCACGAGCTTGGCGCCCTGGCGCTTGATCAGCGGCACGATCTGCAGCAGCTCGTCGCTTTCGCCCGAGTTGGACACCGCGATGACGATGTCGTCGCCGCTGACGAGGCCAAGGTCGCCGTGGCTTGCCTCGGCGGCGTGGACGAAGTAGGCGGGCGTGCCGGTGCTCGAGAGCGTGGCGGCGATCTTGCGCGCCACGTGGCCGGACTTGCCGATGCCGGTCACGATCACCCGCCCGTCCCGCTTGCAGCCGAGGATCAGCGAGACGGCGGCGACGAAGCGCTCATCGATGCGCCGGATGAGCCCGCGCACCGCGTCGGCCTCGATCTTCAGGACCTCGCGCGCTACCTCCAGTGCCGAGCCGGTCGAGTCCTTCGGTATCATCGCGGGGAGTATAGCCCAATAAATTCAAGCGCTTCGCCGATGGAGGGCACCGCACAGCTCGTCCCGATCCTGATCCTGCTCGCCACGGCGGTGCTGGCGGGCGCCCGAGCAGGTAGTGGGGCGGAACGAAGCGCTCCGGGACGTAGGCGAGGCGCGCGCGGCTGGCAGCCTGTGCGGCCGGCACCCCGAAGATCTCGATGAGGCCCGCCTCGTAGTCGCACAGGTCGAGCACGCACTTAAGGAGCGTGGTTTTGCCGGCGCCGTTGGCGCCCACCAGCCCCACGGCGGCCCCCGGCGCGACCTCCAGATCGACGCCCGACAGCGCGCGTTGCGCGCCGTAATGCTTCAGCAATCCTGACGCACGCAGGGTGGGGACGGTCATGTGGCCGATACTATAATCCCGCTTCCGTCGCGCATCCTCCCCGTGCCCGCCGCCTCCATGGTCGAGATCGAGAAACTCAGCTTCGGCTATGACCGCGCGGAGCCGGTGCTGCACGACATCGACCTCGAGATTCCCGCCGGCAGCGTCGTCGGCATCATGGGCCAGTCGGGCTGTGGCAAGACGACGCTCCTGCGCCTCATCGCCGGGTGGCTCAAGGCCGACGCCGGGCGCGCGCAGGTGCTCGGCGAGGAGATCGGACGGCTGGATGCGCGGCGCGTCTTCGCCCTGCGCCGCAAGATGGGCATGCTGTTCCAGTTCGGGGCGTTGTTCACGGACATGACCGTCTTTGACAACGTCGCCTTCCAGATGCGCGAGCACACCGAGCTCCCCGAGGAACTCATCGGGGACCTCGTCGCAATGAAGCTCGAGGCCGTCGGCCTGCGCGGCGCGGCGCAGCTCATGCCGTCGGCGCTCTCGGGCGGCATGGCGCGGCGTGTCGCGCTCGCGCGCGCGATCGCGCTCGACCCGACGCTGATGCTCTACGACGAGCCCTTCACCGGCCTCGATCCGATCTCGCTCGGGGTCATCGCGCGCCTGATCCGGACCCTGAACGACTCGCTCGACCAGACCTCGATCGTGGTCAGCCACGACGTCGAGGAGTGCTTCGCGATCGTCGATTACGTGTACTTCATGGCCGCAGGCCGCATCGTCGCGCACGGCACGCCGCAGGAGATGCGCGGCTCGAAGGAGGCCTTCGTCAGCCAGTTCGTGCAGGGTGCGACCGACGGCCCGATCCCGTTCCACTACCCGGCGCCGGACTACGAGCCGGACCTGGCGGCGGCCCCGCATGGCTGAGCTCTTCGGGCGGCTGGGCACCATGGTGACGCGACGCGTCTGGCAGCTTGGCTACGCCGCGCGCTTTTTCGCCTACGTGCTGATGCACTCGGGCACGGCGCTCAGGCGCTTCGGCCTGACGATCCGCGAGATGTACTTCGCCGGGGTGATGTCGCTGGTCATCATCCTGGTCTCGGGCCTGTTCGTCGGCATGGTGCTCGGCCTGCAGGGCTACGAGACCCTGCAGCGCTACGGCTCGTCGGAAGCGCTCGGCATCCTGGTGGCGCTCTCGCTCGTGCGCGAGCTCGGGCCGGTGGTGTCGGGGCTGCTTTTTGCGAGCCGCGCCGGCTCGGCGATCACCGCCGAGATCGGCCTGATGAAGGCGACCGAGCAGCTCGCGGCGATGGAGATGATGGCGGTCGACCCGATCGCGCGCGTGGTCGCGCCGCGCTTCTGGGCGGGCGTGCTGTCGATGCCGCTGCTCGCGGCGCTGTTCTCGGCCATGGGGATCTTCGGGGGGTATCTTGTCGGCGTGCAGCTGATCGGCGTGGACGAGGGCGCTTTCTGGTCACAGATGCAGGCCTCGGTCGACTGGCGCCAGGACGTGCTGAACGGCGTGATCAAGAGCATCGTCTTCGGCATCGCCGTGACCTGGATCGCCGTGTTCGAGGGCTACGACGCGACCCCCACCGCGGAGGGCGTCTCGGGGGCGACGACGCGCACCGTGGTCACGTCCTCGCTCGCCATCCTGGCCCTGGATTTCGTCCTGACCGCGCTCATGTTCACCGGAGGAAACGCAAGATGAAACGTTCCACGATCGACATCTGGGTCGGCGTGTTTGTCGCCGCCGGGTTCGTCGGGCTGTTGTTTCTGGCCCTCAGGGTGGGCAACCTGACCTTCTCGACCAGCCAGACGTATCAGGTCCAGGCCAAGTTTGCTAACATTGGCGGGCTCAAGAAGCGGGCGGCGATCAAGAGCGCGGGGGTGGTGGTAGGCCGGGTGTCGGATATCCATTTCGACAACGAGAGCTACGAAGCCATCGTCACGTTCAACCTCGACTCCCAGTTCAAGTTCCCGCGCGACACCTCGGCCAAGATCCTGACCTCCGGCCTTCTCGGGGAGCAGTATGTGGGGCTGGAAGCGGGCGGGGACGGGGCGATGCTCAGGCCGGGGGACCGGCTGCGGCTGACGCAGTCGGCGGTCGTGCTGGAGAACCTGATCAGCCAGTTCCTGTTCAACAAGGCGGCTGAAGGGAAAGACGAAGCGAAGACGGGGAAATACGGCAAGTGATGAAGCGCTGGACTCGATGGCTGCGGGTGCTGCTCCCGATGTTGCTCCTTCTTGGGGCGGCAGGCTGCGCCACGACCACCAGCAACGACCCGCGCGACCCGGCCGAGGGCTTCAACCGCAGCATGCACGCCTTCAACGATGCCTTCGACGAGGCGATCGGCAAGCCGATCGCGACCGGCTACCGCAACGTGGTGCCGAGCCCGGCGCGCACCTGGGTGCGCAACTTCTTCGCCAACATCGCCGATCTCTGGATCGGGGCGAACAACCTGCTGCAGGGCAAGCCGCTCGATGCGATCACCGACTGGGCGCGCTTCGGCTTCAACACGACGATCGGCCTGTTCGGCATCAACGATGTTGCCTCCGAGATGGGCATCGAGAAGCACGACGAGGACTTCGGCCAGACGCTCGGGCGCTGGGGCGCCGGCGACGGCGCCTACCTGGTGTGGCCGTTCCTCGGCTCGAGCACCGTGCGCGACACGATCGGCCTCATTCCGGATCTCTTCATCGGCGACCCGGTGGTGCGCCACGACCCGTCGGGCGTGCGCTGGGCGATGATCGTGCTGCGCGCGACCAGCAAGCGCGCCGACCTGCTCGATGCGAGCCGCATCCTCGAGGAGGCGGCGCTCGACAAGTACGTGTTCCAGCGCGACGCCTACCTGCAGCGGCGCCGCAACCTGATCTACGACGGCAACCCGCCGCGCGCCGAGCTCCCGCAGCCGCGTGCCGAGGAGCCCGCCGCGGCCGCAGACAAGTACGTCACCGAGCGCGAAGCCTACCTGCAGCGCCGGCGCAGCCTGATTCACGATGGCCATCCGCCGCGCCCGGCCTCGCTGGATGCCGCCATCCGGCTCTTCGAGGAATTGGCCCAGCCCCATCCGGGCAACGTCAGCGTCGGCAGCGGCGGTTAGCATGCTCGCACGATCGCTCCGGCTCGCGGCCGTGGCCGCGGTTGCCGCCTTCATCCTTCCCGGCGCCGCGCGCGCCCAAATGGAAGCCCCCGACGCGCTCGTCAAGAACGTGACGCTCGAGGTGGTCAGCATCATCCAGAAGGACATCAAGGACGGCGACCGCAGGAGGATCGTCACGCTGATCGAGGACAAGGTCCTGCCGCACTTCAATTTCACCGCCATGACCTCGAGCGCGGTCGGGCGCAACTGGGACAAGGCGACGATGGAGCAGAAATCGCGCCTCACCGACGAGTTCAAGACGCTGCTGGTGCGCACCTACGCGAGCTCGCTCGCCGCCTACAACGACCAGAAGTTCGATTTCCGGCCGCTGCGCGCCAAGCCCACCGACACTGACGTCACGGTCAACGTGCGCGTCCTGCAGTCGGGCAGCCAGCCGGTGCAGATCGACTACGACATGGAGAAGCGCGCCAACGGCTGGAAGGTCTGGGACGTGCGCGTCGCCGGCATCAGCCTGGTGGCCAACTACCGCACCGAGTTCGACAACCTGATCCGCGAGAGCGGGGTCGACGGCCTGATCAAGGCGCTGCAGAACAAGAACAGGTCGCTCGACAAGCCGGCGGCGGCCGTGCCGGCGACCGGGGCAAAGAAATGATCAAGCGCGAAGGCGACCGGATGCTGGTGAGCGGCCCGCTCACGCTCGCGACCGTTGCCGGCGCGCTGCGCGAGGGCAGCGACGTGATCGCCATGGGCGCGCGCGAGATCGACCTGGGCGGGGTCGAGGAGCTCGACTCCTCGGCGCTCGCCCTGCTGCTCGGCTGGTTGCGCGAGGCCAAGCGCCGCGACCGCAGCCTCAGCTTTGTCCGCATGCCGGCGGGCCTGACCACGATCGCCGAGCTCTACGGCGTCGCCGGGCTACTGCCGAGCGCACCCGCTCGCCACCACTGACCCGCAGGCCTGCGCGCCCGTGCCCCGACGCACGTGGTCGCGGGCGCGCCTGCTATATGCTCTGACATCCCCTATGGTCACCCCTGACAGCGTCAAAAACGGCATTGCGGCCGGGCTCGCCTGCGAGCGGCTCGAAGTGCAAGGCGACGGCCAGCACTTCCAGGCCCTCATCGTCTCGGCCGCGTTCGCGGGCAAGAGCCGCGTGCAGCGCCACCAGCTCGTCTACGCCGCGCTCGGGGACCGCATGCGCGCCGAGATCCATGCGCTGTCGATGCAGACGCTCACCCCCGAGGAGTTCAAGGCGCGTGGATAAGCTCGTCATCCAGGGCGGCCGCGCGCTCGAGGGCGCCGTGCGCATCTCGGGCTCGAAGAATGCGGCGCTGCCGGTCATGGCGGCGACGCTGCTCGTCCCGGGCGTGCACCGCCTGCGCAACGTGCCGCGGCTGCGCGACACGCAGACCTTCGCGCGGGTGCTCGAGCTGCTCGGCGCCAGGGTCGCGTTCGAGGACAACCTGCTGACAATCGACACGAGCAGCGTGAATTCGGTCGAGGCGCCCTACGAGCTCGTCAAAACCATGCGCGCGAGCATCTACGTGCTTGCGCCGCTGCTTGCGCGCTTCGGCCGTGCCCGGGTGTCGCTGCCCGGCGGCTGCGCCTGGGGGCCGCGGCCCGTGAACCTGCATCTCGCGGGGCTGGAGGCGATGGGCGCGGCGCTCGCCATCGAGCACGGCTACATCGTCGGCAACGGCGTGAAGCTGAAAGGCGCGACCATCGGCTTCGACGTGGTGTCGGTCGGCGCGACGGCGCATCTCATGATGGCGGCGGCGCTCGCCGAGGGCACCACGGTGCTCGAGAACGCCGCGCTCGAGCCCGACGTGACCGTGCTCGGCGAGGTGCTGGTCGGCTGCGGCGCGAAAATCGAAGGCTTGGGAACGCGCCGGCTGACGATCCGCGGCGTGAGCTCGCTGAAGCCCGTCGACACCGCGATCATTCCCGACCGGATCGAGGCTGCGACTTTCGCGGCCGCTGCGGCGATGACCGGCGGCCGGATCCGGCTGGAAGGCGTGGTGCCGGATCATTTCGAGGCCACGCTGCGCAAGCTGCAGGAGGCGGGCTGCGCGATCGAGCGCCAGAAGGACGCGGTTGTGGTTGCCGGTGCGAAGCGACCGCAGCCGGTGAACGTGGTCACGCAGCCGTTCCCGGGGTTTCCGACCGACATGCAGGCGCAGATGATCGCGGTCTGCGCGGTCGCCGCGGGCACGAGCGTCATCGAGGACACGATCTACATGGACCGCTTCACGCACGTGCCGGAGCTCGCGCGCATGGGCGCGCAGATCGAGCTGAAAGGCAACGTCGCCGTGGTGAAAGGCGTCGAGCTGCTCTCGGGCGCGCAGGTGATGGCGACCGACCTGCGCGCTTCCGCCTGCCTCGTCATCGCGGCGCTGGCCGCGCAGGGCGAGACCACGGTTGATCGCATCTACCATCTCGATCGCGGCTACGAGGCGCTAGAGAAGAAGCTCGGCGCGCTCGGCGCGACGATCCGGCGGATTCGCTAGAGTCGCCCATGGCCGAACTCCGCCTCGCGTTGTCGAAAGGACGGATCCTCGAGGAAACCGCGCCCCTGCTCGAGCGCGTCGGCGCGCGCCCGAAGGAGGATCCGGAGCGCTCGCGCAAGCTCATCCTCGCCACTGCGCGCCGCGGCCTGCGCCTGATTCTGGTACGGGCGGCCGACGTGCCGACCTACGTCGAGCACGGCGCGGCCGAGCTCGGCGTCGCGGGCAAGGACGTGCTCGCCGAGCACGGTGGCGGCGGGCTCTACCAGCCGGTCGACCTTGGCATCGCCGCCTGCCGGCTAATGGTGGCGACCCGGCGGGGCTTCGACTACCGGGCCGCGGTGCGCCAGGGCGCGCGCCTGCGCGTCGCCACCAAGTACGTGCAGACCACGCACGCGCATTTCGCGCAGAAGGGCGTGCACGTCGATCTCATCCGACTGTACGGCTCGATGGAGCTCGCGCCGCTGCTCGGGCTCGCTGACGCGATTGTGGATCTTGTTGCTACGGGAAAAACCCTCAAAGCAAATGATCTGGTCGCGGTCGAAGAGATCCTGCCGGTGTCGGCGCGGCTCATCGTAAACCAGGCAGCGCTGAAGACGCGGCGCGCCGAACTGCAGCCCCTGATCGATGCGTTCTCGAAAGCGGTGCGCAAATGAAACTGCGCCGGCTCTCGACCAGGCAGCGCGAGTTCGATGCGAAGCTCGCGGCGCTCACGCGCTACGAGGCGGCGCAGGACGGCTCGGTCGAGCGGGTCGTCGCGAAGATCATCGCCGACGTGCGCCGTCGTGGTGACGCTGCCGTGCTTGCGTATTCCCGGAAGTTCGACCGGGTCAGCGCGGGTTCGGTGGCGCGCCTGGAAATTCCGGGATTCAAGAATTCCTTGAAAAAAATCTCGAAAAAAGACCTCAACGCGCTCAAGGCTGCCGCTGTCCGCATTCGGCGCTTCCACGAAAAGCAGGCCGGGCGCTCCTGGAGCGTGCGCGAGGCCGACGGCACGGTGCTCGGCCAGCAGGTGAGCGCGCTCGAGCGCGTCGGCCTCTACGTGCCGGGCGGGAAGGCGGCGTACCCGTCCTCCGTTCTCATGAATGCGATTCCGGCCAAGGTCGCGGGCGTGGGCGAGCTCGTCTTGGTGAGCCCGAACCCGGATCCGCTTGTGCTCGCGGCCGCCGCGATCGCGGGAGTCGACCGCGTCTTCGCGCTCGGCGGCGCGCAGGCGGTGGCGGCGCTCGCCTACGGCACGCGCGCCGTGCCGCGCGTGGACAAGATCGTCGGCCCGGGCAACGCCTACGTTGCCGCGGCCAAGCGCCAGGTCTTCGGCCAGGTCGGCATCGACATGATCGCCGGCCCCTCCGAGATCCTCGTCATCTGCGACGGCGGCACCGACCCCGACTGGATCGCGATGGACCTCTTCTCGCAGGCCGAGCACGACGAGGTCGCGCAAGCGATCCTGATTTGTCCTTTGCTCTCGTATCTTGAACGGGTGGAAAGGGCGATCGGAAAACTTCTCCCGCAAATGCAAAGACGCAAAGTCATCCACGCATCGCTTGCGGGGCGCGGCGCTCTGATCCACGTGCGCAGCCTGGCGGAAGCCTGCGAGGTCGCGAACCGCATTGCGCCCGAGCACCTCGAGCTCTCGGTCGCGAGGCCGCGCGCGCTGCTGCCCAGGCTGCGCCACGCGGGGGCGATTTTCCTCGGCCGATGGAGCTCGGAGGCGATCGGCGACTACTGCGCGGGGCCGAACCATATCCTGCCCACTGCCGGGACGGCGCGCTTCTCCTCGCCGCTCGGCGTGTACGACTTCCAGAAGCGCTCGAGCGTCATCGGCGTCTCGCGCGCCGGCGCACGCACGCTCGGCCGGCTGGCTGCGACCCTCGCGCGCAGCGAAGGCTTGGACGCGCACGCGAGATCGGCACAGATGCGCGCGGAGCACCGCAGATGAGCAACGCATCGAAGGTCATCCGGCCGGAGATCCTGGCTATGCACGCCTATCCGGTCGCGGACGCGACGGGGCTCGTCAAGCTCGACCTGATGGAGAGCCCGTACGGCCTGCCGCCCGAGCTCGCCGCCGAGGTCGGCAAGCTCGTCTCGCAGCTGTCGCTCAACCGCTACCCGGTGCCGACCGCGCAGCGCCTGCGCGCGCTGATCAAGGAGACGATGCAGGTACCGGCCGGCTGCGAGGTGCTCCTCGGCAACGGCTCGGACGAATGCATCCAGTACATCACCGCGACCGTCGCGCGCGAAGGCGCGGTGGTGATGGCGCCGTCGCCCTCGTTCGCGATGTTCTCGGCGCACGCGTTCTTCTACCGGCTGCGCTTCGCGGGCCAGCCGCTGCGCGAGGACTTCACGCTGGATGCGGAGGCGTTCCTCGTCGCGATGGCGAAGGAGAAGCCCGCGCTCGTCTGGATCGCGTATCCGAACAACCCCACCGGCAACGCGTTTCCGGTCGCCGACATCGAGCGCATCCTCCGTGCCGCGCCCGGCCTGGTGGTGATCGACGAGGCCTACCAGCCTTTCGCAGGCGGCACCTTCATGCCGCGGCTGGCCGAGTTCGAGAACATGGCGGTGATGCGCACGGTCTCCAAGATCGGCATGGCGGGGCTGCGGCTCGGCTACGTGTGCGCGCGGCCCGACTGGATCGACGCCTTCAACAAGGCGCGCTCGCCCTTCAACATCAACGTGGTCACCGAGGCGGTGGCGATCAAGCTGCTCGAGAACAAGAAAGTGCTCGATGCGCAGGCGGCGAGGGTGCTCGCCGAGCGCGAGCGCATCCGACCCGAGCTCGAGCGCATGCCCGGGCTCACGGTCTACCCGTCGGTGGCCAACTTCTTCCTCGCGCGCGTGCAAGGCCCCGCGGGCTCCGGCACGCGCGTGTTCGAGAACCTGAAGGCGCAAGGCGTTCTGGTGCGCAACTTCGACGGCGGGCAGCCGGCGCTCGCCAACTGCCTGCGCCTCACGGTCGGCTCGCCCGAGGAAAACCGTATACTGATCGCAGGACTACGCGAGGCACTGAAATGAGCCGCAAGGCCGAAGTCGAGCGCAACACCAAGGAAACGCAGATTCGCGTGCGCGTGAACCTGGACGGCAAGGGCAGCGCCAAGCTCGCCACCGGGATCCCGTTTCTGGAGCACATGCTCGACCAGGTCGCGCGCCACGGCATGCTCGACCTCGAGGTCGAGGCGAAGGGCGACCTGCACATCGACGCGCACCACACCGTCGAGGACATCGGCATCACGCTCGGCCAGGCGGTCGCGCGCGCGATCGGCGACAAGGCGGGCGTGCGCCGCTTCGGCCACGCCTACGTGCCGCTCGATGAGGCGCTGTCGCGCGTGGTGCTGGATTTCTCCGGGCGGCCCGGCCTCACCTACAACGTGAAATTCACCCGCGCGCTGATCGGCGAGTTCGACGCCGACCTGGTGCACGAGTTCTTCCAGGGCTTCGTCAACCACGCGCAGGTGACGCTGCATGTCGACAACCTGCGCGGCGACAACGCGCACCACCAGTGCGAGACGATGTTCAAGGCGTTCGCGCGCGCGCTGCGCATGGCGGCCGAGCCCGATCCGCGCACGGCCGGGGCCGTGCCCTCGACGAAGGGATCGCTGTAGCTTGAGCATCGCAGTCGTCGACTACGGCATGGGCAACATCCACTCGGTGGCGAAAGCGCTCGAGCGCGTGGCGCAGGGCGCGGAGGTCGCCGTGACCGCGGATCCGGAGAAGATTCGCTCGAGCGAGAGGCTCGTCGTGCCGGGCCAGGGCGCGCTGCCCGACTGCATGCGGCAACTGGCAGCCAGCGGCGCGCGCGAGGCGGTGATCGAGGCGGCGGGCGCCAAGCCCTTCCTCGGCATCTGTATCGGGTTGCAGATGCTCTTCGAGCGGGGCGAGGAGGGCGACACACCCGGCCTCGGGCTCCTGCCCGGGCGGGTGCCGCGCTTCAAGCTCAAAGGGCTCAAGATCCCCCACATGGGCTGGAACGAGGTCGCGCAGCGGCGCTTGCACGCACTCTGGGCGGGAATCGCCGACCGCAGCCGCTTCTATTTCGTGCACAGCTACTACCCGGCGCCGGCCGACGGCGCACTAGTCGCGGCGACGACCGATTACGGCGCGCCCTTTACCTGCGCCGTGGCCCGGGATAATATCTTTGCCGTCCAGTTCCACCCCGAAAAAAGCCAGTCGGCCGGCCTGCAACTCCTCTCCAACTTCGTGCGCTGGCGTCCCTGATTTGATCCGAGTCGAGCACTCGAGTGCTCATCATCCCGGCGATTGATCTGAAAGACGGCCGCTGCGTGCGCCTGAAGCAGGGCGACATGAGCACGGCCACGGTTTTCTCCGAGGACCCGGTGGCGATGGCGAAGCACTGGGCGGCCGAGGGCGCGCGGCGCCTGCACGTCGTCGACCTGAACGGCGCGGTCGCCGGCCACCCCAAGAACGAGAAGGTGATCCGCGAAATGGTGAAGGCGGTCGGCGAAAAGATGCCGATCCAGGTCGGCGGCGGCATCCGCGACCTCGATACGATCGAGAGCTACCTCGACGCGGGCGTCGCCTTCATCATCGTCGGCACCGCGGCGGTGAAGAACCCGGGGTTCCTGTTGGATGCGTGCTACGCGTTTCCGGGACACATCATCGCGGGGCTCGATGCCAAGGAGGGCAAAGTCGCCGTCGAAGGCTGGTCGAAGATGACCGGGCACGACGTCGCGGACCTTGCCAAGAAGTTCGAGGATTACGGGCTGGAAGCGCTCATCTACACCGACATCGGCCGCGACGGCATGATGACCGGCGTCAACATCGAGGCCACGCTCAAGCTCGCGCAGAGAATCAAGACGCCGATCATCGCCTCTGGCGGCATCGCGAGCGTGAAGGACGTGCAGGCGCTGTGCGAGAAGCTCTATCCGGAGGGCGTGGTCGGCGCGATCACCGGGCGCGCGCTCTACGAGGGGGCGCTCGACTTCAAGAAAGCCCAGGCCGCCGCGGACAAAGCGGTCAGCAAGGCGTAGCCGTGGCGCTGGCCAAACGGGTCATCCCCTGCCTGGACGTGACCGCGGGCCGCGTGGTCAAGGGCGTGAAGTTCGTCGAGCTGCGCGACGCGGGCGACCCGGTCGAGATCGCCGCGCGCTACGACGCCGAAGGCGCCGACGAGCTGACCTTTCTCGACATCACCGCGAGCTCGGACGAGCGCGACCTCCTGCTGCCCGTGATCGAGGCGGTCGCCGCGCAGGTCTTCATCCCGCTCACCGTGGGCGGCGGCGTGCGCAAGGTCGAGGACGTGCGCAGGCTGCTGAATGCGGGCGCGGACAAGGTCTCGATCAACACCGCGGCGGTGCAGAACCCGGACCTGGTGCGCGCCGCCTCCGACAAGGTCGGCTGCCAGTGCATCGTCGTCGCGATTGATGCACGCAGGAAAGGCGATGGCTGGGAGGTTTATACCCACGGCGGCAGGAAGCCGACCGGGCTCGACGCGGTCGACTGGGCGCGGCGCATGACCGGTGCCGGCGCGGGCGAGATCCTGCTCACCAGCATGGACCGCGACGGCACGCGCGACGGTTTCGACCTCGAATTGACCCGCGCGGTCGCCGGCGCCGTGACGGTCCCAGTTATTGCCTCCGGCGGCGTCGGCTCGAAGGAACATCTCGCAAGCGGCGTGCTCGAAGGCAAGGCCGACGCGGTGCTCGCGGCGAGCGTCTTTCATTTCGGCGACTTCACCGTGCGTGCGGCGAAGGAGCACATGCGCTCGAAAGGAATCGAGGTGCGACTGTGAGCTGGCTGGATGAAGTGCCCTGGGACAAGGACGGGCTGATCGCGGCGGTCGCGCAGGAGTCCTCCACGAAGCGGGTGTTGACCGTGGCGTGGATGAATCGCGAAGCGCTAGAGCAGACCGCGCAGACGCAGCAGGCGGTCTACTGGTCGCGCTCGCGCAGGAAACTCTGGCGCAAGGGCGAGGAGTCGGGCCACGTGCAGAAGGTGCGCGAGGTTCGCATCGACTGCGATTCCGACGCCGTCCTGCTGATGGTCGAGCAGGTGGGCGGCATCGCGTGCCATACCGGCCGCGAGAGCTGCTTCTTCCGCAAACTCGAGAAAGGGAAGTGGATCGAGATGGATCCGGTGCTCACGGATCCGGCCCAGATCTACGGAAAGAAATGAAGACGGGAATCTACGAAGCGCTGGAACGCATCGCGGCGGTGATCGAGAGCCGCAAAGGCGGGGACCCGGAGAAGTCCTACGTGGCCAAGCTCCTCGCCGCGGGCGAGGACGCGATCCTGAAGAAAATCGGCGAGGAGGCGACCGAAACCGTGCTCGCTGCGAAGTCGGGCGATCGGCTGCACCTCGTGCGCGAGACGGCGGATCTCTGGTTCCACAGCATGATCCTGCTCGCGCGCCACGGCCTGGGGCCGGGCGACGTGCTCGCGGAGCTCGCGCGCCGCGAGGGCATCGCCGGCCTCGACGAGAAGGCGGCGCGCAAGAAGCGATGAAGGACGCAAATTGCATCTTCTGCAGGATCGCCGCGGGCGAGATATCCTCGAGCAGGGTCTACGAGGACGAGGACGTGTTCGCGTTCCACGACGTCCGGCCGCAGGCGCCGGTGCATTTCCTGATCATCCCGAGGGAGCACGTGGCGACGCTCTACGACGCCGGCATGGGGCAGCACCGCGCGCTCGGCAAGATGCTCGCGCTGGCCGGCGAGCTCGCGAAGAAAGAGGGCGCCACCGAGGGCTTCCGCACCATCATCAACACGGGGCGGGTGGGGCATCAGGAGGTGTATCATGTGCACATGCACATCATCGGCGGGCCGGAGCCGCTTGGCTCGATGCTCCCGAGAAGGAAGTAGGAGGCACACATGGGCAGTCTGAGCTGGATTCACTGGGTCATCTTGCTGCTGGTCGTGGTGCTGATCTTCGGCACCAAGAAACTGCGCAACATCGGCGCCGATCTCGGCGGCGCGGTGCGCGGCTTCAAGGACGGCATGCGCGAAGGCGGCGACAAGGCGGGCCAGCCCGCGACCGCGCCGCAGGTGTCGGCGCAGACCGTCGAAGGCGAGGTCAAGGGCAAGACCGAGACCAAGGCCTGAGCAAAGGCCGGTCGATAAAACAGGCGCCCGCTGGGCGCCTTTTTGTTCTGCGCCTCCACTGAGTCCACCGCACGCGTGTTCGACATCGGATTCTCCGAGCTGGTCATCATCAGCCTGATCGCGCTGATCGCGATCGGGCCGCAGCGCCTGCCGCGCATCGCGCGCACGCTCGGGCACATGGCGGGCCGCCTGCAGCGCTACGTCGCGGACGTCAAGGCCGACATCAACCGCGAGGTCGAGATGGAAGAGCTGAAGAAGATGCGCGAGAGCGTCGAGCAGGCGAAGAGCTCCTTTGAGACCTCGGTGCAGAGCGAGATCAACAAGACCGAGTCGGACCTGAATGCCGCCGCCAGCGCCGCCGCGGGCGAGGAGCCCAAGCCGGCCGAGCCGGCGAAAATCCCGGAGAAGCTCGTCTAGCGCATGCAGCAGGACACTTTCATCTCGCACCTGGTCGAGCTGCGCGAGCGGCTGCTCAGGATGATGCTCGCGGTGTTCGTGGTCCTGATCGGCCTGCTGATCTGGCCGGGCTCGGGCGCGATCTACGATTTCCTCGCCCAGCCGCTCATGGCGACGCTGCCCGCCGACGGCAAGATGATCGCCACCGGCGTGATCACGCCGTTCCTGATCCCGATCAAGGTCACCGCGCTCGCCGCGTTCCTGGTCGCGCTGCCCTACCTGCTGTACGAGGCCTGGGCGTTCGTCGCGCCGGGGCTGTACGAGCACGAGAAGAAGCTCGCGCTGCCGATCGCGGTCGGCACGACGCTCCTCTTTTTCATCGGCGTCGCCTTCTGCTACTACTTCGTCTTCGGGCGCGTGTTCGCGTTCATCCACGACTGGGCGCCGAAGTCGATCTCGGTCGCGCCCGACATCGAGAACTACCTCAATTTCGTCATCACCATGTTCCTCGCCTTCGGCATCACCTTCGAGATTCCCGTGGTCGTGGTGCTGCTGGTGCGCTCCGGGATCGTGACGGTGGAGAAGCTCGCCGAAGCGCGCTCCTACGTGATCCTCGGCAGCGCCTTCGTGTCGGCGATCGTCACCCCGCCGGACGCGGTCTCGATGCTCGCGCTCTTCATCCCGATGTGCATCCTGTTCGAGTTCGGGCTGCTGGTCTCGCGCTTCATCGGCACGCGCGAGAAGCGTGTAGAATCGCCGCCCTCCTCCATCGATCCAAGCGGGAATACCCAATGAAACGCAAGTACGGAGCCGCGCTCAAGCGCGAATCGATCGCCGAGCGGCGCATGCGCGAGGCGGCCAAAGCCGCGGGCGACAACTCCTTCAATTTCGGCTCCGACCTGCGCAAGGGCGCGGTATCGCGCGGCAAGCGCCGCGGCAGAGCCGACAAGGCCGGCCTGTAGCCTAGGTTTTCGCCCGCAGCTGGCCGACGATGCCGCGCGGGAAGTAGTACACCGACAGCACGAAGAGGATCCCGAACCACAGCAGCCAGCGGTCCGGGTGGAAGAGCTCGGGCAGGAGCGGCACGCCCTTCAACGTGCCGGCCAGCGCCTTCATCCCGGCCTGCAGGTAGTTCTGCGCGACCACGAAGATCGCCGCGCCGATGACCGCGCCGTACATCGTGCCCATGCCGCCGATCACCACCATCAACAGGAGGTCAATCATGATGGCGAAGTCGAGCGTGGTGTTCGGGCCGTTGTAGCGCAGCCAGAGCGCGTAGAGCACGCCTGCGACGGTCGCCACGAGCGCGCCGAGACAGTTGGCGATGGTGCGGTAGATGACGGTGCGGTAGCCGAGCGCCTCGGACCGGAATTCGTTCTCGCGGATCGACAGCAGCACCCGGACGAAGGGCGAGTTGACGACCCTGAGCAGCACCAGGAAGAGCGCGAGCGCCACCGCGAACACCAGGTAGTAGGCGGTGACGCGCGTGCGCAGCAGCTCTGGCACGCGGAAGGTGAGGCCGTCCTCGCCGCCGGTCAGCCCGGACAGCTGCGAGGCGAGGATCTGGAAGAAGGAGGCGACCGCGAGCGTGATCATGGCGAAGAAGATCGCCTTCACGCGCAGCGAGAAGAGGCCGATCACGAAAGACAGGGATAACGAGAGTGCGAGCGCCGCGAGCGTGCCGGCCGCGACCGCCGCCCAGCCCACATCCATGCGCGAGAGCGCGATGGCGACGCCGTAGCCGCCGATGCCGAAGAACATAGTGTGCGCAAACGAGACGATGCCGGTGTAGCCGAGCAGAAGGTCGTAGCTCGCCACCAGCAGCACGAACACGCACACCTTGACGGCGACATCCAGCGCGCGCGTGCCGGGGAAGAGATACGGCGCGAAAGCGAGCGCGAAGAGGATGCCGGCAAGGATCACCGCCAGCGCACGGCTGCCGATGCGGTCGCCGGAGAGCAGGCGCGTGATCATTTGCCCACCGCGTACAGGCCCTGTGGCCGCCACAGCAGCACAAAGACCATCAACAGGAGGTTCGAGCCGAGCGCGATCACGGGCGACAGGAAACCGACGTAGTTCGCCACCAGCCCGACCAGCAGCGCGCCGGTGAAGCAGCCGAGCACCGAGCCCAGGCCGTCGATGATGATGACGATGAAGATGAGCACCAGCATCTGCGCGCCGATATGCACCGTGATGCTCTGCTCGTACAGGCCCCAGAGCGCGCCGCCCAAGCCCGCGAGCGCGCTGCCGGCGGCGAAGACCGCGACGAAGAGCCGCCGGATGCGGTAGCCCATCGCCTCGACCATCTCCTTGTTCTCGACGCCGGCGCGGATGAGCAGGCCGATCTTGCTGCGGTTGAGCACGAGCAGCATGGCGGCGAACACCGCCAGGCCGATCACCACCGCCGAGAGCCGGTACTTCTCGAGCGCGACGTCGCCGATCACGAACGAGCCTTTCAGCGCCGCCGGGCGCGGCAGCTGCAGGATGTCAGGTCCCCAGATGACGTGGATCAGCTGCTCGGCGACGATCAGGCCGCCGGTGGTGATGAGGATCTGCTTCAGGTGCTGGCCGTAGACCGGGCGGATGATGACGCGCTCGAAGAAGAGCCCGAGCAGCCCGCCGGCGAGCGCCGCGGCGAGCAGCGCCGGCACGAGCGCACCCAGGTTGGCCCAGAGACTGTCTGCACCGGCGGCCGCGGCGAAGAACTTCATGGTCGACACGGTGACGTAGGCACCGACCGCGATGAACACGCCGTGCGCGAAGTTCATCACATCCATGAGACCGAAGACGAGCGTCAGGCCCGAGGCCATGAGGAAGATGAGCAGGCCCATGGCGATGCCGGCGACCGTGAGCGTCACCCAGGTCGACGGGCTGCCGATGAGGAGCAGCGCGCCCAGCAGCACGGCGAGCACGAGCAGCGGCGGCTTCCAGTCCACGTTCTTCACTGGTGCGCCTCCAGGGACAAGCCGAGGAGCTTCGTTTGCAGGGCTTCGTCGGCGGCGAGATCCGCCATTGGGCCGGTGTGCACGATGCGGCCGGCGTCCATCACCGCGACCGAGTCGCCGAGCGCCTTCGCGGCATGGAAGTTCTGCTCGACCATCAGGATCGTGGTCTCGGAGTTCTTGAGCTCGGCGAAGGCCGCGATCAGGTTCTGGATGATCGCGGGCGCGAGCCCCTTGGTCGGCTCGTCGATCAGAATCAGCTTGCGCGGCTCGACGATGGCGCGCGAGATCGCGAGCATCTGCTTCTGCCCGCCCGAGAGGTTGCCGGCGGGCAGCTCCCAGAACGTCTTCATCGGCGGGAAGAACTTGAAGATCCAGTCGAGGCGCACGTCCCTGAGCGGGCCCTCGCGCGCCGCGAGCAGCAGGTTCTCGCGCACCGTGAGGCCGGCGAAGATGCCCATCGACTCAGGCACGTAGGCGATGCCAAGCGAGGCGATCGCGGGCGTGTCGAGCTTCGTGACGTCGCTGCCGTCGAAGCGGACGGTGCCTGCGGAGGCGCGCCACAGGCCGAGGATCGTGCGCAGCGTGGTGGTCTTGCCGGCGCCGTTCCTGCCAAGGAGCATGGTCAGCTCCCCTCGCGGCACGGCGAGGTCCACACCTTGCAGGATGTGGTACTGGCCGATATGGGTGTGGACCCCGCTCAGGGTCAGCAGCGGCTCAGACACTCTTGCTGACTCCCAGATAGGCCTCCTGCACCACCGGCGAGGCGATGACCTCCGCCGGCTGCCCGTCGGCGACGAGCTGTCCCTGGTGCAGCACGATGATGCGGTCGGCGAGCGAGCGCACCACGTCCATCTTGTGCTCGACCAGCAGGATCGTCTTGTCCTTCTGCGCCTTGATCTCGTGGATGAGGTCGAGGATGACCGGCACCTCGTCCACGCTCATGCCGGCGGTGGGCTCGTCGAACATGAAGATCTCGGGCTCCAGCGCCAGCAGGATCGCAACCTCGAGCTTGCGCTGGTCGCCGTGCGAGAGCTGGGCGGCGAGCGTATTGCGCCGCTCGGCGAGCGCGACGCGCGCGAGAAAGCGCTCGGCGCGCTCGATCAGCTCGCCGTGGCTGCTCCACATCGACACGAGGTTAAGGCCTAGGCCGGCGCGCGCCTGCACCGCGAGCCGCACGTTCTCGAGCACGCTGAGGTTGGGAAAGAGGTTGGTGAGCTGAAAGACGCGGCCCAAGCCTTTCCGCGTGCGCAGCGGCGCGCTCGTGCGCGTCACGTCCTCGCCGCGCAGCAGCACCTGCCCACTCGTCGCCGGCAGCTGGCCCGAGACGAGGTTGAAGTAGGTGGTCTTGCCGGCGCCGTTGGGGCCGACGATCCCGGTCAGGCTGCCGGGCTGGAACTGGCAGCTGACCGCATCGACGGCCGTGTGGCCGCCGAAGCGGATCGTCAGTCCCCGGGTCTCGAGGACCGGCCGTGTCACAGCCTGCTCAGCGCTTGTTTCTGATCGGCACCGGAATCTGGCCGGCGGGAATCTCGCGTACCAGCTCGAGCAGGTCCCATTCACCGGCCTGCGCCTTCTTGATGCGGAACTGGTACATGGCCTGCATCGCCTGGTGGTCTTCCTTGCGGAAGGTCATCGTGCCCTTGGGCGTCTCGAAGCTCATGCCCTCCATCGCCGCGATCAGCTTCTCGGTGTCCGTGCCGCCGGCCTTCTTGATCGCCTCGACCACGGCGATGCCCGCGCTCATCCCGCCCGCGGTGAAGAAGTCGGGCACCATGCCGCCGAAGCGCTTGCGGTGCTCGGCGACCAGCCAGTCGTTCACCTTGTTCTTCGGGAAGCCGTAGTAGTAGTAGATCGCGCCTTCGTCGCCGGCCAGGTCCTTCCAGCCCTTCATCACCGGCAGGATGTTGCCGCCCGGCGCGAGGATGATGCCGAAGCGCTCGGGCTTGAGGTCATGGATCTTGGTGGCCGGGTGCGCGCCCGCCCAGATGATGGCGATGATGCGCGTGCCCTTCTTGTCCTTGAGCGCGTCGAACATGCGCTGCACCGGGGCGGTGAAGTCGGTCGTCGCCTGCGGCACGTACTCCTCGTGCACGATGGTCGCCTTGCTCTTGATCGTGGCGAGCGTGTCCTTGAACGCCTTCACGCCGTCGCGGCCGAACGCGTAGTCCTGCGCGAGAAAGGCGATCTGCGCGTCCTGCGGCAGCGCGACCGCGGCCGCGACCGCGTCCTGGGTCGAGTTGCGCCCGGTGCGGAACACATAGCGGTTCCAGCGCTCGCCCGTGATCGCGTCGGCGACCGCAGGCTCGACCAGCAGGAGCTTCTTGTACTCCTAGGCCACGGGCAGCATCGCCAGCGCCGAGCCCGAGCTCGTCGGCCCGATCGCCAGATCGACCTTGTCGTCGCCGTAGGCCTGCGCGAGCAGCGACTTGGCGAGGTCGGGCTTCAACTGGTCGTCCTTCTCGATGATGACGATCTTGCGGCCGAGCACGGTCATCGTGCCGCCGGTCGCGTACTCCAGGCCGAGCATCAGCCCGGCTTGCGTCTGCTTGGCGTAGGCCTCGAAAGCCCCGGTCTTGCCGTAGATGAGCGCGATCTTGATGTCCTGCGCCTGCGCGAGCCCGGCGAGCGCAAAGAGTGCCGCTGCGAGCGAGATCACGAAGCGTTTCATGGTCCCCCTCCCCAAAAATGGAATGACCGAGTTTACTTTGCGAAAGCCGGCGCGGCCGCCTTTTTCACTCGGTGCGGAACTGCGGCTTCGGCCGGCGGCCCACGGTGATCGCGAGCTCCATCTCCTGGCCCTTGCGCTTTACCTTCAGTTTCGCCGACGCGCCGGGCGCGAGGCCGGTGACCAGGTTCAGCACGCTCTGCGGGTCGGTGACCGGCTTGCCCTCGATCGCGACCAGCACGTCGCCGGGCTTGGCGCCGCCCTTGTCGGCCGGGCCGCCGGTGACCACCCCGTTGATGATAGCGCCCTCGACCGAGCCGAGCTTGAAGGCCTCGGCGAGCGCCGGCGTGACCGGCGCGAGCTCGACGCCGACCCAGCCGCGCGTCACCGTGCCGGTCTTGATGATCTGCTCCATCACGGTCTTCGCCATCGAGGCGGGGATCGCAAGGCCGATGCCGATCGAGCCGCCGGTCTGCGACAGGATCGCGGTGTTGATGCCGACGAGGTTGCCGCGCGCATCCACCAGCGCGCCGCCCGAGTTGCCCTGGTTGATCGCCGCATCGGTCTGGATGAAGTTCTCGAACGTGTTGATGCCAAGGCCGGAGCGCCCGAGCGCCGAGACGATGCCCGAGGTCACCGTCTGGCCGATGCCGAGCGGGTTGCCGATCGCGAGCACGATGTCGCCCACGCGCAGCGAATCGGAGGAGCCGAAGGTGATCGCCGGCAGGCTCTTGGCCTCGACGCGCAGCACCGCGAGGTCGGTCTCCGGATCGTTGCCGACCACCTTGGCGAGCAGCTTCTTGCCGTCTGGGAGCGCCACCTCGATCTCGTCTGCGGCCTGCACCACGTGGTTGTTGGTGAGGATGTAGCCCGCCGGGCTGACGATCACGCCCGAGCCGAGGCTGGTCGCGCGCCGCGTCTCGTCGCCGAGCGGCTGCTCGCCGAAGAAGCGGCGGAACATGGGATCGTTCAGCAGCGGGTTGCGCGGCACGCGCACTTCCTTGCTGGTGAAGATGTTGACCACCGCCGGCGCGGCCTTCTGCACCGCGTCGTGGTAGGAGTCCGCGCGCGGCGCGCCGCTCGGCGCGGGCGCCGCCTGCTGCACGAGCGCGACTTTGGGCGCATCGCCGGGAACGAGCGGGCGCGCCGGCAGCCATTCGGGCTTGAGCGTGGCGACCACGAAGAGCGCCGCGAGGCACACCGTCGCGGTCTGCGCGAAGATGATCCAGAGGCGAACCATAGGGGAGAGCCAATCTATCATGTTTCGCTTTTTGTTTTAAGAACTTACAGCCGAAAACGTGGACTTTCCGGGGGCTTCCCGATAAAATCGCGTTTCCTTTCAACGGCCCCTGTCCCCAAATCCCGACAATGAGTCAAGCGAAGATGGACAAGACGCGCCGCAACCTCATCGTCGCCAGCTCGGTCCTGGGCGGCGCGGCGAGCGTCGGCGTAGCGGTGCCTTTCGCCTGGAGCATGTGGCCCTCGGAGCGCGCCAAGGCGGCCGGCGCGCCGGTCGAGGCCGACATCAGCGCGATCGCGCCGGGCGAGATGCAGGTGGTCGAGTGGCGTGGCAAGCCGGTGTGGATCCTGCGCCGCACGACGGAGATGCTCGACTCGGTCAAGAAGGCCGAGCCGCTGGTCACCGACCCGGCCTCGAAGGATTCGGTGCAGCCGGCGTACGCGAAGAACGACGTGCGCGCGGCCAAGCCCGAGTACCTCGTGCTGATCGGCATCTGCTCGCACCTGGGCTGCTCGCCGCAGTTCAAGGGCGCGGAGGCGAAAGCCGAGATGGGCGCTGACTGGCAGGGCGGGTTCCTGTGCCCGTGCCACGGCTCCAAGTTCGACCTCGCCGGCCGCGTCTACAAGGGCGCGCCCGCGCCGATCAACCTGGAGGTGCCGGAGTACACCTACCTCTCGGACACGAGGCTGCTGATCGGCGAAGACAAGAAAGGGGCCTAGCCGCATGACCCGCCTGCTGAGCGCCGCGTGGGACTGGTTCGACGCGAGGATGCCCTCGGTCGCGGAGGAGTGGCGCAAGCACGCCGCCGAGTACTACGCGCCGAAGAACTTCAACTTCTGGTACTACTTCGGCGCGCTCGCGCTGTTCGTGCTCGTCATCCAGATCGTCTCGGGCATCTTCCTGACGATGAACTACAAGCCGGACGCGGCGCTCGCCTTCGGCTCGGTCGAGTACATCATGCGCGACGTGCCCGGCGGCTGGGCGATCCGCTACATCCACTCGACCGGCGCCTCCGCCTTCTTCGTGATCGTCTACCTGCACATGTTCCGCGGGCTGCTGTACGGCTCGTACCGCCGGCCGCGCGAGCTGGTCTGGATCTTCGGCGTGCTGATCTACCTCACGCTGATGGCGGAGGCCTTCTTCGGCTACCTGCTGCCCTGGGGCCAGATGTCGTACTGGGGCGCGCAGGTGATCGTCAACCTCTTCGGCACCATCCCGTTCATCGGCCCGGACCTCGCGCTCTGGATCCGCGGCGACTACGTCGTCGGAGACGCGACCCTGAACCGCTTCTTCGCGCTGCACGTGATCGCGATCCCGCTCGTGCTGCTGGGCCTGATCGCCGCGCACATCCTCGCGCTGCACGACGTCGGCTCGAACAATCCCGACGGCATCGAGATCAAGAAGAAGAAAGGCCCGGACGGGCATCCGCTCGACGGCATTCCGTTCCACCCGTACTACACGGTGAAGGACCTGGTCGGCGCGGTCGTCTTCCTCATGATCTTCTGCGCGATCATGTTCTTCGTGCCCGAGATGGGCGGCTACTTCCTCGAGTACAACAACTTCATCCCGGCCGACCCGCTCAAGACCCCGCCGCATATCGCGCCGGTCTGGTACTTCACGCCGTACTACTCGATCCTGCGCGCGGTGCCGCCGGTCTCGGTCGACTTCCTCGGCATCCCGCCGACGCAGTTCCCGGGCGTGCTGGCGATGGGCATCGCGACGCTGATCCTCTTCTTCCTGCCGTGGCTCGACCGCGGCGCGGCGAAGTCGATCCGCTACCGCGGGCCGATCTACAAGTGGGCGCTCGCCGGCTTCGTGGTCACCTTCGTCGTGCTCGGCTACCTCGGCACCGAGACGGTGACGGTCTGGGGCCAGTTCGGGCCGTGGCTCGGCAACGCCGACGTGGCGACTGTGGTGGCGCGCGTCTTCACGGTGCTGTACTTCGCGTTCTTCTTCCTCATGCCCTGGTACACCAGGATCGACAAGTGCAAGCCTGAACCCGAGAGGACAACCTGATGAAGAAGTTTTTTTTCTCCATCCTGCTCTTCCCCACGGTGCTGCTCGCTTCCGAAGCCGGCTATCGTCTGGATCGCGCGCCGATCTACCCGCGCGACCTGCTCTCGCTGCAGTCGGGCGCGCGCACCTTCGTCAACTACTGCCTGAACTGCCACGGCGCGCAGTACATGCGCTACAACCGGCTGACCGACCTCGGGCTCACTGAGGCGCAGATCCGGGACAACCTGATCCTCACCGAGGCGAAGATCGGCGACACGATGAAGGTGCCGCTCTCGGCCAAGGACGGGAAGAGCATGTTCGGCGTGCCGCCTCCCGACCTGTCGGTGATCGGCCGCTCACGGAGCGCCGACTGGCTCTATACCTACCTGCGCACCTTCTACCGCGACGCAAGATCGCCGACCGGCTGGAACAACGCCGTGTTCCCGCAGGTGGCGATGCCGCACCCGCTCTGGGCGCTGCAGGGCGAGCGCGCGCTGGCGATCTCGCACAAGGGCACGCCCGGCCACGTGGTCACCGAGTACCAGTGGTCGGAGATCAGCAAGGGCGAGCAGAACACCGTGCAGTTCGACACCACGGTGCGCGACCTGGTGAATTTTTTGGTCTACATGGGCGAGCCGAACGCCGTGAGCCGCAAGAACATCGGCATCGTGGCGCTCTTCGTGCTGGGCGTGCTGCTGATCTTCGTCTACGCCCTGAAGAAGGAATACTGGAAAGACGTGCACTGAGCTTCATGGAAAGAACCGCGGGCCGTACGCTTTTTCCGTCCGGCCCTTTACTCCGGGCCTCTAAGCCATGATGCAACTGTATTCGGGGACCACCTGCCCCTTCAGCCACCGCTGCCGCTTCGTGCTGTACGAGAAGGGCATGGACTTCCAGGTGATCGACGTCGACATGTACAACAAGCCCGAGGACATCGCGGTGATGAACCCGTACAACCGGCTGCCGGTGCTGGTCGAGCGGGACCTGATCCTGTACGAGTCGAATATCATCAACGAGTACATCGACGAGCGCTTCCCGCACCCGCAGCTGATGCCGGCCGACCCGGTGATGCGCGCGCGCGCGCGGCTCATGCTCTTCAACATGGAGGTCGAGCTTTTCTCGCAGGTCGACGCGCTCGAGTCCGGCAAGGAGAAGATGGAGGACCGCGCGCGCCAGCACGTCACCGACCAGCTGCTCATCCTCGCGCCGGTCTTCACCAAGACCAAGCACATGCTCGGCGACGACTTCACCATGCTGGACGTGGCGATCGCGCCGCTGCTCTGGCGCCTGGACCACTACGGCATCAAGCTCGGCAAGCCCGCCGCGCCGCTCATGAAGTATGCTGAGCGCCTCTTCTCGCGCCCGGCGTTCATCGAAGCGCTGATGCCCTCCGAGAAAGTAATGCGCAAATAGATGCAGGAGATCCCGACCAAGCCCTACCTTCTTCGCGCGCTCTACGAGTGGTGCGTGGACAACGGCTACACCCCGCACCTCGCGGTCAAGGTCGACTCGCGCTCGCAGGTGCCCCCCGAGTACGCGCGCAACGGCGAGATCACGCTCAACGTCTCGCCCTCGGCGGTGCACAAGCTGCAGATGGGGAACGAGCTGATCGAGTTCTCGGCGCGCTTCGCCGGCGTGGCGCGCCAGATCTCGGTGCCGGTCGCGGGCGTGTACGCGCTCTATGCGCGCGAGACCGGGCAGGGCATGACCTTCGAGGTCGACGCAGCCAAGCCCGCGATCCAGGCCAAGGCCGAGACCCCGGCGCACGCCAGCCCCTCGAACGAGGCCGGCCCGGCGCTCGCGCCGCCCGCCGGCAAGCCCACAACAGAACCGACCAAGCCCTCCGGCGGCAAGCCGCAGCTTCGCCGCATCAAGTAGTCGGGCGCATAATTCCGACCGTATTGTCGGTTTAGCTCAGCTGGTAGAGCAGCGGTTTTGTAATCACTGAGCCGTAGACGGATTCTGCGACGGATTTACCGCTAAAACAAGCAGATACGTTCTGCAGGTCCGCGTCTGCCAAGGCCACAGTCACCAAGCTCGGGCAGAATAGTCACCAAGGGCCGCTTTAGCTCAGTGGTAGAGCAACCGCCTTGTAAGCGGTAGGTCGTCTGTTCAATCCAGACAAGCGGCACCATCTAAGCGTCCGGTATCGGCCAAAGGCGAAGTGCGGCCTCTCGGGTCGAGCTAGAAAATAAAAACCCGCTGGGCGGGCTATGCGGGCTTTCAAGTGTCTTCGGGGTGAGGCCTTCCCCGCATGATGGTGTTGGCGACCAGCACCTCGAAGCCGCTGGCGCGCACGTCCTCGGCGGCGGCCGCGTCCTCCGCATCGATCACGAAGCCGTCGATCAGGCGCAGGTACTCGAGCGCGACGCGGCGCGCCGAGGCCTCGTGGCGCAGCTCGCGCATCATCTTTCCGGCCGAGCCTCTGAGCGCCCTGCCGCCGACGATCGGCGTCACCGCGATCACCGGCGCGCCGCGCTTGCGCACGAGCTCCCGCATGCCGGGCACCTCCAGGATCGGGCGAATCGTGTGGTACGGGTTCGCCTGCGAGAGGATCACCGCCTCCAGGTCCGGCGAGTCGAGCACGTCCGACACCTCGGGCGGGATCATGGCCTGGTCGGCGCCGGCGTACTGGAAGCCGCGCACCACGGGCTCGCAGGCGAGCGCGGTGAAGTACTCCTGGAACGAGACCGCGCCGTCGTCGGTGAGCACGTGCGTGCGCACCTGCTCGTCGCACATCGGCAGCACGCGCGCGCTGATGCCGAGCTGGCGGCAGAAGTCGAGCGTGATGTCGGTCAGGCGCCGTCCCTCGGCGAGCCACGCGGTCCTCAGCAGCGGCGCGGCGAGCGACCGGTCGCCGAGCGTCAGCGTGTCCGGGCCGCCGAAGGCCTTGAGCGTGGAAAAGAGCGCGTGGCTCTCGCCGGCGGGCTCCTAGGGCGCGTTCTGCGCTGCCAGTCCCGAGAGCGTGTAGAGCAGCGTGTCGATGTCGGGCGAGAAGCTGAGCGTCAGGTGCTCGTAGTCGTCGCCGGTGTTCACCACCGCGGCGAGGTCCTTGCCGCGCAGGCGATAGAGCCCGTCGACGAGCTTCGCTCCCCCGACCTGTCCCGTCAGCGCGACGACCTGTCCCATGGCACTAGTGTACCCGCCTGCTAGAGCCGGGCGGCCAGCTCGGCGCCTTCCAGCATCGCGCGCTTCGCGTCGAGCTCTCCCGCCTCCCGGGCTCCTCCGATGAGATGCCTCTTTTCCTTCATTGAAAAAGGCACCAACGGAGTCTGGCCGGCGCAGACCACCACGGTATCGGCGGGAATGACCTTTTCCTCGCCGTTTACCGCGATATGCACCCCGGCGTCGTCGATGCGCCTGTACTCGACGCCCCCGATCATCTGCACGCCGTTCCTCGCCAGCTCCGCGCGGTGCACCCAGCCGGTGGTGCGCCCGAGCGTGGCGCCGAACGGCGTCGTGGATCGTTTCAGCATCGTGATGCGGAATTTCGGGTTTTCGGGTTTCATTTTGTCGGTCTTCAATCCACCCGGGAGAGAAACATCCCCTGAAATACCCCAATGCTTGTTGAACTCCTGGGCGTCCAACGTCGACCGGTTCTCCCGCTCCAGTAGGTACAACGCAACGTCGAAGCCGATGCCGCCGGCGCCGATGATGGCGACGTTCGCGCCGGGCGCGACGCGGCCGGTGAGGACGTCGACGTAGCCCGCGACCTTCGGGTGCTCGATGCCGGGAATTGCGGGCCTGCGCGGGTCGATGCCTGTCGCCAGTACGACCTCGTCGAACCCTGCCAGGTCGCCTTCGGACGGAGAATTCGAGAGTAAAACCCGCGCCCCGGCGCGCCGGAGACGCTCGGCGTAGTAGGCGACCGACTCGGCGAACTCCTGTTTGCCAGGAATCTTCTTCGCGAGGTTGAACTGGCCGCCGAGCTCAGCCACCTTCTCGAACAGCGTCACGGCATGGCCACGTTCTGCCGCGACCGCCGCGCATGACAGGCCGGCGGGTCCGCCGCCGATAACAGCGAGTTTCTTCTGTGTTTTAGTTCTTACATATACGAGTTTCGATTCACGTCCCGCCCGCGGATTGACCACGCAACTCGCGGGTTGGCCGATGAAGTAGTGGTCGAGGCAGGCCTGGTTGCAGGCGATGCAGATGTTGATGCCCGCGCGATCGCCGGCCTTGGCCTTGTTGGCGAACTCGGCGTCCGAGAGCATCGCGCGCGCGAGCGAGACCATGTCGGCGTCGCCGCACGCGACGATCTCTTCGGCGATCTCGGGCGCGTTGATGCGGTTGGAGGCGATCACCGGGATCTTGACGGCGTCCTTCAGCCGGCGCGTCGTCCAGGCGAAGCCGGCGCGCGGGACCGCCTGCGCGATCGTCGGAATGCGCGCCTCGTGCCAGCCGATGCCGGTGTTGAGCAGCGTCGCGCCGGCGCGCTCGATCGCGCGCGCGACTGCCAGCGTCTCCTCGCCCGACAGGCCGCCCTCGACCAGGTCGAGCGCCGAGATGCGGTAGACGATGATGAATTCCGGTCCGGTCGCGACGCGCGTCTGGCGCACGATCTCCGAGGCAAAGCGCATGCGGTTCTCGAGAGAGCCGCCCCAGTCGTCCTTCCTGTGGTTGGTGCGCGCGGCGAGGAACTGCGTGATCAGGTAGCCCTCGGAGCCCATGATCTCGACGCCGTCGTAGCCCGCCGTCTGCGCGAGCACCGCTGCGCGCACGAAATCGCCGACAGTCTGTTCGATCTCGGCAGGCGCGAGCTCGCGCGGTGTGTTCGGGTTGATGCCGGATTTCAGCGCCGACGGCGCGACGATCCCCTTGTGGTAGCCGTAGCGCCCGGAGTGCAGCACCTGGAGAACGATGCGGCTGCCCGCGTCGTGCACCGCCTGCGGGATCACGCGGTGGCGCTGGGCGTCCTCCCTGGTGCTCATCTGCGCGCGGTGCGGCGAGAGCTCGCCCGCGTCGTTCGGCGCGAAGCCGCCGGTCACGATCAGCGCCGCGCCGCCCTTCGCGCGCTCGGCGTAGAACGCGGCGAGCCGCCCCATGCCGTCGGGGCGCGCCTCCAGCCCCGTGTGCATCGAGCCCATGAGGATGCGGTTCGGCAGCGTCGCGCCGGGCAGCGCGAGCGGCTGGAAAAGCTTCGGATACGCCGGCATGGAGCCAGCGATTCTAGCCGCGCGTCACCAGTAGAGTGCCAAGAAGTATGAGGATTCCTCCCGCCAGCGCCGAGGCGGGCAAGGTCTCTTCCAGGAAGAGCCAGCCCCACAGCACGCCGAAGAGCGGGATGAGGTAGGTGACGGTGAGCGCGCGCGTCGCGCCGATGTCGGCGATCAGCCTGAAATAGAGCACGAATGCGAGCCCGCTCGCGAGCAGCGCGAGCGCGAGCAGGTTGGCGATGACGAGCGGCGTGGACTCGCCCGCCGGCGGCAGGAACGGCAGCAGCGGCAGCACCACGAGCGCGGCGGCGAGCTGGTTGCCCGCCGCCATGCCGAGCGGGCTGGCGCCGCGGGCGACGCGCTTCATCAGCACGCCGGTCGAGCCGTAGCTCGCGCAGGCGACCAGCACCGCGGCGATCGCCCAGCCGAAATGGGTGCCCGCCTCGATGCCGGAGGGCTGCGCGATCGCCACCACGCCCGCGAAGCCGGCGGCCATGCCGGCCGCCTTGCGCAGCGTGATGCGCTCGTCGCCGAAGGCCGCGCTCCAGAGCAGGCCGAAGATCGGCGCGGTCGAGTTGACGATGGCGAGCAGCGACGCCGGCGCGTGCATCGCCGCGAACGCGTAGAGCGTGAAGGGCAGCGCGATGATCATGGTGCCGGCGATGAGATAGAAGCGCACGTGGCGCCGCCATTCCAGATTGACGCCGGTGAGCCGGAACCAGGCGAGGAGTACCAGGCCGCCCAGCAGCACGCGCACCTCGATCGTCCAGGCCGGCCCGAACACCGGCGCGGCGACGCGCAGGAAGATGAACGCGCCGCCCCAGATCGCCGCGAGCAGCAGGAGTCGGGCAATGTCGGCGGCGCTCATCCCGGCATGATGGCCGAGTGCGGCGGGCTCTGCCAGCCGTTTTCGGACCTGACAAGCCGCACAGAATAATGTCCGGAAACGGCGAGTACAGGCCGCGGCGCGGGGTCATAATGGCGCCATGACGCTCGATCCCCATACCTGCTACCGCGCGGTGCGCGCGCACGACGCGCGCTTCGACGGGCGCTTCTATGTGGCCGTGCGCTCGACCCGCATCTATTGCCGCCCGGTGTGCACCGTGCGGCCCCCGAAGCGCGAGAACTGCTGCTTTTATCCGAGCGCGGCGGCGGCCGAGTCGGCGGGCTTCCGGCCCTGCCTGCGCTGCCGGCCGGAGCTCGCGCCGGGCAACGCGAGCGTGGACGCGACTTCGCGCCTCGCGCAGGCGGCGGCGAGCCTGATCGAGGACGCGGCACTGGAGGAATCCAATCTCGCAGCGCTTGCGCAGCGGCTGGGGATCACCGACCGGCACCTGCGGCGCGCGTTCGGCGCGGAGTTCGGCGTCTCGCCGGTCGAATTCGCGCAGACGCAGCGGCTGCTGCTTGCCAAGCGCCTGCTCACCGACACTGCGCTGCCGGTCACCGACATCGCCTTCGCGAGCGGCTTCGGCAGCGTGCGCCGCTTCAACGCGTTGTTCAGGGAACGCTACCGACTACAGCCGAAGCAGCTGCGCCGCCACGCGGCGGCACCGGCGGGCGAAGGCGCGCTCGCGTTCGAGCTCTCGTTCCGGCCGCCCTACGACTGGGCCGCGGTGAGCGCGTTCCTCGGCGCGCGCGCGATCGCCGGCGTGGAGGCGCTCGAGGACGGCATCTACCGGCGCACCGCGCGGCTGCGCATCGAGCGGCGCACGCACACCGGCTGGATCGCGGTCGCGCTCTCCAAGACGAAGCCGGCGCTGCGCGTGACCGTGTCCGCGTCGCTCGCCAAGGCGCTGCCGCCGGTGCTCTCGCGCGTGAAGGCGCTCATGGACCTCGCCTGCAACCCGCAGGAGGTCGCGCAGGGCCTCGGCGACCTCGCCAAGGCGAACCCGGGCCTGCGCGTGCCGGGCGCCTTCGACGGCTTCGAGGTCGCGGTGCGCGCGATCCTCGGCCAGCAGGTGACGGTCGCCGCCGCGCGCACCGTGGCAGGACGATTTGCAGCCGAGTTTGGAGAGGCTATCGAGACACCTTTTGCTTCTCTCTCGAGGGTTTTTCCTTCCGCTGAAAAAATTTCCGAAACCAGGCTCGGCAGCATTGCGAAGTTCGGCATGCCGGAGGCGCGGGCGCGCACCATCATCGGCCTTGCGCGCGCGGTGGCGGAGGGCGAGCTCGACCTCATGCCGAACGCGGACATCGAGCAGACGCTCGAGCGGCTGCGCGCGATTCCCGGCATCGGCGAATGGACCGCGCAATACATCGCGATGCGCGCGCTCTCCTGGCCCGACGCCTTCCCGCACGCCGATTACGGCGTGAGGAAGGCACTTGGGGTCAGCGACCCGCGCGCGGCGCTCGCTGCGGGCGAGGCGTGGCGGCCGTGGCGCGCCTACGCGGTGATTCATCTGTGGCACAACCTCGCAAAAGCAAAGGAATGAACATGCGCTACTACGACACTTTCGACAGCCCGTACGGGGGCATGCTGCTCGCCGCGAGCGAGCGCGGCCTCTCCGGGGTGTACTTCAACCGCCAGAAATACCACCCGAAGCGCGGCGCCGGCTGGCAGCACGCCCCGGACAACGCGCACCTGAAGAAGGCGAAAAAGCAGCTGGCCGAGTACTTCGCCGGCAAGCGGCGCGACTTCGACCTCGCGCTCGACCCCGCGGGTTCCAGCTTCCAGAAACGGGTGTGGAAAGAGATCGCCGGCGTCCCCTACGGCGAGACCATCAGCTACGGCGAGCTTGCGCGCCGCGCCGGCTTTCCCGAGGGCGCGCGTGCCGCGGGCGCGGCGACCGGCAGGAATCCGATCGGCATCATCGTGCCCTGCCACCGCATCGTCGGCTCGAACGGCAAGCTCACCGGCTACGCCGGGGGCCTCGACAAGAAGCGTGCGCTGCTTGCGCTGGAGTCGGGAGAGAGGGACCTGCTGTCGGCGGCGTAGCCTACGGGATCAACAGCACCTTGCCGAGGTTCTGGCGGTCCTGGATGTAGTGGTGTGCCGCCGCCGCGTCCGAGAAACGGAAGGTGCGCGCGATCTGCGGCCGGACGACGCCGGCTTTCCAGAGATCGAGCAGTTGTTCCGCCCAGCCGCGGATGCGATCCACCTCGCGCCACAGGTACCCGAGGTTGACGCCGAAGACGCCCTTGTTCGAGTTGATGAGCGAAAGGGGCGTGAACTGGAACCACGGCATGCTTGCGAGCGTGCCGAGCATGCTTGCAAGACGGCGCTCCTTGCCGGTGGCGGCCGCGGAGATCCCGAACATGCCGAGCCGGCCGGTGGGGGCGAGCAGGCGATAGCCTTTCTTGAACGATTCCCCGCCGACCGCATCCTGAAAGGACGCGGCGTCGATGCTACAGGAAGTCCACCGGCGATGTCGACCAAGTGGTGCTGGTGCACGAGCAGCACCGAGGCGCACAGGGCCGCGAACCAGAGCTCGAAGGCACGCCGCAGCCAGGCGGGGGAGGGCCGGCGCAGGGCAACGATGAAGAGCGCGCTCCAGGACACGTGCAGGGACGGAACCAGATTGTGGGGAAGATCGAGGAGGTGGATGAGGCGCAGCGGCGCGGAATCCGGCGCGGCGGCGCGCTCGAAGCCAAGTTGCGCCGGCAGCAGCAGAAACACGGCGGCCGAAACGACGACGGCCAGCGCAAGACGCCTGCAGAGCGCATTCAGAGCAGGCGTCCGTAGCGCGAACACGGGGAGGAAGAACAGCAGGCAGAGCGACACGTAGACCCAGGCCATCTCGGGCACGAGCGGGATGGCAAGCTCCCACTCGAGCCACAGCCGGTGGCGCACGGCGCGCTGGCTGGTGAGCCAGTTGCACAGGCCGTAGACCGCGAAGAAGAGAATCTTCAGCAGCGCGGCCCAGCGCAGCGACAGAATGACATCCGCGCGCGCCGGCTTCGCTGTCCAGCCGTCCATCGCTACTTCAGTCGCTTGTCGATCACTCTTTTCGCCTTGCCGATCGAGCGCTCGATCGTGCCGGCGGGGACGATTTTCACCTCGGCCGAGACACCGGTGTACGACTTGATGTTGTGTTCAAGTTTTTCGGAAGAAGAAGAATTTGTCTTCCCATGGGAAAGTTCGACAAGAACCGAAAGATGATCCAAAGGCCCCTTTTTGGAGAGCTCGAGAACATAGTGCGGCGACAGTTCGGGCTGCTTCAGGATCAATTCCTCAACCTGCGACGGGAAGAGGTTCACGCCGCGGATGATCAGCATGTCGTCCGACCGCCCGGTGATCTTTTCCATGCGGCGCATCGGGCGCGCCGAGGGCGGCAACAGCCTCGTCAAGTCGCGCGTGCGATAGCGAATTACCGGTAAGGCCTCTTTAGTGAGCGAGGTGAAGACAAGCTCGCCCTTTTCGCCCTCGGGCAGCACGCGCCCGCTTTGCGGGTCGACCACCTCGGGATAGAAGTGATCCTCCCAGATGGTGAGACCGTCCTTCGTCTCGATGCACTCCTGCGCGACGCCCGGGCCGATCACCTCCGAGAGGCCGTAGAGGTCGATCGCCTCGAGCGAGGTCCTCTTCTCGATCTGCTGCCGCAGCTCGTTCGTCCAGGGCTCGGCGCCGAAGATGCCGATGCGCAGCGACGACTTCTTCGGATCGAAGCCCTGCTTCTCCATCTCGTCGGCGATCGCGAGCATGTAGGAGGGCGTGACCATGATGACCTCGGGCTTGAAGTCCGCGATCAGCTGCACCTGGCGCTCGGTCATGCCGCCCGAGACCGGGACCACGGCGAGGCCGAGGCGCTCGGCGCCGTAGTGCACGCCAAGGCCGCCGGTGAAAAGGCCGTAGCCGTAGGCGTTGTGCACCTTGTCGCCCGGGCGCGCGCCCGCGGCACGCAGCGAGCGGGCCATCAGGTGGCTCCAGGTGTCGATGTCCTTCTTGGTGTAGCCGACCACTGTCGGCTTGCCGGTCGTGCCCGAGGACGCGTGGAGGCGCACCACCTTGTCCATCGGCACGGCGAACATGCCGAAGGGATAGGTCTCGCGCAGGTCGGCCTTGGTGGTGAAGGGAAATTTCGCCAGGTCCTCCAGCGAGCGCAGGTCCTTAGGCTTCACGCCCGCCGCATCGAACTTCTCGCGATAGCGCGGCACGTTGCGGTAGGCTTGCGCGAGCGACCATTTCAGGCGCTTCAGCTGCAGGGCGCGCAGCTGCCTGCGCGGGGCCTTCTCGATCTTCTCCAGCGGGAACTTCTTCATCGACATGCAAAAAAGAATAACCCATCGGCAGTAGAATTTACCGCCTAGTGGGGTGCGATCCCCTCTCCGATCCCGAGGCGAAGAATCCATGAGCACCGAGTTGATCCTGAAGGAAACGCGCGGCCGCGTCGGCCTGATCACGCTGAACCGCCCGAAGCAGCTGAACGCGCTGAGTCCCGAGCTAATGCAGGCGCTCGCTGCCGCGCTCTACGCCTTCGACGCCGACGACGGCATTGGCGCGATCGTGATCACCGGCAGCGAGAAGGCCTTCGCCGCCGGCGCCGACATCGCGGTGATGAAGGATTTCGATTTCCAGCACGCCTACCGCACTGACTACATCACGCGCGACTGGGAGCACATCCGCAACATCCGCAAGCCGATCATCGGCGCGGTGGCGGGCTACGCGCTGGGGGGCGGCTGCGAGGTCGCCATGATGTGCGACATCGTCATTGCCGCCGAGAGCGCAAAATTCGGCCAGCCCGAGATCAACCTCGGCACCTTCCCCGGCTCGGGCGGCACGCAGCGGCTGCCGCGCGCGGTCGGCAAGGCGAAGGCGATGGACCTGATCCTGACCGCGCGCATGATGGATGCGCAGGAAGCCGAGCGCGCCGGGCTCGTCTCGCGCGTGGTGCCCTCCGACAAGCTGCTCGAGGAGGCGATGGCCGTGGCCGACAAGATCGCCTCGTACTCGCTGCCGGTGGCGATGATGGCAAAGGAAGCGGTCAGCCGCGCCTACGAGACGACGCTCGCCGAGGGCGTGAAGTTCGAGCGCCGGCTCTTCCACGCCACGTTCGCGCTGGAAGATCAGAAGGAAGGGATGGCCGCGTTCGTCGAGAAGAGAAAGCCTAAGTTCAAACACCGCTAGGCTAGAATCCTCGGGGAGGAGGAGTCCATGGAGAAGATCTGGCTTAAGAGCTATCCGAAGGGCGTGCCTGCGGAGATCACCAGCGCGTACCGCTCGATTCCCGACCTGATCGACGCCAACATCGGCAAGTACAGCGCTCGGCCGGCCTACCGGTGCATGGGCAAGAGCATCACGTTTGCCGACGTCGACAGGATGTCGACCGCGGTCGGCGCGTGGCTGCAGGCCAAGGGCCTCGCCAGGGGCGCGCGCGTCGCGGTGATGATGCCCAACGTCCTCCAGTACCCCGTCTCGGTCTTCGGCATCCTGCGCGCCGGGTACACGGTGGTGAACGTGAACCCGCTCTACACGCCGCGCGAGCTCGAGCACCAGCTAAAGGACTCCGGCGCGGAGGCGATCGTGATCCTCGAGAACTTCGCCACCACGCTGGAGCAGGTGCTGCCGAAGACCCCAGTCAAGCACGTGGTGCTTGCCGCGCTCGGCGACCTGCTCGGCTTCAAGGGCCTGATCGTCAACTTCGTGGTGCGCAACGTGAAGAAGATGGTGCCGGCGTTCAACCTGCCGGGCGCGGTCCGCTTCAACGACGTGGTCAGCGAAGGCTCCGGGCTGCAGCTGAAGAAGCCCGACCTCAACCCCGACGACATCGCCTTCCTGCAGTACACCGGGGGCACGACGGGCGTTTCGAAAGGCGCGATGCTGCTCCATCGCAATATCCTCGCCAACATGGAGCAGGTCTCGGCGTGGTTCTCGCCGACGCGCGACGAAGCGAATCCGCACATCATGGTCGCGCCGCTGCCGTTCTATCACATCTACGCGCTCACCTGTAACTGCCTGTTCATGCTGCGCGACGGCGGTTGCAACCTGCTGATCACCAACCCGCGCGACATCCCGAACTTCATCAAAGAGCTGAAGAGCAACCGCTTCACTGCGATGGCCGGGCTGAACACGCTCTACAACGCGCTCATGAACCATCCGGACTTCAGCAGTATCGACTTCTCGCAGCTGCGGCTCGCCTCCGCCGGCGGCATGGCGATGCAGAAGGCCGTGGCCGAGCGCTGGCAGAAGCTGACCGGCGTGCCGATCCTCGAGGGCTACGGCCTCACCGAGACCTCGCCGGTGGCGACTACCAACCCGGTCGACATCAAGGAGTTCAGCGGCACAATCGGCCTGCCGGTGCCCGGCACGACGATCACGATCCGCGACGAGGCGGGCGAGATCCTGCCCGTCGGCCAGGTGGGCGAGATCTGCATCGCCGGCCCGCAGGTGATGAAGGGCTACTGGCAGCGGCCGGAAGAGACCGCCAAGGTCATGGCGAAGGACGGCGCGTTCATGACCGGCGACATCGGCGTCATGGACGAGCGCGGCTACGTCAAGATCGTCGACCGCAAGAAGGACATGATCCTCGTCTCGGGCTTCAACGTGTACCCGAACGAGATCGAGGACGTGGTGGCGAGTTGCCCGGGCGTGCTGGAAGTCGCGGCGATCGGCGTGCCCGACGAGAAATCGGGCGAAGTGCCGAAGATCTTCGTGGTGAAGAAGGACCCGGCGCTCACGCAGCAGACGCTGCTCGAGCACTGCCGCAAGAACCTGACCGGCTACAAGATGCCGAAGTACGTCGAGTTCCGCACCGAGCTGCCCAAGACCAACGTCGGCAAGATCCTGCGGCGCGCCCTGAGGGACGAGAAGAAGGCCGCTTGAGCGCCGCCGCGCTCGGCGAGGCGCCGGAATGAGCAAGCCCGCGACAGAGGTCGCGGCGGTCGCCGGCGAGCTCGTCGACGCGAACCACATCCTCTACAGACAGGGCGTGGTCGACGGCTTCGGCCATGTGAGCGTGTGCGACCCGCGCGATGCCGGCCGGTTCCTGCTCGCGCGCAGCATGGCGCCGGGCCTGGTGACCGCGCGACATCATCAGCTACGACTTGGACGGCAACGCGCCGCGCGGCGAAGAGCGCAAGGCGTACCTGGAGCGCTTCATCCACGGCGAGATCTACCGCGCCCGCGCCGACGTGATGGCCGTGGTGCACAACCACTCGCCGTGCGTGATCCCGTTCGGGGTGGCGAGCGGCGCGGCGCTCAGGCCGATCTGCCACATGAGCGGGTTCCTGCATCCGCAGGCGCCGCTGTTCGAAATCCGCGCCGCGGGAGGCCCGGCGACGGACATGCTGATCCGCGACAAGGCGCTCGGGGCCGCGCTTGCGCGCTCGCTCGGCAAGGCGTCGGTGGTGCTGATGCGCGGCCACGGCTGCACGGTCGTCGGCACCAGCCTGCGCCAGGTCGTGTTCCGCGCGATCTATACCGAGGTGAACGCGAAGCTGCAGACCGAGGCGCTGCGCCTCGGGCAGGTCACGTTCCTCAACGCCGAGGAAGCGGCGAGCGCCTCGGCGATGAACGATGCGGTGCTCGAGCGGCCGTGGGCGCTGTGGCGGCTGCGCGTGCGCAGGCTGAAGCGCTCCGGCGCGGCACGGTGAGCGCGTTGCAGATCCGCAGAGCCTCGCCGGCGGACCGCTCCGCTATCTACGCGATCATCAACGACGGCGCGCAGGCGTATCGCGGCGTGATCCCGCCCGACCGCTGGCACGAGCCGTACATGCCGATGGAGGAGCTCGAGCGCGAGATCGCCGCCAGCATCGAGTTCTGGGTCGCCGAAGACGGCGGCGCGACGCTCGGCGTGATGGGAATCCAGGACAGGGGCGACGTAACGCTCATCCGGCACGCGTACGTGTCCACGAAGCTCCAGCGCGGCGGCGTCGGCACGAAGCTCCTGCGCCACCTGCAAGGCCTCTCCGGCAAGCCGTTCCTCATCGGCACGTGGGCCGCATCGCACCGGGCGATTGCGTTCTATGAGCGGAACGGTTTTTCCCTCGTCACAAAAGAGGAAAAGGAGCGCCTGCTCCGGAAGTACTGGTCGATCCCCGAGCGGCAGATCGAGACGTCGGTGGTTCTGGCGGACCAGCGCTACTTGCGAGGCACCAGCCGCAGCCGCTGATGCGGCTCGGCTTCGATTTTCTTCCGGTCGCTCTTCATCAGGATGTACTCGTTCTTCGCCCAGGCTTCCGCGAACGAGTCGTAATGCGGTGAGAGCAGGTTGCCTGACTGGCCGCCGGAGTGGATGTAGAGCGAGCTCTCCGGGTCGGCGAGGTCGTAGATCGCGCGCAGGCTCGCGGCGTGACGGCTGGCGAAGGGCTCGGCGTCGTCGAAGAAGTTGTTGCGCCCGACGTTGACCGTATAGGTGTCGCCGGGCGACGGCACGCGGATGTCGAAGAGCTTCGAAAGGAGCGGGTGGCGGCCGAACGGGCGGTGCTCGCTTCGCGCCGCGTGCGCCTCGCCCCAGCGCCAGCGTGACACATCCGCGCCGTAGCGGCGCTTGAGGTCGGCAAGCGCGGCTTCGAGCGACAGCGCGAGCAGCTCCTCGCAAGTCTCGACCGCCGGCGTGCGCACGTCGTCGCACCAGCGCGCGTGCGCCGGGTCGCCCTTGAGGACGCGCGCGACGAACACGGCGCGCGAGGTCCAGTTCGTCCGGAACGCGTCGCCCAGCTCGTCGGCGTAGAGCGCGCGCGTCAGTTCGCGCCACCACGCGGTGGCGATGAGTGGCTCGGCGCGTTCCGGCCGCATGGCGCCGTCCCACTTGGCGAGTTGCGCGAGCGCGCGCCGTGCCTCCTCGCTGCGCGGCCGCGTGGCGAGCAGCCTGGGCAGCGCCTCGCGCATGGCGAGCGAGACCACGTCGGCCTGGATGCGCGCCGTGCTCTGCACCGTGTGCTTCGGCTCCGCGTCGATCAGCTGCCGGATGCGCTCGGCGCGGTACGGCGGCTGCCACTCGGACGTGATGTAGTGCGGGTACCTGGGCGGCGTGATGCGGTGGTTCGCGGTCACCAGCACGCCGTCCTCCGGGTTCGCGCTCTTCGGCAGCTGCTCGAAGGGCAGGTACCCGTCCCAGTCGTACTTTGCGAGCCAGCCGGGCGCCGGCGCCTGGCCTTTCAGGTCGTTGGCGGGCTTGCGCACCGGCACGCGGCCGGCGGCGACGAAGCCGATGTTGCCTTCGACGTCGGCGTAGACCATGTTCTGCTGCGGGGTGTGGAAGTCGCGCACCGCGGCGAGGAAGCCGTCCCAGTCGCGTGCGCGCGCGACCTTGACAGCGGCCTGCGCGGTGCGGTCATCCGGCGCGAGCGCGCTCCACGCAAAGCTCATCACGTAGCCGCGCGGCGTGAGCTCCTGCGCCGCCCGCAACACGTCCGAGATCACCGGGCCGTGGCGCGAGACGCGCACGCGCAGCGTCTCGGTCTCGCCGCCCTTGACGCGGATCTTCTCCTCCACGGTCTCGAAGGCGCGCGGCCCTTCCGGCGCGAGGTAGCCGCCGGCGTTGTCAAGCTTCTCCAGGTAGAGGTCCTGCACGTCGGCGACGGTATTCGTGAATCCCCACGCGATGCGCTGGTTCCTGCCGAGGACCACGCCCGGCACGCCGGGCAGCGTCGCGCCGATCACGTCGAGCCCCGGCGCCGACAGGTGCGCGAAGTACCACACCGCGGGCGCGGTCAGGCCAAGGTGCGGGTCGTTGGCGAGAAGGGGCTTCCCGGTCGCCGTCCGCGCGCCGGATAGGACCCAGTTGTTGGAGCCGTTTCCTCGTGCATCTCCCAGGAATTGAGGAAAGCCCGAAGTGGCGATTCGAACGGCATCGCGCTCGAGCGTCCCGTACAGCTCCTTCAGGTTGGCGATCTGCGGCGGCGCCTCGCCCGGATAGGGCGCGACGAACTGCTGGATGCGGTCGTTCGGCAGCGTGCGCGCAAGCCGCATGCGCAGGAGCTCGAAGCGCCAGTTGGCGCCGAGGTCCCAGGCCATCATCTTCATCCACGCGACCGAGTCGGCGGGCGTCCACGGCTCGGGCCGGAGGCCGGTGATCCAGAACTCGACCGGCAGCACCGGGTCGCTCGCGAGGAAGGCGTTCACGCCGGTGGCGTAGGACTCCAGCAGGCGCCGCGTCTCCGAGTCGAGCGCCTTCAGGTTCGCTTCGGCCGCGCGGCGCACGCCGAGCGTGCGCAGGAACCGGTCGGTCTCGAGCGCGGCGGCGCCCACGATTTCCGCGAGGCGCCCCGCGCCGGTGCGCCGGTTCATCTCCATCTGCCAGAGGCGGTCCTGCGCGTGCACGTAGCCGAGCGCGAACACTGCGTCCTCGGGGCTGGCGGCAAAGATATGCGGGACGCCGTAGCGGTCGCGCAGCACCTCGACCGTCGCGCCGAGGCCCGCAAGGCGCACCTCGCCCTCGGCCTGCGGCAGCGACTGGCGCAGGTAGAGGTAGGCACCGGCACAGAGCACGACCAGAAGCACCATCGCGGTGCCGGCGACCCATGCGAGCAAACGCAAAATTCTTCGCATGGCGCGAAGAAAACCAGCAACCCTCTGCTGTACGTCTCATGCCGCAGTGCATCATTTCTGCTATAAAGCTACAAAGCAGATGCTTTACAGCTTCTTTGAGACGCAGCACATGCTGCTCGAGCCCTGGCGCTTCGCGGCCGAGGCGACGCGCGGCTGGTTCGCGCATCCGTTCAGCCCCTGGAGCCACCTGCCGATCTCGCGCAGCGTCGCGGCGGCGAACGACCTGTTCCTGCGCCTCACGCAACGCTACGAGAAGCCGGCCTGGAACATCGCCGGCGCCAGGATTGAAGTCGCGCTGGCCAGGCCGTTCTGCAACCTCGTCCATTTCAAGCAGGACTTCCCGAAGAAGCACAAAGTCCTTCTGGTGGCTCCCCTGTCCGGGCATCACGCGACGCTGCTGCGCGACACGGTGCGCTCGATGCTGCCCGAGCACGACGTGTGGGTCACCGATTGGGTCGACGCGAAAATGGTGCCGCTCGCCGCCGGGCCGTTCCACTTTGCCGATTACGTGGCCTACATCCGGGAGTTCATCCGGCTGATCGGCATGGACCTGCACGTGATCTCGGTCTGCCAGCCGACCGTGCCGGTGCTGTGCGCGCTCGCGCTCATGGCGCAGGCGGGCGAGCGGCCTTCGCCGCGCACGATGGTGATGATGGGCGGGCCGATCGACGCGCGCCGCAGCCCGACCGCGGTCAACAACTTGGCGACGCGCAAGCCCTACTCGTGGTTCGAGCGGAACCTGATCCAGCGCGTGCCGGAGAAGTACCCGGGCTTCATGCGCCGCGTCTACCCCGGGTTCCTCCAGCACCTGGACTTCGTGGCGATGAACCCGGACCGGCACCTCACCGCGCACTGGGACTACTTCGAGCACCTGCTCGTGGGAGACGACGACTCGGCCGAGAAGCACCGCGACTTCTACGACGAGTACAACGCGGTCATCGACCTGCCCGCCGAGTACTACCTCGACACGGTGAGGGCGGTGTTCCAGGACTTCGCGCTGCCGAAGGGGCGGCTGTTCGTGCGCGAGCAGCTCGTGCGCCCGCAGGCGATCCGCGACACCGCGCTCCTCACCATCGAGGGCGAGCTGGACGACATCTCGGGCAACGGCCAGACCGAGGCGGCGCACCTGCTGTGCCTGTCGATCCCGCGCGGGCGGCGCGAGCACTTCATCGCGCCGGGCGCGGGCCACTACGGCATCTTCTCCGGGCGGCGCTGGCGCGATGTGGTCTATCCGCGCGTGCGAGAGTTCATCGAGAAGAATTCCTAAAGCTCGTAGGCCGAGCCTTCCTTCTCCTTCACGGTCTTCTCGACCAGGTCGCGCGAGAGGGCCGGCGCAAAAAGCCCGATGAAGTCGTAGGCGTAGCGTCGCAGGTAGGCGCCGCGCTTGATGCCCAAGCGCGTGGTCGAGGAGGGGAAGAGGTGCGATGCGTCCAGCGCGCGCAGGTGCCGGTCGCGGCGCGCATCGAACGCCATCTTGCCGAGGATGCCCACGCCGAGGCCCAGCTCCACGTACGTCTTGATCACGTCGGCGTCGAACGCCGTCAGCACCACGTTCGGCTTGAGCCCGCGCTGCTCGAAGGCGCGGTTGACCAGCGACCGGTTCGCAAACGCGAAGTCGTAGGTGACGATCGGGTAGCGCGCGATCGCCTCGAGCGTCAGCGGCTGCTCCTTGAGGAGCGGGTGGCGCGGCCGCACCACGACGCAGCGGTTCCAGTGGTAGCAGGGCAGCGCGACCAGAGCGGGATGCTCGGCGATCGCCTCGGTCGCGACGCAAAAATCGGCCTCGCGCGCGGCGACCTGCTCGCAGATCTGCGTCGGGTTGCCCTGGTGGATGACGATCTGCACGTCCGGGTAGCGGCCCTTGAAGGCGGCGACCGCCTTCGGCAGCGCGTAGCGCGCCTGCGTGTGCGTGGTCGCGATCGTGAGGGTGCCCAGGGTCTCGTTGGCGAACTCCTCGCCCGCCCGTTTCAGGTTCGCCGCCTCGGCCAGCAGCCGCTCGGCGATCTCGAGTACCGCGCGGCCGGGCTCGGTGACCCCGACGAGGCGCTTGCCGTTGCGGACGAAGATCTCGATTCCCATCTCGTCTTCCAAAGCCTTGATCTGCTTGGAGATTCCGGGTTGCGAAGTGAAGAGCGCCTCGGCTGCCGCGGAGACGTTCAAGTCGCGCCGGGCGACCTCGGAGACATAGCGGAGCTGCTGCAGTTTCATAATAACAAAAATGAATAATACTCTAACATAATAGTCTTTGTTGGAATAAAGACCTCCCGTTGCATGGGCCGGCGCCATGTACCTCTATGACGAGTTCGACCAGCGCATGGTTGACGAGCGGGTCGCCCAGTTCCGCGACCAGACGCGCCGTTTCCTCGCGGGGCGGCTGTCGGAGGACGACTTCAAGGCGCTGGGCCTGAGGAACGGCCTCTACATCCAGCGCTATGCGCCAATGCTGCGCATTGCGATTCCTTATGGTCTTTTATCCAGTCGACAGCTCAGGAAGCTTGCGAGCATCGCCCGCAAGTACGACCGCGGCTACGGCCATTTCTCGACGCGGCAGAACCTGCAGCTCAACTGGCCGAAGCTGAAGGACGTGCCCGAGATCCTCGCCGAGCTCGCCACGGTGCAGATGCACGCGATCCAGACCTCGGGCAACTGCGTGCGCAACGTCACCACCGATCATTTCGCCGGCGTCGCGCCCGACGAGATCGTCGACTCGTTCGTCTGGTGCGAGCTGATCCGCCAGTGGTCGACCTTCAACCCGGAATTCAGCTACCTCCCGCGCAAGTTCAAGATCGCGGTGAACGGCGCCGTCGCCGACCGCGCCGCGACCTATGTCCACGACATCGAGCTGCATGCGCTGAAGAACGCGGAAGGCGAAATCGGGTTCAAGGTGATCGTCGGTGGCGGCCTTGGCCGAACGCCCTTGGTCGGCCACGTGATCCGCGAGTTCCTGCCTTGGCGCCACCTGCTCACGTACCTGGACGCGATCCTGCGCGTCTACAACCCCTTCGGCCGGCGCGACAACATCCACAAGGCGCGGATCAAGATCCTGCTCAAGGACCGCGGCCCGGACAAATTCCGCGAGGAAGTCGAGGCGGAGTGGACGCATCTGAAGGACGGCGCGGCGACGCTTGTCGAGGAAGAGGTGCGCCGGATCGAGTCGCGCTTCACGCGTCCGCGGTACGAGAAGCTCGAGGACATCCGCTATCCGCAGGTTCCGAGCAGTTTCACCGCGTGGATGAAGCGCAACGTCCACCCGCACAGGCAGCCGGGTTACGCCGCGGTCACCGTGTCGCTCAAGAAGACCGGCGTGCCGCCCAGCGACGTGACCGCGGAGCAGATGGATGTGCTCGCCGAGCTCGCCGACCACCACTCGTTCGGCGAGCTGCGCGTGACGCACGAGCAGAACCTCGTGTTTGCGGATGTGCGCCAGGCGGAATTGCACGGCCTGTGGCAGCAGCTGCGCGCGCTCGGGCTCGCGACGCCGAACGTGGGCCTGCTCACCAACATCATCGCCTGCCCGGGCGGCGACTTCTGCTCGCTCGCCAACGCGAAGTCGATCCCGGTCGCGGCCGCGATCCAGGAACGCTTCGACGACCTCGACCACCTGCACGACATCGGCGAGCTGGATCTCAACATCTCGGGCTGCATGAACGCCTGCGGCCACCACCATGTCGGCCATATCGGCATTCTCGGCGTGGATAAGAACGGCGAAGAGTGGTATCAGATCGAGATCAACGGAAATCAGGCACCGGCGTCCCTGGGAAAGATCATTGGCCCGTCTTTCGCCCGGGCGGATGTCCCCGATGTTATCGAGCGTCTCATCGAAACCTATTTGCAGCAGCGCGACAGCGAGAACGAGCGCTTTGTCGAGGTCGTGCACCGCATCGGCCTAGAGCCCTTGAAGAGAAACGTCTATGCCCGTCCTGATCAAGCACCGGCGGCTCGCCGAGAACGCGCCGCCGCCTGACCTCGTCCTCGAGGCGGGCGACGATCCGGCGCTCGTCGCCGGAGCGCTTGGGCAGGCGCGCGTGGTCGCGGTGCGCTTTGCGAAGTTCGGCGACGGCCGCGCCTACTCGATCGCGCGGCTGCTGCGCGAGCGCCACGGCTACAAGGGCGAGCTGCGCGCGGTCGGCGAGGTCGGGCGCGACCAGCTCTACAACATGGCGCAATGCGGGTTCGACGCCTTCGAGCTGCGCGCAGGCGAGGACCCGCAGGAGGCACTCTCGGCGTTCGGCGACTTCACCACCTCGTACCAGTCCACCACGGCGCAGCCGCCGCCGCTCTTTCGCCGGCGCCTCGACACCCCGCCGTTCGCATGACCGGCACGGTCTACCTTGTCGGCGCCGGCCCCGGCGCCGCAGACCTGCTCACCGTGCGCGCGGTGCGCCTGCTCGAGCAGGCTGACATCGTGTTTCATGACGCGCTGGTGCCAGAAGAGGTTTTGGGTTTTTGCTCCAAAGCCATTCGGGTAAAGGTCGGAAAGAGATCCGGTCGCCTGTCCACCGCCCAGAACTTCATCAACAAGCGCCTGGTCGACGCGGCGCGCGTGCACGAGGTGGTCGCGCGGCTGAAGGGCGGCGACCCGATGCTGTTCGGTCGCGCTCATGAAGAAATCGCTTTCTTGAGGGAAAAGAACATCCCCTTTGAGGTCGTGCCGGGCGTCACCGCGGCTCTCGCAGCCTCGGCCGAGCTTGGCGTGTCGCTCACTAGCCGGGGGCTTTCGCGCTCGGTCGTCTTCCTTACCCCGCGTGCGGGTGAGGGCGAGCGGCCGAACGACTGGGCGCGCGCGGCGCTCGCCGCCGACACGGTGGCGATCTATATGGGTGCAGGCGAAGCTGAAGCCATCGCGCGCGACCTGCTCGCCGCCGGCAAGCCGCGCTCGACCCCGGTCGCCGTCATCGAGAACGCGTCGCTTCCGGACTGTGAAGTTCGTTCCGGAACTCTTGAAAGCCTTCCTGAGCTCGCCCGGCCCGGCAGCCCGTCCCTCATCCTGCTCGGCGAGGTGTTCGCCGATGCGGCGATAATCCGCGCATGGCAGGCCGCGCAATCATCCTTTTCGCCCACGGCGCCCGTGATCCCGATTGGGCGCGGCCGTTCCAGCAACTCGCGCTAGAGCTCGCCGAGAAAGTCCCCGGCGAGCGCGTCGCGCTTGCGTTTCTCGAGTTGATGCAGCCGTCGCTGGCGGATTGCGCCGCAGCCCTCTACGCCGACGGGGTGCGCACGTTGAGAGTTGTTCCTGTGTTTTTCGGATCAGGCGGACACGTGAAGGAAGACCTGCCGGAATTGGTGAAGAGTATCAAAAGTGAACACCAGGATCTCGACATCTTTCTCGAGCCGCCAGTCGGCGAGCAGCCGGAGATCATTACCGCGATAGCGCGTTCGCTAGCGCCCTAGAGACGTGTGAGTAGCCTTTCGTATTCGCTGTGCGGTCCTATCCAGAACCAGACCACTACACTTCCTTGTATGACGCCCAATGCGCGCCAATCAAGGTCGATCCTGACCGAGTAGATCGGCAGCGAGTCGTGCACCTTCTTGAAGCGTAGCGACGGGTGAGCGGGATTTTCCGACCATAGGCGATAAGCGCTTTCCGACTTGGTCCGGATGCCGGCCGGGGCCGCGGCCAGAAGCTCGCGGAATTCCTCAGTAGTTTGCGATTGCACGGCCTCTAAAGAGGCTTCGTGCGACCGGCAGCGTGATCGGCCAAGGCCTTCTGGGCCAACTTGCCCAGCAAATCCTGTGATTTGGCGAGCGATTCCGACCAACGCTTCTCGGAAGCGAGCTCCTCAAGCAGGATTGCAGCGACCGCGTCCTGCTCGGATGCCGGAAGATTGGCGACTGCGCTCAATGCCTTTTCAAGAAGTTGGGTCATAGGTCGAATTCTACCGCCGCACGAGCGTCACTCGACTACGCGGTCGGTCCGGAGCAGTATCGACTGCGGGACCGTCAGCCCGAGTGAACGGGCCGTCTTCATGTTGATCGTGAGTTCGAAGACGCTGGGTTCCTCGATCGGCAGGTCCGCCGGGCGCGCGCCGCGTAGGATCTTGTCCACGTAGTTGGCTGCCCGCCGCGCGAGCTCGGGAGGGCTCTGCGAGTACGCGATCAGTCCGCCGTCGTAGACGAAGGTCGAAAAGGGATAGACGACCGGCAGACGGGTGCGCGCCGCCTGCGCGACGGCAAGCGTGCGCCCTTTCGCTCCTGTTAGCCAATACGCATGCATTAGCACGACATCAGTGCGTTCCCGCAGCATGCGATCAAAAGTCGCTGCGAGTTCATCAAGGGACCCGGCGTGATACCTCGTCACGCTCAGGCCAAGCCGCTCGCCCGTGTTGACGAGCTCCTTCGCGGCGCGCTCGACGCGAGGGGGATTGCGGTCGGGGGGATCGGACAGCACTGCGACCCGTTTCGCCCGCGGCAGCAGCTCTTTGGCGAGCTGCAGCCGTTTCGGATAGAACTCGGTCTCCCGGGTGGTCGCGCCGGTGATGTTCCCTCCCGGCCGCGCGAGGCTCGCGACAAAGCCGTCCTCGACGGGATCACCCACGATTGAGAAGACGATCGGCGTGTTTGGTGCACCCTCGCGGCCCGCGCGCACGCCGGCCGCGAAGAAAACATGGATGACATTCACCGCCTCGGCGGCGAGCTCTGCGGCGAGCGCCTTGAGGCGGCCCGAATCGCCTTCCGCAAATCGGGTGACCATGACGAGATTGCGACCCTCGGTCCAGCCCAGTTCTCGGAGGCGAGAACGGAACAACGAGGTAAAAATATCCTTCTCGTGCGCACCCCTGTTGCCCGGCGACAGCCAGCCGAGCTTCTTTGGCGAGCCCGCGGATTGCGCAAGTGCGCGCAACGCCGTCGCGAAGGCGCTCGCGCCGGCGCCGGCCAGGAACAGCCGGCGCTTCATGCGACGTCCACCTACCTCAGTCGAACCTAATCCTTGCGTAGCTGCGACAGCCAGTGCTCCAGCTGCTTGCCGGCGGCTTCGCGCCCGCCCAGGCCGAAGGAGAGCGCCACCGCAACCGCGACCGCGCCGAGGCTGTGGCCGAAGGCGAGGTTGACGATGTCGTCGGCGATGCCCATGGCGCGCAGGCCCATCGCGATCACCAGCGCGAGGATCGCGACGCGGGCGAGGCGCGCCAGGCCGATGTGCTTCTCGCCGCTTGCCCGCGCGATCGCCTCGTAGGCGAGGTTGGCGAGCCAGAAGCCGATCGCGAGGATGGCGCCGCCGAGCAGGATCTCGCCGCCGAACTTGATGAACGTTGAGACGAGGTCGCGCACCTGCGTGAACTGCAGCATGTTGGCCGCCTCGACCGTCGCGAACAGCATCGCGAAGAAGAGCGCGAGCACGCGCACCAGCGTCGTCGGCTTGAATTCGCCCGAGAACGCCGCGTTCATGCCGATCTTCTCGGGCACGGTGTCGAGGCCCATGCCCGCAAGCAGCCGCGCGAGCAGGTCCGCGGCGAACTTGGCGACGTACCAGGTGACCACCAGGATCAGCGCGGCCGCGACCAGGTTCGGCACCGCGGCCAGCAGGCGCTGAAGCATGTCGGTGGCGGGTTTGGAGACGGCCTCGATCTTGAGCGCCTCGAACGCGGCGATCAGCGTCGGCACGAAGACGACGATGAAGACGATCGTGCCGGCGAGCCGCGAGAGCTTGACCGCGTCCGCAAGCCCGATCTTCGTGCCCATCTTGTCGAGGCCGGCCGCGGCGAGAAGGTTGGTGACCAGCCCGCGCAGCACGCGCGCCACCAGCCATCCCACGAAGCCGATCACGGCCGCGCCGAAGATGTTCGGCACGAAGAGCAGGATCACCAGCCAGAAGAGGACATTGGCGACCGTCTTGCTCATCGGCTCCATGCCGGCCTCGTGCGAGAGCTTCTCGCCGATCTTGCTTGCGGCGAGCGCGCGCGCGACCAGCGCCTGCAGCAGCGTCGCCACCAGCCAGGCAACCAGCACAAGGATGACGCCCGCGACCAGGCGCGGCGCGTAGCCGACGATGCCGGTGACCATCTGCGCGAACGGGTTGGAGATGCGATCCAGGTGCAGCGAGTCGAAGACCGCCACCACGGTCACCAGGATGATCAGCCAGAAGACGCCGACGGCGATACTGTTCTCGACCGACACTTTCTGCCCGGTCGACTCCTGGATGCGGTCGTCGACCTTGAGCATGTGCATCAGCCGGCGCGCGCCAGCACCGCGACCAGCCAGCCCACCGCGATGATGGCGAGCGCGCCGAAGATCGCGGGCAGCTGCCCGCCGAGAGTGGATTGCAGCGAGTCGGTCAGAACCTTGAAATCCATGGTGCCTCCCTAGAGGGCTGTTGTTCTAACGCTTGCGGAACGCGAGCCAGAGAGCGTACAGCGCCAGCACCGCGAACCACGCCAGCGACCACTCGGCGATGGACAGGCCGAGCAACCGCCAGTTTACCTCCGCGCACTGACCTGAGCCCGAGAACAGCTTCTCGAGCGTGCGCTGGAGCGGCAGGTTCTTGAGCATGAACATTAAATCGGGCCCGCAGTCCGGGACCTTGCCCGGGGGCAGGTGCTGCAGCCAGACCTGACGCGCGGCGACAGCCAGCCCGCCAAGCGCCGCGAGCAGCGCTGCACCGCAATAAACGGCGCCGCCGATCCGGCTCGGCGCATGCAGCGCCGCGAGCGCGAAAATGACGAGGATCGCGTAGTAGAAGCCGCGCTGCACCAGGCAGAGCGGGCAGGGATCCTGATCGCGGAAATATTGGAGCCAGTAGCCGAAGGCGAGCAGCCCGGCGCACGCGACCGCGGGCAGCGCGAAGAGGAGTCGGGTGCCGGGCAGCTTCATCGGAGCAGGAGCCGCGTCGCCTGCGCGGCGATCTCGTCCAGCGACAGGCGGCCGCCGGCGCGATACCACTTCGCCGACCAGTTCACCGCGCCGAGGATGAAGAGGCGCGCAAGCTGCGCATCGCCCGCGATGTGCCCGTCGCGCTCGAGCTCATCGAGCATCTTCTGCCAGAGCTCGTCATAGCGGTCGCGCAGCGCGGTCACGCGCTTGCGGTTCGCCGGCGTCAGGCAGCGCCAGTCGTAGAGCAGCACCGGGATGAAGTCGTTGCCGTCTTCCAGAATCGTGCCAAGGTGCACGCGCACCAGGCGGCGGAACTTCTCGTTCGCGGGCAGGCGCTCGGCGAACACCGCCTCTGACTTGCGCAGGCCCTCGGCGAGGCCCTGCTCCATGACGGCGAGCAGCATCTCCTGCTTGGTAGGGAAGTGGTAGAACGGGCTCCCCGAATGCATGCCCGCGGCGCCCGAGATGTCGCGGATCGTGGTGCCGTCGAAGCCCTTCTCGCGGAAAAGCCGCGCGCAGACGCGCAGCAGGTCCTCGCGCCGGTTGCCGTTCTGGGGCTTCTTTCTAGGATTTTTTTTCACGAGTGAGGCGTGGAAGAGTCTCCGGCGCCTCGATCTCCATCCTCAGCAGCTGCGCCGCAACGTTCTTGCCGAGGTTGTCCATCTTGATCGAGCGCGCCGCGCCGCCCTGCAGCGCGCCGTTCAGGACGATCTTGAGCGCGAGCAGGTTGTCGAGCGGCCAGAGCTCGACCGGGCCGGTGAGCATGGCGCCGAAATGCTTCGCCAGCCGGTCCTTCGTCACCTCGCGCTTGAGCACCGCGTAGGTCTCGGCGTCGAAGGCGAAGAGCCCGATGTCGGCGCGATCGGCCTTGTCTCCCGAGCGGGCGTGGGCGATTTTCCAGAGCGGGACGCGCATTTACACGTCTTCCGTTTCTATTTTGGTATTTTTTTCTATGAAGTCACGGCGAACCAGACAGGGCCAGATGCCGAGAAGTTCCTTCGCCGGCTGAATCCCCTTCAGGCTGCCGACATACGGCGGCCCAGAAAGTCCCAGCCACGGGAAGAGCCGGCCGAAGCCGTCGGCGACTTTCCTGTCCTGCGTGCGGATGGTCATGCGCAGGAAGCATTCGTTCAGCTGGTCGCGGTGGGTCGGATCCGCGTTCGCGCCGAGGAGCGAGTTGTAGCCCACGTACTCGACGTTGGTGTCCTCGACCGGCCAGCCGCGCTCCTTCACCCAGGCCTGCACCACCTCTGCGGCCTTCTCGCACTTGGCGTAGGCCTCGGGCCAGGCGAAGCCGATCATGCCGGTGCCCATCCAGCCGTCGTGGTAGCCGGCGACGATCTTGAGCCGCTCCGGGCGCGCCGCGCCGGAGGCGCCCGAGACGCGCACGCGGTCGCCGCCCTCGTCGTCGAACCTGAGCGTGCCCATGTCGAGCACGACATCGGGCGAGAAGTAGGCGTGCGGGTTGTGCACCTCGTAGAGCAGCTGCTGGCGCACGGTGTCGAAGGAGACGCGCCCGCCGGTGCCCGGCGGCTTGGTGAGGAGCGCGCTGCCATCGGCGCTCGCCTCGGCGATCGGATAGCCGAAATTGGCGTAATCGGGCACGCGCGCCCATTCTCCCGATGAGCCGAAGTTGCCGCCCGAGCCCTGGCCCGAGCACTCGAGCAGGTGGCCGAGCGTGAGGCCGGCGGCGAGCCGGTCCCAGTCGTCCCAGCGCCAGCCGAACTCGTGCGCGAGCGGCCCGAGCGTGAGCGCCGCGTCGGCAACGCGGCCCGTGAGCACGATATCCGCGCCCTGTGCGAGAGCTGCGGCGATCGGCTGCGCGCCGAGGTAGGCGCTCGCGAAGAGCAGCCGCGCGCGCACCGAGCCGATGTCGGCGCCGCTGTCCATGTGCGCGAGCGGCTCGCCCGCCGCGCGCAGCTCGTCCAGGCGCTCGAGCACCGAATCGCCGGAGACGGTCGCGATCTTCGCTTTCCAGCCTTTCGCCTTGAAAGCGCGCGCAATCGCCTCGCGCGCCCCGTGCGGATTCAGGCCGCCGGCATTGAGGACGAACTTCACCTTGTGCTTCGCCGCGGCCGGCCAGAGATCCATCAGCATCGGCACCGCGTCGCGCGCGTAGCCCGCAGACGGATCCTTCTGGCGGTCCTTCTGCAGGATCGCGAGCGTCAGCTCCGAGAGGTGGTCGGAAGCGATGTACTGCACGCCGCCGCGCTCGATCGAGGCGCGGATCGGATGCCAGGCGTCGCCGTAGAAACCGAGCCCCGCGCCGATGCGCACCGATTCCATCAGTCGAGTCTAGATTTGCACCCGCTGAAAAGCAATTGCTTGGTGAACGGAGTTGATAGAATCGCCGCGGGAGGAGTCCGGTTGGTCGATCTGCTGCAGTTGCTAGTCGCGGGCGTTTCGCTCGGCTGCGTGTACGCGCTGGTCGCGCTCGGCTTCGTGCTCATCTACAAGGCGACCGAGACGGTCAACTTCGCGCAGGGCGACCTGATGATGCTGGGCGCCTTCTTCGCGCTCACCGCGGCCTCCCCGGTCATGCTGAACTTGCCCTACTGGGCGGCGATCCTGTTCGCGATCGTCTGCATGGCGGCGATCGGCATGCTCACCGAGCGCGTGGTGCTGCGGCCGGTGCTCGGGCAGCCGGCGTTTACGGTGGTGATGATCACCATCGGCGTCGGCTTCGTGCTGCGCGGCGTGGTCACCATGGTGCCGGGGTGGGGCACCGACACGCACCAGATCCCGACGCCGTTCGCCAATGACGTGTGGCCGATCGGCGGCGTAGTGCTGCCGGTGCAGCAGCTGATGGTGATCGGACTGACCGTCGCCCTGTGCGTGCTGCTCTACCTCTTTTTCCGCTTCGCCAAGCTCGGCGTCGCGATGCAGGCCACCTCGCAGAACCAGCTCGCCGCTTTCTACATGGGCATCCCGGTGCGGCGCGTGAACATGATGATCTGGGGCATCTCGGCCGCGGTCGCCGCGTTTGCCGGCCTGCTGCTTGCGCCGGTGACGTTCGTGCACTCGAACATGGGCTACATCGGGCTGAAGGCGTTCCCGGCCGCCGTCGTGGGCGGCTTCGGCAGCGTACCTGGCGCGATCGTGGGGGGACTCATCATAGGCGTGGTCGAGGCGCTCGCGGGCTACTACCTGCCCGAGGGCTTCAAGGACGTCGCAGCCTACGTGGTCGTGCTCGTCGTACTACTCGTGTGGCCGTCGGGCATCTTCGGCGAGACAGCCAAGAAAAAGGTCTGATGCGGTTCATTTTCAAAACCGACTACGCACAGGACTTGCGCCTCGCCAAGCACGGCGGGCACGTGTTCTGGTACGGGCTGCTCATGGTCCTGCTGCTCGCGGCGCCGTGGTGGGCGAGCGACTACGTGATGTCGCAGCTGCACTTCATCTGCATCTACTCGATCGTCGGCTTCGGCCTGATGATGCTCACCGGCTTCACCGGCCAGGTGTCGCTCGGCCACGCGGCCTTCCTCGCCGTCGGCGCCTACACCGAGGCGCTCATGCTGGCTGTCGGCGTGCCGTTCGTCGTCTCGATCTCTTGCGCGGCGCTCTTCGCCGGCGCGCTCGGGGTCATCGTCGGGCTGCCGGCGCTGCGGCTGAAGGGCATCTACCTCGCCATCGCCACGCTCGCCTTCAACGTGATCGTCGAGGAGATCATCGCGCGCTGGCACTCGCTCACCAAGGGCAGCGAGGGCATGTCGGTGAGGCCGATCGAGATTCTCGGCTACAAGCTCGATTCCGACACCCCGTTCTACTACCTGTGCCTGCTGCTCACGGTGCTTTGCTGCCTTGCCTGCATCAACGTGCTGCGCTCGCCGACCGGCCGCGCCTTCGTCGCGATCCGCGACTCGGAGATCTCGGCTTCGTGCATGGGCGTCAACCTCGCCAAGTACAAGACCATGTCGTTCGCCTTTTCGGCCGCGCTCACCGGCATCGGGGGGGCGCTCTACGCGCACAAGATCGCCTTCATCTCGCCCGAGCAGTTCATGGTATTTCAGTCGATCGACCTCATCACCATCGTGATCCTCGGCGGCGTCGGCTTCCTGCATGGCGCGGTGCTCGGCTCGGCGTTCATCATCGTGCTGCCCCAGCTCATCTCGATCGCCAAGGGCTGGCTGCCCGAGGGGCTCGCGCCCACCGGGTTGCAGGCGGTGGTCTTCGGGCTCGTCCTGATTCTGTTCATCATCTTCGAGCCGCTCGGCCTCTACGGCCGGTGGCTGAAGATCCGGACGTACTTCGAACTTTTCCCCTTCTACCGGCGCGGCATGTTCAGGCGCCAGAAGAGCTACATGAAGTCGGAGCGGCTCAGATGAGTTTCTTCAAGGTCGACAACCTGGGCATCCGCTTCGGCGGCGTGGTCGCGGTCGACGGCGTGTCGTTCGAGGTGAAGCGCGGCGAAGTCTTCACGATCATCGGGCCGAACGGCGCGGGCAAGACCACCATCTTCAACCTGGTCGGGCTCATTTATCCGGCCACGTCTGGAAAAATTCTGTTTGAAAATAAAGAAATCAATAGTTATTCGCCGCACCAGGTGGCGACGCTCGGCATCGCACGCACCTTCCAGAACATCGAGCTCTTCGAGCACGCGACCGTGCTGCAGAACCTGCTGATCGGCCGGCACCGGCACCGCGCCACCTCGGCGTGGCAGGAGCTGCTCTTCACCGGCGCGGTGCGCCGCGCCGAGCTCGCCGCGCGCGAGGCGGTCGAGAAGGTGATCGACTTCCTCGACCTCGCGAAGTACCGCGACAGCCTCGTCGCGGGGCTGCCCTACGGTGTGCGCAAGGTGGTCGAGCTCGGCCGCGCGCTTGCCACCGAGCCGCGGCTGCTGCTCCTGGACGAGCCTTCCTCGGGCCTGAACCCCGAGGAGACTGACGACATGGCGTTCTGGATCGAGGACATCAAGAAACACCTCGGCGTCACGGTGCTGATGGTCGAGCACGACATGAACCTGGTGTCGCGCGTCTCCGACCGCGTGCTCGCGCTCAACCTCGGCAAGGTGATCGCCGAGGGCACGCCCGCCGAGGTGCAATCGCATCCGGCGGTGATCGAGGCCTATCTCGGGAAGGCTGCATGAGTGAAGTGATTCTTGAGCTGGCAAACGTGGAGGCCAGCTATGGCCCTGTCCAGGCCCTCCGGGGGGTAAGTCTTTCTATGATAAAAAACCAGATAGTTACGGTGCTAGGCGCGAACGGTGCAGGCAAATCGACGATCCTGAAAACGATTTCGGGGATCATCGACCCCTCCAAGGGCCAGATCCGCTTCGGCAGCGAGGAGATCCAGGGCCGCGACCCAGACTGGATCGTGCGGCGCGGCATCGGCCATTCGCCAGAGGGACGCGAAGTGTTTCCGTTCCTGTCGGTCGAGGAGAACCTGCGCATGGGCGCCTACACGCGCAGCGATGCCGATGGCGTCGCCAAGGACGTCGAGATGGTCTACGGCTACTTCCCGATCCTGAAGGAGCGCGCCAGGCAGGAGGCGGGGCTGCTCTCGGGCGGGCAGCAGCAGATGCTCGCGATCGGGCGCGCGCTGCTGTCGCGCCCGAGGCTCATGCTCATGGACGAGCCCAGCCTCGGTCTCTCGCCGCTGCTCACGCAGGAGATCTTCCGCATCATCGTGAGGATCAACCGCGAGCAAGGCACCACGATCCTGCTGGTGGAGCAGAACGCGAACATGGCGCTGGAAGTCGGCGACCGCGGCTACGTGCTTGAAGTCGGCCGCATCGTGATGGAAGATACCTGCAAGCGGCTGGCCGAAAACAAGGACGTGCAGGAGTTCTACCTGGGAATGAAGGCCCACGGCGTGCGAGGGCAGCGCAGATGGAAAAAGAAAAAACAATGGAGATAGACACCGTACCCAAAATGTTCTGGCACGGCGTCAAGACGCGCGCCGGCCGGACGATCTTCCGCCAGAAGGACTTCGGCATCTGGAAGAGCGCCTCCTGGGAGGAGCTCGGCCGCGCCGCCCGCGAGATCGGCCTGGGGCTGGTCGCGCTGGGCTACGAGCCGGGCGAGGTCGCCTCGATCCTCTCCAACACCAACAAGGAATGGATGTGCGCCGACCTGGGCGCGCTCGGCGCCGCGGGCGTGGTGAACGGCATCTACCCGACCGACGCCGCCGCGCAGGTCGAGTACCTGCTCTCCGATTCGAGCTCGGTGTACGCTTTCGTCGAGGACGACGAGCAGCTCGACAAAGTGCTGGAAGTCCGCGCGCGGCTCACCAAATTGCGCAAGATCATCGTCTTCGACATGGAAGGGCTGCACGAGCTCTCCGACCCGCAGGTGCTTAGCCTGGACAAGCTGCGCGAGATCGGCGCCGAGTACCACGCCGCGCACCCCGGCGAATGGGAGCGGCGCATCGGCCTGCGCAAGGCCGACGAGCTCGCGATCCTCGTCTACACCTCGGGCACGACCGGCAAGCCGAAGGGCGCGATGATCTCGCACGCCAACATCGTGCTGACCTGCGAGGCCTACCAGGCCTCGTTCCCGCAGGGGCCGGAGGATGAGCGCATGGCCTTCCTGCCGCTCTGCCACATCGCCGAGCGGGTCGGCGGCGAATACCACTCGATCTACTCCGGCGCGGTGCTGAACTTCGTGGAAAACCCGGAGACGGTGCCCGAGAACGTGCGCGAGATCGCGCCGACCGTGCTCACCGCGGTGCCGCGCGTCTGGGAGAAGTTCTACTCGGGCGTGCTCATCGGGCTGAAGCAGGCGGGCGCTGTGCAGCAACTGGCCTACAAGGTCGCGATCGGCGTCGGCCACCGGCGCGCGAAGCTGCGCGAGGAGGGCAAGGCCGTGCCGGCGACGCTCGAACTGGTGTTCTGGCTCGCGCGCCTGCTGGTGCTGAACAATGTGCGCAAGGTCATCGGCTGCCACCGCGCCAAGGTGCTGATCACGGGCGCCGCGCCCATCTCGCCCGAGCTCATCCGCTGGTACATGGCGCTCGGCATCGACATGTACGAGGTCTGGGGGCAGACCGAGTCCTGCGGCGCGGTGACCTCCAACGTCGAGGGCAAGATCAAGCCGGGCTCGATCGGCCCGCGCATGTCGCACGCCGAGGTGAAGGTGTCCGCGGACGGCGAGCTGCTGGTGCGCGGCAAGACCGTGTTCATGGGCTACCTGAACCAGCCCGAGAAGGCCGCCGAGACGCTGAAGGACGGCTGGCTGCACACCGGGGACGTCGGCAAGGTGGACGCCGACGGCTTCTTCTACATCACCGACCGCATGAAGGACATCATCATCACCGCCGGCGGCAAGAACATCACGCCCTCGGAATTCGAGAACCAGCTCAAGTTCTCGCCCTTCATCACCGACGCAGTGGTGATCGGCGACCGCCGCGCCTTCCTCACCGCGCTCATCATGATCGACCACGAGAACGTCGAGCGCTGGGCGCAGGACGCGGCCATCCCGTTTTCGAATTTCGCCAGCCTGTGCCGCCGCCCCGAGGTGCAGGAGCTGATCCAGCGCGAGGTCGACCGCGTGAACGAGCAGTTCGCGCGCGTCGAGCAGGTCAAGAAATTCCGCCTCATCGAGCAGAAACTGACGGCCGAGGACGAGGAGCTGACCCCGACCATGAAGCTGAAGCGGAAGCTGGTGAATGAGAAGTACAAGGCCCTGATCGAGGGCATGTACGCCAGAGAAGCGGCCTAGTGTAAAGTAGCCGTCGTTCCAGACCCTTGGAGGGAGTCATGAGAAAGACCATCGTTGCAGCGGCGCTTGCGCTGGCGGCTCCGATTGCTCTGGCGCAGGTGCAGGGCGTCAGCAAGACCGAGATCGTGCTCGGCACGGCGCAGGACCTGTCCGGTCCGGTGGTGCCGTTCTCCAAGCCCGCGGTCAACGGCATGCGCATGAAGATCGACGAGATCAACGAGAGCGGCGGCATCCACGGCCGCAAGCTCAGGCTCGTCGTCGAGGACCACGGCTACGACCCGAAGAAGGCCGTGCTCGCGGCGCAGAAGCTGATCCAGAAGGACAAGATCTTCGCGGTGGTCGGCCCGATCGGCACGCCGACGGCGATGGCCGCGATGCCGATCTACCTGGAGAAGAACGTGCCGCACCTCTTCCCGCTCTCCGCGGCACGGCAGATGTTCGATCCGCTGCACAAGCTGAAGTACTCCGGCTTTGCCACCTACTTCGAGGCGACGCGCGCGGGCCTGAAGCGCCTGGTGAAGGAGAAGGGCTACAAGAACGTCTGCACCCTCTACCAGGACGACGACTTCGGCCTGGAGGTGAAGGACGGGGGCGAGGCCGGGCTGAAGGACCTCAATATGAAGTACGCCGAGGTCACGAGCTACAAGCGCGGCGCGACTGATTTCTCGTCGCAGGTGCAGAAAATGCGCGGCTCGGGCTGCGAGATGGTCGTGCTCGGCACCATCATCCGCGAGACGATCGGCGCGATCGCGACGGCGCGCAAGCTCGGCTGGAACCCGGACTTCCTCGCCTCGGGCGCGGCCTACCTCGACCTCATCCACAAGCTCGGCGGCCCGGCGATGAACGGCCTGTACGCGACGGGCACGATGAACTACCCGTACGCCGACGACCCGTCGTCGAACGTGCGCGCCTGGTACCAGAAGTACAAGGGCAAGTTCAACGAGGACCCGAACCTGTCGTCGGTGTACGGCTACCAGATCATCACGTTCTTCCAGCTCTCGGCCGAGAAGGCGGGGCCGAACCTGAACGTGGATACGCTGGTGAAGGCGATGGACAGCCTGACCATCCCGCGCGACATGTTCGGGGCGGACGAGGCGACCTACCGGCCGAACAAGCACCAGGGCTCGAACCGGGCGAAGCTGTGCCAGATCCAGAGCGCGAAGTGGGTCTGCCTGACCGACTTCTTCGACGACAAGGCGCCCTAGAGCGCGGGCCTCCCGAAGTCGAAAACGGCGCCCTCGGGCGCCGTTTTTGTTTGTCGCCGGCCTCGCTGCGGCGCTCGGGCGGGAGCTGCTGGAGTTTGTCCGGGCCGCGAAATAGCTGCCGCTAATCGGCCTTGATTCCAGCGGCCTTGATCAGGGCGCCCCACTTCTCGCGCTCGCTGCGGCCGAAGTCGGCAAGCTGCTGCGGGGTGCTGGACGCGGTTTCGTAGCCGAGGGCGGCCAGGCGCTGGCGCGTCTCGGGCGTGGCGCTGATCTTCGCCATCTCCGCGGCCAGCAGGTCGACGATAGCCCTGGGCGAGCCTCTGGGGGCGTAGAGCGCGTTCCAGGCGGTGACCTCGAACCCGGGGATGCCCTGCTCGGCCACCGACTTCACGCCGGGCAGCAGTTCGCTCGTCTTCAGCGTGGTGACGGCGATGGCCTTCAGCTTGCCGGACTGCACCAGGGCACGCGTGGCGGTGATCGTGTCGATGGTGAGCGGCACTTGGCCGCCCATGACCTCGGTCATCGCGGTGGCCGAGCCCTTGTAGGCCACGCCGAACAGCGGCGCGCCGCCGCGCTGCTTGAGCAGCTCGAAGGTGATCCTCGCGGTAGTGCTGGGCAGCGCGACGTTGACGGAGTCGGGCTTGGCCTTGGCTGCCGCGATCAGCTCGGCCACGCTGTTGACCGGGTACGACGGGTTGGCCGAGATCACCATCGCCAGCAGGCCAGTGAGCGTGATGGGCTCGAAGTCCTTCTCGGCGTCGTACCCGGTGCTCGCGTACATGAACTGGTTCATGGCGTGCGTGGCCACGGTGCCCATTATCAGCGTGTAGCCGTCGGGCGGGGACTTCGCCGCCGCCTCGGTGCCGATGTTGGCGCCGGCGCCGGGCCGGTTCTCGACCAAGAAGCTCTGCCCGAGGTTCCTCGTCAGTTGCTCGGCGAAATGGCGCGTGGCGACGTCGGTGCCCTGGCCCGCCTGGTAGGGGACGATGATGCGGACAGGCTTCGCAGGATAGGACTGCGCAAATGCCGTGGCGGTGAAAAGGCTCAACGCAAAAGCGAGGACTTTCATGACGTTTCTCCTTTCGATGGCAGGGCCGCAACCGCATGGCCATAGGCGGAGCGCTCGCCGTCCTGGTTGACCGAATTCAGGCTGATCTCCACCAGCCTGCGGCCGTTCTCCTCGAACTTCCTGGTCACCTCGCCCTGGATGAAGAGGAGATCGCCTTCCGAATTGTGACGCCGGATCTGGCTGTAGAGCTTGACGAGCTGGCCGTCGTCGCCGATCCAGTTGGTGACGTAGTGCGCGAGCCAGGAGCAGCGCTCCGGGCCGTAGTCGTAGGCGCCGGGCGCGCCCACCTTGAGCGCGAACTCCGGCTCCCAGTGCACGCGCTCGGGGCAGTCGGGGATGCCGAAGCGGTTCTTGATGCCCGCGTACGGGTGCTTCTGCTGCAGCTGCCAGGCGAGCTTGTTGGCGCGGATGTAGAGACCGCCCCAGCCCTGCGCGTAGGCGATGAAGCCGGTCACCGTCATCGGCCCCTTCGCCATCTCGGGCATCGGCATGCCGACCGCAACGTCCTCCCAGTAGCGGGGCGTGGCGCCGCGCACCGCCTCCTTCTCGTACAGCTTGTAGACGCGGTCCAGCTCCGCGTTCGTGTACACGCGCGCCGGGCGCTGCGTCACGTCCTTGTACTTGGTGCCCGTTTCCCTCGCGATGTCGCGGTCGGTGCGGAAACACCAGGTGTCGGCGGCGGCGAGCTGCTCGCCCGTCTCGTCGTAGAAATCCACGTGGTAGATCTGTTGCACTGAGCGGCCGGCGAACCTGGTGTCGTGCTCGACCAGGTCCTTGAGGCTGGCGCTGGTGGAAATCTGCGCGTTGCGCAGGATCGGCTTCATCCAGGTGAAGTCGCAGCCGGCGAACATGGCGTGCACGCCGGGCAGGCCGCCGACATAGCCGCTGACGATGCGGCTGCAGGCGAAAAGGAATGAGGGCAGGGCGATGACGTCGCCGTACTTTGTCTTCTTCGCGTAGGCCGGGTCGCACCACAGCGGGTTGTCGTCGCCGATGCCGTGCGCGTAGTGGCGGATGTTGTCGCGCGTGGCCTCGTAGCACCACGGCTCGATGGTGTTCTCGATCTTGACGCCGATGCGCTGGCGCAGTTCGTCCAGCGCCCGGTCGGTGATGCCCACGAATTCCCTGTTCACTGTTGCGGCTTCTGCCATGACTTTTCCTTGAGTGCCTTTCGGTTTATTTTTCCGGCCGGTGTTTTGGGGAGTTCCTCGACGAATTCCACGTGCCGCGGGTACTCGTGCGCGCTCAGCTGCACCTTCATGAAGCTCTGAATGTCCTTCGTGGTGCCCGGCTTGCGCTCCTTCGCGACGATGAAGGCCTTTGCCACGAGGCCGCGCACGGCGTCGGGCACGCCGACCACGGCAGCCTCGGCCACAGCCGGGTGCTTGAGCAGCGTGTTCTCGATCTCCACTGCGCTCATGGTCCAGCCCGCGGAAATGATGACGTCGTCCGACCGGCCTTCGATGAACAGGTAGCCTTCGGAATCGCGGTAGCCGCGGTCCTTGACGTAGAACCAGCCATCCTTGCGCTCTACTGCGATCTCGCCGGACTGCCCGTCGGGCAGGATCCTGCCCTCGCGGTCGACGATGTCCACCTGCAGGCCGGGCATGGGCTTACCCAGGGCGCCGCGCTTGACCCGGTAGTCCGTGAAGCCGGGGAAGTTGACCACGAGTGGCCCCACTTCGGTGCTGCCGTAGAAGCTGCAGGGCTCGACCCCGAAGGTGTCCCGTGCCCAGTCCCAGGTGGTGAGATCCATCGGCTCGCCCGTGTAGGAGAGCTTCTTCAGGCGGATGCCGTACTCGCCGGCCCTGCCGGTATTGCGGATCATGCGAAATACCGTCGGCGCGGCCGACAGATTGTCGACGCGGAATTCGCGCAGCGCCTGCAGGACGCGCAGCGGATCGAACTTCCCGCTGTAGGCTCCGGTATGGATGCCGAGCGCGAGCGGCGCGATGGTGCCATGCCACAGGCCGTGGCCCCAGGCGGGCGAGGACGGGCAGAAGTAGCGGTCGCCCGCTTCCAGACCGACGCCATACAGCCCCGCCGCCATCAGCGTCACCACCGAGCGGTGCGTGTGCTTCACGGCTTCCGGCAGCTCGCGCGTGGTGCCCGAGGTGTACTGGAAGACGGCGAGGTCGGACGCGGCGGTAGAGGGCGTGAACGTGGCGGATTCCTTTTCCAGCTCTTTCCAGAACCTGGCGTCCGCGTCGACCGCCTGCAGCTCCGGATAGCGGGTGCTGAGCTCGGCTGCGCGGCCGTTCGTCACGATGAGGGTCGGCATGCAGTCCCCGATGCGCAGCGCCAGCGCGTCCGGGCCGAACAGCGTGAACATCGGCACCGCGATGGCGCCGTGCTTGATGGCGCCGAACATCGCGACGTAGAAGGCGCGGGAGGGTTCCAGCAGCACGGCGACGCGGTCGCCCTTTTTCACGCCGCGCCGATTGAGCCAGTTGGCGAAGCGGGCAGTGTCGTCGGCGAGCTGGGCGAAACCGAGGTGCTCCGCGGAGCCGTCTGCAAACTGGATGCTCACCGCCGTGCCCTTGGCCCGATGCCGGTCGATGCACTCGTGCGCGATGTTCATCCGTGCCTTGTCCCCGTCGAACAGCGCCCAGAGGCGGTCCCAGGAGAAGTCGCGGGTTGCTTCGACAGCCGATCTCACAGGGCCGCCCTGTCGGCAAGCAGCCGGTCGATGGCCGCCGCGTCGTAGCCGAGGCTCGCCAGGACGGCGCGGGTGTCCGTGCCCTTGGGCTTGGGCGGGGTGCGCACGGCGCCGGGCGAGCGCGAGAGCTTCACCGGGATGCCGGTTGCTTTGTAATTCTCCTGCCCCACTTGCATGGCGCGATGCGCGGTGTGCGCATGGGCCAGGGCCTCGGACACCGTGTTGACGAGGCCGGCGGGCACGCCCGCGGTCATCAGTTCTTCCGCCAGGCGCGCGAGGTCCTTGCCCTTCAGCGCGTCCTCGATCAGCGCGCGCAGGGCGACTCGGTTCTCGCTGCGTGCGCCATTGGTGGCGAAGCGCGCATCGTCCGCGAGCGTCGGCTGGCCGATCATGGCAGCGAAGCGGCGGAACTGTCCGTCGTTGGCGACACCGAGGAACAGTTCGCGCCCGTTGGCGGAGAACTTGTCGTAGGGATAGATGCTGGGATGGGCGGATCCCGCCGGCTTCGCTTCGCGGCCGGCGTAGAGCCAGTTCGAAGCATGCGGGATCAGGAGGCCCATCGCCGCGTCGTAGAGGCAGGACTCGACGCGCTGGCCCTTCCCGGACTTCGAGCGCTCGGCCAGCGCCAGCAGGATGCCGATGGCGGCGTTCATGCCGGTGCTCATGTCCACCAGCGGCACGCCGACGCGCGTCGGGTCGCGCTCGCCGTTGACGCTCATCAGGCCGGACATCGCCTGCACCACCGCGTCGTACCCGGGCAGCCCGCCCAGCGGCCCGTCGGCGCCGAAGCCGGTGATGCGGCAGTAGATGAGGCGCGGGAAGCGCTCGGCCAATTGCTCGTAGCCCAGGCCCCACTTTTCCATGGTGCCGGGCAGGAAGTTCTCGACCAGCACGTCCGCGCCGGCCAGCAAGCGCAGCACCACTTCGCGCGCCGCCGGCTGCTTGAGATCGAGCGCGAGCATCGTCTTGTTGCGGTTCACCGCGTAGAAGTACGCGCCCGAACCCTCGATGAAGGGCGGGCCGTAGCTGCGCGTCTCGTCGCCCTGCGGCGGCTCGATCTTGACCACGTCGGCGCCGTGGTCGGCGAGGATCTGCGTGCACAGCGGCCCGGCGAGCACGCGCGACAGGTCGACGACTTTAAGACCGGCGAGCGCGCTCAGCATGGAAACTGGACGCAGAGCACGTTGCTCGCGCCTTGGAACTCGAATGGTTCGTCCGCGAACGCGACGGCCAGGCTGGAGAGGTCGATGTAGAATCGCGCGGCGCCCGGCCTCGCCGGAAAATCATTCTTCGAAGACACCCAGGCGGCGATGCCGTCGGGCTGAGGTTCAATGGTTGCTCCCATCAGGTGGCGCTTGGGGCCCTTCTCCATGCGGTCGCGCCACTCGGGCAGGAAGCGCGCGCCGGGATCGGTGTTGGCGCGCAGGCTGAAGTACCAGAGGTCCTGAGGCCCGGAATGGATCGGGCCGTAGCCGGTGTGCCGGCCGGCGTAATGCACGGTCGTCGGGATGATCGCGCTGCGTCCCATCGTCCCGCCGCCCTTCACGAAGACCTGAAACTCGTTCTCCTCGTGGTAATGGGTGAGGATTTCCGAGTTCGGGTCCTGCTCGACGAGAAAAGCCTGCGGGCCGCGCTCGCCGCGGATGAAGTCGCTGCGCCAGTAGCCGGCGCCGTTGGCCAGCACGAGGTGGCGGCGGTTAGCCCGGGCCTCTTCGAGCGTGCAGGTGCGGATCACCCATCCAAGGTAGTGATGCTGCGGTGCGTCGCGATAGCGGCCATGCTCCAACATTTTTACTATGTGAAAATACCTTCATGGCCGCCCGGGGGACTCAGAGCATCGAGCGCGCATTGAGCCTGCTGCGCGAGCTGTCTGCGCGCCCGCGCCCGGGCTGGCGCCTGACCGACCTGGCCGAGCGCTGCGAGCTCGACCGGGGCACCGCCTCGCGCATCCTGTCCTGCCTCGTGCGCGAGCGCTTCGCGGTCAAGCGCCGCGGCGACCGGCACTTCCTGCCCGGCCCGGCGCTCTACGAGCTGGGACATGCGCTGCCGCAGATGGCGACCTTTGCCGAGCTCTGCCGGCCGGCGCTCGCGCGCCTCGCGGCGCGCACCCGCTGCGTCGCCTTTCTCTACCTGAAGAGCGGCAACGATTTCGTCTGCGTGGCGCGCGCGGGCGATGCTTCGATCAAGGGCCTCACCATCGAGGTCGGCACGCGGCGCGCGCTCTGCCTCTCCTCCGGCGGCGCGGCGATGCTGGTCGCGCTGCCGCCCGAGCAGCGCGCGGCGGTGATCGCGGAAAACCTGCGCCGCCTGCGCAACGCGCGCGACCGGCGCCTGCCCGCGATCGAGCGCATGCTGCGCCGCTCGGCGCAGCGCGGCGCGGGCATGAACCTCGGCGACATCGTGCCGCAGATCACTTCGGTGGCGGCGGCGATCCGCGGCGCGGACGGATTGCCGTTCGCGTCGATCACCATCAGCGGACCGTTCGAGCAGCTGCCGAAGGAGCGTGCCGAGGAGACGATTGCGGCGATCGAGCGCGAGGCGCGATCGATCGAGGCGAAAGCGATGCCGCTGCTGGCGGAGATCTAGCCCAGCACGTAGGCCGCGCTGCCGGTGGCGATCAGTTCGCTGGCGTCGTTCTCCAGTTCCATGTGCGTCACCGCGATGCGGCTGCCCTTCCTCACGATGCGCGCGGTGGCGACGAAGTGCTTGCCGCGCCCGGGCCGCAGGTAGTCCACGCGCAGGTCGATGGTGCCCATCTTGGGGAACGAGGTGGGGATGCCGGTCATCTCCGCCGCGAGCGAGAGCATGATGGCGAAGCTGCCGGCGACATCGAGCGTCGCCGAAATCACACCGCCGTGCAGGATCTGGCGCGCCGGGTTGCCGATCAGTTCGGGGCGCATGTCGAAGCCGAGCTTCGGCGCCGCCTGCTCGAAGGACACCACTTTCAGGCCCAGATGCATGTTGAACGCGATGTGCTCTTCCAACACCTTGCGCATCAGCGCCTGCAGCGCTTTTGTTTTCAGATTCATCGTCACCACCCCAGCTGTCTGGCTGCGAGATCTTTCATGATTTCGGTGCTTCCCCCGCCGATCTGCATCACCTTGGCCTCGCGGTAAATGCGCTCGGCGCGCGTTCCGCGCACAAAGCCCGCGCCACCCAGCGTCTGCACGGCGCCGTCGGCGCAGAACTGCATCGTATCGGTCGCGACGTTCTTCAGCATCGCGAGCTGCGCGATGTGCGTCTTGTCGCGCGGCGCCTGCATGAGCTTCCATGCCGTGTCGTAGAGCAAAGCGCGCGCCGCGTGCACCCGTGCCTGCATGTCGACGAGCTTGTGGCGGATCGCTTGGTGCCAGATCAGCGGCTGCCCGAAGGTCTGCCGTTGGCGCGCCCAGTCGAGCGCATCGTCCAGGCAGGTCTGCGCGAAGCCGACGGCGCCCGCGGCCATGCCGAGGCGCTCGGAATTGAAGTTGCGCATGATGGCCCGGAAGCCCGTGTTCTCCTCGCCGATGAGGTTTGCCGCCGGCACCCGGACATTGTCGAAATGCAGCGTCGCGGTATCCGAGCACCACCAGCCCATCTTTTCGAGCGGCGAGCGGGTGAAGCCCGGCCGGTCGCGCTCGATGAGGAGGAGAGACACGCCCGCGGCGCCCGCCCCTCCGGTGCGGACAGCGACCGTGTAGTAGTCGGCGCGCATGCCCGACGTGATGAACGTCTTCTCGCCGTTGACGACGTAATCGTTTCCGTCCTTGCGGGCGGACGTGCGAAGCGCGGCGACATCCGAACCGCCGCCCGGTTCGGTGATGGCGAGTGCGCTGATCTTCTCGCCCGCGAGGATGGCGGGCAGCACTCGGCGCTTGAGCTCGTCGCTGCCGACAGCGGCGATCGGCGGCGCGCCGATCGTGTGCGAGAACAGGCTCGCGGAGAGACCGCCCGTGCCGGCGCGCGCGAATTCCTCGGCGCTGAGGATGCGGAAGAAGTAATCCGCCGGCATGCCGCCGTACTCCTCGGGGAACCCGGGCGCGAGAATGCCGGCAGCGGCGGCTTTGCCGTACAGCTCGCGCGGGAACTCGCCGGCTTCGTCCCACGCCGCGGCGTTGGGCAGGATCTCGCGCTCCACGAAGCGGCGTACAGTCGCGCGCCACGCCTCGTGGTCCGCCGTGATCGCGGGGTGCGACGTCATGCCGGCTCGAACTCGACCAGCAGCTTGGTCGGGGCGACCTGTGCGCCGGTCATCACGTGGACAGCCTTGACGAGTACCGGAAAGGGCAGGTTCAGGCCGTGCTCCATCTTCATCGCTTCCAGCACCACGAGAGGCTTGCCCGCCTCGATCTTCTCGCCCGCCTTGGCGTGCACCGCCACCACGCGGCCGTTCATCGGCGCAGTGAGCCTGCCGTCGCTGGCGGCCCCGCTTCGCGACGGATCGATGGACGGGTTGCGCTGGAAAAAGCCCTCGCTGCCCCGCGACCGGTGGGCAGGATTGTTGCTCCAGCCGGTCCATTCGCCGAAATTGGCCAGCGCCGCCTCGAAATCGAATGTCGAAAGGAAGCCCGTGGTTGCCTCTCCCGCGCCGAACCTGCGGTCCCGCAATACGGCGGCGAGGAAGTCCTTGTTGGTCGTGATCCCTTGCGCGACCGTCTGGTCGAGCGCCGCGGCGAGCTTTGCGCGCGCCTCGTCACGCGACGTCGCATGCGCGATCAGCTTGGCGATCATCGAGTCGTAGAAGGGCGGAATCTCGATGCCCGACTCGAGTGCGTGATCGACGCGCACCGCGGCAGGGGGCTCCCAGCGCTGTAGCCTGCCCGCCTGCGGCAGGAAGTCGCGCGCCGGATCTTCGGCGCAGAGGCGCGCTTCGATCGCGTGGTCATTCATTTGAATTTCATCTTGTCGCAAAGGAATTGGATCTCCCGCCGCTACCAGGAGTTGCCATTCGACCAGATCCAGACCCGTAATGAGTTCCGTGACTGGGTGCTCGACCTGCAGGCGCGTGTTCATCTCCATGAACCAGAACCGGCCGTCTTCGAGCAGGAACTCGACGGTGCCCGCGCCGACATAGCCGACCGCCTTCGCCGCCTTGATCGCCGCCTCGCCCATGGCGGCGCGCAGCTTCGCGTCCACGGCGGGCGAGGGCGATTCCTCGATCAGTTTCTGGTGGCGGCGCTGCACCGAGCAGTCGCGCTCGCCCAGATGGATGCAGTTGCCCTTGCTGTCCGCAAAGATCTGGATCTCAACGTGCCGCGGATTCAGGAGGGCTTTCTCGAGCAGGACCCGGGAATCGCCGAAAGAATGTTCCGCCTCCGATTGGGCCCTTCTTAGTTCTTCTTGTAGTTCTTCTTTACTCAAGACAATACGAATCCCCCTTCCACCGCCGCCGGCCAGCGCTTTGATCATGACGGGAAATTCGGGGTCCTTCTCGTACGTGGGCAGCACCGGCACGCCGGCCCGCGCCGCGATCGCCTTCGCGTTCGCCTTGTCGCCCATCGCCCGGATTGCGGAGGCAGGGGGGCCGATCCAGATCCGGCCTGATTTTGTTACTGCTTCTGCGAAAACGGCGTTCTCGGAAAGAAAGCCGTAGCCCGGGTGCACGGCGTGGCCCGGCGCCTTCAGGACGGATTCGATATTCAGGTAGGAATCGCGCGGCGCCGATCCGCCAATGTGCACCGCTTCGTCGGCGAATCGCACGTGCGGCGCGTCGCGGTCGGCGTCCGAGTAGACGGCGATGGTGCGCAGGCCCATCCGTTTGGCCGTTCGCATCACGCGCAGGGCGATTTCGCCGCGATTTGCTACCAGCAACGACCTGAACTTCATAACAACTTCTATTTCTTGGGCAGGATGTGCATGTATTTGCAGATGATGCCGAGCATCACCTCGTCGGCGCCGCCGCCGATCGAGCTCAGGCGCCCGTCGCGGTAGGCGCGCGACACCGGGTTGTCCCAGGTGAAGCCCATGCCGCCCCAGAACTGCAGGCACGAGTCCGATACCTCGCGCTTCAGGCGCCCGGCCTTGAGCTTGGCCATCGATGCGAGCTCGGTGACGTCGCCGCCGTCGGTGTAGAGCTCGCAGGCGCGGTAGGTGAGGGCGCGCAGCGCTTCGATTTCGGTCTTCAGCTCGGCGAGGCGGTAGTGGACGTACTGGAAGTCGAGCACCGTGCGGCCGAACATCTTGCGCTCGCCGATGTAGTCGATCGTGTCCTGCAGCGTGCGCAGCATGCCCGGCACCGAGCTCGCCGCGGCCCACAGCCGCTCCTCCTGGAACTGCTGCATCTGGTAGGTGAAGCCCGAGCCTTCGTCGCCAATGCGATGGCGTTGCGACACGCGCACGTCGTCGAAGTGGATGAGGCCGGTGTCGGAGGACATCATGCCGATCTTGTGGATCTTCGACTTGGTGATGCCCTTGGTTTTCATCGGCAGGATGATGAGCGACTTGTTCTTGTGCGCCGCGCCTTCCGATGTGTTGGCGAGCAGGCACATCCAGTCTGCCTGCAGGCTGTTGGTGATCCACATCTTCTGGCCGTTGATGACGTAGTCGCCACCGTCCTTGCGCGCGGTGGTCTTGATCGAGGCGACATCCGACCCGGCGCCCGGCTCCGAGACGCCGATGCAGGCCACCATGTCGCCGGCGATCGCGGGCGCGAGGAATTCCTTGCGCAGCTCATCCGAGCCGAAGCGCGCCAGCGCCGGTGTCGCCATGTCGGTCTGCACGCCGATCGCCATCGGCACGCCGCCGCAGCGAATTGCCCCGAGCGTTTCGGCGAAAACCATCGAATAGCTGTAGTCGAGGCCCGCGCCGCCGTAGGCCTCGGGCTTGGTGAGGCCGAGCATGCCGAGGTTGCCCAGCTTCTTGAACACCTCGTGCGCCGGGAACTGCTCGTCCTCCTCCCACTTGTCGACGTGCGGGTTGATCTCCGCGTCGATGAACTTCTTCATGGTGCGGCGGATCTCTTCGTGTTCCTGCGTGAACTTCATGGTCGATCCTCTGGATTGTTCAGCGTGCAGCGAGCGCGCGGTTTTCCAACCTGCTCAGCAGCCGCACCAGCGGCCACAGCAGCACGAAGTAGACGGCAGCTGCAAGCACGATCGGAGTGGGATTGTAGGTCAGGCTCTGCGCCTGGCGCGCCTGGAAGAGGAGTTCGGGCATGGCGACGACACTGCCGAGCGAAGTGAGCTTCACCACTTCCAGCGTGTTGGAGAGCAGATCCGGCAGCACGTTGCGCACCGCCTGCGGCAGCACGACGTACCCCATCGTTTGCACGCGCCCCATGCCCGTGCTGCGCGCCGCCTCGGTCTGGCCCGAGGGCACCGATTCGATGCCGGCGCGCAGGATCTCGCCGTAGTACGCGCCAGTGTTGAGGAAGAAGGCGATGCAGACGCAGGCGAAGCCGGAGAGCTTCACCCCGGCGAAAGGCAGGCCGGCGAAGATCAGGATCAGAAGCACCAGCGGCGGAAAAGCGCGGAAGAAATCCACCCAGGCCATGAGCGGATAACGCACCAGCGGGTGATGGAAGGTGGTCGCCATCACCGCGAGGACCAGGCCGCCGAAAAGGCCCAGCGGCACGACGACCACCGAGAGCAGGACTGTGTTGCCGAGGCCCGCCAGCAGGATCGGCCAGGCCTGGCGCGCGATATCGGCGTTGGCGAAGGTTTCCAGCATCAGCGCTTCCAGGCCATGCGCGTCTCAAGGTACCGCCCGAATACCACCATCGGAAAGAACAGGATCAGGTAGACGATCGCCGCCATCGTCAGCGGCGAGGGGTTGTAGCTGTTGGAGACCGCCGACGAGGCCATGCCGAGGATCTCGCCCACGGCGACCACGCTGGCGAGCGCGGTGCCCTTCGTAATCGCAATCGTTCTATTGGTGAGCGGCGGGATCGTCAGCCGCAGCGCCTGCGGCAGCACCACGCTCATCAGCGCCTGGCCGTAGGACAGGCCGGTGGAGCGCGCCGCCTCCCACTGGCCTTTCGGGATCGAGGTGATGCCGGCCCAGAAGATCTCCTCCGAGAACGCCATCAGCACCAGAGTGAGCGAGAGCCAGGTCGCGATGAAGCCCCAGTTCTTGACGCCGCCCGCCGGCAGGCCGAAATAGATGAAGACGATGATGACGAGCGGCGGCAGCGCGCGGAAGAGATCCACCACGAACACGATCAGCAGGTTGAGCGGCCGGAAGCCGAGGCTGCGCAGGAGTGCAAGCGCGAGGCCGAGGACGAGGCCGGAGACGATGACCAGGCCGGCAATCTGTATCGTGACCAGCGTGCCCTGCAGGATGTCCGGCAGGTAGCGCGCCATCATCTTCGCGTTGAAGAACGTCTCGACGAACCGGTCCCAGTTCGTCATCAGTGCTTCTGGATCTGGCCGATGAAGCCGCGTGTACGGTCCTGTTTGGGCGCCTCGAAGATCTGCGCCGGCGTCCCTTCCTCGACGATGACGCCGTAGTCCATGAACAGGACCCGGTCCGCGGCGTTGCGCGCGAAGCCCATTTCGTGGCTCACCACCACCATCGCCATGCCGCTCTGGCGCAGGTCGCGCATCACGCCAAGGACCGAGCCGACCAGCTCGGGATCGAGCGAGCTGGTCGGTTCATCGAATAGCATCACGCGCGGCTCCAGGGCGATCGCGCGGGCGATTGCGACTCTCTGTTGCTGGCCGCCCGAGAGCTGGCCCGGGGTGTGGCCTGCCTTCTCGGCGAGCCCGACACGCTCGAGCGCCTTGCGGCCGAGCACCTCGGCCTCCTCGCGCAGCTTGCCGGCGACCTTGCGTAGCGCGAGCGTGACGTTGCCCAGCGCCGTCATGTGCGGATAGAGGTTGAACGACTGGAACACCATGCCGATGCGCTGGCGCGCGTGGTTGAGGTCGGTGCGCGGGTCGAGCATGTCGACGCCGTCGACCACCACGCTGCCGGAGGAGGGCTCCTCGAGCCGGTTCAGGCAGCGTAGCAGCGTCGACTTGCCCGAGCCGGAGGGCCCGATGACGAACGCGAGCTCGCGCTCGGCCAGCACGAGATCCACGCCCTTCAGGACGTGGTGGGCGCCGAAGTGCTTGTGAATGCCCCGCGCTTCGACAACCGGCCTAGCCGCCATCCATCAGCTGCACTTGAGCGCGTGCACCTGCGGCGTCGGTTCGTAGCCCGGCATCCCGGGCACGCCGTAGCCCGGCGTGATGACGCGCTCGAGCGCGTCCGGGCCCGGCACGCGGCCGAACCACTTCTCGGACATCTTCGCGATCGTGCCGTCCTGCTTCATGCAGTTGATCACGTCCTGCATCTGGTTGCGCAGTGCCACCGATTGCCTCGGGAACGGCGCCGCCCAGTGTGCGCGGGTCTGCGTGAGCTCCAGGTCGGCGACGAAGTTCGGGTTCCGGCTCGCGGCGTAGACGATGGTGGTGTTGCCGCCGAGCACCGCATAGGCGCGTCCGGACAGCACCGCCTGAATCGCGTCGGGCTGGGTGTCGTAGGGCTGCACCTCGAAGCCGTGCTTGGCGCCCTCGGCCTTCGACATGGTCTCGTACGGCGTGCCCTTGTTCACGGCGACCGCCTTGCCCTTCAAGTCCGCCCAGTCCTTGATCGGCGCCGAGCCCTTGCGGATGCCGAACTGGTACGCGGTCCACAGGTAGCCCGCGGTGAAGAGCATGTTCTCGGCACGCTCCTTGGTCACCGTGGTCGGCGCGGCGATGAAGTCGTAGCGCCCGGCCATCATTCCCGGGATCAGCGTCGAGAAACTCACCGCGTCGATGTTGATCTCGCGCTTCATGCGCCGGGCCACCTCGGTGAAGAGATCGATCTGGAAACCCTCGGTGCCGCCGCCGAGCTTGGGCATGGCGTGCGGCGCGAAGGTGCCGTCGACGCCGGTGCGCAGCGGCGGCTGCTGGGCGAGCGCGGGGGCGGCGAGGAACAACGCGGCGATCAATGCGAGGCGGCGATGCAGCATGGTGGAACTCCTGAGGGTAGTTTCACGGCTAGTATAGGGCGTGGCTGATCGAATTCTCGTCATTAACCCGAACAGCACCGAAGCGGTGACGCGCGGCATCGACGAGGCCTGCGCGCCGTTGCGCATGCCGGGAGGGCCGGAGATCGACTGCGTGACGCTGAAGGAAGGGCCGCCGGGCGTCGAAACGCATCAGCACGTCGATGGCGTGGTAGCGCCGATGTTGAGGCTGATCAAGGAGAAAGAGGCGGCGTACGCCGCGTTCGTGGTCGCCTGCTACAGCGACCCGGGCCTGCACTCGCTGCGCGAGGCGACGAGGAAGCCGGTGCTCGGCATCTCGGAGTGCGGCATCCTCACCGCGCTTACTTTGGGGCAGAAGTTCGGCGTGATCGCCATCCTGAAGCAGTCCATCCCCCGCCACCTGCGCTACGTTGGTGCGCTGGGCCTCACCGACCGCCTCGCCGCGGAAGTGCCGGTGGGGCTGACTGTCGTGGAGCTATCGGACGAGAAGAAGACCTTCGGCCGCATGGTCGAGGCCGGAAGGGCACTGCGCGACGCGCACGGCGCAAACGTGGTAGTCATGGGCTGCGCCGGCATGGCGCGCTACCGCAAGCCCCTCCAGGACGAAATCGGCATACCTGTGGTGGAGCCGACGCAGGCCGCGGTCGCGATGGCGATCGGGCGCGTGCGCCTCAACTGGGCGGGGGTCTAGACGCGAATTCGCGTCAGATGGCGTTGTAGCCGCCGTCGAGCAGCAGGTCGGCGCCGGTCATGAAGCTGGAAGCGTCCGACGCCAGGAACAGCGCCCCGGCGGCGATTTCCCCGGCTGTCGCCAGGCGCTTGAGCAGGTGCTTCGGGCCCAGCGCCTCGCGCGCCTTTTCCATAGAGCCGAAGCGCAGCAGGCGGTCGGTTTCGGTGGCGCCCGGCGACAGGGTGTTGACGCGGATCTTCTGCGCCGCATGGTCCACCGCCATGGCTTTCGCCATGTTGATGAGCGCCCCTTTGGTCGAGCAATACGCGACGCGTGCCGGCGTGCCCACCGACCCGAGCTGGGAGGCGACATGGATGATCGAGCCGCCGCCGGCGGCGGCCATGTGCGGGATCGCCCAGCGGCTCATGAGGAACGCGCCGCCGACGTTGACCGCAAACACGCGGCTCCAGGTCGCAGGATCGACCTCGAGGACGGTGCCGCCGGGATCCCTCACCGCCGCGGCGTTCACGAGGACGTGCAAGCCGCCGAAGTCCGCGGCCGCCCGCTCGACGGCCTGGCGGGTTTCGGATTCGGAGGCGACGTCGCAACGCAGCGCCAGGAAACCGGCTTTCTCCCGGATGTTGCCCAGCTCGAGGTCGAGGCAGGCCACCTTCGCGCCGGCCGATGCAAAGGCCTCCGCGATCGCGCGGCCTATCCCGCTGCCGGCGCCGGTCACGACCGCAGCCTTGCCGTCCAGGGAGTAGTTCATGGGAGCTTGCCCGGCAGGTCGAAGCGTTGTCGCGTGGTGCAGTAGCGGTTGGCGAACAGGCGTCCGATGGGCTTGTAGTTCTCCTCCGAGATACGCTTCGTCGCCGGGTCGATGATGCCCTCGCGGGCGTGGACCAGCAGCACCTCGCCGATCACGAGCTCGCGCTCCGGTCCGAACTCAATGATGCGCTCGACCTTGCACTCGAACGAAGCCGCCGCCTCGCCGATGCGCGGGTGCTTCACGATCTTCGCAGGCACCGGCGTGAGGCCGGTCTTGTCGAACTCGCTCTCGGTCTCGGGAACCTCGTAGCTAGAAATGTGCATCGCGTTGGCGGTGGACTCGTCGACCAGGTTCACCACGTATTCGCCGGTGCGGCGGATGTTCTTGAGCGTGTGCTTCATCGCGCCGTCGCTGCGCAGGTTGAAGCTGAGGATGCACAGCGGCGGGTCCTCCGAGATGACGTTGAAGAAGGAGAACGGCGCGCAGTTGGCCACGCCGTTCTCGCTCCAGGTCGACACCCAGCCGATCGGCCGCGGGATCACCAAGCCGAGCAGCAGCTTGTAGCGCTCCGGCGCCGGGAGCCGCGAAAACTCCAGCTCCATCAGCCGTTCGCGGGCGTCACTTCGGCGCCGGTGCGCTCGACGATGAGGCGGTAGTGCTCGGGACGGCGGTGCGCCGCGAAATTGAACATCGTCCTCTTCAGGTTCGCCGCGAGGTCGATATCGCAGTTGAAGACAATCACCTCGTCGTCCTCGGTGGTGGACTTGGCGGCGATCTCGCCCGTGGGCGCGACGATCACGGAGTGGCCGAACATGCGGAAGCCGTCCTCGGCGCCGGCTTTCGCCGTCTCGACCAGCCAGGTGGCATTCTGGAAGGCCATCGACTGCGCCATGATGAGGTGGTGGTGCACGCGCAGCGCAGGCGGCTCGGGGTAGTGCAGGTTTTCCGTGGGCGTATTGAAGCCGAGGGCCACGATCTCGGCGCCCTGCAGCGCGAGCACGCGGAACGCCTCCGGCCAGCGCCGGTCGTTGCAGATCAGCATGCCGGTGATGGTGTCGAGGTATTTCCAGACACGGAAGCCGAGGTCGCCGACCTCGAAGTATTTCTTCTCCAGGTGCTGGAAGGCCGCCTGCGGCTTGTGATCCGCATGCCCGGGAAGGTGCACCTTGCGGTACTTGCCGACGATGGATCCGTCGGGGTTGACCAGGATCGCGGCGTTGAAGCGCCGGCCCTCCGGCGTCAGCTCGGCGTAGCCGATGTAGAAGCCGATGCCGCGCTTCTTCGCTTCGTCGAACAGCGGCTGCGTTTCCTTCGAGGGAATGGATTTCTCGAAGTAGCGTGCATCCACTTCGGCCTGATTCTCCATCCACCAGCGCGGAAAGAACGTGGTGAAGGCGAGCTCGGGGAAGACGACGAACTTCGCGCCCTGGCTGTGCGCCTCTAGGAGTAGATTTTTCAGTCTTGAAACAGCATTTTCTCGACTGTCAGAGCGATGCAATGGGCCCAGTTGGGCTGCAGCGATTTTCAGGTGTCGTGGCATGGCGATCCTTGCAACCTACGCGATCAGTTTTCTCAATTTGCGTGCGGGTCCGTCGAGCGGGCGCGCGGCGGCGATGGGACCGGGCTTGCCGCGCGCGAGGTATTGGCCCGAGCCTCGTTCCACTTTCAACTGGTCCTTCTCCACCACGACTCGGCCGCGGCTCAGCACCACTTCCGGCCAGCCCTTGTAAGTATGGCCCTCGTAGGGCGTGTAGCCGACCTGGTCATGCATCATCGAGTAGTCGATGCGCTTCTCGACTTCCGGATTCCAGATTGCGATGTCCGCATCCGATCCCACCGCAATCGTTCCCTTGCGGGGATAGAGGCCATACATGCGCGCGTGATTCGTCGCCCCGAGCGCGACGAACTGCTGCAGGCTGAGGCGCCCTTTCAGCACACCCTCGGAGAAAAGAATCGGCAGGCGCATCTCAATGCCCGGCACGCCGTTGGCCATCTCCTTGAACGTGGTCTGGTCGCCGCGCGGGATCTTGGCCGTCTTGTCGAACCGGTAGGGCGCGTGATCCGACGAATAGGTCTCGAAGGTGCCGTTGGCGAGGCCCGCCCACATCGCTTCCTGCGCCGCCTTGTCGCGCAGCGGCGGGCTGCAGCACCACTTCGCACCCTCGACGCCGGGCTTGTCCATGTCGTCCGCCGTGAGAACGAGGTATTGCGGGCAGGTCTCGGCGAAGATCGGCGCGCCGAAATTCTGCGCGGCGCGGATGGTATTGGTCGCCTCGGGGCTGGAGACGTGCACGATCAGCACCGGCGCACCCAGCACGCGCGAGAGCATGATGATGCGGTGGGTCGCCTCGGCTTCGGCCAGCGGGTCGTGCGCCACGCCGTGGAATTTGGGCGCGCCGTTGCCGCGCTCGATGAGGCGTTTCGCCAGCCAGCGGATGATGTCGTCGTTCTCCGCGTGCACCATGACCAGCGCGCCTTCCCGCTGCGCGACGTTCATGATCTCGAGCAGCTGATAGTCCTCGAGCTTCCATTTCGGGTAGGTCATGTAGACCTTGAACGAGGTGATGCCGCCGCGGATCGCGGCCGGCAGCTCCTCGCCGAGGACCTTCTCGGTCGGCTCGCCGATAATGAGGTGAAAGCCGTAGTCGATGACCGCCTTGCTGCGCGCGCGCTCGTGGTAGTCGGCGAGCGTCGCCGTCACCGAGGTGCCGCGGTGCTGCGCGGCAAACGGAATGATCGTCGTCGTGCCGCCAAAGGCCGCTGACACCGTGCCGGAATAGAAGTCGTCCGCGGACATGATGCCCATGCCGGAGAGCTGCTCGATGTGGCAGTGGCTGTCGATGCCGCCGGGCAGCACGTAACGACCGGCCGCGTCGATATCGCGCGCGCCCGGCGGCAGGCGCTCGGCAATGGCGGCGACTTTGCCGCCCGTGACGCCGATATCGCAGCGCGCGGTTTCCGCCGCGGTGCCCAGCGTGCCATTGCGAATGGTGAGGTCGAACTTATCCAAGGACTGTCCCTCCGCTCAGGGTCGCGCAACGCCGAACTGCATCGGCTGCAGGATTTTGCGCTCGGAAACGATCGACAGCGTGAAACCGAGCACGTTGCGCGTGTCGCGCGGGTCGATCACGCCGTCATCGAGCAGGTAGGCGCTGGTGACAAGGGCGCTCTGCTGCTTTTCGAAATTCTCGATGATCTTCGCCTTGGTGGCGTCGATCTGGTGCCAGTCGACGTCCTGGCCCTTGCGCTTCATGCCGGCCTCCATGACGATCGCCATGGTGAGCGCCGCCTGCTCCGCGCCCATCACGGCGGTCTGGGCGTTCGGCCAGGAGAAGAGAAACCGCGGGTTGTAGGCGCGGCCGCACATGCCGTAGTTGCCCGCGCCGAAAGAGGCGCCGCACATCAGCGTGAGCTGCGGCACGGTGGCGTTGGACACCGCCTGGATCATCTTCGAGCCGTGCTTGATCATGCCGGCCTCTTCCGAGGCCTTGCCGACGATGTAGCCGGTGGTGTTCTGCAGGTAGATGAGCGGCAGCCCGGCCTGGCAGCAGGCCTGGATGAAATGCGTCGCCTTGGTGGCGCCTGCCGGGTCGAGCGGGCCGTTGTTGGTGATGATGCCGATGCGATGTCCCTGGATCGCGGCATGGCCGCACACGGTGGCGGGACCGTAGTCGGCCTTGAAATCCAGCCAGTCCGAATCGTCGACGAAGCGCGCGATCGCCTCGCGCATGTCCACCGGCTTGCGGTAGTCGGGCGGCATGACGCCGAGCAGCTCTTCGGCGGGGTAACGGGGCGGTTTGGATTTCCTGGGTTCCGGGGTCCTGATGTCGAGACGGCCCAGCACTTCACGAGCAAGCCTTACGCCATCGGAATCGTCTTCCGCCAGGTATTCGCCCAGTCCCGAGACATGCGTATGCATGACGGCGCCGCCCAGTTCCTCGTCGGTGGCGGTCTCGCCGGTGGCGGCCTTCAGCAGCGGCGGGCCGGCGAGGAAGGCCTTGGCGCGGCCGCGCACCATGATCACGTAGTCCGAAAGCCCCGGCATGTACGCGCCGCCCGCAGTGGAGGAGCCGTGCACCACCGTGACCACCGGTAGCCCGGCCGCGGAGAGCTTCGCGAGGTTGTAGAAGATCGCGCCGCCGTGGATGAAGCCCTCCACCCGGTACTTGAACAGGTTCGCGCCCGCCGACTCCACCAGGTGCACGAAAGGCAGCCGGTTCTCCAGCGCGAGTTCCTGCGCGCGCAGGAGTTTCTCGCGGCCCATGTGCTGGATCGCGCCGGCGTCGATGCCCGAGTCGCTCGCCACTACCATCGCGCGCACGCCGGCCACGTAGCCGATACCGCTGATCATGCCGCCGCCCGGAATGCTCTTCTCCGGGTCCGGGTTGTCGAGGCAGTAGCCGGCCATCGAGGAGAGCTCGAGCCACGGCGCGCCGGCATCGAGCAGCCGCGCGACGCGCTCGCGCGGCAGCAGCTGGCCGCGCTTGTCGAACAGGGGTTTGGTTTCCTCCGATTTATCTCTCGTTCTCTTCTCCAGGCCCCGAAGAAAAGAAACCAGCTCGAGCATTCGTTTCCGGTTGCTCTGGAACGCTTCCGACGACGTGTCGATCTTCGACTGGATCGCCGGCATCAGTCGAGCACCTTCGGTTTCGCCGCCAGGTGGAAGCCGTCAAAGGGCTTGGAGGGCTTTTTATTCGAGATTTCTCTCAGCCTTTTTGCGTTGGGTACCGCCCCATCAACCCTGATGCAAGAGCCGGAAACGAAAGCAGCGGCAGAGGAAAGCAGGAAGCAGATCGCGGCGGAGACCTCGGATTCAGTCCCCAGGCGTCCGAGCGGCACATGCTTCGGCAGGCCGCGGATGTGCTCGCGCATCTCGGGCGGATACTGGTCGAGGCCGCTCGAGGCAATCCAGCCGGGTGCGACCGCGTTCACGCGCACCGGCGCCCATTCGAAGGCGGCAGTCTCGGTGAAGTTGAGCATCCCTGCGCGCGCTGCGCCCGAATGGCCCATCGTCGGCATGCCTTGCCACATGTCGGCGATGATGTTGACGATCGCGCCCGCGGCCGCTTTCTTCATCCACTGCGTGTAGCACTCGCGCGCGACGAGAAAGCCGCCGGTGAGGTTGGTGCGGACCACCGCATCCCAGCCCTTGGCCGAGATGCTCTCCAGCGGCGAGGCGAACTGGCCGCCCGCGTTGTTGACCAGCAGATCGATTCGGCGAAGATCCTTGAGAACAGCCGAAACCGTTTCCTTTACTTTGTCTTCCTCGCGGATGTCGCAGGAATAGGTTCGCGCTTCGCCTCCGGCTTTCGCGATCTCGGCCGCGACGGCAGAGAGCTTTTCCGGCTTTCTTCCAACCAAGGCAACCCGGGCGCCAAGGGCAGCGAGTTCATGCGCCGTACAGCGTCCAAGCCCCGAGCCGCCGCCGGTAACGATGGCGACCTGGCCCTGGAACAGGCCGGGACGGAAAACCGAGGCGTAGCGGGCGTCGGACACGGGGGATGAAGCTTACCAAGCAAATGCTTTGTTGAGTGGCTAGAGCCCAGGCGCTCTCCTGTGGAGGTCGGTTGCGCCCTGGAAGGCGTGGCCGAGCGCGAGGAGCGTCGCCTCATCGAATGGCCGCCCCAGGAGCTGCATGCCCACCGGCAGGCCGGCGCGCGTGAACCCCGCCTGCAGCGACAGCGCCGGCACGCCGAGGAAGTTTCCCGGGCGCGTCAGGCGCGTCGTTTTGGCGAGCAGCACCGAGAGCTCCGCGCCCGGCGCGAGATCGGTCTCGGCGATGGTCGGCGTCTGGAAGGACACGACCGGCGCGTGCAATACGTCGACCTTGGAGAACACCGCCCGCTGGAACTCGTCCAACGCGGTCGCGCGCAGCCGCAGGCTGTCGATATAGGAGGCGGCCGGGATGGCGAGGCCGGTCTCGAGGCGCGCGCGCACCTGCGGCGAGTAGTCCTGCGGCCGCGTGCGCAGCCAGTTGCCGTGCAGCGCGGCAGCCTCGGCCGAGATGATCATGGTGCCGGCCGCGTTCCAGGCATCCATGCCGGGCAGGTCCACGTCGACGACCTTCGCGCCTAGCCGCCGAAAAGCTTCCAGCGACGCCTCCATCAGGGCGACGATCTCGGGGTCGCAATCGTCGTAGAAGTAGTTGCGCGGCCTGCCGATGGCGAGGCCCGCGATCGGGCGCCCGAGGAGCGCGACATAGTCCGGGACTTCGCGCGGCGCACAGGTCGGATCGCGCTCGTCCGGCCCGGCGAGCGCCCGGAGAAGCAGCGCACAGTCTTCGACCGTGCGCGTGAGCGGGCCGACGGTGTCCATGCTGAAAGAGAGCGGCATCGCGCCCGCGCGCGAGACACGGCCGTAGGTCGGCTTGATGCCCGAGGTGCCGCAGAAGGTCGCCGGCAGGCGGATCGAGCCGCCGGTATCGGAGCCGAGCGCCGCGAAGCTCGCGCGCGCCGCGACCGCGGTGCCCGAGCCGGAGGACGAGCCGCCGGTGAGATGCGCGGGATTCCAGGCATTGCGGCAGTGGCCGTAGTGATAGTTGTGCCCGGTTGGCCCGAACGCGCACTCCGCCATGTTGAGCACGCCGAACTGGATTGCGCCGGAGGCGTCGAGGCGCTCGAGCGCGGTCGCGGTCGAGGGTGCCGGCCGCGAGGGGCCGATCTTGCCGCCGTAGCTCGAGGCGACGCCCTTGCGGTAGTACATGTCCTTGTGCGCCATCGGCACGCCGTGCAGCGGCCCGCGCACGTGGCCGCGCGCGAGCTCCTGGTCGGCAAGCCGCGCGGCGACGAGTGCGAGCTCGGCGTCGATGCGCAGGAACGCGTTCAGCGTCGGCTGCACCGCGCTCGCGCGCGCAATCGTCGCCTCCATCGCCTTGACGGCGCTCACGCGCCGCTCGCGGATCGCCGCTGCGAGTCCGCTGCAGGAGAGCTCGAGAATCTCGGCGTCGTTCATGGCGCGCTCTTGCGCAAGATGGCGGTGTAGTTCGCTGGTTCCGCCTCGAACGCGATTAGCGCGAACGCCGCGGCCGAGTTGCCGAGCACGAGCGCGGCGAAGCGCGCGCCGGCCTCAGCGCCTTGCGGCGTCGTTTTCACGCCCTGGGCCGCGAGCAGTGCGGCCGCCAGTTCGGGTGTCACGGGATCCTTCATCGGGCTTCTCCTCTGGTCAGGTGGTCGCAGTCTCGTCGGTTCTCAGGCAGCGAACGAGGTGGTCGGCGCCGACTTCGACCGCGCCGACCGCGCTCTCGCGGCAGGCATCGGCGGCAAGCCGGCAGCGAGGCGCGAAGGCGCAGCCTGGCGGCAGGTGAGCGAGGTCCGGCGGGCTGCCCGCGATGGCGGGCAGGCGCCTGCCCTGCAGGCGGCCGCCGTGGCCGCGCGTCGAAAGCAGGCCCTGCGTGTACGGGTGGCGCGGTTTGCGGATGACCTCGCGCACTGCGCCGATCTCGACGATGCGGCCGGCGTACATCACCGCGATGCGGTCGGCGACCTCCACCGCGACCCCGATGTCGTGCGTGACGAACAGCATCGACAGGCCGAGTTCGCGCTGCAGCTCGCGCAGCAGCAGCAGGATCTGCACCTGCACGGTGGCGTCGAGCGCCGTGGTCGGCTCGTCCGCGAGCAGCAGCTCCGGCTGGCAGGCGAGCGCGAGCGCGATCATGGCGCGCTGGCGCATGCCGCCGGACATCTCATGCGGGTAAACGTCCAGCCTGCGCTCGGGGCTGGGAATGCGCACGTGCTCGAACCAGGTCAGCGCGCGTTTGCGGGCGTCCGCTCGCGGCATCGGCTCGTGGCGCAGCATCGCCTCGACGATCTGCTCGCCCACGGTATACACCGGGTCGAGCGCGAGCATCGGCTCCTGGAAGATCATCGAGGCGCCCTTGCCGCGGAAGTCGGCGAGCGCTTGGCCCTGGAGCGCGAGCACGTCGGTGCCGCCGACGCGGATCGAGCCCTCGATGCGGGACTTCCTCGGAGGGTGCAGCCGCAGGATCGAGCGCAGCGTCACGCTTTTTCCGGAGCCCGACTCGCCGAGCAGCGCGACCACTTCGCCGCGCGCGATGGCGAGGTCCACGCCGTCCACCGCGCGCACCGGCCTCGCGCCGCCGGTGAAGGTGACGCGCAGACCGCGGATGTCGAGCACGTCGCTCATGCGGCCTTTCCGGCGGCGCGGCTGTGGCCGGAACCGGGTTGGCTCATGACACAGGCCGCGGAGTGGCCGCTGGCCACCGGCGCCAGCGCCGGCACCTGCGCGGAGCACACGACCTCAGCATAGGGGCAACGCGTGTGGAAGCGGCAGCCGGCGGGCGGGTTGATCGGGTTGGGCGGGTCGCCCGAGATCGGCGACGCGCTGGTGCGCCGGTCCGGGTCCATCGACAGCAGCGAGCCGAGCAGCGCGGTGGTGTAGGGATGGCGGCTGCCGGTGTAGAGCGCCTCGGTGGGCCCGATCTCGGCCACCCGCCCCAGGTACATCACCAGCACGCGCGAGGCCATGAAGCGCACCACATCCAAGTCGTGGCTGATGAAGAGGTAGGTGAGCCGGAACTCGTCCTTCAGGTCCAGCAGCAGGTTCAGCACCTGGGCCTCGATCGACTTGTCGAGCGCCGACACCGCCTCGTCCAGGATCAGCACGCGCGGCTGCATGGCGAGCGCGCGCGCGATGTTGACGCGCTGGCGCTGGCCGCCCGAGAGCTCGTGCGGGAAACGCCCGGCGAAGCGCGCCGGCTCCAGCCCCACGCGCGCGAGCAGGGAATGGGCGCGCGCCTCGGCTTCGCGGCGCGAAACGTCGTGCGCCGTGGGGCCGAAGGCGATCGACTCGGACACCGTCAGGCGCGGGTTGAGCGACGCGTAGCTGTCCTGGAACACCATCTGCACCTGGCGCAGGAACGCCTTCCAGGTCAGCCCGGGCGTGCCCACGGTGCGGCCTTCGAAGCGGATCGTGCCCGCGGTCGGCGCGATCAGGTGCATCAGCAGCCGCGCGGTGGTGGACTTGCCGCAGCCGGACTCGCCCACCACGCCCAGCGTCTCGCCCTCGTGCAGGTCGAAGTCGATCCTGTCCACCGCGGAGACGAAGCTCGCCGTGCGGCCGAGGAAGTCCGTCTTCACCGGGAAGCGCTTCACCAGGCCGCGTACCTCGAGCAGCGCCATGCTCAGGCCTTGATGTCCATGGCCGAGCGCAATCCGTCGGTCATCAGGTTGAAGGAGATCGAGGTGATGAAGATCATTACCCCGGGTAGGGCGCACAAGAGCGGCTGAGTGTAGATCGCGGTGCGCAGCGTGTTGAGCATCAGGCCCCAGTCGGGCAGCGGCGGCTTCACGCCCAGGCCGAGGAACGACAGGCCCGAGGCGAGGATCATGCAAACCGCGATCAGGCTCATGGCGTAGACGAAGATGGGCCCCAGCACGTTGCCGAGCACGTGCTTGCGGATGACGAGCAGTGCGCCCGCGCCGGAGGCGCGCGCCGCCTCGACGTAGTCGCGCGTGCGCACGCCGGTGGTGACGCTCTCGGCGACGCGCGCGATCGGCGGCACGAACACCAGCGTGAGCGCGAGGATGCTGTTCAGGATTCCCGGGCCCATCGCGCCGGCGAGAGCGACCGCGAGCAGCACCGAGGGAAAGGCGAAGAAGACATCCACGGTGCGCATCAGCAGCGTGTTGGTCCAGCCGCCGGCGTAGCCGGCGACGATGCCGATCGTGGCGCCGATGGCGAGCGCGGCGAAGACCGGCACGATCCCCATGAAGAGCGAGATGCGCGCGCCATGGATCAGGCGCGAGAGCATGTCGCGCCCAAGCTCGTCGGTGCCGAGCGGGTAGCCCTCGGTGCCGGGCGGGCGCAGGCGGCGCAGCGTCATGCCCTGCAGCGGGTCCTGCGGGGCGAGCCAGGGCGCGAACACCGCCATCAGGATCAGCCCCAGGACCACCGCGGCGGCGATGACGGCGACCGGGTCGCGCGCGAAACGGCGCAGCACGGTTGACCAGTACCCCGGCGAGCGAATGACCTCGGTGGCGATTTCCTTCATGCGCGCTGGATGCGCGGATCGAGCGTCGTCTGCATGACGTCGACCGCGAGGTTGAGCACGACGAAGAACATCGCCAGCACCAGGATCGTGCCCTGCAGCAACGGCAGGTCGCGCTGGAAGATGGCGTCGTTCAGGAGGAGGCCCGTGCCGGGCCAGGCGAACACGGTCTCGATCAGGATCGAGCCGCCGAGCAGGTAGCCGAGCTGGATCCCCATCACCGCGAGCGCGGTCGGCGCCGCGTTCTTCACCACGTGCCGGAACACGCCCAGCTCCGACAGGCCCTTGGCGCGCAGGCCGGCGACGAATTCCTGCGACAGGATCTCCGCCACGAGCGCGCGCACCGTGCGCGCGATGATGCCCATCGGGATCACCGACATCGTGACCGCGGGCAGGATCAGGTGTTTCACGTGCACCCAGTCCCAGGCCCAGGCTTCCGAGCCGCCGGGGCCGGCGCCGGTCGGCGGCAGCCAGCCGAGCTGCGCCGCGAAGATGATCACCAGCACCATGCCGAGCCAGTAGTGCGGCACCGAGACGCCGAACACCGCGGCGGCCGAGGCCGACTTGTCCACCCAGGTGTCGCGGAAATAGCCGGCGACGAAGCCGAACAGGCAGCCCAGCACGAAGCCGATGAAGGTCGCGAGCGCGGCGATCATCAGCGTGTTGCCCACCGCCTTGCCGATCTCCGCGGACACGGGGCGGCCGGTGCGGATCGAGGTGCCGAGGTCGCCCTGCACCGCGCGCACCACCCAGCGGCCGAACTGCTCGTGATACGGGCGGTCGAAGCCGTAGAGCTTCGTCATCTGCTCCTTGATCGACTGCGAAGCATCCGGCGGCAGCACCGAGACGAGAGGGTCGCCCGGCGCGAGGTGCACCAGCGCGAAGCACACCACCGACACGCCGAGCATGATCGGCAGCGTGAACAGGATGCGCTTGAAGGCGTAGGCAAGCATGGGCGTTCAGCGTACCCTAGCGGCGCGATGCGCCTGCTGATGATCAACCCGAATACCTCGCCCGCGATCACCGATCTGGTGGTGAACGCGGCGCGCCGCCATGCGACGCCGGGAACGGAGATCGTCGGCGCCACCGGGCGCTTCGGCGCGCGCTACATCGCATCGCGGGCCGCGGCCGCGATCGCCGCGCACGCGGCGCTCGACGCTTACGCCGAGCACCAATCCGGGATGGACGCGGTGATCCTCGCCTGCTTCGGCGATCCGGGGCTTGCGGCCTTGAGCGAGCTCAGCTCCCAGCCGGTGGTGGGCTTCGCCGAGGCTGCGTGCCGGCACGCGGCCGAGGGCGGGCGCTTCTCGATCGTCACCGGCGGCGAGCGCTGGGGGCCGATGCTGGAGGAGTTCGTCACCTGGCTGGGGCTCGCCGATCGACTGGCGTCGGTGCGCACCGTCGCGCCGACCGGCGCCGACATCGCGCGCGATCCCCAAGGCTCGGTCGCGCTGCTGGCCAGCGCCTGCAGGGAAGCGGTGCATCGCGATGGCGCGGCGTCGGTGGTGCTGGGCGGGGCGGGGCTCGCCGGGCTGGCAGATCGCATCGCGCCGCTCGTCCCCGCGCCGCTCGTCGACCCGGTGCAGGTCTCGGTCGCGGTCGCCGAGGCGCGCACAGGCGCGCGGAATCAATCCCGGACGCCGTCCGTGGAGACCGAAGGCCTCCACGGACCGCTCGCGCGCCTCTTTACTGCACGCTGACAGGGGCGAGGTCGATGAACCAGCTCTTGGGCTGGACTACGCCCTTGACCTTGCCGCTCATCGCGCGCGGGCCGACGTCGTGCGCCACCCACAGGAACGGCGCCTCCTCGACGATGCGCGCATGCAGCCGCGCCAGCGCCGCGTCGCGGCCCTTGTCATCGAACGTATTGCGCGCCTTGGCGATCAGGTCGTCGAACTCGGGGCTGACGAAGTGGCCCCAGTTGTTCGACACCGGCGCCACCGTCTTCGACGAGGTGAAGCGCACCATGGCGAAGAACGGGTCCATCGCCGCGAAGGTGACGTTGGTGGCGTGCGCGCCGCGCGACTTCGGGTCCTTCGCGCCCTCGCGCCAGTTGGTGAAGAGCGCGTTCCACTCGATCACCTCCAGCTCGACGTCGAAGTAGCAGGCGCGCAACGCCTGCTGCAGGAACTCGTTCATCGGCACCGGCTGCATCTGCCCGGAGCCCGAGGCCGAAGTGATGGTCTTCACCTTGAGGCGCTTCGATGTGCTGTAGCCGGCGTCCGACATCAGCTTCTGCGCCGCCTTCAGGTCGTATTTGATCTCGAACTTCGGGTTGCCCCACCACGGGTGGCCCGGTGCCACGGTGCCCTTGGGCACTTCCATCAGGCCGCCAAGCGCCGCCTTGAGCTCGTCACGGTTGACGCACAGGTTGGCCGCGTGCCGCACGCGCCGGTCCAGCCACGGCGAGCCCTCGACGAACGAGAATTGCCACGGCCAGACGTGCGGCTGCGCGTTCTGCGTGATGGTGAAGCCCTTCTGCCGGATCTGCGGCACCGCATCCGGGGCCGGGTTCTCGATCCAGTCGACCTGGCCCGAGAGCAGCGCCGCGGTGCGCGCGCTCGCCTCGGGCATCGGCAGGAGCGCCACGCGGTCCAGCTTGGGCTTGCGCTTCGGGTCCCAGTAGGCGTCGTTCTTCACATACTCCACGCGCTCGCGCGGCGTGAAGCGTGCCATCTTGAACGGGCCGGAGCCCGAGGCATCGGCGGCGAATGCAGCCCAGGCCTGCTTAGCGCGCTCGACCGGGTCGGAGACGCTGCCAAGCGCGTCGTACTTCTTCTGCCAGTGCGCCGGCGAGACGATGAAGAGGTTGGTGAGGTTGATCGGCAGGAAGCTGTCGGGCTCCTTGGTGGTGAGTTCGACGGTGTGGTCGTCGATCCTGCGCGCGGAGACGAGGTTCGGCATGCGCGACACCGTGACGCCGATCTGGTCGGGCGCGAAGTGGCGCGCCTCCTTGTTCAGCACCTTCTCGACGTTCCAGACAATGGCCGCGGCCGTGAGGTCGCTGCCGTCGTGGAACTTGACTCCCTTCCTCAGCGTGAAGACCCACTTGGTCTTGTCCTTGTCATCGACCTTCCAGGCCGTGGCGAGGCCGGGGATCAGCACGCTCGGCTTGTCGGCCGAGGAGAGATCCCAGTGCGTGAGGGCATCGAAAAGCGGGATGCCGGTGAAGCGGTTGCCCTCGAAGCCCTGGTCGGGCTGGCCGGTGGTCTTCGGGATGTCCGCGGCGGTCATGGCGATGCGCAAGGTGCCTTGCGCCTGCGCGGCCAGCGGGAATGCGAGGGCGATGGCCGCGGCGGCGGCAAGCAGCTTCATCGTGTGCATGGAATTACCTCCCTTGAAGTTGGATCAAACCCCTTCCCACAATTGTGCACGGGGGTGGATGGGAGTCAATGGTGCCGTGTAGAGTCCTCCTTCAATGCTGACCATCAACCCCGATCGACTCTGGAGGTCCCTGATGGACCTGGCCCGGATCGGCGCGACGCCGAAGGGCGGGGTCAAGCGCCTGACGCTCACCGACGTCGACCGGCAGGGGCGCGACCAGTTCGTCGGCTGGTGCAAGGCGGCCGGGCTCGAGATCCAGGTCGACCGGATCGGAAACATCTTCGCGCGCCGCGCCGGCACCGACCCGCAGCTCGCCCCGGTCGCGATGGGCAGCCACCTCGACTCGCAGCCCTCGGGAGGCAAGTTCGACGGCGCCTACGGCGTCATGGCGGGCCTCGAGGTCGTCCGGACACTGAACGACACCGGCATCCGCACGCGCGCGCCGCTCGAGGTCGTCTCCTGGACGAACGAGGAGGGCTCGCGCTTCGTGCCCACGCTGATGGGTTCGGGGATTTTCGCCATGGTTCTTGATTTGAAGGAAATTCTGGAGAAAAAAGACAACGACGGCATCACAGTGAAAGACGCGCTGGACCGGATCGGATATGCCGGCAAGGCAGAACGCCACGAGCTGGGAGCATATTTTGAAGCGCATATCGAGCAGGGACCGGTGCTGGAGGAGACGAAGACCACGATCGGCGTGGTGCTCGGTGCGCTCGGCCAGCGCTGGTTCGACGTCGCGATCACCGGCCAGGATTCGCATGCCGGTCCGACACCGATGGAGACAAGGAAAGACGCGCTGGTCGCGGCGAGCCGCCTGGTTTTGGAAGTGAACCGCATCGCCACGACGTTTCCCGACTACGCGCGCGGCACGGTCGGCTTCATGCAGGTGAAGCCGAACTCGCGCAACGTCGTGCCGGGCGAGGTGCGCACGACGGTTGATTTGCGTAACGCGAAGGACGCAACGCTGTCGGCGATGGTGGTTGAACTGAAAAGCAGCATTGAAAAAATAGAAAAAGAAACCCGAACAACCATTGCCGCCAAGGAAGTGGTCTATTTCCCTCCGAGCGAGTTCGCGCCGGACCTGGTCGAAAGCGTGCGCAGCGGCTCGAAGCAGCTCGGCTATTCGCACCGCGACATCGTCAGCGGCGCGGCGCACGACGCGGTCTACATGGCGCGCATCGCGCCCACGGCGATGGTGTTCGTGCCCTGCGAGGGCGGCATCAGCCACAACGAGATCGAGAACGCGCGCGCCGAAGATCTGGCGGCGGGATGCAATGTCCTGCTGCAGGCCGTTCTGAAGAAAGCGGGAACTGCCTAGCCTTTGACGACGACGGTGTTCACCCCGGCGGCGTGGCCGACGCCCATCTCCTTCAGCGCCGCCTCGATGCGCTTGAGCGCCGCGGCGCGGATGTCGAACTGCTTGCCCGGCGGGCTGCGGAACTCGCAGCGGAAGATCTTCACGCCCGGGTCGATGTGGTAGAGCTTGCCCTTCAGCGGCTCGATGATGTGCTGGCCGATCGCGGTGTCGGTCTTCATCTCCTCGCCGATTTTCTTGATCAACTTGCGGATCTTCTCGCTCTCGACATCGATCGGCAGCGGCAGGTTGAACTTGTCGATCACCCAGTCGCGCGAGGTGTTGCGCACCGAGCCGAGCGACCCGTAGGGCACGAAATGCAGCGGCCCGTTGTGGTGCCGCAGCGCGACCGAGCGCAGCGTGATGCGCTCGACCGTGCCCTTGGTGTTGCCGCCGCCCTCGATGTACTCGCCCACGCAGAAGGCGTCGTCGGCGAGGTAGAAGATGCCGGCGATCACGTCGCGCACCAGCGCCTGTGCGCCGAAGCCGAGCGCGAGCGCGGCGGCGCCGATGCCGCCGAGCGCGACCAGGAAGCGCGCGAGCGACAGCACGATCGCCGGCAGCGCGCCCTGCTCGGCTTCGGGCTTGTCGTCCTGGCGCCAGTAGAAGTACACCATGTCGCGCAAGCCGATCTCGAGCGCGATCACGATCGCGACCACGAGCGCAACCGCGGCGGCGGCCGGGTGCATCACCCAGACCCCGTAGACAGCAACGACGAGCACCGCGAGCAGGAAAGAGCGCGGAAAGAGCGGCCCGCGCACGGCCGTCGCAGGCTGCGCGCCTTTGCGGCCGAAAAAGACGAACGCGGCGACGAAGAGAACCGCGGTTGCGAGCGAGAAGGCGGCGAAACGCAGCATCGCGCCGGAGTGCTTCGCGCCGGCCGCGTTCTGCAGGATCGCCGGGATGAAATGGCCGAGCGCGAGCAGCCCGAGCGCCGTCATGCCGGCGATCGCAAGCGGGCGCGCGCCGGATCGGCCGGCACGAGCTGGCGTTCCGCGCATCCCGGGGACAGCACGATCGAGAGCACGATCCACGACGCGCGCAGCGCGAGGATGAGCAGCGCCATCTGGATGACGAACGCGTGCATGCCCTGCGGCCAGGCGAACGCCGCCGACACGCCGAGGATCGCCGCAGTGAAGAGGAGCGCGCCCGAACCCTGCAGCACCAGCCGCCACAGTCCGAGCCGCAGCGCCAGCAGCGGCGACTCCGGCAGTGCCGACTGCACGGCGCGCAGCGACGAGTAGGCGTAGGTCCAGTACAGCCACTCGACCGCGATGCCGACGAAGAGCAGGATCATGAGGTAGGTGAAGCCCCGCACGCCGGTGCCGCTCATGAGCGAGGCGCGCGTGCTCTCCACGATCTGCATCGTCTCGTGCGGCGCCTGCGCAAGGTCGACCGCGAGCGCCTCGATGCGCGCCTTGGCGCCCGCGAGGACGCCCATCCACCAGCCGGCCATGCTCTGGTCGCTCATGTCGAAGCTTCCGCCTTCCAGTCTCCGGGAGCCCGTGCGGCCGAGGCATCCGCGAAGGCCGGCAGTACCCGCGTCACGGCCACACCCGCGCCAAGTACTTGCGCCTGGCAGGCGAGGCGCTCGCCGGCGCCCGCGCGGACGCGATCCAGAGTCTTGCGCTCGATGTCCTGGATGGGCGAGAGCTGCCCGGCGCCGGATTCGACGCGCACGCGGCAGGTGCCGCAGCGCGCGCGGCCGGAGCAGACGTGCGCGTGCGGAACGTGGTTCAGCAGGCTCAGCTCGAGGATCGAGAGGCCGCGCCGGCCTTTCGCGCTCAAGCCCTCGTCGTAGGCGACGGTGACTTTCTGGTAGCGCGTGCTGAGGATACGCCAGGCGAGGAACGCGACCGCGGCGAGCACGAGAACCGCGTAGCCCGTGAGCAGCTGCGCCTTCAAGGGGTCGAGCTCGGCTGCGGCCTTGGAGGCCTTGCGGAGGTTCGCGGTGATCAGGGCGCGCCAGTCGGGCTCGGTGGCGAGCTTCGCGATCACTTCCTTGCCCGCTTCCGCGAAGCCGAGCAGCGCGAGGATCGGGACGGCGAAGAGGAGCGGCAGCACCAGGCCGCCGATGCGCTGCCAGACGGGCTTGAGCACGAGCCAGGAATAGAGGCCGATCGCGGCGTGCATCCAGACCACCATGACCACGCAGACCTACTGGATCGCGTAGCTCGGCGCGAAGCTCCAGTAGATCGCGAGAACCTGGCCGAAGGTCGAATCGAACCTGGGCGTCACCACCCCGGCGATGTGCATGGCGAACGCATGGCCGATCAGCAGCGGCGGCGTGACGAAGCCGAGCAGGAGCTGCACGACGTCGGTCTTGGTGACGACCAGCGAGTGGCGCGAGGCGAGCGCGGTGATGCCCAGGAGAATATGGACGCTCGCCGCGCCGGTGAGGAGAACGATCCCGGGCGTGCTGCGCCACGGCCCCATCAGGTACGGGCGCGCAGCCTCCATCGCCGCGAGCGAGTGAAGCCCCAGGATCAGGTTGATCAGGGGCCCGGTGACGAAGGTGAGCAGGATCAGCCTCGACATGATCCGCGCATTTCGCACCATCGCTCCCCCGTGCATGCCGGCGATTATAGGTCTTGGCATAGAATCCGCCTGTGATCCCCCGCACGCTGTTTTCCGCCGAGCACGAGGCTTTCCGCGACTCGGTGCGGCGCTTTCTCGAGACCGAGGTCAAGCCGCACGACGAGAAGTGGCAGGAGCAGGGCTACGTCGACAAGTCGGTGTGGAAGAAGGCCGGCGCGAACGGGTTCCTGTGCATGAGCATGCCCGAGCAGTACGGCGGCTCGGGCGCCGACAAGCTCTTCTCGATGGTGCTGATCGAGGAGCAGGCGCGCATCAACAATTCCTCGCTCGGCTGGGGCCTGCACTCCGAGATCGTCGCGCCCTACCTGCTCAACTACGGCAGCGAGACGCTGAAGAAGAAGTACCTGCCGAAGATGGCCGCCGGCGACATGGTCGGCGCGATCGCCATGAGCGAGCCCGGCGCGGGCTCCGATCTTCAGGCGGTCAAGACGTCGGCGACCCGCAACGGAAATTCTTTTGTAGTGAATGGATCAAAAACATTCATTACCAATGGCTGGAACAGCGACTTGGTCATCGTTGTCGCCAAGACCGACCCGACCAAGGGCGCGAAAGGCACGAGCCTCGTCGTGGTCGACACCTCGATGAAGGGGTTCTCCAAGGGCAAGCGCCTGAAGAAGATGGGCCTGAAAGGGCAGGACACCGCCGAGCTCTTCTTCGACAACGTCGAAGTGCCGGCCGAGAACCTGATCGGCCAGGAGAACAACGGCTTCATCTACCTCATGCAAGAGCTGCCCTGGGAGCGCATGCAGATCGCGATCGGCGCGGCGGCGAAATGCGAAGCGGCGCTCGCCTGGACGATCGCCTACGTGAACGACCGCAAGGCGTTCGGCAAGCCGGTCGCGAGCTTCCAGAACACGCGCTTCAAGCTCGCCGAGATCGCGACCGAGGTGCAGGTGATGCGCGTCTTCGTCGATCGCTGCATGCAGCTGCTGCTGGAAAAGAAGCTCGACACCGCGACCGCGTCGATGGCCAAGTACTGGGCTTCCGACATGGAAGGCAAGGTGATCGACGAGTGCCTGCAGCTGCACGGCGGCTACGGCTTCATGTGGGAGTTCCCGATCGCACAGGCCTACGTAGATGCGCGCGTGGCGCGCATCTACGGCGGCACCAACGAGATCATGAAAGAGGTCATTTCCCGATCGCTCGGGCTTGGAGGCAAGGATGGCTAACGAGGCAATGGTGTTCGACGCAATCCGCACGCCGCGAGGCCGCGGCAAGTCGTCCGGCTCGCTCTACGAAGTGAAGCCGATCTCGCTCCTCACCGGCGTCCTGAAGGAATTGCAGGAACGCCACAGGCTCGACACCTCGCAGGTGGACGACGTGGTGATGGGCTGCGTCACGCCGGTGGGCGAGCAGGGCAGCTGCATCGCCAAGACCGCTGCGCTCGCCGCGGGCTGGGACTACAGGGCCTCCGGTGTGCAACTCAACCGCTTCTGCGCCTCCGGGCTCGAGGCGGTCAACATGGCCGCGCAGAAGGTGCGCTCGGGCTGGGAAGACCTCGTGGTCGCGGGCGGCGTCGAGTCGATGTCGCGCGTGCCGCTCGGCACCGATCGCGGCGCCTGGGCCTGCGACCCCGAGACCGCGTTCGACACCGCGTTCATCCCGCAGGGGATCAGCGCCGACCTGATCGCGACGCTGGAAGATTTCTCGCGCGAGGACGTGGACACGTACGCGCTGCGCTCGCAGAAGCGCGCCGCCGCCGCGCGCGAGGCGGGCCGCTTCAAGAATTCGGTCGTGCCGGTGGAGGACGCGCTCGGCGACGTGATCCTCGATCACGACGAGTTCATCCGGCCGCAGACGACGATGGAGGGCCTGGCCGCGCTCAAGACCTCGTTCGACAAGATGGGCGAGATGGGCTACGACTCGGTCGCGATCCAGCGCTACCCGCAGGTCGAGCGCATCCGGCACGTGCACACGCCGGGCAATTCCTCCGGCATCGTCGACGGCGCCGCCGCGGTCCTGATCGGAACGGAGAAGAAGGGCAAGGAGCTGGGCCTTGCGCCGCGCGCGCGCATCGTCTCGGTGGCACTGTCGGGCGCCGATCCCACGATCATGCTCACCGGACCGATGCCCGCGGCCAGGAAGGCGCTCGCCAAGGCCGGGATGAAGATCGAGCAGATCGACCTCTTCGAGGTGAACGAGGCCTTCGCGGTCGTGCCGATGAAGTTCATGAAGGAGATGCACGTCGACGCCGAGATCGTCAACGTGAACGGCGGCGCGATCGCCATGGGCCACCCGCTCGGCGCGACCGGCGCGATGATCCTCGGCACGCTGATCGACGAGCTGCACCGCCGCAAGCTGCGCTACGGCCTTGCGACGCTGTGCGTGGGTGGCGGGATGGGAATCGCGACGATTGTGGAGAGAATTTAGTTTCTAGAGTTTTTTCTATTCCCGCTTTTTCCGGGAAAAGAAATGCCGATTAAATTCGAAAAAGATACTGAAAATATTGTCACATTGACGTTCGACGCGCTGGGGGCGCCCGTCAACACGATGACCGAGGCGTGGCAGGCCGCGTTCGCCGAGATGGTGGCGCGCCTTGAGCGCGAAAAAGCATCGACCAAGGGCGTGATCCTCGCCTCGGCCAAGAAGACGTTCTTCGCCGGCGCGGAGCTCAAGGACGTGCTCAAGTTCGGTCCCGGGGACGGCCAGAAGGTCTTCCAGTGGATCGAGTCGGTGAAGAAGCACATGCGGGCGCTGGAGAAGCTCGGCATTCCCGTGGTCGCGGTGCTCGAAGGCGCGGCGCTCGGGGGTGGCTGGGAGATCGCGCTCTGCGCGCACTGCCGCATCGTGATCGATGACGACAAGATCCAGCTCGGGCTTCCCGAGGTGACGCTCGGCCTCCTGCCGGGGGCGGGCGGGGTGGCCAAGATGACGCGGCTCCTCGGCCTGCAGGGCGCGTTCCCATACCTCGTCGAAGGCAAGACGATGCGGCCGAAGCAGGCGGCCGAACTTGGCCTCGTGCAGGGGCTCGCCGCGACGAAGGAAGACGCGCTCAAGATGGCGCGCGAATGGATTGCCACGCATCCGACGCCCAAGCAGCCCTGGGACGACGAGGCGTTCAGGATTCCGGGCGGGGGGCCGTCGAACCCGAAGATTTCGCAGATGCTCTCGATCGCGCCGGCGATGCTGGTCGAGAAGACGCGCGGCCTCTACCCGGCGCCGAAGGCGATCATGGCGGCGATGGTCGAGGGCGCGTACGTGGACGTCGATACCGCGCTGCGGATCGAATCGCGCTACCTCGCCAGGCTCGCGGTGAGCGCGGTGGCGAAGAACCTGATCACGCTTTTTTTCAGCCGCACCGCGATCAAGTCGGGCGGCTCGCGGCCGAAGGGCTACCCGAAGTGGCAGGCGACCAAGGTCGGCATCCTCGGCGCGGGCATGATGGGCGCAGGCATTGCCTACGCGAATGCGAGCCGCGCGGTGCCGTGCGTTCTGAAGGACGTCACGCTCGAGAAGGCGGAAGCCGGCAAGAGCTATACCGACAAGATCCTCGAGCGGCGCAAGAAGGAGAAGAACCCGCTGCTGCTGATCAAGGCGACCGCCGACGCCAAGGACCTGTCCGGCTGCGACCTGATCATCGAGGCGGTGTTCGAGAAGCGCGACCTCAAGGCGCAGGTCACGAAGGAAGCCGAGCCGATGCTCGGTAAGGGCGGCTTCTTCGCCTCGAACACCTCGACCCTCCCGATCACGGGCCTTGCCGAGGCCTTCAGCAAGCCCGAGAACTTCATCGGCCTGCACTTCTTCTCGCCGGTCGACCGCATGGAGCTGGTCGAGATCATCAAGGGCGCGAAGACCTCACCTGAGACACTCGCCAAGGCCTACGACTACGTGCTGCAGATCGGCAAGACTCCGATCGTGGTGAACGACTCGCGCGGCTTCTACACCAGCCGCACCTTCGGCACGTTCGTGCAGGAAGGCACGGCCATGCTGTCCGATGGGATCCCGGCTTCCGTCATCGAGAACGCGGCGCGCCAGGTCGGCATGCCGGTCGGGCCGCTGGAGGTCATCGACCAGACCTCACTGTCGTTGTCCATGGCTGTGATGGAGCAGACGATCGCCGACCTCAAGGCCGAGGGCAAGCCGCTGCCGCCGGAGCACCCAGGGCAGAAGGTGATCGCGAAGATGGTGAAGGAGCTGAAGCGCCCGGGACGCGCCGGCGGCGGCGGCTTCTACGAGTACCCGAAGGACGGCAAGAAGTACCTGTGGCCGGAGCTTGGCAAGGTATTCGGCACGAAGAACGACGGCTGGGACGTGGCCGAACTGAAAGACCGCATCCTCTACCGCCAGGCGATCGAGACCGCGCGCTGCTTCGAAGAGGGCGTGCTGACGACGGCGCACGACGGCAACATCGGCTCGATCTACGGCATCGGCTTTCCCGCGTGGACGGGCGGCGCGATCCAGTTCATCAACTCGGTCGGCCCGGCCAGGTTCGTGAAGCGCGCCGACGAGCTGACCGCCAAGCACGGCGAGCGCTTCGTGCCGCCGCAGTTCCTGTACGACAAGGCCGCGAAGGGCGAAGCGCTCGTCTGAGTCGTCAGGCGTTGCGCAGGACGAGGACGTTGCCGGCGACCGAGATCGCCATGCCGAGCACCATCAGCACGCTCCAGGCGAGGCCCTCGAACACCGTCGAGATGACAAGCGCCACGATCGGCACCATCACGCCGACGTAGGAGGCGCGCGCCGGGCCGATGCGCCCGAGCAGCGTGAGCCAGGCGGCGAAGGTTGCCACCGAGCCGAACACCGCGAGGTAAAGCAGAGAAAGCACGTAGCCCGGCGACCCGTCGAAGGTGAGCGGGTGGCCGAGCGCGAGCGCGACCGCGAGCGCGGAGAGTCCGCCGTAGGCCATGCTCCAGGCCATGGCGGGGAGGCCGGTGAGCTTGCGCGTGTGGTCGCGGTGCGCGAGCAGGCCGCCGGTCATGGAAAGCAGCACCGCGAGCATCGTGAGGAGCGCGCCGAGCGCGACGTCGCGGCTGCCCGTGAGCCGCGCGAACTCGGGCCAGAAGACGAGCGCGATGCCGGCGATGCCGAGCGCCATGCGCGCGGTGATCGGCTGGCCGAAGAAAAGGCACATGCCGAACATCGCAAGCAGCGGCCCCGCCAAGTAGCCGACCGCGACCAGGCCGGAGACGATGAAGCGCTCGGCGTGATAGATGAAGATGTAGCCGATGCTGTACATGGCGAGACCGAGCAGGACGAGGGCGCCGTGCTGCGCGGCGCTGAACGCGAGCGGCAGGCCGCGCAGCCGGCACCAGGCAGCGATGAGCGCGGCGGCGAGCAGGAAACGGTAACCGACGCTCGCTTCCGGCGCGACCGTGCCGAGCTGCCAGGTGATCGCGAGCCAGGTCGTGCTCCAGATCGCGACGCAGGTGAGAAACAGCGAGAGATTGTTCAAAGCGGGATAACATTACTTCATGCCACTGCCGCCTGTCCTGCAGCGCCTGCGAATCCCGGTAATCGGCGCGCCGATGTTCATCGCCGGGAACCCGAAGCTCGTCGTCGAGCAATGCAAGGCCGGCATCGTCGGCTCGTTCCCGGCGCTGAACGCGCGCCCGAAAGAGGCGCTCGATCAGTGGCTCACCGAGATCGAGACCGCGCTCGCCGGCCAGCCGGACGCCGCGCCCTACGCGGTCAACCAGATCGTGCACAAGTCGAACGATCGCCTCGAGCACGACCTCGAGGTCTGCACGCACCACAGGGTGCCGATCACGATCACGAGCCTGAGGGCGCCGAACGAGGTGATCGCCGCGATCCACGGCTACGGCGGCATCGTGCTGCACGACGTGATCAGTGTGCGCCATGCGGAGAAGGCGCTGGAGGCGGGCGTCGACGGCCTGATCCTTGTCTGCGCCGGCGCGGGCGGCCACGCCGGCACGCTCTCGCCCTTCGCGCTCATTGGCGAGGTGCGCCGCTTCTTCGACGGCCCGATCGTGCTCTCGGGCTCGATTGCGTCCGGCGACGCCATCCTCGCCGCGCAGGCGGCGGGGGCGGACCTTGCCTACATCGGCACGCGCTTCATCGCCACGCCCGAGGCGAGCGTGCCCGAGCGCTACAAGGACGAGCTGCTGCGCTCTGTCGCGGCCGACATCGTCTATACCGACCTCTTTTCCGGCGTGCACGGCAACTACCTGAAGCACAGCGTGATCGCGGCCGGCTTTGATCCGAAGAACCTGCCCAAGTCCGATCCCAGCAAGATGAACTTCGGCACCGGCAGCGGCTCGGAGAAGAAGGTCTGGCGCGACATCTGGAGCGCCGGGCAGGGCGTCGGCCAGATCGAAGCGGTGATGCCGGTCGCTCAGGTGGTCGCCAGGCTCGAGACCGAGTACGCCACCGCGCGCCGCCGGCTGCAGATGAACTGATGGCCGCGGTCGAGCTCGAGCGCCGCGGCGCTGCCGCCTGGCTGTGGCTCAACAGGCCCGAAGTCAGGAATGCCTTGAACGGGGAAGTTCAGGATCTTCTTTCCCGGGAATTGCAGAAAATGGAAAAAGACTCCTCTGTCCGGGTCATTGTGCTTGCCGGGCGGGGGCAGGCCTTCAGCGCCGGCGGCGACCTGAATCGCATGGAGAACGCGGCGAAGATGACGAAGGCGCGCAACCAGAAGGAAGCCGGCCGGTTCGCTGCGCTCCTGCATCGCATGTATCAGTGTCCAAAGCCGCTCATCGCGCGCGTGCACGGCCCGGCGTTCGCGGGCGGGATGGGGCTCGTGGCCGCGTGCGACCTCGTCGTCGCCGCTGAGGAAGCTGAGTTCTGCCTGCCCGAGGTCAGGATCGGGCTCGTGCCCGTGATGATCAGCCCGTACATCGCGCGCGCGCTCGGCGAGCCGCAGACGCGCCGCTACATGCTCACCGGCGAGCGCCTCTCTGCTCCCGAGGCACGGCGCCTCGGCTTCGTGCACGAGTGCGTGCCGGCAGCCGAGCTCGACGCCGCGGTGGAAAAAATCGTAGGCGCGCTCGCCAAGGCGGGTCCGCAGGCGCTGGCGCGCGCAAAGAGGCTGCTCGCGCGTATCGCCGCGGCGCCGATCGGCCCGAAGCTCGCGGCCGAGACCGCGGCGCTGCTCGCCGACGTGCGCGCCGGGCCGGAAGCGCGCGAAGGGATTCGCTCTTTCCTGGAGAAGCGCAGGCCGGGCTGGAACGGCTGATTCAGAACGACCGCGCCTCGTCACGCCGGCCGCGTGCAAGTTATGCTCGACACCGCCGCCTCGGCGATGCCGCACGTGCGTTCCGGCAAGGTGCGCGCGATCGCAATCTCGGCGCCGAAGCGCTCGCCCGAGCTGCCCGAGCTGCCGACCTTTGCTGAAGCCGGCCTGCCGGGCTACGACACCAACGCCTGGTACTCGATGCACGCGCCCGCGGGCACGCCGCCCGAAGTCGTGCGGCGCCTGAACGCCGAGCTGGTCGCGACCCTCAAGGACCCCGACATCCTCGAACGCTTCAAGCAGCTCGCCACCGACCCGGTCGGCAACTCGCCCGAGGAGTTCGCCGCCTTCGTCAGGAGCGAGCTCGACAAGTACGCGAAGGTCATCAAGGCCGCGGGAATCAAGCTCGACTGATGAAGCTGCTCGTACTGGAGGGCGACGGCATCGGCCCCGAAATCACCGCGGCCACGCTCGCGGTTCTCGATTCCGCGAGCAGGAAGTTCGGCCTGAACGTCCAGTACGAAAAGCGCGATATCGGCTTCGCCGCCCTGGAGAAGAGCGGCAGCACCTTGCCCGACGGTGTGCTCGAGCGCGCGCGCGAGGTCGATGGCGTGATCCTCGGCCCGATCTCGCATCTCGAGTATCCGCCGGCGGAGAAAGGCGGCACTAACGTTTCTGCCGCCTTCCGCGTCAAGCTCGACCTCTACGCCAACGTGCGCCCGGCGCGGAGCCGCGCCGGTCTGGGGCGGCCGATGGACCTCGTCATCATGCGCGAGTGCACCGAGGGCTTCTACCCGGACCGCAACATGTTCCGGGGCACGGGCGAGTTCATGCCGGTGCCGGGCGTCGCGCTGTCGGTGCGCAAGATCACCGCGCACGCGTGCGAGCGCATCGCGAGGCGCGCATTCGAGCTGGCGAGGCAGAGAAGGAAACTGGTCACGGCGGTGCACAAGCAGAACGTCTTCCGCGTCACCGACGGACTCTATCTCGACACGGTGCGCGCGGTGGCGCGCGAGTTCCCGGACGTGAAGCTGGAGGAAGAGATCGTCGACGCCATGGCGGCGAAGCTCGTGCGCCACCCCGAGCGCTACGATGTGGTGCTCGCCACCAACTTCTACGCCGACATCCTTTCCGACCTCGCCTCCGAGCTCTCGGGGTCGCTCGGCCTCGCCGGCTCGGTGAATGCCGGCGACACGCTTTGCGCCGCGCAGGCGCAGCACGGCTCGGCGCCCGACATCGCCGGCAAGGACAAGGCAAACCCGACCTCGCTCATCCTCTCTGCCGCGATGCTTCTCGAGTGGGTGGGCGAGAAGAAGAGAATGCCTGCCTGCTCCGAGGCTGGTCGCGCGATCGACGCCGCGGTAGACCGGGCCCTGTCCCGGAAGGAATGCAGGACCGCCGACCTCGGCGGCAAGCTCGGCTGCCGTGCCTTCGGCGCAGCAGTCGCGCGGGAGATTCCGGGCTCCGCCTAAAAGCTGGCTGCAATCAGCGCCGCGCGGGCCTGATCGTCCCCGCGGCCTCGCCGAATCCGAGCGCCGCGCAGCCGGCGCGCTCGCACCTCGCGCGCAGGATCACTTCGTCGCCGTCCTCGAGGAACGCGCGTGTTTCCCCGCTGGGCAATGAAAGCGGCTTCTTGCCCCCGTCGGAGAGCTCGAGCATCGAGCCGTAGGCATCCGGCGTCGGCCCGGAGATGGTCCCGGAGGCGAGCAGGTCGCCCGGCTGCAGGTTGCAGCCGTTCGACGCCTGGTGCGCGACGACCTGCGCGGGGGTCCAGAAGGCATGGCGGAAGTTGCTGTTCGAAATCCTTTCCGCTCTCTTCATCTTCTTCGTGCGCAGGTACGCCTCGAGCCGGATATCGAAGTTGCCGCGCTTCTGGTCCTCGGCATCGAGCAGGTAGGGGAGCGGCGCCGGCTGGTCTGCCGCGCGCGCGAAGGCCGCGCAGCGGAACGGCTCGAGCGCTTCCAGCGTGACGATCCACGGCGACACGGTGGAGGCGAAGCTCTTGGCGAGGAAAGGGCCGAGCGGCTGGTATTCCCAGGCTTGGATGTCGCGCGCCGACCAATCATTGAACAACACCAGGCCGAAGATGTGATCCGCCGCCTGATTGACCGGGATCGGCTTGCCGAGCGGATTGCCCGGCCCGATCACGAAGCCGACCTCGAGCTCGAAATCGAGGCGCCGGCTCGGGCCGAAGACCGGCTCCGGAAAGTCGGTGCCCTTCCGCTGCCCGTTCGGGCGCACGACCGGCGTGCCGCTCGCCACGATCGAGGAGGCGCGGCCTTGGTAGCCGATCGGCACCCAGTGGTAGTTTGGCAGGAGCGGGTTGTCCGGCCGGAACATGCGGCCGGTGTTGGTCGCGTGATGGATGCCGGTGAAGAAGTCGCTGTAGTCGCCGATCGCGACCGGGAGCAGGAGCTCAGCCTTCGATTGTGGAATCAGGTATTTTTTTGTTCTGTTTTTCTGCCTTACATCCGACAAGACCTTCGAAAGCAACCCTCTCAGTTCACGCCACGTCGTTTTGCCGGCGGCGGCAAGCGCATTGAGGTTTGGGCCGGTCTTGAGGCCGAGCGCGGCGAGGTCGAGGATCTGGTCGCCGATGGCCACGCCGCCGCGCGGCGCCTGCTTCGAGCCCTTCTTCCTGAAGACCCCGAACGGAAGGTTCTGGATCGGAAAATCGCAGCCCGGCTCGTTCGCGGACTCGACCCAGCTCCGGAGCTTCGGGTCGTGCGTCTTGTTCACTTGAATCGCTTCTTGAAGCCGTCCCAGGTCTTCGCTTCGTAGTCCTTCTGCAGCTGCGGCGCGCCGAGCGCGAACTTGGTCGGCCGGAAGACATAGCGCGCCTCCCACATGAAAGCGAGGGAGTTCGCGAGCCGATACGGCTTCAGCTCCGAGTTCGTGCCCTTCTCGAAGGTCGGCAGGTCCGGTCCGTGGCCCTGCAGGCAGTTGTGGATCGAGACGCCGCCGGGGAGGAAGCCCTCGGCCTTCGATTCATATTCGCCCTGCACCAGGCCCATCAGCTCGCTCATCACGTTGCGGTGGAACCACGGCGGGCGGAACGTGTGCTCGGCGACCTGCCAGCGCGGCGGGAAGATGACGAAGTCGCAGTTCGCGACGCCAGGCTGGCCCGAGGGCGAGGTCAGCACGGTGAAGATGGACGGATCGGAATGGTCGAACGTCACCGTGTTCACCGCCATGAAGAGATCGAGCGGGTACTTGTAGGGCGTGTAGTTGCCGTGCCAGGCGACGACGTCGAGCGGCGAATGCCGGTATTCCGCCGCCCACAGGTTGCCCTGGAACTTCTGCACCACCTCGCATTTGCCGCGCTCCTCGAACGCCGCCACCGGCGCAAGAAAATCGCGCCGCTGCGCGAGGCCTTGCGCGCCGATCGGCCCGAGCTCGGGCAGCCGGAACGGCGCGCCGTAGTTCTCGCACACATAGCCGCGCGAGGGCTCCTTCACGCCGACCTTGAACTTCACGCCGCGCGGTATGACCGCAATTTCCCTTGGTGTTATTTCAATACGTCCTAGTTCAGAAAAAATGGAGAGCGAACCTGTTTGCGGAACGATCATCAGCTCGCCGTCGATGCAGGCGAAATAGCGGTCGGTCATCGAGCGGTTCGTGCGATAGACGTGCGTCGCCACCCCGGTCAGCATCGCCGGGTCGCCCGAGCCGGCGAAGGTCGCGAGCCCGTCGATGAAATCGGTCGGCTTGGACGGGAGCGGCAGCGGATTCCAGCGCAGCCGCGTCGGCGGCGTCTCGGCTTCGTCGAAAGGGCCAGAGCGCACCAGGCCGTTTGCCATGCGCCGGTACGGCGCGTGCATCGCCGAGGGCCGCAGCTTGTAGAGCCAGCTGGAGAAGTTGTCCGCGCGCGGCGCGGTGAATGCCGTGCCCGAGAGCACCTCCGGATACAGGCCGCGCGGAGGGCGCTGCGGGGAGTTCTGCCCCTTCGGAAGGGCGCCTCGCACCGCCTCGGTGGAGAACGTGTTGCCGAACCCGGATTGGTATTTGAGCTTCACTTCAAAACGCCGCGGCGCATCTGGTCGAGCTCGATCGATTCGAACAGCGCCTTGAAGTTGCCCTCGCCGAAGCCTTCGTCGCCTTTCCTCTGGATGAACTCGAAGAAGATCGGCCCGAGCTGGTTCTCGGTGAAGATCTGCAGGAGCAGCGCCCCGGCCTTGCCGTCGACGAGGATCTTGCGCTTCTTCAGCTCCGCGACGTTCTCGCCGTGCCCGGGGATGCGCTTGTCGACGAGCTCGTAATAGGTGTCCACCGTGTCGAGGAGCTTCAGGCCCTTCGCGCGCATCGCATCGACCGTGCGCAGGAGGTCGCTCGAGCCGAGCGCGACGTGCTGGATGCCCTCGCCGTGGTAGCGGTCGATGTACTCCTGGATCTGGCCTGCCTTCTCACCGCCTTCCTCGTTGATCGGGATGCGGATCATGCCGCAGGGGCTCGTCATCGCCTTCGATTTCACGCCGGTCACCTGGCCCTCGATGTCGAAGTAGCGGATCTCGCGGAAGTTGAACAGGCGCTCGTAGAACTCGGCCCACTCAGTCATGCGGCCCTTGTGCACGTTGTGCGTGAGGTGGTCGATGTAGACGAGGCCGTGTCCCTGCGGATTCAGCTCTGCGCCGGGCAGGGGCTCGAAGTCGACGTCGTAGAAGCCGATGTTGCCAATGTCGCCAGGCTTCGCGCCCTTCTTGCCGCGCCAGCGGTCGATGAAATAGATGATCGAGTCGCCGATGCCCTTGATCGCGGGAATGTTGAGCTCGCCCGGGCCGGCGTGGCCGGCGTAGCCCCAGGCGCCGAGCGCGATCGCGCGCTCATAGGCATGCTTCGCGTCCTCGACCCGGAACGCGATCGCGCAGATGCTCGGGCCGTGCTGGCGCGCGAAGCGCTGCGCGAAGGAATCCGGCTCGGCGTTGACGATGAAGTTGATCCCGCCCTGCCGGTAGAGGATCACGTTCTTGTGCCGGTGGCGTGCGATCGCCTTGAAGCCGAGGCGCTCGAAGAGCGCGCCCATCTCCTTGGGGTTCGGGGCGGCGTATTCGATGAACTCGAATCCGGCGGTGCCCATCGGGTTTTCCCAGGCGGCCATGGCGCTCAGTCGATCTTGATCCCGGCGCGTTTCACCAGTGCCGCGTACTTTGCGAGCTCGGAGCGAAAGAACCGCGCCGCCGCCTCGGGCGTCCCGGGATTGATCTGGTTGCCCTGCTTGGCCATGTTTTCCTGCAGCTCTGGGGTTGCGAAGGCGGCGACGATCGCGGCGTGTAGCCGCTGCAATTCCGCCGGGGGCAGCTTCGCTGGCCCGATGAAGGCGAACCAGCCTTCGCACTCGTAGTTCGGCAGGCCCTGCTCGGCAATCGTGGGAATGTCGGGCGCCGCCGCGACGCGCGCGCGGCCGCCGACGCCGATCGCGCGCAGGGCGCCCGTCTTCAGGTGGCCCTGCGCGGCCGGCAGCGCCACCACGCCCAGCTCGATCTGGCCGCTGATCATGTCGATCACCTGGGGCGCGACGCCCTTGTAGGGCACATGCCTCACGTCGACGCCCGCTTCCTGGACGAACATCTCGCCGGCGAGGTGGATGATGGTGCCGTTGCCCGAGGAGCCGTAGTTGTAGCCGCCCGGCTTCGCCTTGAGGAACGCGATCAGCTCGCGCACGTTCTTCGCCGGCACCTTCGGGTTGACGATGAGGATGAGCGGCGTGGTGCCGATCACCGAGATCGGCGTGATGTCCTCGATCGAATCGAACGGCATCGACTTGTACACGCTCGGGTTCACCACGTGGTTGTTCGAGACGATGCTGATCGTGCGCCCATCGGGCCCCGCCTTGACGAGCGCATGCGTGCCGCTGATGCCGCCCGCGCCGGGCAGGTTCTCGACCACGACCGGCTGGCCGAGCGCTTTCGAGAGCGCGTTGCTCGAGGCGCGCGCGATCGTGTCGACGCCCGAGCCCGCGCTCACCGGCAGGATCATGCGCAGCGGCTGCTGCGCGCTCGCCGACGCGCACAGCAGCGAGGTTGCGATCGACAGTGCTAGGCGTCGCATCATTCGACCGTAATCCTGCCCTCCGCAATCACTTTCGCCCATTTTGCCCCCTCCGTTTTCATGTAGGCGCTCGCCTCTTCGGGCGAGCTCTGCAGCGGGTCGATGCCTGCGTCCACCAGCTTCTGCCGGATCTCAGGCGCCGCGATCGCCTTGCGGAACTCGGCATTGAGGCGGGCGACGATCTCCTTCGGCGTCGCCGCGGGCACGGCGAGCGCCTGCCAGGCCCAGGCTTCGAAGCCGGCGACGCCCGCCTCGCTCACCGTGGGCAGGTCGGGCAGCGCGGCGATGCGCCGGTCGCTCGCCACGGCGAGCGCCTTGAGCTTGCCGGCCCTCACCTGCGGGGCGCCGGCGGCGAGGTCGAGGAACATGAGCGGAATCTGGCCGCCGAGCAGGTCCTGGATCGCGGGACCTGCGCCCTTGTAGGGAACGTGCGTGAATTGCGCGCCGGTGCGCTGCTTGAACATCTCCATGGCGAGGTGATGCGGGCTGCCCGGGCCGGGCGAGGCGTAGTCGATCTTGCCCGGGGACTGCTTCGCCTCATCAAGGAGCTCCTTTACGCTCGCAGCCTTGAGCTTGGCCGGATTGGTGACGAGCAGGAGCGCAAAGCGGCCGGTGAGGGTGACCGGCGCGAAATCCTTCAGCGGGTCGTAGGGCAGCTTCTTGTAGAGCGTCGGGTTGACGGCGAACGTGGCCGTGTCGCCGAGGAGCAGCGTGTAGCCGTCGGCCGGCGACTTGGCGACCGCCTCGGCGCCGATGATGGTCGCCGCGCCCGGGCGGTTCTCGACCACGATCTGCTGGCCCAGTTGGCTTGAGAGCTGCGCGCCGACGGTGCGGGCGAAGAAATCGGTGCCGCCGCCCGCGGGGTAGGGGACGATGAGGCGGATCGGCTTTGCGGGGTAGACTTGCGCGTCCCCGGCGCAGGCGAACAGGGCCGCGAAAGCGGCGATTGCCGCGCGAACGATTTGAAGCATTTGCTATTTCCTCCTTACCTCAATTGTAACTATGAGTAGCCCAGAAATTCTCATCGCGGGCGGCGGCATCGGCGGGCTCGCTGCGGCGCTTGCGCTCGCGCGCAAGGGCCGCAAGGTGCGCGTCCTGGAGAAGGCGGCCGAGTTCGGCGAGATCGGCTACGGCATCCAGATGGGGCCGAACGTCGCCCGCATGCTGGATCGGCTCGGCGTGCTGAAAGAGATCGAGGCGACCGCGTACTTTCCGCAGGCGCTGATCTTCGCGGATGCGCTCGACAACCGCGAGATCACGCGCATCGCGCTCGGAAACTCCTTCGTCAAGCGCTTCGGCTTCCGCTACTTCGTCATTCACCGCCGCGACTTGCACGGGGGATTGCTCGAGGCCTGCAGGAAACAGGAAGAAATTGTTCTTGAGTCTTCCAGGGAAGTAAAAGCCTTTTCTGAATCGAGAAAGACAGTAACCGTAACCTGCGGCGACCTTACTTACGAAGGCGCCGCGCTGATCGGCGCGGACGGCCTGTGGTCGCCGACGCGGCAGGCGGTAGTCGGCGACGGCGCGCCGCGCCAGGCCGGGCACTTCGTCTATCGCGGCGTGGTGCCGGATGCCGAGATCACCGACCGCAGCCGCGGCGACAGCATGACGATCTGGGGCGGGCCGGACCTGCACCTCGTGCAATACCGGCTGCGCGGCGGCACGGTCATGAACAACGTCGCGACCATCGCGAGCCGGCGCTTCATGCGCGGCGAGGCGAACGCGGGCGCGCCGGACGAGCTGGAGGCGACATTCACGCCCTGCCACCCGCCAGTGCGTGACAACCTGCGCTACGTGTCGCGCGAGCGTAACTGGGTGCTGCACGACCGCGAGCCGGTGACCAACTGGACGAAAGGCAGGGTCACGCTGCTCGGCGATGCGGCGCATCCGACGCTGCAGTACCTCGCGCAGGGCGCGCAGATGGCGATCGAGGACGGGGTGGTGCTCGCCGAGAAGGTCGCTGCCGCGGGTGAGGACTTCGACCGAGCGTTCCTCGCCTACCAGCGTGATCGCATGAACCGCACGGCGCGCGTCGTTCTCTCCTCGCGCTTCTTCGGCGAATGGTTCCACGTCGGCGGCGGATCGCGCGAGCTGCGCAACGAGCTTGCGCGCGCGCGCCACCCCGAGGATCCCTGGGAAGCCGACTGGCTCTACAAAGGAATCGAGCCGGACGGGAAGCTTTAGGGCGCCAGCGCCGGAAGCGAACGCAGGCGCGCGTAGATCGGAGTGAAGTCGGGCGCAGTCTCGCGCATCAGCTGCTCGAATGACTCGATGACGAAGTAGGTGGTCTGGTACTTGTCGATCTGATAGTCGGTTCGCAGCATTGTCTCGAGCTCGAATTTTTTCCGGGCAGGCTTTTCACTCGTAACGGAATAAGCCAGTTCCCCTCCCGACGAGAGTAGTCCGGCGCCGTAAGCGCGGACGCCCTGCGGCGTGTCCATCAGGCCGAACTCGATCGTGTACCAGTAGAGCCGCGCGAGCATCTTCACCGCGTCGAGCCGCATCGCTTTCAGGCCGCCCTTGCCGTACTCGTATAAATGGTCGGCGTAGACGCGGTCGAAGAGCAGCGGCACGTGGCCGAAGAAGTCGTGGAACACGTCCGGCTCGACGATGTAGTCGAACTCCTCCGGCTTGCGCAGCCACACCGTGACCGGAAATCGCCGGTTGGCAAGGTGGGCGAAAAATGCATCGTCTGGAATCAGGCCTGGAACCGCCACGATCTCCCAACCGGTCTTCTTTTTCAGCTGCTTTGTGATTTCGCCGAATCGGGGAATCGCGTTTCCGGCGTCGAGTTTTTCGATGGCGTCAATCCACTCCTGACAGGCGTAGCGGGGCACGAGCTTCGCCTGGCGATCGAAGAGCCGCTTGAAGAGCGCATGCTCGGCGGCCGTGTAGGCGCTCCAGTCCTGCTCGACCGAGTAGTCCTTGGCGGCGCGCGAGTAATCGCCTCTAAGGGCGGCTGTCATGACAGTCGGACCGGCAGTTTCCGGAATCCTCTGAATCTGACCCGGCGATCCCGTTCGGGTTCGCCGTTCAATTCTATTCTCTGGAAGCGGGCGAGCAGGCGCGCGAAGGCGATGCGGCCTTCCATTCGCGCTACGTTCATGCCGACGCACACATGGTCGCCATGGCCGAAGGCGACGTGGCGGTTGGGCTTGCGCGCGATGTCGAAGCGCTCCGGCTCGGGGAACTGCGCCGGATCGTGATTCGCCGCGCCGATGCCGATGGTGATGAAGGTGCCCGCGGGCAGCGTCTTGCCGCCGAGCACCATCGGCTCGGTCAGGCGGCGGTTGTTCAACTGGATCGGGCCGTCGAAGCGCAGCATCTCTTCGATCGCCGAAGGGATCAATGAAGGGGTTTCCATCGCTTTCTTCAATTGCTCTTCGTTCTTCAAGAGCGCCCAAAGGCCGTTCCCAATGAGGTTGGTCGTGGTTTCGTGGCCGGCGTTCAGCAGAAAGATGCACTGGTGATAGAGCTCGGTTTCGCTCAGCCGCTCGCCGTCCTTCTCGCCCTGGATGAGCCGCGTCAGGACGTCCGTCTCCGGATCGCCGGGCTTTCTCTTGCGCTCTTCGATCAGGCCCTTGAGGAACGCGACGAACTCGGTCACCGCGCGGTTGCCCGCCTCGAACATCTGCGGCGTGAGCTTCGGCTCGAGCCCGGTCAGGATCGCGACCGACCAGCCGCGCAAGGGGCCTCGCTCCGGGCGCGGGATGTCGAGCAGGTTGCCGATGACTTCGATCGGGATGAGCGCGGCGAAATCGTCGATGAAGTTGACCTGTTTTCTCCCAGATAGATCATCCAGCAATCTGTCAACGAGCCCGGTGACATCGGCTTCCATGCGCGCGATCGCGCGCTGGTTGACCGCACCCATGATGAGCCGGCGCACGCGCGTGTGCAGCGGCGGGTCGTTGAAGACGAGGCTGGTGGTGTGGTGCTCGTAGAGCGGCGAGTCGCCGAGCTTGGGCCGAAACTCGATCTTCTTGTCCGAGCTCGCCGCCGGGTTGCGGTACACGGCGATCGCGTCGTCGTAGCGTGACAGGAAGACGCTGCCGTCCTCCATCCGGTGCACCGGGTCGAGTTCCCGGAGCCTCGCGTAGGTAGGATAGGGATCGTCCAGAAAATCCGCGGGCACCCGCGTCAACTCGAACTCGATCATTCGGGCATACTACCGCCGCGAATGAAGAATTATCGCTACTACGACTTCGTCATGGCGGCGTTCGTCACGGTGCTGCTGTGCTCGAACTTCATCGGCGCGGCGAAGCAGACGACGGTCGACCTGCCGCTGCTCGGCGCGACCACTTTCAGCGCCGGGTTGCTGTTCTTCCCGATCTCGTACATCTTCGGCGACATCCTCACCGAGGTGTACGGCTATGGCCGCGACCGCCGCGTGGTGTGGGCCGGATTCGGCGCGCTCGTCTTCGCCTCGTTCATGGCCTGGGTCGTGGTCAGCCTGCCGCCGGCGGGCAGCGACTTCATGAAGACCTACCAGGCGAACCTCGAGGGCGTGTTCGGCAACAGCTGGCGCATCGCGCTCGGCTCGATGATCGCGTTCTGGTGCGGCAGCTTCTCGAACAGCTACGTGCTCGCCAAGATGAAGATCTGGACCAAGGGCCGCTGGCTGTGGACCCGCACCATCGGCTCGACCGCGGTCGGCGAGCTGGTCGATTCGGCTCTGTTCTACTTCATCGCCTTCTACGGCATCTGGGCCACCGCCGACCTGATCAAGATCACGATCGCCCAGTACCTGCTCAAGACCGTCTGGGAGATCGTCATGACGCCGGTCACCTACCGGATCGTGGCGTTCCTCAAGCGCGCGGAGAACGAGGACTACTACGACCGCGGCACCAACTTCTCGCCCTTCCGCCTGAAGGACTAGCGAGCCGCTCAGTCGCGGATCTTGCCGGTGCGGTAGGCCTCGAGCACCCGGCGCAGGCTGGTGCGCGTCTCGCTCGGCACGTCGTCCACCAGGTAACGGCCCTCGACCTCGACGAAATACTGGCCGGCGAGGTGGCTCGCCTCCGGCGCGGTCGGCGCGGCGACCTGCTTCAGCTCCCAGATGAGCAGCCGGTGGCGCCCGATGGCGATCTCGGCGACGAGGCGATTCTCGGGCACGAGGTACTGCGTAAAGACGCGCTTGAACTCGTCGTCGCCCACCGAGCGGCGGTAGTCGCGCAACACCTCGAAGCGGCGCCGCGGCGAGTTGGAGAGCAGCGCCGCCTCCTCGATATCGCCGGTCGAAAGGTGCAGGTTGAGAAGCCGCGCCGCGTCGAGGGCGGTCGTCGGCGCAAGCACGGCTGCGGGGTGCACGGTGTGCGCATTGGCCGGATGCAGCCACACGGTGTAGGCGACGCGCACGCCGCCGTCGAGCTCGAGCGTGCGATCCTGCTGCGCCTGGGCCGTTACGGCGAAGGAAAGCCCCAGTAGAAGGGGCAACGCCCAGCGCGTCACGCGGCCGCGCGCTGCGCGGCGCCGGCGCCGCCGAATCGCTGCATCAGGGCTTCGTGCCTGGCGCGCGCGGCGGCGACGCTCTTCGCCTTGATGTGCCCGTAGCCGCGGATCTCATCGGGCAGGGCGGCGATCTCGGCGGCGAGCGCGACGTTCTCACGCGTGAGGCCGGCGAGCAGCTGCTCGACGTTCCGCTCGTACTCCGCGATCAACGCGCGCTCTGCGCGCCGCTCTTCGGTCCAGCCGAACGGGTCGAGCGCGGTGCCGCGTAGGCCTTTCAGCTTCGCCAGCACCTTGAAGCCGAGCATCATCCAGGACCCGAAGCGCATTTTCTTCGGCTCCCCGGTGCGCGGATCGGGCCGCGCGAGCAGCGGCGGCGCAAGGTGGAAGACGAGCCGGTAGTCGCCCTCGAACACCGCGTCGATCTCCTTCCTGAATTCGCCATCGCTGTAGAGACGCGCCACCTCGTACTCGTCCTTGTAGGCCATCAGCTTCGCGTAGTTGCGTGCCACCGCCTCGGTGAGCTTGCTCGTGCCGGCGATCTCCGCTTCCTTGCTTTTTACTTTCTCCACGAAATTCCGGAAACGCAGTGCATACGCGGCATCCTGGTACTCGGTCAGGAGCTTGCTGCGCCGGTCGAAGATCTCGTCCAGGCTGCGCGAGATTCGCTGCGCGATCGGGATCACTTCCGCCGGCATTGCGATGCGCCGCACGCGCTCCGGGTCGACCGCCGCGCGCCGGCCCCAGAGGAAGCTCTTGCGGTTGAACTCGACGGCGACGCCGTTCAGCTCGATGGCGCGCTCGAGCGACTCGCGCGCGAGCGGCACCCAGCCGCGCTGCCAGCAGTAGCCGAGCATGAACATGTTGGTGGCGATGGCATCCCCCATGAGCCCGGTGGCAAGCTCGCTTGCGGCGACGAAATCCACGTTCTTGCCGCCGCAGGCCTCGGTGATGTCGCGCTTCAGGTCGCTTCCCGGAAGCTGCCAGTTCGGGTTGCGCACGAATTCCGCCGTCGGCGTGACGCTCGCGTTGACCGCGGCGCGCGTGCGCTCGGGCGCCATCCTCGCGAGCGAGTCGGTCGCGGCGGTGACCACCAGGTCGCAGCCGATGACAAGGTTTGCCTCGCCGGTGTCGAGGCGCGCCGCGTAGAGGCCCTCGGGCGTGGCGGCGACCTTCACGTGCGAGGTGACCGCGCCGTACTTCTGCGCGAGGCCGGACATGTCGAGCACCGACACGCCCTTGCCTTCGAGATGGCCCGCGACCGCGACGATCTGGCCGATCGTGATCACGCCGGTGCCGCCGATGCCGGTGACGAGGATGCCCCAGGCGTTCTGCAGCGCGGGCAGGGCGGGCTCGGGCAACGCCGGGAACGCGTCGGCGATCTGCGTACCCGCGGCCTCGGCGAGCGCCGCCGCCTTGCCCTTCTTCAGGCGCCCGCCCTCGACGGTGACGAAGCTCGGGCAGAAGCCGTTGACGCACGAGTAGTCCTTGTTGCATGAGGACTGGTTGATGCGGCGCTTCCTGCCGAACTCGGTTTCGAGGGGCTCGACCGAAAGGCAGTTGGACTTGGCGCTGCAGTCGCCGCAGCCCTCGCACACCATCTCGTTGATGAAGGCGCGCACCGCCGGGTCGGGGAACGCGTTGCGCTTGCGCCGGCGCCGCTTCTCGGAGGCGCAGGTCTGGTCGTAGATCAGCGCTGACACGCCTTGAATTTCCCTTAACTCTTTTTGAACTGCATCAAGTTCATCGCGGTGCCGGACCGTGACGCCCGGCGCCCAGTTGACGCCGGCCAGGTACTTCTCCGGCTCGTCGGTCACCACGATGATCGGTGTCACGCCCTCGGCAGCGATCTGGCGCGAGATCAGCGCCGGGTCGAGAGGGCCGTCATGGTGCTGGCCGCCGGTCATCGCTACCGCGTCGTTGAAGAGGATCTTGTAGGTCATGTTGACCTTGGCCGCGACCGCGGCTCGGATCGCGAGCAGCCCCGAGTGGTAGTAGGTGCCGTCGCCGAGGTTGGCGAAGATGTGCTTCTCGTCGGTGAACGGCGCCTGCCCGATCCACGGCGCGCCCTCGGCGCCCATGTGCGTGAAGGTCGCGGTGTTGCGGTTCATCCACACCGCCATGAAGTGGCAGCCGATGCCAGCGGTGGCGCGGCTGCCTTCGGGCACGCGCGTCGAGGTGTTGTGCGGGCAGCCGGAGCAGAAGTAGGGCGTGCGGACCGCGGTCACGCGCGGTTTCGCCAGGGCTTTCTCTTTGAAATCGAGAAAAGCAAGCCGGTCGGAGAATTGCGAACCCAATTTCTCCGCCATCCCCAGCCTCTTCATGCGTTGCGCAATCGCCCGGGCCACCATCGCGGGAGAGTGCTCGTAGTGCGCAGGCAGCAGCCATGAGCCCGCCGGCTGGCCTTCTTCGCGGCTCCATTCGCCGTTGTCGTCGAACTTGCCGACCACGCGCGGCGGCTGCTTGCCGCCTTCCCAGGTGTAGAGCTCTTCCTTGATCTGGTACTCGATCACCTGGCGCTTTTCCTCGACCACGAGGATCTCTTCGAGGCCCTCGGCGAAGCGGCGCGCGCCCTGCGGCTCGAGCGGCCAGGACATGGCAACCTTGTAAACGCGCAAGCCGATTTCTCTTGCAATTTCTTCTGTAACACCCAAAGAAGAAAGCGCCTCCATGGTGTCGCCGTAGCTCTTGCCGGTGGTGATGATGCCCAGCCGCGGCTTCGGGCTGTCGAAAATGATCCGGTCCAGGCCGTTGGCGCGCACGTATGCGAGCGCCGCATACACCTTCCAGTCGAGGAGACGCGCTTCCTGCTCGAGGAAGCTGTCCGGCCAGCGGATGTTGACGCCGCCCGAAGGCAGCGTGAAATCGGCCGGCAGCTTCACCTGCACGCGGTCCGGGTCGACGATCACCGAGGCGCCGGACTCGACCACGTCGGTGACGCATTTGAAGCCGATCCAGCAGCCCGAGTAGCGGCTCATGGCGAAGCCGTGCAGGCCGAAGTCGAGATAGTCCTGCACGTTGCCCGGGTTCAGCACCGGGATGCAGCAGGCCTTGAGAATGTGCTCGCTCTGGTGCGCGAGCGTTGAGGACTTGGCGCCGTGATCGTCTCCGGTGAGCACAAGCACGCCGCCGTTCTTGGAGGTGCCGGCCGAGTTGCCGTGCTTGAAGACGTCGCCGCAGCGGTCGACGCCCGGACCCTTGCCGTACCACATCGAAAAGACGCCGTCGTACTTCGCGCCGGGGAACATGCCGACCTGCTGCGTGCCCCAGATCGCCGTGGCCGCGAGGTCCTCGTTGACGCCGGGCTGGAAGACGATGTGGTGCTTCTCGAGGTGCTTCTTCGCGCGCCAGAGCGACTGGTCGAGCCCGCCGAGCGGGGAGCCGCGGTAGCCGGAAATGAAGCCGGCGGTGTTCAGCCCCGCGCGCGCGTCGCGGTCGCGCTGCAGCATCGCCAGGCGGATGATCGCCTGGATGCCGGTCAGGAAAACCCGGCCGCGCTCGAGCGTGTACTTGTCGTCCAGGGAAACCTTGGCGAGGGCGGCGGCGTCGACCGGTGCGTTCATCGTTCAGCCTCCTGCGGTTGCAACCGTCAGCATACCTCTCAGACCGCCGCGCGCTGCTTCGTTCGCATCTTCTGCGGCTGGTCCCAGTACGGCTCGGGTCCGAAGGACTCCGCGAGGTAGTCGATGAAGACGCGCGTCTTGGCGGGCAGGTAGCGCCGGTGCGGGTAGACCGCGTAGATCGCCACGTCGGTGCCGAAGTCGTAGCCCGGCAGGACGGGCACGAGCAGGCCGCCTTCGAGCTGCACACGCACGTCCCAGGTCGACTTGAGCGCGATGCCCAGCCCCGCGAGTGCCCATTCGCGCAGCACCTCCCAGTTGTCGCAAGCGTAGTGCCCGGAGACCCGCACTGCGCCGCGCTTGCCGTCCGGCCCCTTGTACTCCCAGTCCATCTGCAGGTCGTTGGTCGTGAGGCAGTTGTGCTTCAGAAGATCGTCGGGTGTGCGCGGCGTTCCGTGGCGCTGCAGGTAGTCGGGGCTTGCGCACACCACGCGCCGGTTGGGCGCAAGCTTGCGCGCCGCGAGCGACGAATCCTCGAGCTCGCCGATGCGGATCGCGAGGTCGAACCCTTCGTCGATCATGTTGACGACGCGATCCGAGAGGCTGAAGACGAGCTGGATCTTCGGGTAGCGCTCGGCAAAGGGCGGGATCAGCGGCGCGATGTGCTTGTGGCCGAAGGAAGCGGGCAGGGCGACCTTGAGCACGCCTTGCGGCTCGACGCGGCGCGCGGCCGCGGCCGCATCGGCATCCTCGATCTCGGCGAGGATGCGCGCACACGCCTCGTGGTAGCTCGCACCCTCGTCAGTAAGCGCTAACCTCCGTGTCGTGCGGTTGACTAGGCGGACCCCGAGCCGAGACTCAAGCGCCGCGAGGCGGCGGCTGACAACCGCCGTGGAGACGCCGAGATCGCGCGCCGCCGCCGACAAGCTCCCGTTCGCCACCACCTTCGCGAACACCGACATCTCGTAAAGAGAGCCATTTGCCATATTTGCTATTTTAGCAAAGGAGTTTTTACGCCTCACGAGATTGTATATCGAGAAGCAAAGCCGCAGACTTGATGCACCGCAGCACAACTGTGGCAAAGAATTCAAGAACGCGCCCGTCCGCGGACTCCTCCCTCCTCCTCCGCGGTTGGGGTTCGTCCCCTCCGCTTCGCCTTAAAAGCGATGCGGAGGGGACCGCGTCTGATGCGGGTTTTCCCTACTTCCCGGAGAACAGCACCAAGCCCAGGTTCACCATCACGTAGAGGCTGCCGATCGTGACGAGGCCGCCGACGAGGCGCGGATGCTGGCGCGCAAAGGTATCTGTGGCGAGGCGCACTTCCTCGAGCGGCCGGGTCGCCTGGCGCCCCGACACCCGGCGATCGGCCCAGGACTCGAGGCTCTTCAATGCGCTCGGCCGGGCGATGAAGACGATCCCGAAAAGGAACGCGCCGAAGTTGCCGACGAGCAGGATGATGCGCAGGCTCTCCGCGAGCCAGCGCGCGGCGCTGCGCTGCTCAACCAGGGGCGCGCGGGCGAGGCGGAGGAGCATTTCGCTGCCGCGCTCGCGAGCTATGGTCCCCACGAAGGCGCGCGGCAGGCGCTGGTGGCGATCCACCTCGAGCAGCGCCGCTTCGACGAGGCGCCCCGGCTGCTCCAAGAGGGGCTGGCGATCAACCCGGGGAACGCGCGCTTTGCCACCGTGCTCGCGCGCATCCTGATCGAGCGCAAGGATTACCCGGCCGCGCTCGAGGTACTCGATCGAACCCGGACGGTGGCGCAGGTCGGGACGGAATTCCATCTGGTGCGCGGAACTGTCCTGCAGCGCATGGACCGGCACGCCGAGGCGGGCGATGCGTTTCGTGCCGCGCTTCTCGGAGCGCCACAGAGCGGCGCGGCCTGGATGGCGCTCGGCATCTCGCTCGAAGCCCAGGGCAAGCGCCCGGAGGCGGCCGAGGCGTTCAAGCGCGCGGCCACGGCGGCCAATCTGAGCGCCGAGGCGCGCGACTACGCCGCGCAAAAAGCCCGGCAGCTTCAGTAGGTCCGGATTTCTCTAGGCCGCGGGAGCAGCCGCCACGCCGATCTGCTCGAGGCGATAGCCGTAGTTGTAGACCGGCACGACGCGAAAGCCGGTCTCCAAGCGCAGGTCGAGCTTCTTTCTCATCTGGCTGACATGCGTGTCGACGGTGCGCGTCGCGAGGTCCCCCGAGCGGCCCCAGACCGCCTCCTGCGGGTGGTCGCGCGACATCAGGCGGCCCATGTTGCGGAAGAGCACCACGGCGAGGTCGAACTCCTTCGGCGTGAGCTCGATCTTGGCGCCGTCGCGGCGAATCTCGCCGCGCTGCGTGTCGATCTGGAACGGAGGGAACGAGGGCTGCTTGTCCTCTTCGCGCGGGTAGGCGCGCCGCAGCAGCGCATGCACGCGCGCGAGCAGCTCCTGCTGGCGCGCCGGCTTGATCATGTAGTCGTCGGCGCCGTGCTCGAGGGCGAACACGATGTCCTGCTCGGAGTCGCGCACGGTGACAAAGAGGATCGGCACCTTCTTCGAGACGTTGGTGCGCAGCCACTGCAGCACCTCGGTGCCGGATACGTCGGGCACCTGCAAGTCCAGGATGAACAGGTCGAAGCTCTCGCGCGTCGCCCGCATCATCGTCTCGCGCCCGGTCAGGTAGCCGTGCACGTCGTGCCCGTCCTGCACCAGCCAGCGCTGCAGCAGGGCGAGCTGGTCCGGGTCGTCCTCGAGGATCGCTATGCGCACGGTTCGGATGATAATGCGGTGACCAGACAGTGCAAAGAACTGTAAAAACGGGATGAAACTGGGCTTGCTCGGCGGCGGGACGATCGGCCGGCTGGTGCTGGAACACCTTCGGCGCGGCGAAATCACCGGCATCGAGGTGGTGGCGGTCGCCGGCCGTAGCGCGGCATCGCGCGGCGCTGCCCTGGCACGCGAATTCTCGGTGCCCTACGTCGTCGGCGAGGCGGCGCTGCGCGCGGCGCGTCCCGACGTCGTCATGGAGGCCGCCTCGCACGAGGCGGTGCGTGCGCATCTTGTCTCGCTTCTCGAGGGGGGGATCTCGGTAGTCGTGCTCTCGGCGGGGGCGCTCGCCGACGATGCGCTGCGCGGCGCGGCCGAAGCGGCTTCGGAACGCTCGGGCGCGCTGCTCTACGTGCCCTCCGGTGGGATCGGCGCGCTGGATGCGGTGAAGGGCGCCTGCGCTGCCGGCGTCGACGAGGTCACGATCCAGGTCGCCAAGCCGCCCGCGGCGTGGCAGGGCATTCCGCATGTCGAGTCGCTGCGGCTGGACCTCGCAGGGTTGACCAGGGCGACGACCCTCTTCGAGGGACCGGCACGCCAGGGGGTGCCGCTGTTCCCGCAGAACGTGAACATCGCGGCGGTGCTTTCGCTTGCCGGGATCGGCTTCGACAAGACCCGCATGCGGGTGGTGGCCGACCCGGCCCTGAAGGACAACACCCACACCATCCAGGTCAAAGGGGCGAGCGGCCGGTTCACGCTGACCCTCGAGAACATCCCCTCCCCGGAGAACCCCAAAACCTCGTTCCTGGCCTGCTACAGCGTCCTTGCTGCACTGCGGGAATTGAGATCCCGGCACCGCTACGGGACCTGAGTTTTGCGCGGAAACAACCGATCGCGAAACGCAGCTGCTCCAAGCCGGCCTGATTCTTGCCTAACTGGCGGAAATAAGACATAATTTCCAGTTACGCCGGAGGGGTGCCCGAGCGGCTAAAGGGGGCAGACTGTAAATCTGTTGGCCTTGCGCCTACGTTGGTTCGAATCCAACCCCCTCCACCAGCAAAAAGCTCGGGTGCGGCACGGCGGAACAGGTTGAAGCAAAGGGTGAAGGATAGAGGCGGGTGTAGCTCAATGGCAGAGCAGAAGCCTTCCAAGCTTACGACGAGGGTTCGATTCCCTTCACCCGCTCCAGTGAGTGGTCGATGGTTCATTGAGCGATGCGCGAATTCGGGCCCCTGTAGCTCAGTGGTAGAGCACTCCCTTGGTAAGGGAGAGGTCATGCGTTCGATCCGCATCATGGGCACCAGAATTTCCGAACATTTCAACGCATAGGCGTCCGGTATGGCGAAAAGCAAATTCGAGAGAACGAAGCCGCACGTGAACGTGGGGACGATCGGGCACGTGGATCACGGCAAGACGACGCTGACGGCGGCGATGACGCACATCCTTGCGAAGAAGTACGGGGGCGAGGCGAAGA